>Ga0207422_1000065_pt1 | contig 427158 bp, 421 predicted proteins | sample MarCyaLeptolynsp_FD_187757 | JGI IMG/M metagenome (GOLD analysis project Ga0207422, IMG submission 187757) | Marine cyanobacterial communities from Panama - species 1 Leptolyngbya sp. (SPAdes) | ecosystem: Environmental > Aquatic > Marine > Unclassified | place: Panama: Panama City | collected...
CCGCTCCCATGCGATAAACGCTTTCTCGGCAGGGCTGCTATATGGGTGCCTGTCGCGCACCGCCCGATTTGCAGAAGCCGGGCTTTAACATCAAAAAGTTCAAATTTTCATCCGACTCATGTGTCGGCGGAGTCAATTTTTATCCTCCTATCTCTTCGATTAGTGTGAAAAGCGTATGCCTGTGAAACGCCCTTGTCAATTGCAATTTGGATCAAATTGGGGTGGCGTTAACACTTCACAATGATCAATAAATAGCAGGGCATTTTTAAAACAAAGACGAAACTCCGTAAGCGGAGTGAATGCGAAAATTGAGTGAGTTTTTGTAAGTGTTTCCGACGAAGTTTGGAACGGTTCTACCCAAGTTGCAAACCAAAGAAACTTCTAGGTGTCACGATCGATTTGACCGCCGGCTTCCGTCCAAGCGGAAAAGCCTCCGCCGATATGAGCGACGTTTTTAAATCCCATATCTTGAAGTGACTTTGCCGCGAGTGCCGAACGCCATCCACTGCCGCAAAACAACAGAAATGTCTTATCACTTTGAAAGATCGCTTTGGCATAGGGGCTGTCCGGATCGACCCAAAATTCCAGCATGCCGCGGGGTGCGTGAAAGGCGCCGGGAATTGTGCCGAGTTTTTGAAGCTCACGAATATCGCGGATATCGACAAACTGAATATCTTCGTTGTCGAGGTTCTCGCGCGCCTGTTCAGTACTCCAAGTTTCAATTTCGCGCTCGGCGCGTTGAACCAGTTCTTTGGACGGGATGAGTGCCATATTTCAAATCGTTCTGCTGTAGGGAGTGACAGCTTAGACAAAGAAAAAGGGCCGGAGCAAGCGCTCCGGCCCTCGATATCTATTTCCGTCCAAATTAGACGCTGTAATACATGTCGAATTCGACAGGATGCGGTGTTTGTTCAAAGCGATGCACTTCATCCCATTTCAATTCGAGATAGGCATCGATTTGATCGTCGTTAAACACATTGCCTTTGGTCAAGAAGGCGCGGTCGGAATCGAGGGCTTCAAGAGCCTCTCTCAAGCTTCCGCAAACCTGTGGAACGTCGGCCAATTCTTCCGGCGGCAGATCGTAAAGGTCTTTATCCATCGGGTCGCCCGGGTGAATCTTGTTCTCAATCCCGTCAAGGCCGGCCATGAGCATAGCTGAGAAGGCCAGATAAGGATTGGCTGTCGGATCCGGGAAGCGAACTTCAACACGCTTGCCTTTTGGCGACGGTGCAAATGGGATCCGGCAAGAGGCGGAACGGTTGCGTGCCGAGTAAGCCAGCAAGACCGGTGCTTCAAAACCTGGGACCAAACGCTTGTAGCTGTTGGTGCTCGGGTTGGTGAAGGCGTTGATCGCTTTGGCGTGGCGAATGATGCCGCCGATATAGTGTAAGCACATTTCCGACAGATCGGCATATTCTGAACCGGCAAAGAGCGGTGTGTCGCCTTTCCAGATGGATTGGTGACAATGCATGCCTGATCCGTTGTCTTCGTAAACGGGCTTGGGCATGAAGGTGGCTGTTTTACCGTAAGCGTGCGCGACCATATGGGTGCAGTATTTATAGATCTGCAGATGGTCGGCTATGGATGTTAGCGTGTTGAACTTGATGCCCAACTCGTGCTGTGACGGCGCCACTTCGTGATGGTGCTTTTCAGTTTCGACACCCATCTCTTTCATGACCGTCAACATTTCGGAGCGGATATCTTGTCCGCTATCGATCGGCGGTACGGGAAAATATCCGCCTTTTGCGCGCGGTCTGTGAGCCAGGTTACCGATCTCATACATTGTGCCCGTATTGTAAGGGCCTTCTGTGGAGTCGATTTCGAAAGCGGTGCGGTTTTGCGAGGTTTCAAAGCGCACATCGTCAAAGATGAAGAACTCGGCTTCCGGTCCGAATGTGGCGCGGTCACCGATACCTGTTTGCTGCAGGTAAGCTTCGGCTTTTTTGGCAATAGACCGGGGATCGCGGCCGTAAGCCTCACCGGTCGAAGGCTCATGAATGTCGCACACCAAAATCAGGGTATTCTGTGCAGCAAAGGGGTCCATCACCGCGGTTGACGGATCAGGGATCAATGTCATGTCCGATTCATTGATCGCTTTCCAGCCTGAGATGGAAGAGCCGTCAAACATGGTGCCATCAACGAAGAAATCTTCGTCAATCAAATCTGCATCAAATGACACGTGTTGCCATTTGCCGCGAGGGTCAGTGAAGCGCAGATCGACGTATTTTACGTCTTTCTCTTTGATCGTTTGCAAAACACTTTTTGCGTCAGCCATAGGTTTCATTCCTGTTTTTCACGAAAGATAAAAAGCCGCTCGAGCGGCCGTCAAAATTGCCGAAATGCTGAAACGGCACTTCGATTGAGGCTGTTTGCCGGCCTCGCGGCATCTAGAAAGATAGGTTTTTTGTTGTCTTTCCAATCACTCCCAATTTCCCAACGCTCTAAATCGCGTCACGACCGGTTTCACCGGTTCTTATGCGTATTGCTTCTTGGACATCGGTGACAAAAATCTTGCCGTCGCCAATGCGTCCTGTTTGTGCGGCTTGCTGTATTGCCTCAAGAGCACTCTCTAACTGATCATCAGACAAAACAATTTCGAGTTTGAGCTTGGGCAAGAAGTCGACCACATACTCAGCGCCGCGATACAGTTCCGTATGTCCCTTTTGTCGGCCAAACCCTTTGGCCTCAACGACAGTGATGCCCTGAAGTCCGACTTCTTGAAGAGCCTCTTTGACTTCATCGAGCTTAAACGGCTTGATTATGGCCTCGATTTTTTTCATTTCCGCATAGATCCGCAGTTTCGATTGTGGCGCGTAAACAAGCGCCTTTGGTATATCCATAAGCAGAACTCGTGCCAATCATTAACCAGTCAAAAAAGCCCACATTTCCGGTCATTATTTGATAGGAGTTCACGTTCCGGGCAGAGATTTGAAAAGGGCTGCCTAAAAGTTATGCAGTCTGCGCGAATTGTGGGCATATAGCGGATCCCACAAGATAGCAGTGCTGGCTGAGGGCTCGAAAGATCTGCGAGCGCGATCTATAAAACGACCAAAGAGTGAGGTTCTATTTGTGAAAACAGCCAATGCGGTTTTGTCCGCACAACCGACCACTATCTTCTCCGTCATTTCCGCGCTTGCGTTAGAGCATGAAGCGATCAATCTGGGGCAGGGATTTCCCGACACGGACGGGCCCTTGGACATTCGAGAAGCCGCCGCCAGACATGCCGTCCAGGGACCCAATCAATATCCTCCTATGGTGGGGTTGCCCGAACTTCGGCAGGCCGTTGCCGATCACGATCGGCGTTTTTATGGACTTGAGGCGGATTGGCAGACAGATGTCTTGGTCACATCCGGCGCGACCGAAGCGTTGACCGCTAGCCTCATGGGCTTGCTCAATGCCGGTGATGAAGTTGTCCTCATCGAGCCGGTTTATGATTGCTACCGGCCGATTGTTGAGGCGATGGGAGCCATTGCGAAACCTGTGCGTTTGCAGCCGCCGAATTGGTCACTGCCCATGGACGATTTGAAAGCCGCATTCGGTCCGAAAACCAAAGCGCTGGTTCTCAACAATCCTATGAATCCGATCGGCAAGGTTTTTACGCGTGACGAATTGGAAGCCGTGGCAGGCATTGTCGAGACCTTTGACACGTATGTTGTGTGCGATGAAGTCTATGAGCATCTGGTGTTCGCGCCCGCCGAACATATTTCTTTGATCACGCTGCCGGGCATGGACAAAAGGTGTTTGAAGATCGGCTCTGCCGGTAAGAGCTTTTCTCTCACCGGCTGGAAGGTCGGCTATATTACGGCTTGTGCCGAGCTTCTTGAGCCAGTCATGAAAGCCCATCAATTTTTGACCTTTACCACGCCTCCCAATCTGCAGCTCGCCGTTGCACAAGGTCTGAGAAAAGAGGACTCTTACTTTGAGGCTCTTGCTGAGGAGATGGCGCAGGGACGAAAGATCTTGTCCGATGGTTTGACGGAAATCGGCTGGAACGTGCTTCCCTGCGACGGGACGTATTTCCTTGTGGCTGATATCTCCCCATTTGCGCGCGGTCAAAGCGATCTTGAATTCTGCAAAAACTTGATTGCTGAGGCAGGTGTCGCCTTAGTCCCTCTGTCACCTTTTTATGGCCCGGAGGCTTCGGCACCTCAGGACTTTGTCCGCTTTTGTTTTTGCAAGAATGATAAAGTGCTTCACGGCGCTTTAGAAAGATTGGCAGCTGTTCGTTGAGGTGCTTTGCATTGTGGGAGAAATATCTTGAACATCAATGATGCAGCATCGGTCTCAAAGTTTCTCGATCCAGATGAGTCGCTTGTTTGGACAGGGCGGCCAAGTGTATGGCGTTTTCTCGGCACCAAACAAAGCCTGCTCGGATTCCTCTGGAGCTTAGTACTCCCTGTCATTTTCATCGTCGTTTTTGTGCCGGTGATCAATGACGATACGGGATTCGTGGACACCCTGATGGAGTCCCCCGGTATCATTTTCAGCAATCCAATATTTCTGATACTTGGATTTATTGCGTTATCATTTGTTTACAGCTTTGCAAAACGCATCCTTTCGCCGGTCGGAACAATCATCCGCGCCATGTCGACCCTTTACGCTGTCACAGACAAACGGGCGATGATCATTACGAAATGGCCGAAGAGTGATTTTCAAAGTTTCGGAAAGACGGACATCAACGCGGTCAAGAGGGTTGAACATAGTTCGTCTATGGGAACGGTCTACTTTTCGGAAGAGAAGATCCGTACCCGTAAAAGCACCAAAACGGTGGATTTGGGATTCATCGGGATCAGAGATTCAATTTATGTAAATGCTTTGCTGAGGCACCATTTCTTCGGAGAAGGTGAAAAGCCCGTTCCATCTTCTGCGCCCGCCACACCGGGGATCATGGATGTCTTGGCCTCAAGCTTTGCCGGAGGCAAGTCCCCCGATACGGTTTTATCGGCGGAATTGCATCCAAATGAAAAGATCTTGTGGCGCGGCACGCCGAGCCCAATGCGCTATGCGTTTAATAGCAGAAACATGGCCATCGCCATTTTTGGCGCAATCATATTTCTTTTTTCCGGATGTATGGAGTTGACGAAAGACTCTCCCAATGTCACGGTCGAAGGCTCTCCAGTTATAATCCTCGTCATTGGATTTGTTATGATGTGCGCTTTGGTGCCGAAATTTTTCGAAGGGCGCGCCATTCAGTATGTTTTAACAAACGAAAGAGCGATCATTGCCAACACCTTTTTTGGAACGGAGATGAAGAGCATTGGGCCGGAAGAATTTCATAAACTACGCTTAAAACAGCATAACGATGGTGCTGTGACAGTTTACTTTGAAGAAGAGCAGGATGATGACGATGGTGCGATAGTGATCGGCCGGCTCTATTCCGGTTTTGTGGGGCTGCGAGATGCTGCTTCTCTGAAGACAGCACTTGAGCAACATTTCGGTGTGACATTGGCCGATAACGATAAAGCCATGGCTTCTTCGGACCCCTAACCACAGTGATTGCGGAAAAGGTTTCAGCCTATGCCTGAGTTGCTGACAGTTGAGCAAATGTATGAAGCAGACCGCTTGACCATGGCGTCTCATATGTCCGGGCTTGATCTGATGGAGCATGCCGGCAAGGGCTGTGCCGATACGATCTGCGACTTTTGGGCCACGGGCCGGGCCTCGGTTTTGTGTGGGCCAGGCAACAATGGCGGCGACGGCTTTGTCATCGCCAGGCACCTGAAACAACGGGGCTGGACGGTTCGGCTTGCTCTTTTGGGAAGCCGCGACGCGCTGTCCGGCGATGCCGGTGAGATGGCAAAGCGTTGGGACGGCGAGGTTGAACCCTTGTCGCCTCATGTGGTTGAGAATGCCGAGGTCGTTGTTGACGCCGTGTTTGGCGCCGGCCTCAGCCGTCCGATTGACGGGGTTGTTTTAGACGTTCTGCAAGCGGCATCGCAATCGGGGGCTGCGATCGTAGCCGTCGATGTGCCGAGCGGACTTGATGGGAATACCGGTCAGATTAACGGATATGCGCCTCCCGCCGATGTGACGGTGACATTCGGTCGGAAAAAGATCGGCCACACTTTGCTGCCGGGCAGGGAGATCTGCGGCGACATCCATGTGATCGATATCGGCATTCCGGATCATGTGGTTGATCAGATTGCGCCCCAGGTTTGGGAAAACGATATGGAGCTGTGGTCTGCCGCCTTTCCGACGCCGCAGTTGAGCGATCACAAATACACCAAAGGCCACACCGTTGCGGTGAGCGGCGGCATGGAAACCTCTGCCGCGGCGCGGCTCAGCGCTATGGGCGCGTTGCGTATAGGGTCCGGTCTGGTGACGGTGGCGTGTCCGACTGAGGCGCTTCAAATCAATGCCTCTCAGTTGCTGTCGATTATGGTCCGGTCATTTTCCAGTCATCGTGATTTAAACGACATTCTCTCGGACCGGCGCAAAAATACCGTGGTGATCGGTCCGGGGGCAGGGGTTTCACATGAGACGGTCGAGAATGTCAGCCATATTCTCAAGCTGAAACGCGCAACAGTGCTGGATGCCGATGCGCTAACGAGCTTCCAAGATGAGCCCCAAAAGTTGTTTGCCGAGCTGCATGAACATGTGGTGATGACCCCGCATGCGGGCGAGTTCGAGCGCCTATGGCCGAATTACCTGGCGATGGCGTCGAGCCGTGTGACGGCAGCATCTCACGCGGCGCAAAAGTGTGGAGCGGTCATTGTTCTCAAAGGCGCTGATACGGTCATCGCCTCGCCGGACGGTCGCACCGCAGTGAACACCAATGCTCCGCCTTGGTTGGCCACCGCCGGGTCTGGCGATGTTTTGGCGGGCTTCATTGCAGGGCTGATGGCCCAAGGCATGGCGCCATTTGAAGCCTCTTGCGCAGGCGTTTGGCTTCATGGTGAGTGCGGAAACTGGCTGGGCCGGGGATTGATCGCAGAAGATTTACCGCATGTTTTGCTAGACGTGTTTCAACACGTCTTGGTCACATAAACGGTCTTAATCCGATTTTATTGGGCAGGTGCAGGCAGCCCCAGTTCTTTGCGAGCAATCGCTTCTTGCGCTTGGACTTTGGCAAAGCCGGACTCAAAATCAATCTTGCCCGTCAAAACGCTTTGATCTTCCGACAACATACATGAGGCAAGGTTTTCTGTACGCAGCTGGGCACCTTTTGCATTGAGATGATGCATCGTGTCGAAAAAGAATTCTGGACTGAAATGGAAATGAATTGGATTGCAGTTAATTGGAATATTGTTCTCTTGCAATAGGTCGACAAATTTTTGGAGTTTTCGTCTTCGCGGCTTCTTATCAAGGTCAAAGAACCTATTCTTTGTCGTCACCGACCAGGTCAAAAACAGCTCCGCATCCCGCTCTGCCGCCAAAGCCTGAATTCTTTCGTAATAGAAAAGAAATCCATCGGATAGGCGGCCTTCTATTTTGGTGTAGTAGGGGCGTCCCCATTCAAACTCGGCTCTGAAACTCTCTGGTTGCGAAAGCCCAGCATCGACAAGAATATCGCCGTTCTGATTGACACTCTTATATGAATAACCACGCCAGCCCATGCCTTTGTCGTTCCAAATTCGGTTCATATCGTTCAGAGCTTGTTCGCGTGTCAGCGTTTTGAGTGGATTAATCTCCGAATTTGATAATTTTGTGCGCAGGCCCTCAAGGACTCTCCAAGGTGACGTGTTGAAAAAGAACCAGGCTTTTTCTTGAATGGTGAGAGATTGCCAATGTGCTTCCCCCCAAGCCATGATGTTGTTTACATAGTCAGCATAAAACGGAATGGGTTTTTGATAGAAGTCCGCCTCCAAAGGCATGACAATTTTATCACCAGGTTTGACGTGCTTTTCGAGCAGATAAACCATATATGGCATGCCCAATAGGCTACTTGTTGCCAAGTTGATCACCGGTCGCCCGGTCCTTTCTTCGAGCAACGGACTATCTATTCCAAGCAAACCATTGGACCCAGACGCAATGATGAGACGTCCACCCTCGCTTTGCTCCGCCAGGTGTTCCTTCACATAGAGTGCATTGCGCATCCACCACAATGAGCTTACGGGAGCTCCAAATTGTAAGAGGAATGCGGCGATGTATATCGTCAAAAAGATCGCAATAAAACCGGTGGTCGACGCGAGGAAACTCGCAGAATGTCTATTGCGCGATTTTGCTGATATTCGCTTGAACGCCATCTCTTGTCTCAGAACTGGTAGTATAAAAACTCTTGTGGTTTGTCATTGCCCAACATTGTCAATAGACACCAAAAGGCGACGAGTGCGGTTGCAAAAGACCATCCTCGTGATTGTTTAAATCTCGGGCCTCCATCATATTTTATGAAGCCGGAAATTTCGAGCAAGTTCGGCATTCGAAAAGCGACAACAGCAAAGATAACTGTAAAAGCTATGGATAAGGGCGAGGCGACCAGCAGATTTTCGAATGTCTTCTCAAGCTGCCCGCCAAACAGCAAGCCAGTCAGTGAAAGCTCGGTGAGACCGCCTGGGGCGATATAGCCGTTCATGCCAAACAGGCCAGTATAAATTTCCAGTGCTCTCTCTGATGTATCTGCTCTGAAAAAGATTAGTGAAGCACTCCAAAGCAGGAACGTCAGGGTGCATGCAAGGAACGCAAACATTCGAAGATTGAATTGCGACCAAATCCTATGGATGATCAATCCAACACCATTGATTGCGCCGAAAATAACGAAGTTCCATGAAGCGCCATGCCACAATCCGCTTAGCAGCATGGTGATTGCAAGATTGCAATAGGTGCGAAATTTGCCTCGCCGGTTACCTCCAAGCGGTATGTACAAATAGTCACGAAGCCAGCGCGATAGAGTCATATGCCATCTATTCCAAAACTCGCTCGTGTTTCTCGCTTTGTAAGGGGAGTTGAAGTTGATGGGCAGCCGAATGTTGAAGAGAAGGGCGGCGCCAATAGCCATATCGCAATAGCCGGAGAAATCGAAATAGAGCTGAAAGACATACGCAAGTCCGGCCTGCCATGCATCAATAAGCGTTAACGTGGTATCCGTGTCAAATCCGAGATTAGCCCAATTGGAAAATGTGTCCGCGATCACGACCTTTTTGAAGAGGCCGATTGTAAAGATGAATACGCCCTGAGTGATGTTTTCCCAATTCAGCACCTTGTTACGCAATTGTTTGAACTGCGGCATCATTTCTGAATGATGCACAATCGGACCGGAGATGAGCTGCGGGAAGAATGTCACGAACAAAGAATAGTCGATGAAACTTTGATCGCCGATTTTGCTTTTGTAGCAATCAACAATGTAAGCAATTTGTTGGAAGGTAAAAAAGCTGATCGCCAGGGGCAGTATGAGATTTAGATACTGTATATCTGTTGAAAACAGGACATTTACATTGGCGATAAAGAAATCTGTATATTTAAAGTAACCGAGCAAGCCGAGGTTAAACAGGATACCGACGACCAAAATGCTTTTGGCGTTTTGAAAAACTGAAAACGGTCCGAGCTTTGCGGTGCTTCCAGAGACTGCCTGGCGAATAGAGTATCCAATGGAAAAGTTAACCGCGATGGACAGCAGGATGAGCGGTACATATGACGGATTCCAATAGGCATAAAAAAACAGCGAGCTGAACACCAACCATAGCTTGGCGCCCATGACGAGACGATATCTATTCAATAGAAAGTAGGTCGAAACAACGATCGGCAAAAACAACAGAAAATAGACAGGCGAATTAAACAGCATGCTGTGTTGTTTCCGATGGTCTCTGTTTACATCGATATTTCAGTAGGTCTTTCTGAGGCCGGACCGTTTCGCCGGCACTTTTGCCCCCGACTGGATTACAGGGGCATTGCTTGTTGCGTCAACCCGTTGGATTTAAATCATAATTCGTCAGAGCTGGGGCTTTCGGCGGATTTTGCGCCGGATCTCACCAAATACCGCCATTCGGCTGGTGACACGGCGAGATCGTGTGGTATAGAGAGCGCCGCCTAAGAAAGCCGGCGCCGAAGGCGGGTGTGGCGGAATTGGTAGACGCGCTGGTTTTAGGTACCAGTGGCTTTGCCGTGGGGGTTCGAGTCCCTCCACCCGCACCATCGGCGTCCCGCTCAGCGCGATCGAGTGAAACGTTCAATTTTAAAAGAATAGGTTGCTTCAGATGCAAGTCAACGAAACCCTGACCGAGGGTCTGTCGAGAGAATTTGAAATTGTTATTCCTGCCGGTGATCTCGATGAGCGCCTCATGCAGCATCTGGAATCCATTAAGAACACCGTCAATTTGAAGGGGTTTCGTCCGGGCAAGGTGCCCGTGTCTCATCTGAAACGGGCCTACGGCAAATCGATGATGGGTGACATCATTCAAGAGGCCGTCACGGAAGTCAGTAATTTGGCTTTGAAAGAAAGAGAATTGCGTCCAGCGCAGCAGCCCGACATCAATTTTGACGAAGACAAATTGCCGGATGTGGTCGAGGGCAAGGCGGATCTTGCGTTTAAAATGGCCGTCGAGGTCATGCCTGAGTTCGAGACCGGCGATATGTCAAAGATCAAGCTGGTGAAACCCGTCGCAGAGGTGTCCGACGCGGACGTGGATGAGGCACTCGCCAAATTGGCCGAGCAGCAGAAGACCTACAAAGCCAGAGGCAAGACCGCCAAAGCCAAAGAGGGCGACCAGTTGAAGCTCGACTTTGTCGGCCGGGTTGACGGTGAGGAGTTCGAAGGCGGCAAGGCCGAAGACGCCCCACTGGTCTTAGGGTCCAATACCTTTATCCCGGGATTTGAAGACCAGCTGATGGGTGTAAAGACCGGCGAAGAGCGCACGATCAAAGTCACGTTCCCGGAGGATTACACATCGAAGGATCTGGCGGGCAAAGACGCTGAATTTGACGTCACGGTCAAAGAGGTCGCCGAACCGCAAGCCGCTGAAGTGAATGATGAGATGGCCAAGGCTTTGGGTCTGGGGGATCTAGCGGCGCTCAAAGAGATGATGAAAGGCCGTATCGAGCATGATTTCGGCCAGGCGTCCCGTGAGAAGATGAAGCGCAATCTCCTGGATGTGCTGGACGAAATGTATGATTTCGACTTGCCGCCGAAAATGCTCGAGCAAGAATTTGACCAGATCTGGAAACAGGTTCAGTCCGATTTAGAAAGCCAAAACAAGACTTTCGAAGATGAAGGTCAGACAGAAGATGAGGCCAAGGCAGAGTATCACACCATTGCAGAGCGCCGCGTGCGCCTCGGTTTGCTGATGGCTGAAATCGGCCGCATGAACAATATCGAGGTGACGGAAGACGAGATCACCCGTGCTGTGGCGCAACAGGCTTCGCAATATCCCGGTCAAGAAAAGCAGTTTTACGATCTCTATATGCAAAATCCGCAACTTCTGGCGCAGATCCGCGCGCCTCTCTTTGAAGAGAAGATTGTCGATTTTATCGTCGAATTGGCAGAGGTGAAGGAAGAGACGGTCACCCGGGACGAACTCTACGCAGATCCGGATGACGAGGGCGCCAAGCCGGCCAAGAAGAAGGCCGCGCCAAAGAAAAAAGCAGCCAAGAAGAAAACCGCAGCCAAAAAAACAACCGCTAAGAAAAAGACGGCTGCCAAGAAATCGAGCTAACGCCTTTTCAGCCGTTAACGCCTGCGCTGCATTTCATCCTCTCGACTCCGAATCGCAATAACATCGCGGCTCGCAACCTCATGGATTTGCGGTCGTGCTTGTTTGTCGTTAGGGGAATTCATACTTTTCGTTGGTATTCGCCTTAGTCTCGTTTCGTGGGTTCTTCAAATCCCCATCAAGGCCTCTCATATGAGATCTTCACACAGCCCGCCCAGGCAATGCTGCTAGTGTAATCATTCGTTAACCAAATCAGTTTGAGCTGAGTAAAACCGGAAAAGAAAAATGTCAGATCTGATAGATACTTACATGAACACACTCGTTCCTATGGTCGTCGAGCAGACGAACCGGGGGGAGCGGGCTTACGATATCTACTCTCGGCTGCTGAAAGAGCGAATCATTTTTGTGACCGGCCCCATCGAAGACAATGTCTCGAGCTTGGTGGTGGCGCAGCTTTTGTTTTTGGAGGCGGACAACCCGAAAAAGGGTATCTCCATGTACATCAATTCGCCGGGCGGCGTGGTGACCAGTGGGCTCGCCATGTACGACACGATGCAGTATATCCGGCCCGAAGTCTCGACATTATGCATCGGCCAGGCGGCCTCTATGGGCTCTCTCTTGCTGGCGGCCGGCGCGCCCGGATCACGCTCGGCTCTGCCCAATGCGCGGGTCATGGTCCATCAGCCATCAGGCGGCTTCCAGGGGCAGGCCTCTGATATTGCCCGGCATGCGGAAGAAATCGCCAAGCTTAAGCACCGCTTGAACACCATCTATGTCAAGCATACGGGACAAGAGCTGAGTGCCGTCGAAGACGCGCTGGATCGGGACAATTTCCTGGATGCCCAGGCGGCGAAGGATTTTGGCATAATTGATGAAGTGGTAGAGGCTAGGACCGTTCCAGAGGGCGAAAACGAGACAAGTTCGAGTGATGGAGGGGCCGAATAAGGAATGGCGTGATCTATATTGGGTCACTGAGGGTTCATATTTTGGGTTAACTCATTGGAAGTAAAGAAAATTTCCAAAGCAGTGTGACATCATTTAATGAATTCTTGATCCAATGCCCGCTAAAATGCTGCAATGGTGGGGTAGTGACAAAGCCGCCTTATTTTGACGATTAAGACATGTTAGACGTGGACCGGTGCGGAACGGTCGATAGGAGAGTTCATGAGCAAGGTGAGTAACGGCGATTCCAAGAATACTTTGTACTGCTCTTTCTGCGGAAAGAGTCAGCATGAAGTGCGTAAGTTAATCGCCGGACCGACGGTCTTTATCTGCGACGAGTGCGTTGAACTCTGCATGGATATTATTCGCGAGGAGAACAAAACCTCTCTCGTGAAGTCCCGCGACGGTGTTCCCACACCCCAAGAGATTGCCACGGTCTTGAATGACTATGTTATCGGCCAAGCTCATGCAAAACGGGTTTTGTCCGTTGCCGTGCACAATCACTATAAGCGGCTGAATCACGCCTCCAAGGGCAATGCTGACGTTGAGTTGGCAAAGTCTAATATTCTGCTGATCGGTCCCACCGGTTGCGGTAAGACCTTGCTGGCACAAACGCTCGCGCGGATTTTGGACGTGCCGTTTACAATGGCTGATGCCACAACCTTGACCGAAGCCGGATATGTCGGCGAAGACGTCGAGAATATCATTCTGAAGCTTCTGCAATCTGCCGACTATAATGTCGAGCGGGCTCAGCGCGGCATCGTCTATATTGACGAGGTCGATAAGATCAGCCGCAAGTCTGATAATCCGTCCATCACCCGGGATGTGTCTGGTGAAGGCGTTCAACAGGCTTTGCTGAAGATTATGGAAGGCACTGTCGCCAGCGTTCCGCCCCAAGGCGGGCGCAAACATCCTCAACAGGAGTTTTTGCAGGTCGACACGACGAATATTCTCTTCATCGTCGGCGGTGCGTTCGCGGGGCTGGAAAAGATCATCTCCAATCGCGGTGCCGGCACATCCATCGGCTTCGGCGCGGATGTGAAAGACGAAGATGATCGCAGCACTGGAGAAATTTTCTCGGAAGTTGAGCCTGAGGATCTTTTGAAATTCGGTCTCATTCCGGAATTCGTCGGACGTTTGCCGGTTTTGGCCACGTTGGAAGATCTGGACGAAGCCGCATTGGTGCAAATCCTGACCGAGCCGAAAAATGCTTTGGTCAAGCAATATGAGCGCCTGTTCGACATGGAAGATATCCGCTTGACCTTCTCCGAGGACGCGTTGAAGGCTGTTGCGCGCAAAGCCATTGCCCGTAAAACGGGTGCTCGTGGATTGCGTTCCATTATGGAGGCAACGCTTTTGGATACGATGTTTGACCTGCCCAATCTGGACGGTGTCGAAGAAGTCGTGATCAATTGCGAAGTCATCGAGGGACGTGCGCGGCCGCTTTATATCTACGCCGAGCGTCAAAGCGACGTAGAATCAAGCGCTTAACCTCAGCCTCCGGAACCTGACGCCGGGCTAGCAAAAATTTCACGAATCGTGCGTAAGTTGACCCTGTCAAGGGGTTGAACGCAACGTTCACGAAGGCCATCTATGGCAGGCTAGTCGGCGGCTAGCATGCCTGAGATCGCTGGGTTTCCCCCAAAAACGGATTGGCAGATCTGGTACAGCTTCTTTGTGCCAAATGCGGTGGCAGGCCAAACCAGAGGTAGCGTATTGTCGTAATACGCAATGAAAAAGGATTTTAAATGGACAGCCCATTCACACCCGACGATGGATCATCTGACAAGGCGCCGACCCTTTACCCGGTCTTGCCGCTGAGGGATATTGTCGTCTTCCCCCATATGATTGTGCCGCTTTTTGTGGGCCGCGAGAAATCCGTGCGCGCCCTGGAAGACGTGATGCAAGACAACAAACAGATCTTGCTCGTCGCGCAAAAGGATGCGGCCGACGACGACCCCAGCCCGGAAGATATTTATGAGTTGGGCACGGTGGCCTCTGTCCTGCAATTGCTCAAACTTCCCGACGGCACGGTCAAAGTGCTGGTCGAGGGTGGACACCGCGCCAGAATTGAGAAATTCACGGACAATCCGAATTTCTATCAGGCCTTTGCCACAGAAGTGGAAGAGATCGAAGGTAATCCTGCAGACACCGAAGCGCTTTCGCGCTCGGTTGTGAGTCAATTTGAGCAATATGTGAAGCTCAACAAGAAAGTTGCCGCCGAGGTGGTCAACTCCATCAGTTCAACCGATCTGCCGTCCAAACTGGCGGATCAGGTTGCGGCCAACCTGGCTGTGAAAATTTCCGAGAAGCAAGAACTGCTGGAGATGTTCAATGTGCTCGAACGTCTTGAAAAAGTCTTTGCCTTTATGGAAGGCGAGATCAGTGTTTTGCAGGTCGAAAAGAAAATCCGCAATCGCGTCAAGCGTCAGATGGAGAAGACGCAACGTGAGTACTATTTGAATGAGCAGATGAAGGCCATTCAGAAGGAACTCGGCGAAGGCGAAGACGGCAAAGACGATCTTTCCGAATTGGAAGAAAAGATCGAAAAAACCAAATTGTCGAAAGAGGCGAAGACCAAGGCGCAGGCTGAGCTGAAAAAGCTGCGTCAGATGAGTCCGATGTCTGCGGAGGCAACGGTTGTTCGCAACTATCTGGACTGGTTGTTGTCGATCCCCTGGGGCAAGCGTTCCAGAACCAACAAGGACATCGTCAAGGCCGAGGAAATTCTGGATACGGATCACTATGGCTTGGAGAAAGTCAAAGAACGAATCCTGGAATATCTTGCGGTTCAACAAAGAACCAACAAGCTGAAAGGACCGATCCTTTGCCTGGTCGGCCCTCCCGGTGTCGGTAAGACGTCGCTCGGCAAGTCGATTGCGCGGGCCACGGGCCGCGAATTCGTTCGCATGTCGCTCGGCGGCGTTCGTGACGAGGCGGAGATCCGAGGCCATCGGCGGACCTATATCGGCTCCATGCCCGGCAAGATCATTCAGTCCATGAAAAAGGTCAAAAGCACCAACCCGTTTTTCTTGCTCGATGAAATCGACAAGTTGGGCGCGGACTTCCGGGGCGACCCCTCGGCGGCGCTTTTGGAGGTTTTGGACCCGGAACAGAACAACACCTTCCAAGATCACTATATGGAAGTGGATTACGATCTGTCCGATGTGATGTTTGTCACCACGTCGAATACGCTGAACATGCCGCAGCCCTTGTTGGACCGGATGGAGATCATTCGTATCCCCGGCTATACGGAAGATGAAAAGGTCGAAATCGCCAAGCGCCATTTGATCCCCAAACAGATTGAAAATCATGGGCTCAAGGAAGGCGAGTGGACCATTTCGGACAGCGCTTTGCGCAATTTGATCCGTCTTTATACCCGCGAGGCCGGCGTCCGGAACTTGGAACGCGAGCTTGCCAATCTGGCGCGCAAAGCGGTTCGGGATATCGTCTCGAACAAATCCGAAAAGGTGCATGTCACCCAGAAGAATCTCTCGAAGTTTGCCGGCGTTGAGAAACACCGGTTCGGAGAGGCGGAAGGCGAGCCGCAAATTGGCGTTGTTACGGGTCTTGCATGGACTGAGGTGGGCGGCGAGTTGCTGACCATTGAATCGGTCATGGTGCCGGGCAAAGGGCGTATGACACCGACGGGCAAGCTGGGCGATGTCATGAAAGAGTCGATCTCGGCTGCCAATTCCTATGTGCATTCGCGTAGCACCGAGTTCGGCATCAAGCCACCTGTGTTCCAATCGAAAGACATTCACGTCCACGTCCCCGAAGGGGCGACCCCGAAAGACGGACCGTCCGCTGGTGTGGCCATGGCAACATCCATCGTGTCCGTGCTGACCGGTATTCCGGTCCGTAATGATGTGGCGATGACCGGCGAAATCAGCCTGCGTGGCCGTGTCTTGCCGATCGGCGGTCTGAAGGAGAAGCTCTTGGCAGCTGTCCGCGGTGGAATCAAAACCGTCTTGATCCCGGAAGACAACGAAAAGGATCTGGCGGACATTCCGGACAACGTGAAAGACGTTCTGGAAATCGTGCCGGTCTCAACGGTCGATCAGGTGCTGGAGCGGGCGCTGACAGCCCCTTTAACGCCGATCGAATGGGAAGATCCTGAGGTCGATCCGTCGGTCAGCAAGAGCAAACCGGACGGGGACGGTGATTCGGTGGTGACCCACTAGAATCCTCCGATCTGTGCGAAATTTGATCCAAAAAGGGTGATTGAGGCCTCTCAGTCACCCTTTTTTCACCAAAATCCGATGAAATTCAGTTAATTTTATTGAAAAACCGCAGTTTTCTGCGGTTTTACTTTGACCGAGTGCGGGCAAAAGTCCATAATTCGCGGACTCAAAGCGAGTCTTTGGGATTTTTCCCGTTTGAACATAAGGGGCCTCATATGAATAAGAATGATTTGATTGCGAAAGTGGCAGATTTGACAGACATGTCTAAGGCGGAAGCCACTAAAGCGGTTGATACGGTTTTTGATGTGATCGTTGATACTCTGAAGAGTGGGGACGAAGTCAGACTGGTTGGATTTGGAACGTTTTCGGTCTCTTCACGTGCGGCAAGTATGGGGCGTAATCCTCGCACAGGCGAGCCGATGCAAATTCCGGCATCCATGCAGCCCAAGTTCAAGGCCGGTAAGGGCCTCAAAGAAGCCGTCAACTAAGCGGCATAAAAAGTCTATTTTGGTGACGGCCGCTCTTGCAGCGAGCCGTCGCTTGATTTACAGAAGGCCCTCACCGGTTTTAAGGGCCGATGAAGGGCGGTTAGCTCAGCTGGGAGAGCATCTCGTTTACACCGAGAGGGTCGGCGGTTCGATCCCGTCACCGCCCACCAGCCTTCGCTCTCCGAGCTTCGGCTCGGCAAGCCATCAGCTTGCAGAGCCGAGTGCGTTAGAGCGAAGCTGTTACGCCGAAGCTTCAGCGAAGGCGGACGAATTTCGATGAAATATGTCTATATCCTTCAAAGCGAGCAGGATGGTGACCGACACTATACTGGTGTTACGGACGATATTGACGCCCGCCTGAAGATGCACAATTCAAAGTCGGTACGGCAACACCGCAAAGCATGCGCCTTGGTTTCTCAAAACGTATGTTGCGTTTTCCAACGATACAAAAGCTTATGCATTCGAAAAGTACCTGAAAACTGGATCTGGACGGGCGTTTGCCAAGAAGCGCCTTTAGGAATCTGGGTCAAGGCATAGGCCCTTCACTTTCTTCTCACGAAAACCTGAACGTTGATCACAGTCTGCTCCTGAACTTTCGATCTGAGCGCGGCGTAGCGCTCACATAGTCAACATCAGGAGGCACAAAACGTGTTCAGAACAGTAAGTGTAGCGGCAGTGTTGGGGCTCACAGTGGCGGCGGCGCCTGTGCATGCTCAAGACAATTATGTTTCTCTATCGGGGGGCGCTGCTTGGCTCAACGATTCCGATAATGAAGGAGACTTTACGGGACCATTCACCACCGGGGCAGGAACCACGATCCCTGCAGGAACGGGTCTGCCCAGCGGCGCGGCCGTCGGTTGGGAAACGGAGTTTGACACCGGCTTTACGGTCAGCGGTGCCGTGGGCCGGAAATATGGCAACGCCCGCGCCGAACTTGAAGTCGCCTATCAAAAGAATGATATCGATACCCATTCTAATGTCAGTGCTGCCGGCATAGCGCTGGGCGCAGAAGATGCCGGTGTCTTGGTCACCGGGGCGACGTCCAATCTGGGTGTGAGTGTGGCCAATTTGGTTGCCGATGGTCGGGGCGAGGTCGAGACCATCTACCTCATGGCAAATGCCTATTACGACTTCGCCATCGACTCCAAGCTGACGCCCTATTTGGGTGCCGGTTTGGGCGTTGGGTTTGTGGACGTCAATTATGCCCCGTCCGGTGTGACCATCATCGACGATGACGATACGGTTTTGGCCTATCAGGTCATGGCTGGGGTCTCCTACGATGTGTCCGAGGCCATTGCCTTGTTCGCTGGATATAAGTACCGCGCAACCACCAATGTGGACGTTGACGCGACGCTCTTCGCGGCCGATTTCGATATCGAAAACGGTTCTCAGATTGTGGAAGTGGGCTTGCGCTTCTCATTCTAATGTCTATGTGCCGGCGCCAACAATTGAGCCGGCCCAAATGACGCATCGCCCGGCGGTCCTCTCCAGGATAGCCGGGCGGATTGCCATGGAATGCTCTTCGGGCTCGGGCCGGGCCGGTTAATCCGGTGCCTTAGAGACTTGGGATCATCGATGAATTTGGCGCCTTGCGCCGAGCAAAGCTCAATCCTTCTGGAACGGATAAGCCAGTTGCGCGAGGAAACTTCGCGGTAAACGCTTCAGCGTGCCGTAATGCGCAGGCCAATGGTCGCCGGGCATGTGATAGGTGCCGAAGACGATGTCGTAGAACGGCATGTGCACCGCATAGTTCGTGTCGATCGCCGGTTTCTCCGAACTGTGATGCCAGTGATGGTATTGCGGCGTGGCGATGAGATATTTCAGCGGCCCGATGGGAATATGCACATTGGCGTGGACATAGACGGCTTGGAACGCGGCAATAGAGACATAAATGTCCAAGGCCGCTTTCTCTGTCCCCAGCAGGTAAAGCGGCACCAGTGCCAGACAGCGGTCGACAAAAGTTTGCACCACGTGATTGCGCGAGCCGGCCATCCAATCCATATGCTCCACGGAATGATGGACCGCATGAAATTTCCAAAGGTATTTCGATTCATGGAACGTCCGGTGGGACCAATAGAGCACAAAGTCGGCGCAGAAGATCAGGATGATCACTTGCACCACCAGCGGCAGGCTCTGGATCCAAGCTTGAAAGCCGCCATGCACGGCCCAGCCGAACACCGTGACGACGAAATAGTTGGCGGTGAGCAAAAGCGCGGTGATGATCAAATGATTGAACGTGAAATACACCAGGTCCAATTGCCACTCGGGCCGCAAGATCACTTGGTCGCGATATTTGGGAAAGACTTTTTCCAGAAAAATGAAAAGAATGGCTGAGACGAGAAAAGCCAAGACCAGCCAGTCGATGCCGATGGCGAAATAGCTCGGCTGAACGGCCACCGGGGTTTCGATGGTGTAGCCGCCAAAGGCAAAGGCGGCGGCGGTAAACAGCACGCCGATCGCAGCCAGGCGCCGCTCCTTGCCGAGGGAAAACGCCAAAACTGCAAAGATCAGAGCAGCATACATGCCATATTTCAGAATTTGCTGAAGGAACACCGGGTCATAGGCGGCCCTCAATTCGGCGGTGGTGAAGTAGCTGGGATAACGAAATCCCAGGACCGCTAAGAAGCTCATCACTCCAAGGGAGACGGCCAAATAGCCGCTGATTTTGCCCTGGCCGAAGACAAAAGCGCGCTCCGGCATGGCCGTCACTTGGCGCGGCTGGTAGTCGTAGGCCTGGTCGCCGTCTTCGGTCTGTTGTGGGTCTTGCTCTGATGGGGCCATGGTCCGTCTCCTCGCGCGCCACGAGTATAAAAACCAAGCGCTTGAAGGCCAAGCCGGGCGGCGGGCAAGGGGGCAAAAAATTCACTTTTCTGCGGGAAAAAGCCACCCTTTGGAGATTGACAAGGCCCTATAGCTGCCGTAAATCAACCCGTCCTGACGGCGCACATCTGCGCTGATTTGGGGGTGTAGCTCAGTTTGGTTAGAGCGCCGGCCTGTCACGCCGGAGGTCGCGAGTTCGAGTCTCGTCACTCCCGCCATTTTCTCTCAAAGAAGATTGATCTAGCGCCTAATAGCTTGGGCCCAGAAGTCCAACGCGATCCACCAAACCATCCCGGGCCAGGTCGAGATAGAATGCATCCGGTCGACCGTCTGAGTCGGTGTCAACGCGATGGGTGGTTTGGCCAGGTCCACTCATTTCGTCCAAATAATCTCCGTAAAGACCCTGCTTTACCGCCTCCACGGCAATGATCTTTCCCTCTGGGATCAGGTGGTTCTGTGGATTGCGTATAATAACCCACTCCACATTGTCATGGTCACCGTCGGTGGATTGATATTCGTATTTAAAACCCAATGCCAACGCCGTTGTTGGACTCAAGACGAGTTTGGCACGATCACTGACATCGAATGGCTTATCAAGCTTGCGGATAGTAAAGGCGGCATTTTTCCCATACTCATCGGCGGTCTGTGCGAGTGCCGCGAATGGCAGCAAGACCGATACGATAACTGCAGGGATAAGGCGTCGCATATGATGACACTCCTAATATTCCGGTTCGATTTTAAGATAATCACGTAGGCGGTGGGTCAAGATATAGAACGGGACAGTGTCGATCAAAGCAGCCGACATCTTAAACAGATATGAGCTGCCGATCAGAACCATGAGTTGATTGGCGCTGATGTCGCCAGCCAAATAGACGGCGCCGAAGGTCACCATGACCACCATGATGGAATCGACCATTTGACTGATCAGTGTACTGAAATTATTGCGCAGCCAAAGATGTTTGCCTTTGGTCAGTTTCTTCCAAAAGTGAAAGAGTTGGACGTCGCAATATTGGGCGGCCACATAGGCGATCATGGAGGCCAATACGGCTCCGGAGGTGAGGGAATAGACAAACTGGAAGAGTTCAACTGAGCCGGATAAGACTTCACCGCTGGGCAGCACGACCTCATTAGAAAGCTCCAGAATTTGCCACGGCGGCACAGCCGCGCCGGTGACCGGCGGCACCGCTTGGCCGATGTAAAGTATAATGACGATGAGAATATTGAGGCCGAAACCGACGGTGACGAGGAAATTTGCCCGCTGTTTACCATAAAGTTCGCTGATCAGATCGGTGCAGAGAAAGGTCAGCGGGTAGGGCAAAACACCCACTGCCAAGGCCATCGGTCCCAATTGGATGAATCTGGTTAATCCAATGATATTCAGCATGGTCATGGCGCTGAGAAAGACGCCCGCTAAGACAATGAAAACCCGCTCACGACGTTCCGCGATGATCGGATCGGCGGAGAGGGTGCTTGCGTTTATCTGTGGTTGGACGTCCATACGTCGATCTCATGGTCTATGATTTTCGACCGACGCTATAGGCTCAGACCTGCCAACTCAACAGCCCAAGTCCGGATGGCATCTCACGCCATAAGAGGAGTGCGTTGGTCTCAGAAAGCCGCGATCCATATCAGCTTCAAATTGATTCAAATTCGACTCAAATTTGCGATCCCCATGATCGGATATGTGCGCGCAATTCCTTTTAAATTTTAGCGTTTGTAGCGAAAGCGCCTTAATTTTTTGACGGTAAACCAATGACTGGCGGGGGTTCCGCCGCGGTAAGAGTTTTGGTTTGAGGTGCGTGAGTCATGTCGCAAGTTGAGCAAGAGGCCCAGGGACATTCTTATTATCTGGACTCGGTTCCTGCCCATGCCCACGGTTGCAGCTGCTGCGATTGTGAATCGCAATCCCAACATAACCAAGCCAGCGAGGGCCAAGGAGAGGGCGAACTCGTCGGCTTGAACTATTCGTTCATTGGACCCAAATGGGGCGGCAGCGCCACTTATGGCACCAATGGCGGCGTTGTGACATGGAGCTTGGCCACAACCAATTACGGCGATGAGATTGCAGGCGTCACTTTCGACGGCTACATGGCCTCAAATAGCGCTGAAGCGGATTTGATCCGGGCCGCCTTTGATGCCTGGGAGGCGGTTGCCAATATCGATTTTGTCGAAGTCACCGATTCAACAAACGTGGATATTCGGCTCGGGTGGGATGCCATCGACGGAAGCTCCAGCGTTTTGGCAACGACTTGGATGTATGTGCCGACGTTTGAAGAATCTATCATTATTTTCGATAGCGCTGAGAATTGGGATACGGACGGTGCGCCTGATCCCGGCACGATCAGCTTCTATGCCGTCGCATTACACGAAATCGGCCATGCCATCGGTCTGGACCACGACGACAGCATGAATGCGATTATGAATGCCTATTACAGTTCTTCTAACCCGACGCTGTCCTTGCAGGCCGATGATATCGCGGGCGCGGTCGCCCTTTATGGTGCCGCGGAGGCACCGGTCGTGGAAACAGGATCGGGCGGCAATGATTCTCTCACTGGAGACGGGAATGACGATATCATCGTCGGGGCCGGCGGGGATGACACCCTTTCCGGCGGCGGTGGCGATGACGAGCTGTCCGGCGGAACAGGAAGTGATGTTCTGAACGGCGGTGTTGGAAATGATGTTTTGGTCGGCGGTGAAGGCGGCGATGTCCTCATCGGAGGCACCGGCTTCGACATGGCCAAATATTCCAGCGGCGTAACGGCGTCTTTGCAGAACCCCGGACGGAACCGCGGCGAGGCACAAGGGGATCAATATCAATCCGTTGAAGGTCTTGTCGGATCCGACTTCCGCGACATTTTGCAAGGCAACAGAGGCACGAACGTCCTGGAGGGCGGCGGTGGGCGCGATCGCCTCCTGGGCATGAACGGGAACGACTTCATCGACGGTGGTGATGGCGGCGATGTCATCAACGGCGGACGGGGCCGGGACAATCTCACCGGTGGTGCCGGTAGTGACAAACTGAAGGGCGGCGGCCAAGCAGATGTGCTAAATGGCGGCGCCGGAAACGACAGATTAATCGGTGGCGGCGGAAGTGACAGATTTGTTTTCGAAGGCGAATTCGGACGTGATGTTGTCAGGAAGTTTGTTGCCGGTCCGGGATCAGAAGACGTCTTGCATATTGTCGTCGACGGCTTTGACAGCTTTTCTGACCTTAACGGCCATATGCGTCAGAGCGGCGGCGCAACGATCATCGATCTTGGGGGCGGCAACACAATCAAACTGGCCGGCGTTGATGTGAATGACCTTGGGGCCTCGGATTTCATGTTCTCCTGATCGCGTCTTTGCCGCTGCCGGCGGCGGCGCTTCATAAAAAACCGTTTTAAGCTTGGCCTAAGGATACCTTAAGGCGACCATAAGTCTGCCCTTCCATATTGGCGTCATCAAATGGAGGACAGATCATGTATCAAGCAATTAACGTTTCAGTCGCCTGCTTCGCTTTCGTCAGCATTCTGATTTCGGTCGGCGGCATTGTCTAAGACAGCTGCGGCGGACCGCAGCCACTTAAAGACAGTCAGTTTCGAGAAGTATTGAAAAGGACACTTTTGAGTGTCCTTTTTTTATTTGTGTAAGGACGAAATTTAAGCCTCCGTTAAGTCTGCATTAAGTCGCGTCTAAGGCTCATTTTTAAATATGGCTCCATCAAAAAGGAGCTGGTTATGTACAGAGCAATCAATGCACTCATCACCGTCGTCGTTATTGGATCCATCATTGGAATGGTCGCCGGCGTCGTTTAGTTTATCCGCGTTCCGGTGGAGCAATTGCTCGATTGGAATACGGGAAGCCGCATCGGGCGTCTTGAACCGCTTTCGATGTTGGTAGTCACCTACGAAAACGGCGTTTTTCGGCATGTCAATGTAGTCTTTTACTCAGCCGTCAATTTGTGCAATATTACCAGCACTATAGATGGAGAGGACGACGTCACCCCAAACGCAAATCATCCCAGAAGATCTTCTGTTCGGACCGGATTTGGCTTGGTGTAGATAGGACGATGTAATCGAGTAGTCTGTCTGCGCGATGTTCGGACATTCCGCGATTTTGACCAATGACTAAAATGAAAGACTACGACTATGGCATCGGGCACTGTTAAGTGGTTCAATTCAACCAAGGGCTACGGCTTCATTACTCCTGATGACGGCGGGAAAGACGCTTTCGTTCACATCTCTGCCGTTGAGGCGTCTGGCATGCAGTCGCTGAATGAAGGGCAAAAGGTTGAATATGAGCTTGTCGAGGGCCGCAACGGAAAAATGGCCGCCCAATCTCTCAAGATTGTCGAATAAAGCTCAACTAGGTGCGGTGCGCATCCTTTGAGAGGATTGACGCACCGACCCTTACAATTTTCAAAAAAGTATTTTGCGCGTTTTAGCGTCCAGCGACCAACTCACCGCTGATGGTGACGGCATCTGAAGGACTAAATGCCCATGTGTCGCCCACTTTCGTGCCTTCCGCCGCGGCCAAAGGGCTGCAACCTGTGAAACCTTCCCCGGTTTGAGCCCGGGTGAGTGTCGTGCACAGTTCGCTGCCTTTCACTTCCCAAGTTCCAGCAGAGCCATTGGCGCCGCTGATGGTGCCGTCGGCGTTATACATTAGTTTGCTCACAATGTTTTGGCCGCCGACTTCGGTCGTCAGCTGAACGCTGTTGTTCAAGAGCGTGTCCAGATTCGCAGCTTGAGCAGCGGCGCTCAGGCCAACCGCGGCAGCAAGTGTCAAAAGAGTGAGTTTCATGTGTGCGCACCTCGCATCAAAAATATGGTTAATAGATGATGCCGTTACGCGGCGGTCAGGCGATCAGATTAGTGGCCTGGGCGTCATAATATGATCTTCGTGAAAATGTCACCCTGTGAAGATCCAGAGTGGGTTGATGCCGATCACCGGCTCGTGCAGCGCCAGCAAAACACCAAACAGAACAAGACCAAAGGCAAACGCCTTTAGGGTTGTTGAATCCAAAGCTGGTTTGGACTGACCGCCAAAGGGCAGGATGGGCGCGTTTTGACGAAACCGGTCCCACGTGGTTGTGCCGAGACTTGTTTTTTTGCGCCCGTCGAGAATGGGCATATAGACCGCCGCAAAGGCACCGAGCGTGCCAAAGAGCAAGACACCGGTCGTGTCCCCATTGGCCAGAATATGCCCGGCCGACCACAGGACAAGAGCCCACAAAAGCGGGTGACGGGTCCAACCGAGGCCTGGCGCGAGTGTATCGCCGGTTTGAAAACGCCGCAGCGAGAGTGAAAGCGGATTGGCGGTCATGAGGCCGAGGGCAAGGACCATGCAGGACAGAAGCATGGCGGCAACGGCTAGACTAAAGTGTATCTCCACCGGCTCCCAAATTTGCCAGCTGGGGGCGGCAAGTGCTGCCAAGATCACCCATGTAAAAGTCCCAAGCGACAACAGGATATAGACGATCAAATAGACTGGACGGCCGAATTGGTTGATCAGCGCCTGCTTGACCCCGGGAATCGCAGGAACCGCATGGCTTAAGATAAAAAACAGAAGTGCCAGTAATAGATTTGTGACCATGACCGCATTTACCGCCGAATTCCGGCCAAAAACAAGCGCTCGAAGGCCATGAGGTGAAACCCCGATCTATTGATCAAGATCAAATTTGCCCGTAATCTTGCGATTAACTGGCCAGCCGCTTTGGCGCGGTTAGCATGTTTCGATTAATTGTGGGAGAGGCAAATGACCTTGAAATTGACCAACCTACTGGCGTCTTCAGCGCTGGCCCTGGCGCTGAGTGTTCCGGCGTCGATTGCTTACGCAGGTGGACACACGAAAGGCGAGATGGATCACAGCCAGCATCAAATGGGAGGTGGTGAGCACGAAGGCCACGATATGGGTGCTTCTGGTCATGAAGGCCATGATATGGGCGCGGGCGGCATGATGAAGCATGGCGATCATGTCATGACCCCTGAAATGATGGATGAGCTGCGCTCCAAAGTGACTCTGTTTGAGAAATATTCGGATCAAGAAATCGCTCTCAGCATGCAGATGATGGGGGACAACTATCCCTATTACGTCAGCGATGCGGCCGTGTCTGGCGAAACGGGTGTTCTTTTGCTGGCCCATGGGTTTGGTGAGCGTGGCGATAAGATCTTCGCCGAGCGGCTCGGCGGGCTGTCAGGCATTTTCCCAACCTCGGTGAGCTATGGCATGTCCATGATGGGTTCCGGTCATATTCAGACCTCCGTTGATGCCTTGGTTGAAAAGGGCGCCAAGCGTATTGTCGTGGTGCCCGTTGTGAGCAGCACGGACAATACGATGTATCGCCAATGGGAGTACATCTTCGGCAAGCGTGATGAAGCGTCCTATTTGTCTGTACCCCGCATTGAGACGGAAGCCGAAGTCCTGTTGAGCACGGCGATCGACGACAATCCGATCGTGGCTGATATCCTTTTGGACAATCTGGACGGACTTAGCGAAGACCCGGCAAACGAAACCGTGATCATCGTATCTCACGGCCCGCAAAGCGAGGAGGACAATATCAAAGCCCTCGAAATGTTGGGCAATGTGGCAATGATCGTTGAGCAGGATGGCGGCTATGCGAATGTGATCGGTATGTCACTGCAAGATGACGCGCCGCCGGAAATCCGCGATGCCAATGTTCAAAAGTTGCGCGACAAAGTTGCCGAGGAGACGGCGGCCGGCAAAAAAGTTCTGATCGTCAGCAATCTGATGTCGGCGCGGAGCATTCAGCACAAAATTCGCAAAGACCTTCAAGGCTTGGATTACCAGTTCAGCAATAAGGGGCTGGTTCAGCACGATGACTTTATCAAATGGGTAGAGGAAACCGTCCGCTACAAGCTCGAAGACGCATCTTAAAAACATTTGGGGGACCTATCTCGGGTCCCCCTTTTTCATTTTATTCTCATAAGTCTCAGTCAGGCATTGCCGTGCGTTTGAGCGCGCGTTATGCAATGGCGCTTATATGTCTTTGAAGGAGACGGTTTTATGGAAAGTGTGCCTGAGGACTTGATGGATCAGGTCGTCGGTCTGGCGGTCGGTTACGGGCTCAACGTGGTTTGGGCAATTCTCATTCTCATCATTGGCTTCTGGATTGCGGGACGGGCGCAGTCCTTTGCCGCCCGGAAGCTCATCAAAATAGACCGTTTCGATGAAACCTTGGCCGGCTTTGTCAGCAGCCTGGTCAAATATCTCATTATCGCCTTCACGGTCATTGCGGTTTTGGGCAAATTTGGGGTCGAAACGACAAGCCTGGTCGCACTTCTGGGCGCCGCCGGTCTGGCGGTCGGGCTCGCCCTTCAGGGAACACTTTCAAATGTGGCGGCCGGCGTGATGTTGCTGCTGTTCCGCCCATTCAAGATCGGTGATTTTGTGGAAGTCGCCGGTCAATCCGGATCCGTCAAGGGAATCAACCTCTTCACAACGGAAATGGCGACAGGCGATAATGTGCAGATCATTGTCCCCAATTCTGAAGTTTGGGGCGGGGCGGTCAAGAACTATTCCTACCATGAAAAGAGGCGTGTCGATTTGGTCATTGGGGTCGGCTATGACGACGATTTGAATGTGGCCAGAACCTCGATCATGGAGACCATTGAGGCGGATTCCAGAAGCCTGTCTGATCCGGTTCCCCTGGTTGCCGTTACGGAGCTCGCCGACAGCTCCGTCAATTTTGTCATCCGGGTGTGGTGCAAAAATTCCGATTACTGGCCGTTAAAGTTCGAATTGATGAAAGCCATCAAAGAACGGCTCGATAAGGACGGTCTTTCCATTCCATATCCTCAGCACGATGTTCATTTGATTGGGGATCAGGCCTCCTAATTTTCTCAATCACCACAAAGTTATGCAAGGAATCTGGACGGCCTTCCCGCTTCCGGGGATACTGTCCCTATGCCGAATTTGAGTGTGTGGATAGAGGCAAAGCGCAAAAGATTAAGCCGCCAAGCAGATAGGACAGTCTCTTTTTTTGTCCTTGGTGCCATCGCATTTCTCGGGATTTTGCCTGCGCACGGGCAAACAGAAGCGTCCGGCAAACGCGCTTATTTGGCTCCGGCATCGGCCTTCGCCCAGCCGGCAAAGATTTGGAACGTGGTGATCAGTCCCTCCGGGCGCTTGCTCTTATCTATTGAATCAGGCGAGGACGCGGCTAAACTGGTCATATCGACTCCGCGCCGCACCTCCAACCCTGTGCGATTGGCACCGCCCTTCGGCAGTTATCGTTGGGCGCGATGGCTTAACGAAGACAGAATCATTGCCCTCATCGAGACCACGCTTAGAGTTGGGTCCTATCGAGAGTCATTTCGGCGATATGTTGCCGTCGACCCGGACGGCGGCAACCTGACCGTTTTGGGGCGCAGCCGTTTTGATCTGCGCCGGATCGGACAAGGGTCCGATCGGCTTGTCAGTTTTTTGGCAGCCGACGACGATCATATTCTTGTTTCGGCGCGTCGAGGCCGAAACTCGGCTCGCCAGAGCGTATACAAGGCGAACATCTGGACCGGCAAAACGCAAAAGATACAGTCCGGCCGACGTAATATCGATTCTTGGGTGGCCGATCAAAGCGGTGAGCTGCGACTGGGGTTCGGGTACAAAGGAACCGAGTCGCTTGTGCATATCAGAAGGCCAGGCGGGACGTCTTGGGAGTTGGCCTACCGCTTTGATGTTTTCAAAGATCCCGTCTTCGTGCCGCTGGCATTTGCCAATGACGGACAATTGTTCGTTTTGTCCACCCATGAAAGCGACCGCAAATCGCTCTATAAATTTAACCTTGAGACCGGTCGTTTTAGCGGCCGTATTTACCAGCATCCCCGATATGATCTGTCCGGTGTGGTTCTCGGCGGAAAAGCGCGCGAATTGCTTGGTGCATCGCTGTCTTCAAATGTCGGCGATATTGTCTATCTCGATGAAGAGCGTCTGGGGTTTAATCAGCAGCTTGAGGCTCTTTTGAAAACGGAGTCGTTTCAGGTCTCCAGTGTTGACGATGCAGGTCAGCTGGCGACTGTTTTCGTCGCGAGCTCAAATGACCCCGGCCGATACATGCTTGTCGACCTTAAGAAAGAGCAGGTCACTTTGCTGGCCAGTGTTTTGCCGGGTTTAGACCGGCTCGCTATGCCGAAAATGGAGCAAATTGAATATCGTGCCCGAGACGGCTTGCTTATCGAAGGTTTCCTGACAAAACCTGAAGGCAGTGATGTGTCATTGCCTTTGATCGTAATGCCTCATGGAGGGCCAGGCATCAGGGAAACGGACGAATTCAATCCCTTTACACAGTTTCTAGTCAATCGTGGGTATGCGGTTTTGCAGATGAATTTCCGGGGATCCGCCGGATTCGGGCGGCGGCATTTGCAAAGTGGCTACCGGCAATGGGGCTTGGACATACAGAACGATATTGAGGACGGAACTGTGTGGGCGACCGCGCAGCCGGACATCGATCCTGATAGAGTTTGCATATTCGGAGGAAGTTTCGGCGGATATGCATCGTTGATGGGCGTGGTCAAATCGCCCGATCTATATCGCTGTGCCGTCAGTTTAAACGGCGTTTCAGACATCCCGTTGATGTTGAGAAATCGCCAAGGGCTCTCAACCCGAGACGTTTTGCCGGTGACCATCGGTGATCTCTATCGGGAGCGCGATGACTTACGGTCCCGGTCACCCCTTTACAATGTCGACAAGATAAAGGATCCGGTTCTTCTGGCCCATGGGCTGGCGGATTCCGTCGTGAGTGATCAGCACAGCAAGAGAATGGCCAGAAAGCTCCAAGACGCAGGACTGCCCCATGAGACGCTCTATCTCAAGGAGGGGAGCCACGATTTAACCGATCCGGTACTCCGTGAGGCGTTTTTCCAAAAATTAGAGGTCTTTTTGCAGCAGAATTTGCGCCCAAAAATAAACTGAGCGGGTTCGCAATTTTGACTTTTCCTTTGGATTGGCCTGCTAACATCCCAAAATCACAGAGAATACTGGCGCTATTTCTACGGCGGATGTAGAAGGAGCCGGGAATTCGGCCGCCGGAAGGCCGAAAGATTGCTGGCGTCTTAACACAGGTTACCAAAGGGTTTCAGGGATGAGTCTGATTTTGCCGGTCATTTTGTCGGGTGGGTCCGGAACCCGCTTGTGGCCGATTTCCCGGGCCCGCAATCCCAAACAGCTTCTGTCCTTGGTGAATGACTCGACCATGATTCAGGAAACCGCCATGCGTGTTTCCGATCCCGAGCGGTTTTTGCCGGTCTGGACGATCTGTAACGCCGATCATCGTTTCACAATTGCCGAACAATATCGCAAAGTTGGGCTGACGGTCGGCCCTATTATTTTGGAACCGGTGGGCCGAAATACGGCACCGGCCGCCGCGGCAGCTTCGGCCTTGGCGGAGGATCCCGCGACCATCATTCTTATGCTGCCGGCCGATCATTTTATCCGGAATCAAGAGGCTTTTCTTGCGGCGGTCGAAGCCGGCGCCGCAGCGGCCCGCGAGGGTGCGTTGGTGACCTTTGGCATTGTCCCCAACGCCCCTGAGACCGGCTATGGTTATATCAAAGCCGGGACAACGGGGACCGTGCGCGACGTCGAAGAGTTCAAGGAAAAACCCAATCAGGCAACAGCAGAAGCCTATTTGGCCAGCGGCGGCTATTTTTGGAACAGCGGCATCTTCATGTTTCGCGCCGACACATTGTTGTCTGAGATGACGCAATATTCCGGCGAGATCGCACAGCATGCCCAAGCAGCAGCTTCCAAGGCTAAGCGGGACGAGGATTTCATTCGTTTGGAGTCCGAGGCTTTCGCCGCGAGTCCTAAAGATTCAATCGACTATGCCGTCATGGAGCATACCGAGCGTGCCGTCGTTGTGCCGGTTGAAATGGGCTGGAGCGATATCGGTTCTTGGTCGGCACTCTGGGATGTGAGCGCCAAGGATGATCATCGAAATGTCACAAAAGGCGATGTCTTGTTGATCGATACGGAGCGTAGCTTGGTGCGGAGCGAAAGTAAGACCGTGATTGCTCTTGGTGTTAGGGATGTCGTGCTTGTGAACACGGACGATGCCGTGCTGCTCGTCGATCGTAAAAGATCTGAAGACGTTAAAAAAATTGTTGAGATGCTGGAAGACCGTGGGCGCCGTGAGTTGACCCTCGGCGTTCAAGAAGACGAGGGGGAGCCCGAATGAGTGTGTTGTTGACGGGTGGTGCCGGTTATATCGGGAGCCATGTGATCCTGTCACTCCTGGAGCAAGGCCGGGAGGTTGTGGTGCTTGACAATTTGGTGACCGGGTTTCGAGAAGCAGTCGACCCGCGCGCACGACTCGTCGTGGGTGACATTGCAGATACGCAGTTGCTGTCTCGTCTCTTCAAAGAACATAAGATTACCAGCGTCATGCATTTTGCGGGCTCTACCGTTGTGCCTGAATCCGTCCGTGAACCGCTGAAATATTACACAAACAATACGGGCAAATCGTCCATTCTGATTCAAGAATGTTTGCGTTACGGGATCAGTGAGTTTGTCTTTTCATCGACTGCTGCGGTTTATGGCAACGGTGAGGGTGAACCGGTGTCGGAAGGGACGCAACTGTCTCCCGAGTCGCCTTATGCGCATTCCAAACTGATGACCGAGCGCGTGCTAGCGGATGTGTCGGCGGCGAACGCGCATTTCAATTACATCGCTCTGCGGTATTTCAACGTGGCGGGAGCCGATCCGCAGGGCCGAACGGGGCAGTCTTCCGCCAATGCGACGCATCTTATCAAGGTGGCGTGTCAAGCGGCTTTGGGAGCCCGGTCGGAACTCGAAGTTTACGGGACCGATTATCCCACACCGGATGGAACCGGGGTACGGGATTACATTCATGTCACCGACTTAGCAAATGCCCATCTTTTGGCGTTGCAATATCTCGAAAACGAGAAAACCTCACAGACTCTCAATTGCGGATATGGGCGCGGCTATTCTGTGTCGGAAGTGATCCGCGCGGTCGAAAAAGAGTGCCAGTTGACTTTGCCGGTTCGGATGGCACCGCGGCGGGATGGAGATCCGGCAAGTGTCGTGGCGGATAGTAGCCGATTACAAAAATTACTCGCATGGTCTCCAAAACATGACGATCTGGGCTTCATTGTGCGCACCGCCTATGATTGGGAGGCACACTGCTTAAAGCAAAAAGCAAGCTAAATTGGAACCAAACTTATGGCTATTCTAGTCACAGGTGCAGCCGGCTTCATCGGAGCCCATCTCAGCAAATCACTTCTTGAACGAGGCGAGACGGTCATCGGCGTGGACTCGCTGAACGATTATTACGACCCGGCTTTGAAAGATTCCCGATTGGATTTGTTGAAAGCTTATCCCAATTTTGCTTTTCACAAACTCGACATCAGCGACGCATCGGCCTTGATGTCGCTTCCCGCCAGGCGCGAGGTCAAGAGTGTCGTTCATTTGGCCGCACAAGCAGGCGTTCGATATTCAATTGAGAATCCTGCGGCCTACATCACGTCAAACCTTGTTGGCCATGCGAATATACTTGAATTTTGCCGGCATCAAGACGGTCTGGATCACCTGATTGCGGCGTCTTCAAGCTCCGTTTACGGCGGGAACACCAAGATTCCTTTTGCCGAAACGGATTTTGTCGATCGTCCGGTTTCCTTATATGCGGCCACAAAGAAGTCTGACGAGTTGCTGTCCTACTCTTACTCTCATCTCTATGAGTTGCCGCAGACGCTTTTAAGGTTCTTTACGGTCTATGGTCCCATGGGGCGCCCCGACATGGCCTATTGGTCGTTTACGGAAAAGATTTTGAAATCAGAACCCATCCGGGTGTTCAACAACGGCGATATGCGCCGCGACTTTACATATATCGAGGACGTCAATGCCGGTGTTCTTGCAATCTTGGATAAAGGCTTCAAACCGGTCGAGACCGGTGCACCTTTTCGGGTTTACAATATCGGGAACAATACGCCCGAACCCTTGATGCGTATGATTGAAGTTCTGGAATCTGCCATCGGAAAAGAGGCTGAAAAGATCTTCGAGCCGATGCAGATGGGAGACGTCAAGGAGACATATGCGGATATCTCCGCTATACAGGCCGATTATGGGTACGATCCGAAAACACCCATTGATGAGGGACTACCGGCTTTTGTAAGTTGGTATCGAGAATATTATGGCGTGTAACAGGACCGGCAATCAGCTCCTGTCGTTAATGATTGAACAGCATATGCCTCTCTTGGGCGAGACAGAATGACCGATTATAACAAGCTATCACGCCACGTATCTGCCTTCAGCGGTGTTCGTGTTCTTTGTCTCGGCGATATCATGGTGGATCGCTATATATACGGCCGTGTCAGCCGTATTTCTGCGGAAGCGCCCATTCCGGTTATGTCTCAAGAGTCCGAGAAAATTATGCTTGGCGCCGTCGGCAACGTGGCGCGCAACGTGGTCGCTCTGGGGGGGCAGGCCAATATTATTGCGATCGTGGGTGACGATGACGGCGGCCGGGAAGTTGCCCGGCTGATTGCCGCGGAAGATGATCTTGATGCGGATCTTGTCACCATACCGGGCCGGAGAACGACCTACAAAACCAGATACCTGGCGAGAGGACAGCAATTGTTGCGCGCGGATCAGGAGGATACGGACCCGCTCAACGAGTATGCCGTCGGCCAGTTAATCGAGTCTTTTAAATCAGCGTTGAAAGATGCTGATATTGTTGTCCTTTCCGACTATGCGAAAGGCTGCTTAGGCGATGCGGTTTTGAAATCGGCTATCAAGGCCGCCAAAGACGCAGGCAAAAAGGTTATTGCCGATCCAAAGAACAATGATCTCACACGCTATGACGGGGTCGACGTGATCAAGCCGAACACGCTGGAGCTGCAAATGGCAACCGGGCTCGCATCCGATGATGATGAGTCGGTTGTGGGCGCGGCCCAGTTTGCCCTCAAGAACTCAAAAATCGGCTCCATTCTTGTGACACGATCTGAGCAGGGCATGACATTGGTTCAACGTGATGCGGAGCCAAAGCATTTCAATGTGGCCGGCAGCGAAGTCTATGATGTCTCCGGTGCCGGGGATACGGCGCTTTCTGTTTTGGCTCTCGCGTTGGGTGGCGGCGCCGACTTAAGCGAAGCCGCCGATTTGGCCAACAGAACATGTTCGATCGTCGTATCGAAAATTGGAACCGCTGTTGTTTATGCCAGTGAATTGTTTCAGCAGCTCCAGGATTCCGAGTTCGAAAGTTCCGAAGCGAAAGTGAGTCCGGAAGGTGCCATTTCGGATAAGTTGGCGCGCTGGCGTGCTCAGGGCCTGCGCATCGGCTTTACGAATGGATGCTTTGACCTCATCCATGCCGGCCATGTATCTCTGTTGTCGCAAGCCCGAGAGCATTGTGACCGGTTGATTGTGGCTTTGAACACGGATGCATCCGTCAAACGTCTCAAAGGTGAGAGCCGTCCGATCAATCATCAGACAGCACGAGCCATGGTTATTGCATCCCTTGCCGCTGTCGACGCCGTGGTTCTTTTCGATGACGATACGCCGTTACGTCTGATTGAGATGTTCCGTCCGGATATATTGATTAAGGGTGCCGACTATACCGAAGACCAAGTGGTCGGGGCCGATATTGTGAAGTCTTATGGGGGTAAAATTGTGCTTGCGGAACTCGCCCCCGAGTTGAGCACAACAAGCACTATTGAAAAGATAAAGGGCTAGAGTGTCCCATGGCCAAGACGATCACCATTGTCACGGGCGGTGCCGGGTTTATCGGTTCTAACATCGTTGCCGAACTGGCACCGAAGCGGGACGTCGTGGTCTCTGACTGGCTGGGTACGGATGAGCGATGGCGCAATCTGGCGGCGCATGATCTGGCGGATATTGTTGCCCCTGAGGATCTCCCTGATTTCTTGGAAGCGCATAAAGGCCAGATCGACTCGATCGTCCATATGGGTGCGATTTCATCTACAACGGAGACCGATGTCGACCTCATCATGAGAAACAATTTCTCACTGTCCCGTGACCTGTGGCGCTGGTGCGCTGATCATCGCGCACGCTTCATTTATGCATCCTCCGCGGCCACTTATGGGGACGGGTCAAACGGCTTTGTTGATGACGGTCACCGGCCAGCTTTGGCAAAGCTTCGCCCTCTGAACGCCTATGGATGGAGCAAGCATCTGTTTGATCGTTTTGTTGCCAAAGAAATCGAGCGCCGTGCACCGGTGCCAAGTCAATGGGTTGGTTTGAAGTTTTTCAATGTCTATGGACCCAATGAGTATCACAAAGGATCCATGAAAAGCGTTGTTGCTCAGATTTTCCCCAAAGCGTCTGAAGGCGAGATCATCAATCTGTTTCGATCGCACCACCCAGACTATGAGGATGGCGGTCAACTTCGTGATTTTGTGTATGTCAAAGATACGATCAAAGTCATCAATTGGCTGATCAACAATGGCGCTGTGAACGGACTTTTTAATTTAGGCACCGGACAGGCGCGGTCTTTTGCAGATCTTGCGAAGTCTGTTTTTGCCTCTCTCAACCGCGAGCCGAAGATCAACTTTATCGACACGCCTGTCGAAATTCGCGAGAAATATCAGTATTTCACGCAAGCGGATATGACCAAGCTGACTCAAGCCGGGTACCGGGACGGTTTTACCAGTCTTGAAGACGGCGTTCGCGACTATGTGCAGAACTATCTTTGGACGGACGACCCTTATCTATAATCGTCGCCTAGCTGGCGTTGACAATATCGCGGCCGACGCTGTGATATTGGAATCCGGCGTTTCTGGCCTCATCCAGCGTATAAATATTGCGCAGATCAATCATCAATGGATTGCTCAGCAATGATTTCACTCTGGGCAGATCCAGGGCACGAAATTCATTCCATTCGGTGAGAATGACAACGGCATCCGCACCCTCCATGGCTTCATATGCATCTTTGCAATAGGTGACGGATTTAAGGTCATGTTTGGCCTCTTCCATACCTTCGGGATCAAACGCCCGGATCGAGGCACCGGCGTCTTCCAACATGGGGATCACCGTGAGGCTGGGACTGTCGCGCATATCGTCCGTGTTTGGCTTGAAGGTCAATCCCAAGATAGCCAGGGTCTTGCCTTTGACATTGCCGCCACAGGCCTCAATGATTTTGTCGGCCATACGTTTTTTACGGTCTTCATTGATTTCAACCACAGCTTCGACAATTTTTGTCGGCGCGCCGAATTCGGCAGCGGTCCGTGTCAGGGCCAATGTGTCTTTCGGAAAACAAGAGCCGCCATAGCCGGGGCCCGCATGGAGAAACTTGCGCCCGATCCGGCCGTCGAGACCGATACCTTTACTCACGTCCTGGACATCGGCGCCCACCTTCTCACACAGATCCGCCATCTCGTTGATAAAGGTAATCTTGGTCGCCAGAAAAGCATTACCGGCATATTTGATCAGCTCTGAAGTTTCGCGCTTGGTGAAGAGGATCGGAGTCTCATTGATAAAAAGCGGGCGGTAAAGGTCTTTGAGGACCTGTTGCGCCCGTTCATCTTGCGTGCCCACGACCACGCGGTCGGGCCTCTTGAAATCATCAATTGCGGCACCTTCCCGCAAAAATTCCGGGTTTGATGCGACAGTAAAATCTGCCTCCGGCCGTCGCTCTCTGATTATCCGTTCAACTTCACGTCCGGTGCCGACAGGTACGGTGGATTTGGTGACCACGACCGTATAGCCGTCGAGTGCATCTGCAATTTCTTCCGCTGCGGCATAGACGTAAGACAAATCCGCATAACCATCACCGCGCCGGCTCGGTGTTCCCACTGCGATAAATACCGCATCGGATTTTGCCACCGATGATGCCAGATCGGTTGTGAAGGTTAAACGGCCTGCGCGGACATTGTCCGCCACCAAGGTGTCCAAACCCGGCTCAAAGATCGGCATCTTTCCGTCATGGAGCAGATCAATTTTGGATTTGTCTTTGTCCACACAGATCACTTCATGGCCAAAGTCGGAGAAACAGGCGCCGGAAACCAATCCGACATATCCAGTACCGATCATCGATACACGCATCTTTTACAGTCCCTTAATTTTTATCACGCGGCTAAGCCGCTGGGATATTGCGTCAATTTTGTAAGGTTTTTATGAAGTCTTTGATATCTTCTGCATATTCGCCGCGTTGCAGGCCAAATGCGATATTGGCGCTGATAAAACCTAATGCGTGACCGCAATCAAGGCGCTCTCCCTCAAAGCGAAATCCGTTAAAGGGTGCCTTGCCGATCATATGCGCCATAGCATCGGTCAGTTGGATCTCATTGCCGGCGCCTTTTTGTTTTTTGGCGAGATATTCGAAGATCTCCGGCTGCAAAATGTAACGGCCGGTAATGCTGAGATTGGAAGGAGCGTCCGCCGGGTCCGGTTTTTCGACCAGGCCAGTGACCTCTATCAGGGTGCCGTCATCTGTGCCCGTTTCTAAAATCCCATATTTGTTGGTGCTGTCTTGAGGGACTTCCATGGTCGCGATGAGATTTCCGCCGACAGTCTTGTGGGCGTCAACCATCTGCTTCAGGCACGGTGTTTTGCTGAGAACCAATTCGTCCGGCAGAAGAACCGCAAAGGGTTCGTTGCCCACGATGTGACGCGCGCACCACACCGCATGACCCAGGCCAAGAGGGGCCTGCTGCCGCGTATAGATCACATTTCCGGCTTCGCTTAGATCGTCCGTCAGGGAATTCAGGACCTCGGTCTTGCCTCTCTGACGGAGCGTATCTTCCAACTCATATGCGTGATCGAAATGGTCTTCCAGAGCAGATTTACCGCGTCCGGTCACGAAGATGAATTCCTCAATCCCCGCCGCTTTGGCTTCCTCGACGACATATTGGATGAGCGGCCGGTCGACAATGGTCAGCATTTCTTTAGGCATGGACTTGGTCGCGGGGAGAAAGCGGGTGCCCAGTCCAGCCACCGGGAAAACAGCCTTAGTAACGGCCTTGGTCATAAAATTGCGTCCCTTGAAAGAAATGATAGCAAGACGTGTGTTGGCGCTGTGTCTGCCATGCGACCCTGCATTTGGCAAGTTTGAATAGGGCTCGGGATCGGCAGCTTTTTTGTGCCGGTTTGGCATTGCTGTTCAATTGCTACCTGATCACTTTGATCCTATTATATTCATTAAAAACAATGCTTTATTGCACCTTTGTTCTTTCTTGCATGATGATTTTACGGGAAGCCGTTGCTTAAAATTGGCTTTATTTCCGAACCATTAGCTCCCTGTCGTCTTAAGCGCTGGTCCCAACAGGCCAGGCGGTCTAAGCTGCCAAGTGACAAGACTGTGTAGTGTGTGGGGAACAAGGGCAATGCCGAAAGGGCCTAGGGAAGGCCATGAAGCGGCAAAGGAAGAGTATAAAGCTCTTCGTGATGCGCGCCGCCGGGTACCGCCGGTTTCTTGGTTGATGCGAACCCATATGTGGCGCCGGGTTCGACCGGCCCGTCGCCGAATCCTGACAGCGTGGGAAAAAATTGTTTTGGGCTTTGCCGCCGGGTGGGGCGGCATGGTGCAATTCCGGCACCCCTTGGATGAGGATACGGAGCCGGAGGCCGTGGACGCTGTTCCCGACTTTGACCCCAACCTTCCGGTTCAAAAAATTCAGTTCCGGGTTAGCATGAAGCTGAGTGAAATGCTCGGCATTGCAGTTCGCAATGGCGTGCTCAGCATATTCACATTGACGCTTTATCGCTTTTGGGCCCGGACCCGCGTTCGGCGCTACATCTGGAGTCGGATCTCGTTCCTGGACGAGCCTCTTGAATATACCGGCAGTTCTTATGAACTGCTGCTCGGGTTTTTTCAGATCCTGCTCGTCCTCGTGATTCCGCTCGTCGGCGTGTCCATCTGGATGCAGCTTTTCGTCGAGCCGGACAGCCCTCTGTCGATTCCCTATGGGATCGCGGTGTATTTGGGACTTGGATTCCTTTACGGCGTCGCCCGTTATCGGGCGCAGCGTTTTCGGCTTAGCCGAACATTGTGGCGCGGCATCCGGTTTGGGTTGAAGGGCTCTTGGGTCAGTTATGGGGTGCGAACCTTGCTGTTCGTTTATTTGACCTTCGCAACGTTTCTTTGGGCGTATCCGTTGCAGCGTTTCGTTTTGATGCGACAGATGATGCGCAATATGACGTTGGGCGATCGGCAGTTTCAGTTCGAAGGGGATCCGACGGTTCTTTATCCGAGTTTCGCGATCGGATGGATTGCCTCATTGATGGCGCTCATTCTGGCTTATCTTGCCTCCGCCGCAATTCTCTTGGAGCTGTTCGGTGAGAACCTGCTGTTTCGTCAATTTCCCATATTGGACGGGAGCTTCTCACTGACCGGCGAAGACTTTTTCACCATTGCCATTCTGACATTCCTTGTGACCTCCGTTACGGGTCTGGTTTTGGCCTTCACGATGTCTTGGTACCGGGCCAAGGAACTGCGGTATTTTGCGGAGTGTCTCAGATTGGACGGCATCCGGTTCAAATTGCGGGCCTCCGGTTTTGCCTTTCTGCGGCTCAGCGTTGGGAATGCGCTCATCATCATCTTTACCCTCGGCTTCGGCTTGCCGCTTGCGCAGATGCGAAGCTTTAAGTTCGTTTTCAAACGGCTGAGAGCTGAAGGACAAATTGACGTCGAGGCGATTACCCAAAGTGATGCGCCATATCCTTGGGTGGGCGAGGGGCTTGCTGAATTTTTTGATATTGGTGCGGTTTAGGGGACTGGCGGATGTCTAAGAGGTTTCCCGCAACTTACTTTGACGGCCAGACCGCACAACCGTGGTCCGTGGAGATCGAACTCAGCCGCAAATCCGTCGATATCTTTGATGATGATGGACGTAAGCTATCCAGTTGGCCTTTGCGGAACATTTCCCGTGTCCCGCCCATGGGCCGTAAACATCCCATCCGGTTGAAGAACCGTTTGGTTTCTAATGCGCGCCTGACGGTAAGAGATTCCGAGACGGTTGAAGTCTTACGGGTTCTGTTGCCCAAACTTTTTCCCGATCGGCAACCGGGCATGCGATTGGTGCGTGCGGCTGTCACATTAGGGTTGATTACAGCTGTGACCGTGGCCTCCCTTTATGTCTCTATCCCGAGATTGGCCCGGCCGATCGCCGACGCCATCCCGCCGCAATGGGAGAGCCAATTGGGACGGACGACTTCCCGAACCATCAGTCAAAATTGGTCCTATTGCGAAGGCGTCGGTTTGGAAGAGGTCGACGATTTGGTGGCCCGTCTCACGGCGAAAACCCAGTCCAACTATGAGATCAAAGTACGTGTCATTGATGCCGAGGTGATGAACGCCTTTGCCGTCCCGGGAGGGAACATCTTTATCACCGATGAATTGATCGAGATGATGGAGTCCCCCGATGAGTTGGCGGGCGTGATGGCCCATGAGATCGGCCATATTGTTTTACGTCACCCTTTGGAAGGCATGCTCAGCCAGATGGGTGTTGTCCTGTTTTTGAATATGCTGACGGCCGGTAGCACCGGTGACATCTTAGGCCTGGGGGCGACCATCGCAGTCGTCTCATACACGCGAGAATATGAGACCGAAGCCGATGCGTTTGCGCTTGAGCTTCTGCAATCGGTGAATATCAAAACAACGGGATATGCGGAGCTATTTAAACGGCTTGATGCGATGGAAAAAGTGGCTGCCGATGAGGACGTGTTTGGTCTGGAGAGCATCATGCGGACCCATCCGGTCTCCGAACTTCGTGCGCAGCAGGCGGCGGAGGTCACGGTTGAAGAGCCGATTGTGTCGATGTCCGATGAAGGGTGGGAGAAGGTTAAGACCTTGTGCAATGCGCCGGACTCATCGCCGGACGAGAATCCCGCCAATGAGAGAGTCGACCGGCCCAGCGATTGATCAATTGGTCAAAGCTCATCAAAAACCGTCCAGAATCCTAAAATCTTGCGCTTTGCTCTATGCGAAAGGTCCGAAAAACGCTATTTGGGTCTCACGGTACTTCTTAAAATTGCCCAATTTCAGGCCTATAGCGGGCGCGGACTGAACCACTTATTCAGACCGTGGTTTGCGGTATACTTGATCGGAGATGTTTTGAATTATGAATGCGGCCCAGAATAAGCCGCCGCAAAAGGCACCTGACATGTCCGACGAACAAGATCACAAAGGACATCCTTTTCGTTGGTTGCAAAGAAGCTTTGTCACCGGCGTCGTCATTGCGGCCCCCATCGGTATCACAATTTATCTAACCCTAGCGTTTATCGGTTTCGTCGATGATCGTGTGATCCCGTTGATCCCGGACCGCTACAATCCGGAAACCTATCTTCCGTTTAGTGTTCCGGGGCTGGGTGTCTTGGTGGCCGTGATCGCGCTCACGGTGCTCGGGGCGTTGACCGCCAATCTCTTCGGACGCACGTTGATCGGGTACGGCGAACGGCTCGTTGACCGCATGCCCGTGGTGCGCAATCTCTACAATGCCCTCAAACAAATTTTTGAGACGGTGGTCTCCCACAGCGAGGCCAACTTCACGGAAGTCGGTTTGATAGAGTACCCCCGCAAGGGACTCTATGCCGTGTGTTTTGTGACGACCAGTACAGGCGGCGAAATTCAAGCGCGGGCGGAGCATGATCTGGTGAGCGTGTTTTTGCCAACCACACCAAATCCAACATCTGGCTTTTTATTATTTGTGCCGAGACAAGATATTCAGATTCTTTCCATGTCCGTGGAAGAGGCGGCCAAACTTATCATCTCCGCCGGACTGGTCGAGCCGGGAAGCGAGGAACAAGTTCCGCAAGTTGATCCGGCAACGGTCGGCGCACAAGACAAGCCGAAAGATCAAGTGGCCGCGGAGTAAATTAACCTGATCTGAGATAGCGGATCGCATCGTCTTGCTCAAAAAGATAGAGCAAGGTGCGCAACGCCTGACCGCGTTCGGAAACCAGATCCGGGTCTTTGGAGGTGATCAACACCGCGTCATCTTGTGCTGCCAAAAGCAAGTCTTGATGTTTGTCGAGAGCGGCCAAGCGAAACTCCGGAAGACCGCTTTGCCGTGTCCCGAGAAGATCACCGCTGCCACGCAGTTTTAGATCTTCCTCGGCAATGCGAAAGCCATCTTCTGTTTCCCGCATAATTTTAAGACGCGCTTTTGCTGTCTCGCCCAGCGGGGTCGCATAGAGCAAAATGCAAGACGACGCTTTTGTTCCCCGGCCCACACGTCCCCGGAGCTGATGCATTTGGGCGAGGCCGAACCGTTCAGCATGTTCAATCACGATTATGGTGGCTGTGGGAACATCCACACCAACTTCGATCACCGTTGTGGCAACCAATATCTTTTTACGACCCACATAGAACTCATCCATGACCGCATCTTTTTCGGCGGCTTTCATTCGGCCATGGGCAAGCGCGACAACATCGCCAAAAATCATCTTCAGATACTCGAAACGATCTTCCGCGGCCGTGGCGGAAATCACATCAGACTCTTCCACCAGCGGACAGACCCAATAGATTTGCTGACCTTCCGCAAGTGCACGCCTGATACCGCCAACAACCTCGTCTAATCGGTTCAATGGAACCGCGCGCGTGGCAACTGGTTGCCGGCCCGGTGGCTTTTCGTCAAGCTTGGAGACATCCATATCGCCATAGGCCGTGAGGGTCAGGGTTCTTGGAATGGGTGTTGCGGTCATCACCAGGACGTCAACCGCCTGACCTTTGTCTGACAGGAGGAGCCTTTGGTGAACGCCGAAGCGATGCTGCTCGTCAATAACGGCAAAGGCGAGATCCGAAAAAACCACATCGTCTTGAAAAAGAGCATGGGTTCCAACGGCGATGTCCACGTCCCCGTTTTTGAGCCGTGCCAGTTTGTCCTGCCGTGCTGCACCCTTGTCTCGTCCTGAGATGGAAACAGCATTCAGGCCGAGGGATCGGCACAAAGGTGCAATCAGCTCAAAATGTTGCCGGCTGAGAATTTCCGTCGGGGCCATGATGACAGCCTGTCGCCCGGCTTCAACCGCACGCAACATGGATAGAAACGCGACGACGGTTTTGCCTGAGCCGACGTCACCTTGCAGCAGGCGCATCATGCGAAAGGGCTGTTCCAGGTCTTGTTTGATTTCCTCTAGCGTGCGTTTTTGCGCGGTGGTCAGCTCATAAGGCAACAGCTTGGCGGCTGCATCAACCAACTCTCCGCTGCTGCCGAGTTCTAAGCCGCGTTTTCGCCGATTGTGATGGCGCATGACGGCCAAGGTCAGTTGGTTTGCGAGCAATTCGTCATAAGCCAATCGCTCGCGAGAGCGTACGGTCGGGGAGATGTCGTCCAAACTTTGCGGAGCATGGCAAGCCAATAGGCTGTCGAGCCATTTGCTCCATTTGTTTTTTTCCAAGAAGGCCGGGTCAATCCACTCCGGTAAATCCGGAGCGAGTTCCTTGGCAGCTTGGATGGCTTTCAAGACCGGTTTCGATGTCAGGCCGGCCGTCAGGCCGTAAACCGGTTGTACCGGCGGCACCTGGTCAAGTTCGGAGGCGGGCACAATATAGTCAGGGTGGGACATCTGAATCTGACCTTGAAAATGATCGACCTTGCCGCTGATGATGACGTCCCCGTCGATCGGCAGAACTTTTTTCAAATAGTCTTCCCGCGCTCGAAAAAAGACCAGAGTGAGAAAGCCGGACTCATCGGAGCACCGAACTTTGTAGGGCATGCGTTTGTTGCGTGCCGGAATATGTTGATCCACGTGGACCGACAGTGTTGCGATCCGCCCACTCTCTGCGGACGCAATCGGTGGCTGATAGCGCCGGTCAATCAGCGCGACCGGTAGATGCCAAAGCAAATCAATGACATGCGGCCCGGCGATCTTCTCAATAAGCTGTGCCGATCTCGCGCCGATACCGGGCAGGGAGGTCAGGGACGCAAAGACGGGGTATAAGATTTCGGGGCGCATCAGAAACTGTTGATTGGATTTGGTCCTACTATATAACCACCGTTCTGCGATGGACAAAGGCTGCAGATCAATGGATAACCGCCGCAAAAGACTGATGTTTCAGGCCCAACATCGGGGCATGAAAGAAATGGATCTCATTTTCGGCCGCTTTGCGGAACGGTATTTGGCTGAGCTGTCCGTTGACCTCTTGGCTCAATTTGAGACTCTGCTCAATTGTCCGGATCAGACGGTCTATTCTTGGATTTCCGGTAGGGAGCCTATCCCTGAGGAATTCAACAATGAAATTATGGATTTAATCCGAAATTTTGAGTTTTCATCTCAGTAAATCAAGTCAGTCGATGAAAAGCGGAGTCGCTCAGAGTGTCAGGGGCGTTTGATCAGAACCATCGTCGTCTTATTGAAGACCGGGCAGATTTGAAAATCTGTTCGGCCCCCGAAGGCATGGATGCCCTTCTGATTGCCGACATGGCACGGATGCGGATCGGGACTGGAGACTCCGGGAATATTCTGTTTATTGCGCGAGACGATGCGCAAGCCAGCCGGATCCGCGCCGGATTGCAGTTTTTTGCCCCTGGTCTCGACATTTTGACATTTCCCGCTTGGGATTGTTTGCCCTATGACCGGGTCTCGCCGCGCGCGGAAATCTTGGCGGAGCGCATGGCATGCCTTTCGGCCCTGAGAGTGCCACCCGATGACCGTGAACCCCTCGTCGTTCTTACAACCAGCAATGCGATCATCCAAAGGGTGCCGCCAAAAGAGAGCGTTGCAAGCGCCTCCTTTCATGCGTCACCGGGACAGGTGTTGGATCTTGATGCCCTAACGATTTTTTTAGCCCGCAATGGATATTCCCGGTCCAGTACCGTGCGCGAGGCCGGAGAATTTGCCATTCGCGGCGGCATTATCGATCTGTTTCCACCAGGGCAGCCACAGCCGGTTCGTTTGGACATGTTCGGCGATACTTTGGAGTCCATCCGGACCTTCGATGCAGAATCTCAGAGAACGTCAGGACAAGTGAAATCACTGTCTCTGGTGCCGGTCGCCGAGACACCGTTGGATGAGGACTCGATCCGGCAATTTAGAACCTCCTATGTCTCCCGTTTTGGAACCGTGACCGGGACGGACCCTCTTTATGAGGCCGTCAGCGAAGGCCGCAGGCATCAGAGTATGGAGCATTGGCTTCCGCTCTTTTATGAGACTTTGGATACGCTCTTTGACTATCTGTCTGACGGCACCATCATTCTGGCTGATCACTTGGCCGATGAAGCCAGGAAAACACGTTGGTCACAAATCGAAGATTACTTTCAAGCCCGAACGGAGCATGAGTTCGGCACGGGCAAGTCCGACTCTGTCGAGACCGTGGCCTACAATGCATTGCCACCCAACTGTCTTTATCTGGATAAGGACGAATGGCAATCCAGTCTTGAGCATCGATTGACCCGGACGGTTTCGCCGTTCGATGAGCCGTCCGCCGAGGACGTTTACAATCTTGGAGCCCGGCAGGGACGAAACTTTTCACCGGAGCGACAAACCGAAGGAACCAATGTTTTTGACGCGTTGGTCCGTCATGTTGCGGCATTGCAGGCGGACAACAAGAAAACCTTTATTGCCTGTTGGTCCGAGGGATCGGCGGAGAGAATGCTGGGCGTTCTCGCCGATCACGGTCTGGCCGGTTTGGTGATCTGTTCCACCTGGGAAGAGGCATCGGCTCTGCCACCGCAGTCGACCGGGTTGCTCATTCTGGGCCTTGAGGCAGGACTGGAAACCCCTGATTTTGCCATCATCGCGGAGCAGGACATTCTCGGCGATCGTCTCGTACGATCTGCCCGATCATCGCGCCGCGCGGCCAACTTCATTGCCGAAGCCACATCTCTCAGCCAGGGCGATATTGTGGTGCATGTGGATCACGGAATTGGGCGTTATGACGGTCTGGAAACGGTGGATGTCAGTGGGGCGCCTCATGATTGTCTTCTGATCTTGTATCAGGGCGGGGATAAACTCTATCTGCCCGTTGAAAACATCGAGCTGCTCAGCCGCTACGGCTCCGATGACTTGAATGTTCAACTCGACCGATTGGGTGGATCGGGATGGCAGGCCCGCAAGGCCAAACTCAAAGAACGCATTCGGGAGATGGCCGATCAATTGATCAAGGTTGCTGCCGCCCGGGCATTGCGCAAAGGACAAATCCTGAACCCTGCGCAAGGTCTTTATGATGAGTTTTGCGCGCGCTTTCCTTACGAAGAAACGGAAGATCAGATCCATGCCATTGAGGACGTCTTGGAAGATTTAAGTTCCGGACGCCCTATGGACCGGTTGGTCTGCGGCGACGTCGGCTTCGGGAAGACCGAAGTCGCTCTCAGGACGGCTTTTGTGGCGGCAATGTCCGGTCTGCAAGTGGCCGTTGTCACGCCGACGACACTTCTTTGTAGACAACACACAAAAACATTTGCCGATCGCTTTGCCGGCTGGCCCATTAAAGTCCGGCAATTGTCCCGCATGGTGTCCGCCGCTGACGCCAAAGAAACTCGCGAGGGTATGACAAAAGGGGACGTCGACATCGTCGTCGGCACGCATGCGCTGCTCGGCAATTCTATCGAGTTTAAAAACTTAGGTTTGCTCATTATCGATGAAGAGCAACATTTCGGCGTGGCACATAAAGAACGCCTAAAGCAAATGCGTACGGATGTGCATGTGCTGACCTTGACCGCCACTCCCATTCCCCGAACCTTACAACTCGCCATGAGCGGCGTTCGCGAGCTGTCCCTCATTGCATCGCCTCCTGTTGACCGCCTCGCCATCCGAACCTTTGTTGCGCCTTTTGATGAAATGATCGTACGTGAGGCGCTCTTGCGGGAGCATTATCGGGGAGGGCAGAGTTTTTATGTCTGCCCACGGATTTCCGATCTAGCGGCCGCAGCGGAATTTTTGTCCGCCAATGTTCCGGAAGTGAAGTTTGTCATTGCCCATGGCCAAATGCCGCCGGGTCAATTGGACGACATCATGAATGCCTTCTATGACGGACAGTATGACGTTTTATTGAGCACTACGATCGTGGAATCCGGTCTCGATATTCCACGTGCAAATACTATGGTGATTCACAGGGCCGATATGTTTGGCTTGGCTCAGCTTTATCAACTGCGCGGCCGCATTGGGCGGTCCAAGGTCCGGGCCTATGCCTATCTGACGGTGCGTCCTAACAGGACATTGACTGCCAATGCTGAGAAACGGCTGAAAGTTCTTCAAAGCCTCGACAGCCTTGGGGCTGGGTTCAGTTTGGCCAGTCATGATTTAGACATCAGGGGTGCTGGAAACCTGCTGGGTGATGAGCAGTCCGGGCAAATCCGAGAGGTCGGTATCGAACTCTACCAGTCCATGCTGGAGGAGGCCGTGGCGGCGCTCCAAGACAGTGATGAGCAATCGGCCGTGGAAGATCGATGGTCTCCGCAGATCAATATCGGAACTTCCGTTCTGATTCCAGATTCATACGTTCAAGATCTCGATGTGCGGCTGGGTCTGTACCGGCGTCTGAGTGAGTTGGATTCTCGTCAAGCCATCGATGCTTTTGCCGCTGAACTGATCGACCGCTTCGGCGCTTTGCCTGAAGAGGTGGATCATCTTCTCGAGATTGTCACCATCAAACAGCTTTGCTTTGCGGCAGGTGTTGAGAAAGTGGATGCGGGCCCAAAAGGGGCCACTGTGTCTTTCCGCAACAACGAATTCGCAAACCCGGCCGGACTTGTGGAATACATCGGGCAGAGTGAGCAAGACGTCAAACTTCGTCCGGACCAAAAACTTGTCTTCAGAAGATCGTGGCCCGAAGCCTCGCAAAGGTTGAAGGGCGTCAAACTTGTTCTGGGTGTTTTGTCTGAAATTGCTGAGGAGGCGGATGCCGCTGCTTAACTTGGAGAGGGCTCGCCATCGGGCAGCCACGTCTGCTGCGCCACTTGCTCCAAAAAGTTTACCAATACTGCCGGCTCTTGCGCGCCGGAGACGGCCAATCTGTTTTCGGCAATAAAGGTCGGCACACCGCTGACACCCATATGGCGCGCTTGATCCATCTCCTGTTGAACGGCATTGCTGTCCGCATCGCTCGACAAGAGTTCTGAGACCAAATCGATATCCATGCCCACGTCTTTGGCTATGCCAAGTAGGACATCATGGGCGCCGATATTCTCGCCATTCTGAAAGTATCGCTGAAACAAATTGTCGACCACTTCGTCTTGCACGTTGCTGGATCGCGACCACCGGATCAAGCGGTGGGCATTCAGTGTGTTTGGCGACCAGGCGATATCATCGAAGTTAAACTGGATGCCGGCTTGTTTACCAAGCTCAACCAGCTGATCGCTCATGGCTTTGATTTTAGGATTATCCCCGAACTTCAACTCATAATATGTTTTTCGGTCCATACCGTCTTTCGGCATGTCAGGGTCTAATTGATACGGCCTCCAGGCGACCTCCACCCGGTCTGCGCCGAAAGATGCCAGGGCCGATTCGATGCGTTTTTTGCCTAAGTAACACCAAGGGCAAACGACGTCAGACACAATATCGAGTTGGATTTTTTGCAACGGAGTATTTTCCCATAGACATAAGAGCATTCACATGATCTGACACGTTAAGTCGTGATCTGAAGAATTGCAAAGAATTGGGGATGAAGCGCCGATGTCCGCACTACCTGGCACCAAGGGCCGCCGACGTATTTATTTGATGCGACATGGCCATGTGGACTATTTCAGCGAGGAGGTTCGTCAGAACGGTTTGGAGGCCGTTCGTTTGACGGATCTGGGCCGGGACCAAGTCAGCGCCGCGGGCAAGGCGTTGTCGCATATCGCGTTTGACAAAGTGATTTCGTCCGGCTTGCCCCGGACGCAAGAATCCGCAGAGATCGTTGTGGCTCATTCAGAAGTTGCCCAAATTGATATTGAACAGCGCTTGAGCTTGAAGGAGATCGGCAGCGGCAGTCTGACCGGCGCAGCGGACCGGGACAGTCTCGCCGATAAGATGATGGACTATTTTTACCAGGCGCATGAACCGGGTGCCACGTTTCTGCATGAAGGAGAGTTGTTTTCCGAAGCCTACGAGAGATCCGTATCTGAAATCGAAACGCTTTTATTCGAGCCCAACTGGCACACCTCACTCGTCGTGGCGCATGAAGTCATCAACCGGTTGCTTTTGGGTTGGGCCACCGGTAACGGCTTGCAAGCCATCCAATCCTTTGAACAAGACTTGGCGTGTATCAACGTCTTGGATTTTGACCTTGCGCCCAGTCCGGTTGACGAATCCGAGGTGGCTATTCAGCGAAAGATCATTAAGGCGGTAAATATGACGCCCTACAACTTCACCAAACACGGTATGAACTTGACCAGTTTGGAGCACATTTTCCAGGATCTCTAATTGTCCGGAAGCACCCACCAGGTATTGACCTTGAGCCCTGTGCGCGACTGAAGCGGAGGAATCTGAAGTTCCGACCAATAGGCCACGCGGTCGACAGGTGTGTAATAGAGCGGAATCATATAACTGCCCGAGAGCAAAGCGCGATCTAACGCGCGTGTCGCCGTCACCAGTTCTTGTCTGGTTTGGGCGTTCGTGACGGCATCGATCAACCGATCCACAGCGGAGTCGCTGACACCGGCCAAGTTATAGGTGCCTTCGATGTCCGCTTCTTTCGATCCAAAACGAAATGCCTGCTCATTGCCGGGTGATAGAGTTCCGCGAAGGAGAAGGGGCGTCATGTCAAAGTCATAGGTCTCTCGGCGGACTTGATATTGAATGGGTTCCACCAATTTGACGCGGGCTTCAATGCCTAACGTTTCCAGCGTTGAGGCATAGTTCAAAGCGACTTTTTCATCTGCCGAATCCGCAATCATGATTTCAAAAGACATTGGCTGTCCGGTCCTGTCGTTTACCAGCTTGCCGTCTTTGACTTGCCAACCTGCTTGACTGAAGAGTTTCAAAGCCAGGCGCTTATTGTTCCGCATGATCTCCGGGGAGCCGCCGAGGGGCGGGCGCCAACCGGCTTCCAGAATATCCCGGCGCACATAGGCGCCGGATTCGTCCAGAAGATCTCGTTCTGCCTCATCGGCGGGACGTTCGGTGGATCCTAATTCGCTATTGTCAAAATAGCTCCGCAACCTCTTGTACTCGCCGTAGAAGAAATTCTGATTCATCCACTCGAAATCAAATAGAAGAATAAAGGCATCGCGGACAGCCACATCAGAAAAGATGTCGCGTCTTGTGTTGAAGGCCATGGCATACATGTCAGCCGTGCGCCCGTGCGGAATCTCCTGTGTCACAACTTGGCCACTCAGCGTGGCGGGAAAATTGTAAGAGGTGGCCCAATTTTTCGCACTTTGTTCGACGCGGACCGAAATCTGGCTGGCTTTAAAAGCTTCAAATAAAGCTGCATCGTCGCGGTAGTATTCGTACTTTACGAGATCAAAATTATTTAGCCCCCGATTGACCGGAAGATCACGGCCCCAATAGTCTTGGTTCTTTTGAAAGATAACTTGCCGGCCGGGGTCGACATTTGTGATGATGTAAGGACCGCTGCCGATCAATGGCTCCAAAGAGCTTTTGTCAAAGTCACGTGTCTCCCAATATTTTTTCGGAAAGACTGACATCAAACCCATAATCAAAGGCATTTCCGTATTGGCGTCTTTGGAAAAGACAAAACGGATTCGATTGTCACCGGGTGTGAGGACATCTTTGACAAGGTTGTAATATCGCCTTGTGTTCGGACGGCCTTTATCCCGTAAGATTTCAAACGAAAAGATTACGTCGTCAATCGTGACTTGGGAGCCGTCTGAAAATCTTGCGGCCGGGTTCAAACGAAACTCAACCCAACTTCTATCATTCGGAATTTCAATGGTTTCCGCCAAAAGACCGTAGAGAGCAAATGGATCATCATGGCCGCGAGTCATGAGACCTTCGATCGTGTGGGTTTGGATCGGCGAATAGGCGGTCTCCAAAGCAACGGTTGGCGCATTGCCTTGCACAATGAAGGGGTTGAGACTGTCAAAAGTGCCCGCGACCCCAAGCGTGATTTCACCACCTTGTTCGGCGGCGGGATCAATGTAACCAAACCCCCGAAAGCCCTCTCCATATAGCGGTGAACCGTGCATCGCGATGGCATGTCTTGGTCCGGTTCCAGGACCGAGATTTTCGATCGGATCGGCAAATGCCAACGGACAGCCCAGACCGGCCCACATCAGCAAAGCTGCAAACAACCGACGACGCTTTGTTTCACTCATTTTTGATCTGACTCTCGTCTTTGTGATGGCCTCGCGAATATGCCTCAGGATTCTTGAGGTTGGAACCTTCGTTTGCTCAGGCAGATACAGGATAGCCGGGCATTTTGGCGCCAAAACGGCAGCCAGTTCACGAACTTGCCGCATTCTCCGGCGCACGGGTTAAGCGTCGGTGAACGGGTTTCATTCATTTGAGGTTCAGGCAGAACCCGTAGATTGATGCACGGCTGGCATGGGCGAGAGGAGCATCCAATGGCAATGACCTATGAAATTGACCGGCCCCGCGCGGTGCAGTCTAAAAAGAATTTGATCGAGCTATTGGCCGTACTCATTGCCGGCGCCGCCGGTGTGGCCTCGGCTCTGACAGCGGACTTCGTCCAGAAGGGCGATGCCTCGGCCATCTTTGTGATGAATGCATTGTTCAATCAGCACCTGAACGTCACGTTGGAACCTTTGTTGATGGCGATGGGTTTGATGCTGGCCGGTGCCGTGACAGTTTTCATCTTCGAACCCCGAAACAAGCGTTCGGCCTATTATATGGGCGCCAGTGTGCTGGCCGTGCTTTGGGCGAGTATGCCGTCGGATGGCGTTCAAGGGGTCGCTCCGGAAATCCTGAACGAGGCAAGTGCTCTGGAGTCTCCCATCGGGTTCGATTGCTCTTTGAGCGCAGGCCCGCAGATCATGAATGCATCCTATTCCGGGCCCTGCAATATGGTGGATAACAGTCTTTCACCTTTGCTTCACAATGTGCGCGGCGGTGATCGGCTTCCGGTTCATCTCCAGGTTCTTGTTCCTTACGGCAGTCAAAGTGTGCCGAGAATTTCCACACGATTGTATGATTCTGTGACGGGGCGGAAATGGGATCTGTCTTCTGTGGGCATCGCGCGGCGAACCAGTTCCGGCTATCTTGTCAGCTATAAGACGTATATCGATGCCGGCCGCCGGTCGGCCGATATTCAAGCCAATCTCTATGTGCGTGTCGAAGCCGAGGGATTTGATATTGCACAGGCAAGAGAATCCATCAGCCATAGAAGCACAGGCGTTGCGATGCCGATCAGTTTAAAGCCCAGCACCACACCTCTATGGCTACTGCGTCTGAGAACACCAAGAAAATTCTAAGCTGGGTTAGTGTGATTGGTCCTTGTGCAGGCTGTAACTTCCGTCCTCAAGACGCTCGAAGATTTCGCTCACCTGAGGATGCCGGACGGGCACGCCGCTATCGTCCGGCAGCAGGTTCTGCTCAGACACATAGGCTACGTATTCCGTGTCTTCATTCTCCGCTAACAGATGATAGAAGGGTTGATCCTTCCGCGGCCGCATATGCTCCGGAATTGATTGCCACCATTCATCTGTGTTGTTGAATGTGGGATCGACGTCAAAGATCACGCCGCGAAACGGAAAAAATTTGTGGCGCACGACTTGGCCAAGATTGTATTTCGCGTTGAACGTCGACATCGATGGATCCCCCCGAAGGGGTTATTTTACTGCGCGGGGAGTGCATGACGCAAGAACTGCGGGCGTCCAAGTGGTTAATCTCTTAACTTCAGATAAATCTAAATAGATCAATGCATTATCTGCACAGTATCGAGCACAATATGAGCCGGGAGTGCTCACATTTTTCGGAGGATATTGGTCGTCTTTTGCTGAACAGGGCGAGAAAAGAGCGACAGCTCGCGCCTCTTAATTGATCCTCGAATCACGTAGTCTAGCGCAACATTTCGTGCGGGAGAGGCAGTTTATGGCGCTGGACACAACCGATAAGCTTTTTCAGTTCGTCCTCTACAGTGTGACGGCTGTGATTGCCGTTTATGTTCTGGTGGTCGGAAAGGCTATTCTTCTTCCACTCGTGATCTCCATTGTCATCGCCTATCTCATCATCGCTCTCGGCGAGACGTTCAACGAGTTGCCGGTGATCGGAAAACGGATTCCGAAATGGTTTGCCTTTTCTCTGGCGCTGCTTTCCGTCGCCGCCGCAATGATCTTTCTTCTCAACCTCATTATTGACAATGTGGAGCAAGTTGTTGCGAAAACACCAGAATATGAGGCAAGTCTGTCGTCATTGATCGAGCGGGTCGCGGGTATTTTGGGATTGCAGTCGATTCCGACATTTGCGCAGCTGATAGAACGTGTCGATGTTGCGGCGATGGCCCGCCTGACTCTGGATCCATTGCGCACGGTCACCGGTAACGTTTTCCTGATTGTGTTCTACGTTTCGTTTTTGCTCCTGGAACGTGCGACGATCCGGCAAAAAATGAGCGCGCTGTTTTCAGACGAAAAAAGCGTGCAGAACTTCGAAAAGACAGTCACTGAAATTGAGCACAAGATCCGCAAATATGTCGGCATCAAAATATTCGTGAGCCTTCTGACTGCTGGATTTAGCTATATCGTCATGGCCGCTCTCGGAATCGACTTTGCTGCCTTTTGGGCGGTTTTGATTTTCTTGATGAATTTCATTCCCTATGTGGGCTCCATCATTGCCGTCGCATTTCCCGTGATTCTCACACTCCTGCAATTCAGTTCGTTCGAGATCTTTTTGCTGGCTTTGGCTTTGCTTGTGGGTGTGCAGGTTCTTGTTGCCAATGTGGTTGAGCCTCGGATTATGGGCGAATCCCTCAATCTCAGCCCACTCATGATTCTTTTGGCACTGGCGGCTTGGGGAAGCATTTGGGGGATCGTGGGAATGATCATCTGCATCCCCATGATGGTGATTGCAATGATCGTGTTTGCACAATTTCCCAATACAAAGGGGATTGCGATTATCATGTCACAGACAGGCGAAATCGAAACAATCTAGCTTTGCTTTTGTTTGCGCATCCGGATCAAGCCTTCTTGGGCGACTGAGGCAACCAAAACCCCTTCACGTGTGAAGATCGAGCCGCGATTGTATCCACGGGATCCGCCCGATACCGGACTGTCTTGGCTATAAAGCAGCCATTCGTCGGCGCGGAACGGCCGATGAAACCACATGCCGTGGTCAAGGCTTGCGATTTGCAGACCTTCCGACAAAAAACCGATCCCATGGGGAATGAGGCACGTGTCCAGCAAGGTCATATCCGAGGCATAAGCCAGAACGCATTGATGCACCGACAGATCGTCGGGCAGGGTTCCCGATGAGCGGACCCAAATGTTCTGCTTCGGCTCGCCCTTCACAGGGTTGAGACGCTGTTTGGGATTGACGGGTCTTAACTCAATGGGACCGGACAGCGTGAACCACTTGGCGATGGCGGGCGGCAATTGTTCGGCCACTTGTTTTCGCAAGTCTTCCTCAGGCACCAAAGTATCCGGGCCCGGCACGTCCGGCATGTCTATTTGATGCTCAAGACCCTCTTCCAATGTCTGAAAGGAGGCAGACAGGGAAAAGATGGGCCGGCCATGCTGAATGGCGACCACCCGCCGCGTGGCAAAGCTGCGGCCGTCGCGGGCTTTGTCGACCTGGTAGAGAATTGGCACTTTCGGATCGCCCGGGCGGATAAAATAGGCATGCATGGAATGGCAAAAGCGCTCATCAGGCACGGTCCGTGTCGCCGCAACCAAAGCTTGTCCGAGCACTTGCCCCCCGAAAACTCTTTGCCAACTGTCTTTCGGGCTTCGACCGCGAAAGATGCTCAGTTCGATCTCCTCCAGATTCAAAAGCTCCAGGAGATCACTCAGAGGTTTGCTCATAAAAGGGGCCAATCACTCATTCGAATCTTGTTTTGTATATCATGGTGTTAGGCCGCATGTATTGTCTTGAGTGAAGCCGGGGCCGCGCGTCTGACGGCGGCTTGGAAGGGGCCGATTCGATTGGGAAATATGCCTTCAAATAATTTTTATATATAAAAATCAATATCCTAGACGCGTTTATTAAGGTTAAGTGGGATATTGTCTTTCAGGTTGCCGCAATTCAGCCGCACTCCGCAGCAAACTGCAGAATATTCGCCAGGCCTCCATTGAATTTTTAGAGTTTCTAACGTTTGATGGCTAAGTTGGTAGCGGTCGTTGGACCATGAGTTAAGGACAGACTGAATGTCAAAGAACAAAGGATCTTTCTTGGGATCGATTTTCAGCATGATCTCAAAGATTGTGATCGGCGGTTTTCTCATTATTGCGATGTTCGCAGTCGGTAGCGCGCTTTTGACACCCACCGGCGAACAACTTCCCGCGGAGGGCTCTCAGTTTGCCACGCTTTATGGGGATGACGACAGCAATCAGATGCTGCTGAACGTGAATGTTCAGGGCATTATTTTGGGAACCCCGCCGCGGTTTGATCCTGGCCCTTTCAGTTTTTTGGGAACGCCTGCCGCCACTTATGGCTATGCCATTCGTGAAAAACTCGTTGCGGCGGCGGAGAACGAGTCGATCAAAGGCATTTTCATTCACATGGCGACACCAGGGGGCACGGTCTTTGGATCTCTGGCCATCCACAACGCCATCAAAGAGTATCAGGCCAAAACAGGTAATCCTGTTCTGGTCTATGTCGAGGGCGTATCCGCCTCGGGTGGTGTGATGGCCATGGTCGGGGCTGACAAGATCTTCGCGGATCAGGGAAGTTCTGTCGGCAGCATCGGCGTGATCGGTCCCACATTTCTCTATTACGATGAACCCAAATCCATCGACGGCGGATTATTGGCAGGCGGCGTGTCCACAGAAGGCGGCATTGACCAGACAATTGTCAGTGCCGGACGCAGCAAGGATCTCGGAAATCCTTTCCGCCGGCCCACGTCAGAGGAGCTTTCCATCCTCCAGGGCAGCGTGAATGCGGAATATCAGAGGTTTGTGGATCATGTCTCGAGTGCCCGGAATTTGGACGCGTCCGTCATTATCAACGAAATGGGCGCGCAGATTTTTGGCAATCAACAGGCCGAAAGCTTTGGCCTGATTGACGGGACACGGTCCTGGAATCAATCCATTGAGGAATTGGCCAAACTTGCCGAGTTGGGCGATGACTTTCGATTGGTCACGCCCAGCCGCCCGCGCATGAGCTTGGTGGAAACGCTGTTTGCCAAAGCATCGGACGAGCAAGCTGATGAGCCGTCGATTGAAAAGATGATTCGTGCCGATATCTGCAACGCGTTCGATTTGCCGCAGGCGCTTGTTTATTACGGTTCCCGTCAACCGCAGATCTGCCAGTGAGGCCTTTGAGGTTTTTGCTTTTAAGGTGCTGAGGGAAGCGTCGGGCGCGTCACGATGTAAGCGGCGATCGGCGTCAAGACTGCTGCGATAGTGACAGGCAGAACCCACGAATTGGCAACAAAGACGGCGATGATCAAAACGCTGACGGACATCATGGAAACCGCAGCCCATTTGGCTTCTATGGGAATGGATTTGTCCTTATGCCATGCCCGAACTGTGCGGCCATAACGGGGGTGGTAATAAAGCCAGTTGTGGAAGCGAATTGAGCTTTTGGAGAACGCCCAAAGGGCAATCAAGAAAAAGATCGTGCTGGGCAATACAGGAAGAAAGGCCCCGGCAATGCCAAGCCCGGTCGAGACAAAACCAAAGCCCAGAAGGCCATATCGCATCCAGCCGCAGGGCAGGGATGACCTTTCCAATTTGTCGGACTTTGTGTCGTTATGCTCAGACAAGAGACCGGCCTTTTCTCAATGCTCTCACCAACGTCTACTACGCCAAAATCGCCTATTCGGGTTTCAGCCCCGTTTCACGACTTCGAGAGTCTTGTTTCAATAGCGTCTCAAACTCAAGGTTGCAAGACGGCTTGAGAGGCAATCACAAAGCCTTGAAACCATTGATTTTTGGGGCCTTGTCAGGTGCACGGTGCTCAATGCGACTCGCTACCGGTATTGGGCCGCCGTAATGAACTCGGAAAAAGCCTCACACCAAATCAATACGGTTGTGTAGTCGGAGACATCCACATCGGTTGGAATATCCAGCAAAAAACCCTCGAAGCTTTTCACGTCGCCAATCAACCGGGCCTCCGATTTGATGGGAAGGAACTCGTCTTCGTGTTCGACGAACTCGGCAACAAGATAGAGTTTGTAGTCCGGTCCAGGGGCCAGACGTCCCATATGCACAATCTCAGTCTCTGTGAGGCTGATCTCCCCTTCGCCCCAATGGAGGAAATCGCTGCCTCTGAGATCGCGTGTTAGCTCTGCAGTGAACAAGGCCCCTTGAGAGCTTTGCTGAAGACTTTCGACATCGGGCGATTTGGGGGCCGTCAAGATCGGCAAGAGATAAATGCCCAATGCAAAGCCCACCCCCAGTGCCGCCCCATGGGTCGCAGCTCCAATGATCCATCGACGAATATCCAAACCCAAGCCCTCCCATTTTCTCAAGATTGCGCAATCGGTTGCCCGATGTCTATGCCTAAGATCAGCCTGGAACTTGGGAAAGAGCAGGATAGGGAGGATACGAAATGGCGGATGGGGTGGGATTCGAACCCACGAAGGGCGCGAACCCTTGCCGGTTTTCGGAGCCCGATAACGCTCAATCAAAAAAGCATAACTTCCAGTGACTTAGAAAGAAGTTCTACTGCTATGTGTGGGACTCTGTGTGGGGCCTTGTAGCCAGGCTATGTTGAACTCTCACCTTGTTCTGTGCGATTCTATAAGTAGGCTTACAAAAGCCGCACATGCGGTAAGCATGAATACCGCGACCTCTTCCGGAACATCATCTCCCTTTTCGAAGTACGCGTGTCGGACACCTTCCTCATCACAGCTATACCAATAAAGGTTTTGCAAGGCTTCTTTCAATTTGGAATGCATATGAGTTGTTTTGGCAACCTGGTCTAATGCCCTGGTTAGTGTTTTTGAAGACTTGGGATCTTGAGTTCTTATGACCGATTCAACAGCGTGAATACTGTCGGCTACTGAGTCGTCATATTCGCGCCTATTGATTTTCTCAGCGGCATCCAGAAGATGCCTCTGTGCTCCCCGGTAACCATCCGCATCTGATATCGCTTGGATTATTGCGGCACCAGCCTGTGGAGTTGCGCTTGGGAGTATTGTCGAATCGTGTATCCGATAGGCCAATCGCGCCTCTGAAAAGATCTGTTTCAGATCTTCATTGACTTGAGGCGGCGTAGATTCATGTCGAAGAACCAAGGTAAGAAAATCAAAAACATGGTTTATTTTCAGATTGAAGATCAGATCTTTTAAGAACTCGACGTTCTTATCGAAAAAAGGCTTGAACTCATCCAGAGGCTTCTTTCGATTTCTGACCCAATAACTCGAAACTACCGACTGCCAAGCAGGAGCGATCACCCAAAGGCTGCCTGCAATTCTTTGACGTGTCTCTGCCAGTGACCCATAGATGACGCTCCAAATGAGATTTCTCGCATTCTGGTCTAGCTCACCCAGCTTCAGAGGCTGAGGTATTTTGTCATAACCCTGCGCGATCGAAAACGAGACGTGCTTGGGGTCAATTCTGTCTTCTTCAGTCATGAATTTTGGCTTATTTGCGATTTGCACTAATTGGCGGCTATTTCAAAAATAAAGTAATCGATGGCTTGTGACTTAGCCACTCAATGCGTGGGGGAGTGTGGGGGGCTTTGAGTCTCATTCAGGCCATTTGTGTCCCTTTTTACCCCCTGTTTGTTCCGTCTAGGAAGCCATGTTACTCCGTGCAGGAATTAATTTAAGTTATTGATTTCTTTTGGTAAAATGGCGGATGGGGTGGGATTCGAACCCACGAAGGGCGCGAACCCTTGCCGGTTTTCAAGACCGGTGCCTTCAACCACTCGGCCACCCATCCGTCGATACGCTGACCCCGAATCCCTTAAAATTGGGCCTGACCAGCGGCAGTTGGGTTATCAGACCTCAAAAGCAATTACAAGCGAGCGGATTTAGACCAGCTTCCGCCTGTCAGAAGGGGTGGCCGGACCGATTTCAACTATCTGTTAAGGATCTTTCTTTACGGGCCTTAAAATAAGGTCTCGCTATCTTGACGTTGATTTTGACACTCCCTTGCGAAGTCAGGCGGGACTTGGCTAATATCCGCGCGGGGGAGAGATTTGCGCTGGGGAGGCGAGTGGTCGGTCGTGTTGATGTTGCGTGGTATCTTTTTGGGTCTCCAAACCATTTGCCGGAACAGTGTTTCGCCCCTCGCGCGCCTTTCCATGATGTGTCTTCTGGCCATCGGGCTTGCCAGCTGCGGCACCAGTTCTCAGCGTTCGGGCCAGATCAGCGGCGGCGGCTATTACAAAGTCGGCACACCCTATACGGTGAACGGCCAGCGTTTCATTCCACGGGAAGATCCCAGTTACGACCGGACCGGCTATGCCTCTTGGTACGGCGACAAGTTTAATGGACGCCAGACCGCCAATGGCGAAATCTTCAACATGAATGCTTTGAGCGCGGCGCACACCACCTTGCCGATGCCGATTCATGTGCGCGTCACCAATCTTGAAAACAACAGATCGTTGATCTTGCGGGTGAACGATCGCGGTCCGTTTGTCAAAAACCGGATCATCGACGTGTCCAAACAGGCTGCCAAGGAACTTGGATTTTACAATCAAGGCACCGCCAAAGTGCGCGTGCAATATATCGGCCGGGCGCCTTTGGAAAGCTATTACGCAGCCAAACCCAAAACCACGCGCAAAGAACGCACGGCAACGGCTGCTGCGCCGGTGATTGAGGTTTCGCGCGGAAGTGCATTGCCACCGCCCGACGGCACCACCGCCGCGCCGCAAGTGGCGACGGGATCGACACCGAAAGCGACGGTCGTTGCGCGCGCCACACCATCGGCGGTCCTGCCACAGAAAAAACCGGGTATGATGCCTTTGCATCAAAAAGCATCTCTGCCGACATCTTCGGAACCTACCAGCGTTTCGGTCGGCCAACGCTACATTCGCGTGGGTGCGTTTCTTGACGCGGTTTCCGCTGGGCAGACCAGTTCCAAGCTTCAGAGCTTAGGCGCGTCGGAAGTGCGCCCTGAAACCGTGGACGGCAAGACCTATTATCTGGTTCTGCTGGGTCCTTTGGCGTCCGACACAGAGGCTGATGCGCAATTGGGGCGCTTGCTGAAGATGGGCCATTCTGATGCCCGCATGATTATCAAATAGGCGTGCCTGAGTTAACCGTTTCAGAGGCCGCCTCAGACAACATGGCAAAATTCATGATGAGATTTTTTCAGACCGCACTTCTTTCCGTGCTGGCGTTTCACATTTCCGTCCCCGTCTTCGCGCAAGGCGTCGAAACCCGCGCGAAATACGCGATTATGATGGATTACGAAACCGGTGCGATTCTGTTTGAAAAGGATGCCGATCAGTTGATGGCACCGGCGTCCATGTCGAAGCTGATGACCATTGCGGTTCTGTTCAGCAAAATCAAAGAAGGGTCCATCAGACTGGACGACGAGTTCTCGGTCTCTGAAAAAGCCTGGCGCATGGGCGGCAGCAAGATGTTCGTTATGGTGGATACCAAAATTCGGGTCGAAGATTTGATCCGCGGCATTGTTATTCAGTCCGGCAACGATGCCTGCATCGTGATCGCTGAAGGGATCAGCGGATCGGAAGCGGCCTTCGCCGATGAGATGACGCGCTTTGCCCGCGAGATCGGAATGGAAAATTCGACCTTTGCCAATTCAAACGGGATGCCTGATCCTGGTCACCGTATGACGGCGCGCGAACTTGGAATCTTGGCGGCGCATATTATTCGTGAATATCCCGATCTCTATCGCTTTTACTCGGAAACGGAATTCACCTGGGCCGATATCAATCAGCCCAACCGTAATCCTTTGTTATATGCGGAAATGGGCGCCGATGGCTTGAAGACCGGATACACGGAAGAAAGCGGTTATGGTTTGGTCGGATCGGCCGTGCAAGACGGACGACGTTTGATTTTGGTCGTGAACGGCCTTGGGTCCGAAAGCGAGCGGTCGACCGAGTCCCAAAGATTGTTGCGCGTTGGGTTTCGCGATTTCAAATTCTACGATCTTTATGCCGCAAGTGATGTGGTCGGGACCGCTGAGGTCTGGCAGGGCGATCAGCCGCTGATAAATCTCACCACCAAAGAGCCGGTGGCTCTGTTTATGCGGCCGAAGGACCGCCGCGCTATGAAGGTGTCCATAAACTACGAGGGACCTGTCAAGGCGCCTATTCAAGAGGGCGATCAGGTTGCCGAATTGCGCGTTACGTTGCCCGGCGATACCGTTGCCCTTGTTCAGCCGCTTTATGCCGCTGAGACTGTCGGGCCTATGGGCATATTCGGCAAGATGGGCATGGCGCTGAAATCATTCGTCATGGGCCAGATCTCAGAAGAGAGCAACTGAGGTTGATTTCGACCACCGTCCCCCGCTAAATGCAGGGTATGGCGTCCAACCCATCACATGTGTCTCGGCCTCCGTTTATCACCTTTGAAGGCGGGGAAGGGGCCGGCAAGAGTACACAAATCGATCTCCTGTCCCAAAACCTGCGTGCGGCCGGTCAAGGGCTGATCGCCACACGTGAGCCTGGCGGCTCGACGGGTGCGGAAGATATCCGCGCGCTTTTGGTCACCGGAGACCCGGACCGCTGGACGCCGTTGACCGAGGCATTGCTGAATTACGCCGCTCGGCAAGAACATCTGGAACAGATGATCCGTCCGGCTCTTGAGAGAGGCGATTGGGTTTTGTGCGATCGATTTTCCGATTCAACATTTGCGTATCAAGGATATGCCGGCGGCGTCAGTCTGGAGGCGCTTGAACAATTGGACAAATTGATTGTGGGAGATTGGGCGCCTGATTTGACATTCATTTTGGATCTGGATCCTGCGGAAGGTTTGCGCCGGGCAGGGGCACGGCATGATGCGGAAGACCGGTATGAACGCAAAGGTTTGCTCTATCATCAAGACATCAGAGAGGCGTTTCTGAAAATCGCCGAAACACATAGTGACCGTTGCCGGGTTATAGATGGGGCGCAGTCGGCCGACGCCATTGCTTCGGAAATCTGGACCATTGTTCAAATCCAATTTGATCCAAACTCTGCGGAGGCGGGATAATGGCGCGGGCAGCCCAATCGCAACCGGATGATCTCGCCGATGATCGTTTTGACCCGCGGCAGACTTACGATCTTGTCGGCCATGAGGATGCCGAACGATCGTTCTTAAAAGATTTTCAAAGCGGTAAACTTCATCACGCGTGGTTGATTACAGGTCCCGAAGGAATCGGGAAAGCAACATTGGCGTTTCGGATTGCCAGATTTCTTTTGCAAGATGATCTTAACCCGCAAGCGGACACATTGACGGTTGGCCCGGACGCACCCGTCTCCAAATTGATCTCCAGCAACGGACACAGCAATCTTTTGGTTTTGTCCCGGCCTTGGGATGCGGAGAAAAAACGTCTGAAGACAGCCGTGACAGTCGATGAAGTGCGTAAGATGCATGACTTTTTCAATCTTGCGGCCGGTAGAAAAGGATGGCGCGTCTGTATTGTCGACACCGCAGACGATTTGAATATTTCAGCTGCCAATGCTCTGCTGAAAAACTTGGAAGAGCCGCCGGCCAACACGTTGATCTTACTGCTCGCATCAACACCGGGACGGCTGCTGCCGACCATTCGATCTCGTTGCCGGTTTTTAAGGTTAGATCCGCTCGATGAGACTCAGTTGATCGAAATTCTCCGTGGGGCCGGACTTGACGGTCAGAGTGAGCAACAGCTGGTATCCGTTGCCCGTCTCGCCGGCGGCAGTGTCGGCCAAGCGATACAGCTTGTCGAGCATAACGGGCTTGAGCTTTACGCAGATATGTTGGCGGTTTTGAATACGCTGCCCAGGTTGGATGAGTTGGCACTGGACGGGTTTTGCGCCAAGGTTGTCAAGCCACAAGGAGACGATACATTCCGGTTGGTGTTTTCTCTGCTGACGGGTTGGCTGGAGATTTTATTGACCGATCCACATAAGGCGGAAGTCTTGAAAGACGAACAGACACTGCGCCATCGTCTTCGGGAAAACGTATCACCAAATGCTTGGGTTGATGTTTGGGAAGAGGTGAGGGAGCTTGAGCGGACCTGTTTGGGGCTTCATATGGACCGCAAACAAACCCTTAATCTTGCGTTTCAAAAAATCAAACAGGCCTGTGCCGAATCGTAAGGTCTATGTGAGTTCAGTTTTTATGTTGATTGATAGTCATTGCCATTTGGATTTTCCGGATTTTGCGGAAGAGATTGACGACGTGGTCGGGCGCGCTCACGAGTCCGGTGTCGGCTTGATGCTAACGATCTGTACTCATGTGACAAAGTTCGATCAGGTGCTCGCCGTCGCGGAGCGCTACGACAATATCTTTTGCACTGTGGGGATCCACCCGCACGAGGCCGCGGCTGAACCTGAAACGGAAGCGGCGCGATTGGTAAAACTGTCGCAGCACCCAAAGGTCGTCGGGATTGGAGAAACCGGTTTGGACTATTATTACGAGCACAGTCCGCCGGAAGACCAAAAACGGTCTTTTCGCCAACATATCGAGGCAGCACGTCAAACCGGTCTTCCGATTGTCATTCACAGCCGGGATGCCGATGACGACATGGCCGAAATCCTGCGTGAGGAAATGGCCGACGGCGCCTTTCCAGGATTGCTGCACTGTTTCAGCTCCGGATATGCTCTGGCCGAGACGGCTTGGGACTTGGGTCTCTACGTTTCGTTCTCGGGGATCCTGACATTTAAATCGGCCGACGATATCCGGCACACCGCAAGAGCGGTTCCGTTGGAGCGTTTGCTGGTGGAGACAGATGCGCCTTACCTCGCGCCGGTGCCGAAACGGGGCAAGCGAAATGAACCATCTTTCGTAAGGCATACGGCGGAACGATTGGCGGAGGAGCGGGGGCTCGCTTTGGACTCTCTCGCCACACAAACATCTGAGAATTTCTTTCGTCTGTTCACAAAAGTCCCGAGAGAGGCGGCCCGCTTGTGATCAGAGCACGGATTTTGGGCTGCGGCTCGTCGGGCGGTGTCCCGCGGATCGGGAATGTCTGGGGCGCGTGCGATCCATCTGAACCCAAAAACGCGCGTATGCGGTGTTCGCTTCTGGTCGATTTGGTCACACAAGAGGCTGAAACATCCGTGTTGGTGGATACCTCGCCGGATTTACGACAGCAATTGCTGTCCGCCAATGTCAGCTCCTTGGATGGCGTGCTCTATACACACGATCATGCAGATCAATGTCACGGCATCGATGATCTGCGTGTTGTCAGCTACACAATGGGGCGCTTGGTTGACGTTTATGCGGACGATTCCACCACACGGTCTTTGATGCAACGGTTCGGCTATTGTTTTGAACAACCCCATGACAGCCCATATGTGCCCATCTTGTCCTTGAAAGATGAACTCAAAGCGGAAAAGACCGTGTCCATTGACGGCGCGGCAGGGGCCTTAGACGTGCTGCCGTTCTTGCAAGACCATGGATCCATGGACTCTCTCGGGTTCCGCTTTGGTGACGTGGCCTATTCCAGCGATTTGGTCGATCTGCCTGAAACGAGTTTTGCGCTGCTGGAAAACTTAGATGTATGGATCGTTGATGCCCTTCGATACACACCGCATCCCACACACGCCCATTTGGATCTCGTCTTGAGTTGGGTCGAACGTTTGCGTCCGCGCCGGACCGTTCTCACCAATCTACATATCGATATGGATTATCAAACTCTGAAGCGCGATTTACCCAAAGGTGTCGAGCCTGCCTTTGACGGTATGGTCATTGAGTCTCATGGAACGAGGATATAAATGCTGAAAACACTCAGACGTATTGTGACAGGTCATAATGCGGCCGGCCGTTCCGAAATTGCTCATGACGACGTCTTAGGGTCCGTCATGGAGCTCGACGGCAACGGGCTTGGTGAAATTTGGTCGTGGGATACTGTCCCAGACGAAATTAAATCAAATTTTATCGATCCCACAGCCGGGCCGCTCAAACTGGAACCGGCATCCAATGGCGTGAAGGTTCGATATTTTCTCGTGCCGCCGGAACCGCGCGAGATGTCCGATGACGCCCGTGCCAAACAAGAACAATTGGCGGCCATGGGATTTGAGATGGTCGGCGCCGCGCATTGCCGTGTTGATACGCAGCGGCATCCGGCCATGCACAAGACCGGAACAACCGACGTGATTGTCCTCTTGAAAGGTGAAGTGACGCTTCTGTTGGATGACGGGGAAACAGTGTTGAAACAAGGCGATTGCGTCGTGCAACAGGCGACAAATCACGCCTGGGTCAATCATGGGCAAGAGCCCGCTCTTTTATTGGCGGTTCTGGTGGACGGAACGAATTAGGCTTCGACGGTGGCTGTCTTCATTTTTCGTTGCCTTGATGCTGAATAATATCGCCGAGTGCTGTGATACGGCCATCTTTCATGGCTAGGCCGCCGACCGGCATTGGCGGGCCGGAATGATCACGGAAGTAAAGTGGCAAACCCTGAGCAAAGTTCATGGGCACGTCTTTTGGATGCTCGCGCTGATAGTGAACGTGAATATGGGGCTCGCTGGTATTGCCGCTATTGCCGCAGGCGCCGATCACATCACCTTCCTGAACGCTGTCGCCCGGGCGGACCGTCACACTGCCGGTCTTTAGATGTGCAAGAATGAGATAGCCGCCGCTGTTCGGCTCAATCACCACATGATTTCCATACGGGCTTGAGATGTTTGTCTGCAGCGTTCCGGGCTCGGCTTCGGGTTCCGTATTGGCATATTGAACGATTTCGCCGTCGATGGGCGCTAGCACAGGCACGCCATAGCAGCCGTAGTCGGTTAAAATTTGACTGCTATTGAAATACGGCACGATCACGAGGTCATAGGCCCATCTTTGATCGGATGTGAAAGCGTGGTAGTTTTCTCTTGCGCCGTCACCACCCCATGCCACTCGCATCGGCTGATCCGTTGGCACGCGGATCGTCAGCGACGGTGCAGCGATCTCGACATCAGCCGGAAACGCCACGGGCCAGATCCGGGTGGACCAAGTGAACGGCGCGATGGCAGCGAGTGACAGAATGAACGTTGAAAGAATTGCCGCTGTGACCCGTTGGATCCAAATCATGCGGACAAGTGTTGCGACAAAATAGAGACCGCCGACAAACGGCAGCAAGCCGATGATCAGATACCACGAGACGATACGGCCGTTACCTCCGGCAGCGATCATCACCAGCAAGCCGATCAGGATCAAACTTAGGAAGCCAAAGGGCCACCAGGTTCGAATGAGAGCAAAATGATTCATGTCTTGCATTTACGCATCCGGCGACGATCGCGCCATAAAAGTCGCTTTATAAAGGATCATACGCTTCAATCGAACCGTGGGCGTGCCGCATATCGTAGTTCCTGTGGCCTCCGTGTCATATCCATATTTTCCATAATATTTATTATGCGCATAAGGTGTGTTCTGAGATGGGCATATCACCTCCTGCGTTTTTGTTGGATTTCGGGGCGAAAAAGCGTAGTGACTGAAAGCCCCCTGTTTCGTTTTTTGAGCCACCGTGGATGCGCAGATGGAAAACCCGGCAGATAAACGGCCCAACCGGTCAATCGACGATCTCTTAAAGGTCATGGCAGCTTTGCGGGATCCCAAATCCGGCTGTCCTTGGGATTTGGAACAGAGTTTTGAGACCATTGCGCCTTATACTTTGGAAGAAGCTTACGAAGTCGCCGATGCCATTGAACGGGGGAATATGGCGGATCTCAAAGAGGAATTGGGCGACCTCCTCCTCCAAGTGGTTTTTCACAGCCAAATGGCCAAGGAAGACGGCCAATTCGATTTCAGCGACGTTGTGGCGAGCATTTGCGACAAGATGATCCGGCGCCATCCCCATGTGTTTGCGACAGAAGATGCAGAGACGTCTCAGCACGTGGCGCGCAATTGGGAAAGCATCAAGGAGACCGAAAAAGCCGCCAAGCGTGACGCGAATGAACCGGCGCATATTTTGGATGATGTGCCCGTCAATCTGCCGGCTCTCACACAAGCGGTAAAGCTGCAAAAAAAGGCTGCCCGTGTTGGGTTTGATTGGCCGAAAGTGGAAAACGTTCTGGAAAAATTGCGCGAAGAGACGGATGAACTTTTGGTGGAAATCCGAAACGAGACCATGGATCAGCAGGCCGCCTTTGAAGAGTTTGGCGATTTATTGTTTGTTTATGCGAACTTCGCCCGCCATCTTCAGATTGATCCTGAGGCTGCTTTGCGCAGCGCAAACATGAAATTTCGTCGCCGTTTCAGGCGGATCGAGGAAATTCTTCATGCTCAATCTTCGTCGACAGATGAGGCTACATTAGAAGATATGGATGCTCTTTGGACCAAAGCCAAGTTCGAAGAGAAATCCGCCTAGCTTGAGTCTGATGAGGACAACGAGATGGAAAATATAGAAGCTCTTGGGGCGTCCTTTCGGGAGGTTGTCAGCGGTAAGCGCGATGGCGTCCTGACCCACATCGTGCGCGCCAGTCGGCACTACCCCACGACACCAGCAGATTTGTGGGGTGCTTTCACGGACGGAGATCGTGTGCAGCTCTGGTTCGCGAAAGTCGCAGGCGATTTCAAACAAGGCGGGCGCTTCTCAATAAAAGGCAATGCGGACGGTGATATTGTCGTTTGCGAACCGCCCAAACATTTGGGGCTGACTTGGGAGTTCAGTGGAAATACCAGTTGGGTCACGATCACAATCCAACAAACAGACGGTGGCGCGCTTTTGACGGTCGAACATGAGCAACCGACAGACCCAGAAAGCCAGGTCCATTGGGATCAGTATGGCCCGGGTGCGACTGGTGTCGGGTGGGAATGGACGATGCTGGGGCTAGAAATGCACCTATCCGCCCCCGGGACATCGACCATTGAGGCCGGCGAATCTTGGTCCGTAAGCGCAGCAGGCAAGGCCACATTGCGTGGATGGGCTGAAGCATGGGGCAAGGCCCACGCCGAAACCGGGATAGACGCGCAGATCGCTCAAGAAGCGGCAAAACGTACGGCTGCGTTCTACACCGGCGAGGAACAGTGAACACTTTGGTTGTGCTGTCCGACCCCGTGCGCCGGAATAGTCTGCACTCAGCTTGAACCGACCCCTATTCGGCCGCCAGTTTTTCCTTTGCGCCTTGCATCAGGTGCCCAAAACGCTTTTCAAATTGACCCATTTGCGCGGCATGGAAACGGACCCGCAAGTGAATGGTGAGATTGGCGGAATCATCGCGGCTGAGGACCTCCCCATGCTGATAAATCCAAGCGAGGGCCTCGCCTTGCGTCGAGTCCAATTCTAGATCCCGTTCAAAATGGGAACGGCCGATCAGGGTCTCTAAGGCATTCAAAAAAGCTGTTTGCCCTTCCCCAGTGAGCGCGGAAATTTGAATGGTCATGGCCGGGACCAAATCATCCCTGTGGCCCTGCAAATAGGTCTCTGCAGGTGGATTTGAAGACAGATTTTGCTTCTCTTCTTCCGAGAGGAGATCGATTTTGTTTTGCAGTTCGAGCAACGTCGTGCCGGAAACGTCTTCTAAAATGTCTCGAAGAATGGATTCGACAGCCTGTTTGTGATTGTCGGCCTCCGGATCCGCCATGTCGCGCACGTGAACAATAATGTCCGCCTCTGCGACTTCCTCCAACGTTGCCCGGAACGCCGCAATCAGCTCTGTCGGCAAATCGGAGATAAAACCAACCGTGTCTGAAAGGATAACATTCATACCGTTGTTCAAGGTAACGGCCCGCATGGAAGGGTCCAAGGTGGCGAACAGAAGATCTTCGGCGAAGACATCCGCATTGGTGATCTGATTGAACAATGTGGACTTGCCGGCATTAGTATAGCCGACCAGTGCCACGATGGGATACGGCACCTGCCCCCGGGCTTTGCGGTGCAGTCGCCTGGTTCGGCGCACGGTCTCCAATTGGCCTTGTAATTTGGTGATCTTCTCCGCAAGCACCCGGCGGTCCGCTTCAATTTGCGTCTCACCGGGTCCGCCCAGAAATCCGACGCCGCCGCGCTGACGCTCTAGATGGGTCCAAGACCGGACCAAACGGCTTTTTTGATAGGTCAAATGGGCCAATTCAACTTGGAGCCGGCCCTCTTTGGTCATCGCACGAGCCCCAAAGATTTCTAAGATCAATCCGGTGCGATCGACGACCTTCACTTTCCAAGCACGCTCCAAGTTGCGTTGCTGGATCGGTGTCAGAGCAGCATCAATGAACACCAGCTCAATGTCGTAGGCGTTAATCTGCGAGGTGATTTCCTCAAGCTTGCCCTTGCCGATGAGTGTGCTCGGCCGTGGCGTTCGGATCGGTAATATGTAGGAGAGCTGAATATCCAAATCGATCGCGCGCGCAAGACCGCACGCTTCCTCCAGCCGCAGATCATGAGATCTCTTACGGTCGGTATTCGGACTTTTGGAAGGCGCAATACTGAGAACAGGAAATATGACTAGTGTCTTGGTCGTCAATGGATCTGGCCGCTTAACAGCAACACCCTATTCGGCTGCCACCTCTTCGGCACTCTCCTCTCCTTCGAACAATTGGACCGGCTGAGAGGGCATCACCGTTGAAATCGCATGTTTGTAGACAAGCTGTGACTGACCGTCTCGGCGTAACAAGACACAAAAATTATCAAACCATGAGATCATGCCTTGAAGCTTCACGCCATTCACCAGAAAAATTGTAACGGGAATTTTGGCTTTTCGGACGGCGTTGAGAAATGTGTCTTGGAGATTCTGTTTCTTGTCGTTGGCCACGGAACTATCCTTTTTGTTCTTCTTGTCACGTCTTGTACCGCAGCAGGTCTAAAATTCGCGGGGGTTCCAGCGTGTCGCGCTACAGTCGCTTCTGTCATCCGGTCTCCATGATCCTATCCCGGATGAAGGCTCACTAATTACTTATTTTATATATATTTTGTGAAATCAACGCAAAGACTCGATCAAATTACGCTCGTGATCTATTTGTCCCAATAAGTAAGGCTAAATATGGGCAAAAGAGCCAGAATCTCGATCCGTCCGATGATCATCGCAAAAATGACAACCCATTGAGCCGCTTCGGTAAAATCGTGAAACTGAAGACCGCTGGGCGCTGCATATTGAAGGACCGGGCCTGTATTGCTGAGAGCCGCTGCCGCGGCTGAAAAAGCCGTTGTAAAATCAAACCCCAAGGCCGAAAGCGCCAAGCCGACCAAGGCCAGAATGGCGGTAAAGCAAACAAAATAGGTCCACAAATTCGTCAATTCATTGAGAGATACATTTTTGCCGCCGAAAGAGACGCGGGTCAGGCTGTGCGGATGCGCCAACCGGCCGAGTTCCGAACGCATATGCCGGGTGAGAAGAATAAACCTTATGAGCTTAAGCCCCCCGGCCGTCGACAGCGCAGATCCGCCGATCAAGACCGTGGCCAGCAGAATGGGCATCGGGACACCGGACAAAGGCACGCCCTCGCCGATTGCATAGCCGGTGGTCGACAAAAGGGATGTGGCGTTAAAGATGGATGAAAAGAGATGGCGTGATGCGTTGTTGTCGCCAAGTGAGATAAAAAAGATCAACGCCGACATAATCAAAATCATAAAGAACAACGCACGCACTTCCGGATCGCGCCGATACATCTTCAGACCTTGTTGCGGAAAATTGTGGTGTAAAACCATATTGGTGGCGCCGATGATCATGAAGACCGTAATGATCAGCTCTGCGCCGGGCACCTCATAAACGCCAAAGGAGCCGTCCCGGGTCATAAAACCACCGGTCGATATGGTGGAAAGGCTGATGCAGAAAGCATCAAAAGGCGTCATTCCGGTGGACCATATGAGACCAAAACAAGCGAGCGTCAATGTGACGTAGGTGATGGCGACAAATCGAAAGACCGGCCGCAACCGGTTCAGCAGATGCTGGCTTTCGCGAACGCGAACAGGCGGCTTCGCCACCGGCAGGGTGCTGAAGCTGATGGCCGTAAAGACCCCCACTCCCATCAGCAATGTGCCGAGGCCTCCCAGCCATTGCAGGCTTGCGCGCCAAATCAATATAGGATCTTGAACATCCGCAATCGTCCCGTAAATCGTTGCGCCCGTTGTCGTCAGGGCTGAAACCGCTTCAAAGTAACTTGGCGTGAATCCGATACGTTCATCGCTGAGAGAGAATGGAAGTGACGCAAAGAGCGGGATGACAAGCCAAGCCAGTAAAATGAGCAAAATGGCTTCGCGGATGCCGGACCGGCGCGGCATGTCACGCAGACCGAAAATAAGTCCGCCGCCAAAAAAGCTCGTCAAAGCCAGTGTGCCGAAAAAAGCAAAGGCCGCATCGCTTTCACCTGCAGTGAAAGCCACAATAAGGGGGAGCAAAGTGATCCCCGCCAGGCTGAGAATCATTGTGCCGAGAATGTAAAAGATGTTGGCAAATGACATGGGCCGCAGGAATCCAGTTCATTGACGCGATGCGCGTCTATCCGAAAAACTCAAGACTCACTCTGAACAACTGCTCGACTTTTCGAACCTTGTCCCGCTCGGCAAAGATCACGATACGATCACCGGTTTCAATACGGCTATCTCCGGTGGGCTTTATGACCTCATCGCCGCGTACGATCGCGCCCACCATAATCCCGTCGTCCAGGCGCACCTCCCTTAAGGGTTTGCCCACCAAAGGTGAGGTTTCGAGGGCTTCGGCTTCGATCACTTCCGCATCCCCTTGGCCGAGAGAATGAAGTCCCTTAATCCGGCCGCGCCGCACGTGCTGCAAAATGGTCGAAACCGTGGTCGCGCGGGGGTCGATAAACGCGTCAATCCCCAGACTTTCCACCAGAGGCCCGTATTCGCCGTTATTGATCAAACACAAGGCGCGGGCGGCGCCTTCTCGCTTGGCTGTCAAAGACGCCAAAATATTGGTTTCATCATTGTTTGTGAGTGCCACAACCGCTTCCGTATTATGGATCCCGGCCTCTTTCAAAATGTCCTGATCAAGACCATCGCCGTGCAAGACAACCGTGCGGCCCAGTTGATCTGCGATCACTTCCGCGCGGCGTTTGTCGCTCTCGATCACTTTGGCTTTCACGCTTGAGATGCTTTCAAGTTGCTGGGCCACGTATAGGCCAATATTGCCGCCGCCGATGATGATGACACGCCGTGCTTCATCCTCTTCATGGCCAAAAATATCAAGGGTCCGGCGGACATGGTCTGCTTCGGCAATGAAATAGATATTATCGCCGACAAACATTTCATCGGTCCGTTGAGGAACAAACAGCCGATTGTCCCGCGAGATGCCGGCGACAACCGCATTCAGATCGGGAAACAATTCGGTCAGTTGCCGAAGAGGCGTGTTGACCACCGGGCAGTCCTCGTCGAGATGAACCCCCACCACTTTCACGCGTTGATTCGCAAAATTGATCGTATCGAAAGATCCGGGGTTGGCCAGGCGCTCAAGAACTGTTTTCCCCACCTCCAATTCCGGCGAGATAATCACATCGATGGGCATATGCTCTCGGCTAAAAAGATCCTGAAAAATCGGATCGAGATAGCTTTGGGCTCGAACACGGGCAACTTTCAGCGGAATGTTGAAAATGGAATGGGCAATTTGTGCTGCGACCATATTCACTTCATCAAAGAAAGTAACAGCGATCAGCATATCCGCGTCTCGCGCCCCTGCCCGTTCCAAGACATCCGGATGCGAACCGTGGCCGACAATGGCCTGAACATCCAACGCGTCACTCACTCGTTGAATCAACTCAGGTGACTGATCGATGACTGTCACGTTGTTTTTTTCTTCGGCCAGTTGCTGCGCAATGCCAAATCCCACTTGGCCGGCCCCACAGACGATAACTTTCATAATCAATGACCTCGATTGTGCTGAAACTGCACCGGCCGAAGGGGCCGCATTTTTTGATACCGAAAAAGAACTCTACGAATTGGACCGTTGTGATGTCAGGCTATGCGCTTGTTTGGGTGTTGCGTGAGTTGGACGTCAAACCGAGCGACTTGAGCTTACGGTGTAAGGCTGATCTTTCCATGCCGATAAAGGCTGCGGTTCGAGAGATATTGCCGCTGAACCTGCTGATCTGCGCCATCAAATACTCCCGTTCAAACATCTCCCGCGCTTCCTTAAGGGGCAGAGAAATAATGCGCTCATTGGCGCCGGAGCTATTTAAGCTGGGTGTTGAAGAGCCGATCTCTTGCGGCAGCATTTCAGCGGTGATGATTGTGTCCTCATCCCCGGAACTCAAAATAAGAAGCCGCTCAATATTGTTCCGGAGCTCGCGCACATTGCCGGGCCATTCATGGGATTGAAGCGCTGCAAGCGCATCGTCGCCAATTCTGCGTTTGGTCAAGCCTTGCGACCGCCCAATCTGCTCCACGAAATATTCGACCAGCTCCAGAATGTCTTCCCTGCGATCGGATAAGGGTGGCACGCCGATCGGCACCACATTCAGGCGGTGATAGAGGTCCTCCCGCAAATTGCCGGATTCAATTTCGCGGGTCAGATCCTTGCTGGACGAAGAGATCACACGAACGTCCACTTGCACTTTCGGTCCGCCCCCGACCCTTTCGAACCGTTGTTCCACAAGAACGCGCAGAATCTTGTTTTGTGTCTCCAGAGGCATATCCGAGATCTCATCCAGAAAGAGCGTGCCCCGATGGGCTTCCTCAAAAAGACCAACTTTGCCCTCTGCGTCCTGTCCGCCCTCAATTCCGAACAAAGTCGTTTCCATCTGTTCCGGCGCAATGGCAGCCGCGTTAATGGCGACAAAGGGATGATCCGCCCGGCTCGAATTTGAGTGGATCATCCGGGCGACCAACTCTTTGCCGGATCCTGCAGGGCCGACGATCAACACCCTGCTTCCCGTATTGGCCACCCGCTCTATATTCTGACGAACTTGCGATATGGCCGGTGACGTACCGATCAATTGCGGCTCGTCTCCATACCGTTCTTTCAAGGCGACGTTTTCTTTTTTGAGGCGGTAGGCCTCAATGGCCCGGTCGACAGTCAGGATCAGATGATCGGCTTTGAAGGGCTTTTCGATGAAGTCATAAGCACCTTTCTTGATGGCCGTCACTGCGGTCTCAATATTGCCGTGACCGCTGATCATCACGACGGGCACTTCCGGAATTTCTTCCTGGATCACGTCAAGTAGATCAAGTCCGTCGAGTTCACTTCCTTGCAGCCAGATATCCAAGACAATCAAAGCGGGCCGGCGTGCGCGAATGGCCGCCAAGGCGTCGGTGCTGTTGCCCGCCACCCGCGTTTCGTAATTTTCATCCTCCAAAATCCCAGCCACGAGATCTCGAATGTCTCGTTCGTCATCCACAATCAGAACGTCTTGTCTGATGAGAGATTGCGGCCTTTTTCTCGGCATGTTCATGCTACAGGATTCCCACTTTGTCCCAGCTCTTCAATCATGTTTCAACGCTGTCAGTCTTTTTGATTTTTATATCCGCATTCGGCTGACTTCTCGGAAAATACAAAACGGCACTGGCACCACCGAGGCGCTCACTGTCTTGCAAAATTAGTTGACCGCTATGGTCCTCCAAAATCTTTTTAACGATCGCCAAACCCAATCCCGTTCCCTTGTCACGGGTGGTCATATAGGGCTCCGTGAGACGTTCCCGTTCAGCGGTCGGGAATCCGCAACCGTTATCCTCCACGCAAATTCGGATGTGATGCTCGTTATGCTCCACATCCACGTCGATGGCCCCTCTGAAATCACCGTCATCGCCCTTTTCGCGAAGTGCCGTTACTTTGGACTCAATGCCTTCCGCCGCATTTTTGAGAATATTCATGAGTGCTTGACCGATCAGCCTGCCGTCGCATTCCACATCTATTTTCTCATTGGGAAGAGAGAGGCTGTAATCAATGTCGGGATTGGCAACCCGTTGTGGAAAAACAGACCGCTTCACCAGATCGACAATCTCGTCATTGCGGATGACCGGCGCGGGCATGCGTGCAAAAGACGAGAATTCATCCACCATGCGTCCGATATCTTTGACCTGCCGGATAATGGTGTCGGTACATTGCTCAAATATGCTTGGGTCACTTGAGACCTCATCGGCATATTTGCGCTGAAGCCTTTCCGCAGACAGCTGAATGGGCGTGAGCGGGTTTTTGATCTCATGGGCGATGCGCCGCGCGACGTCTGCCCAGGCGGCGGTGCGCTGAGCTGAGACGAGTTTTGTAATGTCGTCCAACGTCATGACATAGCCAGGGTCTGTGTCCTCGCTATTGTCGCTGGTCACTTGCACACTTAGATGCCGAACTTTCGCATTGATGGTTAGATGCAAGTTCTCCATATGCGCATTGTCCGGATGATTGAGCGCCTTGTGAAAGGCCGTGCTCAATTCTGGGGAGATATCGCCGATATTGTGCCCCACCAAATTCTGCTTGGTCAGCTCCAGCAGCTTCAAGGCTGAGGGATTGGCGATGGTGATATTGCCATCAGCGTTCAGGCCCAGCACACCGGCACTCACGCCACCCAGAACAGTTTCCGTAAAACGCCGCCGCGCATCCAGCATCTCGTTGGCGCTGATCAAATCGTTTCGCTGAGTTTCGATTTGCTCGGTCATTCTGTTAAATGTTTGACCAAGCCTTGCCATCTCATCATCGTCCCCATCCACGGACACGCGCGAGCTCAGGTCGCCGTCGCGCACTTGCTCGGCCGCAGACATCAGCTGACTGACAGGTGCAACCATGTTCGTTGCCGCCCGCAGGCCGAGCCAGATGGCCCCCAAAAGAACAATCAGCGCGATGACAATATAGGTGACGGCAAAAACCAGTTCGATAAAAGCCCGGTTCTCTTCAATGCCGCGATAGTCGACGATGAAGTTCTTCATTTGCGCCGAGTGATCCAAAACTTGCGGATCGGTCTCACGTTTCACCAGAAGGTATGAATCTTCGTAAGCCGCCAGCTTGAAAATGCCGTTGATTTCTTTGGCCACACCCTGTTCGAGGGCCGTGCCGAAGATCGGCCGTCCGCCGTCCGAAGCAATTTCAAGATATCGCGCATCGGGAACTTCATAAGGTGGCGCCCCCGGTTTTTGCGCCCGCGCCGTAATGGTTCCGTTGCTATCGATAATGTATGCCGCTTGAAGATCCCGGGACCGGATCTGAAAATCAAGAAACTGATTGAACCGGATTGGGCTTTGTTCGAACAAAGCCGTATTGGCATTTAACACGCTGCCCAGAGTTTGCAGCTCGCTTTCAACCCGGTCGCTTTGGCCTTGCATATAATATTGAGCCATCTTCACCGAATTCTCGATGGCCGTCGGCACCGGTTCCGCCAAAAGCGAATTGAGACTAAGGGTAAGCGTGACTGCGGAAAAGATGGCTACGATGGTGGCCGGGAAGATGGCAATCACACTGAACAAAACCACCATGCGTAAATGGAGTTTCGAGCCCGCCTCCTCCGCTTTCCGCGCGGCCCATAATCGTGTCACGCGCCATATGATGATCGGTAAAATGGCGACCACGATCGCAATGTTGAGCCCCAACAAAATCAGAAGCACACTGCGATCAATGCCGAACGCCGACGTCCCGCTCAAAATCAGATAGGTGACCAGCACAGACACCAAGGAGGCTCCGGCCAACAGGATCGCAATCACACCGATACTGCTGAGCCCACCGCGTGTCAGCGAGAGCAGTGACGAGAAGTGCTGGAGAATGCCTTTAACCGGATCTGCAGGCCGCCGACCGATCGCTTTTGGATCGGGCCCCTTCGATTCAAAACTTTCGATAGTCGAACTCATGATAAGAACTCGCCGCCGAACGATTGCGAAGTCAAAGCCTCTGTTGTCACCGGATCATCACACGGGAAACCGCCCTTTCGGGCTGTCGTTCCGGTATGGGATCGTCTGTGGATCAGCTTGGTGAAGATGTGGGTAAAAATCAACAATTATGTTGCTGATTTGCATCACTTGGTGCCGCGAACCACTTCTATCCCCAGATCTCTGAGCTTTTTTCGCAGTGTATTGCGGTTAAGGCCGAGCAATTCCGCGGCTCGGATTTGATTTCCGCCGGTGGCGTTGATGCAGCGTTTGATCAATGGCCGCTCGAAGTCGGGCAGAAATTGCTCATAAAGGCCCGGCGGCGGCAGATCACCGTCATACTGGGCAAAGTAGTTATTGATATGCAGTTGCACAGCATCGGCCAGGGTCATCGCACCTTCCATCCCAATCCCGCTGCTCTCGACCGCATCTTCCAACTCACGGGCAATATGCGTGTCCTCAATGGCATCGTCAGAGTAAATCGCCACAGATCGCTGAATCACATTTTTGAGTTCCCGCACATTTCCGGGCCAATCGTATCTGGTCAATAGATCAAGCGCCCCTTGGGTGATCGATTTCGACGACAGCCCCTCGTCGACCGCCTGTGCCAAAAAGTATCTGGCGAGTTCGGGAATATCTTGCTTGCGTTCTCGCAAAGGCGGCAATCGCAGTGGCACCACATTGAGACGGAAAAAAAGGTCTTCGCGAAACTGACCGCCCTCAATGAGTGATTTCAAATCCTTGTTGCTGGCGGCGACGATCCGAACATTGGTCTTGGTGGCCTGGCGACCGCCGACAGAAACATATTCCCCCTCCTGCAAAACCCGCAGCAAACGGGTTTGCGCTTCGAGAGGCATGTCGCCGATTTCATCTAAGAACAGTGTGCCCCCTTCAGCCTGCTCAAAACGCCCCACGCCTCTTGCATTCGCACCGGTAAACGCACCTTTCTCATGGCCGAACAAATCGCTTTCAATCAAATCTCTGGGGATGGCCGCCATATTCACGGCTACGAAGGGTCCGTTGCGCCGCTTGCCCAGATCATGAAGCGCTCGTGCTGCAAGCTCTTTGCCGGTGCCGGATTCCCCGGTAATCATCACGGTGAGATCTGTGTTCATGAGCCGCGCAAGAATTCTGTAAACTTCCTGCATGGCCGGTGATCGCCCGATAAGTGGCAATTGTTCGCCGGACGACGTGGGCGTCAGCCCCGTCCGCTCGACATTGTCTTTTTGATCGGACCGCAAAGCTCTTTTGGCGACACTGACAAGTTCATTGAGATCGAACGGTTTGGGAAGATATTCAAACGCGCCCTGTTCAGCCGCTCTGATGGCCGTATGCATCGTATTCTGAGCACTCATCACGATAACGGGGAGATGAGGCCGCAGCTTTTTGATTCTGGGAATCAAGTCGAAGGCATTCTCATCAGGCATCACCACATCTGTGACGATCAGATCGCCTTCTCCTTCATTCACCCACTTCCATAAATTGGCGGCGTTGCCCGTGGCGCGCACGTCGAATCCCGCGCGGGTCAATGCGGTCTGTAAAACGGTTCGAATGGAACTGTCGTCGTCGGCCAAAAGTATTTTATGCGTTTGCATTAAGGGCCCACTCCTTTCTGGCTTTCCATCGGCAATAACAGACGAAAGGTGGTTTGCTTCGGCTGGCTTTGACAATCGATAATGCCGCCATGGTCGCCGACAATTTTTGCAACCAACGCCAATCCCAAGCCGGTGCCGCTCGGTTTGGTGGTCACGAACGGATCGAACAGATGGTCGATGAGATCCGGCGGAATGCCCGGACCATTGTCAATGACGCAGACTTCCAAAGGCAGATTGACCTTGTTGGGTGAACCGGGCAGCGACAAACGCATGCCGGGCCGATAGGCCGTCGTCAACGTGATCTCTCCGGATCCTTTTTGCTCAATCGCATCAACGGCATTGCGGATGAGATTCAACAAGACCTGGACCAGACGGTCCCGGTCACCCGGAATGTCAGGCAAGGACGGATCAAAGTTTTTGTTAAAATGAATGTTGCGCGCAAAGCTGCTCTTCGCGAGATTAACCACATGTTCGAGGACAGCATGAATGTTCACCGGTTTGCTCTCAACCGGCGCATTGTCGGTAAAGACTTCGAGCTTATCAACGAGCTTTACGATGCGATCAGCCTCATCTCGTATCAGCCGGGTCAGCGACAAGTCTCCGTCAGACATTTCCGTCTCAATGAGTTGCGCCGCGCCGCGAATGCCGGCCAAGGGGTTTTTGATCTCATGGGCCAAGATCGCTGCCATTGCTCTGACGGATCTGGCGGCACCTTGATGTGTCAACTGACGTGTCATCTTGTCCGCCATGCCGCGTTCGTGAATGACGACAAGCACACGTTTGCGCTCATCATTCATGGGACTGACAAGCGTATCCACAGTCCGGCGTCCGATCCGCGAGGTGCTGATCTCAACATCATATTCTTGTGCGGGAAAACCACGGGCGGAGACTTTTGCAATCAGTGCCAGAAGAGAACTGTCAAAAGGAAAAATATCACTGAGCTTGCTACGTGTCAGTAAGGAGACGCTTGCCTCCAAGAAAGTCTCCGCTGCCGCATTGGCATATTCAATTTGGCCCACCGGGTCCGTCACAAGAACGGCATGGGGCAAAACCGATAAGACATCATCATCTGCAATCAAGAGTCCCATTTGACTCTTTGACAATTGGGGGTTTGTTTCAGGCACAGGCTCGATCCTCAACTGCGCCTTGTTGATAGAGTGCGTAAATTTGCGCCTCAAGATCCGTCAGCGAGGTCGCCTGCAACAGGTTCGCTCTCACCGATGCAAAGTGATCACTGCTCAAACCACCCGATCGAATAGCGGCATCTGCATACCAAAGAAGATGTTTTCGAAAACTTCGTATGCCAATTCTTTCGCCATATAGAGAGACCGCACCCCGCAGATGATCGAGAATGACGTCCAATTGTTCATCACGATCCGGATCGGAAGATGGCGTTCCCGTCTCCAGAAATTGATGAACCTGAGCAATGAACCATGGACGTCCATAAACACCTCTGCCGATCATCAGACCGTCCGCTCTGGATGCGGTTAGAATCTCGGCAGCATCTTGAACAGAGACAATATCGCCATTCGCAATCACCGGGATCGTCACTGCATCTTTGACTTTGCCGATGAACGCCCAGTCGGCGCGCCCGTTGTAAAACTGACATCGCGTGCGCCCATGAACCGTGATCATTTGAACGCCCAACTGTTCCGCTTGTACTGCCAAGTCGGGTGCGTTGCGGTCATTGTCGTCCCAGCCTGTACGCATTTTGAGTGTGACAGGCACGGAGACGGATTCGACAACGGTTTGGATAATTTTTAACGCGCGCTCCGGCTCGCGCATCAAAGCAGAGCCCGATTGCTTGCCCGTCACTTTCTTTGCCGGACATCCCATATTGATATCGATAATCTTCGCGCCTTCATCAACAGCCAACTTGGCCGCCTCTCCCATCCAATAGGGGTCATATCCGGCGATCTGCATGGAACACGGTTCGACACTGAGGTCTTGGTAGGCGCGCCGACACACATCCAGTCTTTGCTGGACCAGTTCTTTGCTGGCGATCATCTCGGACACGACCAGACTGGACGGGTCAAAGCGCCGCACTTGCCGGCGAAACGGCAGATCCGTGACTCCAGACATAGGCGCAAGCACAACCCTGCTGGACAGCGAGAAAGGACCGATCTGAATGCTCATGATTTGGGCATTATCCTCTACTGCCTATATTATATGCAATGTTTTTGTGGCCCAATATTTACGGCTCTAAGCGCTTGATTTTGAGGGAAAATGTCGACCAGGCAAGGCACTTCGCCTATGGTCTGCCGGACAAAAGCGGAAAGTGAGCATGCCGGTGTCTTCGGAATTGAAAAGTTGGGCAGCCCTGATCGTTGCCGGTGGACGAGGCCTTCGCGCGGGCGGCGAGTTGCCGAAACAATATCAAAGCATAGCCGGAAAAGCTGTTTTGCGCCGAACCGTCGAAGCTTTTCTCGGGCATGAGACTGTCCGGACGGTGCGTGTGGTCATCGGCGCCGACGACCTGCCCCTCTATCAAAAAGCGATGGCGGACCTTGAGGCCTCTGACCCCCGCCTCCTCAAACCGGTGATCGGCGGAGCTGAGCGTCAGATTTCCGTGCGCTTGGGACTCGACAGTCTTGTTGATCAAACGCCGGATATTGTTTTTATCCATGATGCTGTTCGTCCGTTTTTTCCGCCGAAATTACTCAGTGATTTGGCGGAGGCACTATCGACAAATGATGGCGGCGCGATTGCCGGTCTGCCGGTGGTCGATACGCTTAAGCGTCAGAGCGCCGATCAAACCATTTCCGAAACCGTGGATCGCGCGGGTCTCTGGCACGCGCAAACACCCCAGGCCTTTCACTTTCAACAGATCAGAACAGCCCATGAAAAATATCTGGATCGATTTTTTACGGATGACGCCGCCATCATGGAAGCGGCCGGATATAAGGTCGCGCTTGTTGCCGGCGACAGAAACAATATAAAAATCACAACACCCGCCGACTTTGTATTGGCTGAACAAATCCTATCGGAAAGACATATGACGTCCCCATCCCGCAGATTTCGATCCGGTCAAGGTTTCGATGTTCACCGTTTCGGTCCCGGCACGTCTGTGACGTTGTGCGGTGTTACGGTGCCTCACGACAAATCTCTCGCAGGTCACTCGGACGCTGATGTTGTCTTACACGCCCTGACGGACGCATTGATGGGCACCGTCGCCGGCGGCGATATTGGTCAACACTTCCCGCCGAGTGATCCGCAATGGCGTGGGACCGCGTCTTCTGTTTTTGTGACCAAGGCCTTGGCGTTGATTGCCGAAAAGAACGGGCGCCTCGAACATGTTGATCTCACCATCATCTGTGAACGGCCCAAAGTTGGTCCGCACAGGGAGGCTATGCAAAAGAACGTCGCCGAGCTTCTGGACTTGCCGTTGGATGCGGTCAACATCAAAGCCACCACGACGGAAGGCCTTGGCTATACCGGCCGCGGGGAAGGCATTGCGGCGCAAGCCATTGCAACTATTTCTCTTGCCGATGAGGGGGTTGAGACTTGAAACTTTTTGTGCCCGCGCCCGCGCGCTTAGGCTTCTTTAATACGACCACACTGATCTCCACCTGGTTTGGCTTCGGCCTCCTCAGGCCAGCGCCCGGAACCTGGGGCTCATTGACGGCCCTTCCCTTTGCTTGGGTGATCCTCAACTGGGCGAGCTGGCCCATTTTACTTGCAGCATCTTTGATCCTGCTGTGGATCGGTATTCAACAATCGGAACGTTTTGCCGAAGCCTCCGGCGACAGCGATCCGTCATCTGTGGTTGTTGATGAAGTCGTGGGCATGTGGCTGGCTCTTTTGGCGGTGCCGATGACTTGGACAGGGTTTATCGTTGCCTTTTTCCTGTTCCGTATTTTCGATATCGTCAAACCCTGGCCGGTCAGTTGGGCGGATCGGGATTTAAAAGGCGGTCTGGGTATTATGCTCGATGACGTGATCGCCGGAATTTATACCACGGTCATTATCGTGGGCCTGCGCGTTGTTGGATGGCTCTAAAATGTTTGGTCAAGACTTTATTGATCTCGCTGAGACCATTCTCTCCGCCGCCCGGCAAAAGAAAACAAAAATCGCCACGGCAGAATCCTGCACAGGAGGATTGATTGCCGCGTGCCTGACCGAAGTGCCGGGCTCTTCTGACGTGGTCGACCGCTCCTATGTAACCTATTCCAACGAAGCTAAGATGGACATGCTGGGTGTGCCCGAAGAACTCATCGTTGGGCACGGTGCGGTGAGCGAGCCTGTGGCGACAGCCATGGCGATTGGCGCTCTGGAAAGATCCCAGGCTAAAATTGCTGTCTCCGTGACGGGTATTGCCGGACCCGGCGGCGGCACCGCTGACAAACCCGTGGGCCGCGTGCATATGGCCTGTGCAAGGGGCGCCGATGTGTTTCATGAACAACATGATTTTGGCGACATCGGACGCGACCTGGTGCGTCAGAAAAGTGTTCACGCCGCCCTATTGCTGTTGAAAAACAATTTAAGCTGATGTTTGCCCGTAGATCTCGTGGGCTCTCGCCTCAAAGGCAGAGATCATCTTGCGGACCGCCTTGTCGAAGACAGCGCTGATCAACATCTGTAAGGCTAGGCTTCTGAACTCGAAGTCGATGAAGAAGTCGATGGTGCACGAACCGTCCTTGTTTTGCTCAAAGCGCCATCGATTGTTCAAATAACGAAACGGACCGTCGATATAAGCAATATTGATTTCGCGTTCCTCATGCTGACAATCGACCGTGCTGGTAAATTGCTCTCGAAACATTTTGAAAGCCACAGTCAGGTCTGCCGTCAGGTTTTCCCGAGAGCCGTCCTTATCACGGGCCGTGATGGTCACACCTGTGCACCAAGGCAAAAATTCAGGATAAGTCTCGACGGCCATCACAAGGGACAGCATTTGATCCGCCGAATACGGGATCCACTTCCGCTCTTTATGTTTGGGCATGAGCCTCGCGCGCAGCTTTTAAGCGGGCAAAGTCCTCACCGGCGTGATGCGACGACCGGGTGAGCGGGCTCGACGACACCATGAGGAAGCCTTTGGCATAGGCGATTTTTTCCAAAGCCTCAAATTCTTCCGGCGGAACAAAACGGTCAATCGCGGCATGCTTGACCGTCGGCTGCAGATACTGACCGATGGTGAGAAAGTCCACATCGGCAGAACGCATGTCGTCCATTACTTGCATCACTTCTTCTTTGCTTTCGCCGAGGCCGACCATGAGACCGGATTTGGTGAATTGGCTCGGATCAATCTCTTTGACTTTGGCCAAGAGCTGAAGCGAATGAAAGTACCGCGCGCCCGGCCGAATGCTCAGATAGAGCCGTGGGACGGTCTCCAGGTTGTGATTGAAAACATCCGGCTTTGCCGCAATGACTTTTTCTGCCGCTCCGTCTTTGCGCAAAAAATCAGGCGTCAGAATTTCGATGGTGGTCTTCGGTGATTTGTTTCGAATGGCCTTGATCACCTGAACAAAATGCTCGGCACCGCCATCCTCAAGATCGTCCCGGTCCACACTGGTGATCACAACATGATTTAGCTCCAGCTTGGCCACCGCATCTGCGACGCCTGCAGGCTCATTGGGATCAAGGCTGCCGGGCTGTCCGGTTTTAACATTGCAAAAGGCGCAGGCCCGTGTGCAGGTATCGCCCATGATCATCATGGTCGCATGTTTCTGAGACCAACACTCTCCGATGTTTGGGCAAGAGGCCTCTTCGCAGACTGTATGCAGATTGTTTTCGCGGACAATCTGACGAGTCTCATTGTAAATCGGTGAGCCCGGTGCTTTCACGCGGATCCACGCAGGCTTGCGCTGAATCGGGTTGTCCGGCCGATTGCGTTTTTCCGGATGACGGAAATCTTGAACCTTATTCAGATCCGGACCGCCGAATTTGTCGAGAATGGTGACCATGTCTGTCCTTTTGAGTCTGACTTATGGCTGCCCAACTCTTGAATCAAGGTCTTTATTTCAAACTTAATAGTATGTTTTCAAATTATGCCGTCTGATACCACTTATTGGAAAGCGAGCGAAACCGTATCGACAGCACAATTGAATTCGCGCTGAAACGTTGTGCGCGTCTGATTACAGCTAAACTTAACCGGCCTGGGTTCTTGATATGCCACATCTCCAAAAACCCCGTTATAGGTGCCGATAAGAGCGCGCGCGCGGTCTATTTGGGGCGCCGCCGGGTTCAAACGTGTGATCGCCGCACCGTCGACGCCGTAGCGATACTCCCCAATATAGGAGATCTCACCAGGCCGGACCGTGATGGACGGTGAGTAAGATCCCAAAAGCACCGTTCGATTGGACGTCTCTTCCCGCTTTACAGCTTTTTTGAAGTCATAACTCTGGAACAAAGATTCGATGTAATAGCTGCCGGGCGGCAATTCAAAAATATAATAGGGACGGCTGGTCTCGTTGCTGTCGTCATAAAGCGCGGACTTAAGATTGCTTGGTACGGACACCGGAATGAGCTCACCGCTGGCACGCATGTTGGTTGGATCAAAGCGCCGCCAATTCAGTTTGGGCTTAGGCTGACCGTCAAATTCTTGCTCATCATCAAACCCGACGATGACCAGGCCGTTTGGCGAGGCCCCGTTGAATGTGGTTTCCGACGTGATCTGATTGCCGGTTTTCGAGGCGCACGCCGCAAGCGCCAAGATCGGTAGCAACAAAAGAAAGCGCATTTCGGGACTCGTCCTTATATATGCAACACCCGGTCATAAGCATCGAGAACGGACTCGTGCATCATTTCACTCAATGTGGGATGCGGGAAGACCGTGTGAATCAACTCAGCTTCTGTGGTTTCCAAGGTTTTGGCGACGGCATAGCCTTGAATCAATTCCGTCACTTCGGCGCCGATCATATGAGCGCCGAGTAACTCACCGGTTGATTCATCAAAGACAGTTTTAATCAATCCTTCGGGCTCACCGAGGGCAATCGCCTTACCATTTCCTATGAACGGAAAGCGCCCGACTTTGACTTTGTGACCGGCGGCTTTGGCTGCCTCTTCGGTCAGGCCCACACTGGCCACTTGCGGCCAACAATAGGTACATCCTGGAATATTTTTGGTCTCCATGGGGTGCAGGCCTTCCACACCGGCAATGCGTTCAACGCATATGACGCCTTCGTGGGATGCTTTATGGGCAAGCCAAGGCGGGCCGGCCACGTCCCCGATGGCATAAAGCCCCGGAACACCGGTTTCGCCCCATTCATTGATAACGATATGGCCGCGTTCGACTTTGACACCGGCGGCCTCGAGACCCAGATTTTCCGTATTGCCCACAATGCCAACCGCCAAGATCACGCGGTCCACGGTGATGGTTTCCGTCTTGCCGTCTTTTGCTTTCAGAGTGGCCGTGACGTTGTTCTTTCCGGTTTCCAGCTTTTCTACCGTTGTGCCCGTGTGAATGGTCATTCCCTGTTTTTCAAACGCTTTCTGAGCAAGGGCGGAGATCTCGGCATCCTCGACCGGGAGCACTCGATCCATGACCTCCACAACAGTTGTCTTGGCACCGAGCGTGTTGAAGAAACTCGCAAACTCGATTCCGATCGCACCGGATCCGACCACCAGCAAAGACTTCGGCATGACGTCCGGAAGCAAAGCTTCGCGATAGGTCCAGATCAGTTTTCCGTCCGGCTCCAAACCGGGCAGCGTGCGTGCCCGCGCGCCGGTGGCAATAATAATATGTTTGGCAGAGACGTCTTCCGACTTGCCGTCCTTGGTGACACTCAAAACGCCTTTGCTTTTCAGTTTGCCTTCGCCGGCGATGACCTCGACTTTGTTTTTCTTGAGCAAGAAGCTGACGCCGTTGGACAATTGGGCCGCAACGGCGCGGCTACGCTCAACTACTTTCTTAAGATCAAATTTTATATCTTTGGCAGATAAGCCGAAATCGTCTGCATGCTGAAACAGTTGGAAAATTTCTGAAGATCGCAACAGGGCTTTGGTGGGAATGCAGCCCCAATTGAGGCAAATGCCGCCCACCTCCGCGCGCTCCACAACGGCCGCTTTCAGGCCCAATTGAGAGGCACGAATGGCGGTGACATATCCGCCGGGTCCGGACCCGACGACAACGACATCAAAAGATTTGGTCATGATAAATTGCTGTTTCGTTTTTCGAGATAAGGATTTCTGTCAGGTGACTTGGGTGCTTTTAGAGAAGCATTGTGACAGGGTCTTCAATGTAGGCTTTAAAAACCTGCATCCATCGGGCACCGACGGCGCCGTCAGCCACCCGATGATCGACCGACAAGGTGCACGTCATCACAGTCGCAATGGCGAGCGCGCCGTCTTTCACGACAGGCCGTTGCTCGCCAGCGCCGACGGCTAGGATACCGCCATGGGGTGGATTGATCACGGCAGCGAATTCTTTCACGCCGAACATGCCCAAATTGGAAATGGAAAAGGTTCCGCCCTGATATTCTTGTGGAAGCAATTTCCGTTCCCGTGCCCTGCCGGCAAAATCTTTCATTTCCTCCGAAATGGTTTGCAGGCCTTTTGTTTCGGCCTTCCAAATGATGGGGGTAAACAAACCGCCATCTACGGCAACGGCGACGGCAATGTCCGCATGGTGATGCATCAAGGCTTTGTCCCCGGCAAAGCTGGCATTGAGTCCCGGCTCCTTTTTGAGCGCCAAGGCAGATGCGCGAATAACAAAATCATTCACGGAGATTTTGTAGCCGCCTTCACCGGCATGGGCATTCAACTCTTTGCGCATGGCCAGCAGCTTGTCGACTTCGCAATCCACCGTCAGCGGGAAATGCGGCACTTGCTGTTTGGACTCGGTCATCCGCTTGGCGACAATCTTGCGCATGCCGTCGAGCTTGACCTCGTCATAGGTACCCTCTTGGATGCCCAAATCTTGCGGCATAGCAGGCGCAGTAAATGGAATGACTTCGGCCGTCGCCGTCGCGGCCGTAGGCTGTGCAACCGGGGCAGCAACCACTTTTCCGTTGGTTGCGGCTTCGACGTCTGACTTAATGATCCGCCCGTTTGGACCGGATCCCGAGAGGCTGGCCAAATCAATTCCTGCCTGGGCGGCAAGTCTTCTGGCCAAGGGGCTGGCTTTAATACGCGTATCGGACATAACAGCCTGAATGTTTTCTGCCGTTGCGGGCGCCGGTGTCGGTTGAGGCGCTGCAGCAGGTTCCGGTTTGGGTGCAGGAGCTGCTTGCGATTCAGGTGTGGGATCTGGTTTGGCAGGCGCCGGAGAGGCTTGCGGACGTGCTGCCTCTAAGGCCCCGGCATCCTCGCCCTCTTCCAATATGAGAGCGATCTCGGCATTCACTTTCACCCCTTCGGTACCTTCTGCCACCAAAAGCTTTCCAACGGTTCCCTCGTCAACAGCTTCGACTTCCATTGTCGCTTTATCGGTTTCGATCTCCGCGATCACATCACCGGAGGCAACACTATCGCCCTCCTTCACCAGCCATTTGGCCAAGGTGCCTTCTTCCATCGTGGGTGAAAGAGCCGGCATCAAAATCGGGGTCGGCATGTCTTCGTCCTTTGTCTTAACTCAGTGTTCCCAGGGCCTGGACATTCTCTTCCCAGTTTTGCCCATCAAAATTCTCAATGTGGATGGCATCGAAATCGTCTTTATCCAAACAATTCACATTCACGCTGAAATCATCGGGATGCGACCGCGGCGTGTAAAAGGATTTGACGCCACAGGTCTTGCAAAAAGTATGTTTGGCAACCCCGGTGTTGAATGTGTAGGTCGCGAGGTTGTCCGCGCCGGTCAATAGGCGAAACCGTGCTTTCGGGACCATCAAATGCAGGTAACCGGACTTGGCACAAATGGAACAGTTGCAATAATCTGCCTGCAATTCATCCGGCGCCAATACGTCAAACGAGACTTGCCCACAATGACACCCGCCCCGTCGCCATTTCATATTCTCAATTTCATGCGCCATGCAAAAGCCTAGTCGACATAGCAAACTTTTTTGACGGCCGAGATCACCTTTTCAGGTGTCAGCAAGCTCAAGGCTTCAAGATTTTCAGCATAGGGCAGCGGCACGTCTTCTTGATGCACCCGCAAGACCGGTGCATCCAAATAATCAAAGGCCTGGTCCGTGACGCGCGCGGCGACCTCAGCACCGATGCCCGATTGGCCCCAGCCCTCTTCTACGGTCACCAACCGATTGGTTTTCATGACAGACTGGACAACCGTGTCGGTGTCCAAAGGCCGAAGGGATCGAAGATCAATCACCTCTGCGTCAATGCCTTGGCCTGCCAATTGTTCCGCAGCCGCCAGCGCAAACTCCATGCCCCGGCTGTGAGAACTGATGGTGACGTCGGCCCCTGCACGCACGATCCGGGCTTTGCCGATCGGCAAAACATAGTCATCTAAAACCGGCACATCGAATTTGTGCCCGTAAAGAATCTCATGTTCCAAAAAGATCACTGGGTTGGGGTCTCGGATCGCAGCCTTTAAGAGACCTTTGGCATCGGCTGCACTATAGGGCGCGATCACCTTGAGACCCGGCACATGCGAATACCAAGAGGAATAATCTTGGCTGTGTTGAGCTGCCACCCGCGCCGCGGCGCCGTTGGGACCCCGAAACACCATCGGGCTCGTCATCTGGCCGCCAGACATATAGCGGGTTTTCGCCGCAGAATTGATGATCTGATCAATGGCCTGCATGGCAAAATTGAAGGTCATGAATTCAACGATGGGTTTCAATCCGCCGAAGGCCGCTCCCACGGCAAGTCCGGTAAAACCATGTTCCGTGATGGGCGTATCGATGACCCGTTTGGCGCCGAATTCATCGAGCAAACCTTGGCTGACTTTATAGGCGCCTTGGTATTCGGCAACCTCTTCCCCCATGAGAAAGACATCTTCATCCCGGCGCATTTCTTCCGCCATGGCGTCACGCAGTGCTTCCCGCACGGTCATATTTTTAAACTCCGTGCCGGGCGGAACATCCGGGTCGCTGGCAATCTCAACCTGAGGCGCCGCGATCGGCTCTTTCACTTTATTTTCATTGTGGGGATTGATGCTGGCAGGACTCTCTTCAGCCTCTTGGACCGGCGCAGTCTCGACGGGCTCGGACGGAACGCTGGCCGATGCATCTTCCCCATCCGCCATAATCACGGCGATGGGTACATTGACTTTGACCCCCTCGGTTCCCTCTTCAACCAACAACTTGCCGATGACGCCTTCATCGACGGCTTCGACTTCCATAGTGGCCTTATCGGTTTCGATTTCCGCAAGAACATCACCGGAGGCAACCTCATCGCCTTCTTTGACCAACCATTTGGCAAGGGTGCCCTCTTCCATGGTGGGTGAAAGGGCTGGCATCAAAACCTCTGTCGGCATCTTTAAGGCGTCCCCTTCAACTTAAGCCAAAACGTCAGTGTATAATTCCGCCGGATCCGGCAGCGGACTGGCTTGGGCAAACTCTGCGGCGTCATTGACGATTTCCCGAACTTCTTTTTCGATCTCTTTGAGCTTTGCCTCATCCGCGTGGGCGCCGGCCATAATCACGTCTTTCAAATTGTTGATCGGATCATGGTGCTCGCGAACATCCTTCACCTCATCCCGCGTGCGGTATTTGGCCGGATCAGACATGGAATGTCCGCGATACCGATAAGTCTTCATCTCCAGAATATATGGCCCTTCCCCATTCCGGCAGCATTTGGCGGCTTTGGCGGCGGCTTGTTTGACCGCAATCACATCCATGCCGTCCACCTGTTCGCCAGGAATTTTGAAGCTGGCCCCCCGGCGATAAAGTTCCGTTTCAGAAGATGAGCGATCGACGCTGGTGCCCATGGCATATTGGTTGTTCTCAATCACGTATATGACCGGCAGGGCCCAAAGCTCGGCCATATTGAAGCTCTCATAAACCTGACCCTGATTGACTGCGCCGTCGCCGAAATAGGTCACGCTGATGGAGTCGTTCTCTTTATACTTATTGGCAAAGGCCAGTCCGGTGCCGATCGGTACTTGCGCCGCAACAATCCCGTGGCCGCCGTAGAATTTCTTTTCCTTGCTGAACATATGCATGGAGCCGCCTTTGCCCCGGGAGTAGCCGTCAGCACGACCTGTCAGTTCGGCCATCACGCCGCGGGCTTCCATCCCGCAAGCGAGCATATGCCCATGATCACGGTAAGAGGTAATCACTTGATCGCTGTCTTGCAGTGCGGCTTGCACGCCTACAACAACGGCTTCTTGACCGATATAGAGATGGCAAAAACCACCGATTTGACCCATGCCGTAAAGCTGCCCCGCCTTTTCTTCGAAACGGCGGATGAGCATCATGTCGCGATAATATTTGAGGAGATTTTCGGAGGGCTCCTCTGATGAGGAGGATTTGGCGGCGGACTTTTTTGGTGCAGATTTTGTCTTTGTTTTCGCACTGGCCCCGTTTGCCGACTTTGCCACCATTGAAAATGCCCTCCAGGCTTTGCAAGCTCAGCCCTCAGGGTCCTAGACATGTCTCGACAAGTCTAAGGAGATATTGGGGGCTTCCGCGCTCTATATACGTTAATCATATGCGCGATTCATTGATTTAATACCAATTGGATGACATTGGCGCAAAAAAGACAAATCGTGGCCAAAGACCCCGTCTTTGCATCAAAAAATTACCCCGAAGCCTATTCGACAGGTTCGATAATTACCAAATCTCTTGGGTCGGCATAGCCCAGCATCGCCCGTGCGCGCTCGTCGAGAAGATCAAGATCTAAGCTTTCCGGGCGAAGAAGCCGGGTCCGCACTTCCAGCAAGGCTGCCTCTTTTTCCCGCTCAGCCAGTTCCACCTCCAAACGCTCCACTTGATCGTTGAGACGGAGCAAATTGACCACGCCGTGATCTCCATACAGTCCATCATAGCCGAGATAGACCATGAAGCTGGCGCAGACGAAGGGCACGATTGAAGCCACGATTTGGTCTTTTGTCACCATGGGCAGTGGGTCAACATTTTAAAGGACTCAAATTGGATGTTGTGAGATTCAGACCGGCTGCACGTTAACAAAGCATTAAGCTTTCGACGTTGCGGCAAATGTCTTGTCCACGGCGGCAACAGCTTGGTTGCGGGCTGTGCCTTTGCAGATTTGTCCATGACCGCTGATCAATGTGTCAAACGGCAAGTCCACCAACCGTCTGAAATCGTCTTCCAAGCTGCCGCCCTCCGGTGTCATGGCCTTGAGCCACAAAGGACCAATGATCACGCCTTTGCCGAACCCCATGATCGGCATCATGATCTGTGCCATGATCGAAAAGCCCCGGCGGGATTTGTAATGTTGAAAACTGTCGCAGGTGATGAGAAGACTATTTTGTTCAATGATCAAAGCTGCTTCCGGCTTTTTGGTCATTTCAAATGTAAAGACTTTTGCCTTTGGGTCGGGAAATGAGACGTCTGCGGAGATGAATGCGTCAACAGGCGGTTCGGGCGTATTGTCTGATCCCGCCTGACACCAGAATGTCGCGTCGTATCGATGCTTGAAATAGGCATCATCAACACCGTGATAATTGCCGAGCCGGACGAGATGTTTGACCTCGCCGAGCTTCTCAAGAGCAGCCTCTCCGGCAGAGGACAGACGAACCGAGTTTACCAAAGTCAGATCGGTCCCCTGGCGCAAGATGACCATATTCCGGCCGATCCTGAAGCCTCGGCCCATCGACATATTTCCCGAGACCATAAAGATCTCAGGAAACACTTCTTCGATAGGACCATGGCGCTCAGCGGCGCGAAATTGATCAGAATCGCTCATATATATCGTATTATAGGCGACCTCGGCCGCTGCTGCGACCTTGGACTTTGTGTGATGCTTAGCTGCAGGACGGTCTTATGATTACCCTTCATCATCTCAACAATTCCCGCTCCCAACGTGTTCTCTGGCTGCTGGAAGAGTTGGGGCTGACTTATGACATCAAACATTATGAGCGTGACAAGGATCTTCGCGCACCAAAAGCGCTGCGTAAAATTCATCCCCTCGGCAAGTCACCCATTCTCGAAGACGGTGATCTGAGAATGACGGAATCAGGGGCTATCATTGAATTTCTGACGGACAAACATGCCTCCGGAACACTGGCGCCCGCTCTCGGCAGCGCCGACCGGTTGCGTTACATCACATGGCTGCATTTTGCCGAAGGCAGCGCCATGCCGCCTTTGACCCTGAAACTTGTGTTCGACAAGATGGAATCCGCGCCCGCCCCGTTTGTTGTGCGTCCTGTGCTCAAGGGCATTGCCGGCAAGGTGAAATCGTCCTTTGTCATGCCGGAGGTGACATCGATCTTAGATTATCTCGAAGGCGAATTGAAAAAGAGCACCTGGTTTGTGGGTGACACCTTTACCGCTGCAGATATTCAGATGAGTTTCCCCATTGAGGTCGCGGCAGCACGCGGTGGTCTCAACAAAAAGTGGCCGAAGCTCATGGCTTACCTTGATCGCATTCATGGCCGGCCGGCCTATCAAAAGGCGCTTGAGATTGGCGGCGCATATGAAATTGTCTCATAAAGAAATGGGAGACTAATTCTCTAAATCCGTCGGCTCACTGATCGTTTCCGACTCCATGACAGAGTCGTCTTCGGGCGATGCGTCCTCCACAGCCGGCAAATCAAAAACATCAATGTCACTGGCCTCGCCATTCTCTTCGATCACGTCAGGCGGAAATTCAATGGCATCTTCCACAGGATCTGCCGCATCTGAGGCCGAAACAATGGCACAGCTCTCCGGTGCCTCAGGCATCCGGTCATCTTCCCACATGCCGCGGCCCATATTTTTGGCGCGGGCTTCAAGGTTGGCATACTCGCCGTCACTTGTGGCAAAACAATCCCGGGCAAAGCCTTCTGCCACCATACGTTCGTTCAAATTCTCGAGGCCTGCATAGCACTGGCCGACGCGGCGCTCGCCGTTCATGTCGCCTTCGTGGCGGCACCAGACAAACTGATCGGTCATGACGAAGCTCAAATAATCTTTGGCCTCTTGCCCGAGACCCGTGCCGCTTTCCGGCGATGTGATGCCCAAAAGATCAAACTCGCTGCGGCCCACTTTCAATGTGGTGCCGTCGATCGCTTCCGCTTTACCGATATAGACATCGCCAAATGCCCCATGGGCGAACCAACCGGCAAAAAATGAAATGATCATAGTCGCAATGACGCTGAAGACGGTTCTCAACATCGGTCTCTCCCCTGCCCTTATCCCCCAGGCTTTCATGACGAAAACCTAGACGGTTTGACGGCCAAGCTCCAGGGGAAAGTCAGCGCATGAAGATGCTCGCAAGCGCCGCGATATTAGGCTTTCAGAACAGATTTGCCCGCGTAAACCGCTGTCGGCCCAAGCCCTTCTTCGATACGGATCAATTGATTGTATTTCGCCAACCGGTCGGAACGCGACAAAGAGCCGGTTTTGATTTGGCCGCAATTTGTTGCCACGGCCAAATCGGCGATGGTTGAATCTTCGGTTTCACCGGAACGATGAGACATAACGGCGGTCATATTGGCGCGGTGCGCCATCTCAACGGATTCAAGCGTTTCGGTGAGCGATCCGATTTGATTGACCTTGACCAAAATTGAATTGCCGGTGCCCTCTTCGATACCCCGGGCGAGGCGTTTTTTATTTGTCACAAAAAGGTCATCACCGACCAATTGCACTTTGGATCCGATCGCCTGCGTGAGCGCAGCCCAACCGGCCCAATCATCTTCGGCCATTCCGTCTTCGATCGAGACGATCGGATAGCGGCTGACCAGGTCTTCCCAATAGGTGACCATGCCCGCTGCATCGAGAGTCTTGCCTTCGCCAGCCAGTACGTAAGACCCGTCTTTATGGAATTCCGTGGAAGCGGCATCGAGCGCGATATAGATATCTTCTCCCGGCCGATAACCTGAAGCCTCGACCGCTTTCATGATGAAGCCGAGGGCCGCATCCGCAGATGACAGATTGGGCGCAAAGCCGCCTTCATCGCCGACATTGGTGTTGTGACCGTCCGCTTGCAGACCTTTTTTCAGCTGCTGGAACACTTCCGAGCCCATGCGCACGGCGTCCGCAATGGACTCCGCGGAAACCGGCATGATCATGAATTCTTGAATGTCGATGGGATTGTCTGCGTGCTCACCGCCATTGACGATATTCATCATAGGGACCGGCATCACACGGGCATTGGCCCCACCGACATAGCGATAGAGCGGCAAGTCGGAGGCTTGGGCTGCTGCGTGCGCCGTTGCCAAAGAGGCGCCCAAGATCGCATTGGCACCGATCCGAGATTTGTTTTCCGTGCCATCGAGATCGAGCAGGATCTGATCGAGAAACACTTGCTCTTCGGCTTCCAAGCCCGAAATGGCTTCAAAGATTTCTCCGTTGACGGCTTCAACCGCTTTTCGAACACCTTTTCCCCCATAACGTTTCTCGCCGTCGCGCAATTCAACAGCCTCGTGGGCGCCTGTGGAGGCACCCGATGGCACCGCGGCGCGGCCCATGGAACCGTCTTCCAGGAGCACATCAACCTCAACGGTTGGATTTCCGCGACTGTCGAGAATTTCACGTCCGATTACGTCGATAATGGCTGTCATGGTGTCTTATGATCTTTCTTGCTATCGCGCCTGATGCGGCTAATACGAAAAAACCGGCGCCCCACCCTTATTCCAAGGTCTTTGCTGCGCCGGCTCATCTATCTCTCATCCCTGACACAAGAATATGCCTTCAGGGTGATCTCAATTCTAATCGTCGCGAGGTTCCAGAACCTGGCGTCCGCGATACATACCTGTTTTCAAATCGATATGATGCGGGCGGTGAAGTTCACCGGTGTCTTTGTCCTCGATAAAGGCGTTCTTACCGAGGGCATCGTGTGCGCGGCGCATATTGCGTTTCGAGCGCGTGATCTTACTCTTTGGGACTGCCATCTGTCCGTCCTCTCATTGGGTCCGAAGCCGATTTCGCCGCGACCTTGGCGAATTGGAAAGGCGCCTCATAGCGCAATTGCCCGCGCCAGACAAGGCGCTTTTTTGGCCCTAAGCCTTAACCGATTGTGATCGGCCGCGCCTTTGCCAATGAATCAAATTCCAATAGTGTTTCCAAAAGGTTGGGCAGCTCTTTTAACGGCACCATATTGGGCCCGTCAGAGGGCGCAGAGGCCGGATCCTGATGGGTTTCCATAAAGACCGCTGCCACACCGATGGAAACGGCCGCACGCGCCAAAACCGGCACGAACTCTCTTTGACCGCCGCTTGAGGTGCCTTGACCGCCCGGTTGCTGGACGGAATGGGTTGCATCAAACACCACAGGCGCCCCTGTCTCAGCCAAAACCGGCAATCCACGAAAGTCCGTTACCAATGTGTTGTAACCGAAACTGGCGCCTCGTTCCGTCACCAAAACATTGGCATTGCCGCCCTCAAGCACCTTGCCCACAACATTTTTCATGTCCCAAGGGGCCAAAAACTGACCTTTCTTGACATTGACCACCGCACCAGTTTTGGCCGCAGCGAGCAGCAAATCTGTTTGCCGGCAGAGAAAAGCTGGAATTTGAAGAACGTCGACGACTTTGGCCACTTCGGCGCATTGCTCGGCTGTGTGAACATCCGTCAGCACAGGCACCCCGATCTTCGCTTTCACAGATTGAAAGACCGGAAGCGCAGCTTCCAAGCCGACACCGCGCGCGCTGGTGGCGCTGGTCCGGTTGGCCTTGTCGAAGGAGGTTTTATAAATAAAGCCGAGTCCAAGTTTGGATGTGATCTCCCGCAAGGCGCCGGCCATATCAAGGGCATGGGCCTCGCTTTCCATGGCGCAAGGCCCAGCGATCAGACTAAGCGGCAGATGATTGCCAATCTTGGTATCCCCAACTTGAACTACATGGTTCGTTTTCATAATAGTGATTTCAATTTAATATTTGCTGTCTTGGCCCTTTTGCACCTCGTGTGCGTGTGATGCAAGCACAAGAGATGAGGTTTCTGCACTTGGGTTCCCCATAAAAAAACGGCCCCCAAAAGGAGGCCGTTTCAAGTTGGTCTCTATTCAGAGACGAGGTCAATTCCTTATGCAGACTTGCGTCGGCGGGTGGCAACACCCATGCCCATCAGGCCAAGACCGATCAAAGCGATCGCTGCCGGCTCAGGAACTTCTTCCCGATCAATGGTTTCAACAACCAAGCGCTTCACACGCAGTCCGTTATTGTAAGGCCACTCATCCACATTCATGATGAGAATCTGGCTACCAGTTACATTGCCAAGACCGACAACGTCTGGGTTGCCGCAAACATTTGTGCCGTTGGCAACTTGCACGCCGTCAACCCAAATACGAGCGTCGGCACAGCCGGAAGCATTTGGATTTTCCCAAAGCAAAGAGCTTATTGCGACAACATCGACACCGAAGTCAAAAAGGATGGCTTCGCCAATACCGTTGCTCAATCTATCCATGCTATTGGAGCTGCCACCAATAACACCAAGACCATGACCCCAGTAGCCGTTGGCAGCACTGCCGCCCGTGCCATCCGAGCCGTTCACACCGCTAAAGAAAGATACGGTGACTTCCAGGCCATTGTCGGCTGTGAACATTTCTGTCGTGCCGACATTTTGTCCGCCGCCGTTACCTGGCGTACCGCCGGAGTACCATTTGTATGTGTTAATCGTTGCAGCAAACGCGCTGGAGGCCATGACGGACACACCAACAGCCGTTACAACTGCCAAACTCAGTTTCTTAAACATAACTCAACCTCAACTCACTTTGATACAGGTGAGCGAATAAGAGCAATGAATGTGCCAGGTGATTTTTGTATTTAATTTCAATGGCTTGGAAGTGTTAACGCCATTGAGCACAAGATTTTGTAAAATCTGCCGACAGTAAAACAACTATACACGCAAGCATTTACCAAGCTTTTTTACGAACTTCGTTCTGAAATTGTTTCTATACAGAAAAATGCCCGTCTTAAGCAGTGATCCGATTGCATTTAATGGTAAATGTGAGATTCAGAACCAGAATCACAACCTGGGAGTAGTTAACGTGAAAGTTCTGTGTAAAGAATTCTGACGGACCACCGAATGCCGCTTTAAAGCAGCACACCGTTAACTCTAAAAGTTATATGCCACGGACAGATCAGGCAATGTGATGCTATTTACCAACCAATTCCGTAATAGCTCATCATGCGTTCGATATTGGGGTCGATGTTGCGTTCAAAGTTGCGCAAGTATGACCACTTTTCCATCCTTTTGCGGATCTGCGGTTTGACATCGGCAAAAAAATTGTTGCCCACTTTGCCGAATTCAATCTCAACCGCCGTCATCAGGTCTTCCAGATATTCTCGTCGCTCGGTAATGGCGGACCGGTGCGCGATCGGCACGCCGTGCCCAGGAACGACATACTTGAAATCGAGTGCTTCAATCTCTTTGAGCGACCGAACCATGTGGTGCGGATAATAATCGGCCATATAAGTGAGCGGCGTGCCTCCCGGTGTCACCAAGTCGACAACAAAAAGATAGTCACTGTCATCCGGGCGCATGACAACCAAACAGTCGGAATGATTGGTGCCGAAGTAAAGCAGCTCCAGTTTGCGGCCACCGAGTTCCAGCACATAGTCACCGTCGAAGGTGATATCGGGCATCGCAACTCTTGGGTTCGGAATATCCTCAAAATCGGCCACACAGTTTTTGTGAGCTACGATCTTAGCCCCTTGATCTTTGAAGACTTGACCACCTTCCACATGGTCCCAGTGACTATGAGAATAGACCAAATATTTGACCGGCTTGTCCGTCACAGAACGGATCGCTTTCAAATATTCCGACGCGGTCAGTACATTCACCGGATCTGTGGCGATGACGCCCTCTTCCGTTACCAAAAAGATGTTGCGCGTGCCGTATTGTTTGAAGGTGAAGAAGCCGGGATAGAGTTCTTCCACCTCCGAGCCCATGGCGTTGAACCGATTCCAATTGGGATTGGGGGCCGGCTGCAAAAGTTCTTCGCGGGTTGGCGGCTCTTGCGCGTGAACTGAGTTCGCGCCAAGCCAAACCATCGCAAATGCCAAGATGAACGTTTTCATGACGCCTCCCTCTTTGTTGAGGGAAGTCTAAACCGGGTGTCCGTTCTTAGACCAGCCTTGATTGTTTCACGGCAGCGGCCACGAAGGCGGCAAAAAGCGGGTGCGGATCGAACGGCTTTGATTTCAGTTCCGGGTGAAATTGTACGCCGATGAACCAAGGATGATCTTTGATTTCGATGATCTCCGGCAACAAACCGTCCGGGGATGTGGCCGAAAACATGAACCCATGCTCTTCCAAGGCGGCGCGGAACTCCATATTGACTTCGTATCGGTGACGATGGCGTTCACTGATCTCGGTCGATCCGTAGATTTCGGACACCTGGCTGCCTTTGGCGAGCTTGGCGTCATAGGCTCCAAGCCGCATGGTTCCGCCGAGATCCCCGCCCGATTGACGGGTTTCCAATCCATCGTCAGACATCCACTCGGTCATCAAGCCAACAACCGGATTGGCGCTGGGCCCAAATTCCGTTGAACCGGCGCCGCCCTGCCCCAGTATACTCCGCACCGCTTCAATCACGGCCATCTGCATGCCGAAACAGATTCCGAAATAGGGTACATTGCGGGTTCGTGCGAAATTGGCTGCTGCAATTTTGCCTTCGGCGCCCCGCTCCCCAAATCCACCAGGCACCAAGATGGCATGAACGTCTTCAAGACTTTGAAGCGCTTCCGATTCTTCTTCAAACAAAGAGGATTCGATCCACTCCAAATTCACTTTTACATTGTTGGCGATGCCGCCGTGAATTAGGGCCTCTTGCAAAGACTTATAGGCATCTTTCAAGCCTGTATACTTTCCGACTATGGCTATTTTGACTTCGCCTTCAGGCTGCTCAACCCGCTTGACGATATCTTGCCAGGTTGCCAATTCCGGCTCGGGCGCATCATCGAGTCCGAAAGCCGCAATCACCGCATTATCAAAACCTTCCTCGTGATAGGCGAGCGGAACATTATAAATGCTGTTCACATCGAGCGCCTGGATGACGCATTCAGGCCGAACGTTACAAAAGAGTGCAATCTTCTTTTGCTCGGCCGGCGGAATCGGTTGTTCCGAGCGGCATAACAGAATGTCCGGTTGAATGCCGATGGACCGCAATTCCTTTACTGAATGTTGCGTTGGTTTGGTTTTGAGCTCTCCTGCCGAGCCGATGAAGGGCAACAGGGTCAAATGAATGAAGATGGATTGCCCGCGCGGCAATTCATTGCCCAATTGGCGAATGGCCTCAAAAAACGGCAACCCTTCAATATCCCCGACCGTGCCGCCGATCTCGCATAACACAAAGTCCACATCGTCCACGCCGGACAAGACGAAGGATTTAATTTCGTCCGTGACATGGGGAATGACCTGCACGGTTCCGCCGAGATAATCGCCGCGGCGTTCCTTGGCGATGATGTCCTGATAGATCCGGCCTGTCGTTATATTGTCGGATTGTTTCGCAGGCACACCGGTAAAGCGTTCATAGTGACCGAGATCCAAATCTGTCTCCGCGCCGTCATCGGTGACGTAAACTTCCCCATGCTGAAACGGACTCATGGTTCCGGGGTCTACATTCAAATAGGGATCGAGCTTGCGGAGACGCACGGAATACCCGCGTGCTTGCAAAAGGGCTCCAAGAGCCGCTGAGGCGATGCCTTTACCGAGTGAGGAGACCACGCCGCCGGTGATGAATATGTACCGCGCCATGGGAGACTAACCTAGCGTAGATTTGCCGGGATCAAAAGAAAACATTCATTCGGCCCAATACATAATACATGGACCGCTCAAAAGAGCGGCCGCGAGAAAGCACGTTTATCAAGTTTTATTGCGGGGTTGGGATGGCCGGTACGCTCGGCGCGTCAGGTATGGCCGGAACATCATTTGGCGCGTCGGCCGGTTCTTCGATCGGCACCAGCGGAAGTGATGGGACCCCCGTTGGCGAATCGGTATCGATCACGGATCCGCCTCCGCCGCCTGATCCGGCCAGAATGGACAGCAAGATGCTTGTGGTAAAGAAGCCAACCGCCAAATAAGCCGTCGTGCGGGTCAAGGCGTTTGCAGCGCCCCGGCTGGAAAACAAATTTCCCATACCGCCGCCGCCACCGCCGCCACCGCCGCCGATACCAAGGGCACCGCCCTCGGACCGTTGCAGCAGAACCGTCCCGATCAAGGCAATTGAAATCATTACATGAATGACAAGTAGAAAGGCTGTCATAACTCCTCCGAAATGTTGGCGTCTTTTACTCCAACATCCCAAAATTGGCCAGCGGCAATTTGACCGCTATTTCGCCCCATAGGCTTTGATAATACCCCAGAAATCCTTAGCCTTTAAACTGGCGCCGCCCACCAAGCCGCCGTCGACATTCTCGATAGCGAGGATCTCGCGGGCATTGGCCGGCTTGACCGATCCGCCATAGAGGATGCGCACTGATTTGCCTTCGTCGCCGAAACGGGCAAACAGTTTTGATCGAATAAAACCATGGACCTCGGCGATTTCCTCGTTTGTGGGGGTCCGCCCGGTCCCGATGGCCCAGACCGGTTCGTAGGCAATCACCACATCCCCGGCGTTGGCAGTTTCCGGCATCGAGTTTTTAAGCTGACGACCGACCGTTCTGAGCGTCATCTTTTTATCGCGCTGCGCTTCGGTTTCCCCGACACATATAATGACGCCGCATCCTGCGGCGATCGCGGCACCGGCCTTGGCACAAACCAGAGCATCGGTTTCCTTATGATCAGTCCGCCGTTCCGAATGCCCGACAATAATCCACTTCGCGCCCGCATCCGCCAGCATCTGAGCGCTGACGTCGCCCGTATGCGCCCCGCTTTGGTTTTGATGGCAGTCTTGTGCGCCCAATTTGATGCGGGTGCCTTTCACATCGCTTTGAAACGCCTTCAGCAAGGTTGCCGGCGGGCAAATCACCACATCACAGGCCGATTTCGACTGTTTTTTGAGATGCTTAGCAAGCGTTTTGAGTTCAGACTTTGAACTCATCAAACCGTTCATTTTCCAGTTGCCCGCAACAATAGGTGTCCTGGTTTTCTTCTTCGCCATAAGGAATTCACGCTGTGTTGGTTAAGAGAAGCCGAAACATCGCACGATCCTTAGCAAATAGGCGCTAAAATAGGAAGACGGCGGCTTGCCGGGCGCTCATCCGGTCACTATGATCCCGCGCCATTCGCAAAGCAGTATCGGAAAGACGAGAAAATGCTCGATTCAATGAGACGGGGCGCCAAGAGCCCAATTGCCAAAGTGTTGTTCTTCCTTTTGGTGGCCAGCTTTGCGGTTTGGGGGATCGGCGACATCTTTCGCGGCACGACGGCAAATGACGTGGCCAAAGTCGGCGACGAGACGATCCCGGGCGTGGCCTTCGAACAAGAATTCCGTCTAACCGTCGAACGGCTGTCGCAACAATCGGGCGGCCAAATTGATGCCATTCGGGCCCGCCAAATGGGATTTGCCGACCAGGTCTTGGTTGGCATGGTCCAGCGCAAGGCCTTGCAACTTCACACCGAGGAATTGGGTCTTACGGTGTCCGATCAACGTCTGTCCGACGAAATCGTTTCAACACCGGCTTTCAGTTCCGCGACCGGAAACTTTAACGAACAAACCTATGACGAGCTTTTGCGACGGAACGGTCTAACCCGTGCGGGCTATGAGGCGTCGCTCAGGCAAGATTTGGCAAGGCAACAATTGATTGATGCGCTGACTTCAGGCGCAAGATCATCACGGAAAATGGCGGAGGCCATCTTTAACTTTCGCAATGAAAGACGAGTGGTCGAATATGTGGTCGTGCCCCCCGAACAGGCCGGTGAAATTGCCGAACCCACCGAAAGCGAATTGAAGGCCTTTTACGACGAGAATTTGGCCCTGTTCTTCGCGCCGGAATTCCGCACATTCAATTATATCAGGATCGAGCCTGGCGATCTCAGCGCCGAAGTCGAAATCGATGAAGAAACTGTCGACGCGACCTATGAGTTTGACCGCAGCCGCTTTGAAACACCGGAGCGGCGGACGGTTCAGGTGATCCCATTCTTCGATGAAGAAGAAGCTCAAGCCGCCGCCGCCAAGTTGGAGCAAGAGGGGTTTTCATTTGACGGTCTTGTCGCCGACAGCGGTTTTGATATCGACGAGATTACCCAAACGGATATCACTGAATTTGAAATGTCCGATGCATTGATCGCGAAAGCAGCCTTTGCTTTGGAAAAAGACGCCATCAGCCCGGCGACGAACGGCCAGTTGGGCTGGGCCATTATGCGCGTGACGTCCATTACACCGGCGGTGGAACAAAGCGCTGAAGACGCCAAAGCCGCTATTCGCGAAGAGCTGACATTGGAAGCGGCCAAAGATTTGCTGTTTGAAACCATCGGGATCTTGGACGATGAGCTTGCCGGCGGTGCGACATTGGAGGAAGCGGCGGAAATCGTAAATGTTCCGGTGGTGATTGTGGCTTCGACCGATCGCGAGGGTAACGCCCCCGACGGAGAAGAACGCCGGATTATTCCATCCGACCTGCCCGGCTTAATCACCAATGTGTTTTCTGACGAAGAGGGTGTCACCAGCGAACTTCTCGATACGCCCACGGGCGGCATCTATGCCTACCGGGTCGATTCCATTGAGGAGGCCAAGCCTAAGCCGTATGACTTGGCCAAAGACGACGTCAAAAGCATCTATCTAACCAATACAAGATCGGAAAAGCTTGCGGCCTTTGCCGAAGATATGGTTGGGCGCGCAAAAACCGGTGCGGATTTTGAAGCTCTCGCCGGTGAGATCGGGCGCACGATTCTGACAACGACCCCGGCTATGGCACGCAATTACAGCAGTGATATTTTTTCCGCCGCCACGACGAGCACCTTGTTCAGTTTGGAGCAAGGCGGATATCACTTCGCACCGGTCAATCTCGGCGAAAGTTATGTCGTCGCGCGGGTTAAGGAAATTGTGTCACCGGACCTGACCCAAGAAGCCATTCAGGTCTCGTTGTTCCGGGATCAGTTGACTCAATCACTCAACCGGGACATTGCCGACCAATATGTTGCAGCCTTGCAGGACCAGTATGACGTGAAGATCTATCCCGAAATGGTGGATACGATTTTGGGTCCCCTGCCCAATTAAGATGTCCGGCCATGTCTATCTCTCCTAGTTTTGAGGCGTTCGCAAAGTCTTATGAGTCCGGACGCGCGCAGATCGTTACGACCACTCTAATTGCAGATCTGGAGACGCCCGTCTCTGCCATGCTGAAAATCGCAGGCGACCGGCCCAACAGTTTTTTGCTTGAGTCCGTCGAAGGGGGTGATGTGCGCGGGCGGTATTCTATCATCGGATCAAAGCCAGATCTGATCTGGCGAGCCCATGGGAACACGGCGGAAATCAATCGGAATGCGGCCACAGATCCGGCAGCTTTTGAGCGTTGTGACAGCGATACATTGACGTCTCTACGCCGGGTTCTTGAAGAGTCTTTTATCGACTTGCCCGATGATGCGCCTCCCATGTCGGCCGGGATATTCGGATATCTGGGCTATGACACGGTCCGTTTGATGGAATCCCTGCCGGATGAAAATCCCGATACCCTTAAGGTGCCCGACGGATTGTTGATCCGCCCGACCGTGATGGCGATTTTTGATTCCGTAAAGGATGAAGTGGTCATTGCAACGCCTGTCCGCGTCCAAGACAGTGTTTCGGCAAAAGCAGCCTATGCCCGAGCCCAAGAACGGATCCAAGACGTTGTTGACGACTTTGAAAAAGAGCATGTGCCCAGCACAGAAATGACGACCGATCTTTTGCCCAAAGTCGAACCGGCCTCAAACACCAGCAAGCAAGAATATTTTGAGATCGTCAATAAGGCCAAAGACTATATCCGCGCCGGTGATATTTTTCAGGTGGTCCCGAGCCAGCGTTTTCAAATCCCATTTGATTTGCCGCCCTTTGCGCTTTATCGATCCCTTCGACGTCTGAACCCGTCACCCTTTTTGTTCTATTTGAACTTTGAAGATTTTGCTGTTGTCGGGTCCAGTCCCGAGATCCTTGTGCGGGTCCGGGATGACAAAGTCACCATCCGCCCCATTGCTGGAACACGCCCGCGCGGTGCAACACCGGCAGAGGATCGCGCCTTAGCCGAGGATTTGCTCGCGGATCCCAAAGAGCGTGCGGAACATCTCATGTTGCTGGATTTGGGGCGCAATGATGTGGGCCGGGTGGCGAAGATCGGATCAGTGGACGTGACCGAACAATTTGTCATCGAGTATTACAGTCATGTGATGCACATCATCTCCAATGTGGAGGGCGAGCTGCACCCGGATTACGATGCCATATCCGCGCTGATCGCCGGCTTTCCCGCCGGGACTGTCAGCGGTGCGCCAAAAGTGCGTGCCATGGAAATCATTGACGAGTTGGAGAAAGAAAAACGCGGCATATATGCGGGCTGTGTCGGATACTTCTCAGCCAATGGAAGTATGGACACGTGCATCGCCCTGCGCACGGCCGTTGTCAAAGACGGGACACTTTATGCGCAAGCCGGTGGCGGTGTAGTCGCTGACAGCGACCCTGAAGCGGAATATGAAGAGACGGTCAACAAGGCCAAAGCTGTGATTAAGGCTGCCGAAGAAGCCATCCGGTTCGCCTCACAATCCAATCGGGGACAATAAGACGCGTCGCTTCTTAACGTGCGGCGAGGTCTTTTTGCGGTGCTGCCGCGACCGGTTCAGCGTTGTTATCGGAGGCCCAGGCGGGATCGGGCCCAACCGTTCTTTCCGCTACAAATCCGATAATCAGGCCGGAGAAAAGCGTTAGAACACAATATATTGCGAAGCGTCTTTGAAGTTTATCTTGAAAGCGCGCCTCGGTTTCTATACCCAGTCCCAAGCTGGCCAAGCTGACCGGCATTTTCAGTTTTTTGGGAACTTTGTACATAGACGATAAACCTCTTACTCTTCGCCGCTATCCGGTTTCATCGCGCTTGAAATTTGCATCGATTTCTAAAAATCAGGATTCGCATTGCATTGCCAGTATGCTGATCATCTGAGTTTGAAGTTAGGAAAGAGTTAACACTTCGCAAACCGACAAGGACGTCCGTTCACTGATGCTTTTACTGATCGATAATTACGACAGTTTCACTTACAACCTGGTTCAGTTCTTTGGGGATCTGGGCGCGGATTGTAAGGTCGTGCGGAACGATAAGATGAGCGTTGACGACGCATTGAATGAAAATGCCGACGCAATCATTTTGTCGCCCGGTCCTTGTTCGCCCAATGAGGCCGGGATCTGTGTCGATCTGATTCAGCAAAATGCAGGACGCACGCCAATCTTCGGTGTTTGCCTGGGGCATCAATCCATCGGCCAAGCCTATGGCGGTAAAATTGTTGCAGCCCCGACCTTGATGCACGGCAAGATCAGCGACATTCATCATCAGGGCGCAGGCGTGTTTCACGGACTGCCGGAGAGTTTTGAGGCCACTCGCTATCATTCTTTGACCATTGAACCGGAAACGCTCCCCGATTGTTTGGAAGTCACGGCACGAACCTCTGACGGTACGATCATGGGGGTCAAACACAAGGAGCACAATGTTCACGGCGTTCAATTTCACCCGGAGAGCATTGCGTCTGAGCACGGCCATGCTCTCTTGCAGAATTTTCTTTCCTTGGCCAAAGCATCGTAAACGAGATCAAAAATGACCGATATGAAATCCATCTTGAGCGTGATTGCCGAAGGCCGAACGCTGACCCAAGAGCAAGCAAGCCAGGCTTTTGAAATTATGATGTCCGGCAATGCAACACATGGCCAAATCGGTGCTTTTTTGATGGGACTGCGCGTGCGCGGCGAGACAGTCGACGAAATCACCGGCGGTGTCGAGGTCATGCGCGCCAAAGCGACGCCCGTCAATGCGCCGGAGGGTGCCATTGATACTTGCGGTACCGGCGGTGACGGATCAGGTTCTCTGAATATTTCGACGGCTGCGACTTTTGTCGTCGCAGGTGCCGGCGTGCTCATCGCAAAACACGGCAACAAAGCGCTCTCCTCCATCACCGGATCGGCTGAAGTCTTAACGTCCCTTGGGGTGAAATTGGATGTGGAACCGGCCAGAATTGAGCAGTGTATTCGTGACGCCGGTGTGGGCTTTATGATGGCACCGTTCCATCACTCTGCCATGAAACATGTGGGACCTGTGCGCGTTGAACTCGGTGTCCGCACGATCTTCAATATGATGGGCCCCCTCTCCAATCCGGCCGGCACCAAGCGCCAATTGATCGGCGTCTTCTCCAAGGCCTGGCTCGAACCCATGGCTCAAGTTTTGAAGAATTTGGGGTCTGAAAAAGTTTGGCTGGTCAACGGCAGCGACGGCCTTGATGAAATGACAACCACCGGCCCGACTCATGTGGTGGAGCTGAATGGTTCGGATATTCGCAGTTTTGAGGTCACACCCCAGGAATTGGGATTGCCTATCGCGGGCGCGCAGGATCTCAAAGGTGGTGAGGCGGATTACAATGCAGAGAGGCTCTCCGCCCTGTTGGACGGCCAAAAAGATGCTTATCGAGACATTGTCTTGCTCAACAGCGCCGCCGCTCTGTTGGTGGCCGACAAAGTCCAAGACCTAAAAACGGGTATTGAGGTTGCAGCGGAGTCCATTGATACCGGCGCGGCGAAAAAGGCACTTCAGAAATTGGTTGAACTGTCGAACGCATGACCATCTTAGACGATATCAAAGCCTACAAGTTGGAAGATGTTGCCGCGCGCAAGATCCGGCATCCGCTGTCGGATGTTGAATCCGCCGCCGCCGCAGCAAGCCGGCCGCGCGGCTTTTACAACGCGCTGAAAGAAAAATCGGTGCGCGGCAAATATGGGCTCATTGCGGAAGTGAAAAAGGCCAGTCCCTCGAAAGGCCTCATCCGCGAAGATTTCGATCCGCCGTCTTTGGCCAAAGCCTATGAGGCCGGCGGTGCGGCATGCATCTCGGTCCTCACCGATACGCCGAGCTTTCAAGGCGCTGATGAATATCTGGTGGCGGCGCGGCAAGCCTGTGCCCTGCCCGTCATTCGCAAGGACTTCTTTTACGACCCGTATCAAGTGGCCGAAGCGCGGGTCCTCGGGGCCGATTGCATTTTGATTATTATGGCATCCGTAGAAGATGCTTTGGCAAAAGAGCTCGAAGATGCCGCACGGCATTGGAATATGGATGCCATCGTGGAAGTCCATGATGAACAGGAACTGGAACGGGCCTTGGAGCTCAAAAGCCGTTTGATCGGAATCAACAATCGGGATTTGCGGACTTTCGAAACCGATCTGGCGACAACCGAAAGCCTGGCGCCATTGATTCCGAATGACCGGCTCATCATCGCGGAGAGTGGTCTCCGGACCAAAAGCGATCTGTCGCGCATGAAAAAATCAGGCGTGACGACCTTCCTGATCGGTGAAAGCTTAATGCGGCAACAAGATGTGAAGGCCGCAACCAGAGACCTTCTGGACGAATAGTCCGACTTGTTTTGCGGGCCGCCCACCTTTCCGATATGATGTAAAATCAATGAGCTAAGAGACGAAGATTATGTCAAAACTCAGTCATATCGACAGCCAAGGCAAGGCCAATATGGTGGATGTCGGGGCTAAGGAAAACACCACCCGGCTAGCAACGGCCGAGGGTCGTGTGGTCATGAAGCCCGAAACCTTGAAATTGATTGTCGAGGGAGATGTCAAAAAAGGCGATGTGCTGGGCACAGCCCGTATTGCCGGAATCATGGCGGCCAAAAAAACATCCGATCTGATTCCGCTCTGTCACCCGTTGGGCCTGTCCTCGGTCAATGTGGATTTGACGCCCGACCCTTCGAATAACGCCATTCAAATTCGCGCCACCGCGAAGGTGACCGGCCAAACCGGTGTTGAGATGGAGGCGCTGACCGCCGTTTCCGTGGCCGCTCTCACCATTTACGACATGGCCAAGGCCGTCGACCGGGAAATGGAAATCGGCGAGATACGTCTTGTCCAAAAGGAAGGCGGGAAATCCGGGTCTTTCAAAAGATCCACTGAGCCGAAGTCCGATCAACACACCAAACCGTCCCAATCAAATGTTCTCAAATCAAGAGGCATGGGCGTACGGCCCGAAGAGATTCAGCCCGGCCGAACGCAAACGGCGTTTCGGGTGCCCCCGCCTAATGAGCGTGACGCTTTTCGGCAATTTATTCGGATCAATCGGATTCAAATTCACCGCTGGGCCAAAGACGCGGATGTGCGTCCCGGAGAAGTGTTCGCCTATCTTAACGGCCAAACCGCACGGATCCCTGAGGACAGCGCTCAAAAACTGGCTGCGGCCATTGGTGTCTCAACCCATCAAATGTTTGGCCACTGAGTATGATTTCCGTTGATGAGGCGTTCGAGCGCGTATTGGCGCCACTGACCCCCCTGCCCGCGGAGACGATCTCATTTGAAGATGGGCTCGGCCGGGTTTTGGCGGCGGACGTAACGGCGCAAAGAACCCACCCGCCGAAAGATGTTTCAGCCATGGACGGGTATGCAGTACTGGCGGACGACGTCGGCCAAGTACCCGCCGAGCTCAATGTCATCGGCGAGTCGGCCGCCGGCGTGGAATTCGATCAATCGGTCGCCTCCGGTCAGGCGGTGCGCATTTTTACCGGTGCCAATGTGCCGCAAGGTGCCGATACGGTTGTCATTCAAGAAGATACCGAAGCCGAGAACGGTTTGGTCCGGATTTTAGAAGCCCCCCGTCTTGGTCAGAATATTCGCCGCGCCGGCATCGACTTTGAATTCGGGGATACGCCGCTCAAAGCAGGCAAGATGTTAACCGCGCGTGACCTCGGGCTCGTTGCGGGCATGAACGTCACGGAGCTGACCGTCACCCGCAAACCTGTTGTCGCGATCCTCGCCACAGGAGATGAATTGGTCTTACCCGGCGAAACGGCCGGCGATCATCAGATTGTCTCCTCCTCACCGACCGCGCTCGCCTCTTACATCGAACAATGGGGCGGCCAAGCAAAGTTTCTGGGTATTGCGCGCGACAGCGAAGCCTCCTTAAAGAAAATGGCAGCGTTGGCTGACGGCGCCGACTTTCTCATCACGATCGGCGGCGCCTCCGTCGGCGATCACGATCTCATCCAAAAAGTTCTCGGCGACACCAATCTCAACGTCGACTTTTGGAAAATTGCCATGAAGCCCGGCAAGCCGCTGATCTATGGCCGTCTCGGTGACATTCCCATGTTGGGCTTGCCCGGAAATCCCGTCTCGTCATTGGTCTGCGCGCTTCTCTTCTTGCGGCCGGCCATCGGCGCCTTGCTGGGATTGGACCGCGAAGATTTAAAGCCAAGCTTGCTCCGTGCGAGGGTCACGGAAAAACTGCGCGCCAATGCCAAACGGCAAGATTATCTGCGCGCAAGCCTGCAGACCGATGCGGACGGTCAGCTGGAGGCCACGCCCTTTGATCTGCAAGACAGTTCGGTCATGTCTGTGTTTGCCGCCGCCGATGCTCTGATTGTCCGCCCGCCTCACGCGCCGGAAGCCAAGCCCGGTGACTTTGTGCAAGTCCTTCCACTCAACAGATAAAAAGCGCCAAAGCGCGTTTATCCTTTCACGAATAGCCCTTGACCCTTCTTGAGAACTAAAATAGAACAGATTCGAACGTTTTTGTTTTGTTCTTTGCCCAAGGGGATGTGGCATGCTCACGCGCAAACAGCATGAACTGCTTCTTTTTATTCATGAAAAGATCCGGGAAACCGGCGTTTCGCCGTCTTTTGACGAGATGAAAGAGGCCCTCGGCCTGAAATCAAAATCAGGCATTCACCGGCTGATAACGGCCTTAGAGGAACGGGGATTCATCAAACGCCTGGCCCACCGGGCCCGGGCCCTGGAAATCGTCAGATTGCCCGACAGTGCGGTGCCCAATGGCGGCACCATGCTTCGCGAGCGTCAATCCGGAAAAGGCTTCTCGCCCAGCGTCATCGAAGGCGCGCTCAGTCAAGGCGGTGGCTCCGAACGAAGACCGCCCGTTGCAGACAATGATTCCTTGGAAGTGCCGGTCATGGGCCGCATTGCCGCCGGTGTGCCCATCGAGGCCATCCAACATGTCACCCACAATGTCAGCGTGCCCGCTGATATGATTGGCCATGGCGAACATTACGCCTTGGAAGTCAAAGGCGATTCCATGATCAATGCCGGTATTTTGGACGGCGATGTGGTTGTCATTCAACGCAGCGACACCGCCACCAACGGCGATATTGTTGTCGCCTTGGTCGATGATGAAGAGGCGACCCTGAAAAGATTGCGCAAGCGCGGCAATACGGTCGCTTTGGAAGCCGCCAACCCGTCTTACGAAACACGCATCTTCGGACCGGACCGCGTTCAGGTCCAAGGCCGCTTGATCGGTTTGATGCGGCGCTATTAGGCCGACGCATTTTTCGGCGACCACGAACGGTCTCCGCCGCCCGCTAAAACTCGAACACCGAAACATGTCGCTGGGTCCGTCCATGCGCGGCCCAAGCTCGTCAATTTGCATAGGAGTCCTTTGATGCCAGATGCGCCGATCCTCTATCATTGCCCGCAGAGCCGCGGCGGTACGACCCTTTGGATAAACGAAGAGCTGGGCGCGCCCTGTGACGTGAAACTCATTGACATCAGAAAGAATGCACAAAAGTCCGATGACTATTTGACAATCAATCCCATGGGCAAGCTTCCGGCACTGACTCATAACGGGGTTGTGGTGACCGAAGCAGCGGCCATTTGCGCCTATCTTGCCGACACCTTTGCGGATGCGGGTCTTGCGCCCAACGTAACGGATCCTCAACGGGGCGCCTATTATCGTTGGATGTTCTTCGCTCCGAGCTGCATCGAACCGGCGATGCTCGACAAATTCAGCAATACGGAACATGCAAATCCGGGATCGATCGGCCACGGGCGTGTGGACGATGTTTTAACGGCGATTGATCGTGCTCTTGAAAACGGCCGGTATCTTCTCGGCGACAGCTTTACCGCCGCCGATCTTGTCTTCGGCTCGACTTTGAACTTCGCATTGATGTTCGGCGCGTTCGACAAAAAGCCGGCTTATGTGGACTATGTCGACCGCTTGATGTCGCGCCCGGCCGCTCAGCGCGCGGATGAGAAAAACGCCGCCTTCATGAGCGAACTTGGCTGGGACTAGGCCCGCTTATTTTGACCGCGACCAAGGCCGGTTCCCTCGCACGCCGGCGGCATGTTCCACATGCCAGTGTGTTCCGCGGATCCAAATCGCGTGAGCGCCGTAACGCCAGAGGTCGAAACGATCAATGACGAGTATTTGGCTGCGGCAGATGTTGCGAATACGGCGTGGCAGTGGCACCTGGGAAATGAGGATATCAGCGCGCTGACATTCCTCTTCTGCGATTGCGGCCGCACGGATGTATGAAATTTTTGGATCGGCCGGATCCCGGACGATGCACCCTTCTGAATCACAAGAAAATCTACCTTTCGTTTCAGAAGGTGCAGATTGGCCGCTTCGCCGGGCCCAAGAATCCGCTGCAAACTTTGCACGACGGTTCGACAGCACAACAAGTTCGCCATCGCTGACTCTGACCGCAACATTTTTTCCATCCCTGTCGATCAGTATGTCCGGAGACTCGTGCGTTAACGCAAGCGCAACACCAAACGCCATGGGTGCCAGACCAAAAACGCGCCACTGCGTTTGCCAAAACGCGAGCCACAATCCGCCCAAGCAAATGGCGACCAACGCTCCGGTCGGCCAAGACGGCAGATACACCTCCGCTCCCGGCCATGATGATACTTCTGATGAAACGTTTAGAAGCCAATCCAGTCCCCAGCCCATAGGTGCAAGCGCGAATTGCTCAAGGTCGAACGGCATGAGCAAAAAGGCCACAACAGCGCAAGGCATGATGAGAATTCCAACGAGCGGCATAACCAATAGGTTTCCCACAAGACCGTATCCGGCCACGCGATTGAAATGAAAGGCCGCAAAGGGCCCTGTTGCCACTTCGGCAACAATCGTGGTGAGTCCGATGCCAACCAAATAAAGCCAAATCGTTCGGAACGTTTGCGCACTGCGTGACCGTTCTTGATACGTGTTTGGCTGTAGCAACCAGCGTCTGCGTTGATGTTCATAGAACGCAATCAAGGCGATGACGGCAGAGAAGGACATTTGAAACCCAACATCCAGAAGGCTCTCAGGCGACAGCAATAGAATAACCAATCCGGCCGCCGTCACAGAACGCATCGATAAAGCCGCACGATCGAGCAAGACCGCCAGGAACATGAAAGAGATCATGATAAAGGCGCGCTGCGTGGAAATGCTTGCGCCTGTCAGGATGAGATACAAAAGCGCCGCAATCCATCCGATGACGGCGGACGTCTTTTTGATGTTGTAACGAACCGCGACGGGTTCAATAGCCGCCAGGACAAACCGCGTGACCGCAAAAACCAACCCGCCGAATAACGCCATGTGCAATCCTGAGATCGCAAGCAGATGCGCGAGGCCTGCGATCCGCATCGCTTCTCGTGTCTCCTCGGAGATGAGATCTCGATCTCCCGTCATCAAAGCGGCTGCTATCGCACCTTTTTCACCGCCAAGATGGCTGCGCACACGGTCGGCCAACTTGAGTCGCCACTGGGCAACGAAAACAGAAAACTGGTCTTGAGCTTTGATCTTGTCAGACGGTCCAAGAATTTCAGGCTCGCCCAGAGCAAATCCGACCGCACCAATCTGTCTGAAATAAGATTGCCTGGCGAAATCGAACGCGTATGGCGAGACAGGATCAGGCGGTGGCATCAAGCGTCCCCAAATCTCAATCCGCTGACCCGGCTGAAAGGACAGCCCCTTTTGACGCACACTCATTCGTACGAGTGCCGGCAGGTTCTCCGGCTCGACGGACTCAATTCGAGACGGCGCGATCACCAGACGCCACCCGCCACCTTCCTGCCGCGATGCCCCAACGATGTTGCCTCGCACTTCAACTGGGCGTTTCAGATCCACTATGACCGGAGACTCGACAAGGCTCGTTCGTATTTTGGCGGCCGAAAAGCCGGTGGCGATCATCATCGCAAAGAGGCAAAAGATGACAGCGGCGTATCGAAATGCCGAGGCGGCCGCGATGCCGATGAGATGCGGACGGCTGAGGACCATCAGTCCAAGAGCGGGAAAAGCAAACAGACCCCAGGCAAGTGCCCAGCCGGGTTCGACAGGCATTGCAAAGTAACTGCCGATCCCAATGCCAATGGCGACAGGCGCAAACAAAGGCCAGCGGTCACTTTCTTCCAAGGCGTTCGACCAAATGGCCGCGAAGATGGACACCAGACGGCAACGGAGACCGGTAATAAGATCAGCAAAGGATTGGGCCAATCGGGGTCCCTCAATAGCCCCCAAATTTGGTCGGGTTTGCGTGGTCTTTTTGTCCATAAATCAGGCTCTTAGGCTGTTTACACAGGACAAGGGGTCTGTGCTAAAAGACCCGAAAATCCATCCGGTTTTGATTAGATCCCCTGATTGAGACCAAGTTTAGGCTGCGCCCCCGTGTCCGATTCCAAGATCATTACCCGTTTCGCCCCCTCGCCGACCGGCATGCTGCATATCGGCGGCGCCCGGACGGCTCTGTTCAATTGGCTGTTTGCCCGCCATCACCAAGGTCAGTTTCTGCTTCGGATCGAGGATACGGACAGAGAGCGGTCCACGCCCGAGGCCAAGGACGCCATACTGAATGGTTTGAAATGGCTTGAATTGGATTGGGACGGGTTGGTTTTTCAATCGGAGAATATCAAACGTCATCAGCAAGTGGCCCATGAGCTGTTGGAAAAGGGGCTCGCCTATCGGTGCTATTGCACGCCGGAAGAGCTGGCGGCCATGCGAGAGAAAGCAAAAGCCGAGGGCCGGCCCGTCGGATACGACGGAACTTGGCGGGACCGGGACCCGTCAGAGGCACCCGCCGGCATCGACCCGGTCATCCGGATCAAGACCCCGGTGGACGGCGAAACCGTCATTCAAGACCACGTCCAAGGCGAAGTCCGCATCTCAAATACCCAGATTGACGATTTCATCATTCTGCGCAGCGATGGAACACCCACCTTTATGCTGTCCGTGGTGGTGGACGATCATGATATGGGCGTCACCCACATTATTCGCGGCGACGATCATCTCACCAACACGGCGCGGCAGCTTCATCTGTTTCATGCCTGTGATTGGGCCGTTCCCGACTTCGCCCATCAATCTCTGATCCATGGTCAAGACGGCGCCAAACTCTCCAAACGGCACGGCGCCCTGTCGGTGGAAGCCTATCGGGATATGGGATTTTTGCCCGAAGGTGTGAGGAATTATCTGTTGCGGTTGGGATGGTCACACGGGGATGATGAAATCATCCCCACCGACAAAGCCATTGAATGGTTCAACCTTGAGTCCATCGGCAAGGCCCCGGCCCGATTTGACATGGACAAGCTGAATTTCGTCAATTCGCACTATCTGAGCGAGGCCGACGATCAGCATCTGCTCGACCTGATCACGCCGATCTTGTCGGAAACCCACGGAATCAGCCTGGATTCAGCCGGATCCGAGCGGCTGTTAAGGGCTATGCCGGAGTTCAAAATCAGGGCAAAGACCACCCTGGAACTTGCTGAAAATACAGTGTTTTTAGTCCTGAAACGGCCTTTAGCGCTATCGGACAAAGCTGAAAAACAATTGGATGCGGACGCGCGCTCCATGCTATCAGACCTCCATCAGAGCCTCGACTCATCCAGTGATTGGACGGAAGAGGCCCTTGAAGCCATTGTTAGGGATTTTGCCGATAAAAAGGGCCTCAAATTCGGCAAGGTCGCTCAGCCCTTGCGGGCGGCGCTGACCGGGGGCGCAAGCTCTCCCGGCATTTTTGATGTTTTGATCATTTTGGGCCGTGACGAATCGCTAGGGCGATTGAGCGATTTGTCATCCTAATGTGTTTATGAGTTTGTAATTGTCTGGACGCCGAACTGACCCGGTTTGGCGAACCATAGAATAAGAAGATACGGAGAAACGAATGGCTGCCAACGCTAAGCCCAAGGATATAAGCGCAACCCTGTCAATCGGTGACACCCAAATCGATTTGCCGGTTTATGAGGGCAGTATCGGCCCCGATGTTGTCGACGTGCGCGGCCTCTACGGCAAAACAGGTGTGTTCACCTATGATCCGGGCTATGCGTCAACAGCCAGTTGTGAGTCCACCATTACCTATATCGACGGCGATGAAGGGATTTTGCTCCATCGCGGTTATCCGATTGATCAGCTCGCCGAACACGGCAGTTTTCTGGAAGTTTGCTATTTGCTTCTCTACGGCGACCTGCCCAACAAAGAAGAAATGGCAGCCTTTGATCACGCCATTACCAATCACACGATGATCCATGATCAGATGGCCAATTTCTTCCGCGGCTTTCGCCGGGATGCGCATCCAATGGCCATTATGGTCGGCGTGGTCGGCGCGTTGTCCGCGTTCTACCATGACTCATTGGATATCAATGATCCCCATCAAAGAATGGTGGCAAGCCGCCGTTTGATCGCCAAATTGCCGACCATTGCGGCAATGGCCTATAAATACTCGATTGGTCAGCCGTTTATCTATCCGCGCAACGACCTGTCCTATGCCGCCGACTTTTTGCGTATGTGCTTTGCCGTCCCGGCGGAAGAATATGAAGTGAACCCGGTTTTGGCTAAAGCCATGGACCGGATTTTTATTTTGCATGCGGACCACGAACAAAACGCGTCAACGTCGACCGTGCGTTTGGCGGGCTCCTCCGGAGCCAATCCGTTTGCTTGTATTGCTGCCGGAATCGCCTGTCTTTGGGGCCCCGCCCATGGAGGCGCCAATGAGGCGGCACTGAATATGTTGCAGGAAATCGGAACAGTGGATCGGATTCCTGAGTATATCCAGCGCGCGAAAGACAAGGACGACCCGTTCCGTCTGATGGGCTTTGGCCATCGGGTCTACAAAAACTACGACCCAAGAGCCAAGGTCATGCAACAGACTTGTCACGAAGTCCTCAAAGAGATGGGGATCAAGGACGATCCTCTGCTCGATGTCGCCATGGAGCTTGAGAAAATCGCGCTCAGCGACGAGTATTTCATTGAGAAGAAGCTCTATCCAAATATCGACTTTTATTCCGGCATCACTCTGAAAGCACTGGGCTTTCCGACAACCATGTTCACGGTATTGTTTGCTTTGGCCCGTACAGTCGGGTGGATCGCCCAATGGCAAGAAATGATTACGGACCCCAGCTATCGCATCGGCCGTCCGCGTCAAATTTACACTGGCGAACGCCACCGGGATTATGTTCCAATGGACCGCAGATAACTGAGGATCACGGAGGGTGCATTGCCCTATTCCAAGCGCCGACAATCGCTGGACCCGATAAAAGGCCCTCGGCCCGCCGGCCGGGGCGCCCCTCGTGAACGACATTTTGGCTTTAGCGGACGTTTCGTGCGCACGTCTGCCGCCAATGATAATAATGCCTCGGTGACCGACCGCATTCGCCGTTCAGGGCCCTGGCTCTTAGGCGGTTTGGCCTTCGCTGGTTTGCTCTCAGCTGCTCTTAACTAGAGTCGGCAGAAGACTTCAGAATATCAAGAACGGTTTGGGCGGCAACCTCGTCGGGCTTTTGTCCGGACACCATCAATTGCTCCATGGCAAGATCGATATCTTGCAGTTGTTTGTCCCGGCGCGTCTCATCGGAGAACAGCGTTCCAACCTCCAAAGCCACATTTTCCGGTGTGCACGCCTCTTGAAGCAATTCGGGAATGGCAAATCGCTCCAAAATGATATTGATCAAGGTCACGTAAGGCAGCAGCAGAAACCGCCGGAAGATAAACGCCGTTATGGGTCCAATCTTATAGGCGATCACCATAGGCGTTCTCGCCAGGCCCAGCTCCAACGAAACGGTTCCCGAAGCGGCGATGGCAACATTGGCGGCATCGAAGGCCTGAAACTTCGCGATCTCATCCTCCAGAAACGTGACCGGTGCATTGCATCGATCCATTTCAGCGCGAATAACTGGTGCGACATTGGCGGTCATAGGTACCAGCACATGTAGGTCAGGCATGGCCACTCGCAGAATTTCGATCGCCTCGATGAAGACCGGCAATAAAAATCGAACCTCATTGCTTCGGCTGCCCGGCAGAACACACAGAACGGGCGCTGTCTCTGGAATGTTGTGACGGCGTCGAAAGTCCGGTCCGTTCCCGGTTTGAATCGGACGCTCAGTGACCGGATGACCGACAAAATGGGCGCGCAGCCCATGGTGCTCAAAATATTTGGGCTCAAAGGGAAAGAGCGTCAACAGATGGTCAATATAGCGAGCGATATGACGCGCGCGCCAAGGCCGCGAGGCCCAGACCTGGGGGGCGACATATTTTATGATAACGCCTTTATACCCACGCTTCTTGAGCCGTTTCGCAATGGGGTGATTGAAACCAGGACTGTCGATCAGCAAGACGGCTTCGGGATTGGCTTCCATCACATGATCGACAACATGGCGCACAAATCCCAACAATTTCGGCAGCCGCACCGCGATTTGTGAGATCCCCATGATCGCGATGTCGTTAATGGGAAACAGAGACCTTAAGCCTTGCGCTTCCAGACTTTGCCCTCCGACCCCGCTCAGTCGAAGAGGCAAACTAGATTTGCGCTTGAGTGCAGCGATCAACTGAGCGCCGAGCCGATCACCGGATGGCTCGCCAGCAACAACAACCAGCGACACGGACTCGGTCATGACGGATCGCCACTTGCCATATCAATTCCAAACACAAACATATTGTGCATATCGGCAAAGGCCATGATCTTCTCTTGATCCAAAACCAAGGCACCACCGGCCGCCACCGCAATACCCGAAAGTCCAATGGCGGACGCCCGCTCCAGCGTGCTGATGCCGACCGTCGGCAAGTCCACCCGCCGCTCTTGACCCGGTTTAGGTATCTTCACCATAACACCGCGACGGTTCGCCGGATCCCCGCGCAAATCAAGAGAGATCTCGAGACACCGGTCCAACATGGCATCGGTTCCTTCAACAGCCTCAACCGCAAGGACCAATTGATTGCAGATGACGGTTGCCTGCCCGATATCAAGAGCGCCGAGTTCCCGAACGACTTCGAGGCCACGGGTGATATCTTGAGAGGCATGAGAATCCGGCGTAATGGCCCCCAGCGGTCCCGAGCCGATAAGAAGATCCTCCAACACATCATCGGCACCGATAATCTCCAGGCCTTCATCCTCAAATGTTTTGACAACCACGCTGAGCAAAGCGTCATCCCCTCGGCGGGCAGCATTGAGAAGCTTGGGCAGAAGTTTTGTGGCGCGCCAATCCATTTTCAGTGACTTAAAATCGGGTCGTTTCACATTACCGGCCATCACAACCTGCCGGCAATCATTCGATCTCAAAATGTCGAGCGTATGGCCCAAGGATCCGATCGGAGTCCAATCGTGCTCGTAGGGCGCCAAGTCGGCCGACAGAGCAAATCCTTCAATACCGACCATGTGATAAAAACGGCCGGACGACTTGCAAGCATCTGCCAACAAGATGGGCAGAGAGCCTCCACCGGCGATGATGCCGAGCTTTGGTTTTTGATCGTCGGCGGCGCGCGTCACTTATGTCCTCTTCACCATGGGATCAAAAGTCGGCAAACAAATCGATCGGGAAGAATGCGCCCGGATGAAATCGATAATCTCCATCACCGGTTCATTTCCGGCAAATTGTTCTGCGACGTCGTCAATTCTTTCCTGGAAAGTGCCTTCCCACGCAAACAGCAATCGATAGGCACTTCGCAGATCGTGAATCAGTTCCCGACTGAAACCGCGCCGTTTCATTCCAATAATGTTTAACCCTTCCAGGTGGGCCTGGACCCCATAGACCGATCCAAATGGAATGATGTCAGCCACCACCGCCGAAACACCGCCGACGAACGCATTGCGGCCGATACGTGTATGCTGATGAATAGCCGCCAAACCGCCCAGCATGACGAAGTCACCGACAGTGACATGACCGCCCAAAGTCGCGTTGTTTGCAAAGACGGTTGAATCCCCAACAATACAATCATGCGCCACGTGACTTCCGACCATGAACAATCCATTGTCTCCAACAACGGTTTGGCCGCGCCCGAGGGCAGTGCCCGGATTCATCGTCACATGCTCGCGGATAATATTGTTTTTGCCGATGATCAGTTTTGTGTCTTCACCGTCATATTTCATATCCTGAGGCGGCGAACCGAGAGATGCGAAGGGATAGATTTGTGAATTCTCTCCAATGGTTGTGTTGCCTGAAATCACAACGTGGGACTCCAAACGCACGCCATTGGCAAGTTTCACTTTTGGGCCAACCAAACAATAAGGCCCGATAAAAACTTCGTCAGCGATTTCCGCTCCGTCTTCGACAATGGCTGTTGGATGAATGGAGTTCATAACTGTCTCTATACCTCCGATTCTACAGCCATCGCCGCATAGTCGGCTTCTGCGGCGAGGTCACCGGAAACACTTGCGGCACCATGAAACTTCCATAGCGGACCGCGGGCTTTCACAAGTTCAATCTTCATTTCCAAGATATCGCCGGGCACAACCGGTCTGCGAAATCGCGCTTTATCAATTGATGTGAACAAAGCAATCTTGCCTTCGGTTTCAATGCCGGGTGAATTCATCACCAGAGCAATGGCGGTCTGAGCCATTGCTTCAATAATTAGGACGCCGGGCATGACAGGCTGCCCCGGAAAATGACCTTGGAAATGGGGTTCGTTAAACGTCACATTTTTAATGCCAGTAGCGGAGACACCGTGGCGTATGTCTTCTAGACGATCGACCAAAAGAAACGGGTACCGATGGGGCAACAATTGAAGAAGCCTCTGGATGTCGACTCTCAACTCGTCCGTCCCACTCTCCTGTTGATCGCTCATGAGAACTGATGCCCTTCTTTTGATCGTTTACGGACTTATTAGCCCGATCGTTTTCGTTCTTTCACGAGTCGTGCCAAAAGAACAGCCTCGCGGCGCCACTCCGCGATCGGTTTTGCCGGAAATCCGCCATATTTGGCGCCGCCCTGTAAATCATTGGTGACACCGGACCTGGCCGCAATCATAGCGCCGTCGCCGATCGTGACATGATCGGCGACACCGACCTTTCCGCCTAAGACAACACCGTCTCCAATTGTGCAGCTTCCGGAGATCCCGACCATGGTGACAAGAATGCAATTGCGGCCGATTTTGCAGTTGTGTGCCACATGAACCAGATTGTCGATCTTGGTACCTTCTCCGATAGTGGTATCGTCCAGGGCACCGCGATCGACTGTAGAGTTGGCACCGATCTCAACATGGTCCTGAATAATCACGCGGCCGAGCTGAGGAATCTTGAGGTGGCCCTCCGCATCAGACACATAGCCAAACCCGTCTTGGCCGATTTGTGTGCCATTGTGAATGATGACGTGATCACCAAGCAATGCATGGCTGATCGTGACATTTGAACCGATGGACACGCCCCTGCCCAACTTCACACCATGACCTATAACGCTATTGGGGCCGACGGAACTGTTTGATCCGATTTCAACATTGTCAAGAATGGCGGCCCCAGGGCCAATCTTCACGCCGTCACCAAGCTGCGCTGTGGGAGAGATATTGGCCGACTGAGCGACGCCATCAAACGACGTGATGGATTGATAGAGATTGGCCGCGACCTGCGCATAGGCCTTCTGAGGATTTTGAACAAGCAGAACATTCATACCTTCGGGCGCGGCCTGTGCGTGCTTCTCATCGGATATAAAACAAGCGCCGGCCCCGCTCCCTTTAAAGCTCTCAATATGCTTCCCGTCGGAAAGAAAGCTGATATCCGTGCTCGATGCTCTCTCTAAGGAGGCAACGCCTGCGACAGATTCCAGTTTGCCCACGGCCCTCAAGACATTGGCGCCCGTCAATTCGCAAATGGCGTCCAAGGTTATCGGTTCACGGATCTTATAGAATCGGGAATCTGCCATGATCCCAATAGAGTAGGAATTCCGGGGGGGAATTCAAAGAGTTTTTGAGTTTGACGGCATATTCGAAAGTATTTTGAACGTGCGGCAATTGGCCTATTCCGAAGCTTCCGGCTGAGCCTGCTCAAAGGTGACGCGTTCAAATTTCACAGTGGTGATTTTGTCGTCCAATCGCTTGATGACCTCAGAGGTCACATCTACGTCCGGTGAGGCATAAATGAGCGTGCTGCGGTCCACCATAATCGTGGCGCCTCGTTCCTTGATGATATCCTGATAGATCGGCTCAACGGCTGTCACCAGTTCATCGCGGCGAGACTTGACGACCGTTTGCTCCCACTCAGCCTGAAGGCGTTGGGAGGAGATTTGATAATCTTGGACCCGTTTCTTCCACCGTTCGACTCTTTGCTCGCGAACCTCAGGCGTGAACATGGCCTGCATCTGCTTGATTTCTTCCTCTTCCTTCCGGATCGCTTCCGACTCTTTTTTCAACTCCGCCTGGATCGACTCGTTGAGCTGTCTGGCCTTTTCGTTGAGATCTTTACCGGCTTTGGATTCCGCAATGATCTTGGCTTGATTGACGACCAAGATAATGGGCGCTTCCTGTGCCTGCACTTGCCCGTTCAAAAAGAATAGGGAGCATGTCAGGCCAAGTGCAATTTGGCCAAACAACCGTCTCAATTTTCGTGTCATGGTCTAGAACCTTGTTCCGGCGCTAAATCTAAAGCTTTCCGTTTTGTCGTAACTTTCCTTCTGGAAGGCATTGGCAAAGTCCAACCGGACCGGTCCAAATGGAGAATCCCAGAAGATACTCACACCCGCCGAGGCCCTAAGAGACAGATCGTCCGCAATGAAGGGGCCTTGATCGGAGGAATCAAGTTCGCCGAGTGTACCAAATTCTGTAAAGAGCGCACCCTTAATGCCGAACTCTTCGGGTAAGCCGACCGGGAACCTGAGTTCAACCGTACCGATCGCATAGACATTGCCGCCTAAGGCGTCGTCGGTGATTAGGTCGCGCGGGCCAAGTCCCGAGACATCAAAGCCACGGAAACTATTACCGCCTTTAAAGAAACGGTCGTTCAACCGAACATCGTCATCGCCCAGGCCCATAATGTATCCACCGGTTCCTTGAACGCTGAACACCACGTCATTCCAGATTCCGTAATACCAAGCGGCTTGGCCTTCGTTGCGAAGGTATTTTACGTCACCGCCGAGACCCGCAATGTCCTGAGTAAAGCTGGCGCGCCAACCCCGTGTGGGTTCGATGGGGTCATTCCGGCGGTCTGTGGCGATTGTGTAGCCGACCACAGATGTGATGTCTTCGCCGCGCTGAGCACAAACACGAATAGAGATGATGCCGCTGTCGCAAAGCGCGTCAGACACTTCGATATCATCTTGACGCAAAGTGTATCTAACGTTTGCGCTGGTAAACTCCGTAAGCGGAAAACCTGCCCTCAACCCAAAGCCGATACTGTCGGTTTCGAAGCCAGATTCATCTGCGTAGTCTGTCGTGGTCTTAAAGATGTCAAAACCGGCCGCCAATCGCCTGTTGAGGAAGTAAGGTTCCGTGAAGCGAATATCGACCTGTTGACGGCGTCCACTTAAGGTCACCCGCAAGCGCAAGAATTGGCCGCGACCCAACAGATTGCGTTCCGATATACTAAAGTCGGTGATGAAGTTATCGGTGGATGAAAAGCCAGCACCGATCGAAAGTTCACCGGTGGATTGTTCTTCCACGTCGACGTTGAGAACCGTTTTGTCAGGACTGGACCCCGGTTCCTCGGTAATCTCCACTTCTTTAAAATAGCCAAGTCCGCGGATACGTGCGCGGGACCGGTCGATCAGGATCTTATTGTAAGCATCCCCTTCGAGCACCCTCACCTCGCGGCGAATGACATTGTCGAGTGTCCGGACGTTTCCGTTGATATTGATACGTTCGACATAGACCCGCGGGCCCTCGGAGATCTCAAAGTTGATATCGATGGTTCTGGCACTGCGGTCTTTATTCGTCCGGGGCCGAATGTCCACAAAGGCATAACCTTGCACGCCTGCAGCAAAGGTCATGGCATCAACAATATTGTCGATCCGATCAGCGTTATACGTATCGCCGCTCTCAACATTAATAAGGCGCGATAGAGCGTTCGCGTTCAGAGCTTCCAGCTCGGTTGTGACCGTGAGTTCTCCGAAATTATACTTTTCGCCTTCATCCACCGTCATGGTGATGAAGAAGCTCTTCCGGTCACGCGTCAGCTCAGCGACTGCCGAAACGACGCGGAAATCAGCATAGCCTTCGGAAAGATAAAACTTTCTCAATTGCTCCTGATCAAAAGCCAACCGGTCCGGGTCATAATTGTCGTTCGACTCCAAGAACTTCCACCAGCGGGATTCAGACGTCACCATCACCTTCTTGAGATCACCGTCGTCAAAGGCTTCATTGCCGACAAAGGTGATCTTGCTGATGCCAGTTTCATCGCCTTCGTTGATTTCAAACACCAAGTCGACGCGATTTTGCGGAAGCTGGATGACTTTGGGATTGACGGTTGCTGCAAAGCGACCGGCGCGGCGATAAAACTCTAAAATCTTTTGTACATCGGCCTGCACTTTAGCCCGCGTGTAGACAATACGAGGCCGCAGATCGACTTCCTCATAAAGATCCTCGTCGTCTTTGGCTTTGTTGCCTTCAAAGGCGACACGGTTGATGATCGGATTTTCAACCACGCGAATAATCAGATTATTCACACGCCGCCCCATCGTCACGTCGGCAAAAAGACCGGTGGCAAACAGCGTCTTCAAAGATAAGTCGATCGTTTCCGGATCAAAAGGATCGCCCGGTTGGATGATCAGATAAGACGCCACCGTTGAGGGTTCGATGCGTTGATTGCCTTCAACCAGGATCCGCTCAATTGTGCCCCCGCGAAACGAGTCGGATTGTGCCCAGCTTTCCCCAGCGATCACCATGACCATGCTCAAACAAATGGTCAGGAATCGTAAACTATAAAAATTCATTCGTGTCATATCCGCCCAGCGCCTGTTTACCCATTACTCTTTGATCAGTTAATTGCCCCAGAAATATTGGGAATAAGAGAAAGTTGAGTGATGTCATTCCAAGTGGCAAAGACCATGAGACATAGAACCATCGCCAGCCCCACTCGGAATCCATACTCCTGAACACGTTCACTCAAAGGTTTTCCGGCCACCGCCTCATAGGCATAGTAAAGCAAATGCCCCCCGTCGAGCATGGGCACCGGAAACAGATTGATCAACCCAATACTCACGGACAAAATTGCCGCCAGATTGATCAATGCAACAAACCCCAAACCGGCCACTTCACCGGAAATTTGGGCGATACGAACCGGCCCGCTGATTTGCGCCGCATCTTCTTTTCCAACGAAAAGCCTGCTGACGAAAACCATGGTCTGTTCGACGATGAACCAGGTCTGGCCTACGCCAACCTGAACGGCCTTGATGGGGCCATAACGTTCATAAATCGTGTCTTCTTCAAGACCGCGATGCTGAAAGCCGAGTTTGCCCAACTGCACCTTGTTGCCGAACGGATCAACATCTTCCATGCGCTGGGGCGTCGCAACCAAGTCGATCAATTGCCCGTTGCGGTCGACACGGATCGACAGTTCGTTCCCGGAGCTCAAAGCAACGACTCCCTGGAGCTCCGTGAAGCTGTCAATTTTCCGTCCGTCGATTTCCGTTATCAGATCGCCATATTGCAGACCTGCCGCCTCGGCCGCGCTTTCAGGCAAAACCTCTCCGACACGAGGCATCAGCACTTGTTGGCCGACAAACCAGAAGAAGACGGAAAAAATGATGATGGACAAAAGGAAATTCGCAAACGGTCCCGCCGCGACAATTGCCGCTCTTTGATAGAGCGGCTTAAAGTGAAAGAGTTCAGACAGTTCTTGTTCGGAGAGATTTTCTCTCTGCTGTTTTAAATGCTCCTGATCCGGCGTACTGGCGGCATTTTCATCGCCGTGAAATTTGACATAGCCGCCCAACGGCACCCAGCTGACCCGCCAGCGTGTCCCGTGGCGATCGAACCAGCCAAAAATCTCTTTGCCGAAACCAATAGAAAACACATCCACTTTGGTGCCGAAATATCTGGCAACGGAAAAATGCCCAAGCTCATGAAAGAACACGACGATCGTTAGAACAAAAAGAAACGGCACCAGATAGGAGATCAATCCGGTCGCGCTGCTCCATATTCCCAAGATGAAATCCATCAACGTCCCCTAAACTGTCGCACTCTCACTGTCCGACATAATCCCGGACCAACTGCTCGGCTTCCCGTCGCGCCAATCCATCCAAATATTCAACGTCTTCAAGACTGCCAAAACTCGCCTTTCCGGCCGTGTGACAAGTCCTTTCGATCGTTGCTTGGACGACGGCCGCAATATCTAGGAACCCCAGCCTTCGGTCAAGAAACCCCCGCACCGCAATTTCATTTGCAGCGTTTAAGATAGTAGGCGTGCCTCCGCCGGTTTGCAAGCTTTGCCGCGCAATCGAAAGGGCCGGAAAGCGGCCCAAATCCGGCGTTTCAAACGTCAATTTGGCGATCTCACCCAAATCAAGTCTCTGTGCCGGTGTCGCAATGCGGTGGGGCCAGCCAAGGGTGCTGGCGATAGGAATCCGCATATCCGGACTGCCCAATTGGGCCAAAACAGAGCCGTCGATATATTGCACCAGGCTGTGCACAACCGATTGCGGGTGAACCAGGACGCCAATTCGCTCCGCCGGCATATCGAAAAGATAAGCAGCCTCAATGAGTTCCAGGCCTTTGTTCATCATGGTCGCCGAGTCGACCGAGATCTTGGCGCCCATATTCCAATTGGGATGGTTAACGGCCTGTTCCGGAGTGGCCTGGCTCATAGCCTCGGCGGTCCACTCTCGAAAAGGCCCTCCGGAGGCCGTCAAAATCAGCATCTCAACGGCTTCAGGTTGGTCGGTTTCTAAGACCTGAAAAATCGCATTATGTTCTGAATCGACCGGCAAAAGAGTTGCGTTGCTCTTATGCACCAAATCCATCAGCAAGGGTCCCGCACAGACGAGACACTCCTTATTGGCAAGTGCAACCATGGCCCCGCGGCGAATCGCGGCCACCGTGGGTTTTAGTCCGGCCGCGCCAACAATGGCAGACATCACCCAATCGGCGGGCTGCTCTGCTGCCTCCACAATGGCGGCGTCGCCGCTGGCGGCTTTGACCGAGGTGCCGGCAAGACCATCTTTTAGTGTCTGATAGTGTTTTTCGTCTCCTATCACCGCCGTCTTTGGTCTGAATGTGCGCGCCTGCTCAATCAACAGCTCAACGTTCCGGTGCGCTGTTAGGGCTTCAAGCGGAAACACATTCTCAGACTCATCTGCCGCGCCGGCACGGCATCTTGCGATGAGATCCAGTGTGTTACAGCCAACAGACCCGGTTGATCCCAAAACACTGAGACGACGTGACATGAGATCCGGCTGCGTCACCATGTCTTCGAGCTGACTTGCCAATTTTGAACCGTGTTGAGCCAATGGGTGTCCTTTTTGCCGTATCTCAAATTCAAGTCACTGCACGGAACACAATTGTCCCAAGGGCGACAATGAGGCAAGCAAACATAAGACCATCAAACCTGTCCAATACGCCGCCATGTCCGGGAATCAATTGGCTTGAATCCTTGGCGTCAAAATGCCTTTTGACGGAAGACTCAATGATATCACCTATTTGCGACACAACTGCGATGGCGAGACCAGCGACGATACCAAGCCAAATCGGCACGCCGTCGATCATGCCGGCCGCTGCTGCCGACACAAGTGCGGCCAGCAGCCCGCCTCCAATCAATCCGGCCCAGGTTTTTGATGGTGAGATTGACGGCACAAGTTTCGGACCGCCAATGCTCTTGCCGGCAAAATAGGCCCCTACATCGGTGGCCACAACGGCAAACACCAGGACCAGGACGCCCACAAATCCGATGGCCGAATCTTGGCGCAACCAAATCACCAAAATAGGTGTGCCGATGGTATAGGCAACGCCAACCCCAATCCAAAGAGAGCGACGGCCTTGGAACGCTTCGGCAAGCGCGGCCAGAGCGGCACCCAAGGCGATCAGCAGAAATGCGCTTGCCACATTTTCAAAGACCATATTGACGACCGCAAGCAAGATGGCCACCAAATGAATCGCGAAGGCTGGCGTTTTGAGCGACGACCCAACCAGTAAGTGCCATTCATACGCCATGAGTGCCGACACCAACCCCACGAAGATGGCGAAAGGTACGCCGCCCAGCCATAGGGCTCCTAAGCAAATCGGCAAAAGGATCAGGGCAGAGATAACGCGCCGTCTTAGGTTGGCCCAATTCTTGGACGGCGGCTCAACAATCGGTGCATGTGTGTCTTCGTTTGAAATGTTACTCACGTCGCCTGCTTTGCTGAAGGCCGCATGAGATCATCCTCTTCGGGAAGACCTTCGTTTGGGCGTCCGCCGAATCGCCGATCGCGGCGATGAAACTCTGCAACGGCCTCCTCAAAATGACGAATGGTAAACTCGGGCCAATAGACATCGACAAAAACAAACTCCGAATAGGCCGATTGCCAGGTCAAAAAATTGCTCAGACGCTGCTCTCCGCTCGTCCGGATTATCAGGTCAGGATCTGGAATATCCTTTGTATAAAGTGCACTAGACAGAGTTTCTTGAGTAATTGCTTCAGGTTGAAGCGCGCCCTGCGCGACGGATTTGGCCAGCTCAATGGCGGCGGCGGTTATTTCATCACGACCGCCATAATTAAAAGCAATGATCAGATTCAGGCCGGTGTTTCGGCAAGTCTTTCCCTCAGCATCGTCAATGAGCTTGACCAGATCCGCGCTTAGGCCTCTTCGCTCCCCTATGACGCGGATGCAGACATTTTTCTTGTGCAGGCGATCCAAGTCTTTGCGGATGTAGAGACGAAGAAGCCCCATGAGGTCGCTGACCTCTGATGGCGGTCTCGACCAATTCTCCGCCGAGAAACCATACAGCGTCAGATACTGGATATCCTTGCCTTCCAAATTTGTGACAAGTTCTCTGACGGCCTCAACACCTTGTTGGTGTCCCGCTTTGCGAGGAAGACTTCGGTCCTTTGCCCACCGGCCATTACCATCCATGATAATGGCCACATGCCGGGGCATTTTGCCTGCAACGACATTTGTTTGCGACACGTTCATCATGGATTCCCAGTTTACTGCCTGAAGCGACTCGAACGTTTAGACCTGCATGATCTCGGCGTCTTTGTTCGCCAATGCTTCATCGATTTGTTTGATATGCTGATCGGTCATTTCTTGGACCTCTTCAGACCACATCTTTTGCTCATCTTGACTCATGTGGCCATCTTTCTCGAGCTTCTTGAGCTGCTCCATGCCGTCGCGACGGACGTTGCGGACCGCCACTCTAGCTTGCTCCGCATATTTCGCCGCCACTTTGGTCAGCTCAACACGACGTTCCTCGTTCAGTTCGGGAATGGGAATCCGCACACTTTGTCCGTCAACCACCGGGTTGACGCCAAGACCTGCATTCTGAATCGCCTTTTCAACGGCGCTAACCGTTCCCTTATCCCAAACCTGAATCGAAATCATGCGTGGTTCAGGCACACTGATACTGCCGACCTGATTAAGCGGCATCGTCTGGCCATAGGCCTCGACTTGAATGGGTTCCACCAAACTTGCCGAAGCTCGACCGGTTCGCAGTCCTGAAAACTCTGACTTCAGGGCGACCATTGCCCCATCCATGCGTCTGCGGAGGTCATCAATATCTGGTTCTGTTTGCTCGTCTGCCATTGGCCTGATCCCGTTTTGCGGAGATTGCGTCGTTTCCCGCCATGCCACGCAATATATCAAGAATCGTGGATAGTGGTGCTAACACCTCCACCCTTGAGAATGTTAACAAACGCGCCCCGCTCTCGAATAGCAAAAACGATGATGGGAACCTTGTTCTCACGGGCCACGCTGATGGCCGAGGCATCCATCACCTTCAGATCTTGAGACAAAACGTCCATATAGCTCAGCTTTTCATAACGCTCCGCATTGCTGTCGAGCTTTGGGTCGGCGGAATAGACACCATCCACCTGCGTACCCTTGAAAAGACCGTCACATCCCATTTCCACCGCCCTTAAGGCCGCAGCCGTATCTGTCGTGAAGAAGGGGTTTCCGGTACCTGCCCCGAAGATGACGACCCGGCCCTTCTCCATATGGCGAATGGCTTTGCGCCGAATAAATGGCTCGCAGATGGACGCCATAGGAATGGCCGATTGGACGCGGGTCTGAACGCCCAATCCCTCTAACGCATTTTGCATCGCCAATGCGTTCATGACTGTCGCCAGCATGCCCATATAGTCCGCACTGGCCCGCTCCATACCTTTGGCGGCACCCGACAGGCCGCGGAAAATGTTTCCGCCACCAATGACCATGCAAACCTGAACACCAAGATCCACGGCATTTTTCACTTCCGAAGCGATACGTTGAACGGTCGTCAGATCAATGCCAAAGGCTTCGTCGCCCATGAGGGCTTCACCCGAGACCTTTAACAGCACTCGGTTATACGTGCTTTTTCCGGCCGATGGGGACGAGTCGGGGTCAGATTCGCTATTCATGACATGCGCTATACCACACTTTCACAAGGTTCCAATGACCCATTGTGAAACCCGGGCACAATATGAAAATCAAAGACTTAGCCGCCAATAAGGCCTGAGCGACCCATCACTCCGGCTTATCTGGTTCGTCTTCAATACCGGCCGCGGCCGCAACTTCAGCCGCAAAGTCGTCTTCTTTTTTCTCGATACCTTCGCCCAGTTCAAACCGAAGAAACTGTTTGATCGCGACGGGAGCACCGATGGAGCCTTCGGCGTTTTTCAACACCTGTTCGATCCGGGTCTCTCCATCGACGACAAACGTTTGCGACAGCAAAGCGACATCCTCATAGAACTTGCGAATGCGTCCTTCGACCATCTTCTCGATGATGTTATCCGGTTTCCCGGACTCTCGAGCTTGCTCGATTAAAACCGCCCGCTCCTTCTCAACAACGTCCGCGGACACGCCGTCTTTATCAAGCGCGAGAGGATTGGTGGCTGCAACATGCATGGCGATTTGCTTACCCAGCGCGTTCAATTCGGCAGCATCGCCGGTCGATTCCAGAGCGATCAAAACGCCGATCTTGCCTTGGCCCGGAACAACCTGATTGTGAATATAACTGGCCACGACACCATTGCCGACTTCAAGACCGGACGATCTGCGCACAGACATGTTCTCACCGATCGTTGCAACCATGTTGGTCATGTGTTCTTCAACGGCCACGCCAGCCCCAGGAACTTGCGCAGTCTTCAAAGCGTCGAAATCACCGCCCACCGTCAAAGCCAGATCTGAGATTTGCTTCACAAGGTCTTGGAATGTTTCATTTCTGGCAACAAAGTCGGTTTCAGAATTCACTTCAACAAGAACGGCCTGTTTATCATCTTCCGTTGACGCAATGGCGACAAGACCTTCGGCGGCGACACGGCCGGCTTTCTTGGCGGCCTTTGCCAGACCTTTTGTGCGAAGCCAATCAACGGCGGCCTCAAGATCGCCGCCATTTTCTTGTAGTGCTTTCTTGCAGTCCATCATTCCGGCTCCGCTTTTTTCGCGGAGCTCTTTGACCAATGCTGCGGTAATATTGGACATCAAATTTTCCTGTCACTTCAATTCAACTTAAAACCAACTGCTTTGAGATCACTCAAGCTGGTGCTGCAGGTGTTTCTTCCTGAGCTGTTTCAGCCGATGCGCCTTCAGTAGCCTCCTCAGCCGGTGCGCTCTCCGCTTCGTCCTGACTCAAATCAGGCAACGGCTCTACAGGCAGTTCCTCAGACTCGCCAATATCCACACCGGCGCTGCCGGCACTTTGTGAGATCCCGTCCAGAACAGCACGCGAAAGCAAATCGCAGTAAAGACTGATGGCACGGGCCGCATCGTCGTTCCCCGGGATCGGATAATCGATACCGTCCGGATCGCAATTGGTATCAACAACGGCGATGACCGGGATACCGAGCTTGCGGGCTTCCTGGATGGCAATCGATTCACGATTTGTGTCGATTACGAACATGATGTCCGGGATGCCGCCCATGTCTTTGATACCGCCCAACGCACGCTCCAACTTGTCCTTCTCACGGGTCAGTTGGAGTGTTTCTTTCTTCGTCAGACCGGTTGTTTCGCCGGACAAGGTTTCCTCCAGGGTCCGCAGACGCCGAATGGAATTCGAAATGGTCTTCCAATTTGTCAGCGTGCCGCCCAACCAGCGATGGTTGACATAATATTGCGCACAGCGTTCGGCAGCTTCGGCAACCACTTGGGAAGCTTGACGTTTTGTGCCGACAAACAACACACGGCCGCCGCCGCTCACTGTTTCCTGAACCTTCACCAGTGCCTGGTGCAGCAGAGGAACGGATTTGGAAAGATCAATAATATGGATGTTGTTGCGGTCTCCAAAGATGAACTCCCCCATCTTGGGATTCCATCTGTGTGTTTGGTGACCAAAATGTACGCCAGCTTCCAGAAGCTGACGCATAGAAAAATCAGGCAGCGCCATGCTGTATCTCCTTTTCCGGTTTAACCTCCACGGGGTTTGCCTTCATCCGAAGACACCGGATCGACACGACCACTGATCTGGCCACGCCGAAGCCCCGTGTGTGGAATGGGCCGGGTTATAAGGGGGGTTGGGCCCGGACGCAAGGCTTGTTTCGTGACAAAAATGCGTAAATTCCAGACCTTTTGGACGATCAGGCGTCCTGCACGTCGATCACTCCGGGCACCGCCTTCAAAGCCCCCTTCAAAGCCGGGGTGATCGGAACCCGCTCAGGCAGCTCCAGCTCGACCTCCTGGCCGACCTGATCCAATAACAGCACCAGATTGACCTGCCCTTGCCGGGCTTTGGACTTATCCGAGCGGTTTTTGGCTGTTTCGAGGGTTTTCTTGACCCCCGAAATACTCTCCGGCACGTTCAAAAACACCTTAAACCCGGCAATCGCATTGGCTGTGACCTCTTCCACGCTGCGTAAGGCTTTAGCCGTAAGGCGCAACTCATCTTCCCGCCACTCGACCGATGTGGTCACCACAATGGCCTCGCCGGGCTCCAACATGTCGCCTTGCTCGGCCAGCAGATCGGAAAAGACGACCACCTCAAAATTTCCGGACGGATCGGACAATTCCACAAAGGCGTAAGGCCGATCGCTCTTTTGAGACCGGCGGTTGTTTCTTTTGCTGATCACCCCGGCGAGCTGGGCAATGCTGGATTGACGGTCCGTCCGGTTCTTCAATTCTTCAAAGGTCACAACTTTGCGCTGCCGGAGCGCCGGCAGATAGTCCACCAGCGGATGACCGGACAGAAAGAAGCCGATGGCCTCTTTCTCCTCGTTCAACTTTTCGATCGGTTCCCAATCGTCAATCACCGGCAAGGGCGGATTGGCCAAAACTTCCGTCGCCTCGCCAAACAGACTTTCTTGGGAACTTTGCCGCTCCTGTGCCGCATGGTTCGACAGATTGAGCAACAGATCGACCGACCGGGTCACTTGCGCCCGGTTGGGATTGAGGCGGTCAAAGGCCCCGGCGCGCGCCAAGTTTTCCAAAGCACGCTTATTGACCATCTGCGGGTTCACCCGGCGTGCAAAATCAAACAAGTCTTTAAAGGGGCCATCCTTTTCGCGCATGGCCACCAAATGCGCCATGGCTTGCTCGCCGACATTTTTTACGGCCGAAAGGGCATAAACAATATTGCTATCAGATGTGGAAAAATCGGACTGAGACGAATTGATGTCCGGCTGGAGCACTTTGATACCGAAGTCTTGCGCGTCTTGTTTAAAGACGTTCAGTTTGTCCGTATTGCCCTTATCGAGAGTCATAATGGCGGCCAAAAATTCGACCGGGTGATTGGCTTTGAGATAGGCGGTTTGATAGGCAATTAAGGCGTAGCAAGCAGAATGGCTCTTGTTAAAGCCGTAGCCTGCAAACTTGTTGACCAACTCAAAGATATAGTCGGCCCGGTCCCGGTCTACACCGTTCTTCGTAGCGCCTTCGACAAAGCGGACCTTTTGTTGATCCATCTCCGCCTTGATCTTTTTACCCATGGCACGCCGGAGCAAGTCCGCTTCGCCCAGCGAATATCCGGAGAGCACCTGCGCCACCTGCATGACCTGTTCCTGATAGATCATTACCCCATAAGTATCGGCCAAAATGGGCACGACCGTTTCATGCAAAAACTCCGGCTCTTCCTTGCCGTGTTTGCAATCGAGATATTTGGGAATGTTTTCCATCGGCCCAGGGCGGAACAGGGCGACAAGAGCGATCAAGTCTTCGATGTTGCTGGGACGCGCGCGGCGCAACAAATCCTGCATGCCCGAGCTTTCAAATTGGAACACGCCGATCGTGTGCCCCTTGGCAATCATCTCATAGGTTTTTTCATCATCGAGCGGCAAATTCTCAAGATCAATCTCGACACCTTTTTCGTGCAAAAGCATTTGCGCGCGTTTCAGTACGGTGAGAGTCTTCAAACCGAGAAAGTCAAACTTCACCAAACCCGCGGGCTCCACCCACTTCAAATTGAATTGGGTCACCGGCATGTCGGATCGCGGATCGCGATAGGTGGGCACAAGCTCTTCCAGGGGCCGGTCCCCGATCACAACGCCGGCCGCATGAGTCGATGCGTGACGATAAAGGCCTTCCAGTTTCAGCGCGATCTCCATAAGACGGCCGACCGCCTCTTCGGACCGTTGCATACGTTGAAGCTCCGGCTCGCCGTCAATGGCTTCGCGAAGTGTCGTGGGATTGGCCGGATTGTTTGGGATCATTTTACAGATCCGGTCGACCTGCCCGTAGGGCATTTGCAGCACACGGCCCACGTCCCTCACAACCGCACGGGCTTGCAACTTTCCGAAAGTGATGATCTGCGCGACCCGGTCATGGCCGTATTTGTTTTGCACATAGCGGATCACTTCGTCGCGCCGGTCCTGACAAAAGTCGATGTCAAAATCAGGCATGGAGACGCGCTCCGGATTCAAGAAGCGCTCAAACAGCAATGAAAAGCGAAGCGGATCCAAATCTGTGATGGTCAGCGCCCAGGCAATAATCGAACCGGCACCGGAGCCGCGTCCCGGTCCAACGGGAATATCCTGTGCCTTCGACCATTTGATAAAATCGGCCACGATCAAGAAGTAACCGGGGAACTCCATGCGAATAATAATGTCGAGCTCAAAGTTGAGCCGGTCCCAATATTCTTTTTCGTCGACGGCAGCGCCGTGAATTTTTAGGCGTTCTTTGAGCCCCTGCTCTGCTTGACGCCTGAGTTCGGCGGCCTCATCCCGTCCTTCGCCCGTATCGAAATTCGGCAGGATGGGCGGATGCTCTTTGGGCATGTAGGCGCAACGGCGCGCAATCTCAATCGTATTCTCAACAGCTTCCGGTAAATCCGAAAACAGCTCAACCATTTCTTGGGGCGATTTAAAGTAATGCTCCGCCGTCAGACGAAACCGATCATCCTGACTGACATAGGCGCCCTGCGCGATGCACAACAAGGCATCGTGGGCTTCGGCCATATCCGGTGTCGCAAAATAGGGTTCATTCGTGGCGACCAGCGGTAGATCATAAGCATAGGCCAGTTCGACCAGAACCGGTTCCGTGATCGTGCTGACATCATCGTGACGCTGCAGCTCGATATAGATGTTACCGGCAAACAGATCCGCAAATGTTTGCAACAAGGACTTTGCTTTGTCCTTGGCATCGTCCCGGATGAGCCGGTCTATGGGACCGTGGCGGCCACCGGTCAGCAAAATAAGTCCGTCGCGATGCTGTGCCAATTCACTCAGCTTAATCTTGACGCCCTCACCGTCATTGTCCCGATAAGCCAAGCTCGACAGTTTCATGAGGTTGCCGTAGCCGATTTGCGATTTGGCAATGAGAGCGATTTTCCCAGCCGTTTCCGAACGGTGAACCATGCCAGGTGTGCGCAGGGAGCCGGCCGGTTCCGGTGCCTCTTCCAAATCGAGATCCAATGTGCATCCGATAATGGGCTGAATGCCCTCTTTTGACAGGACACTGGAAAATTCGAGTGCACCGAAAAGGTTGTTGGTATCGCTCACGCCTAAGGCCGGCATGCCGTGATCACGGATCAATGCGGGCAGGCTTTTAATGGGAAGCGCGCCTTCGGCCAGGGAATATGCGGTGTGCAAACGAAGATGAACAAAGGCGCTGGGACTGGCCGGCAGAGCGCTGAGATCTATGGGGCCGGCATCTGCTGTAGACACGTCAATGCACCTTGTCGTCTTTCAATGTTGAGATTCGATTGAGCGATCATGCGACGCCGATCCGGCCATGACCATGCTGAAATCGACATATCCACAGCTTTTTGCCTTTAGCTGAGCATGCCCCGCTCCAAAATTTGCAGCCAAAGAAGGCATGTCCAGACAAACCCACCAAGGGTGAGCACCGCAACACAGTCTTGAACCAAAGTCTTCATTATGTTCTCCTCTTGTTCTCAAGGAGAAAGTTCCACTTTTGTTCTATTCAGGTCAACCCAAAAAGCGGGAATCTTAAGGCCTAGAAATACTGATGTGTTTTCAGTGAGTTAAGAGGTCAGGTGACCATCTTCCAATCGCACCACCCGATCCATACGCCCGGCGAGCTCCATGTTATGGGTCGCGATCAGGGCACCCAATCCGTCCTTTCGAACCAAATTGAGCAGATTATCAAACACGCCCTCGGAGGTTTTGGGATCAAGATTGCCGGTCGGCTCATCGGCCAGGAGCAATTTAGGCTTATTGGCCAAAGCTCTGGCAATCGCGACACGCTGCTGTTCGCCGCCGGACATCTGCATGGGTTGATGGGTCAATCTTTCGCCGAGACCCATTTGTGTCAGCAAATCGTTGGCCCGCTCGGCGGCCGCGGAAGCGGATCGTCCCCCGATCATTTGCGGTAAAACCACATTCTCCCGAGCCGTAAACTCGGGCAACAGATGATGAAACTGATAGACAAACCCGACCTTGGTGCGGCGCACCTTCGTGCGTTGGCTGTCGCTCGCCTCACTGCAATTCTTACCATCAATGGTAACAGTGCCCGAGTCCGGTGCCTCTAACAGTCCTGCAATATGCAAAAGCGTCGACTTACCGGATCCGGAAGGCCCCAACAGGCCCACAACCTCGCCCTCATGGATGGTGAGATTGGTGCCCTTCAGAACTTCTATGCGCGTATCTTCTTCGCCGAAGCCTTGATTGATATTTTTGAGATCTAAGATCACCCCCCTTTGCGCCATATTACTCGTACCTCAGCGCTTGCACAGGATCGAGGCGCGCCGCGCGCCAAGAGGGATAAAGGGTCGCCAGGAACGAAATGCCCAAAGCCATCAAGACAACAGCCAGCACTTCGTCATTCTGCATATCCACGGGCATTTCAGACAGGAAGTAAATTAGCGGATTAAAAAACTCGATATCAAACAGGTCAGAGAGCCCCTGACGTATGGCTTCAATGTTTTGACAAAACACAACACCGACAAGAACGCCAAGAAAGGTACCTACAATACCAATTGACGAACCGGTCATACAAAAGATGCGTAAGATCGCACCTCTCGATGCCCCCATGCTGCGCAAAATCGCAATATCTTGCCCCTTGTCTTTCACCAACATGATCAGACCGGAAACAATGTTGAGCGCGGCTACTAAAATAATCAGTGACAGAATCAAGAACATGACATTGCGTTCGACCTGCAGAGCTTCAAAAAGCGCCGCATTTGAAAACTGCCAAGGAGCGACGGATACCGGCCCATCAAAAATATTGGCAACCTGGTCCACGAAGTCCCGTGCCTGGTCCGGATCATCGAGCATAATTTCAAATGTACTCACCGCCTCCGGCAAATTGAAATAGATTTGAGCATCCTCCAACCGCATAAAGGCAAAGGCCTTGTCATATTCGGACATGCCGACGGTTGCCACTGCTGTCACAGGATAAGCTTTAATGCGCGGTGTCACCCCGAATGGGGTCACAGAGCCATTGGGCGAGACAAGGGTTACGGAACTGTATAACGAAACCCCAAGGTTACTAGCTAAGATGGAGCCTACGATCAAACCGCCCGATTCATCGAACCCCTGTAACTCGCCGACCAGCGCTTCTAGTCCAACGTCTTTCAAGCGTTCAAAATCGCTTTCTTGAATTCCCCGGACTAATACACCCTGATTGGTGTTATTGGCCGAGGCCATGACCTGGCCTTCCAAATATGGGGTAACCCTAGTAACCCCTGGGATTTGCCGAATTCGCTCCGCGATCGCACCATAATCCGTGAATCCGGTTCCGTCATATGTTCTGACTTGCATATGTCCGTTCACGCCTAAGATCTTGCCCATGAGCTCCGTACGGAAACCATTCATCACGGACATGACGATAATGAGTGTGGCAACACCTAGGGTAATTCCAACCAAAGAAAACCCGGTGATGACGGAAATAAAACTTTCCTTGCGGCGCGCCCGCAAATAGCGCAGGGCCAACATCCATTCAAACGGGGCAAAGGGCATAAGATAGGCTCGCTTAACTCGTTAGTTTGCTCAGTGCGGACTCAACCGACATTTCTTCGCGTTCGCCGCTAGCGCGGTTTTTCAACTCGACCACTCCTGTCTTCAAACCACGCGGGCCGACAATGACTTGCCATGGCAATCCGATCAAATCCATGGTCGAGAATTTCGCTCCGGCGCGTTCGCTCGTATCGTCGTATAAGACCTCTTGTCCGGCACTCGTCAGCTTTGCATACAAATCCTCGCACGCCTGATCGGTCGCCTCATCTCCCGACTTCAAATTAATCAGGCCTATATCAAATGGTGCAACAGATTGTGGCCAAATGATGCCGTCATCATCGTGACCGGCCTCAATGATGGCCCCCATCAGACGCGAGACACCAATCCCGTAAGAGCCCATTTCAACAGGCAACAGATTTCCGTCCGGGCCGGCAACTTCCGCCTTCATGGATTTGGAATATTTGGTGCCGAAATAGAAAATGTGTCCGACTTCGATGCCGCGGGCGGTCAGACGGCGATCCTCCGGCACCTCCTTCTCGAAGGTCGCCGCGTCATGTTTCTCGTCTGTCGCCGCATAAAGAGACGTCCGCTCCCGGATGATGGCATTCAGATCCGATTGATAATCGATATCATCACCTGGGGCCTCCATTTCCCCCAGGTCTTTGTGGCAGAAGACTTCGCTTTCGCCGGTCTCTGCCAAAATAATGAATTCGTGGCTCATATCACCGCCGATAGGTCCGGTATCCGCGGCCATGGGAATGGCCTTCAATCCCATCCGTTCAAAGGTGCGTAAATAAGCGACAAACATTTGATTGTACGAGCGGCGGGAGTCTTCTGCCGTCAGATCAAAAGAATAGGCATCTTTCATAAGAAACTCACGGCCGCGCATCACACCGAAACGCGGCCGGATCTCATCACGAAATTTCCACTGAATGTGATAGAGATTGAGCGGCAAATCTTTATAGGACCGAACCGTGCTGCGAAAAATATCCGTGATCAGCTCTTCATTGGTCGGGCCGTAAAGCAATTCCCGATCGTGCCGGTCGTTGATCCGCAACATTTCAAGGCCATAATCATCGTAGCGCTCACTTTCACGCCACAACTCCGCCGATTGAATGGTGGGCATGAGGAGCTCAATAGCTCCCGCCCGATTTTGCTCCTCACGAACAATCTGTTCTATTTTTTTCAGAACACGAAGACCGAGCGGCAACCAGGAATAAATGCCCGCCGCGGATTGACGGATCAGTCCGGCGCGCAACATCAAACGGTGAGAGGCAATTTGAGCGTCAGCCGGCGTCTCTTTCAGAGTGGGCAGGTAGTAGCGTGAGAGCCGCATTTTAAGGTCATTCTTTCATTTGGTCTTTGAATCGGCCGCCAGGTTGCACATATGCGGCTGAGCCCGTCAACCGCTTTTGAAGACGGGGATTTTGGGCATTTTCTCAAGGGATAACGGCCTAGCGTTCTTTGCAATAAGCAATGACGGCTTGATATTGAGAGGTCGACAGTGGCTGTCCGTTCAGCGAGATTTGGGCCGTCTCCAAATTCACGCTCACTTTACCAATGCTGCCCTCCGGTCTCAGTGGATCCTCAAGAGGCAGCCCCACAAGAAGATCGAAATTGACCACCTCGGGCATTTGAAATTGCGGACCGTTGAGGTCTGCCGGCACCACGGGATCGCCGTTCACGTCAACCCCTGGCCTATAGGTGACGTCCGCATCGGGAATGTGTTTTTCCAAATACAGACAGTCCGACTCGGAGACGGCAATCACCTCCTGAGCAACAGACGCGCCGAGCGGCCAAAGCAAACCAAACGCAAGAATGAGCAGTTTTCGCATGGGATCAGCTTATCTCATCCAGTCTTGATCAATTCTTACCGGTTAAGATTAACCTTGCGGACAAAGCTCTAAAACCCTTCTCCCGTGTCCAGAGTAATAATTGCAGAGTCAATCGCAAGATAGACAAGACCCCATGCGAGAATGGACACGCCGGTCGTGGCCAACATTTTTTTGATGATCAGGGGGCGCTTTGGGGCACCTGGCTCCGTGCCCTCTTCGATCTCACCGTCTTCAGATTGTGACTTCACGCCAAACGGCAATGCCATGAGGAACACAAGCCACCAGATCACGATATACACAATAATGCCGGTGACCACGTTCATGGGCTGCGATCCTAAACTTGTTCCAGCTCGGTCAATGTCCCACAGAAATCTTTGGGATGCAGAAAAAGAACGGGCTTTCCATGGGCGCCAATCTTAGGTTCACCATCGCCCAAAATGCGCGCGCCGTTCGCCACAAGAGAGTCTCTTGCGGCTATGATATCTTCGACCTCGTAGCACACGTGATGCATGCCACCGGCAGGGTTGCGCTCTAAGAATTTGGCGATCGGTGAGCCTTCACCCAAAGGCTCAAGCAATTCGATTTTGGTGTTGGGCAATTCGACAAAGATGGTCGTGACGCCATGTTCCGGAAGCCCCTCCGGTGCAGAAACCTTGGCACCAAGAATGTTTTTGTAGGTTTCAGCCGCCGCCGCCACGTCGGGGACCACTATGGCTACATGATTTAATCGTCCAATCATTTTCTCACTCGTCAGTCACACGGTTTTCTCACAATTAGCTATGTGCGGATGATGGTTACGTCAACCAAGATCTTTTTTCCCCAATATTGCAAAATGGCCCGTCGGGCGGCCCGTCTTAAGGTCTGCTCGACACGATAGTCATCATCAAGCTCGCGGCGGCTCATTTTATCGGCGGCAACAATCACATGATCCTCAATAACTTCTACAAGCTCGTCACCGGACTGCGGCTCGTGCTCCGGCGCCCCCTGCAACCGGACATGGGGGTCCGCTACGATCCGGCCCTTTCCGTCAATCGCAATGGTCACCGTAGCCAATCCGCCATAGGCCATTTTCCGTCTTTCCCGAAGATGGCTATCCGCCTCATCGACCAAAATCCGCCCATCCAAATACAATCGGCCATAAGGGACTTCGTCGATAATCTGCGCCTTGCCTGGCGCTAGGCGGATCAGAGTCCCGTTTCGCGGAACGACCGCCTCCGGAATTTGTAGTTCTTTGGCGAGAGCGCCGTGTTCCATAAGATGGCGCACTTCGCCGTGCACCGGGATAGCGATCTGCGGCCGGACCCATTGATACATCTGGGCAAGTTCATCACGACACGGATGTCCCGAGACATGCACGAAATGGTCCCGATCCGTGATAATGCGAACGCCTGACTCTGCCAATTGATTTTGCAGTTCGTAGATGGCCAGTTCATTGCCCGGAATCACACGGGATGAAAAGACGACTGTGTCGCCGTCCCCAAGAGAAATATCCGGATTGTTCCCGGCGGCAATGCGCGCCAAAGCGGCGCGTGGTTCACCCTGGCTGCCGGTACACAGAAACAGAATTTTATCGGGTGGGAAATATCCCACGTCATCCTCTTGCACCAAGGGTCCAAAGCCCTGGAGCAGGTCAACCTCCTGTGCCGCCCGAACGATACGATGCATGGATCTGCCGACCAAACAGATATGGCGGTCATGGGCCTTGGCCACTTCCGCGATGGTCTCCAGACGCGCCACATTGGAGGCAAAACAGGCGACGGCTACCTTGCCCTTCAGAGTGCCCATCAACTCCATCAGACTTTTGCGAACATCGCCTTCCGACCCGGAGGTGCCGGGCTCAAAAACATTTGTAGAATCGCAAATCATCGCAAGAACGCCACGATCACCTTCGGCGCGCAGAGCCGCTTCGTCAGTGGTTTCACCGACCAAGGGGTCGGGATCGATTTTCCAGTCGCCGGTATGCAAAATCCGCCCAAGTGGTGTCACGATCGAAATCGCATTCGGTTCTGGGATCGAATGTGTCGTGGTGATCAGCTCAAGGGCAAAGGGGCCAAGCTCAATCGTCCCACCCAAGGGAACAATTGTTAAGTTTACTTGGGTCTCTAGGCCGGCTTCCTCAAGTTTTGATTGAACTAATTCGGCGGTGAAAGGCGTGGCAAAAACCGGACACCGAAGCTGCGGCCAGAGATGGGCGACAGCACCGATGTGATCTTCATGGCCATGGGTCAAAACCAGGCCCAGCACATTTTCGCGTTCGTCGAGAATAAAGGCCGGGTCCGGCATAATGACATCAATGCCCGGTGTACGCTCATCACCAAAGGTGACGCCTAAATCGATGATGATCCATTTCCTGTCGTCTTCCGGACCATAGCCCAGAAGATTCATATTCATCCCGATCTCGCCGGAGCCGCCGAGGGGAAGAAAAACCAACTCGTCATCTGAACTTGGTAACGCCATATAGACTTAAGCCGCCCCGCTATTGCGGCGATAAATCTCTTTCAGGCCGTCTATGGTCAGATCTTCATCAATATGCTGAATTACGTCCGTCCCATGACTGAAAAGATGGGCAAGTCCGCCTGTGGCGATCACCTGGAGATCTTGTCCTCGTTCCGCTTTTATGCGCGCAACCAACCCCTCAATGAGTCCGATATATCCCCAATAGATCCCCGACTGCATAGCCGAAATCGTATCTTGGCCGATCACGGAATTTGTGCGCGGTTGTTCGATCGCAATATTGGGCAGTTTGGCCGCTGCATTGTGCAAAGCCTCGACAGACAGATTGATGCCGGGCGAGATAATGCCCCCGCCATAAGATCCGTCAGCTTCTACGAGATCGAAAGTGGTCGCGGTTCCAAAATCAATCACGATCGACTGGCCCGGATATTTGATGTATGCGCCAATGGCGTTGGCCAATCGGTCCGCTCCAACCGATCCCGGCTCATCAATGCGGATCTTCAGTCCCAATTTTACGTTTGGCGATCCGATGATCAATGGCTCTGAGTTGAGATAGTCACGCGCCAATTGGGTCAGATGGAAATTTGTATCGGGCACCACAGACGAAATCACCATATTTGTCAGAGCTGCGAAATCCATACTCTGAAGCTGCAGCAATTGAGATAGCCAAACCCCATACTCATCTGCGGTGCGTTGACCATCGGTCACCAACCGCCAACGGCTGCGCCAGGTCTCACCATCCCAAATGGCGAAAACGGTATTGGTATTGCCGACATCAACGGTTAGCAGCATTGGGTCCCTTCTCATCGCCATCGGAGTTGAAATAGACATCGCCGGCGGTGATCAATCTTTCTTCGCCGCCCTCCAACCCGAGACGGAGAGCACCAGACTGGTCAAGCCCGCGAAAAATACCGTTGACGGTCTCATTGGGCAAACGGACTTCAATGGGCATATTAATGCGAGCGGCCCGCTCCAGCCAAGCCTGTCTTACCGGCAGGAATCCTTGCGCCCGCCATTTTGTTAACCATTGGTCGAAGCCCACGGCAAGATCGCCGAGGGCCGTATCCAAGGATACAGGTTCCGACGCGTGCGTGTTCAAAGCCGTCGCAGGAAAACGCACATCATCGGGTATATTCACGATATTCACACCGATCCCGACAATGAGCCACAACACGTCTCCCTTTTGCTGCACCTCCAGCAAAATCCCGGCGACTTTTCGGTCATCCAAAAGAACATCATTGGGCCATTTAAAGGCGATGCGACCGGGATCCACATGGGGCGCGAGCGCGCTACCGACGGCCAGAGCCGCCACAAAAGAAAGATTGGCCGCTTCCGACAAATCGCATTCAAGCGGCAGAACAAGCGAGCAAAACAAATTTCCGGGTTCAGACGCCCACCTATTTCCGCGTCGGCCTCGCCCGGCAGTCTGACGATGGGCCTGTATCCAAGTCGGGCCGAAACCGGACCGGCTCAAGATTTGCCGCTTGGCTTCCTCATTGGTGCTGTCAAGCACCGCATGGATTTGATGGTCATAACCTTGCGGCAGCGAAACCGTCATCCGGCGACCTCACATGAAGTGCCTCTAGAAAAGTGCCTTCGATACGCCGCCGGTTGCGCTCACGACCCAAAAGACAAACCCGGCGAAGAAGAAAACAAATGTGCTGGAGACACCAAGAACAAGTCTCACCTCAGGACCGGGCGTCGCGTCAAAAGCTTCGACCGGTTCGTCGAAATACATGATTTTGACAATGCGCAGATAGTAGTAGGCGCCGACCACGCTCGATAACACACCGACGATGGCCAAAAGATAAAGCTCAGCCGAGAGAGCGGCGATAATGACGTAAAACTTGGCAAAGAAACCGGCAAGCGGCGGAATACCTGCCAAAGAAAACATTAAGATAGCGAGGGCCGCTGCAACAACCGGCTGATTGCGCGACAGCCCGGCAAGCTCCTCAATCTCTTCAACAGCCCCCTGCTTTCTCCGCATGCTGAGGATGCAAGCGAAAACACCCAGAGTCATGAAGAGATAAATGGTCATATAGATAAGGACACCCTGGACACCTTGTTCGTTCCCGGCGGACAGGCCCATCAAGACAAATCCCATATGGCCGATGGACGAATAGGCCATGAGGCGTTTGATGTTGGTCTGTCCGATCGCGGCAAAGGCACCGACAACCATGCTCAAGATGGAGATCGCAATGATGATCTGTTGCCATTCCGGCGCGATACCGGCCTCGGAAGAAAACGGCCACATGAGAACGCGGACCATCAAAGCCATGGCCGCAATTTTGGGTGCTGCGGCGAAAAGAGCCGTAATCGGTGTCGGTGCCCCTTCATAGACATCCGGTGTCCACATATGGAATGGAACCGCAGAGACTTTGAAAGCCAGTCCGGCGGTCAGGAACACCACACCGAAGATCAGGCCCAAATTCCATTCGCCAGGCACAATCGCCATACGCAAGGCGTCGAAATTTGTCGTTCCGGTGAAGCCGTAAATGAGTGAGGCGCCATACAACAAAAGTCCGGATGACAGAGCCCCTAGGACAAAGTATTTCAGTCCGGCTTCCGTCGAGCGCAAGCTATCCCGATTGAAGGCGGCCAGCACGTAGAGCGACAGACTTTGCAGCTCAAGACCAACATACAAGGTGATGAGGTCATTGGCCGACACCATCATGCACATGCCGAGCGTCGCCAAGACCACCAAGATCGGATACTCAAACCGCTCCAATTTCTCTGATTTCAGGTATTCGAGAGACATAATGATGCTGAAGGCCGACCCCAGCAAAATCAGAATCTTCACGAACTGACTGAACTCGTCGACCACAAAACCACCGTCAAATGCCAGGCTCCGGTCGACTTGCGGGCCGATCACCAAGAAACCCGTAAACGCCAGCAGCGCCACGCTAGCCCAAGCCACCGAGCGTAGAGCGTTATTGCCGCGGAAGACGCCGAACATCAACAAAGCCATAGCGCCCGCAGCCAAAGTGATCTCAGGCAAAATCAGCGAGACACTCTCTGAGAAAGGAATTGCACCGGTGAGTGTTGGGTTCATCTTCAGAGCATCCTCTACCGGCTGACCGTGACAACATCTTTGTAGGCAGCAAGCGCGCCTTGATATTGATCAACAAGATTTCTGACGGATTCCGCGGTGACATCAAAAACGATGGCCGGATAGAATCCCATAATGAGCGTGGCGAGCACCAAGGGGACAAAAAGAGCAATCTCCCGGGGGTTCAAATCCAATATCGCCTTCAAGTTATCTTTCTGGAGTTCACCGAACACGACCCGCCGGTAAAGCCAAAGGGCATACCCCGCACTCAGCACCACACCGGTCGTTCCCAGCAACGCCACCCAAGTGTTGGCTTGGAACGTGCCGATCAGTGCACTGATCTCGCCGATAAAGCCGCTGGTGCCGGGGAGACCGACATTGCCCATAGTGAATAAGAGAAAGATCGCCGCATAGATCGGCATCCGATTGACCAAGCCGCCATAGGCCGCAATTTCCCGGGTATGTATCCGATCATAGATGACGCCCACACACAAGAATAGCGCGCCGGAAATAATTCCGTGACTGAGCATCTGGAAGATGCCGCCCTGCAAGCCCATCTCATTGGCGGCAAAGATGCCCATGGTCACCAATCCCATATGCGCCACGGACGAATATGCGATCAGTTTTTTCATGTCCTCCTGCATCAACGCTACGAGTGAGGTGTAAATGACCGCAACAACGCTGAGCGCAAACACGAGAGGCGCAAAATAGTCGGACGCGATCGGGAACATGGGCAGTGAAAAGCGCAAGAATCCGTACCCGCCCATTTTCAAGAGAATGCCGGCGAGGATAACGGATCCGGCTGTCGGTGCCTCTACATGAGCGTCCGGCAACCAGGTATGAACCGGCCACATGGGCATCTTCACAGCAAATGACGCAAAGAAGGCAAGCCAGAGCCACATCTGCATTTCCGGTGGGAAGTCGTAGCTCAGCAGATATTCAATATTGGTCGTGCCCGCTTCAAGATAGATGGCCACCAATGCCACAAGCATCAAAACGGACCCGAGCAGCGTATAGAGGAAGAACTTGTAAGACGCATAGACGCGGCGAGCGCCGCCCCAAACACCGATGATCAAGAACATCGGGATCAGACCGCCTTCAAAGAACAGATAGAACAAGACCAAATCCAGCGCACAGAAAACACCGATCATCAGCGTTTCGAGGACCAGAAACGCAATCATGTATTCTTTCACGCGGACTTTGATCGCGTCCCAACTCGCCAAAATACAAATCGGCATCAAAAAGGTGGTCAGCATGACGAAAAGAACAGAGATCCCGTCAACGCCCATATGATAATTGATGCCACCGCCCAGCCATTGACGTTCAATTTCAAATTGGAATTCGGCCGTATTCGGATCGAAATTGAACAACATAATCAGCGACATGCCGAATGTGCCGAGTGTGGTCCAAAGTGCTGTGGCTTTTGCGTTCCGGTCAACAATCTCACCCTCACCACGCATAGCGATAGCGATGACGACCACACCAAAGAGCGGAAGAAACGTAATAAGCGTAAGCAGCATTTCGTTGAATTGATCGCCTGACATCTAAAACGCTCCCAACGACTTTGCGTAGTAAAAGCTTGCTAGGAGCGCGATCCCTACCAACATCGCAAATGCATAATGATAGACATATCCGGTTTGAACACGGACCACGCGGCGCGTTGTTTCCAGAACCGTGCTGGCCACACCATCCGGACCAAACCCGTCGATGAACCAACCATCACCTTTCTTCCAGAGGAAGCGGCCGAGCCACATGGCCGGTTTGACAAACAGAAAATCGTAGATCTCGTCAAAATACCATTTGTTGAGAAGGAATTGATAGGCGAGCCCATTTTTCTCAACAATGGAGGCCGGTATATCCGGGCGTCTCAGATACCAATACGACGCCCATAGCAATCCGATGAGCATGGCCGCAAAGGGCGCGTAGAAGACCCACTCACCCGACGGCTCGGAAACTTCAGTTTTGGCCGCCGGCACGTCCGCTTCACCAAGCTCATTTACCGGCTCTTTCTCTTTATCCTCAAACTGATACTTGAATGCATTCAATTGATCGATTGCAGATGTTTCAGAGGCGTAAATCGACTCTTTCCAAAACTCTTGGTGCCCGTCTTTTCCGATGAATTGGGGTTTGAATGTCATGCCGGCCGCAATCGCACCGATCGCAAGCAGCACCAGCGGCACCATCATGGTCGGCGGAGATTCATGAGCATGACCCAAAACTTCTGCATCGGCGCGGCTCTTGCCGAAGAAGGTCAGATAGATCAACCGCCAGGAATAGAAAGACGTCATGGCGGCAGCCAAGATGCCGATCCAGAAGGCAAACATAGCTGTGCTGTTGCCGCCCAGACTACCCACCGCATAGGCGCCTTCGAGAATGGCGTCTTTGGAGATAAATCCGGCAAAGCCAATATAGGTATGTGGGATACCGACCCCGGTGATGGCCAAAGTGCCGATGATCATCAATGTGCCGGTCCATGGCAGGTACTTAAACAGTCCACCCATTTTGCGCATGTCCTGTTCGTCGCCCAGCGCATGGATCACAGATCCGGAGCCTAGGAACAAAAGCGCTTTGAAAAAGGCGTGGGTGAACAAGTGGAACATGGCCGCTTCGTAAAAGCCGATTCCGGCCGCAAAGAACATGTACCCCAATTGGCTACAGGTCGAGTACGCAATGACCCGTTTGATATCGTTCTGCACCAATCCGACACTGGCGGCAAAGATCGCTGTGACCGCGCCCACAATGGTAACGACGGTCTGCGCATCGGGTGCCAATTCAAACAAATAGGAGCAGCGGCATACAAGAAACACACCGGCAGTCACCATGGTCGCCGCATGGATCAAAGCGGAAACGGGCGTCGGGCCTTCCATCGCGTCCGGCAACCAAGTGTGCAAAAGGAATTGCGCCGACTTGCCCATGGCCCCGATAAACAGCAACAGACACAAGGTTGTGAGAATGGGCAGCTCCCAACTTAGGAAGGTGAACGTCTGCCCAACCATTTCTGGGGCCAGCGCAAAGACTTCATCAAACTGCACCGTGTCAAAGATCAAATAGACGCCCATAATCCCGAGCGCGAACCCGAAGTCGCCAACCCGATTGACAAGAAACGCTTTGATGGCAGCGGCGTTCGCTGACGGTTTTTTGTACCAAAACCCAATCAGAAGATAAGACGCAAGTCCCACACCTTCCCATCCGAAGAACAGCTGCATGAAGTTGTTGGCCGTTACCAGCATCAACATGGCGAATGTGAAGAGCGACAGATAGGCAAAGAAACGCGCCCGGTGCGGGTCGTGACTCATATAGCCGATCGAGTAGATGTGTACCAATGACGACACGCCGTTGACGACGACGAGCATTACGACCGTCAAGGTATCAACGCGGACCGCCCAATCGGCCTCAAAGCTGCCGATATCAAACCAGCGCATGATCGTGACCACATCACCTGCGCCATTGCCCAAAATAGCCACTTGGTAAAATGCGACGCAGGACAAGATGGCCGCCAAAACCATGAGCGACGACGTAATCATCTCCGCGCCGCGATGTCCGATCCATCGGCCTAGAAGACCTGCCACAAGGGCCCCGATGGCCGGCAGGAATATGATGGTCTTGTAGAGCATAATTGGTTGCCGCCTGCCTCTAGCCCTTCATCAAATTAATGTCTTCAACGGCAATATTGCCGCGATTGCGGAAATAGACGACCAAGATGGCCAAACCGATGGCAGCCTCCGCTGCGGCCACAGTCAGCACGAACAACGCAAAAACCTGTCCGACCAAATCGCCCAAGAAACTGGAAAAGGCGACCAAATTGATATTGACCGCAAGCAACATCAACTCGATCGACATCAAAATAACAATGACATTCTTCCGGTTGAGAAAAATGCCGAAAATACCAAGCGTAAAGAGAATGGCCGCAACGGTGAGGTAGTGTCCTAAGCCGATTTCCAACATGTCGCCCCCTACAATCCTTCACCTGGTTTGACGGAGACCAGCACGACGCCTTCTTCCCGCTTCCGATTCACCTGATCAGCAATCACTTGACGTTTGACGCCTTCACGGGAGCGCAGTGTCAAAACGATGGCACCCACCATCGCGACCAACAAAATCATACCGGCCCCTTGGAAGAGATAGATGTAGTTGGTGTAAAGGATGTCGCCCAAAGCCTGAATGTTCGTCCGATCCGCTATATCGGGTATGGGTTGTGCAATGGCGGCCCCTGCTTGAGGCTCTATGATCGCGCTGCTGGCCACAAGAATAAGTTCTGCCAGCACCACCAAACCAATCAACGCGCCGATCGGCACATACTCCAAAAACCCCTGACGCAACTCCACAAAATCAATGTCGAGCATCATCACAACAAACAAAAACAAAACCGCGACCGCGCCGACATAGACAACCACTAAAATCATCGCGAGAAATTCAGCGCCCAACAGAACGAACAATCCGGCCGCATTGAAGAAAGCCAGAATCAGGAACAAAACCGAGTGGACAGGATTGCGGGCTGAGATCACCATGAACCCGGACACCACAGCAACGGTGGACAGCACATAAAATGCGATTGCTTGTAACATCCCTAAGTTTGCCCCTCTTCAGCGCCTAACGGTAAGGCGCGTCCAATTCCAAGTTCTTTGCGATTTCGCGTTCCCAACGGTCGCCATTCGCGAGCAGACGGTCTTTGTCGTAAAACAATTCCTCTCGCGTTTCTGTGGCGAATTCAAAGTTCGGCCCCTCGACAATCGCATCCACCGGACATGCTTCCTGGCAATATCCGCAGTAAATACATTTGGTCATATCAATATCGTAGCGCGTTGTGCGACGGCTTCCGTCATCCCGCGGCTCGGCCTCAATCGTGATGGCCTGGGCCGGACAAATGGCCTCACATAATTTACAGGCGATACAGCGCTCTTCTCCGTTGGGATAGCGCCGCAAGGCATGCTCACCGCGAAACCGCGGACTAAGCGGCCCCTTTTCAAACGGATAATTGACCGTCGCTTTCGGCTTAAAGAAATAGCGCATGGCCACGGCAAAACCGCTGATGAAATCCATCAGAAAAAATGCTCGAACTGAACTCGCGATCCGTGACACCGTGACTTTCCTTTCCTGAGACCGCTAACGAATAAGTGGGAATGTGTCCGGCATGAACACAACAAAGGCCGAACTCACCACCACCCAGACCAATGAAAGGGGCAGAAAAACCTTCCAGCCGAGACGCATCAATTGGTCATAGCGATAACGCGGGACCATGGCTTTCACCATGGCAAACAAAAAGAAGAAGAAACACACTTTCAAAGCAAACCAAATCACGCCCGGGACTAGGTTAAACGGCGCCACATCCAAAGGCGGCAGCCACCCCCCAAAGAACAGTATGGTTGTCAGAGCGCACATCAGAACGATGTTCAGATACTCACCGATCATGAACAAAAGATAAGGCGTGGAGGAATATTCCACTTGGTATCCGGCAACCAATTCCGATTCCGCTTCCGGCAGATCGAAAGGCGGGCGGTTGGTTTCCGCCAATGCGGAGATAAAGAACACCACAAACATCGGGAAGAGCGGCGTAAAGACAAACCACCAACCCTCTTGAGCCCGGACAATGTCACTCAGATTGAGCGATCCGACCCAGAGCAGGACGGTGATAATGACAAAGCCGATGGACACCTCGTAAGAGACCATCTGTGCCGCAGACCGCAATCCGCCCAAGAATGGATATTTTGAGTTGGAGGCCCAACCCCCCATGATAATGCCGTAAACACCGAGTGAGGAGATCGCAAAGATATAAAGAATGCCGACATTGATATCGGCAACCACCCAGCCTTCATCGACCGGCACAACGGCCCAAGAAATAGCGGCTAAAACAAAAGTCAAAAGCGGCGCGATAATGAACACCACTTTGTTGGCACCCGCCGGAATGACAATTTCTTTGAACACAAATTTGAAGAAGTCTGCGAAGGATTGAAGCAATCCGAAGGGACCGACCACATTGGGACCCCGCCGCAATTGAACAGCCGCCCAAACTTTCCGGTCGGCCAAAAGCAGAAATGCCAAAGCCACCAACAAAGCCACAAGCAACAGCAGGATATGCAGTGTGGTGGCGACAAAGAAGCCCCAACCCTGTCCTAGCATATCGGCAAAAAACGTATACATGCAGCCCGGGTCCCCTATCCTTCAGTTCCTGTGGCTTTGTCGCCACCGGAGAACATTGCGCTGCACTCAGCCATGGTTTCGGACGCCCGTGCGATGGGGTTGGTCAAATAAAAATCTGAAACACTGGACACGAGGGGCAAATCGCTGATCTCGCCCGATAGGCCGGTAGAATAGCCGACAAGATCTTCGACACCTTCTGCACCCGGCGCATAGTCGATCGCGGCGAAGCAGTCGGCATCTTCGATCATGGCGTCCCGCAATTCATCGAGCGAGTTGTAAGGCAGCGTATGCCCGACAACTTCGGAAAGCGCACGGATGATGGACCAGTCTTCCTTGGCGTCGCCTGGTGGAAAGATGGCCATATTACCTAATTGCACACGGCCTTCGGTATTCACCCAAGTTGCGTTCTTTTCCGTATATGCCGCCCCCGGCAAAATCACATCGGCCAAATGAGCGCCGACATCCCCGTGACTGCCTTGGTAAATGACAAATGTGTCCCCAAGGTTTCGGGTGGCAAATTCGTCTGCGCCCAGCAGATAAAGAACATCCATATGTCCCGACTGGGCCGCACTCAGCATTTCCGATGCGCTTTTGCCGTCTTTGGCCGGCAGGAATTTTAGATCCAAACCGGCGACGCGAGAGGCCGCCGTATGAAGAACGCTCAACCCGTTCCACGACTGGTCGTCGCCTTGACCTTGCACAAACGCGCCACAAGATTTGGCGACCGATAGGCCCAAATCAAAAATTGCGGCTCCGTCTTTACGGGTCAAAGCACCCATACCGACAATAATCAACGGCCGCTCAGCGTCTTTCAAAACTTGGGCAAATGGATGAGCTCCATCGGCGATTTCTTTAAGAACCGCAGGGCTCGAACCTAAGGTCGTTGCCGGATAGGTCAAGTCCGCCTCCTCGCCGATCGACGCAACAGGCAAACCGGTTTGCAGATATCTTTTGCGAATGCGCGCATTGAGGACGGGGGCTTCCAGTCGCGGATTGGTTCCCACCAACAAAATCGCGTCCGCGTCTTCGATCCCGTCAATGGTCGCATTGAACAGATAAGACGAGCGCGGGCCGTCACCGATCTTAAGTCCGTCTTGACGGCAATCGATATTGGGAGTGCCCAACGAACCCATGAGATCTTTCAGCGCCTTCATGGACTCAGCGCAGGCCAAATCTCCGGCGATCGCGCCCAGCTCATATTTTGACGCGGCCTTGAGCTTAGATGCGACCAACGCCAAGGCTTCATCCCAAGAGGTCGGCACCAAACGACCGTTCTTTTTGACATAAGGTTTATCGAGACGCTGTGTCCGCAATCCGTCCCAAACGAAACGGCCTTTGTCCGACAGCCATTCCTCGTTCACGTCGTCATTGTTGCGAGGCTGAATGCGCATCACGGCCCGGCCACGTGAATCCACTCGGATGTTGGACCCAACCGCATCCATCACATCAATGGTTTCGGTTTTTTTCAGCTCCCAGGGGCGCGCGGCAAAGGCGTAAGGTTTGGACGTCAAAGCACCGACCGGACACAAATCAATAATGTTGCCTGACAACTCAGAGTCGAGTGCTTCTTGCAGATATGTCGTGATCTCCGCGTCTTCGCCACGATTGACCATGCCCAGATTTTCAACACCGCCGACTTCCGTGACAAACCGGACACAACGGGTGCACTGGATACAACGGGTCATGACCGTCTTGATCAGCGGCCCCATATACTTTTCTTCAACGGCGCGCTTGTTCTCATCATACCGGCTGCCGCCAACGCCATAGGCCATGGACTGATCTTGGAGGTCGCATTCCCCGCCTTGGTCGCAAATCGGGCAATCCAAGGGGTGATTGATCAACAGAAATTCCATCACGCCTTCGCGTGCTTTTTTGACCGTTTCGGAGATTGTGATCAGTTCAGGCGGTTGTCCTTCCGGCCCGGGGCGCAAGTCCCGAACATTCTGCGCACAGGAGGCCACGGGTTTCGGCGCGCCTTTCACTTCGATCAGACACATACGGCAATTGCCGGCAACTGAGAGCCGTTCGTGATAACAAAAACGCGGGATCTCACGCCCCGCTGCTTCGCAAGCTTGGAGCAAAGTCAGATCGCTACCGACTTCGATTTCATCACCATCAACCAATATTGTGCGAAGATCAGACATGTCTCACCGTCACTCTGCTGCTGTGGCGCTGACCGCAACGGGCCGGCTGCTGCGATAATTGTTGATACGCTCTTCAATTTCGTGGCGGAAATGGCGGATCAAGCCTTGGATCGGCCACGCCGCTGCATCGCCAAGAGCACAAATCGTATGGCCTTCCACCTGATAGGTGACTTCGAGCAATGTATCGATTTCCGAAAGTTCGGCCTCGCCCTTGGCCATGCGTTCAAGCACACGCCACATCCAACCGGTGCCTTCCCGGCAAGGAGTGCACTGACCACAAGATTCATGTTTGTAAAAATAGGCAAGACGGGCAATCGCCTTAATCAAATCCGTTGACTTGTCCATGACAATCACGGCGGCGGTCCCCAAACCGGATTGGACATCACGCAAGGCGTCGAAATCCATTAACACGTCATCGCAGATTTCTTTTGGGATCAACGGAACGGATGAGCCACCGGGGATCACCGCTTTGAGATTGTCCCAACCTCCGCGCACACCCCCGCAATGTTCGTCAATTAAGGTGCGGAGCGGAATACTCATTTCTTCTTCCACATTACAGGGCTTATTGACGTGTCCTGAGATCGAGAAGATTTTGGTGCCCGAGTTATTGGGACGGCCGAAACCGGCAAACCAATTGGCGCCGCGGCGAATGATGGTCGGTGCAACGGCAATACTTTCCACATTGTTGACGGTGGTCGGTGCGCCATAGAGACCTGCATTGGCCGGGAAAGGCGGCTTCAAACGAGGTTGGCCTTTCTTGCCCTCCAGGCTTTCGAGCAAGGCCGTCTCCTCACCACAAATATAGGCGCCGGCGCCATGATGGACATAAATGTCAAAGTCCCATCCGGAACCGCAGGCATTCTTGCCCACCAAACCGGCCGCATAGGCTTCGTCAATCGCCTCCTGCAAGCGGATACGCTCAAGAATGTATTCCCCGCGCAAATAGACATAACAAGCATGAGCGCCCATCGCATAACTTGCAACCAAACACCCTTCGATCAGCAATTGCGGATCGTGGCGCATGATCTCACGGTCTTTGCAGGTTCCCGGTTCCGATTCATCCGCATTGACCACCAAATAATGCGGCCGGCCGTCGGAGGTTTTGGGCATGAAAGACCATTTCAAACCGGTTGGGAATCCCGCACCGCCGCGACCGCGCAGACCAGAGGTCTTGATCTCGTCAATGATCCATTCCGGTCCCATGGCCATGATGTCTTTGGTGCCGTTCCAGGCGCCCCGTTCACGGGCCGCTGTCAGGTGCCAATCTTGCAAGCCATAGAGGTTGGTAAAAATACGATCCTTGTCTTGCAGCATCAGGCTCCCTCCTCTTTCGACAGAGTGAAAGGTGCCGCGGCTTGTGCCGGATCATAAATCGCTTCATCAAGAAGCGTTTTGGCGCCGTCTTGCGGTTCGGACGACGCGCGGCCGGTTTGCGATCCGATCTTCACATCTTTGCCGGCGCGCAAATCTTCCAACAATTGATGAAAATTGTTGCCGTCCAGATCCTCAAAATAGTCGTCATTGATTTGCACCATGGGTGCATTGGCGCAGGCGCCCAAACATTCGACTTCCACCCAGCTGAGTTTACCGTCATCGGTGACGCTGCCTTTCGGGCCGATCACCTTTTCGCAAACCTCTTTCAGATCATTGGCGCCCCGCAACCAGCAAGGCGTTGTCCCGCAAAGCTGAACGTGATGCTCACCCACCGGTTCTAAGTTGAACATGGTGTAAAAGGTGGCAACTTCCAACACCCGGATATAGGCCATATCCAAAAGGTCGGCCAAATAGCGCATCGCCGGTTCGCTGGTCCATCCACCGTTTTGCGTCTGAGCGCGCCACAGCAAAGGAATAATCGCGCTGCGCTGTTTTCCTTCGGGATATTTTTTGACTTGCTCAAGCGCCCATTTGAGATTCTCGGGTGTGAACTCAAAGCTCTCAGGCTGCTCTTTTGCCAAACGCCGGCCGCTCATCGATCAATCTCCCCAAACACAATGTCGAGAGTCCCGATGATTGCGGAAACGTCTGCGAGCATGTGCCCCTTACTTAAGAAATCCATCGCCTGCATGTGCGGGAATCCCGGTGCTCTAATTTTGCATCGATACGGCATGTTGCTGCCGTCAGACACCAAATAAACGCCGAATTCGCCCTTAGGCGCTTCAACGGCTGCATAGACTTCGCCCTCCGGCACTTTAAAACCTTCCGTATACAGCTTAAAGTGATGGATAAGGGCTTCCATAGAGGTTTTCATTTCAGCCCGGCGCGGCGGAGTGATTTTGTTATCGATACTCATAACAGGCCCGGCGGTCATATTGTCCAGGCACTGTTTCATGATATTGATGCTCTGCAGCATTTCTTCCACACGGACAAGATAACGGTCATAGCAATCGCCGTTCTTGCCGACGGCAATATCGAACTCCAGCTCACTGTAATTCTCATAAGGCTGTGACCGGCGCAGATCCCAGGCCATACCTGATCCACGTACCATGACGCCGGAGAAACCCCATGCCATCGCGTCTTCGGGTGTCACAACGGCAATATCAACATTGCGCTGTTTAAAGATCCGATTGTCCGTGATGAGCTGTTCGATATCCGCGAGAACCTTCGGGAAGTCCTCACAGAATTGGTAGATATCGTCCGCAAGTCCAGGCGGCAAATCTTGATGAACACCGCCGGGCCGGAAATAGTTGGCATGAAGACGCGAGCCGCAGACACGCTCGTAAAAGATCATCAGCTTTTCGCGCTCTTCAAAGCCCCAGAGCGGCGGCGTCAAGGCGCCCACATCCATCGCTTGGGTGGTGACATTCAAAAGGTGACTGAGCAGGCGTCCGATTTCCGAGAAGAGCACACGGATATATTGGCCGCGTTCCGGCACTTCGACCTCAAGGAGCTTCTCAATGGCCAGGCAAAAGGCATGCTCCTGGTTCATCGGTGCCACATAGTCGAGGCGATCAAAATAGGGAATCGCCTGCAGATATGTTTTGTGCTCAATGAGCTTTTCGGTGCCGCGATGGAGCAAACCGATATGCGGGTCGGCCCGCTCGACAATCTCTCCATCAAGCTCCAGCACCATCCGCAAAACGCCATGGGCAGCCGGATGCTGAGGCCCAAAATTCAGGTTGAGATTTTTGATCTGTGTTTCGGCCATGATTTACGTCTCCTCCTGCTTGGAGTCGTCGTCGGCCTTTTCGTCGCCTGGCAGAATGTATTGCGCGCCCTCCCAGGGACTCATGAAATCGAAATTTCTGAACTCCTGAGTCAAAGACACAGGGTCATACACCACCCTCTTCTTTTCGTCGTCATAGCGCACTTCAACATGGCCCGTCAGCGGAAAGTCTTTGCGCAACGGATAGCCGCTAAAGCCGTAATCGGTCAGCAGCCGTCGGAGATCCGGATGATCCGAGAACAAAATCCCGTACATATCGAACGCTTCACGCTCATACCAATTGGCCGTCGGATAAAGCTCGACGATGCTTGGGACAGGTGTTTCGTCGTCGACCTGCAATTTCACCCGAATGCGGTGGTTCTGATGCATACTTAACAAGTGATAGACCACTTCAAATCGCTGCGGCCGTTCGGGATAATCAACGCCGCAAATGTCGATCAGAATTGAAAAGCGGCAGGACGGATCATTGCGCAAAAACGTCAAGACATCCGTCAGACGCTCCACCAAGACATCAATCGTCAGTTCCCCAAAGCGGATTTCGGCCGACTTGACGGCCTGCTCCAAACTTGAGGTGACATAGTCACTGAGCTCTTTAAGGTCTTGGTTTTCCATAAATTTGTCTAATCAGCCGACTTATCTTTCGATGTTTCCGGTACGCCGGATTTTCTTTTGCAGCAGCAGCACGCCGTATAAGAGGGCTTCGGCGGTTGGAGGACACCCAGGCACGTAAACATCTACGGGAACAATGCGGTCGCAGCCACGCACCACGGAATAGGAATAGTGATAATACCCGCCACCATTGGCACAGGATCCCATGGAGATCACATAACGTGGCTCTGGCATCTGGTCGTAGACCTTGCGCAAAGCAGGAGCCATTTTATTGGTCAGCGTGCCGGCGACGATCATCACATCCGACTGACGTGGTGATGCGCGCGGTGCAAAACCGAACCGTTCCAAATCATAGCGCGGCATGGAGGCCTGCATCATTTCAACGGCGCAGCAGGCCAAACCAAATGTCATCCACATGAGCGACCCGGTTCGGGACCAGGTGATCAGATCGTCCAGCTTGGTGACCAGGAACCCTTTGTCCGCCAACTCGTCGGACAGAGAATCGACGAACGGATCGTCGATTGTCGGAACGGCGCCGGGATTGATCAGGGCGTGGTCGGGATTCTTTTCTACTCCCATTCCAAGGCGCCTTTCTTCCACTCATAGACAAAACCAATGGTCAAAATGCCAAGAAAGCACATCATCGACCAAAAGCCGAAAATGCCGATTTCACCGAGAGACACAGCCCAAGGGAATAAAAAGGCAACTTCCAGATCGAAAATAATGAACAGCAGCGTCACAAGATAAAATCGGACGTCGAATTTCATACGCGCATCGGTAAAGGCGTTAAAACCGCACTCATAGGCCGAGACCTTTTCCGGATCCGGGTCGCTCGGTGCCACCAGCCAAGCCGCTACCAAGAGGCAAAGACCGATAACACCGGCCAGTCCCATAAAGATAATGATTGGGAGATAATTGATGAGTTCTGGCTGCCATGCGGCAAGAAACTCATTCATGGCCTGGCCCCTTTCGATACGCTCGTATCGTCAAATACAAGCAAGAAAACAGAGGAAGAATCGCGCCTCTGCTGAATCGGCGCCAAATTATGCCGGGAGCCCCGCTGTTGCAATGCAAAACGTCAAAAAAAGAACCAAATCAAAGCAAAGGGCGGGCACCTTGCGGCCCCGCCCCGATCCAAACGCTCTGAATGGCGATTAGCCTGGATACTGTGCCAGTCCGGCCAGCGCCCGCTCAACGCCTGTCTCAGCTTTTGCTTCCATCTCACCGGTTTGCAGGTTGAATTTGGCGACAGTACCGGAGAAGAAATTACCCAAAAGCACATAATTGGGATCAATAGATGGACCCATTGCGGCCCATCCTGGACCCGGCATTTCCCACTCATTGGTCACGGTGCCGTCCTCTTCCAACTGCTGCAGCTTGAAGCCGGCCCGGAAGTTCGCCGTAATGTAGTAGAGCTTGCCGTCCGGGTTATACACGGCGCACATGGCCATATCGCCGCTTTCCGGTGTGTAGGTTTTCAAATCGGGCAGTTGCGTATCGGCTTCAACATCGTAGCGCATAAGCCGGTTGCCCAATTCGGACATATAAACAACCGTTTTGCCGTCCGGCGCCAAAGTCGATCCGGTCACGCCCAAAAAGCCGCCCATACCACCGGTCGTCTCAGTGGCATATTCTTGAATCAAAGACCCGTCACGGGCGCATTTGATAAGATGGCCTTCGCCAAACTTTTCCGTGCCGGGCATGAACGGGATTTTCGTGCCCAACTCACGGCCAGGCGGCAGCTTCACTTCCCCGCCGACCACATGCTCGCCAAACAGCAGATTGCCATCCGAGAGAAAATTGATGCTGGAGAGCGCGCGCACCGGAAAATCAATCTTGGGCAACTGCTTTCCGTCGGGCCCAACGCGCACAACCAAAAAGTTCTGCCCGTCATGGGCCCACAACGTTCCGTCTTCGTCAAACTTCAGGCCGCCAACCAGGTGGGTGGTGCCTTTGGTCCACAAAACACCCTTTTCGTTCAGATCCGCATCATATTGGATAATGCGGCCGTCGCCCGCATGATCATCCTCAGGATTGTTCAGCAGCGTCGCGCCAGCAAAAATATCGCCTTTTTCAAAAGGCTTTATGGTCGATTCTTTTGTCATTGCTTTAACCTCTCAACAGCGGCGGCCGAAATCCGGCACCGGAAGCAAAATCATGAGCGGACATTGGCGCGATTGGCGGCTAAACAAAACAGCGATTTTGGGTGGTGTCCATTTCGACTTAACCTCCATAGGTTTGGTTCCAAGGCGCTGGAGGCTTTGGGGTTCCGTATAGGGGCGCTATAGTTTCAGCGATTCTCGCAGCGTCATTGAGGGGACCGAATACGCATGAGATTCAACGGCACTAAGTTGTTTGCGATTGTTTTCGCCTGGACTGCTTTCACGGCGACGGCCGCGTCTGCTCAAGATTGGCCCTATTGGGGCGGGGACCAAGGCGGGCAGCGTTATTCCAGTCTCTCTCAAATCAATCGAGAGAATGTCAAAGATCTGGAATTGGCCTGGAGCTACAGCACCGGCGAGTTGGACGAATTTCCCGACCGCCAGATGTTTGCGAGCTTCCACACGACCCCGTTAAAGCTTCCGGCGGAGGCCGGCGGTTCGCTTGTCTTTTGTACGTCTTACAATCGTATTGTTGCCGTGGACCCCAAGACCGGCTCCGAGCGCTGGAAGTTTGACCCGCAGATCGACATCGGCCGCTTTCCCACGCGCTACAATTGCCGGGGCATTGCCTATTGGGAAGACCGAGAGGCCGAAGACGCAGGCGCCTGTCAGCATCGCCTCTTTATGGGCACAACCGACTTACGTTTGATCTCCATAGACGCAGTGACCGGGGCCCCGTGTGCCGGTTTTGGAATGGCCGGCGATGTGGATATCGAGCCTCTTGTAAAAGATCATTATAAAGCCTTGAAATATGGTGACGCTGCGTTCAGCTCGCCGCCGGTTGTGGTGGCTGACACGGTGGTTCTAGGCTCATCCAATAATGTACGCACCTACAGCGCGGACTCCCCTCGCGGCACCGTGCGCGGTTTTGATGCCAGAAGCGGCGCACTCAAATGGATCTTTGACCCTATTCCCTATGAGCCGGACGACCCGCAATATGACAATTGGACCGATAGCGGCTTGCGCCAAACCACCGGCGGCAACGCCTGGTCCATGCTATCCGTAGATGAAGAGCGTGAACTGATTTTTGTCCCCACTGGGAGCGCCTCGCCCGACCCGTACGGTGGCCTCCGCCCAGGTGACAATCGTTATGCAAATTCATTGGTCGCCTTGAATGCGGCGTCTGGAGACGTGGTTTGGCATTTTCAAATCGTGCATCACGATGTCTGGGATTGGGATCTCCCGGCCCAGCCCATTTTGACGGATATCACCAAAGACGGCGAAGTTATCCCCGCTGTCGTGCAACTGACCAAGCAAGGATTGGTTTTTGTTTTCAATCGAGAAACCGGAGACCCTGTGTTCGGCGTTGAAGAGCGGCGCGTGCCTATCAAAGGCGCCGTTCCCGGAGAACTCCTATCACCGACTCAGCCATTTCCTGTGAAGCCCGACCCCCTGATCCAAGCAGGAATCACACCGGACGATGCCTGGGGCTTGACCTTTTGGGACCGGGGAAAATGCCGGGAGACGATCGAGAATGCCGATTACGGCCCACTCTTTACCCCGCCCACATCAAAAGGCACGGTCACCTTGCCGGGCATGTCGGTCACCAATTGGGGCGGCGGCGCGTTTGAAGCCGGCAGCAACACGCTCATCACAACCGCCAACCGCGCGCCCTTTTTTGTCCGTGTCTTTCCTGCTTCGGAGGTGAACCCGGAAGATCTGAAAGGTCCGCCCGCCTTCGGCAAGCCCCGCCCGATCAGCGGCACGCCTTATGCGTTTCAAAGCAAACCCGTCCTGTCACCGATCTTCATGCCCTGCGTCGAACCGCCTTGGGGAGAATTGCTGGCATTGGATCTGGAAACGGGTGACGTGAAATGGCGCCGGACTTTAGGCACGCTCGATAAGCTTGCGCCGATCCCCATCGCCCTTGAATGGGGCACGCCTCTATCCGGGGGCCCCATTGTCACCGCTGGTGGGCTCGTCTTTATCGGCGCCACCATGGACGAAAAATTCCGCGCTTTTGATATCGAGACCGGCGAAGAATTGTGGAAGGTCGAGACTCCAACATCTTCGATGGCTGTGCCCATGACATATGAAGCGGGCGGCAAACAATATGTCGCCATCGCCTCGGGCGGGCATATGTGGCAGTACAGCCAAAAGCTCGGCGACACCCTCGTGGTCTACGCCCTACCCGATTGAGGTTGGTAATTGGGTGATCGATACTCCGCGGCACTTGGACCGGGTGAGCGGCGGTAAATCCGAACCGCAAAGGCAAACAGAACAAGTGCAGTCGCACCAGAAAACAGAAACGGTGCGGCGCCCCCATAGCGATCAAAGAGTTCCCCGCCGATGAATGTGCCTATTCCAATGATAACCGTGCTAACAATAACGGATAAACCGATCGACCGCACCATTCGCCTTTTGGGTGTTTCTTGAGTCAGGAGCGTCATCCCGCAAACCAGGACTGCCCCGGCACCTATCGCATAGATACGAAACAAATTGATGCTCAAGACCCCAAGAGGGTCATTTGCAAAACCGATAGCCACATAAGCCCCACCCAAAATGAGTAGCCCAGAAAGCAGCAAAAGCAGTCTGTTCAATCGGTCTGCGAGCAGTCCAAAAGCAATAGCGGAGAAGATATAAATGAGATTTTGCCAAATCAATTGTGCAGAGGCTTTGGCTAACGCTTTCGCTGTACCTAGCTCAGCTTCGTGAGAAGCAGCCAGCATCCAAAGTGTAAAATAGTTTGTTTGCATGGTTACTGCTAAAGATCCAATAGCCATTGCTAGGATAGACAAAGCAATTTTGGGATTTGCTGATAGTGAATGTAATGGTTCAGCCAAGTTTGAGCTTTTGGATGATTGATGCTCATACAGCAAGCCAAATGGTTTTTTGACCAGCAGCGCAAAGACAGAACCAAAAATCAGATAACAACCGCAAACTAGAAAGAGAGACTCCCTTAATCCCTCGACACTATCGACTCCGGCGAATATTGACCTGCCTGCAAATAGGCCAGCAGCAATCAAAATTCCAATCGAAAGATGAATCAACATATTCGCCTTTGCCCGGCGGGATTCGGTGACGAACTCATTCACAACCGCAAAACAGGCAATAAAAATCCATGTACGGCCCAGCTCTCCAATTATTCGAAAAGTGAAGTAGGTCGGTGTGTCACTCGACATAACAACCAAGCCATAAGAGCAAGCAATAAACAGGAACCCAACAGATATCCAATTCGGAGAGGCTTTTTGGGACCAGAAAAGTACGGCGGCTAGAGCTCCCAAAACTCTTGCGACTTCAATCACTAACTGAGTTTCACCCGCGGCCCTACCTATCTTCGATGGATCTAAACCCAAAAGAAGTGAAGCAACCGGCGGAAATGCAGACGACCAAATTGTTGTGGTGGCATTTGCTAGGCCGAGGGTGAGCACAACCAGGACCAGGATTCTGCGAAATGGATGTTGGACCATATCAAACTTTGCATCCAAACGACGGACTGGATCGCATGAAAATCACGAGCTTTCGAGCAACAGAAAAAGAAACACTAGCTCTGGTTGTGTTACAAGTTCAAACCGCTAAACGTCCCCGACCATCGCGCGGGCCAGAGATATCCGCGTGGTCCACCCACTACCCGATTGAGGTTGCTAGCTGGGTGATCGAAATTTGGCCAGACCAAAGATCGCAACGACAGCAAAGACGAGTCCGGTCGCAAGAAAGAGCATCTGGACTCCCAAAGACAAATCCACAATCCCGCCAATCACGGGCAAAACAGCATTCAATAAGAACAGAACTGCAAAGGCCGACCCGATGCTCTTGGCATACTGACCTGGCGGCGTTTCCTGCCCCACCAGAGTCAGGCTGGCCACCGGCAACCCACCGACCGCAACAGTCGTCAGCATGACAAAAATAATCAGCGATGGAGAGTCGGTGCCCGGCGCCAATCCGATCCCCAAAAACCCAACGCTCATCATGAGACAAAAGATAAGGGTCAAAATCAGCCTGTTAAGTCGATCAATGAGCAGGCTTAAGACGGCTACCGTGATCAAGCCGGTGAAAGCTGACCCGATCACCGCCATGACGACGGGCCGAGAGACTGAGGCGCGAATGTCAACATTGCCTGCTGCATCGGTCACGACCCAGAGAAGAAGAAAGCTAGTGACGAATAGTCCGGCCGCGCCGGACAGACCAAAGGCGAGTATGCCGAACGTATATGCGCCTGAGTGGGTGCCCTCCGGTTTCGGCATTCCTCCTGAGTCGTCAGCGCCCGAAAACTTCCCCGCCGGATAGGTCCAGAGAGCAAAAGCCATGGCGGCGCACAAGATCAAAAGCAGAAGGCTAAAGAACCATTGCGTAAATTCCGATGGAAACAAAATGTTGGATAGGATCGGGCTGACGATCAGTGACGTCAGAACCGTTGCCAAGCCTATGCAAAAGAATAGCAGCGCCTGCAGTTTACCTCGCTGCCGCTCAAGAGCGTTTTCGTTAATCCAGATAAAGCCTGTCAAAAGAACAAAGACCGTGCCCACCCTGTTGACGATTTGCGACACACGAAAGTCCTGAATTGTTTCCGAGGCCACCGCAAACCCGAAGGCCGCAGCCAGAAGCAAGAGACCCAGCGTGATCCATTCAAAGGCCTGCCGCCGGGTGTAAACATAGGCAGCAAGGACAGCCGTCAGAATCGCAGCGATTTCGGTGAGCACTGAGATCAAGCCAAGGGCTCGGCCGTGCTCCGACGCAGGCAATCCCAGTTTTACGCCGGCAATTTGCGCAAATCCAAGTTGCCAAAGACTGAGTGTGAAAGCTGAAACGGCAAAGGCGCCCGCGATCCACCAGACCAAAGAACGCGCGGACTCACCGGCTGCGGCGCCGATGGTTACTGATTTGGACACTTACTACTCCCCGCAAACCCCAACTGGAATGATAGTTTGTACCAATTGCACACGTAATTCGACTGTTTCTTTGGCATATTGCCAATCCGAGTGTCGGACAGGGTCTGAGTCTTTCTAGGCAGAATGAGGCCTGGAGCAGACACTGTCGCGTATGTAAAATTAGCGCTTACCCGCGCTTTTTTGGTTCATCTGAGCGGTAGAAAGAGGTTCCCCTGATGTTACGTTCTGTGTTGAAGAAACCAATCTATCTCGTTGGTTTGGCACTCGTCTTATCTTTGTCCGGTTTTATGCACAAAAGTGACCGGCCGAAGATCGGCGTGATTTATGTGGTTCACGGCGGCGGCGGTGACAAAACCGATGCCATCCAAGCAACCCTTTGGGAAAGCGCCATTCAAATCTTTTCCTCGGATCCCAACAACCCGATCTACAAACGGGTGGTCTGGAATCCGGAAGCCTGGCCCCGCATCACAGGCTTTGGCGACGGTCAGCGTTACAGCAACATCGCCAGCCAGATCAAAAAATACACCTTCCAAAATGAAAAGGTGGGGCTGGACCCTGCCCGCGACATCACTGTCGGGCAGTGGAAACGCATGAGCAAGACGCTGAACAAGATGGAAAAAGATCTTGGCGTAGACTTCATCACCGATTGGTCGAGCTGGATCACGAGCTATAAAGACATCAAACACCTGCCCTGGCCCCGCTATATCTACAATCCGAAGGTTCCGGGCGGCGTGAAAATGACCTATTGCGGCAGTGAAGCGGACGGCGGCAAGGGCCGCAAGAAACAGTGGCCCGGCTGCGATGAAGATCGTTACGATGTGGACGCCCCGGCGGAACGCCTGATTAAAAAAGGCGCAGAAGCAATCGTCATGATCGACATGACCACATCCGGCGTGCGTTTCGTCAAAAGCTATGAAGTCGTCGAGCGCACAAAAGCGGTCGTGGCGGCCTATAATGAAGAGAACGGCACTGACATTCCAGTCCATTGGGTCAATGACCCAACGGATCTCATGGCCGAATCCCATCCGGTCGAGCCGGAAGGTTGGACACGCACGCTTGAAGCCCCGATCAGAGATGTGAAAGTGCCGCTCGAAGGCCGCCCAAATCCGGTCAGCAGCGACCCTGAATTCGGCGCCATGATGGTGGACGGCATTACGTCCCAATTCAACCCGGATGTGGCCGTTGAAGACACGGCGGTCTTCATCATCAATCACACGATCAGCCGTCACAATCAGACGTTTGATCCGAAGATGAATGACACCATCATTCTCAACGACAATATCAAAGCTGAGATCTTGCGGCGTCATCCTGAAATCGATCCGGATAATGTGATCGGCGGCTGGATGGGCGTGAAACAGCTCAATCCCAATATTCCGGAAGAAGCCGGGGAAACGGCACGTCTGGAACGGACCCGTCTTATGCGGGCGGAGAATCTGGGCCACGGTTATCTTTATGAAACCGATTTCGAAATGCCCGGCGGTGATTGGAAATGGCGTTATTGGGACGGTCTTGAATATCTCAAAGACCGTGGCGCGAAGCACATTGTCATTATCTTCTCCCAGATTGTGACCCATTCGGTCTTAGACATGGTCGAGGTTTCGAATCAAATCGGCAAAGAACTCGGCTACAAAACCTGGATGTATTGGGAAGAAGGCGATTACGACAAATATCCCAATGACGGCCATCCGTTTGCGGATTATTGGTACATCCTCGCCGACACGCAATGCCGCCCGATCGGCAATGACGACCCCAATGCAGAACTTGTCGATTGCTGCTTTACGATGGGTGGCTGTGAGGGTACCGATCAGCCTTACCCACCTTTGCGTCAAACACCGATCGATCAAGCCATGCCTGACAAGGATCCACATGTGGTCTACGACATTCCGGCCTATGGCCACCTAGGCTACGATCCGGCCAATGGCAAGCCGAGCGATGATCGCCCGGTGCAAGATCAATATACCGGTACTTGGTCCATGTGGGATCCGCTCAACACCGATCCACGGCTCGGCGATTTCCTCGCCAAGCACGTTGTGATGTTTGTGGAAGAAGAGATCCTCTAAGGTTTCGGATCTTCCGGCGCCTTCGGCGTCTCACTTGATTGAACGGCAGTCCCCTCAGGGGGGCTGCCTTTTTCTTTTGCCTCGGCAGACGCGATGGCGCCTGCGGCGCTCGTCGATCCCGACAGAGTTTCCGTCGCACCGCCGGTCGACGCAGCACCTTCCTCTTGCGAGGCGTCAGCCTTAACTTGGCCGGGGCTAATACCGGGATGATAGATCCGCACCCATACGGCAAAGATGAACAGCAAGATATTGACGCAGCCCATAAAGATGAAAGGCCCGCCCGGCCGCCAGTTGTCGAACAATTGACCGCCGACAATGATGGCGACAAAAATACCAATGGCGCCGAAAAATCCGAATGTACCGAACACCGATCCTCGTTCGCGCTCAGGCGCGTCTTGAGCGATCAGTGCCTGAGACGCCAAGACACCGGCAATCTCACCGGCACCCAAAAGCGCGGCAGCGACATACATTCTGGGACCCAACGGATCATCCAAAAGGCCCATATTGATATAGCCGATGGCCGCCAGCGTGACCGCGATGATCACGGCACTCACCCGATTGATGCGGTCAATCAAAATCCCCATGACCGGCGCAAAACACACGGCACACAATTGGACCAATCCTGAAATCATACCGGCGCGTGCTTGTGCAGCCGGGCCGTCTAATCCACTTTCCCGGCCGGCCAAGACCAACCAAAGCATCAAAAAATTACTGACAATGACCAAATCGCCACGTGAGACGAAAGCAGCACCGTAGGACAGAGCGATACGCGGATTTTTCCCCTGCTTAAGGCCAACCTTCATGAGGGTCAGCACGTTGTCCTTCTTGGCGTCACCGCCCGGTGTTCCAGCTTTCATGCCAAACCGGACGATGGCTGCCACAAATAGGCAAATGCACATCACAGTCCAAAGAGAGTAGCGCCCTGCCCAGACCGGGTCTTCGACACCGAGACCTGTATAAAAATCCGGCAATCCGTTGAGAATGAAGACCGCAGAAACCACACCGAGGCCCTGAAGCACACCGGCGAAACCGATGAGTTTGCCGCGGCTCGGGTCTTGAGGATAATCGGCAATGGTGGTTGCCAACATCGCGGTCACACAAGCCGCTCCAATTGCATAAATAAACCGGAAGGCGGCAAGCATCTCAATGGACGTCGCCCAAGGATAAAGAAAGAAGCCGGTGCCGATGAGAATAAATCCGGTGGCAAAAACCGGCCGCCGGCCAATCTTGTCGGCCAAAGCACCAATGGGCGCGAGAAAAAGAATGGCGATCACTTCTTGGATCCCGCTCATAAGGCTCGTAACACGACCCTGCACACCGATATCAAGAAGTAAGTTTTCGGAGAGGATATACGGCTGAAAAATGTTGATGAAAGAATTCAAGCCGATACTGAAAAAGCAAACCAGCAGCAGAGAATAAATATTGATCTTGCTGATTCCAGGCACCAGCCATATGGGCCCCACCTTTTCTCCGCTACGATCAATCACGCCAATTTTGCTCATGGGGTCCCGCTCCTTGCCCAATTTTGAAAGATAGACAGGCCGCACCCTGACTCAGCTGTCCAGCCCCAGCTACCCTCTCGCCGCTTGTCGGATAAGCAAACCCTACACTATAGGAAGGACCTATCGCCTGCACAGCTTTTTCAAATAATCTCAAGATGATAGCGTCATCAAACCACAACAAGATTCAGAGCAAATTCATGGCATCCGTTCCCACCAAAACCGTTTCCACCACCACCCCAAGCGGCCGGAAGGTCTCCGCCTACATGGCGCTCCCTGCCCAGCGCCCGGCACCGGCGGTCATCACCATTCATGCGTTCGAAGGATTGACCGATGAGTTTAAGTCCTTTGCACCCTATTTCGCAGAGAAAGGCTTCGTCGGCTTAGCGATCGACCTCTATGACGGCCGCGTGGGCCAATCTCACGAAGAGAGCTTCCAAATCATGCAGACCTTGGATGCGGAGGCCGCGACCGAAACCGCCGTCACATGGGTTCAGTGGCTGAGAGGCCATAAAGAAACCACAGGACAGGTCGGCACGGTGGGTTGGTGCTTCGGTGGCCGATGGTCTCTCAACACCTCCCTCGCAACACCGGTAGATGCCACGGTCATCTATTATGGAGGGGTCGATCATTCCGATGAAAGGTTACAGGCGCTCAAAGGTCCTGTGCTCGGACATTTCGGCCGTGAAGATAAGATTGTCCCTCAAGACCAAGTGGACCACTTTGAATCGCAATTGGGCGCCGCCTCTCATCCCGCAGAAATTCATTGGTACAATGCCAATCACGCATTCGCCAATCTTCATGGCGGAGATGCTTACAATGAAGAGCTTGCTGCTCTCGCAGACAATCGAACGCTCGCGTTTTTTGAAGAGCATTTGGCCGCTAAGGCGTCAGCCTAAGTTCCGAGACCTTGTTTTTTGCGATCGCTTCGTCGCTGTACCACCAATAGGTTTCTTCACCGGTAAACCACTTTGCGTTCTGATCCTTCAAATGTGAGCTGAAGAGCCGGGCACTCACACCCCCGGACGTCACCGCCAACATCTTGTCCGGATCCGCCATGTCAATCACGATACGAAGAGAATCAATAATGGTCGCCTCAAAAGGCGCATCAAATTTATAGATCGCACGATTGAGTGTTTCGCCCGATCCGGACAAAGGGCGCGTCCCCCCACCCAAATAGTCCGCGGCCAACTTGCCCGGAATACCGGGAGCGAAAAACGTAATCTGATGCAGCCGTCCCCAAGTCCATGCCGACATGTCGGCCCCCAGTTCTGCCGTCAGCATCACTTTGGCTTCCTTCGCCGCCCGGCGAAACAAATCATCCCTTGTTTCACGCTGCGGCGTCGTTTGATCATCGAACCATTCGCTATCATTCTCATCAATCATACGCGCCAGCCGCTCGTGCCAGTAATAATAGAGCGTCAACAAACGCTGCGATCCCGCCAAGCCCAATTCGTCCGCAAAAACGGCCTGTGCAAACTTCCAATAGATGGCTTGAAAAATGAGTGGCGCGACCAGATCGTGCTCGTCTTGATAGCTCCAAGCGTCGAGTATCTCCGCCATGTCTTTAGTTTCAGCATCCGCGCGCAAAGCGTCGATCATGATCGGCGCGATGCGCACCGCCATGAGATTTTCCACGTCTTGCATAAAGACCCAATTGTCTTCAGGTGACACTTGACCGGATCCGTCCAGCAATTCGAGCATTCGACGGTAGCGCCAAGAGGCAGCTGCATATGATTGATAGTAGTAAGGATAGCCGCCGGGTACATAGCGGTGATTGGCATTTCCGGTCCAGCCGCGCTCCGGGTTGATGCTCTGCGGCAGCTCTTCCGCCGGAATGAATCCCGACCAATTGTCGCCGTCGTCTCGAACGATAAGGGGGCGCGACCCGTCACCATTTACCCGGATTGGAATTTTGCCCGCCGGGATCATCGCGATATCGCCTTCACGGCTCACTAAAGTATAACTGTAGGGAGCGTTGATCACGCCAATCGCCGCGCGAGCCTCGTCAAAGGACTTGGCCAGGTAAAGCTGGACGCTACCAAGTTCCGTGCCCATGGATTCCGCAGGCGCCCAACGCAACGAAATCGTTTTGCCGTTTTTGAGCGCCATACCGTGATCCGAGATGATTGGGCCACGGCGCGTCGAGCGCACGATCAGTTTGTGCTCCCGAAAGCCGCCATCCGCGCTCCCATCTCTGATTTTGAGGCTCTCTTCGCGAATGAGATAAGGACGAGCAACGTCACCCTCCAAATATTGATTGGAATCATTGGGATCGGTTTGCTCAATATAAAGATCGATGACGTCCCCATAAGAATTAGTCACCCCATAAGCGATTGAGTCCGTCCGCCCCAGCCCCATGCCAGGACCGAACCCGGCAGCCCCAACCGCCCGAAAATCCGGCGTGATCAAACCCACCGGGTACCAGTTGCCTGGTAAATTTCGCGTATCAATATGAGGGTTGTTGACCATCAACGCACCACCGCTCGTCGACTTTTGCGGCGAAATAACCCAGCTATTGCTGCCGAGCCGCACGGCACCAGAGGCGGGCTCAAGCCATGTTTGATCAAATTCGAGATTAACCGCCTCGGCGTCATTCTCTTGATACTGATAGGCATATTCACTGTCGTCGTCGGGATTGATCGACAAAAGAGACAAACGCGCAGCCTCTCTTGGCCCCACTTTCTCGATGAGCATCTGGGAGACAAGTTCGGCTTTGAAATCTGAGGAGCTGGACCATAGAAGAAAATAGTGAACCGCCATCATGTTTTCGATGGTCCAAGGTTCTGGCGTGATCCCAAGTAGCTTCAAACCCAGCGGATGTTCATCGGGACGCTGACGGATATAGGCGTTAAATCCCTCCAACCACAATTCATGATACCGGCGTTCCTGATCGCTCAACAATTTGGCGTGTTTCTCGCCCAAGTGTCTAAGACCGATCACCCGGTGTTGCTTATCGGTTGAAAGTCCGGCCTCACCGATCAACTCAGACAGCCGGCCTTGCGAAAGATAAAGGGCCAATGTGGCCTGCCCGAGACGGTCTTGTGCCATCACCCAACCCTGCGCACGAAAGCCGTCATCCATGGTCTCGGCATAGATAAACGGCATGCCCTTTTCATCGCGGATGACCCGAACCGGTTTAGACAGAGCGGAAAGCGAAATCTCACCATCGGTTTGGATTGAGTTTGAGCTGACCATGTAGAACGCGCCGCCGGTTAGGCTGACAATGATCAGCAGCACGAGGCCCAGAAATACGTATTTCAGTGGCATGTGCATCCCCCTCATCGCGGAATTTAAGTCGTCAAAAGCTCTCGAAACCGAAACAGATACACCCTCATATTTGCTTAAAGCAGCCTACCACAGAATACTGAACGGTCATTCATTATGTGTAATGACATGCGGGGCGACTTGCCCTTATACTTCTAAAATCTGCAATCGACGAGGCGATCGGGAATGACAGCAGACGCGCTGCCTCAAGACCAAAGTACCTGGCAGGAGAAATTTCTTCAGCGTCTGAAGTGGGTGATTTACGCCTTCCTCTGCATCAATTTTTTCTATTATTGGTATGAAGATTGGTCGAATGCCCAATTCACGCTAACAGCCACATCGTCATTCGGGGATTGGGTCAGCGCCTATGCGGCAACCTGGGACTTTATATCTTGGATGGTCCTCATAGCCGTCTATGAGATTGAGACCTATTGGCTCGAAGACGACTTTGACAATCAAGTCGTCATATGGGCGATGAATCTCACAAAAGCGATCTGCTACGGCCTGATCCTGCGAACAACCTATGCCTATATCGGGAACCTCAACGACGTCATGACCGTAACACAGATTCCCGATGTGTCCGACCTCTGCAGTTTGGCAAATCAGAATTACGCTTTCCTTCGCAATCTGGCCTATACGGAAGTCAACTTAGAAACCTGTTTGCAGATCCCTTATGCGGGCGACTTTTATCTCTACCCTAGAGAACCGGTGATCACTGATACGGCCGGCCTAACAGAAGACATCACACTTCGGCGAGCGGATCTTATTGAAAACATCAGTTGGCTGATGGTCGTGGCTATGATTGAGCTGACCGTTCAGTTACAAAATCGGGGATATCACGAAGGCAAAGCGATTGCCTGGAGCAACGGACTGAAACTCGCCGCCTATCTCACCATCGCAGGGGCTGCCGTCTACTGGTTCTCTAAGGGGCATTATATGTATGCCTGGGATGAATTTGTTTGGATTGCCGGGTTTGCGGCTCTCGATGTGAACCTGTCGGAATGGCGCCATGAGTTGGAAGAGGAAGAAGAATATGAGGCGGAACTCGAAGCTCAAAAAGCCGGGGATGCTGCCGACATATCTTGAAGCATAAAGATCCGTCCTCCGCGTTATCCAAACTATTTTATGAGATCCGCCCGAAGTCCCGGCCAGTTGGCATCGCCCTTTTGAATATTGCCCGGCACGTCCTCTTCCCAATCCTTTTGAACGTCTTTTGAGTAATTCAAATAGAGTTTGCCGTCGACAATCCGCCAGGCTTCCGGATCAATCTCGGCGGTATATCCGCGGCTGACGGCCCAGGCGCAATAGCCGCCATATTGGGGTGCGTAGGCCTCCGGATCGGCTTCAAAAAGCGCGAGGTTCTCTTCACTGGAAAAACGCCATTCCGCATCCTTCCATGTGGTCGAAAACGTCTCAGAGCCCTCAACCAAAGTCGACTGCGTGAAATAGGCCACCGGATCTGCACCCTCAATGGCAACATTGGCCTTGCCGGTACCGTAAACTTCACTGGCATCGGCTGCGGGCACAAGAGCAATCAGAAGACCAAAACCCACACCAGCAATGGCTAAGGTCAGCGTTTGCAAATATCGGGTCATTTGAGAGGCCTCCCATCAATGTTGCGATCAAGATTGATGAGAATTTAGAGGAAGGCCGAAACCGACGAAATTCAAATGACAGCACGAAACTGTGAGGGGCCCGTGAGTCACGAATCCTGTGGAGCACAAGGGGTTGGAGACGAAAATCGCGCCGAAGAGGCTATTGGGCTTGCTTTGCCTTTTGTTTGGCTAAGAATTTCTCGACTTCGGCCTGCGGATTCATGATCGTCTCGGAATACATACCCACAGCCATATTCAGATACTCATCACCGGTCAGATGATCGAGAACAAATGTGGCAAAGTCCGCATAGGTAATCACCCGGGCGCCGGGGGTGTCGCCGGTCGTATTGATCAGCATGTCACCGCGGCCAGGCTCTTCCACCATAAAACCGGGGCGAAGCAAAATATGCTCCAAACCGCTTTCAGAGATCATCTTCTCCATCTCATACATATCGTTGTAGAGATAACGCGCATTCCAACGCCACATCTGTGACATATCGCCGGCTGGCGGTTTTTCACCGTCAATGTTAACGCGATGTTCAACGCCTGTGGAACTCGCCATAATCAATCGTTGATTGCCTTTGGCTTTCATAGCGGCAATTAGATTTTGACCCATGACAGTATAGAGATCGACCTCGCCAATCTCAGCCATGGGATCCGATGGTGTACCGCGGCCAACCATGCAAACGACAACTTCACTGCCGTCCAACATGGCTTCCAAAGAAGCTTGATCACGAACATCGCCTTTGAAGAGTGTGAGGTTTTCATGCTCAACACCCAATTTCGACGGCGTGCGCGCCAGTCCCTTAATCTTGTAACCCTGCTCTAGCCCCTGGCGAATGATTTCGCTTCCTGACCTGGCTGTCGCGCCAATCAAAGCGATGGTCGGTTTTGTTTCATGGCCCCCAGCTGAAGCGCGCCCGGTGATAAGGGCAAGGACACCGACGCCTAAAGAACTTGTGACAAACTGCCTGCGATCCATCTCACGTCTCCTGTGTTTGCTCCGCCGTCGCGGCTACATAAACATATCCCAAGGGTATTTGAGTTCGGTGTCGGCAGCGGAGTACGTCTTGCCGATGGTGGCATCATCATCCATGCAGTCGACAATCAGTTCCGCCAGGTCCGCTCGGTCGATCAATCCAAACGTCATCGGATCTTCGCTGAGATAGCCGTTTCCTGTCGCCCCTTTCGAAACCAGACCGCCGGGGCGAATAATCGTGTAATCCAAACCGCTGGATTTGAGATGATCTTCCGCTTCCGTTTTGAGGGGCAGAATATTTCGCAAGAACCATTTGGAGAGAAACGGCGGGGCATCTGCGCTGTCGCCGGCGCCGATAGACGTCACCAACAGAACACGGCGAATACCTGCCGCTTTGGCCGCTTCTGCCACATTGATATTGCCGGTGGAATCCACCGGTGGATCGCAGCTGTAGCAGCCGAGAGTCGTCAATACCTGATCAAAGTCGGCGCTTTCGGTGGCCGCTTCTACGCTGGCCATGTCCAACGCATCTCCCACCACTGTGGGAATACCGAGAGCATCCAACTCCGACGTATCCGAGGAGGCCCTCACAAAGGCAGTCACTTTGTCGCCTCGCTCACTCAGAATCTTTGCGACATTAAAGCCGGTCGGACCTGTCGCACCGAAAATCAGAACGGAGTTGCCCGCACGTGTTTCACTGGCAGTCATATCCTCTTGGGAACTCAGACTTCCAGCCGTCGCCACAAAAAGAAAAACGGCTCCAATCAAGCTCTTTAGGAGACTCATCGATTTCATTCTTTGTCCCTCTCAACAGACACAAACCGGAAATACAAAAAGAGACGCTAGCGTAACTTTTGGATATTGGCAAAAAAAATGGCCCGCTCCAGAAGAGCGGGCCACTTCTAAACATGTGTTTGTGAGAACTAGTTTCCGAACACGATCGTCGCGCGACGGTTCAGAGGTTCTTCAACACCGTCGCCGGTTTGAACAGCCAGAGCTGTTTCACCGAAGAAGGCCGTCGCCAAAGTGGCCGCGTCAAGTCCGCGAGCAACCAAAGCGTTTTTCACTGCATTCACGCGATCTTCTGACAGACCAAGATTGTATGCGTTGGAAGCCGTTGTCGATGTGTGGCCTTCGAGGTCCAAGCGAACAACACCACCGGCTTTCGCCGCTGCGGCCACTTGATCAAGAACAGTCGCCGCGTCAGCTGTAATGGCAGAGCTGTCGACGTCGAAATAAACGACAAAGTTCTCAGGAGCTGCCGGACCTTCTACGATTGGTGCTGCTTTCGGATTGAAAGCGAAGCGCAGGCCCAACATGATGGTGTGATTTTCGTCATCCCAATCTTGCAACGATACACCGGAACTATCGTCGGCATATTCAAGATCATGCGTTCTGAAGTAACGATAGTCGGCGAACAATTGTGTTCTTTCGCCAACGTCCACGCTCAGACCGGCAATACCTTGATAGGCCAAGCCAGTGTCGCTGTCGTCAAGCAGACCGCCATCAATTTTGAAGTTGCGGCGAGCCACACCAAGACCGGCACCAATGTAAGGCGTTACGTTGGAGCTGTTTGGAATATCTTTCAATGCGTTGAACATGACGGACCAACCGTCAACGTCTCCGCCGGTCGGTGCGCCGGCAAACGCATCAAGTTCGTTTTCGCGGTAACCGCCTTCCACTTCAACACGCCAAGCGCCGTCAAGATAGACACCCAAAGTGCCCAATGCCGCCCAACCATTGTCGAACTCGGCTTCGCCTGTTGTCGTGCCGAGAGAAGTTCCAAGATCCGCATCGTTATCGGGGATGATATTTACCCCGCCACCAATACCCACATAAGTATTATAGCTGTCGGCAACGCTGTTCTCAGATGACAGGTGACCACCTGCCAACGCCGCAGTTGAACTCAGACCGAGAACAATTGCCAATGCACTAGATTTCATCAGTTTCATAGGAATACCCCACCCTTTGCGAATGTCACTTAACTATTACCAAACTGTCTTAAATTGACAAGCCGAGGCTAAGAGATTTGTAAGACTTTCAGGACCTTGGCCATCATTTTCGCCGTAGGGTGTCACAATTCTGCAATAAAATGTCAACACTGATGACATAAATAGTGTCGAACTTGGCCGATTAACCCCCTTAACCAGATTCCCGTTTGAGATGATTCGCCGCCGCAGAGAATCAACATGATGATTATGGGCAGTCATAACACCATATTTGGCCCTATCCGACTTAAATGAGACGATTTGGTATGAAATCAGACCACGCATACCAATTTAAGACTTATCCGATTGAAACCAAAGCTCCTTATGCACCGTCAATAGCGTCAAATCCCCAAAATGTCGGCACAGACTGAAACTGGTTCCAAGCCGCCACCATATGAGGTTCACGGGCGCACAAAATATCCTGGTACCAATCAGCCATCAGCTTAACGGCCGGCAGAACGTCCGATCGATTTTCCGCCAATTGTTCTGCAAGCCCTAAAGCGACAGCCGCATCGTTCAGTTGACCCAAATCATCTTGAAGTGATTTCAGTCGCTTGAGGTAGAGCCGAGAGTCATTGCCTGCGTAGAGCATTTGAAAATAGTCACATGCATATCTCAACTTCTTCACGGCAATCCGAATCTTGTGACGCTCGGATGTCGAAAGGCGCTCAAATTTGCGTCCGAGTTTCAGCACCTCTTTATGTCGTGCTTTGATCAGCCGCCCCGCCACACTGATCAAAGGTTCGGCGGCTTTATCGGTGACAAGTTGATGGAGGTCATGGGAGTTGGACAGGTCCATCAACAAGACCGCAATTCTTTCGCCTCTGAGCAGACGTCGAACGTCCTCATAAACGATTGCTCGGCGCTCTTCTGCAATCACTTGAAGTTTAGCAAGACTCTTGTCGTTCGGGTGGTCGCGCAGAATCTTGGTCAATGTTTGGGTAACAAAAACATCCAAATCTCTCGCTGTGCCCAAAATTTTAAGGGCGTATCTGGCTTCTTGATCAAGGCCTTTGACCTCGGAATTCAGATAAGACCGGAAGAGAGCAAAGACTGATCGGACGCGGCGCAATCCGACACGCAATTGATGTACGCCATCCGGATTGCCTCCGTCATAAGCAGCATCAATGTTGCCCGAAACTTGTGCTTTGGCATTTGCAATGATCTTAGCAAAAGCGACTGAAACCGGCTCGTCGGGACTCAGGTGGGGCCGGCGAGAGCGCACGATGCGTGGTGGCCGCTCAGACAGCAATCGGCTTTTAAGCCTTATCGGCGCATTTTGTGTCTGTCGTCTGGACCGCCTGCCGCCTCGGGGGGATTTGGCCGGCGTCTCAGAAACCCGATTTCGAGTGTAGGCCACTCTCGCTCCGCATTAACCATAAACCCAAGGAGCCACAGCCTAACAGGCCGGCGCCAAAAAGCCATCGGGATAAAGGTTAAGGCGGTTCCGCCGACCTTGCCGACAATGCAACTCTATAATGAAGAAAAAGGATTGGTGAGCCCGCCAGGAATCGAACCTGGGACCCACTGATTAAAAGTCAGTTGCTCTACCAACTGAGCTACGGGCCCACAAATGCGTGAAAAGCGAGCGGAACATAAGGTCAGAGTCGTTTGCGGTCAATGACTGTTTCATGGATTTCGCCCGATTTGCCGGGGTTTTTGATCAGGCCCCAAGACTATAGGGGGTCGATGTCACCGGCCGCCCGTCTGGCATGAAACTGCGCAACGAAACGGCTGAGCTCTCCATTTGAGATCGACTCTCTCAAACCCGACATAAGCTCTTGATAATAATGCAAATTATGCCAGCTCAAGAGCATGGGGCCGAGATACTCGCCGGCTTTGAAGAGATGATGCAAATAGGCCCGGCTGTATCGCGACGAAGCCGGGCAATCACTCTCCGCGTCAATGGGTCTTGGATCTTTGGCGTGGCGGGCATTGCGCAGATTGATCGGGCCGCGGTGGGTGAAAGCCTGACCATGACGGCCGGACCGCGTAGGCAGGACACAATCGAACATATCCACACCCCGCAAAACGGCAGCGACCATGTCTTCCGGCTTGCCGACACCCATCAGATAACGCGGCTTATGGCGCGGCAGGGCGGGCGCTGTGTAGTCGAGCACCTGTTTCATAAGCTCCGGCCCCTCGCCCACGGCCAGACCGCCGATGGAATAGCCGTCAAAATCCAAATCCGTCAGCGCTTGGATCGAGCGCTCACGCAAGTCTCTATAGACGCCGCCCTGAACGATCCCGAACAACGCCTGGTCCGGACGATCACCGAAAGCTTGCTTCGACCGGGCCGCCCATCGCATAGACAGCTCCATGGAGCTTTCGGCTTCCTCTTCCGTGGCTGGAAACGGCGTGCATTCATCCAACACCATCTGAATATCCGCATTGAGCAGGCATTGAATTTCGATCGCCCGTTCCGGCGTCAGGCTGTGCTTCGAGCCGTCAATATGAGAACTGAACGTAACGCCGTCTTCGGTCATCTTCCGCAGCGACGCCAAAGACATCACCTGGAAGCCACCGGAATCGGTCAGGATGGGACCGTCCCACAACATGAACTTGTGAAGACCGCCAAGCTCATCAATGAGCTCTGCCGTCGGACGCAACATCAGGTGATACGTATTGCCGAGTAAGACATCCGCGCCGGTGGCACGCACGTGCTCCGGCAGCATGGCCTTGACGGTTCCTTGGGTGCCGACAGGCATAAAGGCAGGGGTACGAATATCACCGCGGCGCGTTTTCAAAACACCACAACGGGCCTCACCATCTTGGGCCAGAAGTTCAAATTGGATACTCTTAGATGTCATGCAGCGCTTTATGCGCGGGGCTCAGACCAAGATCAAGCGCTCTTACGGCCGAACAGTCGCGCCAGCCAACCACGCTTGCGCGATTTGATGGCGGCCTCATCTAGATCGACAAAGGGCTTCGCTGCCGCCTGACGCATGGTTTCCGTGCGCCGGTCTTTGGCTTGGGACACTTCTTTGAGAACATTTGCCCGGCGCTCGGCAAAAACTTGCTGGGCCGAACGGCCGTCGGCGGTCTGCGCAATATCATTGCGGTAGTCAGACAAGACCTTCATGGCGTCTGCAACCGGCCGGTCTTCAAACCGCAAGTAATGTTCCGGCGCATCCCAGCTTTCTGCCGCGCGGGGTGAATTGTAATGCACCCTGCCTTGCAGATCTTGCATCTTCACATTGTCTTGCCGGCGGCTCTTGCCGAACGCGTCTCTCAGTGATCTAGGCATCTGACAACTCTCTCATTACGCACTTATACTAACACATATTCTCCGCACTAGGATATGATCTGTTTTTGCTTGTGTTTGGGGTGTTTTACCCAGACAAATCCCTCTGTGGGAGTGAGCAAAGCCACGTCAATATCCCCGCCGACGGTCTCCACTTCCAAACTCACCTGCTGTTGGAACGAATTTAGGTTGACCAAGGCTTCTGCCGTATTGGCCAATTCGTGCTCCGGCAAGGCTTGGATCGCACTATAGATGGGCACCATATGATAAGTCGCCTGATGCTGGAAAATGGATCCGAAAAAGTCGTTGATGGTTTCGCCCAAATCCTCTTCCTGCATCGCCTCCAAAGCTTTTTCCGCCTGCTCATCGGTTAGATTGGGGACCGCTCCTAAAATTTGATCCATGAGCCGTGGGACCAACTCAAACGTCTTATAAATGATCAATGACTCCAAATAGGGGTCGATCCCATAGAGCAGTGTACGGATCATCCGGTCTTGGGCAAACGGCTGAATGACCACAGGCTCGTCATTGCTCAAAGTGCTGAAAATATGATCGCCTCTTTTCAGGTATCCACCGATCACATTGGAGACTTCGTATGAACAAATCTCAGGATGGATTTGACCCTTCCCATATCCCGCGAAGACGATGCCCGAATACGGCCAGCCTTGCGGAAAATAATGTTTGGTCGCAATCAGAACCGGCAAGTCGCGGAGCTTTTGCGTGGCAGAGTCATTGATGTCGTGTTTGGCAATAAAGTTCTCGATCACGCCGTCAATTTCGGTCTTATATTTTTTGCTCAGCGTATCGGCGTAGCCTTGAGGAAAGAAGGTGAGATCCTTGCGCTGCTCATCCCATTCATCCAGCGTCACACGATCATAGATCTGACCGATGGCCATATTGATGGCCTCGTTTTCGTTGAGGCTGCCTCCTTGGGTGCCGGCAATGAAACTCTTGATCTGCTGGGCGCGCGCTTCGATCGTATAGATCATGCTTTTCAGCATAAGTTCATATTGTTCGCGCTGGAGCTTTTCCGGAAAGAGCTTGGTGTTCTTATCCAGATATTTGAAGAAGTCGTCGGCATATTCTTGCACGGAAGCAAACTTTGGGTTTTTCGCTTGGGCAATGTAGCTGTTGATCACCGTCTTCCATGGTAATCCCATGATCTCCGCATTGGCATAGATCATCATGGCCACCGGTCGGCCTTTTGAAATCTCGAATAACTTTTGAACCCCGGTAAAGGTCTTGCGCGGCACACCGTCCACGGCCACGGTCACAACGCTGTCCGCCGCCACGGCAACTGCCTTGTTGTTCATGAGAACGACTTCTGAGGTCACGGCCTACTTTGTCTCCCCTAATACGCACAGGCACCCTGGCGCCTGAACACACCGGCGACCGCACCTTTTACCCACCCAATGCCGGTAGAGTGGCAGATTTCCGCGCCTCGCGCGAGTCCCTCAAACGGCCGGGATTAACCACGATCGCTAAAATAATGATCTATTGTGCCTTTTCGGCCAAATCGTGACGGGTCAGCAGGCAGGCATCGCCATAAGAATAAAATCGATATTGAGACCGGATGGCATGAGCATAGGCGGCTTTCATGGGCTCCAGCCCCGCAAAGGCAGAGACCAACATAAAAAGCGTGGACCGCGGCAAGTGAAAATTGGTCAGCAACAGATCCACAACCCGAAACCGAAATCCGGGTGTGATGAAGATATCCGTCTCGCCTGAAAAGGGCGCGATCCGGCCCTGCCCGTCAACAGCGCTTTCCAGCAAACGCAACGTGGTCGTACCGAGCGCAATGACACGGCCGCCGTCTGATTTGACGCGGCGGATTTGGTCGGCCACCGTCTCGGAAATCTCGCCCCATTCCGCATGCATCACATGATCTTTGGTGTCGTCGACTTTGACCGGCAGAAACGTGCCCGCACCCACATGCAAGGTAAGCTCCGCGCGATGCACATTCTTGGCTTCTAGTTTGTCCAAAAGATCTTTTGTAAAATGAAGGCTCGCCGTCGGTGCAGCGACAGCCCCATCTTTTGACGCAAAAATCGTCTGATAATCAGAGGCGTCTTGCGTATCGATCTCGCGCTTTGACGAAATATAAGGCGGCAGAGGCATGTGCCCGCATGCTTCAATCGCACGGTCGAGGTCGGCACCGGCTTTATCGAAGCGAAGATGCACTTCTCCATCGGCATTCTTCTGAATCACATCTGCTTTCAGCTGACCGCCGCTGATCGAAAGACCATCGCCGACGGTCAAACGTTTTGCCGGTTTGGCAAAGGCCGCCCACATATCGAGCGCCATGCGCCGATGAAGGTTGAGATCAATCTCAACAGGCGCCGTCCCGCCGCCAACCTCACGGGGCGGGCGCGTGGCTTTGAGAAAGGCCGGAATGACTTTGGTGTTATTGGTGACGATCAGGTCCCCAGGACGCAGCAAACGCGTTAAGTCCGCGATCACTGCATCTTTGAGGTTTGACGGCTCGACAACCAACAGCCGTGCGCGCGTCCGGTCTTCGAGTGGCCGCAAGGCAATACGGTCTTCCGGCAACTCAAAGTCAAAATCATCAACGCGCATGGAACACCGCGCTTGGATCCGCTAGAGGTCCGCCGCGACACGCATGGACACGATCGCGTCAGGATCGTCAACCGGTTCACCCCGCTTGATACGATCCACATGCTCCATGCCTTCGATCACCTCACCCCAAACGGTGTATTGGCCGTCAAGGAATCCGGAATCGGCGAAACAGATAAAAAACTGACTGTCGGCACTGTCGGGGTCTTGCGCCCGCGCCATGGAACACACACCCCGATTATGCGGTGCGTCGGAAAATTCAGCCGCCAGTTTTTGCCCAGACCCGCTCATTCCCGTTCCTGTCGGATCGCCGGTCTGTGCCATAAACCCGTCAATCACGCGATGGAATACAATGCCGTCGTAAAACTCTTCACGAACCAATTCCTTGATCCGCGCCACGTGGTTTGGGGCCAAATCGGGCCGGGTTTGAATCTTGACCTCACCCCAAGGCAAAGTCAGCACGATCACATCTTCAAGTGATAAGTCATCACTCATAAAGTCTCTCCAGGATTTTCAATCTCAATGAGCGAACCGCTCAAAGTTCATTCGGGTTCGAGGATTCAGCTTCGCCTTCGGCCTCCGGTTTTTTCATCGGAGTTTCCACCGCCGCGGCGCTTTCCTCTTCTTGCGCCGGCTCCACCGGATCAGCATCGGCAGCCACAACCATCTTCACAATTCGGTCCGGCGGCGCTGACACGGCACCATTATTGTACGGGTCTCCCCTTTTGATTTTGTCGACATGTTTCATGCCGTCAATCACGCGGCCCCAAACTGTATATTTTCCATCGAGGTTGCGGTTATCGGCAAACATAATAAAGAACTGGCTATTGGCACTGTTGGGAACACCGGAATTGGCCATGGACGTAATGCCCCGCCAATGGCGCTTGATATTGAATTCATCCGGCAGGTCCGGATATTGAGAACCGCCTGTCCCGTCGCCTTTCGGATCACCTGTTTGGGCCATAAAGCCTTCAATGACACGATGAAAGACAATGCCGTCGTAAAACCCTTCTCGAACCAATGTCTTGATCCGTTTGACCGTTTCCGGTGCGAATTCCGGATACATCTCGATGGTCACGCGGCCATCTTTCAGATCGAGATACAAGGTGTTTTCCGGATCGATCTCTTTTGCAAATGCCATGGGGACACTTGCCAATATCAACGCAAAGGCTGTTATGAGACTACGCATATCACTGCCCTCTCCTATTCATGAGGCCCCCTGCCCCAAAACTACTGTTTGATCTTTGCCAAAAGTTTCTGCGCCACATATGGCGTCGTAAAACTGCTGATATCACCGTCAAGCCGCGCAATCTCTTTAACAAGACGCGACGCAATAGATTGATGCGCTGCATCCGCCATCAGAAACACCAATTGAATATCCGGATTCAAGCGCGCATTCATGCCGACCATCTGGAACTCATATTCAAAATCCGAAACCGCACGCAATCCCCGAATGATGATGCCGGCGCCAATCTCCTCCGCATAATGCATGAGCAGCCCGTCAAACGGCTTGACGGAAATCAATTGCTTAGTCTGATCGGCCAAAGACCGGCATTCATGTTCGACCATCTCCACCCGTTCGTCTAAGGAAAACAGTGGCCCCTTGTCTTCATTTTTGGCCACACCGATCACCAATTCATCCACCAGCTTCAACGCACGTTGGATGATATCGAGATGACCGTTTGTCAACGGATCGAATGTTCCGGGGTAAAGACCGACACGCTTCTTGGCTTCGCTCATATTTGACCGGTCCATCGCAACATTAGGCGGAACTCTCGCCATCAGACTCTTCGCCGTCATCGTCCGCGCCGACATCCCCCAAATGTTCCACCGACACAACGCTCTCACCTTCTGCGGTGCGGAACAAGGTCACGCCTTGGGTATTGCGGCCGGCCACGCGCACATCGTTCACCGGACAGCGGATCAACTGTCCGGCGTCGGTGACCAGCATGATCTGATCGGATTCCTCAACCGGGAACGAGGCGACCAATTTGCCGTTCCGCTTGGTCACTGTCATGGCGATAATCCCCTTACCGCCGCGGCCGGCTGTACGATATTCGTAAGCGGACGTGCGTTTGCCGTAACCGTTCTCCGAAACGGTTAAGAGGAATTGCTCGTAAGCACCCAGTTCCGCATAACGCTCAGGCGTGAGAGTTGTGGCTTCTACACCTGAATCATCCTCGTCCGGCACATCCGGTTCCGCCGCCTCACCGGCTGCTGCTCGGCGCATGGCGCTCGCCTGACGCAAATATCCCTTCGCTTCCGCAGGTGTCACATCCACATGGCGTACGATCGTCATGGCAATGACGGAGTCGTTTCCGAGTTCTTTGTCGGAACTCAATTTGATACCCCGAACACCGGTGGACGTGCGACCCGTAAAGACACGAACGTCTGTGACGGGGAAACGAATACACCTGCCATTCGCCGATGTTAAAATCACATCGTCATCTTCGGTACAAATCTGAACACCAATGATGGAATCATCATCGCCCGGCTTCATGGCGATCTTGCCGGATTGATTGATCCGGCGGAAATCGGACAGCTTATTGCGGCGGACATTCCCTGTGGATGTGGCAAACATCAGATCAAAACGATCCCAAGACTCTTCGTCTTCCGGCATCGGCATAACACTGGTGATGCTCTCCCCCTGCTTCAATGGCAGAAGGTTGATCATCGCCTTGCCTCTGGCTTGCGGTGTTGCTTGGGGCAAACGCCAAACCTTTAATCGATACACCATGCCGGTGGAGGAGAAGAACAAGACCGGCGTATGGGTGTTGGCCACAAACACGCGGCTGACGAAATCTTCGTCCCGGGTCGACATGCCCGCACGACCGCGGCCGCCGCGTCGTTGCGGCCGATAAATGTTGAGCGGAACACGCTTGATATAACCGGAATGAGTCACGGTCACGACCATGTCCTCTTTCTGGATCAGATCTTCATCTTCCATTTCACCGCTGGCCTCAACAAATTCAGACCGGCGTGGCGTGGCAAACTCGTTCCGCACCTCCATCAGCTCATCTTTGATGATCTGCATGACGCGCGCACGAGAGCGCAAAATATCCAGATAGTCTTCAATCTTTCCGCCGAGTTTTTTCAACTCATCGCCGATCTCGTCGCGGCCCAAAGCTGTCAATCTTTGCAGGCGCAAATCCAGAATGGCTCTTGCTTGCTCCTCGGAAAGACGGATGGTCTTGTCATCTTGCATACGATGACGTGGGTCATCAATCAGCGCGATCAAAGGTTCAATGTCACCGACCGGCCAATGGCGCTCAAGCAATTGTGCCCGGGCCGTTGCAGGGTCCGGCGCCTTGCGGATCAAGGCAATGACTTCATCTACATTGGCGACGGCAATCGCAAGGCCCACCAAAACATGGGCCCGCTCGCGCGCCTTGTTCAGTTCAAACGTGGTTCTGCGGGCGATGACATCCATACGGAAGGCAATAAAGGCGTCCAGTACATCCCGAAGATTGAGCAGTTCGGGACGGCCGCCATTGATCGCCAGCATATTGACGCCAAAGGTCGTTTGAAGTTGAGAAAAACGATAAAGCTGATTCAGTATGACATCCGCATTGGCTTCACGTTTCAGCTCAATAACGACGCGAATGCCTTGCCGGTCCGACTCGTCTCTCAGATCTGAAATCCCCTCAATGCGCTTTTCGCGCACCAGATCGGCGATTTTTTCGATCATCGCGGCCTTGTTGACCTGATAAGGCACTTCGGTGACGATGATGGCTTGCCGGTCCTTGCGGATATCCTCCACATGCGCCCGGCCGCGCATCACCACAGAGCCGCGGCCTTTATGGATCGCCGACCGTGAGCCTTGACGTCCCAAAATCAATCCGCCCGTCGGAAAGTCCGGACCCGGAATAATTTCGATGAGTTCCTCGACGCTGATTTCTGGGTTGTCAATGACGGCAATCGTCCCGTCAATCACTTCACCCAAATTGTGCGGCGGAATATTGGTGGCCATGCCGACGGCAATACCACCAGCGCCGTTCACCAATAAATTGGGAAAGCGCGACGGCAAAACTCGTGGCTCGAATTCGCTATCGTCGTAGTTTGGTTGATAGTCGACCGTATCCTTTTCAATGTCTTCCAGAAGAGAATGGGCCGGCTTGCCCATCCGAACTTCCGTGTAACGCATGGCGGCCGGCGGATCGCCGTCGATCGATCCGAAATTGCCCTGGCCGTCCAGCAAAGGCAGACGGAGCGAAAAGTCCTGCGCCATGCGCACAAGGGCGTCGTAGACCGCTTGATCCCCGTGGGGATGGTATTTACCGATCACATCCCCGACCACGCGAGCCGACTTACGATAGGGCTTGTCCCAATCCCAGCCGTTCTTGTGCATGGAAAACAAAATGCGCCGATGGACGGGTTTCAGACCGTCACGCACATCGGGCAGCGCGCGGCTCACGATCACGCTCATGGCGTAATCGAGATAGGAGGTCTTTAACTCGTCTTCGATGGAGATCGGGTTGATCTCGCCGCCGGGCGGTTGGCCCTCAGAGTCTGAAGCTGGTGTTTCAGGCGTATCCGACACGTATTTAAGGGGTTCCCACGACCATCAAAGGGCCCCGTGATGAGGCCCCTTCTCATTCTTTTTCGGCGTGATGATTTCCCAGAAAACAGCAGGGAAAAGATCATCCGAATCCAAGGTATATCTTAGCATTCCCGCCTTTGCCAAGCAATCATCGAAGGCGATGAAAATAGGCCGCTAAAACGGAATTTCGTCATCCAATTCAGTATCTTGGAAGTTGCCCATGGATGCCGGCGCGGAAGATCCAAACGAGTCTGACGACCCCATGGACTCCCCGCTATTGCGGCTGTCCAGCATGGTCAACGTAGCATTGAATCCTTGCAAAACAACTTCCGTCGAATAGCGGTCCTGGCCGTCCTTATCCTGCCATTTGCGGGTCTGAAGTTGTCCCTCGAGATAAACCTTAGATCCTTTGCGCAAATACTGTTCGGCAATCCGGCACAGACCCTCGGAAAAGATCACGACGCGGTGCCACTCGGTTTTCTCCCGCCGCTCACCGGAATTCTTGTCCCGCCAGCTTTCAGACGTCGCCACCCGTAAATTGGCAATGGGACGGCCATCTTGCGTGTGCCTGATTTCGGGATCCGCACCCAAATTTCCGACCAAAATCACCTTATTGACACTTCCCGCCATATCACCAATCTCCATCTTCTGAGGCACACCCATGCCGCAATCTTCTGGCGGACATTAGACAAAACAAGCTGGCGCCGCCAGGCCACCGCCGACTTATCCACAGACTTTTTGTTCTTTTTTTGTTCTATAGCGCAGAATCGTCTATAAGGCCAGTTCTTTCAGGCATCTATGCATCTTCGATGAAATCTTTTCTGAGCAATGATCTGACGGCGTCGAGACCATGTATGAGTGAGTGTCAGCGAGAGCTTGAAAGCGCATTGACGGGGTCGGCATGCCCGTGCTTCATGCCGAAAAGCGGCGAGACAACTTCCGAATTCTGGGCCTAGAGAGTGACCATAAAATCGATCCATGTGCGGGGCGCCCGCGAGCACAATTTACAAGATATCGACGTCGAAATCCCAAGGGACAAATTGGTCGTTCTCACCGGATTATCCGGTTCGGGGAAATCGTCTCTCGCCTTTGATACGATCTACGCTGAAGGCCAACGGCGTTATGTGGAGAGCTTGTCGGCATACGCAAGGCAATTTCTTGAGCTGATGCAAAAGCCGGATGTGGATCAGATCGAAGGACTGAGCCCGGCCATCTCCATTGAGCAAAAGACCACGTCGCGCAATCCGCGTTCAACGGTCGGCACAGTCACGGAAATCTACGACTATATGCGTTTGCTCTTTGCGCGGATCGGGGTGCCTTACTCGCCTGCCACAGGCCTGCCGATCGAAAGCCAGACGGTGAGCCAAATGGTCGACCGGGTGATGGAACTGCCGGAGAAGACCAGGCTTTATCTCCTCGCCCCCATTGTTCGCGGTCGCAAGGGTGAGTATCGGCGTGATTTTGCAGAGCTGATGAAAAAGGGCTTTCAGCGTGTCAAAGTGGACGGCACGTTCTATGAGCTGTCCGATGTTCCGGCTCTCAACAAGAAGATCAAGCACGACATCGATGTTGTGGTAGACCGCCTCGTCGTGCGTGAAGGATTGGAACAACGCCTTGCCGATTCCTTTGAAACGGCGCTCGAGCTTGCCGACGGCATTGCCATCGTCGAATTGGCGGACAAGAAAAAAGATCCCGAACGGATTACTTTTTCGGCCAAGTTCGCTTGTCCCGTGTCCGGCTTTACCATTGACGAGATTGAGCCGCGGCTGTTTTCCTTTAACAACCCCTTCGGCGCCTGCCCCAAATGCGACGGTTTGGGCACACAGCTCTATTTTGACTCGGACCTGGTTGTGCCCGACGTGACAAAAAGTCTGCGCGAGGGCGCCATCGCGCCTTGGTCGCGCTCGACGTCGCCTTACTACACACAAACCCTCGACAGCCTAGCGCGGCACTTTAAGTTTTCCGTGACGACCCCATGGGAGGAACTGGACGACGACGTCAAAGACATTGTTCTGTTTGGATGCGAAGACACCGTCACCTTTGTTTATGATGACGGCTTACGCCGCTATGAAACCAAGAAACCGTTTGAAGGCGTCGTCAACAATATGGAGCGGCGTTGGCGCGAAACCGAAAGCACTTGGGTCCGTGAAGAAATGGAACGGTTTCAAGGGGTCAATGATTGCGATGCCTGTAACGGGTTTCGCCTGAAGCCAGAAGCCTTGGCGGTCAAAATCAATGGGCTGCATATTACCGAGGTCGCCGACATGTCGATCCGGCAAGCCCACCATTGGTTTGCTGATCTACCAAAAAAACTCAATAAAAAGGAAAAGGAAATTGCCGCACGGGTCTTAAAAGAGATCCGCGAACGCTTACAATTTCTCAACAATGTGGGCTTGGAATATCTCACCATGTCCCGCGCCTCCGGAACCTTGTCGGGCGGCGAGTCTCAACGTATCCGGCTCGCCTCTCAAATCGGCTCCGGTCTAACCGGCGTTCTTTATGTTTTGGACGAGCCTTCCATCGGCTTGCATCAGCGGGACAATGCGCGGCTCTTGACGACGTTGCAGAATCTTCGAGATCTCGGAAATTCAGTCTTGGTTGTGGAGCATGATGAAGAGGCGATCCTGACGGCTGATCATGTGCTTGATCTGGGGCCTGGTGCCGGTGTCCATGGCGGCGAAATCGTTGCGCAAGGCACGCCCCATCAGATCATGAAGTCCAAAGCTAGTCTCACCGGTCAGTATTTGTCCGGGGCTAAACAAGTGCCCTTGCCGGAAACACGCCGTCCGATCAATCCGGCCCGCATGATCAAAGTGATCGGCGCACGCCAGAACAATCTGCAAAACGTGACCGCCGAGTTTCCGCTTGGAACCTTCATCTGTGTCACCGGTGTCTCCGGCGGCGGCAAATCCTCTTTGGTCATCGAAACACTTTACAAAGCCATGGCCCGGCGGCTTCACAATGCCAAAGCCCATCCGGGCGAGCATGATAAAATCGAAGGCCTCGAATTTTTGGATAAGGTGATCGATATTGATCAGTCCCCAATCGGACGCACGCCTCGTTCCAACCCCGCGACCTATACAGGCGCGTTTACGCCGATCCGTGAATGGTTTGCCGGCCTGCCGGAAAGCGGTGCCAGAGGCTACAAACCGGGACGCTTCTCCTTCAACGTGAAAGGTGGCCGGTGCGAGGCCTGTCAAGGCGACGGCGTCATCAAAATTGAGATGCACTTTTTGCCGGATGTCTATGTGGAATGTGATGTTTGCAAAGGCAAGCGCTACAACCGCGAAACCCTTGAAGTGAAATTCAAGGACAAAAGTATTGCCGACGTGCTCGATATGACCGTTGAGGAAGCGGCAGACTTCTTTAAGGCGGTTCCGTCCATCCGCGAGAAGTTCGACACATTACGCCGAGTGGGATTGGACTACGTCCATGTGGGCCAACAAGCCACCACCCTCTCGGGCGGCGAGGCGCAAAGAGTTAAGCTCGCCAAGGAACTGTCCAAACGGGCGACCGGCAGAACGCTTTACATCCTTGATGAGCCGACCACAGGACTCCACTTTGAAGATGTTCGTAAGCTTCTGGAGGTTTTGCAGGAATTGGTCGATGCGGGAAACACCATCATCGTCATTGAACATAATCTGGAAGTCGTGAAAACCGCCGATTGGGTCATTGATATCGGGCCGGAAGGCGGCGACGGCGGCGGCGAGATCGTAGCCGCGGGCACGCCGGAAGATGTGGCCAAGGTGAAAGCCAGTCATACGGGGACGTATCTGAAGGACCTGTTGAAAAAGCAGCCTGTCAAAACATCCACCCGGAAGAAAACGGCGACGAAGGCAAAGAAAACCGTCACCAAGCGCGCCGCCCTAAACCGGTCTAATACAAAAACACGCCGGAAAACCAGAAAGGCTTAGCGCACAATATTGCGCTTATTGAATGTCAGACAGACTTGTCCGTGTTGAGCTGCAGATAAACCTGTGCATCGGCAATCGCTCTTGACCCCAGCTTTACGACAAATCCAAGCCCAAACACCGCCGAAATAGTTACAAACGTTAGCCCGCTGATAAACCAATCAGGGACCGCGCCCGTGGAGCCCAGACCGGCGGCGATAGCCGCAAATGCCAAAAGGACTGCAAAGAAAACGGGTATGAAGGCCCATTGCAGTCTCCAGGAGACGCCATGACGCACGGATTGCAGATCCTTAGACCGAATGCCGAAGCTCTCAGTCGAGTCTCTCATCCTGCGTATTTCGGGCAATAAGCAGTCCAGTTTGGCGGCGAGCCCCCACCAGAATCCAACCAAACCAAAACCAGTTGCGAGCCAAACAAAACCAGCATAGTCGAAAAACAACAGCTCAAAAGCTCCGAAGCGCTGGAGGAACAAAACAATATCGAAAGGCCCTGCATAAGACCACAGAAGTACCGCCGATAGAGACACGCCGTATATCCAGAATGTTGAGACAAACCCCCAGAAAATCAGCTTCCTCAATACGCGATAAGAAGGACCACATATAGCAGTCGTGAAGATTGTAAACTCCAACACACGATGAACAGCCAACATCGCCATAATGGAGAGCGCAAAACCCGCGAGCGTCAAAATGTTCTGTCCCAATCCGACGTCAGCCAGGAACGATATAGCAAAGACTATCACGGCCAGGTTGCTCACAACGGTCGGCGGAATCAATGAACCGCCAATGACGACAAACCTAAGCAAGTGAATCTCAAGAAAGTCTCGCGAAGACTTTATAATGCCGTCAAAATTTAGCTCTGAGCTACTCACTCAGCAGAGCCATCGAGATCCGGCGAAATTGGATCTATCTCGTTGGGGTCTTCCGTCAATGCTTGGTAGGCATAAGACAAGATCGCAATGCTCGCCACAGTTCCGAGAAATACGATAAAGAAGAAAAAACCCACTCCCGTCACAATGGAGCCAATGAGAGTGCCGCTCATCTCTCCACCCTCCGTTAAAGGAATGCCAAGATTGCTGACGATCAAGACAACAATGGCAATCACCAGCGCCGAAGCGGCAAACAAAATCGTGAAGGCAAAGGACAATAGAAACTGAACACCGATCAGTCTCCAAACATTGCCTTTTGAAATCGTCCAAGCATGACGAACCGCATAAGTCCCTTTGTCGACAATCGCAGGCAAAACCATGGTCAACCGCATGCCCACGAAAATGGCAAATGGGATCGCAACAAAAAACACGGCAAATATCATGAAGGCTGTTGCGCCGGACATCTCTGACGTTTCACCCTCCCCGCCGGTCAATGGGCCAGCTTCGCCGTCGGCAGCCGACAAAAGGAGTTCGGGGCCCAGTGCCAATAGAAATGCGCCGAGAATAATGGTGACTGGCGCAATTGAAATCAGCAATGGGGCGACGGAGTAACGCAGCTCTTCGCCCGTCAGCCTGAAATAGAGCGCGCCTGGCGGGGCGTCTTCGTTGAGCAATATCATGCGATGAACCGCAACGGCGAACACAGCCCACAAGAGATATGACAGGAAGAAAGAAATCGGAATAAACACCGCATTCACTGCGGGCGGAAAAATCGACTCCGCACCCGGCTCCATGGGATATTGTGCTGCGAGAGAAAAAACCCCACTGGCTAACAGAGGAAACCAGCCGACACGCAATAAGGAAACGAAATTCTCCCATGCAAAATTGAGAGACGACCCAACGACGTCACCAACAGGAATTTTGTTTCCGGCCATTTTAACCCTCGTGAACCGACTCAAGATGTGCTGTAACCTTAGGTTTTTTAAAGCAGCGAAGCAAGAACGCCGCAAAGCAAAACGTAAACAATGGAGCCCGGCACCGCCCTATCTTGATCGATATCAATGCGGCGATACTGATCCCTCATAGATTGCCAAGCGAGAGACGCGGACCGAGAAAAAAGAAAACATCGAATGCAGAACTTTAAAACCTCTGATTTGAGTATCCGAGCGGCCATGGCGGCGGAGTTGGACCACGTGCTGCGGATCACTCAATCGGCATTCGGTACTGACGAGGAAGCCAACCTCGTCCGCAAGCTGATGAATGACCCAACTGCCGAACCCCTTCTGTCGCTGCTCGCTGTAAAAAGCGGCACGCCTGTTGGGCACATACTCTTTTCAGCTGTGCGACTGGCCGGCCATGAAGAGGGCCTATCAATTTTGGCTCCCTTGTCCGTCATACCGCGAGCTCAATCACAAGGTGTCGGCGGTGCCCTCATTCACACCGGTCTGAAACACCTCTCCCAAAACGGAACGTCTTTGGTCTTTGTATTGGGACACCCGGACTACTATTCCCGATTTGGCTTTCAACCGGCAGGACGCCTCGGGCTCGAGGCGCCCTATCCTATTCCCAACGAACATGCAGACGCTTGGATGGTGCAAGGTCTCAAACCCGGCGCTCTCGACGGACCTTCGGGGCGGATTGAGTGCGCGAAGGCCTTGGACAAGCGTGAATATTGGGTGGAGTGATCCATGAGCGAAAACCATATCGTTTGGCACGATCTGATGACGGGCGATGTCGGAAAATCACAACGCTTTTATGAAGCGCTGTTGGGCTGGCAATACAATGTGGAACACGCAACGGAATTTGCCTGGGGCAAAGGCGAAGCGGACTATCCTCTTATTGTCGCCGACAACATGGCCCATGGCGGCATGGTCGAGATGCTGACCGACCGGCCGGCCTTTTGGCTACCTTATTTTGCCGTCAAGGATGTGGACGCCGTGACAAAAAGAGCGACGCAGCTTGGCGCGTTCATCGAACGAGAACCGTTTGACGTGCCGGGCGTCGGGCGCAATGCGGTGATCCGCGATCCGCAAGGGGCGCTGTTCTGCCCTCACACGCCTAGTCATGGCTTCCCGCCGCCCCATGGACTCTTCTTGTGGGATCAGCTTTTCACGCCCGACATCAAACACGCGGCAACGTTTTACAAGGAGCTTCTGGACTTCGTGCCACCGGTGACCCAGACCAAAGATCCCCACGCGCATTGGATTCCCATTCTGGCGGCAAACAATATGACTCTCTCGCTGGCGGAGGTTGAAAGTGCCGGAGGTCTATTGGGGTACGAGGCAAATGTGCCCGGCATGGGCCATGTGGAGTTTCTCACGGATCCGACGGGCGCCCCCATTGGACTCTCGCTTGAAACTGTCACCGAACGTTTGAAGACGATAGACAGCGCCCTCAACTAGTCGCCTTCGACAATACCCTCATAGGCACGGCCCAGAAAGCCCGCACTCATTCCGAGCGGAACGGTGAAGAAGCAAAGCTGCAATACAAATAAGAATAGACCTGAAATGAGTCCTCCTATGCCGATGGGAAGTTGTTGCATCTCCAAGTTCGAGACCATTTCTGTGGATAACGACCCCACCAGGGACAACGGCAAACCAATCACCAAAGACAGGAGTAAGAATACGACCAGCAACACGAACAATATTGAAAACAGCATCAATATAGCCCCAAAGAAAAGCCGCCAAAAATTGCCACGTGTTAATCGCCAGCTTCGAATCAATCCAACCTTTCGCTCTGCCGCGATAATCGCAGGTGCCAGCGAAAGTCGAATTGCGAGATAGATCACCGCTGCAACTTGAAGAAATATGAGAAAAGCAAAGGCCAACGTTTCGGACGATATTTGCGGCTCCGAACTTTGCACAGGAATAACCAGCGCATAGGCGGAAACCGCTGCCACTTCACCGACAGGATCCGCAAACATCCCAATCAGAGCAGCATTCAGCGATCCGAATAGAGCCGTCACCAAACCAATCAAAATCTGAAACAATATTGTAAATACAAAATAACGCAGTTCCGGCAGACCAAATCTGAGATAAAAAATGCTCTCGCCACGGGGCAAATCGAAATAGATCCGATAGGGCGCCATACTGACCACAAAAACCATCAGAAAAGAGGCAAGCGCCAAAAGACCTATAATCTCGCCGAATTCTTCAAACTGCTCGATGGCTTGGTCAAAGGGCAACTGCGACCCACCCGACGACGCCAATCCGGCAAACACGAAGAAAAAGAGAACGGCAATGCCGATCCATGTGATCGCAATGGGCACCCAAACCATCCGAATAATTTCGAGAAAATTATTGAACAAAAAGCTGTAGGCGGCGCCCACGCTTCGAAACACAGGAACTTTGTTGGACATTTACCCCTTACCCCTCCCCAGCGGTCATGCAACTCTAGGTACACTAGCTTGTGATTGCAAGTAGACCGCTTAAGGCCTTGAAGTCTGAGGGCGAAGAGCGCTACATGCGCCAGAAATCAGGTGCGAAAAACAGAACGATGGCGAAACTCTTACATATTATCGGTGGCGGATTGGCAGGGTCCGAAGCCGCCTGGCAGGCAGCACAAATGGGCGCCCAAGTCCGGCTCTATGAGATGCGGCCGGAGCGCGGCACCGATGCCCATGTCACCGGGCAGTTGGCGGAGCTGGTCTGTTCCAATTCCTTCCGCTCCGACGATTGGGAAAACAACGCCGTCGGCTTGCTGCATGAAGAAATGCGGCGCTGCAATTCCATCATCATGAATGCAGCGGCCGAGCACAAAGTGCCCGCGGGAGGCGCTTTAGCGGTCGACAGGGTCGGTTTCGCCGGCGCCGTGGAAGCGCAATTGGACGCGCATCCCAATATCGAGATCCGCCGGCAAGAGATGACGGATCTGAACCCACTTGAAAATGAACTCCTCATTCTCGCCACAGGCCCCCTCACCTCGCCAGCTTTGAGCGAACAAATCGCGGCACTGACCGGGGGCGACGATCTTGCCTTCTTTGATGCCATTGCACCCATACTCTACAAAGACAGTATCGATTTTGACAAAGCTTGGTTTCAATCACGATACGACAAAGGCGACGGCGCCGACTATATCAATTGCCCACTCTCTCAAGAGCAATACGAAACCTTCATTGGAGAATTGCTGGCGGGAGAGAAAACGGATTTTAAAGAGTGGGAAAAAACCACACCCTATTTTGACGGCTGCCTGCCGATCGAAGTGATGGCGGAACGTGGCGCAGAGACCTTGCGCTTCGGCCCGATGAAACCGGTCGGCCTCACGAACAAACACGACCCGGAAACAAAACCCTACGCGGTGGTTCAGCTACGCCAAGACAATGCACTGGGCACGCTTTACAATATGGTCGGATTCCAAACCAAGTTGAAATATGCCGAACAAACCCGGATCTTCAAAATGATCCCCGGTTTGGAAGAGGCATCTTTCGCCAGGCTGGGAGGTCTTCATCGCAACACATTCATTAACAGTCCGACTCTTCTGGACGATCAGATGCGATTGAAGACGAAACCGAACATGAGATTTGCCGGACAAATCACCGGGGTTGAGGGTTATGTGGAAAGTGCCTCCATTGGTCTGCTGGCAGGCCGCTTTGCGGCGGCAGAGATGTTGGGCCAAAGACAAGCTCCGCCACCGGCGACAACGGCACTTGGCGCCTTAATCGGCCACATTACAGGCGGCGCCGATGCCAAAACTTTCCAGCCCATGAACATCAACTTTGGACTGTTCCCGCCGATCGAAACGCCCAAATCGAAAGACGGCAAAAGACTCCGAGGCAAAGACAAATCCCGCGCGCGCAAGCAAGCGCTATCCCATCGGGCGCTGCAAGATTTGGCAAACTGGCTCGGCACGGAATATCGGGTGCCCGGCGAAGCCGCCGAATAGATCACAGACGGCCGAAGGTCATGCAACGCAGCAACCGCAGTTGCCGGCGCCAAAGCGGGATCGACGACGCAACCTCCAAAAAGTTATCCTCTCGGCATGCTCTCAGATAGCCGGGCACCAATCCGACATGCAAAAAAGCCGGCCACAGATTTGACGGCACGTCCTTGGCCGTTTCTCTGCACATGCGGTACGCCGTGTCCGACAAGTCCGACAAGTCATCTAAACAACGCCGCAGGCCTGCGTGCATCTGACCCGCCAGCAGCGCGTCCACATCCAAATCATGCTTGGTGATCAAGTCGCGCGGAATGATGCATTGGCCTTGCGCCGCACGAAAAGGCAAGGCCCTCAACATGCCTGCGAGAGCCCAAGCCCGGCCGGCTTCTGAGACAAAAGTGTCGTGCGTGTCTCCCTTCCCCTCGCCGCCTTCATCCAAAATGGCAAGGGCCTGGGCCATAAGGCCAGAGGACGTCGCTTTGAGATAGTCTTCCAAGGACCCCATGCTCTCGAACGGCATACTCTCGAGATCCATTGCCCTGGCATCAATCAGTGTCTCGAAGGGACCGCGCGGTAGGCCGCTGGTTTCAACAACGTCCTTCAAAGCCTCAACGACAAGATGTTGACGCGGGGTGTCATCATAGATTTCCGCGATAGCCTCGCGCCACCATTGCAGGCGGATTTCCCCCAGCATTGGCTCGCTGACGCTGTCGCGGGTCTTCGACACCTCGATATTGAAGGCGTACAGCACGACAAGAGACTCCCGAGACCCGGAGGGCGCGAAACTTGCCGATGCAAATCGGTCTTCGTCACTCTCCCGCACCAAATCGGCGCAATACTCTATTGCCGTCGTCACTGACCGCCCTCTCAATCACACAGAAACACTATAGATACAAAAAGGGCCGCCCCAAAGGGACGGCCCTGACCTCTATTGTGTGCCGTCACTTAATAGAGATTTTGTGCTGAAACCATTCCGAAAAACATCGGAAATGAGAGAAGCGTATTGGTGCGCGAAAACAGCATCGCCGTGCGGGCGGCCTTGGCTTTTTCATCCGCAGACGCACCGTCAATGATCCCCAACGCGACTTTTTGGTTGGGCCAGATCACAAACCAGACATTGATGAACATAATAATCGCCAGCCACATGCCGAGACCGATGGCTATGTGTTTGGGAACGGCAAATCCCTCTGAAATCCCGATCGTGAGGGATTCAATGAGATAGCCCGACAGCATGGCGAGGATCAAACCGGTGATCAATGTTGCCATCGCACCCCAGCGGAACCACCAAAGGGCTTCCGGCGCAATGACCTTACTAATCGCAGGTTTTTGATCATCCGGAATATTTGGCATGTTCGGGATCTGCACGAAGTTGAAGTACCAGAGCAGACCAATCCACATCACACCGCTGATCACATGCAACCAACGGAACAAGAAGGGCCAAAATGCATTCCCGCTAAAGCCCTGCGATTGTGCGTAAAACACGATGAACAAGACCACGAGAACAAAGCCCGAAAGGACCGTTAGTTTCAGGTCAGAAAGTATTTTTGCCATGGGTCCCAGCCTCCCGAAGAATCAAATGTGACGGTTTTATAGCACAAATAGCGACGTCTCGCCGCACCTAGCAGCGAATTCGGACGTTTTTTCAATCGGTTAATCTTATTCCACAGCAATCAGCGCTGCAGCGATGGACCGGCCTTCGGAGATGAGAAGGTTGTAAAGGCGGCACGCAGCACCGGTATCCATAAACTCAATACCAAGACCGGCAGACTGAAAATGCTCCACCACGTTTGTCTGGGGACGCACCATTTTGGCTCCGCATCCGAGCAACAAAAACTCCAGCCCGCTCTCATCGGAAAGCACCGGACCAAGGGATTCAACGGTCAACTCATCCATGCGGGTAATATCCCACGGCTCCATGCCTTCGCTCAGCAAGAGCAATGATCCCTCCACACGCAGCCCGCCGATGCGAAAGCCCATGTCGCCATAAGCATCGATGGGCAAACGCGAACGAAAGGTCGGTTGCTGCACTTCCATGAGATTTAAGGCCTGGCTTTCGCCGCCTGCTTGGCACCTTCGGCGCTCCAATCGCGCTTCACACCCGTCAAGGTCAAAAACGGTGCCGCAATGAAGATGGAGGAATATGTACCAACAAAAATGCCCCAGATCATGGCGAAGGTGAAGCCTTTGATGACCTCACTGCCGAACACATAAAGGGAGACCAACGCAAGAAGTGTGGTTACCGAGGTCATGATCGTTCGAGACAGAGTGTCGTTGATCGACAAATCTAAGAGCTCAATCAAATCCATCTTTTTGTATTTGCGCAAATTCTCCCGCACGCGGTCGTAGACGACAACGGTATCGTTCATAGAATAACCGACGATAGTCAAAATCGCGGCAATGATCGAAAGATTGAATTCAAGCTGTGTGAGAGAAAACACACCGATGGTGAGCAAAACGTCATGGACCAATGCGATCACGGCACCCAAACTGAACTGCCATTCAAAACGGAACCAAATGTAGACCAACATCAACGCCACCGCGGCAACCACTGCCAGAATGCCGTTAATGACAAGCTCGCCGCTGACCTTTGGCCCGACAACCTCAATACCTAAGAAGGTCACGCCTTCACCAAACTCAGCCGTGATCGCTTCCTGGGCAATGGTGGCCACATTTTGGGTAGCCCGCTCACTGTCATTGGAAGAGCCTTCTTGCACAGTGCCCTCAATGACCACTTGAACGCCATTGCCGATTCCAAATTCTTGAACCTTCACGTCGCCAAAGCCGAGGTCGCCGATAATTTCGCGAACCCGTCCGACATCAGGTTCTTGCTCCTTTGTGAAGGTGATTTTTGTTCCGCCCCGGAAGTCGATGCCGAAATTAAGGCCTTGAGAGAAAAACAAAACGCCGGACGCTACGATCAAAAGGGCCGACATCACATACGCGATATTCCGGAAGCGGATGAACTTCACATCGGTTTTTGCCGGAAGGAGTTTTAGCAATGGCATGATGACGTCATCCTTATAGTGTCAGAGCTTGTGGGCGGGTTCTCCGCAACCACGTCGCCACCATCAACCGGGTTACCGTGAACGCGGTGAAAACAGATGTCACGATGCCGATCCCCAAGGTCACGGCAAATCCCTTCACGGGACCGGATCCGATCCACAGCAAAATCAACGCCGCGATCATCGTGGTGATATTGGCATCGAGGATGGTGCCGAGCGCCTTGGAATAGCCGGATTCAATTGCGCTGATCGGCGTTTTGCCCGCACGCACCTCTTCTCGTATGCGCTCAAAGATCAGAACGTTGGCATCCACCGCCATACCGATGGTCAAAACGATCCCGGCAATACCAGGCAAGGTCAACGTCGCACCGAACACACTGAGCGCGGCAGCGACAAAAATCAGGTTGAGGATCAGAGCGATATTGGCAAATACGCCGAAAAGCCCATAGCTCAAGATGATGTAAACAATGACCGCGGAAAATCCGATGAGGGCCGCCGCCTGACCCGCCGCAATGGAATCCGCGCCCAGTTCCGCGCCGACAGTGCTCTGTTGAACCGGAACGATATCCGCCGGCAGAGCGCCCGCATTCAGCATATTTGCCAAAGTCGCCGCCGATTCAGGCGTGAAGCTCCCACTAATCTGACCGGACCCGCCCAAGATCGGCTCGCGGATCACCGGCGCACTCAAGACCTTTTCATCCAATTTGATGGCGAATTGCCGTCCGACATTTTTGGAACTCAATTCCGCAAACTTTGTTGCTCCGGCCGTATCAAAAGTGAACGTAATAATCGGTTCTCCGGTACGCTGGTCAAATCCGGGAGCCGCGCGGCGCAACCGATCGCCGGTAATTTCCGCCGCTCTCCTGATTAAGACAAAAGGCGCTTCGAGATCATCGCTCGGCAACAATTCAGAGCCTGGTGGAATCCGGCCTGCCTGGGCTTCCGCGACGGTGACCCGGGTATCGACCATGTGAAAAGACATCTTAGCAGCCGCGGTGCGTGCAATGATCCAGTCCGCCGTCACGCCGGGGACTTGGGTCACGATGCGATCGTCACCTTGACGCTGAATGGTCGCCTCTTTGGTCCCTTGCGGATCGATCCGGATCCGGAGAATTTCAACCGCTTGGGCAATGGCAGATCGTTCTATTTCCTTGAATGCTTCGTCCACATATCCAACGGTCAGGAATTGATCGTCGGCTTCTTGGACTTGCAAATTGAGCTCGCTTGGGCCCAACAGCGTCGCGCTGACCGGCTCAGCCAATTCTCCAATTCGGCTTTTGGCCTCTTCCAATTGTTCAGGATTGGTGATGCGGACGCGGACGACATCATCGCGGATACCAAGATTGGTCCGGCGGATGCTTGCGCGCTCCCCCCGTTTGCCGCGCAGGGCTTGCTCAACATCTTCCCGCAAGCGCTCCAGCTTTTCCGCCCGCAACTTGGTAATATCGACCTCGAACAAGACTTCCGCACCGCCTTGGAGATCAAGCCCGAGACTAATCTGACTTTTCGGAACGTAATCCGGCCACGAAACCAGATCTTCTTTGGCGAACATATTGGGTGTCGCAAAGGCAATCCCCAAAACGGCCAGCAATAGAATCCAGGCAATCTTCCAGTTTTCAAATCTCAACATAGCGACGGTGTCTCTTTATCGGCCGAGGCAAATGCTTGGCGGTCCTTATTTATCTTTATCGTTGGCCGGAACCGGCTCTGATTTGCTGCGCACATCGGAGAGCGTTGCCCTTACGACCTTCACTTTGACGCCTTCAGCGATTTCCACCTGTATTTCGTCGCTGTCGTCATAGACACGGGTCACTTTACCCACGATCCCGCCGGATGTGACCACCGTATCCCCACGGCGTACACCGGCCACCATGGCTTGATGCTGCTTCATCCTCTGTTGTTGAGGCCGAAAGAGCAGAAAATACATAATCACGATGATCAGTAGAAACGGCGTGAGCTCCAAAAGGATGTTTCCGCCACCGCCACCGGCGGCCTGTGCATAGGCAGGTGTAATCACCATCGACCTCCTCGATGTTTAGGCTGTGAAATCGCGCGGACTATAGCCATGAGTCTGGTCTAATGCAAAGGAATGCAAGGATTTTTCCCAGGATGTTAAGGGAAACCCTCAGTTGACCTTGCCACCTCTCCTGGTTAGCGTCTGCCGATTGCAAGCATATAGGACCGCCACCGCGATGGGCCAAGAGACCCCAGACATTTTACCCCTTCTTGAAAGGATCGCTGTTGCTTTAGAGCATCAGACCGGGCGGTCGACATCTTCTTTCGACTTGTCCGCTGCCAGCGCCTTTATCTGGCAAACGGAGCCGGACCGCCTGGAGCCGGTGCACCAGATCAATCGTCTCCCTCTGAATTTGCTGAAAGGCATTGACCGCGTCAGAGATATCCTATCGGAAAACACTGTGAGATTTGCCAACGGCCTTCCCGCCAACAACGCGCTTCTTTGGGGCGCCCGCGGGGCCGGAAAAAGCTCATTGGTAAAGGCGGTACATGGCGACGTTCAATCGGGCTCTGAAAAGGCCTTAAAACTGATCGAGATCCATCGCGAAGATATCGGTAGCCTCCCACGCCTAATGAAGGTGCTTCGTCCCGAACCCCATCAGTGCATTATTTTTTGCGACGACCTATCGTTTGATCATGACGACACCACCTACAAATCACTGAAGGCCGTTCTTGAGGGCGGTATTGAGGGACGGCCGGACAACGTAATTTTCTATGCCACGTCGAACCGCCGCCATCTCATACCAAGGCATATGATGGACAATGAGCGCTCGACAGCCATCAATCCGTCCGAGGCCGTTGAAGAAAAAGTCTCACTATCGGACCGGTTCGGACTTTGGCTCGGGTTCCACAATTGCAATCAAGATGACTATTTGGCCATGATCGACGCCTATATGGATCACTTCGGCTTAAAAGCGGATAAAACATCGGTCCACGCGGATGCGATCGAATGGTCGGCAACGCGGGGGGCAAGATCAGGACGCGTTGCTTGGCAATTCATTCAGGACTTGGCCGGAAGATTGGGCCAAACGCTCTCCTCTTAGAACGATCCGCTGCCGCAAATTTCATCGCCATTGAGACGATTGCGCCCCATGGAGAATGTTGCGGCACGTAGTTCGGCATCCTTGATCTGACCAGTGATCGCCGGATTGGCGGACAAGCTGTTCGCAACACTTGAACGATCCGACATGCCGGTAAAACTCGCAGCGCCATAACCAAAACTGGCGCGATTGAATTCAATATCTCCGGCATAAACCGTCTGGCCGGTCGCAATTGAAAACGCATAGGTCTCGTTGTTTAAACAAACAACATATTTACTCAAGCGATTGCCCCAGTTCACGGAACGAAAAATGTAAGTACCGGGCTTCAGTGATAGCGCATAAAACCCTTTTGTCTTGCCGGACTTGTGCTCAACCCTTTCCCCGCCGCGCGAACTGACCGCCCCTTCCGCATCCAATGCAGCGACAATCACGGAAAAGGCCGTGTCGTCGTTTCCGACCATGCCGACCACTAGGGTGCCATTGTCTTCTTGAGAGCCCAGGTCAAAACTCGGCATCCCCGGAGTCTCGCAGGCGCTCAGCATCAGGAGTATCGCGATCGATTTCGCGATCAGAGTTTTTGTCATTGGACAGGTCCTCTAGATGCAAGCCATTCCGTGCCTGCTGGACCGAACATAATGTGTTTGGCGTCCCAAATCGAGCCCGCGCTCAATTGCGGTTAAGGTTAAGAAACCCCGCAGCCTGTAGCTGCGGGGTTCCCCATCATCCCTCTGTTCAAAGATGATGTTAAAGACTTAAACGCCGGACAGGTATCCTGAAGGATTCACCGCGTCGCGTCCACGGCGAATTTCAAAATGCAGTTGCGGACTGTCGACGGCGCCCGTCTCTCCAACCCGCGCAATGACTTGACCTTGTTCCACAATATCACCGCGCCGGACCATCATTTTGTCCGTATGCGCATAGGCCGTGACATATCCGTTATCGTGCTTAACAAGGATAAGATTGCCATATCCTTTGAGCTCGTTGCCGGCATAAGTCACAATCCCGCCTTTCGCGGCTTTGATGGGCTCGCCTTTGCGCGCCGCAATGTTGACACCATCATTGTGGTAGCCGTCTTCTTTGGGTCCGAATCCGGAAACAACCCGGCCGCTGACCGGCATAATAAAGTCAGAGCGTTTCAACGCACTGCCGGCAGCTTTTGGCGCCGGAGGGGTTGGAACACCACTGGATAAAGCAGACTTTTTAATGGGGGCAGTGCTGCGCGCCGCCGGTGCCGGTGCTGCCGGAATTGAGCCTGTCGGTTTCTGCCTCGGCGTCAACGTTTTGGGCGCAGACGCGGCACTTTGATAGGAGGTGATCGGATCGGCGCTGGCCACGCGGACTTCGCGCTCTGAGCGGGCCGCAATGTTGGCTTGGCCGGACATGTGTTTTCCGGGCACGCGCAAAACCTGACCCGGTTTGATCACATAGGGCTGATCCAATTCATTGGCGCTGACCATCTCCCAAGGCTTCAAATCATATTGCCGGGCAATTGCGTAAAGTGTTTCTCCGCGCGCAACCTTGTGCAAACGGGACGCCGGAATGACCAATTCTTGGCCCGCTTGAATGGCGTAAGGTGGCTGAAGACTGTTGGCCTCGATCAAATCGCGAACCAAAAGATTGTTGGCTTGTGCGATTTGATAGACGTTGTCCCCCTTTTCGACCAAAACCGTATAGGGTCCGGCCAATTCGACGGAATCCGTGTTCGTCGGAGCCGAATAAGTGACAGGCTCAGGCCGGTATCCCGGCGCCGGCGGCACGGTGACATCGTAAGACTGGCTGTCGCGATAATAAACCGGCGCACCGCCGTCTTTACGGGCGCAGGCCGACAGCGCCGTGCCAATCAAAATCAGAACCAGGCCAAGGGATGCCGCTCTTTGCGCTCTCATGAATTTCAACTCCCGCCGTTGAAATGGACGCCTTCAGAGCTCCTTGGCCACTCCCTCGACCAGCGGAACAAAACGAACGTCCATTAAGGTTTTTCGCTCTATTCCACCTTCTTCCCTAATTAAGGTTACCAATTGCTGAACGCCCGAATCATTTCCTAACGGCAAGATCAAAATTCCTCCGATTTTGAGCTGATCCACCAATTTCTCAGGGATTTCAGGGGCTGCGGCAGTCACGATGATACGGTCAAAAGGTGCTTGATCGGGCCAGCCTAGGCACCCATCCCCGACCATCGCAGTAATATTTGTTAATTTCAGCGCCTCAAACCGGGCTGCGGCTTGGGCATGCAGAGTGCGATATCGCTCAACGGTATAGACGCGTCGCGCCAAATGAGACAGCACACTGGCCTGGTATCCGGAGCCGGTGCCAATCTCGAGAACCTTACACGTGTCATCGACCTCCAAAGCCTGGGTCATGGTCGCCACCACAAGGGGCTGGGATATGGTTTGCCCACAGTCGATCGGCAGCGCGTTGTCGTCATACGCCTGAAGGATATAAGGCTCGGGAACAAACAAATGGCGGGGCACTTTTTCGACGGCCTCCAGCACCGCCTGATTTGAGATGCCGCGCCGCCGCAGCCCCATGATCAAGTTGATCTTCTCAGCCTCATGGCTCACGTTTCGCCGTCCATGGAAAAAGATTGAAACGCGCTGCGTAAATCCGTCTGGCTTTGATGATGGGTCAAATCTAGATGCAACGGTGTCACCGATATGCGATGGCCGTAAACCGCATGAAGGTCGGTTCCGTCAGGCGGGTTGCTGGCACCTCGCTCCAAACCGAGCCAGAAATAGTCATTCCCACGGCTGTCCACACGGGCGTCGATCACCGTATTGGATTGATCCCGCCGCCCTTGAACCGTGATTTCTACACCTTCAACCTTAGCATGGGGCACATCGGGAAAATTGATATTGATCAGCACATCGGACGACCACCCGGCCGCACACAATTGCCGGATGATCGCCGGTGCATGGAACTCGGCACAGGACCATTGCACCCCGCCACGGTTGCCATAACGATAGACCTGGCTCATGGCAATCGAGGGAATCTCCAAGATTGTGCCTTCCATTGCGGCGGCGATGGTTCCTGAATAGGTCACATCTTCCGCTAAGTTGCCCCCGCGATTGACACCCGACAAAATCAAGTCGGGCATAGCGTCCGGTATCACCTGCTTGACCGCCATCATAATGCAGTCACTGGGTGTGCCTTTGACGGCAAACTTTCGGTCACTGACTTGGCGCATCCGCAACGGATCGTGCAGAGTTAAGGAATGGGACGCCCCACTTTGTTCCGTTTCCGGCGCAACAATCCAAACATCGTCAGACAATTGCGATGCAATGCGTTCCATGACGCTGAGACCCGGCGCATGAATACCATCATCATTCGAAATCAAGATGCGGCCCAATTGCCCCATGACACTATGACTGCGCCTCAATTGTTTTCAGACCGGCCATATAGGGTTGCAACACGTCGGGCACGGCGATGGATCCATCTGCTTGCTGATAGTTTTCCAATATGGCGACCATGGTTCGTCCCACAGCAAGCCCCGACCCGTTGAGGGTATGCACGAACCGCGTTGATTTCTCGCCATCAGGCCGGTAGCGCGCATTCATCCGGCGCGCCTGGAAATCGCCGCAAACGGAACAGCTTGAGATCTCTCGATACATATCCTGACCCGGCAGCCAGACTTCCAAGTCATATGTCTTACGCGCCGAGAATCCCATATCGCCGGTGCACAGCACCATCACGCGATAGTGCAAATCCAAACGCTTCAGCACCTCTTCGGCGCAAGAGGTCATTCTTTCATGTTCATCCAAAGCCTTTTCGGGCGTGGTGATGCTGACCAATTCAACTTTGGAAAACTGATGCTGGCGGATCATGCCCCTAGTATCGCGGCCGGCGGAACCTGCCTCTTTACGAAAGCACGGCGTGTAAGCGGTCACTCTCAGCGGCAATTCGTCCTCGGCGAAAATCCGCTCCCGGGCTAAATTCGTCAAAGAAACTTCGGCGGTCGGAATGAGCCAGCGGCCGTCTTCCGTTCGGAATTGATCATCTGCAAACTTTGGAAGCTGTGCCGTGCCGAACATCGTGTCATCCGACACCAACAAAGGCGGCACCACTTCTGTGTAGCCAAACTCCTGGGTGTGGAGATCCAGCATGAATGACGCGATGGCCCGCTCAAGCCTTGCGAGATCGCGGCTCAACACGACGAAACGGGCGCCTGAAATCTTCGCCGCCGTTTCGAAATCCATTTGTCCAAGGTCTTCACCCAGATCGAAATGTTCCTTGGGACTAAAGCTGAGGTCCGGTTTCGCACCTTCTTTGCGAATTTCGACATTGCTGTCTTCGTCCTCGCCGAGCGGCACATCATCGAGAGGAATATTCGGCAGTCCACCCAGCAAAGCATTGACCGTTTGGTTGACTTGGCGTTCAGCCTCTTCACCGTCTTGCAAGGCCGCTTTCAGGTCCGCCACCTCATCGATCAATTGCTGGGCTCTCGTATCGTCGCCGGACGCTTTCGCCTTTCCGATCTCTTTCGAGGCGTCATTCCGGCGGGATTGTTTTTCCTGAAGGTCCGTAATGACGTCGCGCCGCTTTGCATCGGCGTCAATGATCTCCTGTGCCTTGGGCGCCAGGCCGCGCTTGGCCCAACCGGCATCAAAAAGCTCGGGATTTTCCCGGATCGCTTTGATGTCCAACATGTGTTCGTCCTCTGAATGGGGTTTCGCCCGTGTATACGTGAGGGCCACATCGGCGTCCAGGCGGCCCGCATGTTTTCAAATTGCCAAATGCGCTCTAAGTGGCTTCGGCTTCGTCCTCGCCAAAATGCTTCTTCTCAATCGCAGCAACAATGAAGATGGAGATCTCATAGAGCAACAGAATGGGAATCCCCAAACCCAATTGCGAGATGGGGTCCGGCGGGGTCAAAATCGCGGCGGCGGCAAAGGCCCCGACAATGAAATACTTACGTTTCTCACGAAGCGACTGCGCGCCCAAAAAACCGGCGCGGGCCAAGAGGGACAATAAGACCGGCAATTGAAAGGCGATACCAAAAGCCATAATCAGAGTCATGATGAGAGACAGATACTCACTGACTCGCGGCATCATTTCGGTTGAAAGGCCACCTTCTTCGCCGACGCTCTCGAAGCTCAAGAAAAATGTCATAGCGAGCGGCAAAACAAAGTAATAGAGGAGTGCCGCGCCAAGAACAAAAAGGAACGGTGTCGCAATCAGAAATGGCAGGAATGTGTGGCGTTCATTGGCATAGAGGCCGGGTGCAACGAACATATAGAGCTGGGTAGCGATGACCGGAAAAGCCACAAAGATACCACCGAACAGAGCGACCTTGAGCTGTGTAAAGAAGAATTCTTGAGGCGCCGTGTAAATGAACTTGAAATCAGGCCGGTCCGCCGCAGCAATCTTCAGCGGCTCAGTCAGAAAGTCAAAGATCGGAGTGGCAAAGTAGAAGCAAATCCCGAAAGCCACAGCTAAGGCAACCAATGACCAAATCAAACGTTGGCGCAGCTCGATCAAATGGTCGATCAGCGGTGCCTTGGAGGCATCAATATCTTCTTGGGTCATAACAGCCGCTCTTTCACCTAAGCGCTGTCTTCTTTTCGAATGGTCGGCTCATGCGCTGCAGCACCGGATTCCTGATCAGTCTGAGACGGCGGTTGCCCGACCTTTGCGAGATCTTCGTCACTGGCCCCGGTTGGATCCATGCCGCCGAAATATTCTTCAACAGAGGACGCCGGCTTGATGGCTTTTTTGGTTGAATCGATCGTGCCTTCCAATTCACGCTTCGCTTCGGCAATCGGATTGTTGGTTTTCAAATCTTCGATGCCCTTGCGCAGTTCCGCGAGTTCAGACTCTTTGGCCATCTCGTCAAACCCGCGTTGAAACTCGCGTGCCATGGACCGGGCCTTGCTCATCCACTGGCCTAAGGACCTCAGCATCTTGGGAAGATCTTTGGGCCCAACGACAATGATCGCCACGGCGGCAATCATGAGCAGTTCTGGCCATCCGACATCTAACATGTTGATTTATCCGTGACGGCAAATGCGCCGAAGCGCTGCCTCAAATAACACCTAGACCTTGTCGCCTGATTTTTCGGTTGATGCTTTGCCGACAACTTCACCGGTATCGTTGTCTATGGTCTTCCCGTCTCCAGCGTCCTCTTCGGCAACGGCTTCATCGCCTTCTTTCAAACCTTTGCGAAAGCTCGTAATTCCTTTTGCGACGTCGCCCATGAGATCGGAGATCTTTCCGCGGCCGAACAACAGCACGACCAAGACCAGCACGATTGCGATCTGCCAAACGCTAATTCCCATTCTTTCACTCCAACTCGATACGGCCGATCCCGGCCGCGAGGGTTCCATTGAGCCTTTGTTTAGCCCGTCCTTTATTGTTTATCAAACAAGGGGTGAATCGGGCTCGCCAAGTGGCGCATGCCAATCAATACGGGCCGGCACCCTTTTTTAAGGCCTTGGACTCGAATATGGCGCCTGTTCTACGATAAGTCACTCATTATCGCGAAATAAACAAAGAAAACAATAAATTAACTGCCTAAGCTCAGATCCATTGTCAGCCTAAGGCTCACTCCGTGGGCTCTGTCGGCTCGCTTTCTTCGGGCGACGGACTGTCTTCGAGAAAATCCTGTTGGAATTCAGGTGCATCGTCTTCTTCCTCCAACAAAGATTGCTCTTCTTCTTCGCTTGCCGGTTGAGGCGCCGGGACCTGAAAATTCTGAGGCAGGCGGCCATCCAGCAATCCCGCGGCCTTCAACTCATCCATACCCGGCAAATCTTGGACCGCTTCCAAACCAAAATGACTCAAGAAATTCTCGGACGTTCCATATGTCACGGGCCGGCCAGGCGTCTTGCGGCGGCCTCTCAACCTGATCCATCCGATCTCCAAAAGCAGATCGATGGTTCCTTTGCTGACGGCGACACCACGAATCTCTTCGATTTCCGCCCGCGTCACCGGCTGATGATAAGCGATGATGGCCAGCGTTTCGACAGCTGCGCGCGACAAACGCCGCTGTTCGACACGCTCACGCTCCATCAAAAACGCCAAATCGGGAGCCGTCCGAAAGCACCATTTGTTATTGATCGTAATAAGATGGATGCCTCTGTTCTCATAATCCTTGCGCAAGGTTTCCAGCAGATGCGCCAAGTCGACCCCTTCGGGCATGCGGTCCTCGATGACCGCTATCTCCAAAGGCTCTGTCGTCGCAAACAGCAAAGCCTCCAACATCCGAAGATGCTGACTTTCATCGCCGTCGCTTTTCACAATCGCGCCCTCAGTTTCCGCTATGTCGTCAACAATATCCATCTCAACCACCTCGCTCGCGCTCAGCTGGCCCTCTTCCATTTCTTGCCGTTCCACTATGCCTCTTCGCCCTCTAACGATTGTGTCTCTTTCCACCGCACATAGATCGGACCAAACTCCTGCATCTGTTTGATCTCAATATGGCCATCCTTAGCCAGCTCAAGGCTGGCGGTAAAGGTGCTGGCCGTGGCCGACCGCAGCTTATGATCGGGGGTCACGCCCTCTTCCTGCGACACGATCCATCCCGTCGGCAACAAACTGTCCAATGTGCCCCAGTCTTTCATCTCACCGAACATGCGCTCGATCCGCTTACGGGCTTCTTCAATGGCAAAAACCGGCGCACGTTTGTAATGATAATCTTCATGACTGACCGAGCGGATCCGGCTTTCGGAATACGCCTTCAAAAGCTCGTACATATCCGAGTGATAGTCGGGCTTGCGGATCAGCCGGATTCCTTCGGGCATGCCTCTGGAAAAAACCTGGAGCCCTAAGCGATCGCGCGCCATCAATTTGGCGCCGGATTCCCGCATCGCCTGAAGCCGTTGAAGCTGGAATGCCAAACGAGCTGCCAGTTCTTCTCCAGTCGGCTCATCGCTGTCTTTTTCTTGCTCGGGGATCAACAGCCGCGACTTCAGGTAGGTCAGCCAGGCCGCCATAACCAAATAGTCCGCCGCCAGTTCAAGCTGCATCTTTTTAGCGGTCTGTATGAAGCTCAAATACTGCTCAACCAGATGCAAAATGGAGATGCTCTTCAGATCGACCTTTTGCGACCGCGCCAACATGAGGAGCACGTCGAGAGGCCCCTCATATCCGTCCACATTGACAATCAGCGCGGCAGCTATGGCCGGTGCTTCCGATACCCGCTCCGTGCCGTCATCCTCAAAGATCTCAGGCTCATCGCCTTCACCGGATACGGCCTGCTCAGGCGCATCGGTCGGCTCTGAACCGTCGGCCTCATCACCTTCAATCTGTTCGTTTCCCTGCGACTCAATCATGTCCATTAAATATCACACTTGATGATCCCAATGGGGATTTATCAGCTCCTCAAATCGCGCAAGATGCGCGCGCCAATCAAATTCGGCGGAAGATCCCAGGCGGCTCAAGGCCGCATCGGCGCGGTCCAATGCCGCTCCTTCGAGGGCACGGCATCCCGCGGCCACCTGCTCCATCTCCGTCACGTCACCATTGCAATGAAGAATGACGTCACAACCGGCCTCCAGACTTAACCGTGCCCGCTGCTCATAAGGGGCCGTTAGGGCCTTCATCGACAGATCATCGGTCATGACCAGGCCGTCATAGCCGATTTCACCCCGGATGATGTCGGCAAAAATTTTAGCCGAGGTGGTGGCCGGTCGGTCAGGATCAATGGCCTCATAAACCACATGAGCCGTCATGGCTAAAGGCATGTCATTTAAAGATTTAAATGGCGCAAAATCAGTTCGGCGCAGATCATCCAAATCCGCATCCACATGCGGTAACTCCAGATGGCTGTCACTGACCGCACGTCCATGACCCGGAATGTGTTTGATGACCGGCAAGACACCACCGGACAAAAGTCCCTCGGCCGCCGCCCGTCCCAAGATGGCCACCTGCTCAGGTGTTTTGCCGTAGGCCCGTGTTCCAATGATCTCGTGTCCATCCGGAGCCGGGACATCCAACACCGGGAGACAATCTACATTAATCCCCAGATCGGAAAGCTCTTTGGCAAAAAGCTCGCTGTTCAGACGCACCGCCTCGCAGCCCTTTTCCGGATCTTGCGCATAGCAGGCAGCATAACTTGCCGACGGCGGAGCGGCCCGAAAATGGGGCGGACGAAGACGTGCGACACTGCCGCCCTCTTGATCAATCAGGATGGGCAAGTCGGAGCGCCCGGCGAGATCGCGCAGTGAATCGGTAAGCGCCCGAACTTGAGACGGCGTCTCAATGTTTCGCGCGAACAGTATGAAACCCCAGGGGTTTGTCTCGCGAAAAAAGCTCGCCTCTGCATCTGAAAGGCTGAGACCTTCAATGCCGCCAAAGATGACCGATAGATGACTCACTTAAAAGCTACACAAACGGCTTTAGGGTTTGGCGACGAAACAATCTTGTCCTTCGCCTTTCAGTTTTTGGCAAATCTCATTGGCGCCGGATTTTTCCGCGAAGGGTCCGATCCGCACGCGGTAATAGATGCCCTTGTCCCCAAGATCGGCGCGTTTCACTTCCAGAGCCAAGCTCGCAAGGGTTGATTGGTAACTCTCACCAATGGAATCCGCGCGTCTTTGCGCTTGAGCTTCGTCCCCTTTGACCGATGCGACCTGAACCACCCAATTGCCCGAAGACGGATTCAAAGAGCCCGTCACTTGCGTCCGGTCTCCCTCCGGTGCCGCGGCGCGCATCTCCTGTGCGGGCGCTTCAGGCTCAGGGTCCGGCACAACGGCCAACTCAACAGGTTCGGGGGCGCGCGTGACTTCCAACGGCACCGCTTCCGGTTCTTCGGCTACCGGCTCCGGCTCAGGCGCCGGTGGACGGGCGCGCTCAATAATCATCGGTTCGGCCACCGGAACAGGATCCGGCTCAACATCGATCACGGCCAATGCCGCGCCGGCGTCAACCGCCCGGCTCTCGTCAATCAAATCTGCGATGGTCGGTTCGGCTGCCGCGGATCTGATGGACTCTTCAACATCCACTGGCTCTTCGGGAATTGCTTCTTCAACCGGTAACGGGCGCGCAACAGGTTCCTCGGGTCCTTGCAAAAGAGAGATATCTGTTCCGGCATCTTCGCCGTTGAGAACAAATTTGTCCTGATAGGGTTCTTCTAACCCGCCCGGATCAGCAGGTTTATCTCGGATGGGTCCCGGTTTAGCGGCGATGGTCGGTGGCGGTGTTCTTTGCCCCTCACGCAAGCCCTGTTGGTAGGCCACATAAACCACACCCCCGAAAGCCGCCAAAACGATCAGCGCGACCAGAAACAAAAACGGCCCGCGGCTGTATTCGTTTTGCTCTTCACTCATGTCGTAGGCAGGCTCGTCCGGAAAAGGTGCGTAGGGTGTACTGACCGCATCAGACATTTTTTCTTCACTCCCATCTGCCATACGCGCAACCCTCTAATTTTGACCTCGATTAGAAATTGCGTGTCTTAACATAGTCCGAATCAATCGCTCATTCTTCACTTTATCAGCTGAAATACTAGGGCTTTTAAGGATTTTCAACGGTCATCCGCCATAGCGACCGTCTCGTTAACGCTAAGCGCCTAAATCAAAAGAGAAAAGCCGCTTATGCTCTTCCACCGCAAAACGATCGGTCATACCGGCAATGAAGTCGCATACGACACGGGCCGTTTTGGGTGTATTGGCGCCATCACACCGCTTACGCCATTCCGTCGGCAATGTCCCGGGTTGAGACACAAACACATCGAACAGGTCTTTCACGATCCGCCGCGCCTGGCTCATCATCCGATTGACCTTATAATGATGGTACATGGTTTCCATCAAAAAGCTTTTGAGGCCCTCTTCGTGGGCAGACATGGCCTCGGAAAACGCAATGACCGGACGTGTCATATGACGGACATCGTCACACGAAGCCGGTTTGTCCTCGTCAATCCGCCGGCGGGCCTCCCCTAAGGCATCTTCAACCATGGCGGAGATGGAGCGCCTCACGGTTTCATGAACCAGACGGCTGAGGTCGAGATCCGGATAGCGCGCCCGCACATCGCGGATGACATCGCCAACAAAAGGCAATTCCATCAAATCATCCACCGCAAACAGACCGGCACGCAGACCGTCGTCGATATCGTGATTATCGTAAGCGATATCGTCAGCAAGGGCCGCCACTTGCGCCTCCGCGGAGGCATAAAGATGCAGATCAAGCTCGCGCAGTCTTTCATAAACTTTGTAGGCCATCGGAAGGTGGCCGATTGCGGACTCCGGTTCCGGCACCAACGGCCCGTTATGCTTCACAATGCCTTCCAGGGTCTCCCAACACAGATTCAATCCGTCGAAGTCCGCATAACGCCGTTCAAGTTTTGTGACCACGCGCAAGGTTTGCGCATTGTGATCAAAGCCGCCGAACGGCTCCATACAATTGGACAATTCCTGTTCGCCGGCATGGCCAAACGGCGGGTGCCCCAAATCGTGTGCCAGAGCAAGCGCTTCGGCGAGGTCTTCATCTAATCCCAAAACCCGCGCCATGGATCTGGCAATCTGAGACACTTCCAACGAATGGGTCAGACGGGTGCGATAGTGATCGCCTTCCCGGTAAACAAAAACTTGAGTCTTATGTTTCAGCCGCCGAAAGGCCGTTGAGTGAATGACACGATCCCGATCCCGTTGAAACGGACTTCGCGTGGGACTGGAGTCCTCCTTCTGGAATCGACCGCGGCTGTGATCTACGCGGCAGGCAATGGCAGATAACTCAGTCACGTCATCCTCTCAGAAGCGAGCTTTGCCCGAAAATCCGGCAAAAATGGAAGCTCTCAAGGTCCTCTCACCTCTAGCGCGACTCGGGTCGCAACCGCAATTGACAACGAGCGCGAAGCCCCTACATAAATAGACATCAGAATGTCTATGGAGTGCCCCATGAGTGAGGTCAATCAAGCCCCGTCCTTCAGTGTCAGCGCGGCAGCGGCGGCTCAGATTTCCAAGATTTTGGAAAGCGAGCCAGGCGGCAAGATGCTGCGGGTCTCCGTTTCCGGTGGCGGATGTTCCGGATTTCAATATGGCTTTGACTTAGTTAATGACGTTCAGGACGACGACTTGGTGGTCGAACGCGACGGGGTCAAAGTTCTGGTGGACCCCATCTCCATCGAATATATGAACGGCTCAGTTGTCGACTACGTGGACGACCTTATCGGCGCTTCATTCCAAATCAAGAATCCGAATGCCACGGCCGAGTGCGGCTGCGGAACCTCTTTCTCCATTTAGGCCTCCAGAGCTTTATGAAAATCGCCACATGGAATGTGAATTCCATCAAAGCCCGCTTGAACAATGTGACCGAATGGCTCGCTGAGGCCAAACCGGACGTCTTGTGTATGCAGGAGATCAAATGTGTCGACGAGAATTTCCCGGCACAGGCCTTTGAAGATCTCGGTTACAACGTCGAAGTCCATGGACAAAAAACCTACAACGGTGTTGCCCTCCTCTCGCGGTTTCCTATTGAAGATGTCAGCTGCGGCCTACCGGGTGATGATAGCGACGAGCAGGCGCGCTATATTGAAGCGGTGATTTCAGGTGACGGTGCACCAATCCGGATCGCGTCGATCTATTTGCCGAACGGCAACCCGGCCCCAGGCCCAAAATACGACTACAAACTCAAATGGATGGATCGGTTGATTGCCCATGCCCAAGAGCTGCTTTCCTATGAAGAGACGCTCATACTTGCAGGCGATTATAATGTGATACCCACAGATAACGACGTTCACGATCCGAAAGCTTGGGCCAAAGACGCGCTGTTTTTGCCCACCACCCACGAAAAATTTTACACGCTCCTGAATCTCGGCCTTACCGATGCCTTCCGCGCACGGGTGTCTCAAAGCCATCGATATACATTTTGGGATTATCAGCGCGGTGCCTGGCAAAAAGACAATGGCATCCGTATTGACCATCTTCTGTTGTCGCCTCAGGCAGCCGATCGACTGGGCGCGGCTGAAATTGACGCACAGGTACGAGGCAAGGACAAACCGTCAGATCATGTTCCGGTTTGGTGCGAAATTCTGTAGCGCGGTTCCCGAACTAGTTTTTTGCCGGATCGTAATTCAGAGCCATCTCTCTTGCCTCTCGAACGAGATCTTCCGGAAGCTTTTTTGTGTAATCCGCCCTCGTTGCCAAGATGATCTCGCCCAGCGTGCGCTGATCTTCATCCGTTTCAACGCGCCTTGAGGGTGGAAAAACCCGATCGGAAATCGGTAGAGAAATGCCGGATTGGATGGTCTGAACCGCGAGCTCGAGCCACATCATTCCCGTCAGCTCGTCTTTCCCACTCACCGCGCCTTCCAACAATATTTGTGCGAGTTTAAACTGCGCCAACAAAATACCGTTTCTTGCGGACAGCCGATACCAGTCCATGCCGTGATTTTTGGCCTGTTGAACGCCGCCCTCTCCTGAGAAGAAAATTTCAGCCAAATCAAACTGTGCTATTGGGTGTCCCGTATCGGCGGCGCGGTACAACATATCGACGGCTTGCTTATAGTCAGGATCGACCGGGCCGCCTTCCCGATAAAGATTGGCCAAAGTGATCAAGGCTTCCACATCGTCTTGCGCGGCGGCCATATGGAAGTAAGCAAACGCCTGATCGATATCGGCGTCTACACCCGTGCCGTTCAGCAACATATTGCCGATCAATCGCTGAGAGTCAGCCTCACCCCGATCGGCAAGACGCTGCCATTGCCGAAAAGCCTCCGCATAATTGCCCGATGCATAGGCTTGCTGCCCTGCAGCGTAATCCGCTTTTGCCGAACCTGGTGCAACCATGATCGCAAACACCAAACCAAAAGCGATATGAAAAGCTCTGAGCATATCTCAGCCCCTCGCGGCGAACCTTAGATGTCAGCGTAACAATGGGTTTCCGCCTTGCCGCCGGGATGGGTGACGGCGCCCTGCCGGGCAGGCCCAACGCCTTGTGCATATTTCCACAATGTTCCGGAATTGTAGTCGGTCGTCCGGGGTTTCCACTCGGATTTCCGCTGTGCCAACTCATCGTCAGTGAGGTCGACGCTGATCGTCCCGCTTTCCGCATCAATGGTGATGACATCTCCGTCCTTGAGCAATCCGATGGGACCGCCAACAGCCGCTTCCGGCCCCACATGCCCGACACAGAACCCGCGGGTTCCGCCCGAAAAACGTCCGTCCGTGATCAATGCAACGGTTTCACCCCGGCCTTGACCATAGATGGCCGAGGTCGTGGACAGCATTTCGCGCATACCCGGTCCGCCTTTCGGCCCTTCGTAGCGAATGACGATCACATCACCTTCTTTATACTGACCTTTTTCAACCGCCGCGAAGGCATCCTCTTCACAATCGAAACAAAGCGCGGTGCCAGTGAACTTCAGTGTCTTCAATCCCGCAACCTTCACGATCGCACCCTCCGGCGCCAGGTTACCCTGCAATCCGACAACCCCGCCGGTCGGCGTGATCGGCATATCGTAAGTGCGCATGACGTCCTGTTTGGGATTCCATTCCACGTCCTCAAGATTCTCAGCGATTGTTTTGCCGGTCACGGTCATGCAATCGCCGTGAATATAACCGCCGTCCAACAACGTGCGCAAAAGAACCGGCATACCGCCGGCCTCATACATATCTTTGGCCACATATTTTCCGCCGGGCTTCAAATCTGCGAGATAAGGCGTTTTCTTAAAAATCTCAGCCACATCCATCAGATCAAAATCAATACCGGCCTCATGGGCCATCGCGGGCAGATGCAGTCCCGCATTGGTCGACCCGCCTGTGGCCGCCACCACTGTCGCCGCATTTTCCAGAGATTTACGCGTGACGATATCCCTTGGCCGCAGATTCTTTTCCAACAGCGCCATGACAGCCTGACCGCTTGCGGCCGCATATTCATCACGGCTTTCGTATGGCGCCGGCGCGGCTGAGGAGAGCGGCAGCGCCAAACCGATGGCTTCGGAGACACAGGCCATGGTGTTGGCCGTATATTGCCCGCCGCATGACCCGGACCCTGGGCATGCGACACATTCCAGTTCCAATAGATCTTTAAGATTCATATTGCCTGCCGAATGCTGCCCGACAGCTTCAAAGACATCAATCACCGTGACGTCTTTGCCTTTGTAACGGCCCGGAAGAATGGAACCGCCATACATAAACACCGAGGGCACGTTGAGACGCAGCATCACCATCATCATGCCGGGCAGGCTCTTGTCACAACCGGCGAGACCCACTAGGGCATCATAGCAATGTCCCCGCATTGTCAGCTCGACCGAATCCGCAATCACCTCACGAGACACCAACGACGATTTCATACCCTGGTGACCCATGGCGATGCCGTCCGTCACAGTGATGGTGCAAAATTCCCGCGGCGTGCCTCCGGCCTCTTTCACGCCTCGCTTGGCCGATTGGGCTTGGCGCATCAGCTCGATATTGCACGGCGCCGCCTCATTCCAACAGGAGGCAACACCGACCAAAGGTCGATGGATCTCCTCTTCCGTCAGGCCCATTGCATAATAATAAGACCGATGAGGCGCCCGGCTCGGCCCTTCCGTCACATGGCGGCTCGGGAGTTTTGACTTATCGAATTTGTGGCTGGTCATACGCAAAAATTCCAATTGCACTGCTTGTTTCCGCAAAATTTGGCCGCACTATAGCCATGAAACCTCAGGTTTTCTGCAAAAAACTTGGCCATTTCCGAAATTTCGATGGAAAACGCTCACGAACCCTTGAACAAATGTGTTCATATATTATATATTGCATGCATATGAATTCATTTGTCATGACTTTAAACGGAATATCGATATGCCTGCGAAGAACATTCCGCTGAGTTTGCGGATTACGGAAGAGGATGCGGAATTTTTGGCGAAGTACAGCGCCCCCGATGCGACCACGCCAAGTGAAAAGATGCGGGCCATTTTGGCCGGCGAACGCAGGCGGGCCGAGGGTCTGAAAGATTATGCGGAATGCGCCGCAATGGTTTCGGACCTCCTGGCACCGAGTTTGTCACAACTTCGGCGTTTACATGGAGAGAGGGATCTGCATTCAATATTCGCCTATCGCTTGTATGACTGGCTGCCGGAATTGATCGCCATGATGATGACGGAGGTCCCCGAAGATGAAAACGCGGAAGAGGGTCTGAAACGTCTGGAAAAAGATTTGGCGGACCATGTGTTCGAGTTGATCGAAGAAGTTCTGAGATTGGGACTGACATCCAGATCCAGAACATTGGATCCCAAACTGATTCAAGATCGATTGCCGAGCGCATTTGAATTGTTTGAACTTATTCAATTGAAGAAAGGGAATGAAAATGGTTGAGAGTCTGATTGCAAGGGTAGGCCGTCTGATCAGTGGCAGTGTTTATAGCGTTGTGGATGCCGTTGAAAACGCGGCGCCTGATATGGTCATGGAACAAGCCATTCGCGAAATCGACGAAGCCACGGATCAAGTGCGCGAAGAGCTCGGCCGTGCCGTTGCCAATAAGCATTTGGCCAATTCGAGACTCGCAGAAGCAAACAAAAGACACGAAGAGCTGACTGGAAAAATAGAACTCGCCGTGAGTGAATCCCGGGATGATCTCGCCGAGGCTGCAATTGCACGCCAGATCGATATAGAGGCGCAGATCCCTGTCCTCGAAAGCGCAATCACCGAGGCTGCGGAGTCTGAGCGTGAGCTTGAAGGATATGTTTCAGCTCTGCTGGCTAAGAAAAGAGAGATGCAGGACGACCTTGCCGCCTACCGTAAAAGCAGAAATGCAACGGACAGCAGCACAAGTGCAACCAACGGATCTGCCATCTCAAAGACGGATTCAGCCGAAGCCAAAGCCCGTAAAGCCGAAGATGCTTTTGACCGGGTCATGGAGCGGCAAACCGGCAGCGCTTCCGGTGTCACGTCTGATCGGAAAACCGCTGCACAAATTGCAGAACTTGAGGAAATTGAACGCCGCAAACGTATTCAAGAACGGCTTGATGCGGCCAAGTCCAAGTCTGCGGGCTAGAGGATTACTCGAGCCACACACACAATGAATCGGAGGGATGGGCTATATGTTTGAGGTTCTGGCTGCTGCACCCAATCAACCATTTGCGATTGCGCTGGGCATTATGTTGGCTCTCGCCGCGCTGGAGGTTTTGGGATTGGTTCTCGGGGCCGGCCTGTCCGACGCAATCGACTCGGTTTTGCCGGATCTCGACTTTGATGCGGATATCGATCTCGATCTTGATCTTGATGCCGACGGCCTTGATGCGGTTGAGGGACCGGGCATTCTTTTGAGTGCGCTGAGCTGGCTGTGCATCGGCAAGGTCCCTGCCCTGATGCTGCTGGTGTTTTTCCTCACCGCATTCGGTTTGACCGGTTTGTTTTTGCAAATCACGATTCACGGCATCTCCGGCAGCTATCTGCCCGGTTTTCTCGCCAGCATACCTGCATTCATTTGCGCCATTCCCCTCACACGGGTCTTTGGTTTGAGCTTTGCCAAAGTGATGCCCAAAGAGGAAACCGAAGCTGTGTCTGCAAAAACATTCATCGGTCGTGTCGCCACGATCACCAAAGGCGCGGCGCGACGGGATTTGCCGGCGGAAGCCAAGCTGCATGATGAGTTCGGCCAAGCCCATTATGTTCTGGTTGAACCGGATTTAGACGGCGATGTTTTCGACGCCGGAAGTGAAGTTCTGATCGTGCGCCAAGTTGGGAGTTTTTATCGCGTGATCAAAAACACGACAGCAGTCCTTTCAAAGGAAGAATAGAAGTCTGCGTCGCGGGGCTCGTCAAGAGCTTGAAGGGTGATCTTCAATTATGGAGCGCCGACAGAATGTCGGCGCCAACCAAAGGAGGACTAGAATGTCTTTTTCGTTTTTTACTTTAATTATAGTCTTGGTGTTGATTGCTGCCTTGATGTTGATGCTGGCGCGTCTTTACACCCGAGCCTCAAAAGAAATCTCGTTTGTTCGAACCGGTTTTCGCGGCCAAAAGGTCATCATGAATGGCGGCGCAATCGTTCTGCCTATTCTGCATGAAACCATCCCGGTGAATATGAATACGCTTCGCCTGGAAGTCCGCCGGTCAAACGAAGCTGCGCTTATTACCAAAGACCGTATGCGCGTCGACGTGCTGGCTGAGTTTTATGTCCGTGTCCAGCCGACAGCAGAGTCCATTGCCAATGCAGCCCAAACGCTCGGCAAAAGAACTATGCAGCCGGATTCGCTGAAAGAGCTTGTCGAGGGTAAATTCGTTGATGCGCTTCGCGCCGTTGCGGCCGAAATGGCGATGGAGGAGCTGCATGAGCAACGCGTTGAATTCGTTCAAAAGGTGCAAGCGGCCGTCTCGGAAGATCTGTTGAAGAACGGTTTGGAATTGGAGTCGGTGTCGTTGACCGGTCTCGACCAAACCAACAAAGAGTTTTTCAATCCGCAGAACGCCTTTGATGCCGAGGGTCTGACCAAACTGACCCAAGAGATCGAAGAACGCCGCAAAAAGCGGAACGACATTGAGCAAGACACGCAAGTCGAGATCAATCGTAAGAACCTTGAAGCTGAACAAGAGAAGCTGCAGATCGCTCGGGACGAAGAATATGCCCGCTTGGCACAAGAGCGTGAAGTTGCCGTTCGCAAAGCCTCGCAAACCGCTGAAATTGCCAAAGAGGAAGCTGACAAAACCCGCGAGGCGGAACAGGCCAGGATCTCCTCAGATCAGCAGGTCAAAGAAGCTGCGATCGATGCGGACAAATCCGTTAAAGAGCGTGAGATTGTCATGCAGCAAACCATTCGTCAGCGTGACATTGAGCGTGAGCGTGCGGTTGAGGTGTCCGATATTGACCGGCTGAAACAGGTGGAATTGACCAACCAAGACAAAGCCATTGCGGTTGCCGAAAAGTCAAAAGAGCAATCGGAAGCCGACGCCGCGGCCGATGCCGCACGGGCCATCGCCGTGAAGGCGGAAGAGCAAGTGCGCACGGTTCGTGAAACCGAGGTTGCGGAACGGGCCAAGGCCGTTGAGTTGGTGAATGCCCGTCAAGAGGCCGAGCAAGAAGCCATTTCCATCACTGTTGCTGCGGAAGCGGAAAAACAGGCTGCCGATGACCAGGCTGAAGCCGTGCGGACTCTGGCGCAGGCCGCAGCAGACAAACTCAGGATTACAGCTGATGGTGACGCACAGGCTGTTCGCTTGAAAGCATCCGCCGACGAAGAGCAGTATCGTGTCGATGCGGCCGGACAACAGGCCATCAATTCAGCGGCCAACGTCTTGTCTGCTGAACAAATCGCGATGCAGGTGCGCCTCGCCCTCATTGAAGCTCTGCCGCAAATCATTGAGCAAAGCGTCAAACCGATGGATAACATTGACGGCATCAAAATCTTCCAGGTCGAAGGTCTGGGTGGATCAAATGGTGTTGCCAATGGCGGAGACGGTGACGGCGCCAATGTGGCGGCGACAAACGGCGGCGGCAGCTTAGCCGATCAAGTGGTCAATTCGGCCCTGCGCTATCGCGGTCAGGCCCCTCTGCTTGACGGTCTCTTGAAAGAAATCGGCCTGGAAGGCTCCGATATCAATGGCTTGACCAATGGTCTGAGCAACGGCTTGCATGTCGTCGACGAAAAACCGAGCGGAGAAGCGGCCGAGTAACAGCTGCCTTCTTTCTCTGCAAAAAATCTTGGGGCGACCGTCTAGGTCGCCCCTTTGAGTCTGGCCAAAGCCTCTTCCAATTTGGTCTTTGCCGCTTCCGCATTGGTCCGGCGATCTCGCTGTTCTTCCACAACATGGTCCGGCGCCTTGGCCATGAATTTCTCGTTGTTCAACTTGCCGTCAATCTTGGCGATATCTTTGACGCATTTATCGATCTCTTTTTGCAGACGCGCCTGCTCCTGATCCAAATCGATCACGTCTTTGAGCGGCAGCAAGAGAATTGCCTCATCTAAAACTGTTTGTACGGCCCCACCCGGCACTTCATCCGTCAGCGCGGCATTTTCCAGCCGGGCCATACGCGTGATCAATTCAAGATTATCCTTAAGGCGCGTTTGGGTTTCGGCAGAGGCATCTTTGATGAGCAAAGGGATTTTGGCTCCGGCAGGCACATTCATTTCGGACCTTACAGACCGAATCTCGGAAACAATCCGGATCACCCAATCCATTTCAGCCTCCGCATGAGCGTCGCTCAGATCGTCCGGATAACTCGGCCAGTTTTCCAAGATCAGCATGTTCTCGCGGGCTGGGCCTTGCTCGCCCAAACGTTGCCAAAGCTCTTCCGTCATGAAGGGCATAAAGGGATGAAGCAAGATCAGGCATTGGTCTAAGACCCAAGCGGCTGTCGCTTGGGTTTCTTGCTTGGCGGCCGCATCGTCGCCGTTCAAAACAGGCTTGATAAATTCCAGATACCAGTCACAGAAAATATGCCAAACAAAACTGTAGATCGCGCCTGCCGCTTCATTGAACCGATAGCCCGTGATCCCCTCTTCCACGCCGTTTTGAGCTTTGGCCACTTCACCGACGATCCACTTATTGACCTTCTGAGTCACATTTGACGGATTGAAGTCTTCAACACGCACGCAGTCATTCATTTCGCAGAAGCGCGACGCATTCCAAAGTTTGGTACCGAAGTTGCGGTAGCCTTCCACACGTTGTGTGGAAAGTTTGATGTCCCGTCCCATGGCGGCCATGGCCGCAAGTGTGAAACGAAGTGCATCAGCCCCATAAGAGTCGACCAATTCCAGAGGATCAATCACATTACCCTTGGATTTCGACATCTTGGCGCCTTTTTCATCGCGCACCAGAGCATGAATATAGGTGGTGTGAAATGGCACCTCTTTCATAAAGTGAAGGCCCATCATCATCATACGCGCGACCCAAAAAAAGATGATGTCGAACCCGGTGACCAAAACGTCCGTTTTGTAGAACCTCTTGAGCTCGGCCGTTTCGTCCGGCCAGCCCAATGTAGAGAATGGCCAAAGCGCCGACGAAAACCAAGTGTCTAAGACGTCTTCGTCTTGGGTCAGCTCAACAGATTTCCCGTAATGTGTTTCTGCCGCCGCGCGTGCATCCGCCTCTTCGGCTTCCACAAACACCTGGCCGTCCGGCCCATACCACGCAGGTATCCGGTGGCCCCACCAAAGTTGGCGTGAGATACACCAGGGCTGAATATTGCGCATCCACTCAAAATAGGTCTTTTCCCAGTTCTTTGGGACAAACGCCATATCGCCGTTTTCGACGGCGGCAATGGCCGGCTTGGCGAGTGTTTCCGCATCCACATACCATTGATCCGTCAACCAGGGCTCAATGACAACTTGTGACCGGTCGCCAAAGGGAATGGTGTGTGTGTGATCGTCAATTTTTTCAACGAGGCCCAACGCATCGAGATCGGCAACGATTTGTTTGCGTGCTTCAAAGCGGTCCATACCGCGATACTTCTCTGGGGCATTCTCATTAATGGATGCGTGCTGATCAAAAATATTGATCTTTTCGAGATTGTGCTGATTGCCGACCTCAAAATCATTGAAGTCATGGGCCGGTGTAATTTTAACCGCTCCTGAGCCTTGCTCCGGATCCGCATGTTCGTCGGCAACAATTTTTATGCGTCTGCCAACCAGCGGCAAAATGGCGTGCTTGCCGATCAAATGTTTATAGCGCTCATCTTCGGGATGCACGGCCACGCCGGTATCGCCCAACATAGTCTCCGGACGTGTGGTGGCCACGGTGATGGTCGATGTTTCGTCCCCTTCGATCGGATATTTGAAATGCCACAAATGCCCTTGAGACTCTCGCTGCTCCACTTCCAAATCGGAGATTGCCGTAAGGAGTTGCGGGTCCCAATTGACCAATCGCTTGTCTTTGTAAATCAGACCTTGGCGGTGAAGTTCGACAAAAACCTTTCGAACGGCGGCGGACAGACCGTCATCCATGGTGAAGCGCTCGCGGCTCCAATCGCAAGTGGCCCCAAGCCGGCGCAATTGGCGAATGATGGTGCCGCCGGATTCTTCTTTCCAACTCCAAACCCGTTCGACGAACGCTTCACGGCCCATATCGCGGCGCCCCATATTGGAGCCCTCTTCGGCCAATTGCCGCTCGACAACCATTTGCGTCGCAATGCCTGCATGGTCGGTCCCCGGTTGCCACAGAACATCTTTTCCGCGCATGCGCTCAAACCGGACCAAGATATCTTGGATCGTGTTGTTCAGCGCATGTCCCATATGCAAGCTGCCGGTCACGTTGGGCGGAGGGATGACAATACAATAGGTTTCCGCATCGGGCCGCTGACCACCGCGAAACGCCCCGCTATCTTCCCACGCTTTATAAAGTCGTTCTTCTACGTCTTTGGGGGAATAGGTTTTTTCCAACATCGAGCTTCAGCTCACTTCCGATCTTTTATCAGTCAAATATGAAACGGGCCCTTTGTGCGAATGCAAAGGGCCCGGGTCAAGAAAATTAGCAATCTGTGGTAATGGGCTATCGACGTTTCGCCACGCGCTGAATCTCCTCACGAATGAGATCTTCAACCATTGGCGGCAGATGTTCGTCGAGCCAATTCTTCAAAAGCGGACGGAGCATGTCTTCCACCAAACCTTCGAGTGTCCGGGAGGTTCCTGTGGAGATTGCAATCTCTTGCGCCAGGGCGCCGAAGGATGCCGCGGCGGCGCCCGCCGCTGCTTCGCTTAAGAGAGTCTCGTCTTCTGAAGCAGCCGCAATCGGCTCGGGATCCGGCTCGGCGATTTCATCTTCGGGCTCATCGACCAGCACCAAGTCATCTTCAACTTCTGGCTCGGGTTCCGGTTCCGGCTCCGGCTCCGGCTCAGGTTCGGGTTCCGGCTCGGGTTCAGGTTCTGGCTCCGGCTCGGGTTCCGGCGCAAAGGCTTCTTCTTCCCCAATATCGGTAGTGGACCCGTCGTCATTAACGACCTGTGTCAACTCGACGACATCCTCTTCCGGCTCAGATTCAAAAGCCTCTTCAACTTCAGGCGCAGCCTCCGCGGGCGCGGCGTCCTCACCCTCTTCGTCATCTTCGGAAATAATCCGACGAATTGAGGCCAGAATTTCCTCCATCGTCGGTTCTTGTTGAGAGTCTTGTTCTGCCATAGATCCTAACCTGATTGATCCAGATACGAGGCCTTCGCCCCATTACGCAAATTCATAAGCTTAAGGCCCCCAGTATCGCTGAGTCTGGGCCAGACCGGAAACTCTTTTCACATCAAGTCTCTCAAATTGAGGACTTAATCGTTCGTTCCATATCCAATCAGCTTATTCTTGACAGAACGATAATTAGCGGTTGGATCGTATAAATCAACTTCCAATCCAAGATTTTCCGCCGTCAAACCGCCTATTGCCGAAAGAAGTTGATAGGCCGTCACAAGTTCGTCTCTTTGTGAACGCACCAAAGCCACGCGCGCATCCAGAAGCTCTTGTTCGGCATCCAGCACATCAAGAGTTGTCCGCGATCCCACTTGGGCTTCTTGGCGGACCCCCTCATAAGCAATCTCGTTGGCACGAACTTGCTCAAGGTCGGAAATGATCGTGGCTTGTGCGGTTTTCAAATTCTGCCATGCATTGGTGGCCGTTTGGACGACAGACCTTTCGGCTTCCGCTACTTGCAAACGGCTTTGGCTATGGGTGTGTTTGGCTTGCCGAATGCGAGAATACTGCGCGCCGCCCTGGTAGATTGGAATATTGACTTGAACCAATGCCTGAAGAGTTGAGCTTTGGCTGTCGTCAAAATTGAAATCTTCATTGTTCGACGCACTGCCTTGCAATTCGACTGTCGGCAACAAGCCACCTTTGGCCTGCGCAACATCGGATTTCGCCGCAGATTCGCTTTCCTGCGCACCGATCAGGCTTGGATTGTTGGCCCGCGCCATCTCAATCGCTTGGTCCAAACTGCTGGGCAAAGTGGGTAATGTGGATGTGTCCTCAAGACTTCCAGGCGCTTGCCCAACCACAACCTGATAGCGCGCACGACTCTCCGAAAGGGCCGCCTGAGCCCGCGTCAACTCGGATTGGGACCGGCTGAGCCGGGCTTCGGACTGCGCAACATCCGTTCGCGTGATCTCACCAACCCGGAACCGGTCTTGAGAGGCCTGAAGCTGACGTTGAAGGACTTGAACGTTATTGCCGTTCAGATCGACAGTTGCGGCATCGCGAATGACATCTCGATAAGCCGTAACCGTATCCAAAAGGACTTGCTGTTCCACTTGCCAAAGATTGGCGCGGCCCGCACGCACCCGTGCATCCGCTGCGCGCGTGGCATTCAGGGTCTGAAATCCGCTGAAAAGAGGCTGACTGGCGTTGACCCGAGCGCTGTAGGCATTGGTGTCGGTTTCAGTATTGCTCAAACCGCTGGGGACGTCCCCCCCAAAAAACTGGGCAAATTGGCGACGATCAAGTGTCCGGGAGGCGTTGCCGCTGACGGTCACGGTTGGCCGCCAACCGGCACGAGCCTGGTTCGACCCTTCATCTGTGGCCCGAAGCCGTGCTCTTTCCGCCAGAAGCGTTGGATTGCTGGAATAAGCCGCGATCAAAGCGTCTCGAAGCGACTCGGCAACGGCCACTTCAGCGCTCAAAACGAAGCCGAGCGCCACAAATCCAGACATCAGACTTTTCAATTTGCCACCCATTCCCTAATCACTCCTGTTGAATCCCGCACCAATACGTGATCCCAAAATGGCCTTACACCCCCCTTAAGCGCCCGACTGCTCAGGTCGGTTAAAGGGATTTCAACGGCTGGCAGCGCCGCTTCGGTCGGCCGAACACACGAATCTTGCCCCTATGGTTAATCTTAACGGACGAACCGGTAAACGTTTCCTTAAAAAACGAAACCTTTTGCTCTCTCGAACTCAGGAAATGGCGGAATTGCAGCGTCAAAAACATCCAGGTGCCCCATGACTTCCGTTCCATCCGCCTCCAATGACTTAAGATAGATCCGAGCAGAGCTTTTGCCGTCCTCGGTCACGACGGCGGCCAAACGTCCCCCCGGATTGAGCTGATCAAACAGGGCCTGGGGGATCTGCTCCACAGCGCCGTTGACAAAAATCACATCAAAAGGCCCTTGCGCCGGCGCGCCGGCCGCAATATCGCCCTCGATCACGGCCGCATTGTCAACTTCCAGCCCCGCAAGGGTTTGGGATGCCAGCTCAACCAGATCCGGATCATTTTCCACCGCAACAACGGCGGTACCGAGGGCAGCCAGAATCGCCGAGGAGTATCCGGTTCCACACCCCAAATCCAAGACCAAGTCGCCCTCTTCGATGCGTGCAGCCTGAACCAATTTGGCGAAACAGCGCGGTTCCACCAGATACCTATTCGCCGCCACATCCAAGGTCGCGTCCATATAAGCAAGTGACTGCTTGGCTTTCGGCGCAAAGGCTTCCCGCGGAATGGCACTCATTGCCGCCTGAATACGCACATCTGTCACATCGCTCGGACGCACCTGACATTCAACCATGTTGAACCGTGCGGCTTCGAAATCAGTCATGGGGTCGCCTTCGAGACTTAATGAGAATCATCACAATTTTTATGGTCGCCTTATAGCCAGGCCTTCACGCTCTGACAATCGGCCCAATGCTTCCGAAAAAGCAAAACTGGCCCAAACTTCGGCGTTGTCCCGCCAGATCTTGGGTGCTATAGCCACACGCTCGGTGCCGAAGGGACCGACCTCACCAAAAAGGCCACGTGGCGGAGTGGTGACGCAGCGGACTGCAAATCCGTGTACGCCGGTTCGATTCCGGCCGTGGCCTCCAAAAAATCAAATATCCGGCGTCTGCCCCCCGCAGCCTTTCCAAGAATTGCAGCGGTTCTGTCCCGTATCGGGACACAACGCAACAATACTAATCAAGTCTTAAAGCTTCAAATTCCCTCCGGACTCTTAATGGTTTGGTTATTGCAAAGCGCGATACTGGCGCCGACACGGGCTGCTGGACTCGCCGACGCAGACGACAAGGGTGAGAGTTTTTGGTTTCGGCTTTCTAATTCGTTGGGTGTTGTGATGCGTAAAAAAATGACTCCGTCCTCCGGGGAAAAATCCTGGTTTTCAAATCTGTTTGGACGATTTTCACTTTCGGACGCCGGTAACGTGGCGATTATCTTTGCCGTGGCTATGGTCCCCATCGTCATGGCGGCGGGTATGGCCGTCGATCTCGCGCGTAGTTTGGTGGTGCGCCAACAATTGGGCCAGGCGCTGGACGCCGTGGCTTTGTCCATCGGTGGCCGCCCCGGTCTCACGGACGAACAGCGCGAAGATTTGGCGGAAGAGTTTTTCAAAGCGAACTACCCCGACTTTGACATGGGGCAGATCACCGACTTTAGCATTGTCGCCAATGAACTGACCGTCGAAGCCTCCGGCACCGCAGAGGTTGATACCACGATCATGGGTATCTTCGGATTTGATAGTTTGTCGATCACACAGAGTGTCGAGGTCACCCGCGAATTGGGCGGCTTGGAAGTTGTAATGGTGCTCGACAATACCGGCTCCATGAGCGGCAGTAAAATTCAAGCTTTGCGTGATTCCGCAACGACACTGGTTGAGACGTTGTTCGATGAGGACGACGGATCCGGCTTGCTGCGGATCGGTCTTGTCCCCTTTGCAGCGGCAGTCAATGTCGGCACCGATGCATTGGCAAACGGCTGGATTGACGATGAGGCCCAGTCATCCATCGCGGGCGAGAACTTCACGATCGGTGTGAACGTTCTTGATCTTTATGACAACATCCCGAATTTTGCGTGGAACGGCTGTATCGAGACACGGGCCGAACCCTATGACACGAGCGACGACGAACCAACCGATGCAAACCCAGACACATTGTGGTTGCCCTTTTTCGCGCCTGATGAGCGCAACGGCGACGATGATTACGACAACAGCTACCTGAAGGACAAAATCGGCGGGAGCGCTGATACGCGTCAGCGTTACACAGGTAAATATAACGGAACAAATGCGAAAACCTCGAACAATAGAGGACCGCACCGGGGATGCACAGTCGCTGAGATCATGCCGTTGACGGACAACGAAACCGCCCTGATTGATGCCATTGACGATATGGGTGCTTCCGGCTGGACACACATTCCGATTGGGCTTGCCTGGGGTCAGCGTGTTCTCTCACCACAGCAGCCCTACGATGAAGGCTCCGAGTATGACGATAATGAATGGCGGAAAGCTCTTATCGTTCTTACCGATGGTGAGAATACCGTCGATATGGAACCATCGGGCAACCATAACATTTCAGAATATTCTGCCTACGGATATTTAGCGGAGGGCCGACTTGGCACCACCACCGAATCCGGTTTCGTAACCGCACTGGATGATAAAACCTCCTCGCTATGCGAAGATCTCAAGGACAACGATGTCGAAGTCTATTCCTTGACCTTCGAGATCGATGACGACGACGTACAGGCGCTCATGAGGAACTGCGCAAGCTCCGTGGACAACTATTTTGACTCACCGTCCGAGTCGGAGTTGGAAGCCGCCTTTGAAGCGATCGCCGTTGCCCTTAGCAACCTGCGTATCAGCCGGTAAGATTGGAGATCGCTATGACTCAATGGCAAAGATACTTACGTTCCAGACTGGTCAAAAATTTTGCGGAGGAAGAAGAAGGCACGGCAGCGATCGAATTTGCCCTCGTGTCAATTTTGTTCTTTTCTGTGATCTTCGCGATTATTGAGATCGGCATGCTGATCTTCGCAAATGCGGTTCTGGAAAACGGCCTTCAGGACGCGGCCAGAATGGTGCGTACCGGTCAAGTTCAGTTCAGTGAGACCGGTGAAGAAGATCTCAAAAACCGCCTGTGTCAGTCGGTTGATGTTCTGATGTCCTGCGACGAAAGCAGACTGATTTTAGATGTCAGATCCTTTGACGACTTTGAAGGGGCCACCGCGCCGCCGCCGGTCGTGGATGGCGAGTTGGCTGACGACTTCCAAATCACACCAGGCAATGCAGGCGACGTCGTACTGATCCGTGCTTTTTACCTTTGGGACACGATGCTTCCCTTCTTTGGCCCGGTTCTCGCCAACCTGCCGGACAATCAGCGCCTTTTGTCTGCCACCACCGCGTTTCGCAACGAGCCGTTCGGCGCGATCTTAGAAGAGTGATCAAGCTATGATGACAGCAATCTCACGTCGACTCAGATCCATGAGAAAGAACGAGGACGGCACTGCCGCCATGGAGTTCGTTCTTATGTCGCCCTTTCTCTTCACCTTGTTTCTAGGTGTTGTCGAAATCGGCAATATGACTCTGGCCTATCGGAAAGCGCAAACGCTCACCAGCGCTTCTGCCGACCTGGTTGCCCAAGCTTTGGAAATCGACGATGCCGACATGACCGATATCTTTGCGGCCGTGAATTCCATTTTGGATCCGTTCGAACCCAACCAGATCACGGTGCGCATCAGTTCTATTTCCATCAATTTGGACGACACGGTCGAAGTGGGCTGGAGCGACGGGCTGAACACCACCGCCCTGACTGAAGGAGATGAGTTCACACTGCCCTCTTCCATCGGCCTGGCCGGCGGCAGCGTGATCGTCACAGAGACGCTCATGGACGTTGAACCGATCACCTTTATCGGCGAAATGATCTTTGGGGACAAAGTTTACATCCCCAATGAATATTTCATCGAGCCACGCCGGGCGCTGCGGATCCCCAGAATCCGGGAATAAAGGCGCCCCCTGCGCGACGGATTGCCACCGCAAGACCGTTGGACCTCTATTGACGGACTGCCGCGTCCCGTGGCGCGGACATCATGAGGGGTGACATCCATGGCGACCATTTGGAAACTCGCGACTGTCTTGGTTTTGGCCAGCGCGTTAACCGCTTGCGGATCCTCGAAGCCCAAAGGCGTGAAGCCGCCCGCAGGCTTCCAAGGGGGTATGATGTTGAAACCGGCCGGCTTGCTGTTTGCCGGATTCGACATCGACCAGAATTATGCGGTCACCCCAGATGAACTCGCTGACGGTTTGGAACTGGCGTTTCAAAATGCCGATATGGACGCGAATGGCCGGTTGACCCTTTTTGAATATCAGGATTGGTCCGCAAAAGCTCTGGGTTCACCGACGGCGACACCCGGTTGGATGGAACTCGACCGCGACGGATCGACATCTATAGACCCAATCGAGTTTCGAGGTGGTTTTGAGCGCTTGGCCAAGACTTACGGCTTGACTGGTCCTAACGGTCTTCTGATTTCTGAACTTACGGGTGACATGCCTGTGATGTCTGCCTCCCGCCCGTCGGGTGGGATGCCCAGCAGATCAAGAGGCGGCAGGCGTCCACCCCGGATTCAAACAACCAGCGCGGACGACGCAGCCTCTGAGTCCTAAACGCAAAAATGTAACATTGTGCGCTTAACGCGGGTTCCGAACGCCACCAAGTTCCACAAACTGCAAAAATAGCAATGCGGGTTAACGTGCATGCGAAGATCGCATGCGGCGACCGCAAAACCTCTCCGCACACCGATAATGGCGCAAAAGGCTTTTAAAAAGCTGGATGATTTGCCAACCGGATCAGTTTGCCGCGTCAACTTTGCTGGACAAAATCGTAAATGCGTTAACGCAAATCCCCACTGGATCGAAAACGGCTGCGTCAACCTGTTCACCACCGGAACGCTCATAATAGGGCGCCCAAAGCGCCTTCGCACGCTCGTAATCCTCGCGCGCAGCCGCATGATCAAGGCCCGGATCCGTCGCGATCAACGTATCTCGCAATTTTCTGAACTCTTCTGCCGCCTGCCGACTGCTGTCCCCTGAGGTAATGATTTTGCCCTTGAGACTTTCGATAAAGTTATATTCGTCGTTGCTCAAACCCGATTCAGTTTTCTGGAAATAGTCGAGATCCAACAAAGCGATATCCAGAATATCGGATTGGCTCTCCAAATGGCCTTCGCACTCGGCCATGATTTCATAGTTTTGCTGTTTCAACGGATCCGACAAATCGGATCGCGAGATCGGGATATCGACCGCTGGCGGCCATCCCGGCGCTTGCGCCCAGGATTGCGTTGAAACGAGGAGGAGCATGGCGACGGCACAGCGGACAGGCATCATTGTGAACTCACGGCAATGGGTCTCAAATTGACATGATCCGATATCCCATCGCTTTGTGACAGACATATGACGACTGCACAACAAACCGCCTCGTACAATATCAAACTAGGTGGTATGATAAATTTCGTTGAGTCGCCCCAAATGAGGTTGAAATGCCGGAAACAATTGGTGCCGTCGGTGCCCATAGCCCCAAAATCCGAAAAAGACGTTTGAAAATACGCCAAACATTGGTTGAGGAATCGGCCATCCTGTTTGCCGAGCGTGGCATTGATCAGGTCAGCGTTGATGAAATTATTGATCAAGCGGGCATTGCCAAGAGCACGTTTTATACCTTTTTTCCCAGCAAGAGCGATCTGGTGGCGGGCATATTGTCCCCCGTCTTCGCAAGCGGCGCGGCTGCTTTGGACTCTCTGGAAACGGCCGACGGTTCTGAAATTGTCGAAGGCATCGCAGATATCTATTTGGACCTCTGGACTGAATATCACTCCGCGTTTTTGATGGTGAACCAGCTAGACATGAAATATTTCGAGCTGGTGCAATCAGAGCACGAAATGTTTGGGGAATCCCTTGAGGAGGCTTTATCCCGCATCTCGTCGAGCAGCGGTCTCAGAACAAAATCCCCCGCAATTGCCCGAAAAATCATGGCCCAGTGCGCCATCCCGCTGCTGCAGATTTATGAGAGCGCGCCCAATTTTCACAACCTGTTCCGATCGAGCTTGACGGCGCTCCTTTTGGACGATGCCCAGCCAAAATCTTAATGTGTCGGGATTTTTTACAGGGAAAATTGGACAACTCCGGGACTCTTACGGTTAAAAAGCACCACTTGTCGCGAAAAAACCTCAGGAAACAGGCCGAGTGTCGGGATTTTTTACGATTCGACGCCAGATCAGCGGCCCAATCGTCCAGGTTCCACTCACAAGATCCTAAGCTATTGATTTTGTTGCATTTCTATAACTGGCATAGGGATTGCTTTATAGGGGCTGTAACTTAGTATCTAATCTGGTTGGCTTTAGAGCCTCTTGAGTATTAGGGGAATAGAAATGAAAAAACTTTTAGGAACTATTGCAGGTCTTGCGATCTCAGCATTTGTTGCGGCTGCACCTGCACAAGCGATCGTCATTGACGCTTTTGACGAAGACCAAGCAGAACTTTCCGTTCTGACTGGTGGCGCAGATGCCTCTTCAGGCCCAATCGCTTTGACGATGGGTACGGATCTGACGAACGCAACACGGACGATCAGCATCGGAAGTGTGACGGGCGGCAACCCGGTAACGGGTACAGCAGCTGCTCAAGTTGGCGGTGGTGAACTTTCTTTTGAACAAGCCGTTGGCGTCACATCTATCCTGACTGTTGACTGGGCATTTGATCTGGAAGACTTCACAGGACAAGCCGGCATTATCGTCACTTTGTTTGCTGACGGTAACAATGGCGGTGTCATTGATCTGTCCATGAACGGTAACGACCTCGGCTCACTCGCTGTTGCCGCTGGTACGACTCAGAACTATTTCTTCGCTCTGGGTGGATTGGGCAACTTGTCTTCAGCTCAATTGATCCTTGATGCAACAGGCGCGGCCGGCCTCGATGTCAGCATTGACATTGTTGAATCAGTTCCGGAACCTGCAGTTCTTGGCCTGATGGGCCTCGGTCTCCTGGGCATGGGCGCTGTTGCCCGCCGCCGTAAGGCTGCCTAAGGCAACCGCTTAAAAGCGAACCAGAGTTTAAAGGGCGGTCCTCGGGGCCGCCCTTTTGCTATGGGGCTTTGTCTCGGCAATACGCCGTTTCGTTATCGATAAGCGAGTCGGTTTTTGCGGCTTTTTTGGCACGATTGGGGCCCCGTTCCGGCCAGATAGGCCGGCAAAACTTCACAGCCCATCGCAAAAGCAGACCGTAACAAGCTGAAACAACATATTGTTTATAGAAGCTTACAAACGTCCATATTTCGTTAACGTCTCGTTAACCATTCTCTATCAATGATGTAACTGTCTTCCCTTGAAGACACCCCACCATTTACCCAACGACTGGGGCGGCTCCACCCAAGCCGCCCCTATTTTTTTTCAGCGCGCTTCTTGGCGCGGCGCTCTCGATACCCACGCAATCGTGGCCAAGCTTTGCCGAACCACCAGACCTCAAACCGGCGGCGCAATCGCCGGACAAAGGGAAAGTCGATACTCAACACTGCCAGGCCAAGAGGCAGCATCCAGAAGCCCACAACGGGCAGAAACCACAGCAAACCACCTAGGATTAACACCAGCCCCAACAGGGTTCTCAGGATCCTGGAGCCCGGCAGTTTATATGTCTTTTTGCCAATCCGGATTGTCGACATGTATGCATGTAGGCCCTTGAAAACGGCCCTTCTAAGGCCTTAACCAAAAATTACGGCCTTGTTTGTCACAAAGGACTGGCAAGCGGCAATGCCGTTTGTTATAGGACCCCTCCGACGAGCTTTGGCGCTGTCAAAGCGGTCTGATCCTCGGTAGCTCAGTTGGTAGAGCAAGCGGCTGTTAACCGCTGGGTCGCTGGTTCGAGTCCGGCCCGGGGAGCCAATTCTTGAATGGCCGGAACACAAGTTCCGGCCATTTGCTTACCCGGTCACCTCACCCATTCAGCTCCTTGAAGTCGTCGGCAAGCCGCCGCGCCCGCGCGCGGACAGACGCGGACCCGTCATCGAGAGCGCTTGCCAGCGCATCTTTCGCAAGCGTGCGAAATTCAGCGTGCACTGCGCCTATCCGGCACATCGCATCAAGCGACCAAGCACGCACAAAAGGCCGGCTGTGGCTCAGGAGCGGCGTCACCCAGGCTGCCAATGCACCGGCTTGCGCAAGGCCTAGGGTTAACAATCTGACGCTCTGGCAGATATGAAGTTGGGCGTCCCATTCCGTCACCAGATCGAGATGTGCCAACAATCGGGCTGTCTGAGAACGGCTGAGATGTCCGCCCGTCTCCAGATGAGACTTAATAAGCCAAGTAGAACCGCTTGAAACCGGTGGGTCGGCGTCCGCCGCAAGATCGACCAGCGCCGCCATATACCCGCGATGGGAGCCGAATTCAGCCTCGGTTTCCCCAAGCACGCTCGGCGAGCGGCGATCAAACTCGGCGATTTTCGCCCGGATTTGGCTCTTCAGAGACATGATTTCGTGCAGTCACTTTTGGTTAATGGGCCCGCTTCTGGTCCGCACTTTGCAGAAAACAAACAGAGAGTTTCCAACTGTCTTGAAATAAGACGCCAGAGTTAGAGTGAGAAGACCATGAAGACATCAAATCAAGATCTCAAGATCCTCTTGATTTATGACATTGTCGAAATCGCCGATATGGCGAAAGAGACGATGACTGAGACGGGTATTGAGTGGTTCACCTTTGCCAAATTGAGCCAGGATCCGTTCATGATTTTCAGCATGAACAAATTTGACTACATCTTGTTTGCGATCCGCGAAGATTTCACAGCTGCGTTCAACCTTGCCAAAAAGCTCCGTGATCACTTAGACGAGACCGGCGGAGACACACCGATCGGTTTCCTTTCGACCGGCTCGATCAAGACCTTTGAAGCGCACTGCGAGTATCACCGGTTGGATGTGGTGGCGAGCATACCGTCAAAGGGAAAAGAGCTGCTGCATGCGTTGAGGGCCATTGATCATGGCCGAGAAGCATCGATCCGGGCCACCAATTATTATGGTCCTGACCGGCGGTTCTCCTTCAATAACTCCGATCACTATCGCGAGAGGCGCGCTTAAGCACGCCCTGCTCGCTGATCCGACCCGGCCGTCTCGGCGTTGAATACTGTGTGCCAACTGACAAAATCGAGGTGACTCTATGACTAAGCGGTTTGAAGACATGTGTGTCTTGATTGTCTTCGACAAACCCGACATGGCTCATATGGTCCGTGAAACCCTGCGGCGGTTTGGCTTCGATTGGTTTATCTTGTCAAACTTCAACGAAGACCCCCTGACAACCTTCAAAATGAACAAGATCGATCTTGTGGTGTTAACCGTGGATCATAACCAAAAGATGGCGCACCGTTTCACAAGCTTTTTGCGGGACAATGTCTCTCAACGCGGCGCGACAGTGCCGGTGGCCTATGTGACGCCGGAACCGTTGGAGTCCGTCGAAACCGCTTGCCGTGAATTGGCGATCAATATCGTGGCGCGCGTGCCTGTCAACACCAGCAGTTTCTTGACGAGTTTAAAGACGTCTCTCAGAACCAAGACGTCCTCCGCTCTGGCGACAAACTATATCGCTGCAGAACGGCGTTCGGTCTCGACATTCCAAACGCCATGGGGAAACCAACCCCTCTATCAATAAACTGCACTGCCGTCCCGCTTTGTTCAACGCGTTTCAAGCGACTTGATAAATCTTGATTTTGCCGGTCCGTTCCCATAGGTCAGCGGAGCAACCCTTATCAATGGACTGAATGATGGCCGGCAAACTCCAACTGTCCGAGCTCACGGACAAACACATTGAAACAAAAGCGTCGGAAACCGTTTATCAGGGCTACGCCCGGGTCCAACGTTACACGTTGACCCACCAAAAGTTCGACGGCAGTTGGACACCTGAGATTCATCGAGAACTTTTCATTTCCGGTGATGCGGTGGTGGTCCTGCCATATGACCCGAAGATGGATGCCGTACTGCTGGTCGAGCAATGGCGCGTTTCGGCTCATGATCGAGGTATCAAACCTTGGCTGGTCGAATGCATTGCCGGCAGGATTGCAAAAGGCGAAACACCGGAGGAAGTCGCGGTTCGCGAAGCCCGGGAAGAGGCAAACGTCACCTTGGATCGCCTGGAGAAAATCGGCGACTTTTATCCATCCCCAGGCATTTTTGCCGAATTTGTGAGCTATTATTGCGCAAAAGCCGATCTTAGCGCTGCCGGCGGCATTCACGGTCTGCCCAGCGAAGAAGAGGACATCAAGGCCCATGTGGTCGATTTCAACGATGCATTGACGGCACTCACCGATGGCCGGATTATTGCCTCGACGGCCTTCATGTGCCTGACCTGGTTGGCACAAAATAAGGCCAGATTGATCAATGATTGGACAACCGGCTAATAGCCCCGGTAATTGTTTCTGCCCCTCTCTATGATCGCCCATAAGGCGTTTCCGCCACCCAAGATAAGGACCGATCTTCATGGCTGACGATACCAACAGCGCGCTGGTCACAACGGAATGGCTTGAGGCGCATTTATCGGCGCCGGACGTAAAAGTGGTCGACGCCTCTTGGTATCTGCCCGCCCAAGAGCGTGACGGTTTCAAAGAATACCAAGCCCAGCATATTCCCGGTGCGGTCTTTTTTGATATTGATGAAATCTCGGATACGAACTCGGACCTTCCTCATATGTTGCCGAGCGCCGAGAAATTCACGTCAAGGGTGCGCAAACTTGGGTTAGGCGACGGCAACCGCATTATTGTTTACGATGGCGCCGGCCTGTTCAGTGCGGCACGTGTCTGGTGGATGTTCAAAATCATGGGGCATGATGAGGTCGCGGTTCTAGATGGAGGCCTGCCGAAATGGCTGGCCGAAGGCCGTCCGGTCGAAGACATGATCGCCCCCCCACGTGAACGGCACTTCACGGCGCGGGTCAATCAAACCATGGTGCGCAATGCAGATGATATTCGCGTCAATCTTGAGACACGTGACGCCCAGATATTGGATGCCCGCTCGGCGTCACGATTTGCCGGCGAAGACCCGGAGCCGAGACCCGGATTGCGCTCCGGACATATTCCAAACAGTCTTAACCTGCCCTTTGACTCGTTGCTTGCCGATGACGGCACCTTGTTGAAAGGCGATGCACTCAGAGCCAAATTTGAAGATGCCGGTATTGATCTGTCAAAGCCGGTCGTCACCAGTTGCGGCTCCGGCGTCACCGCATCGGTTTTGTTTTTGGGCCTGAGCGAACTCGGTTGCCGTGATATCGCTCTTTATGACGGGTCATGGGTCGAATGGGGCAGCCGGGACGATCTGCCCGTCGAAACCGGATCATCTTAAGGGCACAAAATGAGCGACGACACCAAACTCATCCATGCCGGACGGCACCCGAAAGACAATCATGGTGTTGTCAATCCGCCCGTTTATCACGCCTCGACCATTCTGTTTCCCACACTTAAGGAGTTGCGCAATTTTTCGAGCGCAACAGTCACCTATGGGCGGCACGGCACACCCGGCACCTTTGCACTCAATGAAGCCATGTGTGAGATGGAAAACGCCGATTACTGTTTGCTCGCCTCAAGCGGCATGCAGGCCATCACAACGGCCATTCTCGCTTTTGTTAAGGCGGGCGATCATCTTTTGATGGTCGACACAGTCTACACGCCAACGCGTATTTTTTGCGACCGGACGCTCGCCGGCTTGGGGGTCGAAACAACCTATTACGATCCTGCGATCGGTGGGGGCATTCAATCCCTGATACGCCCGAATACACGAATGGTGTTTACGGAAGCCCCGGGCTCTCTCACGTTTGAAATGCAAGATATTCGAGCCATTGTTCATGCGGTAAGAACCTGTCCTCACGCGAAAAATAACGTGCTGGTGGCCATGGACAATACCTGGGCGACACCACTTTATTACAAACCACTGAATCATGGCGTCGATCTTTCAATCCAAGCCATCACCAAATATATCGGGGGTCACGCGGACGTCATGTTGGGATCGGTCTGTTGTAAAGCGCCCCATACCGGCGCTCGTGAAGACCTGCGCGCCGCTCTTAAAGATGTGCGGCGAGATCTGGGACATTCAGTGGCGCCCGACGATGTTTATTTGGCGCTGCGCGGGTTGCGCACGTTAAGTGTACGCATGGAGCGGCATCAAAAAAATGCTTTGGTCATTGCCGACTGGCTGTCACAGCAAGAATTGGTTGACCGTATTTTTTACCCCGCCCTGGCGGACGATCCCGGGCATGCCATTTGGAAACGTGATTTCACAGGCGCTTGCGGACTGTTCGGGTTTTCCCTGAAATCGGGAACGGATGAGCAGATGGCAGCCATGCTCGATCACATGCGGCTGTTCGGTATGGGGTTCTCATGGGGCGGCTACGAAAGTCTGATCATCCCGGTCATGCTCGAAGGCAGCCGGACGGCAACAAAATGGGATGTGCCTGGGCCCTGTTTTCGCATTCATGTGGGCCTTGAAGAGCCTGCCGACCTGATCGCGGATCTCGAAGCCGGGTTTGAAAGGTTTCAAAAAGGACGTGCCTGATGGCCCGCATGTGGTTTTTGTTTCTGTGTCTTACCGTCTTCGCCGATAAGGCTCATGCGGAAAAAGATCCACTCTATATCTTTGCAGCTGCCAGCCTGACGGATGTCATCAACACGGCTGTGCAAGAATTTAATCGGCGTACAGATGGTTACGCTGTCGGCGTCTTTGCAAGTTCGGCATCTCTTGCCAGGCAAATTCAATCCGGCTCACCGGCCGATGTCTTTGTATCGGCCAACATTGAATGGATGGACTTTGTGGAAGAAAAGGGACTCATCCTAAAGCCGTCCCGCAAAATCATCGCACGCAATGCTTTGGTGATCATCGGATCTATGAATCGGCGCCAGCGCTTGAATGTCGGCCCTTCAACAGTTTTGATGGAACTGCCTACGGACAAAAAACTCATGCTCGGGGAGCCGGGTTCGGTGCCTGTTGGAATTTATGGCGCACAAGCCCTGCAGTCTCTGGGGCTCTACGACAAACTCGCGGGGAATTTGATCTTCGGTGAAAACACACGCGCGGTTTTGGCATGGACCGAACGCGGCGAAACCGATTTGGCGATTGTTTACCAAACAGATGCGCTGACCAGCCGGAAGGTTCAAGTGATCAATCGCATTGACGCCAATACGCATAGTCCCATTGTTTACCCTGCCGCTGCCGTCAAAGGAGACAACACGGAAGAGGCCAATCGTTTTATTACCTTCCTTCTCAGCGATGTCGGCCAATTAACCTTCCGGCGTTTCGGGTTTCTGGCACCGGATCTCCCTCTAGACCCTGCCCCGCAAACCCCATAAGCTTCCGGCCATGTTCGAACTCACCGCTCTGGAACAAGAAGCCTTATCTTTGTCGTTGGTTGTTGCGTCTTGGGCCGTGATCATCAGCTTGCCTTTCGCGATTGGTATTGCGTGGATCCTGGCGCGCAAAGATTTTTGGGGCAAGATCGCACTGGATGGCCTCGTGCATTTACCGCTTGTAATTCCGCCCGTGGTCCTTGGCTACATCTTGTTGGTCGGCCTTGGCCGCAACAGCTTTATCGGCAATCTGCTTTATGAAACTCTGGGCCTCCAATTCGTCTTCAATTGGAAGGGCGCCGCTTTAGCCGCCGCAATCATGGGCTTCCCTTTAATGGTCAGGGCCATACGGCTCTCGCTGGAAGCCATTGACCCAAAGTTGGAAACGGCGGCGAAAACATTGGGCGCCAATTCCCTGGCCGTCTTCCTGCGGGTCACCTTGCCGCTTATGTTGCCCGGTCTCATCGCGGGCCTCTTTTTGGCCTTCGCCCGCGCCTTCGGCGAGTTTGGTGCCACCATCACGTTTGTCTCCAATATCCCTGGACAAACGCGCACATTGCCCATCGCAATTTATACCGCTCTACAATCGCCGGGCGGTGATGCTGCCGCCGCGCGCATGGTTGTGATTTCCATCGTCATTGCGATTCTCGCCCTCATCCTTTCGGAAGTTCTGGGACGCCGCATCCGCAAACGGATCTACGGCTCATGAAGCAGAGTTTCTCCACCATCCGGCAACCGTCATTTCATCTCGCAAAGGCCTTTCCGGGGTTTAAACTCAACGCCTCCTTCTCGGCAAATGAAGGCATAACGGCGCTGTTCGGTCCGTCGGGCTCCGGCAAGACCACATTGCTCAATTGTCTGGCCGGCTTGGAGCATCCCGACAAAGGATACATCGCCTTAAACGGTCAAATTCTTTTTGACCACAAGAATGGGGTCAACGTTCCCGCTGAACAACGACGCATTGGCTACGTCTTTCAAGATGCGCGTTTGTTTCCCCACATGACTGTGCAAAAAAATCTCTTATTCGGCGTTCCCTATGTCAAAGATCATGACCACTGGGCAAAGACAGATGAAGTCATTCATTTGCTCGGGTTGCGATCTCTTTTGGACAGACTGCCCCACAATCTGTCCGGCGGGGAAAAACAACGTGTGGCCATCGGACGCGCGCTTCTGTCTTGCCCGCGCATTCTTTTGATGGATGAACCTTTAAGCAATTTGGACCCGGCACGCCGGCTTGAAATCATGCCCTATATCCAAAAAATCAGAGACGAGTACAATGTCCCCATTGTCTACGTCACACATAATGTCGACGAATTGATCAGGCTCGCCGACAAAGTGGTTCTGATGGAACTGGGGTCCGTCGCCGCTGAAGGCGCCGTTGAGGAGGTCCTCAACAATCATGCTTTGCAAAGTCATTTACGCCCCGGCGGCAAGTCTGGAGACAACGAACATCTGAGCGCGGTTCTCAACGGCAAACTGGCGTCTCACGATCTGGACGGAGGCGTTTCAATTATCGATATCGGCGGCGATGAAATTTTTGTCCCCCGTGTTCACATTGATCGCAACGAATCTGTTCGTTTGCGCATCAAAGCGCGGGACGTGGCATTGGCATTGGAGAAGCCGGTCGATCTCAGCGTTCTCAATTGCCTCCCCTGCACCATCGTCGACATTGAAGATCATCATGCCGGCCGCGTCGACATCGCCTTGCAAACAGATCACGAGCGGCCGCTTTGGGCCAGCATCACACGCCGGTCTTTTTTGATGCTGGACCTGAAACAGGGGCAAAAGGTTTGGGCCCTGGTCAAATCCGTCGCTCTGGAGACCGGCTTGGCCGGCCTTGAACACGGAAGCGATGTCTCATGAAAATCTACGACGTCCCCTCGGAGCTGAGCGGCAAAGTCTGGAAAATCCATGTCCAACCCGGAGCCGATATTGAGGCGGAAATGCCGATCATGACCCTTGAATGCATGAAAATGGAAATTCCGGTCCCTGCGCCGCAAAGCGGCAAAGTGGCCGAAATCCTGGTCTCTGAAGATGACCTCATCGAAGAGGGGCAAAATTTGGCCCGGATCTCCACGTCCGAGCCGTAAGGGCTTCAGCCGAAGCCGCCAACCACCCCAAAAAATGTGTTGCAGATCGGCCATGACCGCCAGAAATGGCGCCTTTTGGACCCATTGGAGCGGTGAAATGGGCTTTGCCTAGCCCCCGCAAAGTGGTTTCATAACATGGTAAATGTTGGTGGGGTAACGCGTATGGCGAACCGCGATCACGTGGCTCAACTCAAAAGGGGGGTTGAGGCCTGGAACAGATGGCGCGAGCAAAACTGGAATGTGAAGCCCGATCTTTCGGGGCTGGACCTGATCAATGAGAAGGGCATCCGGTCGTCGGGACTGTGGGACGATTCCGGCAAGACCGTCGATATCCGCAAGGCCAATTTGCAATGGGCCAACCTTGAGGATGCGAACTTTCGCGGCGCGGTTTTGGAAGACGCCAATCTGACCGAAGCGATTTTGTCGCGCGCGGATTTTCGCGGTGCGGATCTCAGTGGTGCCAATCTATCCAAGACCGATCTGTCCGGCACCAATCTGATGGAAGCCAATTTGATCCGCGCGGACTTAAGCGAAGCCAAGTTGGTCGAAGCCGATTTGCGCACGGCGCATTTAAGCGGCGCTATCTTACAATCGGCGGATCTGAGCAATAGCGATTTGCGTTCTGCTCAATTGAGCGCCGCAAATCTTTCTGAAGCCAATCTAACCGGCGCCGATTTGTGGGTTGCCAATTTTAGCGGCGCCTCTCTCGCCGGTGCCAACTTATCCCAAGCGAATTTGATCCGGGCAGACTTTCAAGGGGCTGATCTGCAATATGCCGACCTGTTTGAGGCCGATCTTCGTGATGCCAATTTGCAGGCGGCCAATTTGGAATATGCCAATGTCATCGGCATCACATATTCCAGACGCTATATGCGTGGTAAGTATCAAGGCATTCGCGGTGTTGAGGCCTCTTATGGCGACGCAATCTTCCGCCGCGATGCGCTGGATCAGGATTATATTGACACCCTGGCTGCCCGCTGGCGCCGCTCGCCGATGATCGTCGTCCTTTGGCTTTGGAGTCTGGTTGATTACGGACGGAGTATTCCGCGCATCGTTTGGATCTCAACTCTACTCGTCATCACATTCGGATTGATCTTCGATCTCAACCCCACGCTGATCGTGCAGTCAGCCGGCATAGAGAACTGGTTTTCGCCCTACTATGCCTCCATCATCACATTCACGACCTTGGGCTTCTCCAACTTTGTCATAGCGAATTCATTTTGGGGACAGTTGCTTCTAACCATCGAAGTCCTCCTTGGTTACTTCATGCTGGGCATCATGATCACAATCATGTTGCAGCGGATCGCCCGGCGGAGCTGAGGAGACAATCATGGCCAATCCCAATCATGTCGCCCGGCTTTTGAAAGGTGTTGAGGCCTGGAATCAATGGCGCCAAGAAAACTGGAATATCAAACCGGATCTTACCGGTTTGGATTTACGACGTGAACATGGCTTCAAGCGAAGCTCGCTTTGGGACGGCCGCCGCCGGCGGATTGATCTTTCAGATGTCAATTTCGGCGGTGTGGACCTCAGCCAGTCGGATTTGCGCGGCGCCGAAATGACCAATGCCAGTATTGTCGATGCAACCTTGGTCGCGGCAGATTTACGCGACACCAATTTGAAGGGCTCCGATTTTAAAGGCAGCCGGCTCGCCGGCGCGCAATTTGTCGGCGCCGTGTTGCATGACGCCAGTTTGGTCGAAACGGATCTCAAAGCTGCAGATTTTTGGCAAGCGGATCTGGCGGGCGCCGATTTGGAAGCGGCCAATTTGGAGCAATCCAACTTCAACAAATCCTCACTGCGCGGTGCCAATCTCAGCCGGGCCAATTTGTATGAATGCGATTTACGCTATGCGGATTTGCGGGGGGCAAATCTCGATCATGCGGGCGTCATCGGTGTGAAGTATGAGCGCGCCTCCATGCGCGGGCGGTATCAAGGCGTGCGGGGCATCGAAAGCACCTATGGCGATGCGATCTTTCGCCGGGACGCCGTCGATCAGGATTACATCGATACACTGGCCTTCCGGTGGAGACGGTCGCCGCTCATTCTGATTTTCTGGCTTTGGTCCATGATTGATTACGGCCGCTCCCTGTCCCGGATCCTTTGGCTGTCGGCCGGAATTGTTTTGGCTTTCGGCACAATTTTTTTGCTCAACCCGCAAACCATCAGCATGACCGGCGATTTGGATCCGTTCCTGGCTCCGTTTTATGCCTCGTTCATCACATTTGTCAGCCTTGGGCTTCCGGCCGGTGTGACGGCTCAAACCGCTTTTGGGCAATTACTGCTCAGTCTTGAAACAGTGACCGGCTTTCTTTTCTTAGCGGTCTTTCTTTCCGTCCTGCTCAGGAACATCTCACGGCGCAGTTAAAGACGCACTCTCCGACAACTTAGAATTTTTTCCTACGGGCACAGGTCTGACAAACTTTTGCATTCTTGGAATGCATGGGCACAATAGGAATCGCTGAATGATCATTCATCCAAATCCTATCAAAGCGAATTGTTTGAGACTGTATATGCGCGATCGAGTTCTTTGGTTTGTCTTTGGCGACGTGACCTATTGGTCCTTTGCGGTCGGCGAAGAGGAATGCCTCGCCGGCACCTTGTGGTCCGGCGCCAATGCAGAGGCGTCATTGCAAAATTTTGAAGCCTGGCTCGAATTGTTTCTCGATATCAACAAACCGGACATGATCGGTATGGGCTTGGACGCCTCCATTGAGCCTGAACGGCGGGCGCGGTGCGAGGCCTGTTACGACATCACGCGGCTTCAGGCAGGCAAGCACGACATCCGAACCTTCAACGTGGATTTGGACGGCGGTATGGCCGCCACACCGAAACAAATTGCTCAAATCGGCAAACGGTTCGGCTCGCCGAATTAGTCCGGCGCCCGAAAGATCTCACGCAAACGCCCGCTGCAAATTCTTCTGTTTATTATTCTAAACATTTTTTGGGCAATTCCTAACAGGAACAAGGCCTTAGGCAGAGCCACAAAACAGTTGAATTCTTCATTATTTTCAATACCTTAAACACTATTTTCCGGTGCCCGACGGAACATAGGTGGTTCAAATGTCAAACACACCAAGCCATGGCCGCAACAGCCTTGAAGCCCATTGGATGCCCTTCACCGCCAATCGCGCCTTTAAGGACTCGCCGCGCCTGATCGAAAGCGCCGAGGGCGTCTTTTTTAAGACCACCGACGGCAGAGAGGTTCTCGACAGTGCGTCGGGGCTTTGGTGCTGCAATGCGGGGCATTGCCATCCCAAAATCGTTGAGGCGATCCAAGAGGCCGCCGCCGGTCTTGATTATGTGCCTCCGTTCCAGATGGGGCATCCCAAGTCGTTTGAATTGGCCGGACGCATTGCCGACATGCTCCCCGGCGATCTCAACTATGTGTTTTTTGCCAATTCCGGATCCGAGGCTGTCGACAGCGCGCTCAAAATCGCCCTCGGATATCACAACAAACGCGGTGAAGGCACACGCACGCGGCTGATCGGACGTGCGCGCGGCTATCACGGCACCGGCTTCGGTGGAACTTCCGTCGGCGGCATGGTGAACAATCGAAAGAATTGGGGACCGCTCCTCCCCGGCACCGACCATCTGCCCCACACCCATAATCTCGAGGAGAATGCCTTCAGCCACGGTCAACCCGCCTGGGGTGCGCATCTCGCTGACGCTCTCGAGGATTTGGTCGCCCTCCACGATGCCTCCACCATTGCGGCGGTCATTGTGGAACCCGTTGCCGGCTCAACCGGTATCTTGGTCCCGCCGCAAAACTATCTCCAACGCTTGCGCGAGATTTGCGACCGGCACGGCATCTTGTTGATCTTTGATGAAGTCGTCACCGCTTTCGGACGCCTCGGCGGCGGATCCGCATCGGAAGTTCTGGGCGTTCAGCCGGATATGGTGTGCATGGCCAAAGGCATGACCAGCGGTACGGTGCCCATGGGTGGTGTCGGCATCGGCCAGCACATTTACGACACCTTTATGGAGACAACACCGGCGGGCGTTGAGCTGTTTCACGGCTATACCTATTCCGGCCACCCTCTGGCCTCAGCGGCAGGCCTTGCCGCCTTGGACGTCTACCAAGGCGAAGGCCTCTATGAACGCGCCGCCGAGCTCGCGCCTTACTTCGAAGAGGCTATGCATTCCCTCAAAGATGCGCGTCACGTGATTGACGTCCGCAACTTGGGACTTATGTGCGGCGTTGAACTTGCGCCGAGACCCGGCGCGCCGTTGGCACGTGCCTTTGACACCTTTTTGGCCGCTTATGAAGACGGTGTGTTCTTCCGGATCAACGGTGAGGTCTTTGCCATTGCACCGCCTCTCACCTCGGAAAAAACCCATATCGACCAAATTGTCGACGGCTTGCGCACGGCCCTCGACAAAGTCGATTAAAAAACAAAGACCCGCCGGATCGAGTGGCGGGTCTTGCGTTTATCCCTTGGGGATCAATGGGGTCTTCGGTTTACTTGCGCAGCTTTGTTTGCGAGTCCGATGAGATCACCGGCGACCAGGCGTGGCTGCTGGTGCGCGCCACCAGATCCAAAAGCCGATAGGCTTCATGGACATATTGATCCGCGACCTTTTTGGCCCAAGCTTGTTGTACGCGGGCGAAATCGCCGGGACCGCTCGCATCCATCAGGGACTGGGCTGCCTCGAACTGGGCATCAATGCGATCCGCGGCAATGGCAAAACATTCGCCTTGCAGCGTCTCCATGCCTTCCAGATAAATCGTACTGATTTCGTGAATCCGTTCTGCAAACTCTCTGTTGAGCGCAAACAAATCAAGTTCAGTCAAGGTATGCTCAACATCAAGTTTGGCTTTCGGCGCCTTCGGTGTCTTGGTGGTTTTTGCCGGGACGGACGCTTTCAATGGTGCCGACGGTTTTTTACTCTCGGCTTTGGCAGGCGCAGCGCCGTTTTGTTGAACCGGTGGGGGTTTTGGTTTTGAAACCTCTGTATGAGTTTGTGTCTGGGGCATGACAATCTCCGCAAATTTTATGGGGGTACACCTTTAGAGTGATGTATTCAAACTGACCTGCAATTGTTGCATGCGTATGAAACCATCACGACATTGACATAAAATCGAAACGGATCTGTTGATCGCAATCAACGGCCCCACAATTTTAGATACCGAAGCGCGATATCTCTTAACCGGTCGCGGCCGAAGCTGGGATCGTGACCGGCATGAACAATCTCCACCGGCAAATCGAGTAAGCGCTCCATGGTCGAGATGTAATCATCCAGATTTGAATCCGACATGGCATAGAGCAACGGGCCGTCATAGATCGCATCGCCGGAAAACAAAATGCCTTGGCCGACGTCCCACAGACCGATACTGCCGGGAGAATGGCCCGGCAAATGAAGCACTTCAAAGTGCCGGTCGCCTAAATCCAATATATCCCCTTCCGCGAGGGTGCCTGTCGGTGGCGCCGGCTGCAATTCATGACCCTCCGGCTCAAACGCCCTATTGGGCCTCGCGGTCAGCAGATTGTCTTTTGGGAATGTATATCCCTGCTCTTCCATCGATCTGATCGCCTCGGCGCCAAAGTCACTGACCTTGAGCACCATATCATCGCCGGCGAGGCGCAAACTTTCGGACTCGGCCTCATGCACCAGTCTAGTTTCAAATTCATGCATCCCGCCGGTGTGATCAAAATGGGTGTGCGTGGCAACCGCGGTCAGCTCTTTGTCAAAAAGATCCCGCTCCGCGTCCCGCAAGCTGACGATCCCAAGCCCGGTGTCGATCAACATGTCCCGGTCACGCCCGCGAATATGCCAAATGTTGCAGCGGATGAACGCATCCACAAACGGTTCCCAAAGATGGGTGATGTCGTGGCCGACACGCCGCCTCTCAAACCATTTGTCGGCAATCTTCAACGGCATCGGCTTTTCTCAACTCTCAGATCTCTTGCCAGATGATAGAGATCAGAGGCTGATCCGGCCAGCCGCAAGATGCCGGTCAAGCGGACGCGTCGCCCGGAAACTCGGCCAAGTTGCCGGCATCGTAAACCGGCCGGAACCATGGCTCGTCCGAATCCGACATTTGGGACGCAAAAAAGTCACTGCGGCGCACAATCAATTCCCAAGTCTCTTTGCGCCCCTGAACAAACGGCACCATATAAAGAATGGCCTGGGCATCCAATTCGCGCGAGAGCCGCAATGGCCCCGCATCGAAGGGCTCAAGACCCATACGATCCGTCAATCGCGCCAGTTTCTCTTTGGGCGCGCGATCATTTCCCGCGATCCAAACGGCTATTCTGCCGCCCTCTTCTTCTGTGGACGGTTCATCGATCCAATTCGATCCCGGCAAAGACCATTTCAAGACAATGGCATGGGGATTCCAATTTTGAATGAGCTCTGCGCTTGAAGTCTCCACCATACTTTCCATATAGCCGTCGGTCGCCTGCCGGAACGGAAAGGACCCGTCGGCCAAAATCTTACCGGTCAAATCACCTAAGGTTCGGGCAATCTGTTCCATCGCCGGCCAAGGCACCGCCAGAAAAACAATGTCGCCTTGCTGCGCGGCGTCTTTGTAACTTGTGGCCCGCGCACCGTGCCCCGTCATCCTAACAACCTGCTTCACACGTTTGCTCGACGGATCGCGAGAGCCATAGACAATTTGATATCCCAATTTGGCAAGAGACATCCCTACGGAACTGCCAAGGTCTCCTGTTCCGATGATGCCGATGACGTTTTCCGTGTCTTGCTCCTGCCCTTCGGAATGCGTGTGCATATTTACCTCTCACATGTTGTTTTACCTGACGCCATCTGCACGCCTTGATCTGAAACAGGCCAAATGGTAAAACCTCAACCTTACTTGAGGTCAATAGCTTTTATAGGATCAAGATCGTGCCGGTCAAAAAGGAATTGACAGTCGGCGATGTGGCGGCGCGAAGCGGTCTTGCCGTTTCCACCATTCATTTTTACGAAACCAAAGGCCTTATCCGATCCCAGCGCAACCAAGGAAATCATCGCCGCTATCAAAGAGATGTTTTACGGCGGCTTGCGGTGATCAACGTTGCGCAACTCGCCGGAATCCCGTTGCGGGAAATCAAAGAGGCTCTTGCCACAATCCCCCATGACGGCAAAGTCACGGAAAAACATTGGAGTCGGCTCGCCAGACTATGGCGTGCCAATCTCGATGACCGCATAGACCGCCTCACAGGGCTGCGCGACACATTGGAAGAGTGCATCGGCTGCGGCTGTCTGTCCGTCAAGGACTGCGCCTTGATGAATGAAGACGACAAACTGGGGCGGCAAGGATCGGGCGCTCGTATTCTAGATCCCAAGACCTAGAACGTTTCCAACACCACTTTGCAGAATTTCGTGTGCGGAGACATGATTTTCTGTCCCAGGAAACCGCCGCCGCCACTACCTTGCATTAAAAGGTTCCTTGTGGTACACAATGATCCGAGGGAGACCATTTGCCGTGTCAGATTCCTTGCAAGTGCAGTTGAGAAAAGGCGTGCTCGAAATGTGCGTCCTCACGCTTCTTGAGCAAGAAGACGGCTATGCCTATGACATTGCCAGTCGCCTCGCCGATGAGATCGGCATGGGGGAAGGTACGATTTATCCGCTGATGCGCCGGATGCAAAGCGAAGGGCTTGTGAGCACCTATCTGCAGGAGTCCAAAAACGGGCCGTCGCGCAAATATTACCGTTTGACAAAAAAGGGTCGCACGGCTCTCGACAAGCAAAAGGCCGATTGGAACGCCTTTACGGATGCGGTCGAAAAAATTCTGACAAAGACAAAAGGCTCAAGCGCAAAAAAGTTGAGGGTGGTGAAATGACGCGTAACGAATTTCTCGGCACGCTGCGGCACCTGCTGTCAGGCTTACCGCAAACCGAAATTGACGATGTGATTGCCGACTATGCGGCACATTTCGACGAAGGCGTGGCCGCCGGGCGCTCGGAAGAAGATATCGCGGCTGCCCTCGGGGACCCGGAACGGCTCGGCAAGGAATTGCGCGCCGAGATCGGCCTGCGCCGTTGGGAGACCGAACGCACGCCCAGTAACTTCTTCGCCGTCATGGCAGGCTTTGTCACACTGATTGCCATGGACTTTATCATCCTCTTGCCCGTGCTTGCGGTTTTGGTGCTCTTTGTACTGATCGCTGGTCTCGTCGCCACCCTGCTCTGCCTGATCGGTTTGGGGCTCTTGATGAATCTGTTCTACATCACGGACGCCTTTCTCGGCGAAGCGGCGCTCATGCGCATGGTCGGCGGCATCACCATGCTCGGCTTCGGTGTCGGCGGCGGTGCACTTCTCATTCTGTTGATGGATTTGGTGATCCGGGCGCTCGGCCGTTTTGCCCGTCTGCATTACACCTTACTGAATAAAGTGGAGATGACGTCATGACCGGAAGAAATGACCAAAACACGACGCGCCGAACCAGAAGCTTAGCCTCGGTCGCCGCCATCGGGCTTGGCGTCGGGGTTCTTGGTCTGGGTTTGATGGCCGTACTCACCGCCGACTCTCTTGGCGGATTGCCGTCCCTCTCCTACTCGGCCCCCACATGCGACGAAGACGTGCCCGCCGGCAGCCCCGATGAACGAGTCTTCTCGTGGAGCGGTGGTGACCGGGTGGAAGTGACCCTGCCGTCGGACGTGATTGTGCGCCATCGCCTCGGCGATCAGACCGGGCAAGTCATCGTGCGCGGCGCCCCGCGCGACATTGCCCATATTGCCGTGACCGGCAGCGAGATCCGCTCAACCTGTGCCGGGCGCTTCACGCGGCAAGTGATCGTGACCTTGCCTGGGTCGACCTTTCGAGACGTCAGTCTCAAAGGCTCAGGTGAGGTGATTATGGAGGCCCTCAATCAGGACGACTTGGATGTCTCCGTTGCCGGAAGCGGCTCGGTCACCGCGCAAGGCCAAAGCACCAATGCAACGATTTCCATTGCCGGGTCGGGCGAAGTCCAGCTGGCTGATTTGGATTTGCAAAAGCTGAAGGCCAGCATTGCCGGCAGCGGCGAAGTTCATGCCGCCCCCGAAACCTCTGCGGACATCAGCATCACCGGCAGCGGTGAAGTCCGGCTGCTGAGCCGGCCGGAAGATTTGAGCACCAGCATTTTGGGCAGTGGGCGCGTCACCCAAGTTTCGGGCGGTTCGCCATAGCCCTTTAAGGACGGGCGGACCGTAGCGCTCGTCGCAGCCCGAATAAGGGAGTCAAAGCTTATGCGTCCAACACTCCTCTTTACGGCCAAACACATATTGCCCGCGATCGTGTTTCTCATCGTCGGTGCCGCTGTCACCTTCGGTTGGACCCGCGCCCAGCTGCAAAACCACTTTGCCGCCATGCAAATGCGTTCCGGCGATCATGTTGTCAATGTCGCCGAATATGTGGAAATCGGCGACATCCCCCAATGGATAACCATGCGCGGGCAAGACAGGACCAATCCAGTCTTGCTTTACCTACACGGCGGCCCCGGCGCGGCGGCCAGCGGCTATGCGTATTCTTATCAATATCCGTGGGAAGACGTGTTCACGGTGGTCCATTGGGATCAGCGCGGCGCGGGCCGCTCCCGTCCCGAAGCCGGCCTGACCCTCGACAGTATGACGATGGAGCAAATGCTGTCCGACACAGTCGAAGTGGTTGATCACTTACGCGCCCGCTTCAATCAGGAAAAGATCTTTGTCATCGGCAAATCTTGGGGTTCCATGTTGGGCGCCCTCCTCGCCAAACGCCGGCCGGATCTGCTCTATGCCTATATCGGCATCGGTCAAACCGTCACCTGGGAAGAGAACTTCGAGGAATCGCGCCGTCTGTTGATCGACCATGCACGCGCGGAAGGGGACCAAGAGACCATCGATCTTTTAACCAATGCCGGACCGATGCCAAATCCACGCGAAGACGAGGACGTCTATTTCGATTGGCTTGAGACGATCCAATCGCCGCTCTACACACGCGGCAAATATTGGCACGCACAATCAAACCCGGGCGACATTCCCCTGCGCATGGTCGCGACAGCCCTGCTCTCTCCGGACATGACGTATGGGGAGATCACCACTTTTCGCAACGACGATGCCGCTCATTATGTGATCGAACTGATGAAGGATCCCGCGGTCTTTACCTTTGATCTCCATGGAGAAGGCTACGATTTCGACGTGCCGGTCATTCTGACCATGGGGGAACATGATTGGGTCACGCCGCCCACCCTCGCCAAAGCCTATTTCGACAATATCGACGCGCCGTACAAAAAATATGTCGCCTTCGAACATTCGGCGCACATGGTCGGCCTCTATGAGGAGTCCGGTCTCTTTTTCCGCATGCTGATCGAGGATGCTTTGCCGTTGATGCAGGAGGACGGCGCGTATCGAACGCCTAGGCAAGATCTCGGTAAAAGCGGTTGAATCAGCCCCGTCTGGAAAGATGGCATCTGCCGGGACGACGGTGGAGGCTTCGCCTATTTCCTCAACGTCCCATGATCCGGACATTCGTCAACGGATCAAAAAAGTCAGCAAATAACCCAAAGCGGAAGTCGACAAACTACGAGCACGCCTTTCGCCGCCGTGTGACGACAAGACCGGTCAGGCCCACCGCGAGCAGCGCCAGCGCGGGTGGCCCGGAGACGGCAACAGGTGGCGGCTGCCCCAGATCGCCGGTCACCGTGAAGGTGTAAAAGTCTGTAATGGTTGTCGTGTTTGTGGTGATCACATTCACTTGGCCTGTCACCACGATGATGTTTGTTGGGTCGCTTAGATCACCGATTACGAGCGTGCCCGGTTCTTGCGTAACGCTTACAACCGTTTCCAGCACGCTCGTCTGCATGTCGAAGACCAGATCGGTGGTGAGGCCGAGCACGTCGCCGACGGTCAGGCCGAGATCGTCGAGGACAAATTGCAGCAACACATCCTGGTCCAGCGTGTCCGCCGACAATGCGGTACTGAGCGGGCCGATATTGCCGATCACAGTCACGTCGTTGACATTTTCGGTGACGTTGATGGTCTCCTGATTCAGTATGCCCATCATGGGCTCGGCCCGCGCCACATTTGCCGCAAGGCACAGCAGCAGCACATTCATGATAGTCGCGGATTTCACAAAAAGCGTTTTCATTACATCGCTCCCCGGCGCGCAGATCTTTCCTTTCGAAGATGGTAGGCGAAGGTGGGCGCACAGGCAAAGCCATTCGGCGTCCGATTAACTCTGAAAGAGCGGGATTCTGCCCCTTCGCCCCGCCGGGAGTTGAATTTATCACAGAGCGTTCGCATCAAAAGCGAACGGCACAGCCGTATGATTAATCCTGGAGTTGTTCAAACTCACGGAAATCCCAATGTCTGCTTTTGGCTATTGTCTGACGTTATTTGCGCAATAACTGAATGTCCAGTTTCCTCAAGGGCGGAAGCTTCACCCATTTGGGTGAAACTTCCGAAATTTCGAAATTTGGATATTCGCGACAGCCCGTCTAAAGTTCATACTTTAGCCAACAGCGGACATGCTTCCGGCTTTAGAACATCTCCTTCTATGAGACCTAAAACATGAAACGTGTACTAGTGCTGGGCTGTGCAGGGTCGGGAAAGTCAACTTTTGCAAAGAATCTAGGAAAGGCATTAAACCTTCCAGTATTTCACCTAGATCAATACTTCTGGCAACCGGGATGGGTGGAGTCGGATAAAGTAAAGTTCAATGCAAGTGTGGTTGATCTTGCACGGCAGGAGTCGTGGATCATGGATGGCAATTACAAAGACTCGCTGTCTACACGTCTTGCCTATGCTGATAAAGTAGTCCTGCTGCAAATTCCAAGAATTCGGTGCCTGTTAAATGTACTTTCGAGGACTTTTAAATACCTAGGTCGCACAAGGGAGGATATGACGGTGGATTGTCCCGAACGAATTGAATGGGAGTTTCTAAAGTTTATTTGGGCCTATAACAGCCAATATCTGCCTGCTTTAGAAGAAATCCTGCATGAGCACGAGGTTGAAATCATCAGATTAAATGATCACTCGCAGGTCAATTCTTATCTAGCTTCATTGTGAGCAATCACAGATCGAGGGCCGCTATGGGTCAGAGGCACCCTTTCACCCAAATGGTTGAAATTTCCGATTTTTCAAGATTTGGACATTCAAGCCGTTAGAGCTAAACTTCACGAAATAGCCAAAAGCCGACATGCTGCTATCACCAATTTACTCACATTGATTGAGGCGATAGAAAATCCCAACGTGACCACCGGGGTATTTATGGGTTTTCGCGTGCAGCTTTCATTCTTGTGAGCCGTGCAATGCGATCTGAAATTTCATCCTCTTTCGATTGCGCCATACTACTCCTGCCGCCTCCGAAGCTCAAACCTATGCAGATAAAGAACCAACGTGCTTGCCATGGGAATACGATGCTTATCACTACGATGCCTATTAACGAGATGAAGTATACCGCCCAGATTTTATGTGTATTGACCAATGCCACCCAGAACTCAGGAGCATTTAAGAAAATCAGGATGGATAAGACAAATGTCAGGATGACGGGCAAAATGAACCAAACAATACCCAAAGTGAAGACCGCGAATGTTGCGAAGTGAGGCTCTTTCCTTGCGAACTTGAGCGCCCAAGCCTCGTGCCGCAAAAAAAGTAACTTCAGCCATATAGGCAATCTCAGGTAATGAAATAGGCTACGATCTTCAGATGTGTTGGATTGAGTCATATCATCACGATTTTTTCACGTGTACCTAGCACCATAGCAAACTTTGGTCCTACGCGAAGCAGCCTTTTTCAGGACACATTGATGCCTCGGGAAGAGCAACCGAAGCTTGCGTGATGATGCCCGCGTACTCTGGTGTTAGATGTCCACTTTGGGTCATTTGCAGAACTTGTACTCAAGTTTCCCAACGTCGCCTTTGGGCGCTTAAGCAGACTGTCGCATGACACAAAGGCTGCTGAATTCCCACTCTCACACGCGGCGTGGACAGATTTGTGAAACAAACAAATACTTCATTGCTGAGAAGGACAATTTTCATGGCTGCGGCACATCTAGCTAGCCGTTGGGCAAAACCCGGACACAGAAGACGTCTCAAGCATGCGATCCATTAAATTGTCGATATGAATAGATGAATGGCACACCCGGCAGGACTCGAACCTGCAACCTACGGATTAGAAATCCGTTGCTCTATCCAGTTGAGCTACGGGTGCTTGAGGCATTCCCTTAGTGGGTCCAAGATTCCAATCGGCCATATTTGAAATTGTCCGAATAGGCCTTGGCCACCGGCTGACGCTTTTTGGGTTCGAACACCCGGTGCGGAATCTTGTTGCGCTTGGCATAGGCAATGGCGTCTTCGCGCGAGTCAAAGGTCAAAATCACCTGGGACTGCATATCGCTGGAACTGGTCCAGCCCATTAAGGGGTCAATCTTCCTGGCCTGAGCCGGGGAGAATTCCAAAACCCAATGCTTGCTGTTGGCCGTGCCCGATTGCATGGCGTTTTTGGCCGGTTGATATATGCGCGCTACCATCTTTTGATCCTCAGGGCTGGTGCCCGTCACCGCGTTGAGATGGGCACCCTTATAATTGCCAACGGGCGACCCGGCAAGCCGGATCGCCCGTCGCAAAATTCCCAAAAATCAGGCTTAGCTGATGCCGTCGTAGGCCTTGCTGAAGCCGGTGAGCGGCGCCGTGACCGTGATCTTGTCACCGGTCAGATCTTGGAACGTGATCTTGAGCTTACCACCTGCTTTCAATTTGCCGAGTGTGCCGTCGGACAGCGGAATGGTCATAAAGCAGCCATTGCCGTCGCAAGACCTCAATTTCAACGTCTGAGCATCTTGTTCGTCGATCTGGAACTGAAAACCGGATTCCAAATTGATGCGCAAAGGCAGAACAATCGCCAAAACAGGTTTCTTGGTTTCGCCGGGCACGCTGATGGTGATCCGCGCCAATTGCTGGCGATTGGCCTTCAGCACGACCCGTTGTTCCATGGCGCAATTGGCTTTGGCGTTACGCACTTGGCTTTGGCACTGTGTGCCCCATCCGGACACCACGGTCTCCGCCGATTGGGTTTGCGGCGCTTCCTCTTGAGCAAAAACCTGCCCAGAAAGCCCCAATGTCAGGAGCAATGCCCCCAGTCCTAATTTCGTCCGCTTCAACACAATATGTCTCCCACAAGCCGGTGTTCGGAAATGAACCATGTCGCTCTTAAAACAAGGCCCCGCCCCCTCATGAGGCAAATTCGATGCCACGGTTTATACCAAAGTAAGAGCTTTATCCACTAACCTTATAATTATGTTGGAAAAATGGTCGGGGCGGCAAGATTCGAACTTGCGACCCTCTGGTCCCAAACCAGATGCGCTACCAGGCTGCGCTACGCCCCGACATTGGCCAAAATGACCGGAAAGAGCCGCCCGTGTACACGATCCGGCGGTGCCCTGCAAGCCCGATGACAGGATCTGGATCGGGTCCGGAGCATTCGAATTCCAGAACCTGATCAAGAGACATTTTTGGACGGGTTTCGGGAAGGAAAACCGGCGCCCACTTTTCCCGGAAACGCTCTAAAGTCCGTCTAATCTGTGATTGCGGAAGATTTTATGGCGGACAACGTCCCCGGGCTTGGCGCCGAAGCGTTGGGCAATTCCCGCATTGACCTCCAAGACCGCGAGAACCGCCTCGCCGGCCGGAATGCCCCGCTCGGAAAAGGGCTCGGTTGATTCCGCGATCCGAGCGATGGTCCCGTCACGCCGGATGAAAAACATGTCGAGCGGCAGAGGCGTATTCTTCATCCACATGCTGATCTGGCGGGGCCGTTCAAAGTCGAACAGCATGCCCGCATTGAGCGGCATGGTTTCCCGAAACATGAGACCGGTGCGGCGCTCCTCCGGTTCGTCGGCCAGTTCGATAAAGATCTCGAATTGGCCTTGGTCCGTTTCGATCAGAACCTTATTGAGGGGTACTTCATTGGCGGTGCCGGCCTCCCGGTCGCCCATGGAGACAACCGGTTGCACAAACATAAACAGCGCCAGAAAACCGGCGACAAAGGTCACGGATCTCAAATCAAAAACGCAAACAGATGAAAATGACTTTGGGCGGTACCGCATCGCCGATCAGTTAATGGTCTTCGTCTTCTTTGATGTCGACGACCATTAATCCCTTCGGCCCCTGGCCATAGCGCACTTGAACGCGTTGCCCAGGACGCAATTCTTTGAGGCTGTTGTAGCGCAGCGTTTCCATATGCACGAAGATGTCCGGTGTGCCCGTCCCTTGTGTGATGAAGCCGTAGCCGCGGGCGCGATTGAACCACTTCACTGTGGCGCGTTCATACTCACCGGTCGCCACCACATGCGGCATCGGATCGCGCTCTTTGGGCTGAAGCTGTGTGTCGGCTGTGACGGCGGTGCTGTCATCCATCTGCAAGAGAGTTAAGGCTTGCATGCCTTTTGACCGGCGAACCGCTTTGCACACGACTGTCGCACCTTCCCGTGCGACATCGTGCCCTGCTTCTTTTAAGCAGGAATGATGCAACAAAATATCGTCAGATCCATCTGCGGGGATAATGAAACCGTAGCCTTTGACCGCATCAAACCACTTTACAACGCCTCTGACCTCGAACGTTTCTTCTGTCGCGTCAGAGGAAGCCCCAACTCGTTCTTCCATAAGTGAAATAAGCCCCTCTGCCCTATAACTTTTTCACCAAAACGATCACGTATAAAAATTAAGGTTAACAAAAATCGAAGGAGAGGCAAACCACTGTTTTCAAAAAGTTTTTGTTCTGCGCCGGGCGTTTAACAGACGGCCAAATGGCCCCCAAAACCGGCATGATCCGGCGTCACTGAAACAACAGATCCGATCGGAGAATTCTCATGCAAGCCTCAGTAATTGCAATAAAATGACAGTTCAATGAGCCAAGCCGCAAAACAAGTTAACGCGGCGTCTTGCGGTAGAAATCGGAACAGAGAAGACCATCTTAACTGCCATGTCCGGTGAATTTGATATTTTAGAACAGATCTTAAATTGGCATGGCGAGGGCCAGGCCGTCGCGTTGGCAACAGTTGTTCAAACTTGGGGATCGGCGCCGCGCCCTGTGGGCAGCCAGATGGGAATCAACGCGTCCGGCGCGTTTGTCGGTTCGGTTTCCGGCGGTTGCGTCGAAGGGGCCGTCATCGAAGAAGCGCTGGATGTTTTGCAAACCGGCAAGATGCGGCAGCTCGAATATGGCGTGACCAATGAACAGGCGTGGGACTTGGGTCTGCCCTGCGGCGGCACAATCAACATCATGATCATAATTGTTTCGGACACTTTGCCGGAAGGCAGCGGTGTTCGCGCCAGCGATCTTGAACACATCATTGCGGTTCGCGACACACACACGCCATGCGTTTTGGCCGCCAATATCGACACATTCGAAACGGCACTTTTTGATCAGACCCAAAATGCGTCGCACACCACCGGTTCATTAAATGTCCCTGCGGACATTCCGCAGGCGGTTTTTCGCACCACAAAAAGCGAAGTGGTGGAAACCTCGAAACACAGATGGTTTCTACGTCTCTATAATCCCCCGCTCCATTTGATCATTATCGGCGCGGTTCATATCGCCGAACATCTTGCAGCCATCGCTGAGGCCGCCGATTACCACGTCACCATTGTTGATCCGAGACCTGCTTTTGCGTCAGCGGATCGGTTCGGCGATGCGGATATCTTGGTCGCCTGGCCGGACGAGGTCATGCAATCGCTCAACTTCGATGCTCGCACGGCCCTGGTCGCCCTGACCCACGATCCCAAGTTGGACGATGCCGCTCTGATCTCGGCTTTGGCCTCCCCTTGCTTCTATATCGGCGCCCTGGGAAGCCGGAAGAATCAGGGCAAACGCCTTGAGCGCCTTAAGCAGACCGGGATCGGCGGCGAAGACCTTGCCAGAATTCATGGACCTGTGGGATTGCCGATCGGCGCACAATCGCCGGCGGAAATTGCCATTGCCATCGCCGCAGAAATGACCGCCGCCTTGCGCGCGGCCAAGTCATGACCGTGCATGTCGCAGGGCTCATTCTGGCCGCCGGTCTCTCCACACGATTCGGCGGCAACAAACTGATCGAACCGATCTCAGATGAGCCGCTTATTCGAAAAACGATGGGGGCATGGCTGAACGCCAACATTACCAAGCTCTATGTGGTGATCGGACATCGCAGCCACGAGATTATGGAGGCCCTTGAGGGACTGCCCTTGGATGTGATCGAAAATCCGCGTTTTGAGACGGGCTTGGCCTCTTCTGTGGTCGCAGGCATTCAGCACCTTCAAGGTGAATATGATCGTATTTTGATTGGCTTAGGCGATATGCCTTATGTGATGCCTGAAACCTTGAATACCCTGATCGACGCCGCCGCTCTTGGTGGGCCCAACCGCCAAATCTGGATCCCACAATATGACGGTCAGCGCGGCAACCCCGTGCTTTGGGGCCGCTCGGCGTTTTCGGACCTGAGCGCCTTGACCGGCGATCAAGGCGGCCGCCAGCTCTTTCAAAAATATGAGACCGTGATCGAGGATGTTTGCGTTGAGGATCCCGGCATCTTACGCGATATCGATCTGAGGCAGGATCTGCAGGAATAAAAAAAAGGCGGACCAATAAAATCGGTCCGCCTTTTGCCACCTCCTAATCCATTGCCGGAACAAACCCCCCAGATGGCACCGGCACGGAAGTGACCAATAAGTTTGTCGATACTAACCCCCGCAAAAGAGGTGAAAGAAGATTAGGCCCGGGACAAAAATCTGTCCAGAACTTGGCGCGGATGTCACACAATTGCTCATCGAACGTGGCGTATCTGCAACAAATTTTCTTCCATACCTAGCAAAAAGGTACGGCCCAAACACGCCTCGGTGGAAGAGTGTAAGTTCAAAAACACATGAAAACCAATTGGTTAACCGGAAGTCTGCAGACGCATGGGGGCCGTCGCCGATATTTTCAAGCGTGTTCAAATTTACAACGCTCTAGGGCGCATGGAACCGCCGGCCTCAAGATGCCGGTTGATCGCCGGCTTCAACCTCTCTTTGCCAATCATCCATGAGAGTCCGGGTGGTAAAGCGCGATTTGAGAAACCGCCAAAGACTTTTGCGGCGGGTCAGCCACTGAATCCGGCCGCCATGGCGGGTATTGCTCAAAACGCCGTCGACCAAAAACGGCGTCACGGTTTCGACCCGGTCGGCCAAAATATTGTAGATCTTGCGCACATTCTGCCAGGCCTCCGGCGGCATGCGGGAGCGGTCTTTGAGAGATAAATCCGTCAGCACAATCCCAGGACTCATGTAACCGACAATCACGGGGCCGCTTTTTGTCTCTGCTATCAAATGCTTGGTGAAATAGCGAATGGCGAACTTGGTGGCGCCATAGACGTGATTGGCCGGATTGTGCATGCCGTTGCTGCCGAACCCTTCAAATGTGTAAATCGCTCCGTGACCTTGCCGGTTCATTTCACGCAAAGCGACCTGACAGCCATAGAGGGTGCCGGTGAGATTCGTGTGGACGACAGAATCGAATTGATCGGGAGGCAAAAAGGCAATCGGCGCCCCGGCATTGGCAATACCGGCATTGTTGATCCAGATGTCGATCTCACCCAATGCGGCAGCGGCCTCGCGCCAGAGGTGTTCGACCTCCTCGTAATTGGCGACCTCACATGGCACGCCGACGAGTTTCACTTCGCATTGATCGGCAAGGGGCTGAAGATCCTGAAGGGCCGCGGATACGGAGCCTTGGCTGCGGCCGGAAATGACGACATTGAGACCCCGCTTCATGAACTCTGCGGCCATTCCCTTACCGATTCCGCGGGTACTGCCCGTAATCAGAACTGTTTTTGCTATTCTGGGCATGGGCCGCCAAACCTCCGTCTTGCCGTGCGATGCTTGTCATCTGGGCGTCTCAGTCTATAGCATAGCCCAAAATCATCTCAGGCTTTGCCGAAACTGACCGTACCGCAGGTGTCCGGCAGTTTGCGTATCAACTGGAGTAGGCCATGCAGTTTTTGAAAATGGTTCTGGCGCTGATCATCGGGATCGGTGGCGGCGTGATCGGGCATCAGACCGGCTTGGTCCCGGGACTGCCGGGTGGCCTGGTCGGCGGCAGCTCTGATCCGACAGACCCTATTCCGCCCTTCTCCATGAAGGATTATTTGGGCGATGGTTGGGCGGATCTGGATGAAGATTGCCAAGACAGCCGAACCGAAGCTCTGCTGGCCTTAGGGTTGGACGTCCAATTGGACGACGCCCAATGTGAAGTCGTCTCCGGTCAATGGCGCGATGAATATACCGGCGAAGTCATTACCGATCCCGATTTGGCGATTGTGGAACACGCCCTTCCCCTGCAGTCGGCTCATGAGAGCGGCGCTTATCAATTCAGCCGCAGGGAGAAAGAAAGGCTTGCCAACAAGTTTGTTCGGCCGGAACTTTTGGTGGTCACACCGCGCGCCTCCCTCGCCACCAATCTGATTATTACGCTCGGCAATGATCGTCAGGATCGGGGCATTATTGAGTGGCAGCCAAGGCGCGGCGACGCCCGTTGCCGCTATGCGCAACGCTGGCTCAACGTCAAAACATTCTGGGAACTGTCCATCTCCGAAGACGAACGGGAGGTGTTGGAGAATATCCTCCGGGGCTGCGTTTAATACCCTTAAATATCCCGCAGCACCGGCACCACACGCTCGCCAATAATCTTCAGCGCATCCATCGGATCGTCATGAAGCCGGATCGAGATTTGGTTCTGTCCGGCTTGACCGAATTTCTTAAAGCGCTCCATCTCGCGATCCAAATCTTCCAGTCCGCCGGTCGACGTGAAGCCTTCACATAGTCTGTGGGCCAACTCGATCGGGAAGTCTTTGATGTTGCCGGACCGGTCAAACCAAGCCGCCGCAATCGTGTCGAATTTTTCGTGGACGAATTTCGCCTCCTCCTCACTGACAAACAAAGTGATCAGTTCCGGATCCAGTTTGCGGGCGCGCCATGCGAGCTCACGGCGGGACTCCCGATAGGCTTCCTCGCGGTCCTCTTTGATGTGCCAAGCCCAAAAACTGTTGATGGGGAAATTGTCTACGGGCTTGTCGCGCTTCGACACGCCGATTTTAATGTTCTCAACGGCGGGTTCCACGATTTCCACAGGTGTACAACCGATGAATACACCGTCGGCGACACGTCCACCCATGCGCATCATCATATGGCGATAGGCCGCTACATAAACCGTAGGTGCAGGAGCTTCCAGCCAATCATAAGCACACGGATAATTCACATTGAAAATATCGCCCTTGTATCCGGATTCCTTCAATGCACCAGAGCCTGCCCCGACCACAATCTCGACGGCTTCGCGGACCGCTTTGACGATTTTGGGCGGCGTCTTGAGATCCATTGCATCCAAATTGCCCTCGCCTGCGCCGATCGCAACCATGGCCCGGCCGCCGCTCAACTCATTCAGAGACAATAAGGAGTTGGCGATTTTCAAAGGATGTTGCTCAAACGGGCTGACAGCCAGCGCACCCAAGCGCAACGTGTCGGTTTCGTTCGCCAACGCACACAAAGTCAAAAAGGGATCCCAATGGGCAAAAAAGTTGGAGGTCCAAACGGCCCGAATTCCATATTTTTCGGCCGCCTTGCCCAGTTCAACAATCTGTTTGGCGTTCAGATCGGGCTCAAGAATAATATCCACATCCATGATTCTTGTACTCCTGTCGGTGGCAGCCGCAAAATGCAGCGCTCAGAGGATCGGTCTCGGTAAAGTCTGCGGGTGACTTACAAAGATCACCGGGTCAAGAACAGGCAGCCAGGATGCCAAACCACATTGTGGTCATTTGCCGCCTCGCGCCAGATCCGGCTTCGGCTATTCGGACAAAAGCGCGTCGAAATATTTGACGGTCTTTTCCAAACCTTGCGTCAACTGAACGCTGGGCGCCCAGTCCAGAAGCTCTTTGGCTTTGGAAATATCCGGCTGGCGCTGTTTCGGATCGTCTTCCGGCAAGGGCCGCTTTTCCAATTTCGACTTGGATCCAGTCATCGAAATGACCTGTTCTGCCAACTGCAGAATAGAAAACTCATTGGGGTTTCCTAAGTTGATCGGACCCGTCAGCTCATCAGGCGCTGCCATCAATTTGAGAAAGCCGTCGACCAAATCATCCACGTAACAAAACGACCGCGTCTGGGAGCCGTCGCCATAGATCGTAATGGGTTCGCCTTTCAAAGCCTGGACAATAAAGTTCGACACCACGCGCCCATCATTGGGATGCATACGCGGCCCATAGGTATTGAATATGCGCGCCACGCGAATGCTCAGATTGTGTTGACGATAGTAGTCAAAGAAGAGCGTCTCGGCGCAGCGTTTGCCTTCGTCGTAACAGGCCCGGGACCCGATCGGATTGACATTGCCCCAATACTCCTCCGGCTGCGGGTGAACCGACGGGTCGCCATAGACTTCGCTGGTGGAGGCTTGAAAAATCCGCGCCCGCAAACGCTTGGCAAGCCCCAACATATTGATGGCGCCATGGACACTGGTTTTAGTGGTTTGAACCGGATCGTGTTGATAATGGATGGGCGATGCGGGACAGGCCAAATTGTAAATTTGGTCCACCTCTAAATAGAGAGGAAAGGTCACGTCATGGCGCATCAACTCGAAATTGTGATTGTCGAGGAGGCCATCAATATTGCGCTTGGTCCCTGTGAAGAAATTGTCGACACAGATCACCTCGTTGCCCTGGGCCAGCAGCGCCTCACAAAGATGCGAACCGATAAAGCCGGCGCCGCCGGTGACCAAAACTCTATTTGTCTCGTGCATAGTTAACTAATCGAACCCCTCTTTTGATCCGTCCTCTAACACAAGCGCCCCATCACAGCCACCTCGTAACCATAATGAATTACGCCAAGACACGTGGCCAGATGCGGCAGGCACCCGAGGGAACCAAGATCAAAGGTTTTTCCCAATGAACTCAATGTCTTAAAAGGAAAGACGGCAAAAAACCACCAGAAACTCTCCCACAGCCATATGAAGGCTCTGGTGCAGCGGGCTCAATCGCAGGTCTTCACGCCACCTGACACCGAACTGTGCCACCGCTTGCAGATCTATGAGTGCCGTTCGCAGATCGCCCATAAAAACCCGTGGGGAAGAGCGCTAAGATTTGTCTCAAGCGGGACATTGTTTTTTCAGAAAATCAAGCGGCGGTCTGAAAGCCGGTGGCGCAACTTGAAATCGAAACCGCGACAGTTTTTGAGTTTGGTGGAGACGACAGATGAAAATTTTTGGGATCATTGCCGCACTGGCAATCACATTTGGGGCAACACAACAGGCGCAAGCCGTGCCGACGTCATACGATTTCTCAGGCGATTTTTCCTGGCAGGCATCGTCGGTTGCGCTCCCTGTCCAGGCAAGTGTGTCCTTCTCGGGAACGGCAATATTGGACGATGGGGTGGATGCCCTTGACGCGGCAAGTTTCGACATTTTCGGAACCCTCGATATTAACGGCACGATATTCAATCTCTCCAATGTCGGCATACGCGTCACGGACAGTTTGTCCGAACTGAAGATCGTTATCGGCGACGCCAATCCGAACCAAATTCTCGGCAACACAAATGATTTCTCGGTCGAATTCGTCACCTCCGGCCCGATCGATTTCAGCTCGCCGCCCGACACACTAGAAATAGACGTCAGGGATATTTTCATCGCCAATGCCGGCCGCGGCCTGAACGGAATCTATTCGCCTGACATTACAGGCGGCTCCATAAGATTCGACAAGGTGGTGAGCAATCCGGGCGGTCCGACCGCCGTGCCGGCGCCCGCAGCGGCACCGGTTTTGCTGACCGGTCTTGTTGGCCTTGGGTTTATCAACAGACGTCGGAGGCAGCACTCGGAATAAGACGGATCTCTGTCCGGCTTGGGAACGGCACCCCATACCTGTTTCAGGCTCGGTCATAAATCCGCACACGGACCGCTGGGGTGATGAACTCACCCCGGCGGATCCTAAGTCCTAACCCTACCCAAAATGGCCACATGGTTATGTCAGAAACAGACAACGAGCCCGTCAACGACAACACTAGCATGTCGGCAAGGGATCAGCTCCGAGTTGAAATATTCAGTATGCTCAACGCAGCCATTAAGATTGTCGAGGGACGCCGTTCGTTGGAGGATTACCGAGATCCCAACAAACGATTTGAGGACGACAACCGCGCCAAATTCATCCACAAGCTCAGCAAGACACTCAAACCGGGCCTCTAACACGTCCTCTTCCAGATAACGGGTTATCGATCAGCGCAGTATTGCCCTCGGAAGCTAGGATCGCGCAATTCTTAGCTGAATCGGCAATAAGCCGCCTTCCCATCACACCATATCGGACCCTGGCCCAAAGGGGAGCCAGGCTCATTCATGCCGACAGTTCATGGATGTGAGATGGTACGCCCTAGGGGAATCGAACCCCTCTTTCCAGGTTGAAAACCTGGTGTCCTAACCGATAGACGAAGGGCGCTTAGGTCCGCGAGGAGCCACGCTTATACTCACACATTCTGCCCCTTGCAAGCCCTGACAAGCGAAATAATCGCCCGTTTACGCCCCAAAATGGGGCCTTGCCGCGTCTTCGATAAACAACTGGACGCCTGACCTCCCGCCCCAATCATCGCGGCGCAGTTTCCCGGCAATATGGAGCGGCTCGGATTTCGCCGTCAAAAGGGCCAACCCCAGAGGCTTGTCCACCGCCCGAAAGGCAATGGCCTTGAGACGAGCGCCGTCATCCGTGGACAAGATGCAGCGCACATGATTGGACCCGACGATATCGGCCCGGACAATCCGGACATCGGCAAAGGCAAAAACCGGTTCCGAATTGCCGGCACCGAACGGCCCGGCCCGTTCCAGATCCGCCAAGAGATCGAGATTGGCGCCCCCTAAACTCAAGAGACCGTCAATCTTCAAACGGTTTTGCTTCCCGGCTTCTTGAACTTGACGATCAAGACGCGCTTCTAAAAACGTACTCAGATCCGCAAGCTTAGAAATGTCCACGGTCAAACCGGCGGCCATGGGATGCCCCCCGCCATTGATCAAAAGGCCTTCGCTTTGAGCAGCCACCACGGCGGCCCCCAAATCCACACCTGGAATGGAGCGCCCCGAACCCTTGCCGATGCCGTTCTCATCAACGGCGATCACGAAGCTCGGCCGGCGGTACCGGTCTTTCAGCCGGCTGGCGACAATGCCGATCACACCCTGATGCCATCCTTGTCCGGAACATAAAATGCAAGCCGGTACATCTGCTTTGCCAAATTGGTTTTCCAAAGCGCCAAGGGCCGCGCTTTCGACTTGTACTTCGATGGCTTTGCGTTCCTGATTCAGACGATCAAGCTCGATCGAAATGTCGCCAGCCAGACGGGGATCTTCCGTGGTTAAAAGCCGGCTGCCGAGATCGGACTTGCCCACGCGCCCACCCGCATTAACGCGTGGGCCCAACTGATAGCCGAGCTCATAGGCACCGGGCGCGGATTGTATTTTGGACACATCACTGAGTGCCGCAAGGCCGATATTGGCGCGGCGCTGCATAACCTTCAAACCTTGCGTGACAAAAGCGCGATTGAGGCCTTGAAGCGGCACCACATCACAGACTGTCCCGAGGGCGACGACGTCCAGCAGGCTTAAGAGATCAGGCTCTTGCCGCGCCTCGTAATAGCCTTGTTCGCGCAGAAACCGATTGAGCGCAACAATGAGCAAAAAACTCACACCGACCGCGGCCAATTGACCGTACCCGGATTGATCATCAAAGCGGTTCGGATTGATCACCGCAACCGCCGCCGGCAATCGACTGTCGGGCTGATGATGATCCACAACGATCACATCAAGTCCGATTTTGCCGGCATGTTCCAAAGGCTCAAACGCAAGCGTGCCGCAATCAACGGTCAAGACCAAAGAGGCGCCTTCATCTCTCAGGGTTTGAAAAGCCCCGGCATTCGGACCGTAGCCTTCTTTCGCCCGGTCGGGGATGTAAACCCGAATGTCTTTCCCTATGGATCGAAAGAACCGGACCAGCACCGCACTCGACGTCGCGCCGTCCACATCATAGTCACCGAACACCGCAATGCTCTCTTGTCCCACAATGGCTTCATAGATCCGCTCAACCGCACGGCCCATATCGGTCACTTGTGACGGGTCGGTCATCATGGTCTTCATATTGGGGTCCAAAAAGGCGGAGGCGGACTCAAGAGTGATGCCGCGAGCGGCAATCACGCGGGCCAAGATTTCGGACACAGAACAGCGCTGGGCAAGCGTTAGCGCGAGGCGTTCATCTTCCAGACGAAACACCCAGGCGCGATCCTGAAGCGAGTCAGTAACGGATAATACGGCGCTGTCAGCAGCGGAGGATGGGTCCCTCAGATCATCTGCCACAGCAATCCGTTTTACCTCTTGGCGAGATGCTGCGCGCGAATCCAGCGCACCGTGCGGGTTGCGGACCGCATGACGACCGTATCCGTTGTCAGACGGTCGCCGGAGCGATGGATGCCCTTCAACATAGACCCGTCGGTGACACCGGTCGCGGCAAACATGACGTCGCCGCCGGCCAAGTCGGTCATCGAATATTTGCGATCTAAATCTTCAATCCCGATCCGGTGGGCCCGTCCGCGTTCTTCATCATTGCGGAAAACCAAACGGGCTTGCATTTGACCACCGATGCAGCGCAACGCCGCCGCGGCCAACACGCCCTCCGGCGCCCCACCCTGACCCATATACATATCGATCCCGGTGGAGGGGTCGGTGGTTTCAATCACGCCGGCAATGTCACCATCGGTGATCAAGGAAACGCGTGCGCCGACCGCGCGGATGTTGGCGATAATGTCCGCATGACGTGTCCGGTCCAAAACACAGACATTGATTTGAGAGGGTTCGACACCTTTGGCGTCCGCCAGCGCTTTGATATTCTCAGCGGGCTCTTTATCCAGATCGACCAAGCCGTCCGGATAGCCGCCGCCGATAGCAATCTTGTCCATATAGACATCGGGCGCATTCAGCAGCGAGCCGCCTTGCGCCAACGCCGTCACGGCCAGCGCGTTCGGCATTGCTTTCGCGGTCAGCGTGGTGCCTTCAAGAGGATCGAGTGCGATGTCGACTTTCGGTCCGTTTCCGGTCCCCACCTTTTCGCCGATATAGAGCATCGGCGCCTCGTCGCGTTCGCCTTCGCCGATCACAACGGTGCCGTCTATGTCCAGATTGTTCAGAGCCGTTCGCATGGCATCAACAGCAACCTGGTCCGCGGTCCGCTCGTCGCCTCGGCCGACAAGATCAACGGCCGCAATGGCGGCGGCCTCGGTGACCCTGCCCAATTCCAGGGTCAAACTGCGATCAAGATATTTCGTCTCTTCGGCCATAGCCTCGGAACTCCTTCTAACAGCGGCATTGGCCGCACTTCTTATACGTTCTGCTAAAGATCCTCAATCCGGATCATACGAGGCGGCCTGACAATGGCATCATGCGCCACGATCCGGTCCAGGGCCCTCTTCATAACCGATTCCCGGCACTGGTGGGTGACGAGGACAATGGGAACCGCCTCTTGACCGTCCCCGCCGCGCTGGATGATGGTCTCGATGGAGACCCCTTCCGCCGCCAAATCCTGGGTAATCTCCGCCATGACGCCCGGTTTGTCCTGGGCCGTCAGACGTAAATAATACTCACCGATATGGTCATCCATATCCGATTTCTGAGGGGGCTGAAGTTCGCCGGCCGACTTCATAAATGTCGGCTGGGTGACCGCCTTGGCAATATCGCCGATATCCGCGACGACAGCCGAAGCTGTCGGCATCTCGCCGGCCCCAGGGCCCTCCAAGACCAACCTGCCCAGATGGTCGCTTTCCACGACCACAGCATTGGTCACGCCATCGACCGACGCAATGGGCCGGTCGAGCCGCACCAGACAGGGGTGAACCCGTTGCTCGATGCCGTGATCCGTCTTGGTTGCGATCCCCAAAAGCTTGATCCGCATCCCAAGTTCCGCCGCCATGGCGATGTCTTGAGCGCGTATGGATTCAATGCCTTCGATATAAATGGAGTCAAAGTCGACCGCGGACCCGAAAGCGAGACTGGACAGAATGGCCAGCTTGTGTGCCGCATCCACACCACCCACATCAAAGCTCGGATCGGCTTCCGCATAGCCGAGATCCTGAGCATCTTTTAGAACGTCTTCAAAAGACCGGCCGCTCTCTTCCATCACACTCAAGATGTAATTGCAGGTGCCGTTCAAGATGCCGTAGACACGGGAAACCGTATTGCTGACCAAGCCGTCGCGCATGGCCTTAATGATCGGAATCCCTCCGGCCACGGACGCTTCAAAACTCAAAGATACTTTTTGCTTTTCCGCCAAAACGGCAAGTTCGGTTCCGTGCACAGCGATTAACGCCTTGTTGGCCGTCACCACATGCTTGCCGGCTTCGAGCGCCCGTCTAACCGATTGCAAGGCGACGCCGTCGGAACCGCCGATCAATTCCACAAAGATGTCGATCTCAGGGTCGCCTGCCAAATCCACAGCATTGTCAAACCAGCGAAACGATTCCATAGAGACGCCGCGATCTTGCTGTTTGTTTCGGGCCGATACAGCAACCACGTCTACAGAACATCCTGTGCGTTGCGCGATCAAAGTCCTTTTCTCGTTCAGGATTTTGATCACGCCTGCGCCGACCGTTCCCAGTCCCGCGATCCCTAATTTGAGTGATTTTGCCATCAAGACGCCTTGGCCTGTTTTTGTGCAAGCCCCTCTATGATTGAGTCCGCCTGACTCAGAAATTTGCGGACATTGCGAGCGGCCTGACGAATGCGCTGCTCGTTCTCAACAAGCGCCAGCCGAACATAGCCTTCACCGAAATCGCCGAAACCAAGACCTGGGGCGACTGCCACTTTTGCATGCTCGACCATCAGCTTGGAAAACTCCAAGGACCCGACATCCTCGAAAGCTTTCGGCAATGGCGCCCAGGCAAACATGGTGGCCGGCGGCGACGGAATGTCCCAGCCCGCATTTCCGAATGCTTTGATCAGACATTCCCGCCGCTCGCGGTAAATTGCACGAGCTTCATCGATACAGTCTTGCGGACCATTCAAGGCAGCGGATGCGGCCACTTGAATCGGCGTGTAGGCGCCATAGTCCAAATAGGATTTCACGCGGGTCAGCGCGCCGATCAACTCCCTGTTGCCGGCGGCAAAGCCCATACGCCAACCGGGCATGGAATAGGTCTTGCTGAGAGATCCAAACTCAACGCAACGATCGCGCGCGCCTGGCACTTGAAGAATGGAGGGCGGCGGGTTGTCATCAAAATAAATTTCCGAATAGGCCAAATCGGAAACCACGATAATGTCTTCGCGCTTTGCAAACGCCACCAGCTCTTCATAAAAGGCAAGATCGACCGTGCAGGCCGTCGGGTTGGACGGATAGTTGACGACAATAATTGACGGCGTCGGCGCGCTCTGTTTGGCCGTTTTGGTCAGTTGCGACAAAAACTCATGAGGCGTGTGCGCCGGCAAATGCTGGATCACCGCACCCGCTATGATAAAGCCATAGGCATGAATGGGATAAGACGGGTTCGGCACCAAAACCACATCGCCGGGCGCGGTGACCGCTTGCGCCAGATTTGCAAACCCTTCCTTTGATCCCAAGGTCGCAATGACTTCCGAATCAGGATCCACGGACACGTTGAAGCGCCGCTCATAGTATTTCGCAATAGCGCGGCGTAAGCCTTTGATTCCTTTGGAGGCTGAATACCGGCTGCTTTTCGGATCCCGCGCCGTCTCAATCAACTTTTCAGTGATGTGCGCCGGCGTCGGAAGATCCGGATTGCCCATGCCGAAATCGATAATGTCCTCACCCTTGGCCCTGGCCGCCGCTTTGAGGGCGTTGACCTCCTCAAAGACGTAAGGAGGCAACCTCTTGATTCTGTGAAAATCCGCTTTCATGAAAACCGTCCGATTTGCGGCCCGCCGATGAGACTGCCGCCTTATATATCCATTGCCTTGGAGAACCAAGGCATTGATCGCGTGAAAAGTCTGAATTTCCGGTGAATTTTTGCGTTTTAGCCCTAACGGGCCGCAAAACCGACAGACGTGGCCGAGGCCGTCGGCTCGGTCAGAAGGGCAATCGTTTCCCAATCCGCACCCTCTGCCGGATCGGCGAAAGAGTCGGCTTGCTGAGGCAAGCCGGACGGTGACGTCACTTGCGCCAAACTCTCAGCTTGATCGTCGGAGAGGTTGTCCTCCTCCAATACGGTCGTTTGCGAGCTTGCCGACACGATCAGGCCGTCTGCGTTGATACGGCCCAAAACGACGAAACCGGTATCACCAGTGACTGAGGTGTTTTGAGTGATCGATATCTTGGGCGGCGATTGCTGCTCTCGCGCCGCCGTCATGATTGTGATGGGGACGGATGATTGGGCGAACTGCAACGGAACCGTATTGTTCACTGCGCGTGCAGATGATTGAGTCAACTTTGCCAGATAAACCGACTGCCGGAGCATTGCCAGATCGCGGCCAGCCGGCATCATTCCCTTGAGCGTATAGGCCTTGGGCGCAGACAGAGTTTTGGGGACCACAAGCTGAGGCGCAAACTCCGGCGTATCCGGAAGGTTCACAATCTGAACCGGCACGGGCTCAAAAACATCGTTGTCCGCAACCGGTTCAAAGTCATCGCTCCGAACGGGGTCGGTATACGTGTTGCTGCTCAAATCGCCGATCAAGGATTTTGCAATGTCGTTGGCCGGGACATCTGGTGCGGGCGTTTCCTCAACAACAGGTTCCGGTTTCTCGGCCGGAACGTCCGCGCTGATCATTTCGGCGCCGTCTGACTCCTCGGCAACGTCATCCCGATTGCGAAATTGCCGGACGGTTTCAGGCAACGATTTGACAAGATCCAGAACATTTGAAGGACGCGGCGAGACTGGCGGCGCGTTGTCATATTTTCCCAATTCCGGGAAGTCACGCTCGTCCTTGATGTAGTCGGTCGTATCCGCATCAATAAAGGCGGTCGGGCCCAATTCACGCGTGCCGGAGCAGGCGCTCAAAACAAACGCCAACAGCAGGCTGAGCAGCACAGACTGGCTCCCTGTCAACCGCCCCCCAATGGGAGCCGATTGCCGACCGTATGATGTAACCTTCCACGTCATCATGGCCATTCTATAATGCAAATAAACACACCGTGCACGCCTAGAATTGCCTGATCTTGAAAAGGAATGACGCAGGCCCCATCCTTCGAATGTCGTCTTGGCCGCCGTCAGAAGTGTGCTAAACCAAAAGCACGCCCGCCTCAGCTGAGGTATAAGATGCGATAAAAGTAGCAATCGACTGAAAATTAGAGAGAATTTCCGCGAAAGTTGACCCGGATGGACAGCAACACCACATTAGACGACTTCACCAAGAATATGCTCAAGGCCTCGGAGCTCAGCCAAAAGATTGCTGCTGACTATCTGAATGCGCCTGCCCCCGGTGGTCCGGTGCAAGAAGCGGTCTCCGATCCCCTGAACGTTGCGACCGCTTTCAACGAACTGGTCACCCAAATGGCGCTGCGCCCGGACCAGATCATCAAAGCGCAGCAAAATCTCTGGCAGCACCATTTCGGACTTTGGCAGACCTTTGCCAAAAGGGCCGTCGGCGAAGCCATCCCCGACTACATCGAACCGCAAAAGGGCGACAAGCGATTTAAAGACAAGGATTGGGAAGAAAACCAACTCTTCAGCCTGATCAAGCAATCTTATTTGGTCACGGCCCAATGGCTGCAAGACACGGTCAGTCAAGTTGAGGGTCTCGACGACGAAACCAAAAAGAAAGTCGAATTTTACACCAAGCAGATCACCGACGCTTTCGCACCCACCAACTTCTTGGCCACCAATCCTCAGGTCTTAAAAGCAACGATCGATACAAAAGGGGAAAACCTGGTCCACGGGTTTGAAAATTTCCTGCGCGATTTGGAACACGGGCACGGCAGTCTCTTCATTCAGCAGGCAGATGAGAGCTTTTTTGAAATCGGGAAAAATGTGGCGACCACGCCCGGCAAGATCATTTTCCAAAATGAGTTGCTGCAACTGATTCAATTTGAGCCGACGACAGAGCAAGTCTATGAACGCCCCTTGCTGATTTTCCCGGCTTGGATCAACAAATACTACATCCTTGATCTGCGTGAAGATAACTCGCTGATCAAATGGTGTGTCGATCAAGGTTACACCGTCTTTGTGGCGTCATGGGTGAATCCCACAGCCGAACTCGCCGATCGCACGTTCGAAGACTATATGAATAACGGCATATTGGCCGCTCTGGATGCAGTGGAAAAAGCCACCGGTGTCCGGGAGGTCAATGCCATCGGCTATTGCATCGGCGGAACGCTTCTGGGCTCCACCCTTGCCTATCTGGCTGCCAAGGATGAAAAAAGAATTCAATCTGCGACATTTTTCACCGCACAACTCGACTTTGAAGAATCCGGTGATCTCAAAGTCTTTACGGATGAGGCGCAATTAAAGAGTCTTGAGAAGCGGATGGATGCGGCCGGCGGCGTGTTGGAAGCGGCCGATATGGCGCAGACATTTAATATGCTGCGGGCAAACGATTTGATCTGGTCCTTTGTGATCAACAATTACTTGCTCGGCAAAGACCCGCTTAAATTCGACTTGCTCTATTGGAATTCTGATTCAACACGCATGCCCAAAGCCCTGCACCTTTATTATCTGCGCAACTTTTACATGGAGAACAAACTCTCCAGCGGCGAGATGGAATTGAACGGTGTCAAACTGGATCTGGGCAAAGTCAAAACGCCTGTGTTTTTGCAATCAAGCCGCGATGATCACATCGCACCCTACCGGTCGGTTTGGCGCGCACGGCCGTTGTTCGGCGGACCGGTCCAATTTATGATTGCAGGCTCCGGTCATATTGCCGGCGTGATCAACCCACCGTCGGCGAACAAATATCAATATTGGATCAACGATCATGACGTTGACTCCCTTGAGGACTGGTGGGACGGGGCAACCGAAACCGCCGGCTCGTGGTGGCCGTTTTGGGAAAAATGGCTGCGCGACAATGCCGGTGAGAAAGTCCCGGCACGAAAACCGGGCGACGGCGAGCTGGACGTTGTCGAGGATGCACCCGGCTCTTATGTCCAAGTCCGGAGCTAAGGGAACAGAGCTTGCTGCTCAAGCCCAAGTGTTTCGGTGAAGCCAAACATCAGATTAAAATTTTGCAGGGCCTGACCGCTTGAGCCTTTGACTAAATTGTCCAGGGTGCTGACCACAATGATCCGCCCGGGAATCCGGTCGGCAAACACGTTGATCCGGCAATAGTTCGTGCCCCGCACATGGCGTGTTGCGGGCACATCACCCTCATCAACAACATGCACGAACGGCTCTTGTCCATAACGTTGCTGCAGCGCCTGCCGTGCCTCTGACTGGCCATTTTCATCAGTGCACTTTAAATACATGGTGAGCAATTCGCCCCTATTCATCGGCATCAAATGAGGCGTGAAGTTCACCACAACATCTTGGCCGGCAACCTTTGAAACTTCCTGTTCAATTTCCGGCGCATGACGGTGGGCCGCTATCCCATAAGGGTGAATGCCTTCGGCGACTTCCGAAAAGAGATTGGCCTGTTTCACCGACCGCCCCGCTCCGGTCACGCCGGATTTGGCATCAATCACGATATCCGTCGGATCGATCAGACCCTCCTCCAGCAACGGCAAAAGCCCCAAAAGAGCGGCCGTCGGATAACATCCGGGACAGGCCACGAGATCCGCCTTGGCAATCGCCTCGCGATAATATTCAGGCAGTCCATAAACCGCTTTCGGCTGAAGCTGCGGTGCTTGGTGATCGTGGCCATACCAAGCCGCATAGGTCTCAATGTTTCTCAGCCTAAAGTCCGCTGACAAATCAATCACTTTGAGATGGTCCGGCAGAGACGAGATCACTTCTTGTGACGTGCCGTGCGGCAGGCCGCAAAACACCGCATCCAGATCGGACCAACCCACATCATCCGCGCGCACGAGATCCGGCAAGCCGAGCGCGCTCAAATGCGGATAGACAGCGCCTAAAGACTGACCGGCATGGGCATTGGCGGTCAAAACCGCAATCTCGACATTCGGATGCAGCGCGCCCAAGCGGATCAGATCGGCGCCCGTATATCCGGATGCACCAATGATCCCTACTCTTATTTTGCTGCTTTCAGCCATCTTTCCACGTCCCAGGAGTCCAGTCTGGGCGCGGGTCTACAGACTTTTCAGGACTTTGTCCATCCGCACGGGGTCACGCAAAGCTGAGCGCAATTCGATATGTGATGAAAGAAGCGAGATAAGCGAGCCCGACCAGATAAGCGAACATAAAGCCGGTCCATTTCCAGGAATTGGTTTCTCGCTTGGCGGCCGCCAGGGTGGAAATGCATTGGGGCGCAAATACATACCAAGCCAAAAACGACAAGGCCGTCGGCAGGGTCCAAGAGGACCGCAGCACATCCACCAGCCGCTCCGCGATGACATCTTCGCTGCCGCTGAGCGCATTGACCGTGCCCAATGCCGCAACAGCGACTTCACGGGCGGCCATACCCGGCACGAGCGCGATACAGATCTCCCAGGTAAATCCAATCGGGGCAAAAACCACTTCCAGTCCACGGCCGATCAAACCGACAAAACTGTAATAGATATCCGGCTCCGTCGCACCGGCAGGCGCGTTCGGATACAACGCCAGCAGCCAAAGAATGATCATGGCGATTAGGATAATTCCGCCGGCACGGCGCAGGAAGATCTTGGCCCGCTCCCAAACACCAATCAAAAGATCTCTCAAGATCGGCAGTTTGTAGGTCGGCAGCTCAAGAATAAGAGGCTGCGCTACGCCCTTGGTGACGGTGACTTTCAAGATCGCAGCAATGATAAGGGCACTGACGATCCCGGTGACGTAAAGCCCAAACATAACGAGACCTTGAAGGCCAATGCCCATACCGACCACTTCATTGGGAATGAAGGCGGCAATGATGAGCGTATAAACCGGCAGTCTTGCAGAACAGGTCATCAAAGGCGCGATCAGAATCGTGGTTAAACGATCCCGTTGATTGTCGATCGTCCGCGCCGCCATGATTCCCGGAATGGCGCAGGCAAAGCTCGACAAAAGCGGAATAAAGGCACGGCCGTTCAGACCGACACCGGCCATCAGCTTGTCCATCAAAAACGCCGCGCGGGCCATATAACCCGACGCCTCAAGCGCCAAAATAAAAGCGAACAAGATAATGATCTGCGGCAGGAAGATGACGACGCTGCCCACCCCTGCCAATATGCCGTCGATCAAGAGAGACTTAAAAGCGCCGTCGGGCAAAACGGAATCAAACCAGACCTGCGCCGACACAATGGAGCCGTCAATCCAATCCATCGGCGTCGCAGCCCATGTAAACACAGCCTGAAAAATCACAAAGAGAATGGCCAACAGGATCGGCAAGCCGAAAACCGGATTGAGCACCACGTCGTCGATTCGTGCCGACATGCGGTGGGCAAATCCCTCGTTCACAATCACCGTATCGGCAATCTGTTTGGCGTCCTTTTGCAATTGCCGAAACTCTTGAGGCGAAAGCGGTTGCCAGTCGTTGGTTTCGGCTTTGCCTTTGGCTTTGACCTTGGCAATGTCACTTGCCAAAAATGCCACAAGATCCTGCAAACCGGATTTGCGAACGGCGACAGTCGGCACCACAGGCGCGTCTAAAGCTTTTGACAAGGCCTCGTGATCAATTTCAATTTCATGCTGTCCGGCCAGATCCATCATATTGAGGACAACAATCATCGGATGGCCGTAGCGTTTGAGCTCAAGCGCCAAACGCAGATGCGATCTCAAATTCGTTGCATCCAAGACGCACAAAACCACATCGGGACTTTTCTCACCGTCAAACCGGCCCAAAACAAAATCACGGGTGATTTCTTCGTCAGGCGAGCGGCCGCGCAAAGAATAACTGCCGGGCAGATCGACCACTTCGGTTATGGTCCCGTCATCGGCGACGATACGGCCGGAACGGCGCTCAACGGTGACGCCCGGATAATTGGCAACCTTTTGCCGGTTCCCGGTGAGCGCATTAAAAAGAGCCGTCTTGCCGCAATTGGGACTTCCGACCAATGCAAGTGTGTTGACAGCTTCCATCAGTTCTGGCCCCGCCCCTTATCCAACTCGATCTCAACCGCTTCGGCTTCGGAGCGGCGCAAGGCAATCAGCGTGTCATTGACCATGACCGCAATGGGATCTCGCCCCACAGGCCCGTGATGCATGACCTCGACGGTTTCTCCCTCCAGAAAGCCGGCCTCCAGCAAACGGCGCTCCAATTCCTCCCGCGCCAACGGCACGCTGTCCTCCACGGACGCCGACTGGGCAATCGCCGTGATGCGGCCTTTTTCGCCGATTTTCATTTGGTCTAAAGTCATGATTTGCGAGTCTTCGGTCATATCCCTCAAGGCGGGCAACATATTGTTATTAAGAATTATTTGCAACAAGTAATGCTGACACCGTAAAGCATATAAATTACAAGGGCTTGATGTGGATCAAATGTGGCAAATTGACATCCCAGTTCAATGGCTCACGGTCTATGATCCGCTTTCACCCCTAGCGGGCTCTCAACCGGGATTCAGATTTTATGGCGCGCCCTCATATTGAGTTCATTCATTCACGTGACCTTCCTTGGGAGGAAGGCAGCTTGCCGTTTCTGCCCTCAGAGGTGGACGTGAAACTGCTCAGCCACGATCAGGACACAAACGATCTGTCCACTCTGATCCACATACAGCCGGAATGGTCTGAGGTGGGTTGGACCCTCACCTCAAATTTTGAATTCTTTGTTCTGAGCGGAGACGTCACGTTCAATGGTCGGACCGCGGCAACCCATGGCTATTGCTATCTTCCCAAAGGTACCACCATCGATCAAATGGCCAGTGAGAACGGTGCGGTCCTTTTGGCCTTTTTTGAATCCCATGGCGAGACGGCGAGCCAAGGGCAATCTCAGAAAGAGATTCATGTCGATTGTTTCGACATGGCCTGGGACATGATGCATATGAACCCCGGGGTCGCTTATCTCAACATGGGCCGAAAGAACTTGCGGGTGCCGGACGATCAATCGGGCAGAACTTATTTGTTGGCGGGATTTCCCCAAGCCCGGCCGACGCCGATGCGCCAGCCTCTCGAACGACATCCTTATGCCGAAGAAGCCTTCATGATTTCAGGCGATCTTGCTTTGACAAACGGCACCATGACGCAAGGGGCTTACTTTTGGCGGCCGCCACATCTGTGGCACGGCGGCATGTACTCCGTAAACGGATTTATGATGCTGGTGCGCACGCCTGGATCGAACGACCCCATCATTGAGTGGACCAAAGACAAATATGATGTGGACCCGGCGCCGGCCTATCAACCCATTCTGCCGGACGATCTCAAACCCATCGCATCTCTTGCCAAATCCCGCGCCAAAACGAATTACTGAGCCGGCCGATGACCTTTTTAGCCTATGACCTTTGGCGCTATGTGCATGTGCTGCTTTTTGTCTATTGGCTCGGCGCGGATCTCGGCGTGTATTATGCAGCCAAATATGTGGCCCGTGCCGATCTCAACTTTGATGAGAGAATGCGCTTTTTGGACCTCACCTTGCTGCTCGACATGGGTCCCAGAACCGGACTTGTTCTTTTGTTTCCCGTCGGGTTTCAACTTTGGGCGATGAGCCCCCTGGCCGGCGTCTCCAATGCCATTCTCTTTGGTGTCTGGGCCACCTTCGTCGCGTGGCTGATCTTGGTCTGGGTGACTCATTGGCAGAAGAAAACCAAACTCGGAGACACATTGCGCAAATTGGATCTCGGCATTCGCTATCTCGTCATCGCATCCATGATCGGGCTCGGCGGAGTGTCCCTTTTATCTGAAGAGCCTTTCGGAAGTGACTGGCTGTCTTGGAAAGTTTTGCTCTATGGCTGCGTGATCGGGGTGGGCGTTTATTTGCGCCGTATCATCTCCGCCTGGGGCGTCGGCTTTGCGATGCTGAAAGATGGGCAAGTGGATCAAGGCAATGCGTTGATCAAACAAGCGGCCGTGCGCGGCGAATGGGGCGCCTATCTTCTTTGGGCACTGGTCGCCGTGATTGCGCTGCTCGGTGTGGCAAAACCAATATAAATATAAAGAAAAAGCCGGACAGAAATGCCCGGCTTTCGCAATAATATTCTGCCAACGCTTAGCGTTTGGAGAACTGGAAGCTCCGGCGCGCTTTCTTGCGGCCATATTTCTTGCGCTCGACAACCCGCGAATCCCGGGTGAGGAAGCCGCCGGATTTGAGCACTTTGTGAAGTTCCGGTTCGAAATAGGTCAGAGCCTTTGACAGTCCATGCCGAACAGCGCCCGCTTGACCGGACGGGCCGCCGCCTTTGACGGAACAAACAATGTCATATTGGTCTTTCCGATTGGCCGCGGCCAAAGGTTGCGCCAAAATCATGCGCAAGACGGGGCGCGCAAAATAGGCTTCTTGATCTTTGCCGTTGACGGTCACCTTGCCGGAGCCGGGCTTGATCCAAACCCGCGCAACAGCATTCTTCCGTTTGCCTGTGGCATAGGCCCGGCCTTGGGCGTCAAGTTTCGGTTCTTTGGGCGCTTCATCCGCATCCGCAACAACAGCCGCGGGCGCTTCACCTTCCATGGCCTCTTTCAGGTCTCCAAGTGTGCGTGTTTCTTCAGCCATTAGAGAGCCCTCGCATTCTTCGGATTCATAGATTTCACATCGACGATGGTTGGTTTTTGCGCCTCATGGGGATGATCGGGGCCCGCATAGACTTTGAGATTGCGCAATTGCTGGCGTCCCAAAGGACCGCGCGGCAACATCCGCTGCACAGCTTTTTGCAAAATACGCTCGGGGTGATCGCCTTGCAGCACCTGTTTGGCGGTGCGGTGCTTGATCCCGCCCGGATGCCCCGTATGCCAATAGTATTTTTTGTTCTCTGTTTTGCTGCCTGTGAGAACCACCTTCTCGGCATTGATCACAATGACATTGTCACCGCAGTCCATGTGAGGCGTAAAAATCGGTTTGTGTTTGCCGCGCAGACGAGACGCGATCAGCGACGCAAGACGGCCGACGACCAGCCCGTCTCCATCGATCAACAGCCAGTCTTTGTTAATGTCAGACGGCTTTGCAGAAAAAGTCTTCATTATGATCCTCAGTCTTCCCGGCAAACCCAGTGGATCGCCGTTCATTTGAAGAGCGGCTTTTACGGGGCTTAGACATCGAAGTCAATATCCCAAATGCCCGGATTTTCCATAGAAAACAATAAGATAGAAATAAGGTATTATAGTACCCCATTTTCAGGCAGGTTTTGACGCCGGAATGGATGACGTGATCCGAGCCGCACGCGGAAAATGTTCCATAAATGCAACACCGTGGCCAAAGCTCACCGCTGTCACAAATCCTTCACACCCCCTTTAAGAAACCGTCAACCGTTGCTGATTAGTTAACGGCGGGTAAACGGTGGCTCCCTTTCGGGTGCTCGTTTGCCTTGTTTGTAACTTACAGAAGGGGAATTTCCATGCAATTGCGGGGAAAATCATTCTTGCTGGCGACGACAGCGGTTTTCGCGCTCGGCACTGCGGCTCCGGCCGTTGCTGACGGCGATGCCCTTGCCGATCTTCAGCGTCAAATCCTGCTGCTTCAATCTCAAATTGATGAGTTGAAGGCAGGCGGCAACAACGATTGTTGCGACAATAAAATTAAGTTTAAAGCGTTCCCAGAAATTTCAAACGGTGACTGGAGTGCCAAAGTACGTGGCCGTTTGATGCTCGACTGGGCAACTGTTGACGGCGATGCAGCCGTTCTTCCTGGTGAAGACGATTACATCGAAAACGCCATCGAAGCGCGCCGTGCACGCTTGGGTGTCGAAGGTAAAATGCCGATGAACACGGCATACAAGTTTGAAGTATCTTACGATCCTGCCGGTGAGTCGATCGAAGTTGAAGATGCCTATCTTCAATGGAAAACACCTGCCGGTAAGTTGACGGCCGGTCAGCAGAAGATTCCTGTGTCTTTGGAAGAGCAAACAAGCTCTCGCCACACGACATTCATGGAACGTGCTGCTTTCACCGACGCATTTGGTTATCAGCGGGCCGTTGGTCTGTCGATCAATCCAAATGGCGACAACTGGTCAGTTAAAGCTGGTGTATATGGCGAAAACTTGACTGAAGAGTACGTCAACGAAGGTTACACGCTCGCCGCTCGCGGTACATTCGCACCGATCAACGAAGACGGTCGTGTCATCCACTTGGGTGCCTCTGTTGCTCATTCTGACATTGAAGAATCTTCTGGCGAGTTTCGTGCCCGTCAGCGTCCTCAAGTTCACCAAGAGCAACGCTACATCGACACTTGGGACATTGCTGCTGACTCTGTCTTGAACTACGGCGCAGAATTGGCCGGCGTATTCGGTCCTTTCTCGGCTCAAGCTGAGTATGCAAAATTGGAGCTGGACACACCTACCGGCACCGATCCTGAGTTCGAAGGTTACTACATTGACTTGAGCTGGTTCCTGACTGGTGAATCTCGCCGGTATAAAGGCAGCAGCGGCAAGTTCGACCGTGTCACACCGAATGCAATGGTTGGTGACGGCGGTTTCGGCGCTTGGCAAATTGCCCTTCGCTACGATGTTGTTGACCTGACAGACTTCGATCCGATCTTGGCCACTCCTGGCTCAGGCGGTGAGCAAGAATCCATCATCGCTGGTGTGAACTGGCACTTGAACAAATACGTCAAGTTGATGGCCAATTACGCTCACACTGAAATCGAAGACAGTGACCGTAACTTCGACATCACTGGTCAAACAGACAACGAAATCGACTCGTTCCAATTGCGCGCGCAAGTCGATTGGTAAGACAAAAATAATTATCGATACTAACTCCTGCAACTGAGGAAAAAGGAACTAAAGATGAAAAAGTTTGTTCCCATCATTGCAACGGCTGCGATGCTCGCAACTGTTGGATCGGCACAGGCCCGCGATGGAATTCGCATCGTCGGCTCATCGACCGTGTTTCCGTTCTCTTCTGCCGTTGCAGAGCAGTTCGGCAACAAAACCGAATTCCCAACACCGGTGGTTGAATCCACCGGTAGCGGGGGCGGTGCCAAACTCTTCTGCCAAGGCGTCGGAACAGAGCACCCGGACATCACCAATGCATCACGCCGCATGAAGTCGTCCGAATACGAACTTTGCCAATCAAATGGCGTTAAAGACATCGTTGAAGTCAAAATCGGCTTTGACGGTATCGTTATGGCAAATGCGAAAGCCGGACCTGATCTCAGCTTGACCCTGAAGCAAGTGTTCCAAGCTTTCGCCAAAGAAGTTCCGATTGGCGGCAAAATGGTCCCCAATCCTTACAAAAAATGGAGCGACATTGATCCCTCCTTGCCTGATGCAAAAATCGAGGCGTTTGGCCCTCCTCCGACATCAGGTACACGTGACGCGTTTGTCGAAATCGCCATGGAAAAAGGCGCTAAGAAATTCGACTTCCTCTCCGCTTTGAGAAAAGAAGACAAGAGCGCATTCAAAAACATCGCTCATGCTATCCGTGAAGACGGCGCTTGGATTGACTCAGGTGAAAACGACAATGCGATCGTTCAAACTCTGGCTCAAAATCCAAAAGCAGTCGGCATTTTCGGATACTCCTTCTTGGACCAAAACTCAGATTCCATTAAGGGTGCTGTTGTTGACGGAAACAATCCGACCTTCGAGTCGATTGCTGCCGGTGACTATGGTGTTTCCCGCTCTCTGTACTTCTATGTCAAAAAACAACATGTTGGCGTGGTTCCCGGTATTGCTGAGTACGTTGCCGAGTTCGTAGGCGACGACGCTTCCGGTGATCTTGGATACTTGTCGGACAAGGGTCTCATCCCACTTCCTGCGGACGCAAGAGCCACCATGAAACAAAACGCCCTAGACTTGACCACCTGGGACGGAAGCTAAGACCACTTTTCTTCATCATCCCCCTCTGTTCAAAGAAGTGGATTTAGCGACTTTGGAGGCGTTTCTTCGGAAACGCCTCTTCTCTTTGGGGCTTTGTCTTTTCGGCTCTAAACGGCAGACCCGCGCCGGGCAAACATCTCAGAGAGCCCTTGAGCCAGCGGCCGGGGCGTGACACCGAGAGCTTGCATCGTCGGCGCCATATCAAAGTCTTTATCTTCCAACAGCCGTTCGATTTCGCCGCGATCCACTTTTGGCAGGCCGGGAACGGCGCGCGACAGAGCCGCCAAACCAAACGCCACAGGTGCCGGCACGCCCATAATGCGCGCCCTCTGACCATCGGCATCGGCGCAAGCGCGTATGAAATCCGCATAAGCCACAGGTTCAGGTCCAGCCACGACATAAGCATGACCAGCGCTCTCCGGCCGTTCCAGCGCCGCTTCAATCGCCAGTGCCACGTCGTGATGCATGACAGGCTGGAGCAACGACTTTCCGCCATTGGGCAACGGTACGGCGGGAAGACGGCGCAGCATATTGAGCACCCGCGGTACGCTCGGATTGCCGTTCCACCAGCCGTAAATCAGGGTGGGATGTAAGATGGTCGACGGTACCGGGCTTTCCACCACGACCTTTTCTAAGGCCTGCATATCCCGGCTCCGCTGATCGGGATATTTGGACAACGCCCGCGTGGATCCCAACGTGATCAAGCGCTCCAACCGCTCGGCAGCCAGATCCAGAATGTCATAGACCCATCGATTGGGTCCGCAATTGATCACCGTCGTGACGTTTGCGAGTGCCCGCGCCATCTGATCACGGTCCCAGAGATCTTCCCGGATCCACTGCAGAGGCCGGTCTGATTGACTTTGCACATCGTCAATCTTTTGCGGATTGCGGCCCGCGCCGACAACATCGCGGTCTTGACCGGCAAGACGAAGAAATAGAGAGGCACCGGGACCGGAACTGGCCCCCAAGATGAGAATACGGCTCATGACGCTGACTATGCCGCAGCGGCCACGGAAGAACCAGCATTCTGCTTACGCAGGCTTTGGGTGAAATATAGGCTGGCCGTGAAGGTCAGGAGCGCGCCGCCTTGATGGAGGACACCGAGCCAAATGGGCACGACAGCCATCAGAGTCCAAATACCGAGGCCCACTTGCAAGAGGACCGACAGGAGCAAAATCCAACGAGCTTGCTCGGCGTGATGGCTCAGCCGCACGTTGCGCGAAGCGTAAAAGATCCAAAAGGCCGCAAGGGTCAAGGCGTAGGCCACCATGCGATGATTGAATTGCACGCTGGCCAGATTCTCAAAGAAGTTGAGATACCAGGGCGACATAAACAAATAGCCGTCGGGAATGAACCGTCCGTCCATCCACGGCCAGTCATTGTAGATGAGCCCTGCGCGCAGGCCCGCGACGAAGCCGCCGAGCAAGACTTGCACATAGACAAGACCGCAGAGCCAAACGCTGCCCGTAATTAGCGGTTTGAGATCATCGGCGGCCTTCTCCGTCTTCGGCAAAAGCAGATCAAAGGCGACCCAAAGCATGTAGGCAAAAATGAAAAAGGCCAGACCCAGATGGGCCACGAGCCGGTACTGGCTGACGTCGACCCGCTCGGTCAGGCCGCTCATGACCATGAACCACCCGAGCGCCCCTTGCGCGCCGCCCAGCACAAACATTGTCAAGAGCTTGGGAAACAGCTCTTTGGACACCCGGCGTTTGATTAAAAAAAAGGCAAACGGAATGAAGAAGGCAAAGCCCAACATGCGCGCAATAAAGCGATGCCCCCACTCCCACCAGAAAATGGTTTTGAACTCGTCCAAAGACATCCCGTAATTGATCTCTTCGTATTCCGGGATGTTTTTGTACTTTTCGAATTCCAAGGCCCATTGCTCTTGACTGAGCGGCGGCACGATCCCGGTGACGGGCTTCCATTCCACAATGGACAGTCCGGAATCGGTCAGACGCGTCGCCCCGCCCACCAAGACGAGGAAAGCCAACAGGAGACTGACGGCAACCAGCCAGATACCGATCTGGCGTGCGGCGGTATCGCTAATGCGCTCGGGCAAATAAGATGAGATGCCACGTGCGGGCTCCGCATAAGCCAGCGTCTCGGTGACCTTGCGCTCTGAAGACTTTTCAAACACGTGTGCCTCATCTAAGTAAGGGCTCAAAGGGAGTTCACTCATAGCGAAATGACCGATCGCGCTCAAGAGATCTCATGCCGTTGGGCCTGCGCCAAAGCGTCGCGCGCCGTCCAAAATAGCGCATATATTTCAAAGGCTTAAGCTCATGAAGACCACACGCACTCGGAAACTTGTCGGCATGGCGGGCCTTTTGATCGGTCTTTTTGTCTATTCCATGGGCGTGCTGTATGTCGCCGTCGAGTTTCTGCCGGACCATTGGGCCGCGCAACTGATCTATTATACAATCTTCGGCGTGGCTTGGGCGTTCCCGGCGAAATATCTCATGGTTTGGATTCATGCACCCGACGCGGATGCCGATCCTCAGGCTTAAACGGGTTCGGGCAAATTCAAAACAAGACGCCTTCAATGATCGCGTATTTTGCGCCGTGCACACTTCGCTTTGTCGCGCACAATGGCTCTGACGGGTCCATGAATTTTTCTTTGCCTAGCCCGGCAAATGCTCCGCCGTAAAACCGTTGGGATCAAGCCCGTCCGGCGTTTCCCGTTCCACGGCAATGAACAATGTTGCTTCTTGCGTTTCGGCTTGGTCTGACCAATCAGCGATCTCCGTCCAATCGCTCATGTCGAAATGTTTGTCCGTATAAGGAGACAACGGATTTTTCCGCGGCGCCATCATGCCGTTAAACTCGGCGACAAAATCCGCGGCCCGATCCCGAAACACTTGACCGCCCGCACCGGGATCTCGCCGGAAAGCCTGCTGCGCATCATCAAAGCGCGCCATCATGGCCCGGCATTTGACTTGCCGCTCATCCAACGTATCCAATTGCTGGGTCAACTCCGCATTGCCCGTAGCTGCCCGCTCCCGCAAAAAATCGGAAATCAATTGGTCTTGTTTGTCCAGGCGATCAAGCGAAACTACAAGATATTTGGCGCAGGCCAAGAGGAAACGATCGACATCGCCGTCCTGATCTGCATCGAGTTCCAATCCCTTTTCGAAGGCCTTGCGCACCTGAATCTGACGACGCCGTTCAAAACCGATATGTGCAAGTGGGTTCATGGGTGTTTGTCTTTCCTCCCGCCAAAGGTTAGCATTTTTGGCGAAAACACCAGGGCGAAAATGAACAAATTTTCATAGAGTGCGATCTCACAAAAAAGCCTTATTCATTCGCCGCAATAGAAATACAAACCACATTGGGATGGAGGTTCGAAAGGGCAAGATATGAACAGACGGGGATTTCTCTTGGCGGGCACATCTGCCGTGATAACCACACCGGCCGCAGCACAAGGATGGCTGGAAGACGGCTTGGACATTTTAAAAGATGTGTTGGGCGACAGTGAAAATGGCGGAAGCAATCTTCCGGGCACGGGAAGTCTTGGCGGCCTCGGCGGGTTGACCGTCGGTGAAGTGGCCTCCGGACTGAAACAAGCCTTGGAAGTCTCCACCGGACGCTCCGTCTCGCGGGTCGGCAAACTGGATGGCTATTTCAAGGATACAGCCATCCGCATTCCCCTTCCGGACCGTTGGCAACAAGCGCAAGATATGATGTCGAATTTCGGCATGTCCGGCATGCTCGATGATTTGGAACTCCGTCTCAATCGGGGCGCGGAAACCGCCGCGCCTTACGCCAAGGATCTGTTTGTCAATGCGATCTCCGCCATGACCTTTGACGATGTGATGGGCGTCTTCAACGGGCCCGATGATGCGGCAACCCGTTACTTCGAAGGAGCCATGACGCCGCAATTAAAAACCACCTTCGAGCCAATCATCGATCGGGAGTTGAACGATGCAGGCGCGTTCAAAGCTCTGGATAATGTGGATGATCGCATGTCCAGCATGCCGCTGGTACCGTCTCTCGGTTCGAATGCGCGCAGCACGCTGATCGGTCACGGTCTCGACTATGCTTTGTCCGGCCTGTTTCACTATGTAGCCAAGGAAGAAGCGGCGATCCGCAACAATCCGGGCAAACGGTCGACAGACCTTCTCAAAAAAGTCTTCGGCTGATCAACGCGGACCGTGCCGGCCCATTGGGCCCGGCCAATTGACATGAATCAACGCCTGCCTCATCGGCGCGTGTCACAGCTTCGCAAGAGCAATGGCACAAGCTGGAGCGCAGGCATGGCCGAAGAGCATCCGAATATTTCCCTGATCAAGAGATTGAACCCGCAAGACCTTGGCAGCGCCACAGACCTATTTGCCGAGGACGTGGTCTTTCATTACTTCAATCCGAAACTTCCGGACCTTCAAGGCGACTATATGGGGGTGGACGGTGTGCGAAAATTCTTCCAAGCCATCGGCGCCAAATCGCGAGGCACCTTCCACGTAGAGCCCCGCGCGGTGACCGCCGTAGGTAACGAATTGGTTGTGGTGCAAACGAGAAATACCATGACACTCGACGGTGAGCCCATTGCCATCGACGTGGTTTTGGTTTGGCGGATCGTTGAGGGCCGGATTGCAGAGGTCTGGGATATCCCCTCTGTTTACACATTGTCGGCGGACACAGAGGAGCCGCCGTCGCCAGTGTCTTAGTCTTCGTCGAATTGTAAGATCTTAAGGGTGTTGGTGATCCCCGGCACGCCGAAAGGAATACCGGCGGTGACGATGATGGGGTCATTTTCCGTGAGCCCCGCCTCCACCTTGGCCAAGGTCCGCGCCTTGCTTTCCATTTCTTCAAAACTGTTGATGTCTTCGGTGATCACCGCATGCACGCCCCAAACCATAGAGAGCTGCCGAGCGGTTTGCGGCACTGCCGTCAGACCCAGCACTTTACAATGGGGCCGCTCCCGGGACATGCGCACCGCTGTCGCGCCGGAATTGGTAAAGGCCAAGATGGCCTGACAATTAAGCAACTCGGTAATGTCATGGGCCGCCTTAGAGATGGCGTCAGCAGTGGTGGGCTGCCGCCGGTTCTTTTTCAAGGCAATTTCCGACCAATGTTGCGGGTCCTGCTCGACCGCCTGAATCACCCGGTCCATGATGGCCACCGCCACTTCCGGATGACGGCCAACAGCGGATTCAGCGCTCAGCATCACCGCGTCCGCGCCCTGATAAACCGCCGTGGCGACGTCGGAGGTTTCGGCCCGCGTGGGCGCCGAAGACTCGATCATGGATTCCAGCATCTGTGTGGCAACAATGACCGGGCGGCCGTCACCGCGGCTTTTGCGGATGATTTCCCGCTGCACCACCGGCACCAATTCCAGCGAAAGTTCCACGCCGAGATCGCCGCGCGCCACCATAATGGCATCGGACAGGCGAATGATTTTCGCCAAATCATCGAGAGCCGCCGGCTTTTCGATTTTTGAAATGATCCGTGCACGGCCATTGATGATGTCTTTGGCCTCTTGCACGTCTTCCGGCCGTTGCACAAAGCTGAGCGCGATGAAGTCGACCCCTTGGTCGATGGCAAATTCCAAATGCTCTTTGTCCTGATCCGTCAGGGCCGACAGCGGCAGGCGTCGTCCCGGCAAATTGATGCCTTTATGGTTGGAAAGGCTTCCGCCCATAATTACCTTGGCTTGGGCTTGCCCCTTGTTCACATCAAGGATGCTGAGCTGCATCTTCCCGTCATCGAGCTTGAGGATATCGTTCTTTTGCACAGCCTCGATCAATTCCGGATGGGGTAAGGGGATCACCCCGTCTTTGCCGAGGGCGTCGGAGACCTCCAGCGTGACCTCTTCGCCGTATCTGAGATCCATCGCGCCGCCGTCAAAATCACCGACCCGGATTTTCGGCCCCTGCAGGTCGCCGACAATGGTAATTGGCCGGCCTTCGTCCGCCTCAATGTCCCGCACATCTTTAAAGCGCCGGGCATGACCGTCCAAATCGCCGTGGCTGAAGTTAAAGCGGAAGCAATCCGCCCCGGCGCGAAACAAGGATTGGATCTTGGGCGGCGCCTCACTGGCCGGCCCCAGGGTGGCGATAATCTTACAATTTCGGGCGCGGATATTGACCATGGGACGTACCTCGGGCGGGCAAAAGGAAAATGAATCGTTTCGCGAGTCTATATCAAATAGTCCTCACACACATATGTCTCAAAAGGATGAACAAAGGAGCAAGGGGGATGGAGATTTAGGTGTCAGCCATAGATCAGTCCAAAACAGTCATCCCGGACAGTGAACGCCAGTGAACGAAGATCCGGGATCCATCGGCTGAGCGTCAGCGAAGCCAATTCAAAAATCATCTATTGCACACCCATTGGCGTGCGATGGATTCCGGCTTTCACCGGAATGACAAGGGTCTCAGGCGAAGGCTGAAGCTCGCGATCCACCGTGGACGCGAAGTTTGAAATTTGGCGAATCGCCTCGTACTCTTGAATCGGGCTCAACCCAAGCCTCCCTCCCTCCGATGGGGAAGCATTTGCCGTGCGGGGTATTTGATTTCAGCGAACCAACTATTCGAGTGTTTGCATGAGGAGGGGTTGCAAAATGAGCTCGAAATAGGAGGTTCAGACATGACGCTTTCCGCCCCCATTTTTCGCCTAAAACGTAAAGCCAAGCTCTTGGCCCGAAGTGCCGGTGTTCCATTGCACGAGGCACAGGATCGCATCGCGCAAGAAGAAGGATTTCAAAGATGGAGCCAGCTTGCGGCCCATCATGCGAAAGCCGGTCTCGCCAAGAACATTCTGAATAAGCTGGCCGCTGGAGATCTTGTCCTGTTCGGCGCTCGGCGTGGCCAAGGCAAGACTGCGTTGGCGTTCGAGCTTGTTGCCGAAGCTGTGAAATCGGGACGCAGGAGTATCTATTTCTCCCTCGACGAAACGAAACAAGACATTCGCGAACGTTCAAGATCGGCCGGCATCGCAATCGATACATCAACAGACGTCTTCGCGTATGATACGTCTGAAGACATCAGCGCGCACTACATCATCGAAAAAATAGCAAATCCGGAACAGGGCACGGTGATCGTTGTTGATTACCTGCAACTTTTGGATCAGCAGCGCCATAAACCGGATGTTTCGGATCAAGTTGCTGCACTCAGCGCGTTCGCTAAATCCACGGGAGTCATTGTAATCTTTATTTCACAAATTGACCGGAGGTTTGAATCAAGTTCCAAAACAATTCCCGACATGGAAGATGTCAGGTTGCCGAACCCAATCGACCTCAGCCACTTTACGAAGACCTGCTTTTTCAACGACGGCGAAATCCGCTTTGAAAGTGCGGCTTGAGGCTGGCCTGTACAATATCGGCTTCGCCCCCAACCCAACAGCTATACGAAAGGGCGGTGTCAAAAATGCCGCTTTGCGAAGGCTCTACCGGAGCCAGTTTTTAGATAGGCTTCGAATTCATCCGCTTTTTCTTCGTTTGCAAAAGCAATGTATCCTAGCAGCTTCCAGGGCATAAACTTCTTCGTATGTGTCGATTGGCCTTTATTGTGATCATCAACACGTCTTTTGAGATCATATGTACAACCGACATAATGCCGGTCAGAATGGCTTTCGCTTTCCAACATATAGACGTATTTCATTGAGCCCGCCTTCGCCCTATGGGCTTCGTCGTGACATCTGCTTCTCACGCAACGGCGTTCTTGGCCTGCACCCAATCACGCCGTAGCTACATTTTAGCCTCGCTAAAATGAGCGAAGGCGGATGGTCGGAGCGGCGGGATTCGAACCCACGACCCCTTCACCCCCAGTGAAGTGCGCTACCAGGCTGCGCTACGCTCCGACGAAAAGACAGGCGCGACCCGCAAATTCCGGCCGCGAAGGCGCGCACTATAGACAGGCGGCCCCATAAGGGCAATCGGGAAATCGATAGTGAAAAACCTTAAGAGGCCGCGGCCCGTTGGGGCTGCGAGCGCAAGGTTTCGGCGCCGCGCGCGGCTTGGATCAGGCTCTTCAGCTCCAGCAATTCGGTCAACACATCGTTCAACCGTTGGCGCTGTTCGGTGGTCAGCTCGCGATTGATCGCCGGAATGACCACGCTGTCCTCGATCTCGGACGGCGCTTCCGATTGAGCGACGTCTTCCACATAAGACATAGGCCGCAAATCGTCGTCTTTGACCAAAGACGGACGCTCGCCGCCAGGGCGTGATCCTGTTTCCATAACAAAGCGCACGCCGCGTTCGCGAAAGACTTTTTGCACGCCTTTAATGGTGAAGCCGTCATCGTAAAGCAGTGTCCGGATCCCTCTGAGGAGATCGATATCTTCCGGACGATAATACCGACGGCCGCCGCCACGCTTCATCGGTTTCACTTGCGAGAATTTGCTTTCCCAAAAACGCAAAACATGTTGCGGCACATCCAGGTCCGTTGCCACTTCACTGATGGTCCGAAATGCTTGCGCGGATTTTTGCACGGATGACGTCACCTCTGGCCCCTCTTGCGTTGAGACGTGAAATCGATTGCGAACGGATTCCCCGTGGGGAATCACAAACGCCTTACTTATTTACCATATCTTTGAGCACATTGGACGGACGAAAAACCAGAACCCGCCGTGGTTCAATGGGAACCGCCTCACCCGTCTTTGGATTCCGGCCCATGCGCCCGCCTTTTTGGCGAACGGCAAAGGTACCGAACGACGACAACTTGACGTTCTCGCCGTTTTCCAATGTGGATGCGATTTCCTCTAAAATGGTTTCGACCAACTGCGCCGATTCGTTACGTGACAGTCCCACTTCTTGATAGACCGCCTCACTCAAGTGTGCCCGTGTGACTGTGTTTCCAGACATGACATCGACTCGCTCTTTGTTGATGACCAATGGTAGGACGCGATCCCGCGCCCGTCAACGATCAATCTCAAGAATGGCATAAAAATCAATAGGATGGGTTGGTTTCTTGCAAGAAACTCTGAATCAAGAGAACGATCCGCCTCAAATCACATGCGGGCCAGGACACTGCCCCAGGTGAGGCCTCCGCCCATGGCTTCGAACAGGACCAATTGGCCCGGTTGAATCCGGCCGTCTTTCACGGCGGTGTTGAGAGCAAGAGGCACGGACGCTGCAGACGTATTGCCATGATTTTCAACCGTCAACACGACTTTCTCATGGGGAATTTTCAGCTTCTTAGCGGTGCCTTCCAGAATACGCAAGTTGGCCTGATGGGGCACAAACCAATCGACTTCATCGACGCCGATATCGACCTTTTTGCAAGCCGCCACGATGGCTTCGGAAATATTCGTCACGGCATGGCGAAACACTTCACGGCCCGCCATCTGAATCTTACCCGGCTCGCCGGTGGTGGATGTGCCGCCGCTGGTTTTAATGAGCTCTTTCAATGTGCCGTCACAGCGTAAGTAACTTGAAAGAATACCGCGATCTGAATTGTCGCCTTTGCCCTCTTGCGCTTCGATCACGACAGCGCCGGCCCCATCCGCAAACAGCACGCATGTGGTCCGGTCTTCCCAATCGATAATGCTCGAGAGTTTCTCCGCACCGATCACCAAAGCCCGTTTGAATTGACCGGAGGTGACGAAATTGTCGGCAACGGTGAGGCCATAAACAAAGCCGGAGCAAACCGCTTGCACGTCAAGCGCCGCGCCATGAGACATGCCGAGTTTGGCTTGCACGATGGCAGCAACCGCCGGCAAGGTTTGATCCGGCGTGGTTGTGCCGACCACAATCAAATCAATGTCGTCGATGCCGACGCCCGCATGGGCCAGTGCCTCTTTGGCGGCCGCGACCGCCAAATCAGATGTGGCTTCGTCATCGGCCGCAATATGTCTTTGTTTGATGCCGCTCCGGGTGGTGATCCACTCATCCGAGGTATCGACGATCTTGGCCAGGTCGTCATTCGTCAGCACCTTGGACGGCAAATATCCCCCGCAGCCAACGATCACAGCACGTGTTTTACTCACTCTGCAGCCACTTCTCTTTTTGCTTCCAATCCGCCGATCCCCTCGCCGCCTGAGCCGTTGGACGCTTTGCGGTCCAGATCCAGGTGCGACAGCGTTTCGGAAATGCTGGTTTCATAACTACTGTCTGACAATTCCAATGCCACTTCAATGGCGCTCGCAAATCCCATTCCGTCGGTGCCGCCATGGCTTTTGACCACGATCCCGTTGAGGCCCAGAAACACAGCACCGTTCGAGCGCCGTGGATCCATTTTGGCCTTCAAGTACCTGAATGCACCTTGCCCCATAAAGGCGGCTAATTTGTTAAAAAGGGAACTGGAAAACGCTTCACGTACCCAATGGGCCATGGTCGTCGCGGTGCCTTCGGCAGTCTTGAGTGCGATATTCCCGGTAAACCCGTCGGTCACCACGACATCAACAACATCACGCAAGATGTCATTGCCTTCGACAAAGCCGCGAAAGTCCATCCCCAGTTCCGGATCTTTTAAGATGGCGGCAGCCTCGCGCACCTCGTCATGGCCCTTCAGCTCTTCCTCGCCGATATTCAAAAGAGCCACGCGTGGGTTCGGCTTGTGCAGAACAACCTTGGCAAAAGCCATGCCCATAATGGCAAAGTCAGCCAATTGCTTCGATGTCGCATCCACATTGGCGCCGAGATCCAGCACCGCGCAATCACCGCCGACGCCAGGCCAAATCCCCACCAAAGCCGGACGGTCGATGCCCTCCATGGTGCGCAATTGAAACTTGGACACGGCCATCAAAGCGCCCGTATTGCCCGCGGACACCACCGCATGAGCCCGGCCCTCTTTGACCGCCTGAATGGCCAGCCACATACTGGTGTTGCGCCCTTTACGCAGCACCTGGCTCGGCTTGTCGTCCATAGACACTGCTTCGTCCGTGTGGACGATCTCAAAATCCGCCAAGGCCAGGTTTTTGTATTTTGAAATGGCCGGTTTCAGAAGAGCTTGATCGCCGAACAGCAGAACCTTGAAGCCTGGACGCTGGCCGAGCAACTGATCCGCGCCCTCCAGAATCGCATCGGGCGCATTGTCGCCGCCCATCGCGTCCAATGAAATGGTTATGCTAGCCAAAGCGCTCTATTGCCCTAACGTGCGGCCCCAAAAGAACCGCCAATCCATCCCGACTTGCATCATACCCCTCGAATGCGACATGCCCAAGTCCGGCTCAATTTCCGGCGGAACATACTCGAAACCGAGAAGAAAACAATACAGCCGTCTTGTGACATCAGAATGTTTTCGAAATTTGGCAGTAATTTGAGCGCGGTAACGGCTCAATCCAGGCGATTTTTGAGCTTTTCGAGCGCCGCGAAAGGCTTGAGCCCCTCTTCCGATGAAGGACGATTCTCGTCCTCAACGCCATTTACGGGAGCCGGGCTGTCCAGATTCGCCTCCCCGGCCTCAACGGATTTCGGGTAGGGATCGATGGCTGTGGCAAGCGCCTGGCTGGCCAGCTCACCCAGATCCATGCGACCGTCCACAATCGGTTCCGGCGCATCTTCCTCTTCGAAGGCGACGATGAGTTCGCCGTCCTCTTCAAGCCGTTCAATAGAAGTTTCCAGCAAGCAATTGAATTCAATGGCTTCATCCAAATGCACTTTGATCGGCTCCAGTGTCACGACGCACGCTTGGACATAATCGGCGATGAGACGCCCACTGAGCTTCACACCGTCTGCGCGCCAACTGCGCGACGACCAAATTACCGAAAAGGCGTCGAGCGCAACGAGCCCAAACCGCCGAGCCAAAGCCGCGCGTTCCCCATCGTCCGCCTCAAACCGCAGATTGTTTTGACCGCCCGCCAATTCCGCGACGGTTTTCACCCGGCTGAACTCAGGCGTTTGCGCCGCATTAGGCATTTGCGGTTTCTTCCAGTCTTTCAAAGGTGATGACGCCGTCCAGAATTTGATCGAGATCTTGGGCTTCCAAACTCCGGACCTGCCGCCGGACGTAGTCGGCCAGCAAAGCGGGCCCGGCATCCACTTGCGGGGCATCGCGATAAAGATTGCGCTTAAGAGCGTCCATCAAATCGCGGGGATCGGACGCCCGGATGGCATCCTCATAAGCCGCCGCCCGGCCGTAAAAGGCTTCGGCCATTTGGCTGACTTTGCCGCCGACGCTGAGATCGCCGATCCCTATTTCCCGCAAGGCTTCATCCATATTTTCAAACATGGTATCGAACAGCGCTTGGGAGACCTTTTGGGCCTTGGGTCCATGGCCCTTGATGCGCCGAAACACCAATATCGCGTTCAAGACGACCATATCGAAGCGGCCATCGACGGTGTCCGCCACGCCGCCGGCCAGGTAGAATTCCGGGCACCGGCTCTGTTGGACGATTCCCGTATAGAGCTTTTCAGCCGCCAAGCGCTCCAAAGCGACTGGAAAAAGCCAACTTAAGATCTTGTTTTTTTTCAACATTATCGCATTCGCATTTGATTAAGTGAGGCAAGCAGACACTTGCAATTGCTCCGGCCACGCGCTAGTGGAAACGGATTGAAGCTTGCCAAGGGATTTCCTTCATATGGTCCATGCTTATACCAAAAAGCGCCGCGCGTGTTTACCAGTGCTTGCGGCATTCGGTCTCGCAGTCGGGCTCAGCGCCTGCAATCCGATCGTCGCCCAACGGGGATATATCCCGGATCAGATGGCGGTCGAATCCATCGGAGTCGGCGTGGACAATAAGGAATCTGTCTATCAGCGCTTGGGCTCGCCGTCGACGACCGCCACCTTCAACGAGGAGGTTTGGTATTATATTTCCAGCCGCCACGAGGCCCGGGCGTTCTTTGCCCCTCAGGTCACCAAACGGGAAGTTCTCGCCGTGTTTTTCGGCGAAGATGATTTGGTCGCCGATATCGGCAAATACGGTTTGGAAGATGGTCAAGTCGTTGCCTATGTGGAACGCAAAACACCCACGCGGGGTAAAGAGCTCGGTTTCCTCGAGCAGATCTTCGGCAATCTCGGCCGCCTGCCTGCGCCGGGTTCCGGAAACCAATAAAGACTTCGCTGATCACATCAGCCAAAGAAAAGGCCGGGCAGACACTCTGCCCGGCCTTCTTTTGTTTTCCGTCTGCTTTGCTTAGTGCGCCAAAACAGCGAGCAGCAGAAGCGCGACGATATTGGAGATCTTAATCATCGGGTTCACAGCAGGACCGGCTGTGTCCTTGTACGGATCACCAACCGTGTCGCCGGTAACAGCCGCTTTATGCGCTTCCGAACCTTTGCCGCCGTGATTGCCGTCCTCGATATATTTCTTGGCGTTGTCCCAAGCACCGCCACCGGCAGTCATGGACAAAGCCACGAAGAGGCCGGTGACAATCACACCGAGCAGCATAGCGCCGACGGCGGAGAGCGCGGCCGACTTATCTGCAATCGCTGAAATCGCGAAATACAAAACAATCGGCGACAAGACCGGCAAGAGCGATGGGATCACCATCTCCTTGATTGCCGCTTTGGTCAGCATATCAACGGCGCGGCTGTAATCCGGCTTGGCTTTACGTTCCATAATGCCGGGGATTTCTTTGAACTGGCGGCGTACCTCTTCCACGACAGCACCACCGGCACGGCCCACGGCCTGCATGGCCAGTGAGCCAAAGAGATAAGGCAGCAAACCACCGAAGAACAAGCCGACCACAACATAAGGATTGGCCAAGGAGAAGTTCACCTCGACGCCTGCAAAGGCCGGGAAGGCCGCCGGGTCGCTGACGAAGTAGTCCAGGTCCGACGTATAGGCCGCAAACAGAACCAGAGCGCCCAAACCGGCAGAACCGATGGCGTAACCTTTGGTCACCGCTTTGGTGGTGTTGCCGACAGCATCAAGGGCGTCCGTTGTTTTACGCACGCCCTCGTCCAATTCGGCCATTTCAGCAATACCGCCCGCATTGTCCGTCACCGGACCAAAGGCATCCAGCGCCACAACCACACCGGCGAGAGCCAACATGGTGGTGACAGCAATGGCGATACCAAACAGACCAGCCAAGGAATATGTGACAATGATGCCGCCAACAATGATCAAGGCCGGCAAAGCGGTCGCTTCCATGGAGACCGCGAGACCTTGAATAACGTTGGTCCCGTGGCCTGTTACAGAGGCCGCTGCCACGCTCTTCACCGGACGATAGTCTGTGCCGGTGTAGTATTCGGTGACCCAAATGATCAGGCCCGTGACGATCAAGCCCATGACGCCGCAGATGTAAAGATCAAGACCGGTGAAGTCTTTGCCGGAAACCGTGTAAGCGGTATCCATGCCAAGCACACTGGATGTCACCGGATAAAGAATGATCAGTGACAAGATCGCCGTGGCGATGAAGCCTTTGTAGAGCGCGCCCATAATGCTCTGGCTGGCGCCCAATTTCACAAAGAACGTGCCGATGATCGAGGTGATAATGCAAGCGCCGCCCACAGCCAGAGGATACAGCATCATATCGCCAACAACGTCAGCACCGGCCGCACGAAAGAAGATCGAGGCCAGAACCATAGTGGCCACGATGGTCACCGCATAGGTCTCAAACAAGTCAGCAGCCATGCCGGCACAGTCGCCCACATTGTCACCCACATTGTCGGCAATGGTGGCCGGGTTGCGGGGATCATCCTCAGGAATACCGGCTTCCACTTTACCCACCAAGTCACCGCCGACATCCGCACCTTTGGTGAAGATACCGCCGCCGAGACGGGCAAAGATGGAGATCAGCGAGGCGCCCAATCCCAAAGCAACCAAAGCGTCGATCACTTCGCGCGAGGTTTTTTCAAGACCCAAGCCGCCGATCAGAATGCCGTAATAGACGGCGACGGACAAAAGGGCGAGACCCGCAACAAGCATGCCGGTCACAGCGCCGGATTTGAAAGCAATTTCCAAACCGCCCGCCAGGCTTTTACTGGCCGCTTGGGTGGTGCGCACGTTGGCGCGGACGGAAACAAGCATTCCGATATAACCGGCGGCGCCGGACAATACGGCGCCAACGGCAAATCCGAGCGCCACCTTAATTCCAAGCAACACCCATAATACGACAAACACCACGACACCGGCGGCGCCGATGGTGGTGTATTGACGGTTCAAATAGGCGCTAGCCCCTTCTTGAATAGCTCCGGCTATTTCTTGCATTCTTTCATTGCCCGCATCGGCGCTCAAAACGCTCCGCACAGCCCATAGTCCGTAGACAAGGGCCAGCAGACCGCACGCAATGATCAGCCACAATTCCATGCTCATGGTTTATCCTTTTGGGAAAGTCTGATGTGTCGATTGGATCCGTGCACCCCCGAAAGGTTCGGATCCCAAAACCCTTACTAAAAAGTGCGCGGAACATGCCAAAGTTGGCTAGGGAAAGCAACCGTGATGATGCAGTGCGGTAAACTTTTCTTGCATCTTATTCGCAACCGTTCCGGAGGGGGCCGATCTCCGGATATGGGCTGAGAAAAGCGGCGCTTAATCCCGGTTTGTGGTCGCAATATCGCGGAAAACCAGGCCGCTGACCATCCCACCGGGGACAATGCCCGTTAACGCATCCAACAGCTTCTGGCGAATCGCCTCCTGATTGACAGGCTCATCCGCATCATCAGCGCGGTTGGGCGTGGAATGGAGCACACGGATGAACGCGTCCTTGATGTAGGGGATTCGTTCCTCCACGGTCCAACGGTCGTTGGAATTGGCGATCTTCAGCTCAACCAGAATATAGGCGTAGTTGAGAAGCTCGCCGGACGGATCGCTCACAGGCATAAGGACCACCGGGACCTGAACCACCGTATCGACCCTCAAGATGCCGCCGCCCTCTTCCTCGGGCTCATCTGCCGACAGGGCTGGCACCGCCCCCATGGGGAGCAGGGTCAAGAGCGCAAGAATGCGAAAAAGGTGGCGCATAAACCCATCTATCCTTTGTTTCACGTCTGTTCGGCCGTCTGGTGACTATGGCATGGACCGCGTTAAGTGCCGGTTACCCGCGGGATCGGTCCGGACGCAAGACTACGTTAACCATGTTTCCGCAAAGTGAGGGCCATAAGACGCCTGAACGGATGGACAGATCACGTGACCCTGGAAATCTCTTGGGATGAACTCACTCTCGGTGAGTGGGACCGGCTCTTCGCCGCACTCCCCCGCCCCAATCTGCTGCAAACTTGGCCCTATGCGCAAACCATGCGGGCCAGCGAACATCTCATGACCCGCTTCGGACTCATTCGAAGAGACGGGCATATTGCCGGTGTCCTTCAGATACAGGAGGTCAAATTACTCGGCCTTTTCCATATTGTAACCTTGGACCGTGGCCCTCTCTGGTTCGACGGTCATGGCTCAGCCCAAGACTGGTGTGACTTTTTCGAGTGCTTTGATGCGGCATTTCCCAAACGTCTGGGACGCTTTCGGCGCGTCATGCCGGAAACACCGTCTTTAGAGCCACTGGACAGCCATCTTAAAGCCCTCAACTTCAAGCCGAAATCTTCGGGCTATCAATCCATTTGGCTCGACCTGCGCCCAGACCTGGAGAAGATTCGCGGCCGCCTGAAACAGAAATGGCGCAATCGTCTCAACGCTGCCGAAAAAGCCAATATCCAAATTCGCTCAGATGAAGGGCACCGGCATATTGATTGGCTGATTGATCAGTATATGGAAGATCGCCGCTTGAAGAAGTATGCGGGCGCCTCACCTAAGATCATACGCAATCTCTTCAACTTCAGTGACCCGAGAAACGAGGCCCTTTTGCTGAGGGCTGCCCAGGACAACGAGACCATCGCTGCTATTTTGGTGTTCAAACACGGCAAAAGCGCCACCTATCAAATCGGCTGGTCCGGAGACTTAGGACGTAAAACCAATGCCCACCACCGATTGCTGTGGACAGCTATCGAAACGTTAAAAGATGACGGCGTGCAGTGGTTTGATTTGGGTGGGATCAATTTGGAACAGGCCGAAGGCGTGACCAAGTTCAAACAAGGTTTGGGTGGTGAGGATTTTCAATTGATCGGCCTCTACACTTGAAGACGGCCATGCCCGCGTCAATGCTCATAGCCATAGATCGTGACATCCACCGGATTGCCCCTTTCATCGAAGACTGAAAGACCCTCTCCGGCCTGAACACGACCGATGCGATGAACAGCCACGCCGTGTTTCAGCCCAAGTTCGGCGATCGTCTCGGCGTCATCTGCCGAGGCGGTGAACAAAATCTCATAATCGTCTCCTCCGGAGGCGAGTCGCAACAGATCTGCCCCGCTTGCGCGCGCTGCCGTCGATAAAGGAACGGCTTTCAGATCAAGATCCACTTTGACACCAGACGCCTCAGCCAAATGCCGCGCATCGGCCAACAATCCATCTGAAACATCAATGCTGCCATGGGCTATGCCGCGCAAAGCAGGCCCTAAGGAAACCCGCGGCGACGGCACTTGATATCCCGCCACAAGTGCCGTGCGCATCTCGCCGGAGTCCATCGACAATCGGTCCTGCAAGATCTCCAATCCCAAAAACGCATCACCGATGGTTCCGGTGACATAAAGATCGTCGCCCGTTTGGGCGCCCGAACGGCGAAGCATTTGCCCGGTGGGCACTTCGCCGATCGCCGTCACCGAGAGCGTCAAAGGTCCCGGTGTTCGCACCGTATCGCCGCCCAATAAGGTGAGACCGAACTCCGATTGGTCGGCCGCCAAACCACTTGCAAAGCTCTTGATGAAATCGATCGTCGTCTCCGCTGGCCAGGCGCATGACAACAAATATCCAATAGGCGTGGCACCCTTGGCCGCAAGGTCGGACAGATTGACGCGCAGCACCTTGCGCGCCACCAAGTCAGCCGGGTCCGATGACAAAAAATGAACCCCTTCGACCAACGTGTCTTTGGTCAACACAAGATCATGACCGCTTCGGGGCGAGAGACTTGCGGCATCATCGGTCAACCCGAATGCGCCCGGCGCATCTTTCGCAAGTGGGGCAAAGATCTTCCGAATGATGGAAAACTCGCCCGCCCTGTCGCCCGTCTTTTTGGTGAGACTATCTTTGGGCAGAGAGGTCATCGCCTTCTGCCTCCTTGGTTCCGAATTCAGATGCCCGGTGAATGTGAGCGAGACGATCCAAGACACCATTCACAAATGCCGGTTCCACCTCATCAAAGAATGCGTGTGCCACATCCACGTATTCATTGATGACCACTTTAGCCGGCACATCCGGACGCTGAAGCAGCTCAAAGGAGGCCGAGCGCAGCAAAGCGCGCAACGTGCTGTCCAAACGCTTCAACGTCCAACCTTCGCTCAAAGCGCCTTCAATGGCCTGGTCGATCTCGCTTTGATGCCCCACCACACCGCGCGCCAGATCGGTGAAGTGGTCAACATCGGTGCTTTCATGGGGAAGACCGTCGTCTGCTTGCCCAAGACGATGGGCGACAAACTCCGCAATCACGTCGTTGGCATCGGCGCCGGACAATTCCATTTGATAAAGCGCTTGAACACTGGCAAGACGCGCCGCACTTCTTATTTCAGACCGGCGCGTCATCACAGCATCATTTCATCATCAGACCGAGCTTGGTCTTCAAGCCGATCATCGCCAAACAAGAATCGGCTGCCCAGCCGCCCTTATTCTTGCCGTCGACACGTGCGCGTGCCAATGCCTGTTCTTTATTTTCCGTGGTCAAGATTCCGTTGCCGATAGCCAAACCGTGCTGCAGCGACAAATCCATAAGGCCCCGGGCGGACTCTTCGCAGACATAATCGTAATGCGATGTTTCTCCGCGGATCACACATCCTAAGGCGACAAAGCCGTCAAAATGAGGTCCGTCCCGCACCTCTTCCATGGCCTGCAACGCAATGCGTATGGCACCTGGAATCTCCAACGCACCCGGCACTTCAAAACGCTCATAAGTGGCGCCAACGGAGTCGATGGCCGACATAGCCCCATCGGCCAATGCCTCTGAGACGTCCGCATAAAAATGCGCCTCAACAATCATAATGTGAGGGGGTGTGATTTCACTCATACGTGTTTCCAGTTGCCGTCGTTAGGAGCCGTCGGATACCTCACCGATAGGCCGCTGACCTACTACCTTTAGCCCATAACCTTCAAGACCTATTATCGTCTTCTTGGCTGAGTTGGACAACAGAACCATTTCTCTGACACCGAGATCCAAGAGAATTTGCGCGCCGACTCCGTATTCGCGCAAAGGCACCTGCCCGCCGGACCCTTGATCATCAGCCGCTTTAAGGCGCTCGGACACGGCGGTTTTTCCCGTATCGCGAATAAGCACCAAAACGCCTTTGCCTTGATCATCAATGGCGCGCAGGGATTGAGAAATGATGTCTGTCCGCTTGCCTTGAAAACCCAGAATGTCTTCCATGATTTTCACCGCATGCATCCGAACCAAGACAGGCTCGTCGGGCGTGATGTCGCCTTTCACCAAAACAACATGTTCCGCATAGTCCGCCATATTGGCAAACACCACCATCCGGAAATCACTGCCGAAACTGGTTGGGAACGGCGCTTCGGCCACACGCTGTATCAAGTGATCGTGACGCATGCGGTAGGCAATCAAATCCGCAATGGTGCCGACCTTTAATCCATGTTGCTGCGAAAACTTGATCAAGTCCGGCATGCGCGCCATAGACCCGTCGTCATTCATAATCTCGCAAATCACGCCTGCCGGATGAAGGCCGGCCAATCGCGAAATATCCACCGCCGCTTCGGTGTGACCGGCCCGAACCAAAACGCCGCCGTCTTTCGCCACCAAAGGAAACACATGACCCGGCGTGGCAATATCTTGCGCGCCTTTTGTCGGATCGATTGCGACACTGATTGTATGCGACCGGTCGTGAGCGGAGATTCCTGTGGACACGCCTTCGCGCGCTTCAATGGACACAGTGAACGCTGTCTGATGACGAGACTGATTGTTGCCCGACATCATCTCCAAATCCAACTCTCTTGCCCGCTCCGATGTCATGGACAGACAAATCAATCCTCTGCCGAACTTGGCCATGAAGTTGACGGCTTCCGGCGTTGCCATTTGCGCCGGGATAATCAAATCGCCTTCATTCTCACGATCTTCCGCATCGACCAAAATATACATTCGGCCGTTCCGGGCTTCTTCGATCACATCCTCAATCGGAGAAATGAAACTTGATATTTCGTCGTCAGTTACTGCAGGATCAGCCATTGCGTTCCACATCCATGAGGCGCGCCACATAACGGGCGAGCATGTCGATTTCCAAATTCACCTTATCACCTTCTGCCAGCTTCCCCAACGTCGTGACCTTTTGGGTGTGGGGGATCAAATTGACCTCAAAATCCGCGTTCTCGACGCGGTTCACCGTCAACGAAACACCGTCGACCGCAATAGATCCCTTGGCAGCAACAAACGGTTTTATGTCTTGTGGTACGCGGAACGTGTAACACTTTGAGTCCGCAATATCCTCAATCCTCAAAACCTCTCCGACGCCGTCCACATGCCCGCTAACAATATGGCCGCCGAACTCATCGGCGGGCCGCATGGCCCGTTCCAAGTTCACGGCCCGTCCCTCGGTCCAACTTTTCAAAGTTGTGCAGTCCAAGGTTTCATCGGAGACTTCAACGGCAAACCAATTTTGGCCGCTGTCCTGGCCTTTTTCCACCACTGTCAGACAAACACCTGAACAGGCAATGGATGCCCCGATATCAACGGCCTGCGTGTCGTAAACCGTATTGATCACAAGCCGCACATCGCCCGGTCTTTCAATGGAGCGCACCTGCCCGATATCCGTAACGATTCCGGTAAACACTAGGGTTTTGCCTCCAAAAAGATCAACCAATCCTCACCGCATTCATGGACGGCCAGTTTTTCAAACGTGGGCACATTGTCTAATACGTCAATGCCGAGGTCATGGATTGATGGGCGCCCATCGCCCCCGATCACCTTGGCTGCCTGAAACCAAACAACCAGATCGACCAGCCCCGCTTTCAGGAGTGAGGCCGCGACTTGACCGCCGCCCTCCACCAAAACATGCGCAATGCCCTTGTGAGACATTTGCTCCAGAACATCGCGCAAATCGATCAATCCTTCAGGGTCGGTTCCGACACGAAGAATCTCTGCGCCCTGGTTTTCAAAAATCTGTGCTTGCTCTGCATCGGCCGATGCCGCGGCGATCCAGAGCGGCACATCACGCGCCGAACGCACCAATTTTGACTCCGGCGACAAGCGCAGCTGACTGTCGACAACGATACGGGTGGGCGACAGTTCCTCAAAGCCTGGCAAGCGGCAGGTCAATTCCGGGTCGTCTGCGATCGCCGTACCGATCCCCACAAGAACGGCATCGTGATCGGCCCGCAGCAAATGCGTGAATTGACGCGATGTCTCGCCGGTAATCCATTTGCTGTCGCCGGTGCGTGTGGCGATCCGTCCGTCAAGACTTGTGGCAAGCTTCAATGTGACAACAGGCCGGCCCAGATCTTTGGCATGTTTGACCTTTGCCTCTAAGCGCTGGGAATGGCCTTCGGCCAGATCTATCAGTTTGGACTCCATCGCCAGTCTCAACTCTTATGAGGGACCACCGCAGCCCAAGCCAACTCAAGGCTCTTGATCGCCTAAATTGCCGAGGAACTGTTCAAAATCTCTGGCTTCGCGGAAGTTCTTATAGACCGAAGCGTAACGTACATAAGCCACGTCGTCCAAGGCCCCGAGACCTTCCATAACCAGTTCTCCGATCATGGTGGACGGAATTTCCGTCTCTCCCATGCTTTCCAGTCGCCGGACGATGCCCGTGACCATGCGCTCCACGCGATCGGGATCGACGGGGCGCTTGCGCAAAGCAATTTGCAAAGACCGCATCAGCTTATCGCGATCAAACGTCGCCTTACGGCCGCTGCTTTTCAGCACGACCAATTCGCGCAATTGAACCCGCTCAAAGGTGGTGAACCTGGCACCACAAGACGGGCAATGGCGGCGACGCCGGATCGCGGCGCCGTCTTCCGCAGGCCGCGAATCTTTAACTTGCGTGTCTTCGCTCCCACAAAAAGGGCATCGCATAACCCGTTACTCCCCAAATTGATAGATTGGGAACCGGTCACAAAGCGTTTTCACTTCGCCGCGCACCTGTTCTTCAACCGCATGATTGTTATCGGGGTTGTTCACCAGCCCATTGAGCACCGCGGCCATCAGCTCACCAACTTTGACAAATTCAGCTTCGCCAAAGCCGCGGGTTGTGGCGGCGGGAGACCCGACCCTAAGCCCCGACGTGACCGCCGGCTTCTCCGGGTCGAACGGAATTTGGTTTTTGTTGCACGTGATATGGGCGCGCTCCAAAGCCGCCTCGGCGACGTTGCCGGTCAGACCTTTGGGCCGCAAGTCGATCAAAGACAGATGCGTATCTGTTCCGCCGGAAACAATATCGGTGCCGTGGTCTGCCAAAGTATTGGCCAGTGCCTTGGAATTCTCAATCACAGCTCGTGAATAGTCTTTGAATTCCGGCTTCAGCGCTTCTGCGAAAGCAACCGCTTTGGCCGCAATCACATGCATCAAAGGGCCGCCTTGAAGGCCCGGAAAGATGGCCGAATTGATTTTCTTGGCCAGCGCTTCGTCATTGGTCAAAATCATGCCGCCGCGCGGTCCCCGCAAGGTCTTGTGGGTTGTTGTGGTCGCCACATGCGCATGGTCCAACGGGTTGGGATGCAATCCGGCCGCAACGAGGCCGGCGAAATGGGCCATATCCACCATGAACACGGCGCCGACACTATCGGCAATCTCTCGAAAGCGTTGAAAGTCAATGACCCGGGGATAAGCGGATCCGCCGGCGATAATCAGTTTCGGCTTATGGGTTTCCGCAAGCTCGGCCACCTCATCAAAATCGATCAAGTGATCATCTTTGCGCACACCATATTGCACGGCGTTGAACCACTTGCCCGATTGCGCCGGTGCGGCGCCATGAGTCAAATGACCGCCGGCGGCCAAACTCATGCCCAAAAACGTATCGCCCGGTTTTAAGGTCGCAAAAAAGACGCCCTGATTGGCGTTGGCGCCGGAATGGGGTTGTACATTGGCAAAGCCCGCATTGAAGAGTTGCTTGGCGCGCTCTTGGGCCAAACTCTCGGCGATATCCACATATTCACAACCGCCGTAATATCTCTTAGCCGGATATCCTTCCGCATATTTGTTGGTCAGCGCTGACCCCATGGCCTGAAGAACAGGTTTTGACACAATATTTTCTGAGGCAATCAGTTCGATCTGATTCTGTTGACGGTCATATTCTTTAGAAATGGCCTCGAACAGATCGGGATCTGCCGCACTCAACTCGGACGTAAACATGGTATTCAAGCTCATCACGCTGCCCCAAATTTCATCAACACACACAGCGGCCGGGTCGACTGACGTGGCACGATCCCCGAGATCCGCCAACAAGGCGGAGGGGAAAAGTGCCATTTATGCAAAACGTCTTCTGACAGAGGCTAGACCCATTCGCCCAAAGTCCGGGCCAAAACTGTTATCATGCCCGGTGAGGCCGGGCTTGTACCATATCTTGTCTGAGGGCGCCAGACGGCTACCACTATTGGCGTGAATTTTTGCCTCGAAGACCCACGTCTAGCCGTCCGGCTTCATCACGTCCGCGGATGGGCGCTCAATAAGATTGATCAAGACACCATTCGGATCGGCGCACGTCATCTCCCGCTGCCCGCTCGCACCGGGGATTTTGAGATCTCGGGGCAAACACACAATGCGATGCCCACCGGACTGCAAACGCTCCACAATTGGATCCAACTCGTCTGCATAAAACACCAGCCAGATATCTTTCAAGCTGGCGCCGTCTTCCCGCCGCTGAACCGGTTCCGGTTTTGGATTGCTAAGCTCAAACAAGCCGATCATACCGATGATCGGTCCGGGTTTTTTGAGGATGCAACAACGTGTTTCAAGACTCGTCGGCATACCCAACAGGGCCGCAACCGTATCGTCTTTCAGTTCGCTTTCAAAATAGACGTCTTCGAAGCCTAAGACATTTGTGTAAAACGATCTTGAGACCTCCAAGTTCTCGACAAATATGGCGGCTCTCACAAGGGCACTGACAGTCATGGGCAAGCCTTTCGAAGGTTAGACAACAAATCCCGGACCATCGTCTTTTTTGGACTTGTTGGACAAGACATATTTCAACTTCGCCACGGCCGTGCGCTCAAGCTGGTCCCGGGTCGCGGAAACCGGACCGACAATACTGACCTCTTCGCCGCTCGCGACATCAATCGCCGAGACTTTGACACTTTGGCCAATCTCAATGAATTCAATAATGACCTCGGGGTCCGTGTTTGACTTTTTGCTCATTCAAGCCGTCCGATTGATTATCGCACGTTGCCAAATCTGCGAAAGGGCATCGACCAGGTCATTCAGCATCTCGACATCATGCAAAGGTGTTGGCGTCAGCCGAAGACGCTCGCTGCCCTTTGCGACTGTCGGATAATTGATGGGCTGGGCATAGAGACCAAATGTGGTCAGCAATTCCAGAGCGATGTCTTTGCAGCGCACCGGATCACCCACGATCAACGGCACGATGTGACTTGGTGACTCGGCGACCGGAAGACCGTGGGTGGCCAGCTCCGTCTTCAGCAACTGACTGCGTTCATGAAGCACATCACGCAGTTCCGGATGGGACCTCACATGTTCGACACTCGCCAAGGCGCCGGCGACCAGAACGGGCGGCAAAGACGTTGTGAAAATAAATCCGGGGGCGGTCGACCGGATGGCATCAACAAGCTTGGCGGTCGCTGCAATATAGCCGCCCATAACGCCGAACGCTTTGGCAAGCGTGCCTTGAATCACATCGACGCGGTTCAGAAGCCCTTCCCGATCGGCAATTCCGCCGCCGTTTGTTCCATAGAGGCCAACGGCATGCACTTCATCCAAATATGTCAGAGCATTAAACTCTTCGGCCAAATCACAGATTTCACGGACCGGCGCAATGTCCCCGTCCATGGAATAAATCGATTCAAAAGCGATGAGCTTTGGTGTGGTCTTCGGCACAGACTCCAGCAATGCGCGCAGATGCTCCACATCGTTATGACGGAAAATCTTTTTCTCGGCCCGCCCTTGGCGGATGCCTTCAATCATTGAGGCATGATTAAGCGCGTCTGAAAAAACAACACAGCCCGGCAGCATGTCACATAAAGACCGAAGGGAGGCTTCGTTGGCCACGTAGCCCGAGGTAAACAGAAGCGCAGATTCTTTGCCGTGAAGCCGCGCCAAATCAGCCTCAAGGCGGTGGTGCAAATGCGATGTGCCGCTGATGTTTCGGGTCCCACCGGCTCCAGCACCGGAGACATCGAGCGTCATGCGCATGGCCTCAAGCACTTTGGGATGCTGGCCCATACCCAAATAATCATTGCTGCACCAAATCAGAATGTCCCGGTCACCGTCGGGACCGTGCCAAACAGCATGGGGAAATGCGCCTTGCCGGCGTTCGATATCCACGAACGACCGGTAGCGTCCCTCCGCCTTTATCCGATTGAGAATGCGCTCAAAAGCCTGCTCATACATACATCAAATATAAGCCAATTGCCCGGAGGGCGCCTAACGGAAATAGCTATATATCGCCCGAGGCCAGCTATTGTGAGGCTGAACTAGGGCCATAATCCGCGTTTCTCCAGAACAGATTTGAGCAGGCTGGGCCGGCCGGACATCAGTCCGTGAACGCCCAAATCAATCAGATCCGCCATCTCGTCCATGTCATCAATGGTCCAAACATGAATCTTAAGGCCCAAGTGCTCCGCGATCTCCACAAGCCGGCGGTCGACAACGGTGACCCCATGGCGCCGAACCGGTACCTGGGCGCAAAGTGCCCGAAACCTGCCGGCAGGCAACCCTAAACCTGCTGCTTTCAGCCGCACAACGTCAGCGGGTGACATGGACGTGCAGACCCGGTCCCCGAAGGCCGCCCGAACGCTCTTCAAGCGTTTTCCGGAAAAGGATCCAATGCAAACACGTTCCAATGCGTCGAACTTTTTGAGGCAATCGATCAACGGGGCGACAGCCCTATCGCTTTTGGGGTCGATGTTGATTTTGATATGGGGCCATGTCCCCAGCAAATCCTCTAACTTCGGGATCGGCTCCCGGCCACTTACCTTGGCTTGCCGCACATAGGCATAGTCCAAATCGGATATACGCCCCTTCAGATCGGTCACCCGGTCCAAAACATCGTCGTGAAAGGCCAACAACACGCCGTCGCGCGTCAAGTGCACATCCGTTTCCAAATACTGAAAGCCGAGATCCACTGCCGCCTGAAACGCCGGCATGGTGTTCTCGGGTGCTTCGGACCCACCTCCGCGATGGGCAAAGGGGATCAAACCATCATGATCAAGAAAAGGATGACGTGCGGTCATAGTCGATAGGACCCAAGAATCAAAAACGCCCCGCCATCTTATCGAAGGCCGGAGCGTTTCCTAACTCAATCTTGTGTTTGGGGTCGACTAGAGCCGGTAGCGAATTTGATCGGACCAAAAGCGCTCCAGTCTCTCTAAGCTCGTGTTGAGCGCGTCAAAATCTTCTTTGCTGATCCCGCCGATTTGTTCAATCGAGCTCAAGTGACGCTTGAACAATTCATCAACTTGATTGCAAATGTCTTGTCCCAGTTCCGTCAAGCTTACGCGAACAGACCGGCGGTCAAGGTCAGATCTCTTGTGATGAATGTATCCGGCTTCAACCAGCTTTTTCAGATTGTACGAAACATTCGAACCCAGATAGTGACCGCGACTGCGCAGCTCCCCAGCCGTCAACTCGGAGTCACCGATATTGAAAAGCAACAATGCTTGAACACTGTTGATATCCGCCTGACCGTGACGTTCAAATTCATCCTTGATCACATCCAGCAACTGCCGATGCAGACGCTCTACCAAAGTCAGTGACTTGATATAGGCATCATGCAGTTCTGTTTTATTTTCTTCCGGTTGTGAAGTGACTTCAGCAGCGTTCGCCATAGACATTGAAACTACCCACCAATTACCCAAAAAACTGGGGCTACTCAAAACATTGTTATTCGAATTTTATACACGCTGAATGGCTAAAGAGTTCTTAATCGCATTCACTCAAAACCATAGGTTTATAGGGGATTAATCGTGTTTCAGGTTGAGACACTTGATACCTTGGTTTGACGCAAAGGAGTGTGATAGAAGCGCCCCATCATGGCAAAACAGACTCCACCACAGGCCGCATATCCGGCAACACGTCTCAGACGGTTGCGCCAAAAAGATTGGTCACGCCGCCTGACACAAGAAACACTATTGAGCGTCAATGATTTGATTTGGCCGCTTTTCGTGATTGACGGCAATGGAGACAACCAACCGATCCAGTCTATGCCGGGCGTCGAACGCCGAACGATAAAAACTGTGCTTCAGGCATGCGAAGATGCAAGCAATATCGGCATTCCCTTGATCAGTTTGTTTCCCTATACAGATAATACGCTTCGATCAGATGACGGCATCGAAGCGACCAACACGGAAAACCTCATCTGCCGGACTGTGCGCGCCATTAAATCGGAATTTCCGGATCTTGGTGTGATGTGCGATGTGGCACTGGACCCTTACACAAGTCATGGTCACGACGGCTTGTTAGACTCCTCCGGTCGTGTGATGAACGACGCAACCGTTGATGTTCTTGTTGCTCAGAGTCTATCCCTTGCCGAAGCGGGATGTGATATCATTGCGCCGTCGGACATGATGGACGGGCGCGTCGGCGCCATTCGCCAGGGCCTGGAGGACAAACACTTTCACGACACGTTGATCATGTCCTATGCGGTCAAATATGCATCATCGCTTTATGGCCCCTTCAGAGAGGCCGTTGGGTCCGGCGCACGGCTAGTGGGCGACAAAAAAACTTACCAGATGAATCCGGCGAATACAGACGAGTCCATTCGCGAAGCGACGCTTGATGTCGCAGAAGGCGCTGACATGTTGCTGATCAAGCCGGGCCTGCCTTATCTCGATATTGTCTCGAGGATCAAACAAGCCTGCAGCGTTCCGACATTCAGCTATCAAGTGTCGGGTGAATACGCGATGATCAAAGCAGCCGCACAAAATCAGTGGATTGAAGAAGACAGCGTTATTCTCGAGTCCTTGATCAGCTTTAAACGCGCGGGATGCGATGGTGTTCTCACCTATTTTGCACCTAATGCCGCAAAACTGCTCAAGCGCCATTAAGGCTTGCGCAAGCGCTGGATCAGGCTCGACGTGTCCCAGCGATTCCCACCCATGGCCTGTATCTCGGCGTAAAAGCCGTCAACAATTTGCGTGATCGGTAGTGAGGCGCCGTTGTGGGACGCTTCGTCCAAAACGATGCCCAAATCTTTTCGCATCCAATCGACTGCAAATCCGAAATCGAACTCCCCCTTCAACATTGTTGAGGAACGATTGTCCATTTGCCAAGACTGGGCCGCGCCTTTGCAGATCACATCCACCACTTTTTGGCCGTCGAGGCCCGCTTGCTCTGCAAAATGCAAACCCTCAGACAAGCCTTGCACCAAACCGGCAATGCAAATCTGGTTGACCATTTTGGTCATCTGACCGGAGCCGCACGGCCCCATCAACTTGATGGATTTGCCGTAAGCCTCCATGACCGGCGCGGCCACCTCAAACGCGCCTTCTGTTCCCCCCACCATGATTGTCAAAGCGCCATTCTCCGCCCCGGCTTGTCCGCCGGAAACCGGTGCATCCAAGAATAGGACCTCTTTTAGCGCGGCAGCTTCAGCAAGTTCCCGCGCGAGACTGGCTGAGGTCGTTGTGTGATCGATCAAATAGGAACCCGGTGGCATGGATTGCAAAACACCCTCGGAGCCTTCAACAACTCCGCGCACGTCGTTGTCGTTACCGACACACACAAAAACGAACTGTGCTCCCTCAGCGGCTTGCTTTGGTGTGGGCGCTGTGCGACCGCCAAACTCTTGCGCCCACCGGGCGGCTTTTGCGGTGGTCCGGTTGAAAACGCAGACCTCTTGTCCGGATCGCGCCAAATGCCCGGCCATGGGAAACCCCATGACGCCTAAACCGATAAAGCTCACCTTTGCGCCCATGTAACAAACCTTTCTCTTGAACTGAGAGATTGAATCCATCAGCTTGATGATCCAAAGACATATGAGAAACACAAGCCAAATGAAAGTTTTGATAGGGTCCCTCCTCGCGCTATGTGCAGGGATCCTGCTCCCGATCGGTGAGCGCACGCTTGCCGTCCTCACCTCAGAGGCACAAATCGACGGCTCCCTTCAGGTAAAGGGGCTTGGTGATCAGGTCGAGATCATCCGCGACCCACATGGTGTTCCACATATTTATGGGTCAAACGATCAAGATGTGTTTTTCGGCTTAGGGTTCGCTCACGCGCAAGATCGTCTTTGGCAGATGGAATTTTCAAGGCGCCTTGCCACAGGTCGGCTCTCCGAAATCTTAGGATCGAGCACGATCGCTTTCGACACATTCTTTCGGTCACTCAGCTTTGGAGAGGCGGCTCAAAGATCATTTGAAAAACTGTCACCCGAAACCAAAACCCTATTGCGCGCTTATACGGCCGGTGTGAATGCCGCGATTGACCACCCGAACGCGAATTTGCCGCCAGAGTTTACATTGCTTTTTCATACGCCGGAGCCTTGGACGGTTTACGACTCCCTACTCATTCCAAAGCTGATGTCACTCACACTCTCGACCAATATGTTTCACGAAGTCCGGCGCGCGCAGCTTTTGCAACAACTTGGGCCGGAAAAGTTAGACGTCTTCTTGCCTGACGCTCCCGTTAAAACCGTTGATCTGCCGACAGAGCTTTTGGCGCTTTATCAAGATCTCACGGTCGACGATGCGACGACGGCCCTTTTCGACAACTGGCTGCAAGGTGCGTCCAACAATTGGGTTGTTGACGGACGTCATACACAAAGTGGCATGCCGTTGCTGGCCAATGATCCGCATCTTGAGCTTAGCACACCGTCCATTTGGTATTTGGCCCATATGTCGCTTGAGAGCGGAGATGTCATCGGTGCCACCATCGCCGGATTGCCCTCCGTCATCCTGGGACGAAACAATCACATAGCCTGGGGGTTCACCAATACAGGCGCCGATGTCCAAGATCTGTATATCGAGAAAATCAATCCGAACAATCACGAAGAATACCTTACGCCAAACGGATACCGGCGCTTTGAAAGCCGCGATGAGATCATCCGTGTTCGCTTCGGGTCTGACGTGCCGATCACTCTCCGCAAAACACGGCACGGAGTTGTTATGCCGGCAGATTGGCTGCAATCGAATGAATTGTTCGGCGATGATCATGCCTTAAGTCTCTCCTGGACCGCCCTTTGCGATGACGACACAACGGCTGATGCGTCGATTGCGGTCATGCAGGCAAAGAACTGGGATCAGTTCGTCCGCGCCACCGAATCCATGGCGCACCCGATGCAAAACATCGTCTATGGCGACATCAAAGGGAATATCGGTTTTATCGCGCCGGCGCGGGTGCCCATCCGCAAAGCTGAAAATAAACTCTATGGCATGTTTCCGGCGCCCGGATGGGACGCGACATATGACTGGGACGGGTTTATCCCATTTGACGAATTGCCAAAAACGCTCAATCCCCCATCAGGAAAAATATTCACCGCGAACAACAATATCGCGCCAAAGGATTACCCATATTGGATTACCCATCTCTGGGAACATGAACACAGATTCAATCGGATCGCAGATCTCCTGCAAGAAACGCCGAAACATGACGCTGACTCCTTCATCGCCATGCAACGCGATACGTTGTCGCCGGACGCATTGACGCTGAAACCCCATCTGCTGTCCGTCGCCCCCAGCAGCGATCTTGAAGTTCGGGCACTCGAGATCATCGAGCGCTGGGACGGGCGTATGGATAAAGAGAAAGCGGCGCCTTTGATTTACACTGCGTGGCTTCGGGAATTGGCCAAGCAAATCTATGCGGATGAATTGGGGGATCAATTCACGCGGCATTGGGCTCTCAAGATCGACTTTGTCGCCGACGCGATGACAGGGAAAGCGGAGGTTACGAAATGGTGCGATCATCTTTTGACCGACCCGATGGAAGATTGTGCAAGCTTGGCACAAACGGCTTTGCAGCAATCAATTGCTGACCTCACACAGCACTATGGAGACGATCTCGAAACATGGGCCTGGGGTGAGGCACACCTCGCCGTCCACGCACATCGTCCTTTTGAACAATTCCCGATCCTGCGTTCCTATTTCAGCCACCGCATACCGTCCGACGGCGGGTTTTATACACTCAATCGCGGGGGCCATATTCTCGCCGGCGAAGAGCCTTTCGCCAACATTCACGCGTCGGGATTTCGCGCCGTGTATGATCTTGCGGATTTGGACAAGTCCGTGTTCATGCAATCCACCGGACAATCGGGCAATCCGATCTCGCCCTTTTTCGGCACATTTCTGAAAAAATGGGCGGAGACGGACTTCATCCCCATGACGACCAATCGAACGCAAATTCGAGAGAGGGCCGCCGGCCGCTTGGTTCTGATCCCCGACTGAGCGGCAAAAACGGCGAATTACCGGGCAAAAAGGGCACTTTAAACGGCTTTTTAACCGAGCCGTTGCGATAGTGGCGGTTGATTGAAACCGTTTGGGGGCAACCCCCGCAGAGGCCCATGTCCGACGAACGTCCGATAATTATCAAAAAGGTCAAAAAAGTTTCAGGCGGCGGCCATCATGGCGGCGCTTGGAAAGTGGCCTATGCCGACTTCGTGACCGCGATGATGGCGTTCTTTCTCCTCATGTGGCTGGTCAACGCCACATCCCCGGAACAAAAACAGGGCATCGCCGATTACTTCTCGCCGGCCGCTGTGAGCCTGAGCAGCAGCGGCGCATCCGGCGTATTGGGCGGCAACTCCTTTGACTCAGAAGGCGCAAGAGACAGCGGCCTTTCAAGTGTGTCCCTCAACAACAACACACCGGCACCCCGATCCCGCATCAATGGCGATACGGATGGCGACGCCAGAGGCACGGCAACCAATGAAGACGGCAAGGCCCCTCCGGGCCGGGATGCATCGGAAGACGCCATGAAAAAAGCGATGGCCGTCCGCGAAGCTGCCGAATTTGAAAGCGTGGCACAATCCTTACGCCAAGCCATGAGCGACATGCCGGAGCTGACCGAATTGTCGAAGAACTTAATCATCGACCAAACACCAGAAGGCATGCGCATTCAAATCGTCGACCAAGAGGGCCGATCCATGTTCCCTCCGGGAGAAGCCGAACCTTTCGATCGCACACGGTTGTTGCTGCAGCAAGTTGCGAAGGTGCTCCAGAGATTGCCGAACCGCGTGACCATCAGCGGCCATACAGATGCGTCACAGTTTGAGCGTGAGAATGGCTATTCAAATTGGGAACTGTCAGCGGACCGGGCCAACGCCACCCGCCGTGTGTTTCAAGACTCAGGGCTGGACTTAGACCGGATCTACCAGGTTTCCGGCAAGGCGGGCTCCGAACCTCTTTTTCCGGACGATCCCTATATGTCAGCCAATCGCCGCATCAGCGTGGTGCTGTTACGCGAAGCGCCTGTACTGCCGCCGGATCATAGCCTCTGAGCCCTTAGCAACCCCAAATCGCGGACATCTTTGGGCTTTCCGGTCAAGTCAACGGAAATGGCCACCTTAGTATTCGCGATGAGTGTTATAGCTTTTCTGATTTCTGCTTTTCTTTCAGTCAGTTATATTACGGCGCTCATTCAGAGTATGATTCTGCGTGGTGCGATTGAACAGTGATGCACAACGGAGCCGGGAATGAGCTTTAGTTTGGTGCGGACTCTCAACCTGATCTGAAATCAAGGCCAAGGGCATGATTGGCGAAATCGCGACGACCTGGCAGATGTGGGCAACGATGGCAATCATCGTCGGCGCGATCGTGCTCTATTGCTACGAGGTCTTTCCGATCGAAGTCACATCCATTGGATTGTTGGCTTTGCTGTTGCTCTTCTTTCAGGTCTTCCCCGTCTTGGATGCCAATGGTCAGAATCTGCTCAGCCCGAGCGAGCTTCTAAAAGGGTTCGGCAATCGGGCGCTCATCGCCATCATTGCATTGTTGGTGGTCGGGCAAGGCCTATTCCAAACCGGCGCCTTTGAAAGACCGACCCGCTGGCTTTTGGATCATAGTGGCGACCGACCGGTGCTCATGCTTTTGGCAGTGTTCGCCATCGTCATGGTGATCAGTGCATTTTTGAACAATACGCCGGTCGTCGTAATGTTTATACCGATTATCGCCGGCCTTGCCGCCCGAAGCGGCCTGCCGCCATCGACTGTGATGATGCCGCTCAGTTTCTTGTGTGTGCTCGCGGGCATGACAACACTGATCGGCTCGTCAACAAATCTCCTGGTCGCGGATTCCTTTGCCAATCTTGGAAAGGCGCCTATCGGGTTCTTCGACTTTACGATACCCGGGCTGTTTCTGGCGGCAATCGGAACACTCTATCTCCTGATCGTGGGCCCGTTCGTTTTGCCGAAACGTCAAGCAGACCTTGCGCCGGCCAGCAGTGACGGAAAGCAGTTTATTGCGCAGATTGAACTCAGTCCCGGTCATCCCATGATCGGGTCGAGAGCCGTGGCGGGCTTGTTTCCTGACTTGCCCAACATGACCGTTCGACTGGTGCTGCGAAACAACGAAACGCTTCTCCCACCTTTCGACGATATCATGCTGAAAACCGGCGATACGATCACGGTCGCCGCCACCCGCAGGACGCTGACGGACTTCTTGTCCGAACATGCCGATTATTGGGGCGGGCTGGTCGGCAATGACTATTACGACGATGAGTCCCGGGACAGCCGGGATCCAAGCAACACATTGACGCTTATTGAAGCGGTCGTCGCGCCAGGCTCTCGGATGGTGGGTCGCACGCTGACGCAAGTCGGATTTCAGTACCAAACCAATTGCACCATTATGGGGGTCCAGCGCCGCAGCCGCATGATTCGGTCCCGTATGAGCGAAATCCGTCTCCAATCGGGAGACGTTCTGCTGATCTTTGGACGCCAATCCGACATAACGGCGCTTCGGTCCAATCGCGACGTATTGCTTTTGGAATGGTCGAGCACGGAATTGCCCACCATGGAATTTGCCAACCGGGCAAGACTCATCTTCGGTGGTGTTGTGTTAAGCGCGGCGACGTCGCTCTTGCCCATTGATGTGGCCGCAGTTGTGGGGGCCGCTTTGATGATCCTCTCAGGCTGCTTGAATATTCGCCAGGCCATGCGTGCCGTTGATCAACGCATCCTTTTGCTTGTCGCGGCCACTCTGGCCTTGGGCTTGGCCCTAGAACAGACCGGGGGCGCCCAATTCTTGGCCATGGGGCTGGTGACGGGATTGGAAGGGTTCAGCACCCCCGTCATCCTATCGGCCTTTTTCCTATTCGTCGCCGCCATGACAAATGTGCTCAGCAACAACGCCACAGCGGTACTTATGACCCCTATAGCACTGAGCGCCGCGACTCAACTTGGGGTTGATCCATTGATTTTCATCTATACTGTGATTTTTGCTGCCAATTGTTCGTTTGCAACGCCGATTGCCTACCAAACAAACCTGTTGGTCATGGGCCCCGGCCATTATGTCTTTTATGACTATGTACGACTGGGCGTCCCTTTGCTTATAATTGTATGGATTGCGTATACCTTTTTTGCACCATGGTATTTTGCGATTTCTTGGTAATTGTTACGCATAATGGGTTGATTGCTAAAACTCTGCAACCAATCCAAAACGAGGGACATCACACGTGACCGAACAGCTGGGCACTAAGTTTCCGCAATTCTATCTCACTGTTCCTGCACCCTGCCCCTATTTAGATGGCCAATTGGAAAGAAAGGTCTTCACCCAGCTCCAGGGCAATCTGGCTGTGCCGCTGAATGACGCCCTCACCCATGCCGGTTTTCGCCGAAGCCAAAACATCGCATACAAACCGGCCTGCGAAGACTGCAATGCATGTGTGTCCGTGCGCGTGGTGAGTGACGCTTTTGATTGGACGCCATCATTCAAACGGGTCATGAAACGCAATGCCGACATCACCTCCGCATTGGTTCCGACCGTCGCAACGGACGAACAATTCAGTGTTTTGAGATCTTACTTGGATGCCCGCCATTCCGGTGGCGGCATGTCGGATATGACCGTCTTAGATTATGCCTCCATGGTCGAAGACACCACGTTGAAAACATATGTCATTGAATATCGTGCGGGCAGTCTCGAAGACCCTTACGCCAATCACCCGGACGGCGCATTGGTGGCGGTTGCCCTTACGGATGAATTGGGCGACGGCCTTTCCATGGTCTACAGCTTTTTTGACCCCTCTGTCGAACAACGTAGTTTGGGCACCTATATGGTGCTGGATCATATTGAGAAATCACTCGAACAAGATCTCTCATATGTCTATCTCGGCTATTGGGTCGCCGCCTCCGCAAAGATGGGATACAAAGCCCGTTTTCGCCCTCTCGAAGGGTTGAAAGGCGACGGCTGGGAGCGGATTGACCCGTCCCACGACGGTGATTAACGACTTTCCGTAGCCTAAAATCCCCTTATGGTCTAAACCCTTGCCACGTCAGGCACGATTTGGGACAGTCGCGCGCGGAATAGGCGCGGACACGGGGAGCACCATGGATAGACGCAAGTTTGTAAAGACGGCAGCCGTCGGCGGCAGTGTTGCGGCGTTGGCCGCCTGCGAACCAGGTGGAAACACAGCTAACTCCTCCTCCGGATCATCCGCCGCAAAATCGCGTTCTCTGAAAATGGTGACCACCTGGCCGAAAAATCTTCCCGGTCTCGGCATGGCGGCAGAACGGATCGCGCAACATATCGGGGAAGCCACCGACGGGCGTATCGATATCAAGGTCTTCGCGGCAGGCGAATTGGTCGGCGCGCTCGATTCCTTCGACGCCGTCTCGACCGGCGCGGCGGATATGTATCACGGTGCTGAATATTATTGGCAAGGCAAAAGCCCCGCCTTCAACTTCTTCACCGCCGTGCCTTTCGGCCTCACCGCCAATGAACATATGGCTTGGATTTATTATGGCGGCGGACAGGACCTTTGGGACGAACTGTCTGCAAAGTTTAAGATCAAAGCGCTTATGGCCGGCAATACCGGCGTACAGATGGGCGGTTGGTTCCGGAATGAAATCAATTCCATCGACGACCTGAAGGGTCTCAGAATCCGTATGCCCGGCCTCGGCGGCGAAGTTTTGCGGCGGATCGGGGCGGCCTCCGTCACTTTGCCCGGCGGGGAGATCTTTACCTCGCTGCAATCGGGGAACATTGATGCTACCGAATGGGTCGGCCCCTGGAACGACTTGGCCATGGGCTTTTATCAGGTGACGAAATACTATTATTGGCCCGGATTTCACGAGCCCGGATCCGCTTTGGCTCTGGGCCTCAATCTGGACTTATGGAACGATTTCACCCCATCAGAGCAGCGCATCTTCCAAGATGCCTGCGCAGCCGAAAACAGCCGCAGCCTGGCTGAATTCAATCGCTATAACACCGAGTCCCTTCAGACCCTTATTGACGATCATGATGTGCAATTGCGCAAACTGGATTCCAAGATTCTCGCCGAGATCGGCCGCGTGTCCTTAGAGGTACTGCAAGAAACCGGCGAGGCTGACGAGTTCTCCAGACGCGTTTACGAAAGCTTCCTCGACGCACGAGATAAAGGCAGCGCCTGGTCCGAGATCGCAGAAGAAGGCTTCTGGGCCGCCAGACGTCTTCCGATCGATAACTGATCACGTCGTCAAGCGCCGATCAAGGAACGGGATGAACACACCATTGATCATCAACTTGGCCACCGGCGTTTTATTTTTGTGCCTTGCTTTGCCGCTCGTCTATTTGGCGATGACACGGAGCGCAGGCAGCACGCAACACGCACTGGCGCCACTGCTCAACCGGATGTCCGACGTCATTGACCGCGTGAATGCGTTTGTCGGCACAGTCGCCTCTTGGCTCACACTATTGATGGTTTTGGTTCAGACCGTGGTCGTGATTCAGCGCTACGTCTTTGGGGTCAATTACATCTGGATGCAGGAATCCATCACCTATATGCACGGCATCCTGTTTATGGTGGCCGCGGGCTACACGCTTTTGCACAATGGCCACGTCCGCGTTGACATTTTTTATCGGGACGCATCGCCCAAACGCAAAGCCTTGACCGACCTCGTGGGCACTTATCTTTTTCTGATTCCTGTGCTGTGCGTTGTCTGGGTGGCAGCCTTTCCCTATGTGGAACTGTCTTGGACCATGCGGGAAGGCTCTACGGAGACCAGCGGCATTCAGGCCGTTTATCTATTGAAGGCGGTCATTCTGGCCTTCGTCGCTCTCTTAATGTTGCAAGCCTACTCCCTTGCCATCCGCTCGGCTCTCACACTTGCGGACCGCAATGGTGACACGTCTTCAACCGCTGAAGCGGCACCGAAAGTTTAGGGCGGCGCGTCATGGGGATCGGCATTGACCTTCTAATGTTTGCAACGGCCTGTCTGTTTCTTTTGGCAGGTTACCCAGTGGCCTTCACTCTGGCAGGTGTCGGATTGCTGTTCGCCTTTATTGGCGTGGTCTTTGGCTTTTTTGACTTTTCATTTGTCAGTCTTTTGCCGCAACGCATCTTCGGCACCATGACGAATACCGTTCTCATAGCCGTGCCTCTCTTTGTTTTTATGGGGGTCATGCTTGAACGATCGAAGCTTGCCGAAGAATTGCTCACATCCATGGGCAAGCTCTTCGGCACCGTGCGCGGCGGTTTAGGGCTGTCCGTGACTTTGGTAGGCGCATTACTGGCAGCTTCCACCGGCATCGTGGGCGCCACGGTCGTAACAATGGGCCTGCTTTCACTGCCCACCATGTTGAAACGCGGCTACGACGTAAAGCTTGCCACCGGCTCAATCGCGGCGGCGGGTACACTTGGTCAAATCATACCGCCCTCTATCGTTCTCGTTCTTTTGGGCGATGTGATCTCTAATGCCTATCAAAGCGCCCAATTGGCGCAAGGGAACTTTGCGCCGGAGGCGGTCTCGGTTGGAGACCTTTTTGCCGGCGCGCTATTGCCGGGCCTCATGCTGGTCGGCCTTTATATGACCTACCAAGTCTACAAGGCCGTGTCGCAACCGGACTCCTCCCCGGTGATTCCGGCGGAAGAATTGGGTGAGACCAAAGATCTTTTTCGTGAGATCGGCGCCGCGCTGCTTCCGCCACTCACATTGATCATCGCAGTTTTGGGCTCCATTTTGTCCGGCATCGCCACACCCACGGAAGCGGCCGCCATCGGGGCACTTGGCGCCCTGCTCCTGGCCGGGCATCGGATCGGCAGAGGAGAAAACAAATCCGGCAAGACAATCTTGTTTGCGGCCTTATCACTGGCAGGCATGTTGTTGCTCAGCATCACGGTTGATCTGCGATTGACTCGAGACGAAATTTCGCCGTTTGAGCAAAATGCGATTTATCTGGCTTTCGCTCTCGGTGCCGTTGCAGCACTCGGTGTCCTGGTTTCCATTGCCCGCACCATGCGGTCCGGCGTCCTCCAAGAGGTGATGAAGAGCACCACCCAAATCAGCTCTATGGTCTTTGTGATTTTGATCGGCGCGGCTTTGTTCAGCTTGGTCTTCCGCGGCCTCGGTGGCGATGAAAGCGTGAGCGATCTTCTCAATCAAATGCCGGGCGGTGTATTCGGCGCCATGCTTGTGGTCATGGCAGCCATGTTCTTGTTGGGGTTTTTCCTCGACTTTATCGAAATCACCTTTGTCGTGGTTCCGATTGTGGCACCGATTCTGTTAATGATGGGCGTCGATCCCATTTGGCTCGGCGTCATGATGGCGATCAACTTGCAAACCTCCTTCCTGACCCCACCCTTCGGATTTGCCTTGTTCTATCTTCGCGGCGTGGCACCGGATACGGTGCGTACCTCTGAGATTTATCGCGGCGCCATTCCCTTCGTCATCATTCAGATCTTTGCTTTGGCGATTATCGCCGCCTTCCCTGAGATCGCAACCTGGTTGCCCAGCTTGATTTACTGACCACTGGGATTGATGAAGCGTTTGCTAATTGACGTCTTTCAGATCTAAAGCGGGCATTCTAGACATTAGCTTTTGGAGTCTGTTGACCAAATAGCCACGCGGCTACAATGAATAGTCATAAACATCCACATGAAGACCCAGGCTCTGGCGATAAGGATTGGCCAGCAAAAGCTTTGAAGCCGTTGGGCTAAACCTTGCTAGACTTGCAGGTTTATCAAATACAATCGAATTTTTGACGTGGCCGTTATTGACCGTTTCGGCCCATGCTCCAGCATCGGGCCACAATCTTGGGCAACTTTCTTCTTCTGAAATTGATAGTAGCAACTGGGAATGACGATCAAATTCCAGATACTCTATTGAGTTTTGGTGCATATGATTGTTCATGCTTGAATTGTGACCAATGAGATTCACCCACTTTTCAGCCTTCACGTCGAGTATCTTCAGCCGCCCTGAACTATCGCCATCCGCTATGAAACGGGCATCAGGCGAGATACTGAAGCAATGATCAAACGCTGATGGAAAAGAATTTTCCGATACACGGCTTTGATCACTCTTATGCTTCAAAACTGTATTGTAGTTTTCCGTCTCAAAAATATAGGGAAGCGACACTGCTGACTGACGCCGGTCCCGCCAAGCCGGTCCAATAAATGGCGCGAAAAGGTTGGGAGCTTGCTCTTTTACGGCCTGTCCCGTCTCCGTATCCCATACCTCAATGATGGCACTTTCGGTGAAGGTTATAACCCGCTGACCATCATTTGAAAAATAGGCATCCCTAATGGGACCCTTGAGATTAATAGAGGGGATAGCTTTTTTCGTAATAAGCAAAATTTCTCTCCTCAACCGGGCCATTGATCCCCGGAAGCACTATCTATGTACGCATTTGGTTATCGGAGAATATTTCGGATAACCCTTAGCTGAATTTTGATGTGGGATTTGCCGGGACCATGTCCACTTCATTTAACATCCAAAAGCTAGCCCTCGGCAATAATTGTCTGCAAATGACCCAAAGCCGACAGTCTATTCAGTCGAAACAACGACAATATTTTGCTTTTTGCTGTAGAGCCAAAGACCAAATGTCGTAAAAGCGCCAATGATGAATGCATGAAGAAGGATAAAGACAGGCGTGATCAAAACGGCTGGCAGCACAAGTCTCATAAAAAAGGAAGATCGACTTACTGTTTCACCATTAATCTGAAATTCCTCATGACTAAATCCGAATGCCAGCGAGAGTAAAATGAGTAATAAAATGTACAAAACGCTTCCAGCTAGAGCCCACCCTGTACAAACCAGTTTGTAAAAACTCATCAAACTTAGTCGATTGTTTATCGTTTCAAGCTTCATGCAATGTTCTCAAGTTGCTAGAGAGATAAAATGTCTTCTTATGGCTAATCACTGAAGTCTAGCCGAGATAGCCGGACGGTCCAAGTTTTGAAACTTCAGACATTTTGCCCATTTGGGTGAAAAGCCGGCTCCCGAAACCAAAACAGAACTTCGTTAACCTACGTCACCCGTTTCAGGGCGTGCAGCAATTCAAACATTGCATGTAACACAGGCGAAACAAGGCACCGGCAAAAGACCCGTCAATCATGAAAATGACTGAAGATGAGGAACGACATGCCAAAACTGCGCGCACACAACGAAGGCCCTTCCCATACGTGGTCTTCCGCTGGAGCTGCCTACGACGAAGTGAGCCGCGGCATCATGGATGCCATTGAACACAGCATCAATCGTCTCAATCCGAAAAGGGGCGAAAAGATTCTGGACCTTGCTACCGGCACCGGATGGGGCGCCAGGCGGATGGCCGATCGCGGCTTTGACGTGACCGCAAGTGACTTTGCGCCCGATGTTCTTGCGGCAGGACAGCGACTGGCGGACGCGCGCAATCTATCCATTACGTTTGAACACGGTGATGCAGAAGATCTGAAATATAAAGATGCCTCCTTCGATGCCGTCCTCTCGACGTTTGGCGTCATGTTCGTACAAAAACCGGAAGATGCCGCAAAAGAGCTTGCGCGTATCTGCAAACCGGGCGGCCGTATGATTTTGGCGACCTGGACACCGGACGGCAATGTCTTTGAGATGTTTAAAATCATGAAAAAGTATGTGCCGGCGACGGATACGCCGCCGCCCTCACCCTTCGAATGGGGCAATCCGGACCGGATTCGCAGTCTCTTTGCGGACAACTTCGATCTCACATTCGAAAGCGCAACATCTTACTATCGCGAACCGGACAGCGTGTCAGCTTGGCATAACTTCTCGTCGGGCTATGGGCCGCTGCATATGTTATGCGGTAAACTCGACCAAAAAGATCGCGACAACCTAAAATCTGACTGGCTAGCCTTTCACGAGACGTTCAAGACAACTCTGGGGATCACCGTACCCAGAGATTATTGGGTTATCCAGGGCGTAAGGAAATAGTTCACTTGCTCACAGAGATCTGCTTTGGATCATGCGGGCTGTGTGAATCGAAACGGTCAATGCGACCAGTCCCAACAGGCTCACAGCCCACAACGTGTAAGTGCTCGTTTGACTGAAATCCCAAGGGCCGCGAATACGCAAGATCGCGTCCCACACCACGAGAGCGCCGATATGGGCCAAAATACACGGGATCAAAGACCCGCTCAGGTGACGCAGCGCACCCCAAGCAAATACGATCGCGGCGAGAAAAAGCGCGCGCTCCTCAAGTCCATCCCAACGGTGTGATATTGTGTTGACCAAAGTGACGATCAAAATTGCAGGCCATACACCGAATAAAGGGGTCATACGACCTTGCATGAGACCGCGATAGGCAACCTCGGACGCAATGGAAATGGAAATCGCAAATCCGATCCAATAGACAATCGCAAAAACAGGTCCCACCCCATCGGGCGCAGCTTCCACAGATCGTGTTGCACCGTGGAAGGCCGCCTCCAGAATCAGCACGCAATGCCCGGCGACCATAGAGGCAACCGCAAATATCGCAATCTTGCCCCAAGGTGCCGCCTTCGGCAGAACAAGGCCGATCGGCCACCGCCGGTCAATCCAAAACACCAAAACCAACAAAACACCTAAGACCGGAAGCGGAAACCAAGGAATATTCGGCGAAACTTGAGCATTCCATTGCGCAAGAGCCAAAGTGTATGAGATGGCACCGACGAAAAAGACGGATCCACCTGCAATCGACGCCACGCTGACCTTCAGCTTTTCCGGTACCACGGTCTTTTCCCCCGCCTAAGTCTAGAAGTTGCGAAAACATCCACTTTAATCGACGCAGCGGCTCTCGTTCGGAAGACAGAGTCACACACGCCTGTACAAACTTCCACTTTTTCGCCCCAATGGGGTCAAGGAAATCCCAACGCCGTGAGCTCCCGCGCATACACTTCCGACACTCTTTCCCCCACAAATCTCGAAAACCCAAAAGACAAATGATGGGAATCGTAGGAAAAAGGCTCACCATTAGCAAAAATGAGGCAGGACGATAGTGTCGTCCCGGTACAGAGCAGCTTCGTTTTGTCTATGTACAGGTAATCCCTGACCGTCGGCTGATAAAAAATATAATCCTGCTCATTGAAAGGATTGTTGATTACAAAATTCGGATCTTTGCAGGCGCCAAACGTATCGACACGGTTGTAAAGCTCCGGACAATCTTTTGACGTTCTTATGTAGCTCCCCATTATAACCAATGACAATTGCGGGTTTAATGTCATCAATCTGTCGATTACCTTCCAGACCTTTTCCTTATTGGGGTTGAATGGCATATTAAAACTCGCAACGATCACATCCAACGAGCTTACAAATTCGCGATCGATCAAGGCTGACATTCGATCATAGCATTCCATGCCCTCGCGATCTTTCAATGTCCCGTCCAAAATTGTCGTCAGGTCGCACCGGTTTGTGTTGCCGAACGAAATGAGATTCACATCCGATCGATCTCCATACACAGTGTCGAAAATGTTGTAGCCGTCAACTTCGTGGGAGTTTCCAATAACAAGAACTTGAAGGGCTGACCCAAAGTTGCAGGATGCATCATCAGGCTCAGATGTGATCTCGCAACTCTGTCTCAGCTTGGCGAAACGCTGGAGCTTACCCTCTTCAATGAGATCGGCAGACAGCGCATTCGGAAAACGCCATGCCCACCCCGATGACGCGCTGATTTGCACCCCAAAAACCGTTAACAGCACAATGACGGCAAGATTGCCAAGGACAAACTTCTTTTGCGGCACATGCACTTTGCGTGTGGGTGAGGCCTTTCGAAAAGGTTTCTCAACGAATTGATACATCAGAAAAGAAAGACCAATCGAAACGAGAACCAATAAAACAGCCTCATTACCGCTTGCTTTCTGAAAGATGTAGTTCTCGTAAAATACAATCAGAGGCCAATGCACCAGATAAAGAGAATAGCTGATAAGCCCTATTCCGACCGCCACGGGATTGGTGACAAGAGCACCTATCACACGTGATGAAGGACTGACGATCATGCAAAATGCCCCAACACAAGGGAGCAACGCATAATAATATGGGAAGGGAATACGATCGGTGTAAAATATAACCGAAACAGAAATACATAGAAGCCCGACCAGCATCAGCATTTCATGAATCCATCTTTTGTTGCCGACTGCCGAAATACAAAAAACAGCCAATGCACCAATGACAAACTCGAATACGCGAAAGGGCGTCAGATAGAAGATTGTGGATTTGAAATCAAAGTCGATATCGCTATTCACCCAAATGAGATTAGCGATAAGACTTAGAAGTCCGAGGACTGTGAGCGTGAGCGGAACACTTGATTTGCCGAGTTTACGGACGATAAACAACAATAGCAGAGGCCAAACAAGGTAGAACTGTTCTTCGACGCTCAATGACCATGTGTGGAGCAATGGCTTGAGCCGCGACGTAAAGTCAAAATAACCACTCTCGTTCCAGAAGAAGATATTGGAAACAGACAGCACCGCCGAAGCCAACGATCCGCCGTAGCTCTGAAAATATTCAGGGGTGAGAAGAAAAAAGGCACCGATAGTGGTTCCAAACAATGTGACCAATAATGCCGGGCCCAACCGTCGCAGCCGCCTGACATAGAATCTTGAAAACTGAAATGTGCCTGTCGACTGTATTTCGCTGAGAATAAGACGGGAAATCAGAAATCCGCTAATCACAAAAAAGACGTCGACACCAACATACCCTCCACCGAAATATGGAATATTGAGATGGTACAGAACCACGCTCATCACAGCGATGGAGCGCAAGCCATCTATATGAGGCATGTATTTAATTTGTGACTGCAAATGAGGCCCTTGAGGTTTGATACATAGGACTCTCTATTGGAGATAGGGGCTCTCGTCCAGTCCTGTGCTATGGCGCCCGCAACTAAACGGGCACTCAACCAGCACATGAAGTTTCAGATGCTTCATTCAATCGCCAGGCAATGGAACGGACGCTTTTACCGCTTGCAAAGCCTTGGCCCCCCTCGCCTCAAAACCGTACTTCCGCCTCAGCTGAACCGATTGGATCTAGGGAAGCCTTTCGGTGGCAACCGGCCTGCTTGTGCGCGCTTACCGAGCCAATCCTTCAACTCCTTTTTGTCAAATGTCCGCGCCCGGCCTCTGCTCTCGCCGACCGTCAGCCCTTCTTCATAGTTGAAGACCGTCACGTCTTTGAGACCACCGTCTTTGTAGCGCTGCAACACGACACCACGGCCGCGGGCCATAATCGGCACTTCATCGATCGAAAACAATAAGAGCTTACGGTTCTCGCCAATCACGGCAACCGTATCGCCCTCGGCCTCCGCACAAGCTTGCGCCTCCACACCTGCGGCGACGTTCAAGATTTGTTTGCCGCCCCGCTTGGATGCAATCACGTCATTTTCTTCGACCACCAGACCGTGACCTTTGGAGGATGCGACGATCAGTTTACGTCCGGGCACATATTTGTGCAGCGAAACCACATCATGATCGTTGCCCATATCAATCATCAAACGAACGGGCTCGCCATGGCCACGGCCGCCGGGAAGCTTGTCCGCGTCGAGGGTGTAGAATTTGCCGTTGGTCGCCAGCAGGACCAATTTATCCGTGGTCTCCGCATGGAAAAAGAAGCGGCCGCGATCGCCGGCTTTGAATTTCAAATCCCCGTCCGCCTCTACGTGCCCCTTGAGAGCCCGAATCCAGCCCTTTTCGGAACACACGACGGTAATCGGTTCTTTAACCGCCATAATTTCTTCGGCGTCAAAGTCAAGCTCCGGCGCCTCGGCAAAGCTGGTGCGACGTTTGCCCAGTTCGGTCTTTTGCCCAAACTTCTGTTTGATCTCTTTAATCTCGTCAGATATGCGCTTCCATTGCTTGTCTTCTGATTTCAAGAGCGCATTGAGCTCCCGCTTCTCCTTGGTGAGCTCCGTGTTTTCCTTTTTGATCTCCATCTCTTCGAGCTTGCGCAGAGATCGCAACCGCATATTCAAAATCGCTTCGGCTTGAACCTCGGTTAGCTTGAACGCCTTGATAAGCTTCGGTTTAGGCTCTTCTTCGTTACGAATAATCTTGATCACCTTGTCAAGATTCAAATAGGCGATGAGATAACCTTTAAGGATTTCCAATCGGTGATTGATTTTGTCCAGGCGGAATTTCGACCGGCGCAAAAGTACCACCTGCCGGTGTTCCAGAAACGCCCAAATCACTTCCGGCAAATTCATCACGCCGGGAACGTTTTCCGCATCCAGAACATTCATATTGAGCGAGATTCGTGTTTCGAGATCCGTTTGCTTAAAGAGAGACTCCATGAGAATCTCCGGTTCAATCGTGCGCGTTTTCGGCTCCAGCACGATGCGGACATCTTCCGCCGATTCGTCGCGGATATCTCCAAGCAAAGGCAGCTTTTTGTTCTGAATGAGATCGGCGATTTTTTCGATCAATCGGGACTTTTGCACCTGATAGGGCACTTCCGTCACGACAATGCAGTAACTGCTCCGTGCGCCCTCTTCCTTTTCCCATCGGGCCCGCACGCGAAAGCCGCCGCGTCCGGTATCGTAGGCCTCCAGTATGGACTCTTTCGGTTCCACAATAATGCCGCCGGTCGGCAGATCAGGACCCGGTACAAAACTCAGCAACTTGGCAGTGCGCGCATTGGGAAACTTGATCATGTGCAAAGCGGCATCGCAAATCTCGCCGATATTGTGGGGCGGAATGTTGGTTGCCATGCCGACCGCAATACCGGATGAGCCATTGGCAAGGAGATTCGGAAAGCCCGCCGGCAGCACCACCGGCTCTGTTTCCTCCCCATCATAGGTTTCCCGAAAATCGACAGTGTCTTGGTCAATCCCTTCGAGCAAAGCTTGAGCGTACGGCGTCAGGCGCGCTTCGGTGTAACGCATGGCAGCCGCGTTATCGCCGTCCACATTGCCGAAATTGCCTTGACCGTCGATCAAGGGGTAACGCAAGGAAAAGTCCTGTGCCAGCCGTACCAACGCATCATAGATGGATTGGTCCCCATGGGGGTGAAACCGGCCAATCACATCGCCGACCACCCGTGCGGATTTCTTGAACCCCCCGTTGGGGTCCAATTTCAATTGCCGCATGGCATAGAGCAAACGGCGGTGCACAGGCTTCAAACCGTCTCGCACGTCGGGCAGTGCCCGGTTCATAATCGTCGAGAGCGCATAGGACAGATACCGCTCCGCAAGCGCATCACTCAGAGGCTCTTCGACAACTTGATCTTCAAGAACTTTGGTATTCATTCGCTTTGGCACCGCAAAATTTGGCAGAGATAGACGGGAGTGAATCTACATATAGTGATTGCCGCAGTGGTTCAACGGAACAATCGATCGATCAATCGGCCCCGGGCTTCGGGCATTTTTGCGCCATGAGGCGCAAGAACCCATCGGTCGAGAAAGTACCCTGTGAGCAGAAAACCGTCACGAATCTCTTGGTGAGTCGGCGCCGCACCGCCGCCTGAGACCAGAAATGGCGGCAGGGACAGAAGCTTTTCTTTGTAGGGCGCGCCGGCCGCTTTAGAAACGGCGCGTCCGGTTTTCGGCGAAACAAAAACCAGATTGTCTGTTTCACCTGTTGCGGCACAATTGCTGAGATCCAATCCAAACCCAAGCTCCTGCAGCAAGCCGGCCTCCCAACGGATCAGCAGCGCCGGCCATGTTGACGGGTCGTCGAGATTGTCCAGCAGAACCTCAAGACCATCAAACACAGCCTGATGAACTTCGCGCTCCGGAAGAGCGACCATGGCCATGGCACAAGCCGCATTTAAAGCATCCAATGCGGATCCGCTTTCAAGCAATGCAATCGCCCGTACGTTCAATGTTTCTAAGGTGTAATTTCCAAGATGCTCGGGCAAGCGCGCGCGCCATTTTGCATCAACCGTATTACCGGATTGCAAGACCCCACGCATGGTCTTTGAATATGCACCACGCACCAACCCAGCGTGGCGGCCGTGAAACGGGGTCAACAAATTGACAATGGCCGAGCTTTCGCCGTGGCGACGGACGTCTAAGATAACTCCTTTGTCGTTCCATTCCATAAAATCGAGTTGCCAAACTGTATTTGTGTCAAACCGGTGTTAGATGCTGGGCTGCAACAAGTATAGGACAAATCGCCGGTGGTGTTGGCAGATTCCTTTCGCTAAGGTCTCATTGCATTGAATGAGGACGCGAGTATCCAGTGAGACAAATTCGGCTATCTTTTCTCTGTGTTTTGGCCATTTGGCTTACTCCGCAACCAGTCGTCGCAAACGACCAGCCAAATGTGATTCTCATTGTCTCAGACGATGCGGGTTTTTCCGATATTGGCGCATTCGGGGGCGAGATCGAAACACCGAACATCGACCGGCTTGCCTCTGAAGGTCTTCGATTTTCTCAATTCTATTCAAACGCCAGATGCAGTCCCACGCGCGCCTCCCTTCTCACCGGGCAATACCCCCATAGTGTCGGCGTCGGAGGTTTGGCGAACGCGGCCCTTCGCACCGACTTGCCCGGTTACCTCGGATATCTGAATCCAGAAGGTAACCAAACCCTGGCGGAGATTCTAAAGGCCAACGGATACCAAACAATCATAGCCGGCAAATGGCACTTGGGAGGATACCCCGCCTTCGAAAATCCTCTGCGGCGCAATACCTCGCCGCTGGGACGGGGTTTTGACTCTTTTTTCGGTCTTTTGCACGGAGAGGCATCCTATACAGACACAAAACGATATCTGTTAAACGGGCAAAGATATCGGCCGACGGACGACAAACCCTTTTATGCGACCGATGCCTTTGTCGATTTCGCGATTGAGACCATCGATGAGACTCAAAGCGACGCCGCAACACCGCCACCCTTTTTTCTGTATCTGCCATTCACAGCACCTCACGTGCCGCTTGAGGCGCCCGAGGACCTCATTGAGAAATACCAGGCGGTCTACGGACCGGGCAGCACAGAAGCCAAATGGGAAAAGCTGCGGCGTCAAAGATATGATCGCGCCATCGCGCAAGGTGTCATAGAAGCGAACACACCATACCGGGACGGCGTCTTTCCGGATGTGAGATTGAACAAGCTCATGAAGGAGTTACCCGTTCACGCGGCGATGATGGACAGGCTCGATCAAAATATCGGTCGTCTCCTTGACCATCTGGAAAAAACCGGTGAATTGGACAACTCCATCATTATCTACATGTCTGACAATGGTGGCCGAGGCGCCTATCAACTGATCGGAAACTCTCCGTTTTACGGTCGCAAGGCTGTTTTATGGGAAGGCGGAGTCAGAACGCATTTTATCATGTGGTCGCCGCAATTCATCTCGACCCCCGGTCAGGTGGTTCCAGATCCGGTACATGTCATTGACGTTGTTCCGACTATCTTGGATTTTTTGCAGATCGAAGATGATCTCTCATTCGACGGCAAAAGCTTTCGTCCCATCATAAACAAGCAGCAAACGGAGCGGTCCGACCGCCCGCTATTCTGGGAATTGTACGGCGCCGAAGCCGTTCGAAAAGGCCGTTGGAAGTATCTGAAGGATGAATTCGGCAAAGAACATTTGTTTGACATCCATATGGACCCAACAGAAACGCAAAATCTGGTTCAAGAGTTTCCGGAAGTCGCAAACGATCTAAAACGCCGATACGCTGATTGGGCTGCCGATCAAGGCGTCCTTCCGCCTGATGTCGTGGAAGACGCGCAATCTCAAAACAAAAAGAGAAACTAAGCCGAAAAGTCAGTTTCTCATCGCGGAAAATCGAGACCCATTTCACGATACCGGGCCGGATCATCAGCCCATCGCTCACGCACTTTGGCAAACAGAAAAAGATGCACGCGCCGCTCAAGCATATCTTCCAATTCTTTGCGAGCTGCACTGCCGATATCTTTGATGGTCCGGCCGCGCTTTCCCAGAACAATCGCTTTTTGCGAATCCCGTTCCACATAGATGACCTGTTCAATCCGGACCGAACCATTCTTTTGTTCTTGCCAACTTTCTGTTTCGACTGTCGATGCGTAGGGCAATTCTTGGTGCAAACGGAGAGTAAGCTTTTCACGAGTAATCTCGGCAGCCAAAAGACGCATGGGCAGATCGGCCACTTGATCTTCCGGATAATGCCAGGGGCCCGACGGCATTTCATTCGCCAAAAACGCTTTCAGATCGGAGACGCCGTCTCCTTTTTCTGCTGAAATCATGAACGTGTGTGAAAAAATATCATGGGCATGAAGCTTCTGTGTGAGTTCCAGCAGATCTTCGCGTTTCATCAAATCAATTTTGTTAAGAACCAAAATGACTTTTCGTGATCTTTTTTTCAGCGCCTCAACAATGAGATCGGTATCATGAGCTGAAGCGATGGATCCTCGTGACGCTTGGTCACCCGCCAAAACCTCCGCATAGCTTTGCGCATCAATGATCAAGGCAACCAGATCCGCATCGGCCTCGCCGCTCCAGGCCGCATCCACCATAGCCTGATCTAGTCTTCTCTTAGGTTTAAAGATACCGGGCGTGTCGACCAAAATGATTTGCGACTGTTCGTGGAGCGCGACACCGCGAATTCGGGCACGCGTGGTCTGTACTTTGTGGGTGACAATAGAGACCTTCGCACCCACCAGAGCATTGACCAGCGTGGACTTACCGGCATTTGGCGCACCGATGACGACCACAAACCCACATCGGGACGACACATGAGACTCATCAAGACTCATTTTTGTTCGACTCCGTCGGCAGCCGGCCAAACCCCAAGATGTATGAGACAGGCACGGGCGGCAGCGCGTTCCGCTTCCTTTTTGCTGGTGCCTTCACCTTTGCACGGCGCCTCTGCCCCCACGCTGACCTCGATGACAAAATGCGGCATGTGGTCGGGGCCCTCTCGTGAAACCAATCGATATCGCGGCAATGCAAACCCTCTGCCCTGTGCCCACTCTTGCAATGCGGATTTTGCATCGCGAGGTGCAACTTCTAAGGCCGCAACAAGACCGGTCCATTGGGAGTCAAACACCGCGCGGGCCGCATCAATACCGCCGTCCCGGTAAATTGCGCCCAAAACAGCTTCGCAGATATCCGCCAAAATAGCTTCTTTGTTGCGTCCCCCGGAGAGAGTCTCCGACTGAGAGAGAATAATGAATTCTCCAAGGCCAAGTGCCGTCGCCACGTCGGCACACGTCTCTTTGCGGACCATCGCATTGAGACGGCTTGCCAATCCCCCTTGATCCGCATCCGGATAAGCATCCATCAAGGTATCGGCAGCAAACAAGGCCAGAACGCGGTCCCCTAAGAACTCGAGCCGTTCATAGTCGGGCTTGTTATGCTGCGATCCCGCACTTGAATGAGTCAAAGCCTGTTGAAGCAGATTGAGGTCAGTAAAGTGGTAGCCCAGACGGTCTTGGAGTTCGGCAAAGTCGACAGATCGTTGAGGCGCAGCCATCTAAAGACTATCAAAAATCCGCGACCAACGTGTCGCTTGGCCCCAGCGCCAGAATTTCAGCCAGCCGGCAGATCCATCGGTGGAAAAAAAGATAATCTCAGCCTTACCGACAAAGTTCTCAAACGGCACGTAACCGACCTGCTTAAAGCGGCTGTCCGTTGAATTGTCGCGGTTGTCGCCCATCATGAAATAGTGTCCTTCGGGAACCACATAGACTTCCGTATTGTCCTTACGGCTTCGGTCCAACAGATTGTAGGTCGTATAGCTGACGCCGTTGTCCAGAGTTTCCTGAAATTGCTCAATGCGATTGCGGTTTCCGTTTACGTCGATTTCGATAACATCTTCCAAACGTTCACGCTCTACGGGCTGCCCATTGATGTAAAGTGCGCCCTGTTGCATCTGGATGCGATCGCCGGGCAGACCGACAACCCGCTTGATATAATCCGTCCGATTGTCCGTCGGCAGTTTGAAGACAGCAATATCGCCGCGCTCCGGGGACGAAGCCAGCACCCGCCCCTCAAACAATGGCGGGCTGAACGGAAACGAATGTTTGCTGAGGCCATATTCATACTTAGACACGAACAAATAATCACCAACCAGCAGGGTTGGGATCATGGATCCGGACGGAATGTTAAAAGGTTGAAATAGGAAAATCCGGATCAACAAAGCGATGATCAGCGCATAGCCGATCGTCTTTAAATTATCGATCAAAGAGCCATACTTCTCTGACGGATCTTCATTCACATCTACTGACATATACTCGTCCTTGGTGTTTCAAACTTTGTTTGCGCTTGCAACGCTTGCGCCAAATCTCAAAATTCAATTCGCCTGCCTTTGTGACTGTGCCAATTCCGCAGGGACCGCCGAGATAATCACGATGGCCTGCGCCAATGGAAAATCGTCCGTAATCGTCAAATCAATTTGGGCGGTCATACCTTTCGGCGTCAGCCGGTCCAGATGGGACCTCGCCCCCCCAGTCAGCAACATCGTCGGTTTTCCCGACCTTTGGTTCACAACCCCCATATCTCTCCAATAGGTTCCTCGACGTATACCGGTGCCCAAGGCCTTGGAGCAAGCCTCCTTAGCGGCAAATCGCTTGGCATAGCTAGCGGCCCGGTTCATGCGGCGGTCGCTTTTGGTCCGCTCAATTTCGGTAAAAACCCTGTGGGTAAAGCGGTCTCCGAACCTCTCCAGGGTGCTTTCGACACGTCGGATATCAATCAAATCGTTCCCGATTCCCAAAATCACTAGAATTCCGCCCTTTTACGCACTTTGCTGCCCGTTCGATTCCTGGCGGGCCCTGGTCATCAGATCTCGCATGCGCTTAATGGCAGAATCAAGGCCGCCGTAAATGGCCTCACCGACCAGGAAGTGGCCAATATTTAGCTCGACAATCTGTGGCAAAGCGGCAACGGCGGTCACGCTTTCAAAAGTAAGCCCATGGCCGGCATGGACTTCCAGGCCCAGAGCTGCCGCCTGTTCGGCGCCTTTGACGATTTTTCCCAGTTCTGCGGCCGTTCCCGACTCATCGCCTTCGTTAACACGCTCGCAATAGGTGCCTGTATGCAGTTCGACCACATCAGCACCGCATCGCATAGCCGCGTCGATCTGGCTTGGATCGGCATCAATGAACAGTGACACGCGGATGGCTTCGGATTTGAGTTGTTCGATAAAGGAAGGCAATACCGCAGAGGCGCCAACCACATCGAGCCCGCCTTCAGTCGTCAGCTCCTCTCTCTTTTCGGGCACGACGCAACACGCATGGGGCCGATGCCGCAGAGCGATATCGAGCATTTCTCGCGTTGCCGCCATTTCAAGATTGAGCGGCAAATCGATATGACGCATCAACCGATCGATGTCTTCGTCATTGATATGCCGGCGGTCTTCTCGCAAATGGGCCGTGATGCCGTCTGCACCTGCCTTAGCCGCCAGCGTCGCGGCGCGCAGCGGGTCGGGATGCAGGCCACCGCGCGCATTTCGGATGGTTGCAACATGATCAATATTCACACCCAGACGTAGTCGTTCCATGGGGCTTCCTTTCAGCCTGTTTGGCTTTCTTTGGCCGGAACCTTAACCTATGGAGGGTGTGGCGAGCTTGGTGACGCGAAGCCGTCGTGCCGACACATCGGACAGCTCCTTACGACGCCTGCGCTGGAAGCCTGCAACACCTATCCTGACGACAACATAGCATAGAATGGCGATAGGGATACCTAAGGCCAATCCGCCGACGCTCATCGTTGCAATCACCGGCCACGCCTGGTCGAAGGATCCGGTGAGCAGGTCAAACATGTTTCGCGAACTTTCAAAGGACGGCTGGACCTGAGACGCCATATACGACCCGCCTATGATTTGCTTTCCGACATTGTAAATCGCAAGCCATATCATCGGGAATGTCAAAGGGTTTCCAACAACAGTTCCGATGACCGACGCGATAATATGGCCGCGCAAAAGATAGGCGAGCCCCATGCAAAGCAGTAAGTGAAAGCCCATAAACGGCGTGAAGGAAGCAAACGCACCACAGGCAAATCCAACCGCAATGGCGTGAGGTGTCGCCGTCAATCGCTGGACCTTGTAGACGTAATACCGGCCCGCGCGCGCCCATCCCATGCGAGGCCAAATGAACTCGCGCATGGCTTGGCTTAGTCTTTGTGGGCGGTTTGCCAAACGCAGCACCTTTCTTCCCTATTCCATAATCGTCCAACGACTTACGGATTATCGAGACTAGACAGGAAAACCTAACGGAGAATTGACCTAACTAACGTCTGCCATGGACTTTTCGGTCCAACGAGATCGATCGATCTTGTTAACAACCTGTAAAGATTTCAGAGCAGCAATGATCACGTTCAGATGCTTGACATCGTCGACAACAATGTCCACGACCATTTCGGCATAAGCACTGTCTTGAGTGACAATGCGCACATTGGTGATGTTTCCGCTGTGTTGGGCAATCACCGATGCAATCTCCCCCAACACACCCGGCTCGTTGATCACACCAACCGAAATCTGCCCGACCGCGGCAACTTCGGCATCACGGTCCCATTGCAGATCCAACCATCTGCCGTCATGGTGTTTCAAAATGTTACAATCAATGGTGTGAACAACAACGCCCTCACCGGTTTCAACCACACCAACAATCCGGTCTCCCGGCAAAGGATGACAGCAGGGTGCGAAATGAACGGCGCGGCCGGGCTGCAACCCTCGCAAGGGAATGGCGTTATCAGGCGCCGGAGACGCCCCCATATTCGGCCCGATCATTTCAAAAAGTCGCCGGCCCCAAAATCTCGGTTTCCATTCTTGTTCGGAAAGGCCTGGATAGATGGCTTGCAAGACTTCGAAATCAGAAAGTGTTCCATTCCCAACCTCTGCGTAAACGTCCTCAACGTCATCCAATTTGAGTTTTGACAGAGCATTGGCAATCGCATCGTCGGAAAACGGCAGGTCACGACGCCGAAATGCCGACTGCAGCAGTTTTTCACCCAAATCGACGAACTCGGACCGACGGCTCTGTCGAATACGTCGCCGAATGGCTGACTTGGCACGACCGGTCACCACATAATCCACCCACTCGGCGGTCGGACCTTGGGCCTTCGATGTCAAAACTTCGACGCTATCGCCATTTTTCAGCTCGCTTCTCAGCGGCCGATGTTGGCCGTTGATTTTCACACCGACGCACGTGTCGCCAACAGTGGTATGCACGGCATAGGCAAAATCAATGGCGGTCGCGCCACGCGGCAAGCTGATCAGATCGCCTTTCGGTGTGAAAGCGAACACCTGATCCGAGTACATCTCAAGTTTGGTGTGCTCCAGAAAGTCCGTCGAGTCGATTTCGTCATCCAACAAATCTGCCAGACCTCTGAGGTCGCTGAACAGCGATGACCTCAATGAGGAGGCGAATGTGTTGATGGCCTCCAAATCACGGGCGTGGCCTTTGTCATCGCCCAACGTATAAGCCTGCTCTTTATAATCCCAATGGGCGGCGACACCGGTTTCCGCCACATCATGCATCGATTGTGTACGGATCTGAAGTTCCACGCGCTGCTTGTCGGGGCCCATGACGGTCGTGTGAATCGATTGATACCCGTTGCGTTTTGGGGTTGAGACATAATCTTTAAAAAAGCCAGGGAGCATTTTCCACTTACTGTGGACGGCACCGAGAGCGACATAACACTGAGACTTTTCTTTCAAAATGATGCGGAATCCAATGATGTCCGACAATTGCTCAAAGGAGATATCTTTGCGCTCCATTTTGCGCCACACCGAATAGGGACGCTTTTGACGCCCATAGACGATGGCGCCCAAATTGGCCTCGTCCAAACATTTTTTAATTTCATCGGTAATCAGGTCAATTGTGTCACCGCTTTCCTCATTGAGATAGGCAAGCCGGTTGATGACAGATTCCCGCGCATCTTTGTTCAAAACCGCGAAGGCTCGATCTTCCAACTCTTCGCGAAAACCCTGCATCCCGATACGGCCGGCGAGCGGTGCATAAATATCCATTGTCTCTTGGGCAATGGCGATCCGCTTTTCCTCTTTTGGAATGTGCTCAATGGTCCGCATATTGTGCAGCCGATCCGCAAGCTTGACCAAAAGCACACGCACATCCTTGGCGGTGGCCAAAAAGAACTTGCGGAAGTTTTCGGCCTGTTTAGCTTGACGGTCAGAGAATTGGATATTGGAGAGTTTGGTGACACCATTGACGAGATCGGCAATCTCTTCCCCGAACCGCTCCCGAATATCATCATAGGTGGTCTCGGTGTCTTCGATCGTATCATGCAGCAAAGCCGTGACGATCGTCGCCTCGTCAAGTTTGAGCTTCGTCAGAATGCCGGCGACTTCGATGGGGTGAGAAAAATAGGGATCGCCGGAGTGACGTGTTTGGCCACCATGCGCCTTCATCGTATAGACATACGCCCGATCCAGCAGCGCCTCGTCTGCATTCGGCTTGTAATTCTTTACAAGATCAACCAGTTCGTATTGTCGCAACATGGCTTAAGCCTAAGCGAAAATCTTTCTCAACACCACAATCGTCAAAAAAGGGCCGCATCAGGCGACCCGTCTTTGTCCTAACTATAATATGATGAGAAATCGGCCAATTCCAAGCCGACAGAGATCCGGTTTTAACGATCTCTCCGAACTTCCGTTTCGGTTTGCAAAGCGCGCATGAGCTCCTCTTCGGTCAGAGGCTCCTCCTCCGGCAGATCAGGGCCGCCAAGCAAAGACAATTCGTCGTCCTCGGGCTCGTCCACTTCGACCTGTTTCTGCATGGATTGAATCAAATCTTCGCGCAATTCTTCCGGAGCAATTGTCTCTTCGGCGATTTCACGCAATGCCACGACCGGATTCTTATCGTTGTCGCGGTCGATCGTCAGGCCTTCGCCGGCGGAAATAGCTCTGGCGCGATGGGCAGCCAGAAGGACCAAATCAAATCGATTGGTGACTTTATCGACGCAATCTTCAACGGTCACACGTGCCATGAATGGAACTCCAGATCTTTGAGTGCAGGATCCGCCCGCTATTTGGACGCAAGGCGGAGCTTTAGGCCACAAAAACAGCAGCTTGTAAAGGCTTTTTCAGGCGATCGGCACGGCGGTCAGAGGGCCAGGCAAGGCCGCGATCAGATCATCAACAGATTGACCCGATCTGGGATGGCGCCAACTGGGCGCAACATCCCGAAGCGGCAGCAGGACCCAGTCACGATCTTGCATGCGCGGATGGGGCAAATTGAGACGATCTCCGTCGGACGAGGACCGCAACTCACCCCGAAAATCCAGCAAATCAAGATCCAAGGTTCTGGGCTCCCATTTGCGTTGCCGGATTCGGCCGAAATGGCGCTCAATCCTATGGAGCTCCGCCAGAAATGGCTCTGAATCCAGTCTGGTGTCCACTTCAATCACCCCGTTGACGAAGTCCGGCTCAGATGGATCCGGAAAAGCGGGGCTCTTGTACCAAGGCGATTGCTGCAAAATGACAATATCGGCCTGCTCAAGCCTCTCGATTGCCGCTTCAACGGTCTTGCGTGGCGGCCCGGCAGGACTTGGAATATTGGCGCCAAACCCTACATAGATTTTACCAGCGTGTGACACGGTGCGCCGACCAGACCCTTTCTCAGTCGGTATTGTGGACAGACTGATCGTGTACGAAAAATCGCACGTATAGAACAAGCAGATATTTCGTCTTTTTGACAAGCGACAAGGTTGAGGGGTTGCGCATTCAGGAAGGACATTTTTGGCAAGGAAGGTCCCCATGAATTTTTATGCGTCAGAGCGAATTGGATTGTTTATCGACGGATCCAACTTATATGCCGCCGCCAAATCCCTTGATTTCGATATTGACTATAAACGGCTTCTCCAAGTGTTCTCCGACCAGGGAATCTTGGTGCGGGCCTTTTACTACACAGCCATGATCGACGATCAGGACTATTCCCCCATCAGGCCCCTTGTGGATTGGCTCGACTATAACGGCTATTCAATGGTCACCAAACCGACCAAGGAATTCACCGATTCCAGCGGACGCAAAAAGATCAAAGGGAATATGGACATTGAGCTGGCCGTGGATGTCATGGACCTTGCCGACCGCTTGGATCACATTGTCATCTTTTCCGGTGACGGCGACTTTCGGCGGCTGGTGGAGGCCGTGCAGCGCAGAGGATGCCGCGTCACGATTGTCTCAACGCTCAGATCAGCACCGCCCATGATCGCTGACGAGCTCAGGCGCCAAGCCGACAACTTTATTGACTTGGACCAGCTCAGATCGCAAATATCTCGTCCCGAAGGTTCTGCGTCGAGCGATCCAGCAGGTGCGCCCAGTCACCCATCGAGCGGAGCACTGGCAAACACAGGATAGTCGGCGTCGTTTTTGAGAGGACGCCTTTTTGACTACCAGCAAGACCGATCCTGACGCCAATTGTGATCTCTGCCCCCGGCTCAAAGACTTTCGGGATCACTATCGCGCCGAAGAACCTGACTGGTTCAATGCTCCGGTTCCGTCATTCGGCGACGCAAAAGCAGAACTTCTGATCGTCGGGCTGGCTCCGGGATTGAAAGGTGCCAATAAGACCGGCAGACCTTTTACCGGCGACTTCGCGGGCGACCTTCTTTACTCCACACTGGAAAAGTTCGGCTATTCAACCGGCACATATGCCGCCCGGCCCGATGACGGCTTATCCCTAAAGAACTGCCTCATTACCAATGCGGTCAGATGTGTGCCGCCACAAAACAAACCGGTCGGGCAAGAAATCAAGACCTGTCGATCCTTTCTCTTGGCACAGTACAACGCTTTGCCGAATATGAAGGTGATCATGGCGCTCGGCAGCATCGCCCATAACAGCGTTGTTGCGGCACTCGGCGGGCGGCAAGCCGATTACAAATTCGGCCACCAAGCCCGGCATGCATTGCCGGACGGCAGAACACTGATCGATAGCTATCACTGCTCAAGATACAACACGAATACGGGCCGATTGACCGAAGCCATGTTCCACAACGTTTTTGAGGACATCGGTTCGGTATTAAAGACCTAACCTTTTTCCCGCATCAGTCGTGCCTTGTCACGCGACCAAGACCGGTCTTTCTCTGTTTGGCGCTTGTCGTGTTTCTTCTTGCCCGTGGCGAGGGCCACTTCCAACTTGGCGATCCCGCGGTCGTTGAAATAGAGCTTCAGCGGCACCAGCGTAATTCCTTTGCGCTGTACGGCACCAATCAGCTTGGCGATTTCTCTTTTCTTCAACAACAGCTTTCGCTTCGCCCGTGGATGATGATTAAAGCGGTTACCACCGCTATATTCCGGGATATAGCAATTGATCAAATAGATCTCGCCGCCTTCTTCCGCGGCATAAGACTCATTCAAGCTCGCCTTCCCGCCTCGCAATGACTTCACTTCGGTGCCAGTCAGGACCAAACCGGCTTCAATCACATCATCAATGAAATAGTCATGGCGGGCCCGACGATTGTCCGCGACAACCTTATATCCCGAGGCGTTTTTATCTGAATTCGACATGAGATTGTGCAGTCGTCGCTTAGCCGGAAGGCTAAATCAAGTCTGCGCCTTTCATGGCAGATCGAACGGTGACCCGCGCCTCCTCCGTCAAGGTCACAAGAGGGCCTCGAACATCCTCTGCCGCCATACCCAGCTGAGAGACACCATACTTTGCCGGTGCCGGATTGGTATCCACAAACATTGCAGCGTGGAGTGGCATGAGCTTGGCATTCAGCACCCGCGCTCTAGCATAATCGCCGGCCAAGCACGCTTCTTGAAACTCAGCACAGAGGCGCGGCGCAACATTTGCCGTCACCGAGATACAGCCATGTCCGCCGGCCGCCATGAAAGGCAACACGGTTCCGTCTTCACCGGACAGCTGAATGAAATCCGCACCAATAGCGGCGAGAGTCTCAGCAGGCCGCATCAAATCGGCAGTGGCGTCCTTCACACCGACAATATTTTTCAGTTCCGCCAAACGGGCCATTGTCGCAACGCTCATATCAACCACACAGCGCCCAGGAATGTTGTAAATGAAGATCGGAATATCCGTACAATCGTTGAGGGCTCGATAATGCTGATAAAGCCCTTCCTGGTTGGGCTTGTTGTAATACGGGGTCACAACAAGCACCGCGTCGGCGCCCGCTTTCGCTGCATTTTGGGTGAGGCGTACTGCTTCTTTTGTCGAGTTGGAGCCCGCACCTGCAATCACAGGCACCCGCCCGGCCGCCACATCGACCACAATTTCAACCACACGGTCGTGCTCTTTGTGGCTCAGGGTTGGGGACTCTCCCGTGGTTCCACAGGGAACCAACCCATGTGTGCCCTGCCCCACATGCCAATTGACAAGCGTCTCCAAAGCGCGCTCGTCGATCTCTTCCCCTTTAAAGGGTGTTATGAGGGCGCAAATCGAGCCTTTAAACATGTCATCCTCTCACAGCGGTCATCCTTTGCCCGCCTTTGGTCTGGGGCCGGATTGCATCTCAAATTTGACTGTCTTACTAGGCGCTGGCGGGCAACAAAACAAGGTCCGTTTTTTAACCTTTTACGGTCAATCTGCCCCGCGCCAATGGCTAAAATCTAAGTAAAACTGGAACAAAAAGCCGTTATCGGCACAACTTGGCCTAGAATGGCACAGCTAACATGGTTATCATAAAGTGGGTCTGCGGAAATTGTTGGCAAGCGAGTTGAATAGTCAGGGATGAGCGCCGCAATTGGCGACCTTCCGTTTCAATTCGAGAAGACCCGCTGAGGCGGGAAAAGAGGCATTTTTGGTAGTGAGTCAGATGCGTATTATCGGCCGTTTCAGCAGCGCTCTCGCAGGCATGGGATTCTTCCTGGCTCAAATGACTGGCGCGTCCGCCAACGACATTGATCCGTCCGGCGAGTTGGTTGCGATCCCCACCGCCAAACCGAAACTCACGGTCAATATCACGGATGAGGAACTCAAGAACCTCAAAAAGGCCTTCAAAGAGGCTGACCGGCGCAAATGGTCGTCCGCGACAAAGTGGGCCAAGAAGATCAAAAGTCCGGTGCCGGAAAAAATAGTCCGCTGGCGCTATTACCTGACCGAAACCAGCGGCATTCAATTTGATGAAATTGTTCGGTTCATCGAAGCCAATCCGGATTGGCCGCGCCGGGAGCGTCTGTTGCGGCGCGCCGAAGAGGCTATGCCGGATGATTTAAAGCCAGAGCGCGTGATCACCTGGTTTGCCGGACAAGAGCCCATGACCGGCGAAGGCAAAATCAAGTTGGGGGAAGCCTATCTGACCATCGGAAAGCAAGAGTTCGGCGCCTACTGGCTTCAAAACGCATGGACGGAACACAATTTGTCGTCTCGTCTGCAAAAGAGGCTGAGCGGAAAGCACAAAGCGATCCTGACACAAGAGAATCATCGTCAGCGCGCGGAGATGCTGCTTTGGCAACGCAAAACGTCAGATGCGCAACGCCTTATCCCGCTTCTCAAAAAGAACGATGCCGCAATCGTGCGCGCCCGTATCGACTTGATCAATCGCGGCAGCATCAAAAGCGCCATGTCGAAAGTGCCCTCTTCGCAAAAAAATGACGGCGGGCTGCTTTACGAGCAGGTCAAGCTTCACCGCAAAGCGGAGCGAAACTCTTCCGCTTTGCAAGTGATCCGGAAAGCGCCAACAGATGCCGAAGGTCTGGGCAATCCGAACCTTTGGTGGAAAGAGAGAAACCTTCTTGCGCGGCGCGCCATCAAACAAGAACTCTACGACGATGCCTATGATATCGTGGCAGACAACGGATTGGAGTTTGGCGGCGGCTTTGCCGATGCAGAGTTTATGGCGGGCTGGCTCGCCCTCAGATATTTGAATGACCCCAACGCCGCCGAAGAACACTTTCGCCGCCTGGACAATGGTGTTTCTTATCCAATCAGTAAGTCCCGTGCGGCCTATTGGCTGGGACGGGCGTTGGAAGACCAAAACAAGCCCAAGCGAGCAGCGGACGAGTATCAACGTGCCGCTGCCTATACAACAACATTTTACGGGCAACTGGCGATCGAGCGGCTCCAAGGTAGCGACGCAGAGTTGACGCTTCCGCAATATGTTCGGATCACAGCCGCGGAACTTGAACAGATTGCCTCCCGGGAAATCATCGAAGCCTTGCAACTTCTGCACATTGCGGAACAAGATCGCACATTGCGGACATTTGTATTTCATCTCGCAGATTATCTTGAGACGCCGGAAGATTACGCCGCTCTCTCCGATTTGATGTTTCAGCAAGACCGGCCTGAATTGGGCGTACGATCGGCGAAGAAGGCTGCACTCAAGCACGTTTTCCTGCCCGAACGGGCCTATCCGATCAACGCCATCGACGATAAAACCATTCAGTCGGTCAAATCGCCTATCGAGCTTGTGCTGGGACTTTCGCGGCAAGAAAGCGAATTCAATCCGCGCGCCGTGAGTCACGCAGGCGCGCTCGGATTGATGCAATTGATGCCCGGCACCGCGAAGATCGTCGCAAGACAACATAAACTGTCCTACAGCAAGAGCCGTCTGACGTCTGACCCCTCCTACAATGTCTCACTCGGCAGCGCCCATTTGGCTGACCTGTTGGACGACTGGCGTGGGTCATATATTTTGACAACGGCGTCCTACAATGCCGGACCGCACCGAGCCAAAACATGGATCAGAGAGTACGGCGATCCGCGTGATGCCAAAAAAGTGGATCCCATTGACTGGGTTGAGAAGATTCCATTCAACGAAACGCGCAATTATGTTCAGCGCGTTTTGGAGAACATGCAAGTCTATCGCTCGCGATTGGCTGGCGCATCAACCCCGCTACGGCTGTCTTATGATCTTGGAACCGTCCCGCCGGCCAAGCCGCTGCAATATGCGGTGGCACCGGAGGTCACGACGGATGATGGAAAGACTGAGATTGAAGTTTTTGAAGAGGTTGCCGGTCTCAATCCGGAAGAAACACAAACCGTTGAGGTCACGACAACGCCTCCGGCGACAGGTGTGGTCTTGCAGCAGGCCGATCAAGCCAAGTTGCCCGACGAACAAGATGCGATTGCCGCATTGATCGACGCCCAAGACATACCTCTGAAGCCTGTCAAATCGCAACCAACAGCCATTGAAAACGTCACCCCGTTAGGCCGGCTGGCCTATGCGTCGGACCGCCCGTCTACACCTCCCAATCGCATCACCGCGGAGATTATTGAAAGCGGTCAAGCGGAAATGCCGGGTGAAATAGAAGACGTATCTGTGGCGCCGGAAATCATCCGCCCCAACGATACGTCGTTGACGACCCAAAAACCGACAGGGTCGATCATTCAGCCCAATATCATCACACCGCGCACTTCGGTCGAAGCGTCATCGGATCAATAACACCCCGACCTTAGTCACCAGGCGCCGACTCACCGTTCTCCGGCGTTTCACGTTCAACCTTGATATCTTTCATCAGATTGCGAGTCTCATCCTCGAGATCATCATAGACTTCGAGTTTGTCGACGCTGGCTTCACGCGGAAACTCATTGTTGTTCCGGTTGATATCCGTGGTCTCAAAATAGGGATCGATGGAAAACTGAAGAATGGGTTTCTCCGACACGATCCATCGGCTGATGCTGCTGGCATTAAACCGCCAGATTTCCGCCGGCAATAGGATTTCATCTTTTGTATCGTCCGCATATGACATCCGAAGCCGCACGGGCATCACCATGCCTCCATAGTTTTCGAGATCAAGCCGGTAAAAGAACTCCTCCCGTTTCAAGACATCTCTCTGCCAGGACTCCAGCTCTTGCAGAAAATCGTCATACTCGTTGCGATCTTTGTCGGTGGTCAGAAATTCATCATTCTCATTGTAAAAGTCTTTGAGTTCCGGAAACCGGTCCACGCGATAATCTCGGTCTTGGGGTTCGCCGATTTGGCGCTTCGCTTGATCCTTTTGTTTTTCATCCCGCGCATATGTGTTTTGCGAGTCAGGGTCTCCATCATCGAGTGTGAACTTGGTGACACCGGAAATGCCGATATCAACGGGATTGGTCTCGTAAAACCAGCCGCGCCAAAACCAATCAAGATCCACACCAGATGCATCTTCCATCGTTCGAAAGAAGTCCTCCGGTGTCGGCCTTTTGAACTTCCAACGGTTGGCATATTCGCGGAAGGCAAAATCAAATAGCTCGGGCCCTAAAACGGTTTCGCGCAGGATCACGAGGGCCGTCCCTGCGGACGCATAAGCATTATTGCCAAGCTCGATAATCGTTTCCGGCGGACTCATAATAGGCTGCCGGTCCTCCTGGCTCATATAGTCGACAAGTGCGACCGGCGGACCGCGATCCGCCGGATAGTCAGGCTCCCAGGCAAGTTGGGATTGGTATTCCAAAAACGTGTTGAGACCTTCATCCATCCATGTGGATAAGCGCTCATTGGAATTCACAATCATCGGAAAATAATTGTGACCGGTCTCATGAAAGATCACGGACAGGAGATCAAACTTAGTCGTTCGGGAGTATGTTCGCTCCCCGTCCTCGTCTTCCGGCCGTGGCCCGTTGAACCCGATCATGGGATACTCCATCCCGTAAACGGCTCCATTGACGGATTGAGCGACCGGATACGGATAAGGAAACGTAAAGGCGCTATAGACTTCCAGGGCATGGGCAACGGCATGGGTTGAATATTGTTCCCACAGAGGATTGGCGTCGTTCGGATAAAAGGACATGGCCATGACGGATGAGCCGTCCGATTGCTGAACGGCCATGGCGTCCCAGATGAAACGGCGCGACGTCGCAAACGCAAAGTCACGAACATCTTCGGCTTTGAAGATCCAGGTGCGCTCACCGCCGGAAACCTGCTCTTCACGGTTCAACGCCTCCTCGGGCGTTGCAATCATAATCGGGCGATCCGATTGACGCGCTTGCGACATCCTCTCTCGCTGCGCCGCGCTCAAGATCTCGGTTTCGTTTTGCAACTCACCAGTTGCCGCCACGATGTGATCATCCGGCACGGTAATTTCGACCTGATAATCGCCAAATTCCGTCGCAAATTCGGCACCCCCCAAAAACGGTTCGAGCACCCAACCGTTTCGGTCCGTATAGGCGGCCATTCGGGGAAACCATTGGGCAACTGTGTAGATGGCATGGGGGTTATCCTCGAAGAGTTCATAGCCGCCGCGAGAATTGGCCACATCAATGTTGGGCAAAATGACGTCCCATGCGATGGAAAACGAAATCCTCTGTCCAGGACTGAGAGGGGCTGCAAGATCAATACGCATCAGCGCCCCAACAATCTCATACGGCAATGGCTGTCCCTCCGCATCCACAACGGAGGTGATGTTTTGACCGCCGCCGAAGTCCCGTCCCAACTCAAGCCGGGCGCGCCGAAAGCTGATCCTGTCCTGTTCATAGGTCGTCGCACTCAAAGACGACTTTGAGTCGGTCCGGAATCTGTTTTGATCCAACTGCACCCAAAGATAATTCAAAAAGTCCGGCGAATTGTTGGTATAGGTGATGGTCTCTGATCCGGTGAGACGATGATCGTCCTCATCCAATCGCACGGCAATATTGTGATCCGCCCTTTGTTGCCAATATTTGTGACCGGGGGCACCGGATGCGGTTCGGTAATCTGAGGGCGGCGCCCATTTGTCGTCAAGCTGTTGGAAGGGGTTCACCGGCGAGCCGTGATCCGTTGCGTCTGCGATTTCAATCGTGCCGCAGGTCAATAGGCCGGCCAATATCAGACTTGCAATACGCTGCATATGTTCACCCTCTGAGTCAAAAAAAGCAGGGCGAAGTTTCGCCCTGCTCTCTTGAAAAATCCAGCTTTTGTTGGTCTTGATCTAGCCGCTTATCCTTGTGGTCCAACATTAAGCGATGAGATGTCCATCACGTAAGTGTAAAGGTCGCTCATAAAGCGTTGACCTTCACTACGCGTGAACAAAAGCTTTGTGCCGTCCGGCGAAACAGACGGGAAGCCGTCAAAGCTATCATTGTAGGTCAAACGGACCGGCTCTTTGCCTTCGAGAGAGCCCAAGAAGACCTCCCAATTGTTACCTTCAATAATGCGGACAAAAACAAAATGCTTACCGTCCGGGGTCGGATAAGGCGCCCAATTCATCCGATCATCAAATGTATGTTGGGTGCGCTCGCCGGTTTCCACATCGATCGTGTAAATCGTCATGGGAGTTTCACCAGGTTTGCCCTCCGCGCTTGTGGGCCAGGCGCGGGTGGTAATGGTTTTGTTGTCAGGCAAAAAGAACGGTGCCCCTTCCTGTTCATCCGGCGTGAACGTGATCTGCCGCTCATCACTGCCATCCGGCCGCATCACCCAAAGGTCCATATTACCATCGACCTTGCGTCCGAAGACCAGCCATTCTCCATTGGGCGATACGGAGACCTCCGCATCGTAGTATTTGTTATCGGTCAAACGTACGACATTGTTTCCATCCGTATCGGAAACATAGATTTCTGCACCCTTCGGATAATCAAGCGAGTCCGACCAGTTGCCGATCGGCATATCCATATTGTCACGGGTCGAGGTCCAAACAAGGCGCTTCTGATCTGGGAAGAAATATGAGCAGGCATCCTGACCACGATCATTGATGCGCGTGATGTTCTCTCCGGTATCCGTAAAGGTATAGGTCAAAGCACCGCCGGCAGCGCGGGCGCTGGATGGACGCAAAGCATCCGGGTCCTGAGTTTGCGCAATGATATGCTTGCTATCAGGTGCGTAATAGGCTTCCGCCGTTTCCGGAATATTGGGAATCTTCCAAGTCGGCAATTCGTTTTCGTTCGCCTTTGCCCAAACGATTTCCGAACCAGGTGTTCTGTCACCCATTCCCATCGTCATGACAACGGCCAAACAAAGGCCGCCGATCGCCCCTGCTTTAGTCATCAAACCTGTTGAGGCTTTCACTGATCGAGCCATAAAACATCTCCCTCCAAGAAACGTGCGTCTTTTAAATATGGACGCGATCATAGTGCCCAAGGTCAGAAGAGAAAAGCTCCGTTCGGGAAAACTATTGGTGCTTCCACCTAGCGAAAGGCGTACAGGTAGAATATTTTTCCATTTCTACTCACGGACCTTTGTGCGCTCGAACACGTCAATAAAAAGGCCTTTCACCTTCTCGCGGTCACCTGGCGTAAATTCTTGCTGCAATGCGGCCGTGACGGCTTCTGCTTGAGAAATGCGGCGTGGGCGGACGTAAAAGACCCGCTCATACGCCTTGAGATCAGACAGAAATTGATCCGACGAAGCCTCACGGGTTTGACTATTCCCCAATTGGGATGGGGACAATCTGAACGCCAAATCAGAATCCCGCAGATAATAAGTCAAACCCTGACAGTTCCCAGTGCATAAGACCAAATCACGCGGCTCGGCCATTTGATCCACATACTGTTCGGCACTGCGCCAATCCCGCAAAAAGCGAAAATGATTCCAATTCCAAAGGTAAAACCCTGCCATCTGAATGGCCCCAAAAACGGCCACCAATGCGATCAGCCCCATATAGGCAGGTTGCTTTCCATGAAAACGATCAATGGCAAAGGCCAGCAGAACAAAAAACGGAACCGAGGCATAGATGACATAGCGGGGAAATAGAATAGGCTGCGCGATGATGGAGATCACGAATGGCGCCGAGACCCCGACGATAAGCCAACCAAGCAAAAGACCCACCGGAGAAACCAATTGGCCTTTGATGTCTGCCCAATTTGGGCGATCTTGTGCCCAAATGAAAAGCGTCCAACCAAAAAGCAACCCATAAAAAGCCAAACCGGCAGGGCTACCGGAAAAGGCTGATAAAAGCTCAAGGATCGATTGTAGGTTTGGAGGAAACGCATTCGCGATCCAAACGCCTTCGTTTACACGCTGCAATCCACCCGCCAACAAAATCGCCAATGGCAGCACACTCAAAATAAGCGCCACCTGAAGCACGCACCAGACCCAAAAACGGCGTCTTGCTTCTTCTTCGCGCAAAGCCAACAAAATTGAAAAATGAACGTTTTGCGCCAGCACAACGAACAGGCCAAAAAAGTGTGCGTAGATCATCAAAGACGACATCAACACATAGACAACCGCATCGCGCCTCGCATTGTGTTGCAGCCATTTGTAAAAGAACAAATAAGACGCAATAGAGAGACATAGGAGCAACGTATAGGTGCGCGCTTCTTGCGCATAATGCACATGAAAGCTCGAAACCGCGAGAATGAAGGCACTGATGAGAGCGACACGGCGCCCTACGAGAGTCTCCGCCAAAGTATAGATCAGCCAGACTGATACGACGCCCAACACCATAGAAAGAGAGCGTGCCGCAAGCTCGGATTCTCCGAACAGGTCCATCCACACAGACAAAATAAGGTAATGAAGTGGCGGCGTGAGCGCATCACCAGAGATCTTTTGCATCAATGACGCGACATCCAGCCTGGCCGTCATAATGGCAAACGCCTCGTCGATCCAAATACTGTCCTCGGTGATCTCAATCACACGCAGCACCAGGGCGAGACCTAGAATCCCCCACAGCGCATTGGGACACCCCAATGTCTCGGCGCGAAGAAAGGCATTCGTTTTTGACAGAGAATTGTGTGAGTCGGATTCGGCCATGCCCGGACTTTATCGCCCAAATCCAAAAAACGCCAAGACCGGTATATTAAGCGCACGTTCCCGATCCACGCGCACCGCGACCTTTGTCCGTAGAAAAATGGGCTAGCGATCCATTCGCGTTAGAGGCCGAATCCAAGAAAGATAAGCCACATTCCGAACAGAACGGACACCGCACCGATCATCCGCAAAACAAGAGGACTAAACGCACTCCATATTTTGGTTGCAACGCGATTGGCCGACGCCGGGAACGGCACCAGCCATAAACCCATAATCAGTGCGATCAAGAGGGCAAGATAAAATACCACAAGCGGGATTGTTCCGCTCACGCCAGCGACGGCGTAGGCGACAAAGACGGCAAATGCTCCCATCACAAAGCCAAAGATGCGCATACGCCGATCCGATAGGAACAGCTTCAAATAGACGTCTCGGGTTCGCGTGGGCGCGACTAGCAGAGGGCCGCGTGACAGAATAATCAAGGCACCGAAAACAACGAGAAATAAGGCAATACCAGTCATTGGACGACCTCCTCATGACTTGACCTGACCTTATATATGGTGATCGCAAATGCAGAATTCAATTTGGCTGAAAAAGCCTAATAGTCCAGAGACGCGGCTCGGAATCCGCCTCGCCCTGAAGAGACGAAGCCGGCCACGGGATAGGTCCGCGCACCCATTTGATTGCCGGGCGTGTACCAGACACGCACGGCGGACCAATCATTCCGTTTGGACACGTCCAAGACGGGCTGATCCTTATGAACGCGGCCTTTGTTCAACCAATTGGCATGTTCCACCAGAATTTCACGGGAATTCACAACCTTGGTGACAACAGCGATATGCCCGTGGCGCAGCCGATCGCTGCGATCCAATACAATCACCGATCCGACGGATGGTGTGGAAGAGCGCTGATACCGCCCTTTTGCGCCGGGCCACCAGGTCCAAGCGTCACCGCGAAGGGTCAAACCCGAAAGACGTCTGGCATAGGGCACGCATTGAACACGCCGGGCGCCGGAGACGATTTTGGGATCGGCCATGCGGGCAGATTGCAACGACCGTTCGCCATAGGGATTGACCTGCCGTTCGTTCGACGAGCCGCATGCCGTCAAACTCAAACCGAGCATTCCTAAAAATATGAATGAGAGCCGCTTCATTCCCAATGACCACGCCGACTGATATCGGCGGTCATGATGAAACTTTGGGATTAACAAGCGCTAAATCTCGCCCAAAGCATTCGAATGAAGTTTTAACAAGGGAATCGGGCAAGCCTTGAGACTCAAGATCGGGAGGTCGTGCCGGCGGTCGGTAAAGTATGGCGGAGAGGATGGGATTCGAACCCACGATGGGCTATTAACCCATACTCCCTTAGCAGGGGAGCGCCTTCAGCCACTCGGCCACCTCTCCACCGCCGGGGATGCCGCAGATAGGCTGGACTTGTCAAGAGTTAGTCTTGAGACCGGAGCCGGAACGCGAGGCGACGCGCCCTCCACCATCAAGGCGGAGAGCAGAAACCAGAGATTGTGTTGATCAATGAGATCTGCGGAGAATTGTCGGATCTGATGATATTTTCTGTGAAAATCGCTGAGGCAAGCTGTGAAAACCGATCATGGCTTCAGCGAACAGACGGCGAATTAGTGCGAAGACAACCATTCGCGAGCCTCTCTTTGCGCTGTGGCCACTTCCTCTGCGGTCATTTCCTGCGCAAGTTCGGCACGCCAACTTCTGGCAGCATCACTGCCTTGCATGGCAGCCAAGTTGAACCACTTGTGCGCCTGGACATAGTCCATCTCGACGCCTTGACCCGTTGAATAGAGCAACCCCAAATTATAAAGAGCATCCCCAGTCTTTTCTGCTTCCGCTTTTGCATGGGCTTCCACCACTTGCGGATTTAAGTATGACATATGTCCAAGTCTCCCTCTCTCGACATATCTTGTTGGCTTCTTTCAACACGCATCCGCGTCCCCCGCTTCTTCGTGCGAGAGGGATCTTTTCAGACCTCCACTAAATTTTGGGTTAATGCAGAATTTAGAATTTAGTAATGATTTGAAAGGGTTAAGCGATTGTTTATGGAGTTGAACTGAGCGTAAGACCTGTCGGCCCTCATATATGGAGCCTCCACCCGGAAACTGAACCTGCCCGTTGCAAAACGTGATGAGAAGTCGTCAGCCGGTCGAAAAAGAGATGTCGATCAAAATCTCAATCGAGAAAAATAGCGAGGCCGGCTTGCGCTTTGGATCCGCCGTCCGACGCCTCGCCATGCGAGTCCGAAAATGGGGCGCCAGAGACGATAAAAAAATGGCGGTTTTCAAGCATTTTGCCGCCAGCAGACACAAAAAAGCCCGCAAAACCAATGTTTTACGGGCTTTCTCTGAGAAATAAAGACTATCTCCGCTTACGGGCAGTCTTTCTTTTAGCTGTCTTCCGCTTTGCAGTTTTGCGCTTAGCGGTTTTCTTCTTAGCTGTCTTCCGCTTTGCAGTTTTACGCTTAGCGGTTTTCTTCTTAGCTGTCTTCCGCTTTGCAGTTTTGCGCTTAGCGGTTTTCTTCTTAGCTGTCTTCCGCTTTGCAGTCTTACGCTTAGCGGTTTTCTTCTTAGCTGTCTTCCGCTTCGTTGTCTTCCGCTTCGCGGTTTTCTTCTTAGCTGTCTTCCGCTTTGCAGTCTTACGCTTAGCGGTTTTCTTCTTAGCTGTCTTCCGCTTCGTTGTCTTCCGCTTCGCAGTCTTACGCTTAGCAGTTTTCTTCTTAGCGGTCTTCTTCTTAGCAGTACGTTTTTTTGCAGCGGGCTTTCTGGCCATGTCCACGTGCTCCCCTGTTGTGAATGCCGATACGCAGCGAATCAAATACAAAATTACAATTCAACACTTTGATCCGCGAATTACGGCAATATAAAGGTTTCCAATTGTTTAACATTGGCATTACGCGTCAAGCAAAAAATGAAAAGAAGAAAAAAAAGTTCGCGAAAAAAATGCAATTTCAGCGAGTCAAAACGCAATAAAGCAGCTCACAGATGATCGGCAAAAGGACAAAAAAATGTCTCTCTATTCGACGTCTAGTTTTTTCTTAAGTAGCGCATTTACCGCCTGGGGATTAGCTTTCCCGCCAGTTGCCTGCATCACTTGACCAACAAACCAACCGATCATTTTGGGTTTGTCTTTCACCTGTGCGACCTTGTCCGGATTTGCTTCAATGATTTTGTTAATTTCGGACTCGATTTCTGCCGTGTCAGTGACCTGTTTTAGACCCTTTTCTTCAACAATTGTGCAGGGATCGTCACCTGATTCGTACATAAACTGAAAAACATCCTTGGCAATTCGACGTGAAATTGTTCCGTCAGACACCAAATCGATCAATTCACCGAGGTGTTTTGCACTAACCGGAGAGTCTGAAATTTCAATTCCAGCTCTGTTCAAAGCACCGAACAATTCACCGGTCACCCAATTGGCAACCTCTTTCGCATCTCGGGAGTCAGCAGCTTCTTCAAAAAAATCTGCAATGCTTCGCTCTGCAACCAAAACACCCGCATCATAATCAGAAAGACCTAATTCGGAGACAAATCGGTTGCGTTTTTGATCCGGAAGTTCGGGCAAGTTGGATGCTATTTCATCGACCCATGCTTGCTCAAACTCTAACGGCAGCAAATCGGGATCCGGAAAGTAGCGATAATCATGCGCTTCTTCTTTCGATCGCATGGAACGCGTTGTGCTTGTTTTTGCATCAAACAAACGGGTTTCCTGATGCACCTCTCCACCATCTTCAATAATGTCAATCTGCCGGCGCGCTTCGTATTCAATTGCTTGCATCATGAAACGCATTGAGTTGACGTTTTTGATCTCACATCGCGTTCCGAGACCGTCTCCGGGCCTGCGAACCGAAACATTCACGTCTGCTCTCAAAGACCCCTCTTCCATGTTTCCATCGCAGGTTCCCAAATACTGCATGATGAGACGTAATTTCCGAACGTAGGCAGCCGCCTGGGCGGCCGAACGAATATCAGGCTTGCTGACAATCTCCATCAAAGCAATGCCGGACCTATTCAGATCGACGAACGACTTTGTGGCATGCATGTCATGAATGCTCTTTCCCGCATCCTGTTCTAAATGCAATCTTTCAATCCCGACGGTCACTGTCGATCCGTCATCAAGCTCGACGACAACTTCACCTTCACCGACAATCGGGTCTTTAAATTGTGAGATTTGATAACCCTGCGGAAGATCGGGGTAAAAGTAGTTCTTGCGATCAAAAATAGAACGCGTGTGGATCTTTGCATTCAATCCCAAACCGGTGCGCACGGCTTGCTCTACACAAAACTGATTGATCACCGGCAGCATGCCCGGCATGGCGGCATCCACCAAACTGACTTGGCTGTTGGGCTCAGCGCCAAATGTGGTTCCGGCGCCGGAAAACAACTTTGATTGGCTGGAAACCTGAGCATGAACCTCTAAGCCGATTACGATCTCCCAATCTCCGGTGGCGCCTGGAATCAATTCAGGCATGGATTGCATTGATTGCTCGGTCATCACTTCGCTCCCCACCATGCGTCCGGTTTGGTGCTAAAACCGGCGGACTCTTCAAGCACATGTGCTGCACGGAAAAGAGTTTCTTCGTCGAGAGCCCGACCGATCAATTGGAGTCCGAGTGGCAGACCTTCAGCCGACAATCCGCTCGGCACGGAAATACCGGGAAGACCCGCAAGGTTCACCGGCACCGTAAAGACATCATTCAAATACATCGAAATGGGGTCAGCCGCTTTGGCTCCGAGCGCAAATGCCGGGGACGGCGTGGTCGGTGTCAAAATAACATCGACATTTTCAAAGACAGACTTGAAGTCGTTGGCGATGAGCGTCCGCACTTTTTGCGCCTTGAGATAGTAGGCATCGTAATATCCAGCCGACAATACATAGGTCCCAATCAACACCCGACGTTTGACTTCTGCGCCGAACCCCTCTGCCCGCGTATTCTCATACATCTCCAATATATCTTCGCCGTTTTCACGAAGACCGTAGCGAACACCGTCGTAGCGCGCCAGGTTGGACGATGCCTCAGCCGGCGCGACAATGTAGTACGCCGGGAGTGCATATTTTGTGTGCGGAAGCGAAATGTCCACGAGTTCAGCACCGGCCGCCTTGAGCCACGTCATGCCCTCCGACCACAGCGCTTCAATCTCCGGCGGCATATCGTCCACACGGTATTCTTTGGGAATTCCGATGCGAAGCCCCTTGACGCCATGATCGAGAGACGCTTCGAAATCCGGCACCGCAACATCCAAGCTTGTTGAGTCTTTGGGGTCATGACCTGCCATCGAGGCGAGCATGATCGCCGCATCACGTACCGTTCGCGTGATTGGCCCCGCTTGGTCCAACGACGACGCAAAAGCAACAATGCCCCAGCGCGAGCATCTCCCGTATGTGGGTTTCAATCCGACGGTCCCTGTTAACGAAGCCGGTTGGCGAATAGACCCGCCCGTATCTGTTGCCGTGGCGCCTAGAGCAATGCGCGCCGCAACCGCCGATGCAGATCCGCCGGATGAACCTCCCGGCACCAAGTTCGTATCGTCATTGCCGCGCCAAGGATTGATCGCCGGTCCGAAATAGCTGGTTTCGTTGGAAGACCCCATAGCGAACTCATCCAGGTTCAGCTTGCCGAGAAGAACGGCGCCGTCATTCCAGAGGTTTTGACTGACGGTTGATTCATAACCCGGCTTAAACGCATCGAGGATATGACTGCCCGCCGTGGTGCGAATGTTTTTGGTGCAAAAAAGGTCTTTGATCCCGAGAGGAATGCCTTCCAATGCCAAGGCATCTCCTGTGGCCAAACGATCATCGGACGCAGCAGCCATGGACATCGCAGCATCAGGGGTTTTGGTGACAAAACAATTCAGCGCATCCGCAATATCAATCGCCTGCAAATAGGACTCCGTCAGTTCGCGAGCAGTAAAATCCTTTTGCCGCAAACCATCCCGTGCCTCGGCAATGGTCAGTTGTGTCAAGTCGCTCATTCTGCCTACTCCACCACTTTGGGTACGGCAAAATAATTGCCTTGGCGATCAGGTGCGTTCTCCACAACGGTCTCGGCAATCGCGCCGTCGGTTACTTGGTCCGCTCTTTTGGGCAACACCGTGTCCACAACACTCGTCATAGGCTCAACGGAGTCGGTGTTGACCTCCTCCAGTTGCTCAACCCATTTTAAGATCGTGTTGAGTTCGTCGACCAATGGCTCTAAGCGCTCCTCCGGTTCGGCAATACGAGCAAGGCGCGCAATTTTTCGTACCGTTTCTTTATCCACTGACATGAACACCACCCAATTGGTCCGATTTCTAAGACGAGACGCTTACCAAGCTATTCCGGCCGGTTCAAGCCGGGCGGCGTTTTGACCTTGCACTCGACCCGGTTAGGCTTCAAACAGACCCTCATGAGCACGATTGACCAGCAATCCGACCTTCGTGGGCTCGCGGCAAAGCTCGCTCCGGCAGACCGCTTGCTTGGGATTGATCTAGGCACAAAAACCATCGGCCTCAGTCTTTCGGACACGCAGCGTCGCATCGCCACCCCGCTCAAAACGCTTAAGCGCACCAAGTTCAAGGAGAATGCACTAGAGCTGACCGAGGTGCTTGAACAACACAATGTAGGCGGCGTTATTATCGGTTTACCGCTCAACATGGACGGCAGTTCTGGACCAAGGGTTCAGGCAACAAAAGCATTTGCGAAAAACTTCCAAATAGTCGTGAATGTCCCGATTGTTTTCTGGGACGAGCGTCTGTCGACTGTCGCAGTCACAAGAACCATGTTGGAAGCTGATCTCAGCCGCAAACGGCGCGGCGAGCTCGTCGACAAGATGGCCGCGGCCTATATTCTCCAAGGAGCACTTGATTATCTTGACCAAAACCCGGTCAACTCGCCTGACTGAAGCCGATTCAAAGCTCAAATCCAGGCCTTGCGGTTCCAAATCAAACCTCCTATAGAGTGGCTTTTAATGAACGCAGAGACCGCAAGCAGCGTCGAGACGCCTCTTATCGGCTTTCATCGCCGACACCTCATCGGTATTGAGGGGCTTTCAAAATTTGAAATCGACGCGTTGCTCCAAGCCGCAGACCGATACGTCGAGCTCAACAGGCAGACCGAGAAGAAGCAGTCTGTCTTACGCGGGCGTACCCAAATCAATCTGTTCTTTGAATCCTCCACACGCACGCAAAGTTCTTTCGAGCTGGCGGGGAAACGATTGGGCGCAGACGTGATGAACATGTCGGTCGCCAGCTCGGCCGTCAAAAAAGGCGAAACTCTGATCGACACGGCGATGACACTGAACGCAATGCGTCCGGACCTTCTGGTGGTACGGCACAATGCATCCGGTGCTGTTGAGCTACTTTCCCAAAAGGTGGGTTGCTCGGTGATCAATGCAGGCGACGGCAGTCATGAGCACCCGACACAAGCACTACTTGATGCGCTCACCATACAGCATGCAATCGGCCAAATCGAAGGCCTGACGATTGCAATCTGCGGCGACGTGCTGCACAGCCGGGTTGCAAGATCGAATATTCATCTTCTGAATACGATGGGCGCACGGGTGCGTGTCATCGCACCGCCCACTCTGCTCCCGATGAATGCGGAGCGATTTGGTGTCGAGGTGTTTCACGATATGCGGCGCGGTTTGAAAGACTGCGATGTGATCATGATGCTTCGCTTGCAATTGGAGCGCATGAGCACGGCACTCATTCCTTCAAAGCGTGAATATTTTCGCTATTACGGACTCGACTACGAGAAGCTGTCTTTCGCCAAGCCGGACGCAAAGGTCATGCATCCAGGACCAATGAATCGCGGTGTCGAAATTGATAGCTCCGTCGCGGACGATCTCAATATCAGTTTGATACACAATCAGGTCGAAATGGGTGTCGCCGTGCGTATGGCCGTTCTCGAACTCTTGTCCAAAGCAAGAGACAGCGATCTTACGCGCGCGAACGAGAATGCAAACCTATGATCGAGCCGGAACAAGTTGCCTATATTAATGCGCGGATCATCGACCCGGCCGCCGACATGGATTGCGAGGGGGCTCTGGTCACCTTTGGAGATGAAGTGCAGGCCATCGGCCCCAATCTTTTTCCGGAAGGCGTTCCGAGCCACTTTAAGACCGTCGATTGCGGAGGACACCTGATTGCGCCAGGCCTGATCGACATGCGTGTCTTTACCGGTGAGCCCGGCGCCGAACACAAAGAGACCTTAGCGACCGCAAGCCAAGCCGCAGCCGCGGGTGGTGTGACAACGATGGTTGTCATGCCAAACACCGATCCAGTGATCGACGATGTGGCCCTGGTTGATTTTATTCTTCGGCGATCCCGAGATACGGCGGTCACCAATGTTTATCCGATGGCGGCATTGACCAAAGGTTTGGGTGGCGAACACTTGACGGAAATGGGCCTGTTGCAGGAAGCGGGCGCGATCGCGTTTACCGATGGCGATCGTTCCGTCATGAATGCCCGTTTAATGCGCCAGGCTTTATCATACGCTAAGACATTCGATGCGCTGCTTGTCCATGATGCAGAAGACACAAGTCTCGCTCTGGGAGGCGCTATGAACGAAGGAGAGCTTGCGTCTCGATTGGGGCTTCAAGGTATTCCCGGCAGTGCCGAAACGATTGTCGTTGAAAGGGACATTGCTCTCTTGAAACTGACAGGGGGCAAGTATCACCTTTCCCAGATATCGTCAGCGGAGACATTACGCGTTGTCGCGCAAGCAAAAGCGGACGGTCTGGACATCACATGCGGTGTTTCAAGTCATCACCTTGCATTGAATGAGAACGATGTCGGCGACTATCGAACGTTTTTTAAGATTGCGCCTCCGCTGCGAACGGAAGAAGACCGCAGAGCTTTGGTCGATGGTCTCGCAAGCGGTCTGATTGACGTGATCGTCTCAGGCCACAACCCTCAAGGACCGGAAGATAAACGTCTGCCCTTTGCAGAAGCGACATTCGGCGCGGTAGGCCTGGAAACACTTCTCCCGGTCGCATTGGAACTGGTCCAAAACGAATATCTCGATCTCACGACTCTTTTGCGGTCTATGACTCAAACGCCGGCGGATATCTTGGGGCTGCCTGCGGGGCGTCTGACACCAGGTTCAAAAGCGGATTTTATTTTGATCGACATCAACGCCCCTTATGTTTTTGACGCGGCAACACTCAAGTCAAAGTCCAAAAATTCGCCCTTTGATGAACGGCGGATGCAAGGACGTGTCCTGAAGACCGTCGTCGGCGGTAAAGCCGTCTATGACTACACCAGAGGATGACGACTGAGTTGAATGCCTGATCCCATTAATCTCTCTGCGTCCCTGCCCTTCTACACGGCAGCTCTCGCGTTCGGCTATTTGCTGGGCTCGATACCGTTTGGCTTATTGCTGACTAAATTTGCGGGCCTGGGGGACATTCGGCAGGTCGGATCCGGTAATATCGGCGCCACCAATGTTTTGCGCACCGGCAACAAATCCCTCGCCGTCCTGACACTTCTGCTTGACGCCGGCAAAGGAATCCTTGCGGCTCTGATCGGCAAATCATTCGGACCCGATATTGCCGTCATTGCCGGTTTTGGGTCGTTTCTCGGCCATCTGTTCCCTATCTGGCTGAAATTCCAAGGTGGAAAAGGTGTCGCAACCTATTTCGGCATTGCAATCGGTCTCTATTGGCCTGTGGCGTTGATGTCCATCGGTACATGGCTCCTGACAGCCGTGATCACACGTTATTCGTCCCTTTCCGCGCTGACCGCTGCCTTATTAACGCCTGCTTATTTCTGGATGCTGGGCCGTTACCAACTGGCAGAACTTTTTGTCGTTTTGGGCATTTTGGTTTTCTTTCGCCATCGGGAGAATATCAAACGGCTCGCCGCCGGGTCCGAAAGCAAAATCGGCAAATAAGAATGTTCTGACGGTCGGTGAATTGAAACACTCGACGAGCGTCCGGGATGAACGAAAACAAAATCCATGAAGATGAGAGGCGCGACTGGCTTCGACTGATCCGCAGTGAAAATGTCGGACCCACGACCTTTTGGAAACTGATCAATCATTATGGCTCTGCAGCAGACGCCTTGTCTGCTATCCCCGACCTCGCGCGCCAAGGCGGGCGGACGAGACGCATAAAGATATGCTCAGAGCACGACATCGATCGCGAATTTCGACAAGCAAAAAAATTGGGGGCCCAATTTATTTGTGCTGCCGATCAACTCTACCCGTTATCGCTCAAATCAATCCCTGCAGCCCCTCCGGTCATCTGCATACGCGGTGACACCCGATTGCTCAACAAACAACCTATTGCGATTGTCGGTGCGCGCAATGCATCTGCGTCCGGCCGAAAACTCGCCGAGAGGATTGCAAAAGATTTGGGACACGCAGGGTTTACAATTGTCTCGGGCCTCGCCAGAGGCATCGACACGGCCGCCCATAGAGGGTCGTTGGATGGCGGGACCATTGCAGTTTTGGCGGGCCGCGTGGACCGCCCCTATCCGCCGGAAAACACTGAGCTCTACAAAACCATAAGCGATTGTGGCCTAATCGTTTCAGAACAGCCGGCGACTTACACAGCACAGGCGCGCGACTTTCCAAAACGTAACAGGATTGTCTCGGGACTGTCTTTGGGTGTCGTGATTGTCGAAGCAAGCCTGCGCTCCGGGTCATTGATTACGGCAAACTTTGCCGCCGACCAAGGGCGCGAGGTTTTTGCGGTGCCGGGCTCTCCACTTGATCCTCGTGCCCGCGGCCCCAACCGACTGATCCGGGACGGCGCGATTCTTGTCGAGACAGCAGACGACATTTTACAGGCATTGAAATCGACCAGGATAGGCACCAGCGAGCCTGTTCCGTCATCTCAGACGTGGCCGGTCGAAACACATCTCGCAAATGAGAATATGGATGACCTTCCCAATGCGCGTCAAAAGCTAGAAGACCTTTTGGGCCCGACGCCAACGACGGTCGATGATTTGATCCGACTTGGAGACTGCAAGCCCGCCACCGTCCATCGCATTTTGCTGGAACTCGAGCTGGCAGGCCGCCTGGAACGCCACCAGGGCGGGCGCGTTTCAAGGATTTAGTTTTGGACTTTTCTTCGGCGCCGGTTCTTCTTCGCCAATTTTCAGTTTGAGTTCATTTTCCGCCTCGAGGGCCGCCATTTCGATGAGATAGGCCAGGAAATCAAGATCAAACGCTTTAGATGTCGCACGCAAGGAACACAGGGTTTCGAAAAGATACTCCAAAAGGCGTTTCGGGTCCGTTCTGGGATCTATGGATTTGGCCGATTTGGCATGGCGCAGTCTAGGCTTGAAATCCGCATCGGGAGGTTCAACTTTGCGGTCGTCGCTTGCCGCAGAGCTCATTGCCGCCTCCTTATCCTAAAAGATAACCCCGAGCGAAAATTCTACCTATTAGTGCATCACAAATCAATTCGCCCCAATGGGTAGAAGTTGGATCTAAAAATGCGACCATGAGCAATGTATCTAAGGTTGTGATAGGTTGCAGCATCGACAAATAATCGCTTTGTTGAAACGATCACCCGACAATAGCGCCCCAGTTGACAAGGCCCGCTTTTTCACCAAATGTCCCACGTTCTCAACGGCTCGCGGGCCGGGAATACTGGAATATTGGCGCCCCGGCGGCGGCGGCATCAAATTCTGAAAGAAATTTTTCCTAGTTTTCTGGGATTTTTAGCAGATTGCGGATTCTGATTGCATGGGCATGAACGTCGTTATTGTTGAGTCACCAGCCAAGGCCAAGACCATCAATAAGTACCTTGGAAAGGACTATAAGGTCCTCGCAAGCTACGGCCATATTCGCGATTTGCCGTCCAAAGACGGGTCCGTCAGGCCGGACGAAGACTTTGCAATGAGTTGGGATGTGGACAGCCAGTCCGCCAAACGCCTCAAAGAAATTTCTGACGCGGTGAAGGCCTCGGATCGATTGATTCTGGCGACAGACCCGGATCGCGAAGGCGAAGCCATTTCTTGGCATTTGTTGGAGGTCTTACGTGAGAAAGGTGTTCTGAAGGACGTCAGCATCGATCGCGTGGTGTTTAACGCGATCACAAAGAATGCCGTCTTGGACGCCATGCAACATCCAAGAGAAATCGATAATGAGCTGGTTGACGCTTACCTAGCCCGGCGCGCGCTTGATTATCTCGTCGGTTTTACACTTTCACCGGTGCTCTGGCGCAAACTGCCGGGATCGCGCTCCGCCGGCCGTGTGCAATCGGTGGCGTTGCGCATTATTTGCCAGCGCGAAATTGAAATTGAATCCTTTGTTCCACAAGAATACTGGACACTCCAATCCAACGTCACCACCAAAGATCAAGACAAATTTCCGGCACGTCTCGTCATTCACCAAGGCAACAAACTTAAAAAGTTTGACCTCGGCAACGAAGCCGAAGCGATGGCTGCCAAAGCTGCGGTTGAAGCCGGACAGTTTTCCGTCGCGTCGATCGAAAGCAAACCGACAAAAAGAAATCCACCGCCACCGTTCACGACGTCAACTTTGCAACAAGAAGCATCTCGCAAACTCGGCTTCTCAGCCTCGCGCACCATGCAGCTTGCCCAAAGACTTTATGAGGGCGCGGACATCGGCGGCGAAACAACAGGCTTGATCACCTATATGCGAACCGACGGTGTCGGTATGGCCCCGGAAGCGCTTGAGGAAACACGTAACGTGATCGGTGCGGATTTCGGAGTTCGTTACGTGCCCGGCGAGCCGCGCGTTTACAAAACCAAAGCGAAGAATGCGCAAGAGGCCCATGAGGCCATTCGGCCAACCGCGCTTTCCCGCCGCCCGAAAGAAGTCGCCTCTTACGTAGATGCGGACCAAATCAAACTCTATGACCTCATCTGGAAGCGCGCGATTGCCAGTCAGATTGCCAGTGCCGAATTAGAGCGCACCACCATTGAGCTGGCCACGCCCGATCAACAAACGGGATTGCGCGCGACAGGCTCCGTTGTTGTATTCGACGGATTTCTTAAACTTTACGAAGAAGGACGCGACGATTCCGGCGATGACGAAAACGACGGCCGGCTGCCCAAAGTGAACGTGGGTGATGCTGTCACATTGGACAGCATTTTGCCGGAACAGCATTTCACCGAACCGCCGCCCCGCTTTACCGAAGCCACGCTGGTGAAAAAGTTGGAAGAGCTCGGCATCGGCCGCCCTTCCACCTATGCCAGCACATTGTCGGTCTTGCGGGACCGGGCCTATGTTCGGATCGAGAACAAACGGTTTTTTCCTGAAGACAAAGGGCGTCTGGTCACCGCATTTCTTGAAAGCTTCTTCACGCGATATGTGGAGTATGATTTCACCGCTTCTCTCGAAGAACAACTCGACCACATTTCTGCGGGCGAGATGAATTGGAAAACATTCCTGAAAAACTTCTGGGATGAATTCCAAAACACCGTCGACGGCATCTCGGACTTGCGCATCACACATGTCTTGGACGCGCTAAATGAGGTTTTAGGCCCGCACGTATTTCCGCCACGTGAAGACGGCAAAGACGCACGAGCCTGCCCGTCGTGTGAGGATGGAATCCTGAGTCTGAAAGTCGGCAGATACGGAGCGTTCGTCGGTTGCTCGAATTATCCTGACTGCAAGTTCACACGTCAATTGGCCGCCGGCGATGGCGACGGGCTTGATGCCAACGAACCCAAAGTGCTCGGACAGGATCCGGAAACGGGACTGGATGTGTCTTTGCGAACCGGCAGGTTCGGGCCTTATGTACAATTGGGCGAAGAAGTCGAAGGCGAAAAGCCGAAGCGCACCGGCCTTCCCAAAGGCACGGATCCCATGTCGGTGGAGCTTGACCGTGCCTTGGCACTACTTGCCTTGCCAAGAGACTTGGGGCCACACCCCGAGGACGGCAAAAAAATGGTTGTTGGGATTGGCCGTTTCGGCCCCTACGTTCGGCATGACGGTGTTTACGCCAGCATCAAAGATCCCGAAGAAGTTTTCACCATCGGCGTCAATCGCGCGGTCACGTTGCTTGCGGAAAAACGCGCCAATCCAGGTCGCGGGCGGAGCGCAGCAAAACCATTGCGTGAATTGGGGGCCCATCCTGAAGACGGCGAACCAGTGAATGTCATGGAAGGACGCTACGGTCCTTATGTCAAGCACGGCAAAATCAACGCAACAATCACCAAAGACTTTGCACCGGATACGATCACCCTTGAGCAGGCCGTAGAGTTAGTGGCCGCCAAAGCGGCCAAAGGGCCGAAGAAAAAGACCGCCAAGAAGAAAACGGCCAAGAAGAAGACGACCAAGAAAAAGGCCACCAAGAAAAAGACGGCGAAAAAGAAAACCACCAAAAAGAAGACAGCCAAGAAAAAAGCTGCCAAGAAAGACTCTGGGGCGGACGACGCTACGGAGTAAGTGCCTTGCCGGGCTTCCCATCGAAAGAAAAGATTCTCGACTTTATTCGATCAAGCGACAGCGAAGTTGGAAAGCGCGAAATTGCGCGCGCTTTCAAGCTCAAAGGTCAAGATCGCATTCAACTGAAAAAGATCCTGCGCCAATTGACCGATGACGGGTTGATTGAGAAGGGTCACGGCAAATCCTTGAAAGATCCTTCCCGACTCCCGCCTGTCACTGTGATTGATATTATCGATCAGGATACGGATGGTGAATTGCTTGGCCGCCCTGCCCAATGGGACTCAAAAACTCCCGCACCGCAGATTGTTCTGGCACCCGGCGAAGGCTCGGGACGGCGTGGAGGTACGGCGATCGGCATCGGTGCACGGGTTCTTGCAAGATTAAAAAAAATGCCGGACGAGACCTATGAAGCTCGGATTATCAAGGCACTGGGTCAAAGCGCGCATAAGATCTTGGGGGTTTTCCGCAAAGGCAGCACCGAACGCGAAGGACGGGTAAAACCTGTCGATCGCAAAACGCGCTATGAGATCATCGTTGATCGCAAAGACTCCCGGGACGCCAAACCGGGAGAGCTGGTGACGGTGGAAGTCAAAGGCGGTCACAAACACGGGACAAAACGCGGCCGTGTGCTTGAAGTCTTAGGTGATGTTTCCGATCAACGATCCGTCAGCCTGATTGCCATTCACACCCACGGCATTCCCATGGGCTTCAGCGAGGACGAAGAAAAGCAGGCACAAAAAGCCAAGCAGCCTGCTCTCGGCCGACGTACGGATCTTCGAGACTTACCCTTGGTCACCATCGACCCGGATGATGCACGTGATTTCGACGATGCGGTTTGCGCTGAGGCTGATCCGTCCGAGTCCAATCCGGGAGGTTGGATCGTTCATGTGGCTATTGCCGACGTGGCTCATTTTGTCAGACCCCATACCCCGCTCGATCTCGGCGCACGCAAGCGCGGAAACTCCTGCTACTTTCCGGACCGGGTCGTGCCTATGTTGCCGGAACGTCTTTCCAATGAACTTTGCTCGCTTCGCCCCTTGGAAGACAGGCCATCTATGGTGGCACGCATGGTCTTTGATCACGCGGGGCGAAAAATCGCACATACATTTTTGCGTGGCCTCATGACCTCCAAGGCCCGGCTCACCTATACACAAGCGCAAAGGGCAATCGATGGAACGCCCGATGATATCACCGCGCCGCTTTTGGACAGCAGCCTCAAACCTCTTTGGGCGGCTTATCGGGCGCTTTCGCATGCACGGGACAAGAGAGGCCCTCTGGATTTTGATCTTCCTGAACACAAGATCATTTTGTCAGAAGATGGCCAAGTTGAACGGATCGGATTTCGTGAACGCCTAGACGCACATCGTCTGATCGAGGAGTTCATGATTCAAGCCAATGTCTGTGCGGCGGAGACGCTTGAGCAAAAAAAAGCACCCTTTATCTACCGCGTCCACGACGCCCCGTCCGACGAAAAGTTTGTTGCCTTAAGAGATTTCCTGGGCTCGCTCGACATCAAGATGCCGGCGAACCAAGTGCTCAAACCCGAGCACTTCAACGGCATCTTAGAAAAGGCCAAAGGCACGCCCCACGAAGCCATGATTGGCGAAGTCGTTTTGCGCAGCCAGAGCCAAGCGGTTTATGCCACTGACAATTTGGGGCATTTCGGCTTGAACCTTCGCCGATATAGTCATTTCACATCGCCAATTCGCCGGTACGCCGACCTTGTGGTCCATCGCGCCTTGATCCGTTATTGCGATTTGGGAGGCGACGGGCTGACCCAGGACGAAATCGAAACCATGACTCAAACCGCCGAGTCGATCACAACATTCGAACGGCGCGCTATGGCGGCCGAGCGGGATTCCGCAGACCGATATGTTGCGTCTTATCTGGCGGACCGTGTGGGCGCCATTTTCAAAGGGCGGGTGGCCGGTGTGACCCGGTTCGGACTCTTTATCAAACTGGACGAGACCGGCGCCGACGGGATTGTTCCCATGAAATCGCTGGATGACGATTTCTATCATCATGATGAGAATGGCCATGCGCTCATTGGTGAGCGCAATGGCGGCGCCTATCGTCTGGGACAAAAGGTGAGCGTCAAACTGGTGGAGGCAGCGCCTTTGACTGGGGGATTAAGGTTCGAACTCCTGACAGCTCCCGATTATAGTTCGCGCAAAACGTCAAAGAAACGCGTGAGATCCCTGTCATCAAATAAGAAATATCGTCGAGGCCGACGATGACAATCTCCCGCTACAAGCCCAAGAACCTGCCTGCACGCCAGCTAGAGCGTGCATCCCGGCCCAAAAATGCCGCGACGTTGGTGTTAACCCGGACACAAAACGGCACGACGCAGGTGCTGATGGGCCAACGTCATAGCCGCCACAAATTCATGCCGGATCTTTATGTGTTTCCAGGCGGCCGCGTCAGTCGCGCGGACCACCGGATTGAGCCCCTGAAGCCTCTCAAAGCCAATGTCAGCGAAAAGTTACTGAAACAAACGCGCTTTAAGAACCCTCAGGCTTTGGCCCTTGCCTCCATTCGCGAAACATTCGAAGAGACGGGTCTGCTTGTGGGAGAAACGGCGAAACGAAAGCGGACCAGTCGTTCAAAGGAATGGATGGACTATTTTTCGGCAGGACTGGAACCGCGTTTAGACAGCTTGGAGTTTATTGCCCGCGCAATTACCCCGCCCAGCCGGGACCGGCGGTTTGATGCGCGATTTTTTTTGGGCAGCGCGGATTTGATCCAAGGCGACCCCGATGATTTTTCCGGAGCATCGGGCGAGTTGGAGAATATTGCTTGGATTGCGTTGGAAGAGGCCCTCGCCTTGGACACGGCCGATATCACCGAGGCAGTCTTAAGGCACCTAAACGATCGATCTCAAAATCGGCACCATGACCCAAGTCCGATATTTGTGCGCTACAAGAGCGGTTTGATGAATCCTGAGAAATTGTAAGGCTCAAACAGTCAGAGACGGAACAGATGACGGCAGACACAAAATCTGAAAGCGCCGTAAGCGTTGCATTTCGGGATAAAAAGTTCCGAAACAACGTCATTGCGCTGACCTGCGCGACAGCCGTCTGCGGTCTCGCCTTTGGCATGACCTTTCCGTTGCTCAGCTTGATCCTGGAAAGTTGGGGCACCGACGAACGGTTGATTGGCGCGAATGCCGCGATGTTTGCATTGGCCGCACTGACCTTCTTGCCCTTTCTGCCAAAGCTGCTCAGCCGGTTTGGCATCCGTCTTTACTTTCAGATTGCCATTTTGGTGACGGCTATTTGCCTCATTTGTTTTAAGCTGTTTCCCAATCTATGGGCCTGGTTCCCTTTGCGCTACATCACCGGTGCCGCCATCAACAGTATGTTTGTGGCCGGTGAGGTGTGGATCATGTCGCTCGCGCCAAGAGAGATCCGTGGCCGAGCGATTGCTATCTTTTCCATGTCTTTGTCCGGCGGTTTCGCGATCGGTCCGATCGTCCTGTCCATCACCGGCCCCGAAGGATGGCTGCCCTTTGCGACAGGTGCCATTTTGATCACTTTGGGTGCGCTGCCGTTGTTTTGGGCCGACGATGTTGTGCCCACGGAAGACCCTACAGGCGATCGAAAGTTTTCAACCATCTGGCGCCTGGCCCCCCTGCCGATCATTGGGGGCCTGGCGTTCGGCGTGATTGAAAACAGTGAATTTAATTTTCTGCCGATCTATGCAGTGCGCACCGCCTTTACGATGGAAAATGCCATGATCCTGGTGGCGGTTTTAGGCGCCGGCGATCTGTTTTGCCAGTGGTTCATCGGCGGATGGTCCGATCGATTTGACCGCCGCAAATTGTTGATGATTTTGGCCGGCGTCACCGGTGCTGTGGCGATGATTTTGCCGCTCGTCATCTTTGCCTCCCCCTTCATTCTATTCCCGATCCTGTTTATTTGGGGCGGCGCCACGATGGGAATTTACACCGTGAGCCTCACCATCATGGCAGCGCGTTTCGAAGGCGCGTCACTCAGCCGGGCGAATGCCCTGCTCGGCATTATTTATGGTCTCGGTGCATTCGGCGGCCCCATTTATGTGGGCGCTGCGATGGATCGCTGGGACCCTCATGGCATGCCGATCTCCATCGGCTTTGCCGCGTTCGCATTCATGACCTTTTGCATTGTCCGGCTGATTGCGCGTCCTGAAAGGTCAAAGTAACGAAATTTGCCGGAATCCCGGCCCAATGCCTTGACACCGTAAGCCGGATGAGTAGATTGCGCCCTTCGATCGCCGAGGCACCCTCAGGCCGGTCGATTTGCCTTTGGAGAATTGGACGATGGCCAAGCCAACCACAGTTAAAATTCGCCTCAACAGCACCGCTGGCACAGGCTTCTTTTATGTCACCAAAAAGAATTCCCGGACGATGACGGAAAAGATGGTTGTCCGGAAGTATGATCCCGTTGCGCGCAAGCACGTGGAGTTCAAAGAGGGCAAGATAAAGTAACATTGCCGTCGAAAGACTGAGTCCGATCCGGAGCCGCTTCATTTGGAAGCGGCTTTTTTCATGGCGACTTAAAAAAAGCTATCGAATTCACGTCTTTTGTCGGAAATCCTTACACTGAGAAAGGCCTAATAAACCACTGAATTTATGAAGTTTTTTTGATTTACACTGCATGACACCCTTTTGAGGCGAAAAAACTGTCAAGAATTCTTACAACTTCTTGCAGAAATCACACACCCGCATTCCCCCAAAACCCAACCTTTCCCCTTAAGGCACTGAAGTTAATAAGCTTTCCAGGTTTGGCACGGGCTTTGCTTTATGGTTAACGAGGCCATCCGAAGGAAAAACAACAAGGAAACAACGAGATGTCCAAGTTTCAGAAGACACTTTTGGGTGTCGTTGCAGCGCTGGGCCTAAGCCTCCCCCAATCCGCCCACGCTGTGCCATTGGAGACGGTGCTATTTTTCTCCATCGACGAATCGTCCAGCATCGGGTCAACCAATTTTAACACTCAAATGAACGCCTATATTGCAGCCGCATCCATCATCCCGACCGATGGATCGATCGCGGTTGGCGCCCATACCTTCAGCACAAACGTCAATGATGAATTGTCGATCTTTCGGCTCAATGCTCCGGGTGATCTGACACCCCTCACTGATTGGTTCGAGGCGCAAAAATCCGATTTTGATGGCGGAAACACGGATATTGCCGAATCCATTGATACAGCCCGAATGGACATCAATGCGTTTCTTGCCGCCCTAAACCTGGAATGCGACGAGGATGTTAACTGCATCATCGACGTTTCAACAGACGGCTCCCAAACCGTTTCAGGTAACCCAGTGACGGAAGCAGCGGAAGCCGTGACCCAAGGGATGATCGTCAATTGTTTGGGAATCGGAGACAATGCCAATTGCGATTTCGCAACAGAGAATTCCGGTCTGGCGTTCCCTGCCGCGAATTTCGATGACATCGAACGCGCTTTGCGGCAAAAAATCGCCGTCGAAACCGGCCAAGAATTGCCGGAACCGGGCGCAATCGCCCTTATGGGGCTGGGTCTTGCCGGGCTCGGATGGGCTGCACGCCGTCGCAAAGCCTCCTAACCCTATAAAGCTCAAGCAGAATTAGAAAAGCCGCCCTTTGGGGCGGCTTTCCTTTATTCGGCGCTCACTTCCGAGAAGCTCTCGCCCAAAAAAAGTGGTCGACCTTTAATTCGTGCTGCCAGAGGAGGCCTCTCTAACAAGCATCTGGTCGACCACTACCCTACGAGCCCAGGAGATGCGGCGGACCTGAGCAAACCGCAGGGGATTTCAAATTTTCATCGGGAATACCGAAAAAATGTGCCGGAAAAAAGGCCGCATTTTTCGGGACACCCACCGTTTCCCATTGAGCCCAAAGCGTTTTTTCAGCTCACAGATCGAATCAAACCAGATAATTAACAAAAAGTAAAGGCCGTTCAGCGGTTACATTAACGCCTTAGGCGGCGTCCGCGACGACCCGATTCCGGCCGTCACGCTTGGCCCGATAAAGGGCCTGGTCGGCGGATTTCAGCATTTCCTGCGCGCCGATTGCGGTCGCATCATTGGTGGTGATGCCGATGGAAATGGTGACATTCAAACGCCCCTCGTCGGTGTTTACGTCAAAGGGTTGCTCAGCCACCTCTTGGCGCAGCCTCTCGGCCACCATATAGGCGAATGACTGGTCCGTGTCCGGCATGACCACGACGAATTCTTCACCGCCATAGCGGCACGCCAGGTCAATGCCGCGCACATTGCTTTGAAGCCTGCGGGCAAATTCTTTCAAAACTTCGTCGCCCACATCGTGACCATGGGTATCATTCACGGCCTTGAAGAAGTCGATATCCATAATCAGCAAAGAGACCGGCTGACCGCGGCCCACTGATTTGTCCACCAATTTGTCCAAATGGGTCGCCAGATACCGGCGATTATGAAGGCCCGTCAGTTGGTCCGTCACCGCCAATTCCAGGCTCGCTTGGAAGTCCGCACGCAATTGGTCCGCATAACGCTTCCATTTGATCTGTGTCTCGACCCGGGCCACCAGTTCGTTGCGGTCCACCGGGCGCAACAGATAGTCGTTCACGCCCAGTTCTAGCCCCCGCGCCAGACGGTCCTTTTCGTCCTCATCCACAAGAACAAGTAACGGAAGTTGGCGGGTTTCCTCGAAAGCGCGCAACTGGGAACAGACACGCAGACCATCAAACTTGTCCAAGGACAGCGATACGATCACCATGTCGAAGTCTTCGGACCGGGTGCGAATCATCGCTTCATCCGGATCAGGCTCGATGCAAACGTGATAGTCGGAATCAAGCGTTTGCTGGATCTTATTGGCATAGAATGTCTTGTCTTCAATCACCAGAATGGATGCGCCGGTGGTGTCATCCAAGATCGCCTCGTCTTCACCGCCCAGCAGACCGATTTCCCGCCCTGTCGCATTTCGCATGCGCAGCTCATCATTCATGGTTTTGAGACGAACCAAACTCTTGACCCGGGCAATCAATGCCAAGTCGTCGACCGGCTTGGTCAAAAAATCATCGGCCCCGGCCGCCAGGCCGCGAACCTTTTCAGACTGTTGATCAAGTGCCGTGACCATCACCACCGGAATATGGCGGGTCTTTTTGTTGCTCTTCAGGGTTTTGCAAACATCATAGCCGTTCATGCCCGGCATCATGACGTCCAGCAAAACGATATCAGGATTTTGGGTTTCAACGGCTTCAAGAGCTTCGGCGCCGTTATATGCCGGAATGACGTCGAAATACTCCGCGACCAATTTGGCTTCGAGAAGCTTTACATTGGTGGGGATATCGTCAACTACAAGTACCCGCCCGGCCATGAATATCAGTCTTCTTCATCAAGGAAACTTTTCACCGTATCCAGGAATGAAGAAACTGAAATTGGCTTAGAGATATAAGCCTCACACCCACCCTCGCGGATTTTCTCCTCATCACCCTTCATTGCAAAAGCTGTGACTGCAATTACAGGTATTTTTGCGAGTTCATCATCTTCTTTGAGCCACTTTGTCACTTCCAAACCGGACACTTCAGGCAATTGGATATCCATCAGGATCAGATCCGGCCTGTGATGGCGTGCAAGCTCAAGAGCTTCCATACCGTCCTTGGTCTGCAAAGTCGCATAGCCATGGGCATCAAGAAGATCGTTGAACAACTTCATGTTCAACTCATTATCTTCGACAATGAGAACTGTCTTCTTCATCTCACGTTGCTCAGCCGTATTATTTTCGTTTTCGTCCGACAACGCATGATTTTGATTCATTCCCATGCGAGAACCCGTTTACCTTTTATTAACTGCACTTTTGCGCGGGAGGTACAAAGACGATTGAATGCCCACCGAATCGTATCCTCCACGTGCATATAAGACACGAATAGTCTTAACTAAGTATTGAAGGTCGGTATTTGCAAAACTGCTCATAGCGAATATGATTCCTAGACGGAACGTTTACCTTCGATAAACTTTTAGATCTCGTGTCGTGCCGCCCGAACCAACCGATTCGTAAATCTCATGGCCGATGGACAATCCGCATAATCAAAACAAATTTCTATTTTGTTTGATTGAAGGGCGCGGTGTGTTTTGACACAACTACAGTTATGGCTGATTCCCTTAATGAAATCCTAAAGGCCCAACTTGATGGTCTGCGTTTGGAGCGCGGGCGGCCATTGATTGTGGCGGACGCCGATGAGGTCCTTCTCCAATTTGTCAAAGGCTTAGAGCGCTTTCTTCAAAAGAGAAACCTGCGCATTGACCTCGTTTCCTATCACCTGCTGGGTAACGTTAAAGACATCGAAACCGGTCAGCCTGTTGCGCCGGACGTGTTGAAAACCATGCTGGGTGACTTCTTTGCCGAGGAGACCGCCCACCTCACCCCGGTTCCCGGCGCTGCGGACGGTCTGAAGGCCCTCGAATCCCGTGCCCAAATCGTCGTTCTGACGAATATACCGCACCGTTACCAATCCATCAGGGCGCAAAACCTGATCGGGCATGGGATGGATTATCCGGTGATCACCAATCAAGGGCTAAAGGACGAGGCTCTGAGCCAACTTCAGAGACGAATCGATGCCCCGCTTGTCTTTCTCGATGACATTGCCGGGCATCTGGAGGCCGCGCACAAAGCTCTCGATGACTGTATCTGCATCCATCTGATCGGCGATCCTCGCCTTTCTCGGCTGATGACGGAGGAGGTCAAAGGCGCGTATCGGGCTGAGGATTGGCCCGACGCACAAAACCATATCGAAAGCCAATTGGCGGTCCGGGGCTACTAGTGCAAAATGCAGCCATGCGGATTGGAATTGACCTCGGCGGTACAAAAATTGAGGGACTAAGCCTGGATGGGCACGGCCGGGAGCTTAAACGTTTGCGTATGGACACCCCCCAAGGGGATTACCAAGCAACCTTAAAGGCCATGCGGGAATTGGTGGAGGTGCTTGATCCGCAAGGACGGACACCCGTCGGCATCGGCGTACCCGGCGCCCTGTCGCCGGCAACCGGGCGCATCAAAAACGCAAACTCTACGTGCCTGATCGGCCAGGCCCTCGATCAGGATCTCGAAGCGACACTCAATAGGCCGGTGCGCATTGCAAACGATGCCAATTGCTTTGCGATCTCCGAGGCCACGGATGGCGCCGCGACGGGCAAGGCCGTTGTGTTCGGTGTCATTCTCGGCACCGGCGTCGGCGCCGGACTCGTGATCAACGGTGAAACACTGACCGGTCCACATGCCATTGCCGGAGAATGGGGACACAATCCCCTCCCCTGGCCGCGGGACGACGAGTTGCCCGGCCGCGCATGCTATTGCGGCAAAACAGGATGCCTGGAAACTTGGTTATCCGGCCCAGGGATCTCACAGGATCATGAAGCGAGAACCGGAGATCAGGTGACGGCTGAGGATATTGCAAAGCAGGCCAGTGAAGGCGGCGCACCGAGCCGGACCACGTTGGATCGGTTTCTTGACCGGCTGGCGCGTGGTCTTGCCAGCATCATCAATGTAGTGGATCCGGACATCATCGTTCTGGGCGGCGGCGTATCCCATATTCAAGAGATTTATGATCAGGTGCCTCAAAGACTGGGAGACTATGTGTTCTCCGATCGGGTGGACACATCCGTGGTCCAAAACCGACACGGCGATTCAAGCGGGGTGAGAGGGGCGGCTTGGCTATGGCCGAATGAGTCATGACGTCCGCCTTGGCCTTTTGCCGCGATTGCTTTGCCCGACTGGAGTGGCAAACAAATCAGCCGAGACCGACGCGCTGCGATGCGTGCAACAGCCCACGCGTCCTCGCTCACTCAGAGCTTGGCCAGCTGACAATTGCCCACCTCGATTGCGATGCATTTTATGCGGCAGTGGAAAAACGCGACAATCCGGAGCTGCGCGACAAGCCGGTCATCATCGGCGGCGGCAAGCGCGGGGTGGTTTCCACTGCCTGTTACACGGCGCGTATTTTTGGAATTCGGTCCGCCATGCCGATGTTCAAAGCCCTCAAAGCATGCCCGGACGCTGTCGTGATCAAACCCAACATGGAAAAGTATTCCAAAATCGGCAAGGAAGTCCGTGAGCTGATGAAGGAGGTTACGCCGGCGGTGGAGCCGATTTCCATTGACGAAGCTTTTATGGACTTGACCGGAACGGAACGTCTGCACAAGCGGAAAGCGGCGGAAACATTGGCGCGGCTCGCAGCCCGAATTGAAGAGGAAATCGGCATCACAGTTTCGATTGGACTCAGCCATAACAAGTTCCTAGCTAAGCTTTCGTCGGACTTCGAGAAGCCCAAAGGCTTTTCAGTTATCGGAGAAGCAGAAACCCAGGAGATATTGGCCCCGTTACCGATCAACAAAATTTGGGGCGTCGGTAAAGCTTTCGAAAAACGATTGCGAAAGGATGGCTTGCACCGGATCGGCCAGTTGCAAGGACAAGATGAGAACGAGTTCATCAAACGCTACGGAGATATCGGACGGCGCCTCGTTCGGCTGTCTATGGGGAAAGATGCCAGACATGTTGCGGCCCGCAGCAAAGCCAAAAGTATTTCCGGGGAAACAACGTTTTTCAACGACATCTCTGCCAATGACGATTTGATCCGAAAACTTTGGCCCCTGTGCGAGCGTGTCTCCGCTCGGGCAAAACGTGCCGGCAAGGTGGGAAAGACAGTTACGCTCAAACTCAAAACGTCAGATTTCAAATCCCGAACGCGGAGCCGAACTCTCTTACATCCGACGCAGATGGCTGAGGTTCTGTTCCGAGAGGGAAAGGACCTCCTTTTACCTGAAGTGGACGGTACGTCTTTTCGGCTTATCGGCATCGGCATCACAGGATTGCAAGATGAAAACACCAGCAACGACAGTGATCTGTTTGATCAGGAAACCGCCCAGATCAAGGCAACCGAAAGTGTGATCGATCAGGTTCGAGAGAAATTTGGCGACAAGTCAATTCAAAAAGGGCGCGCCATCCGGCGTCACAGCGACTGAGCGTTAACAACCTGCGCCTTCAATCGCCTTCAGCTCCTGCAATCGCCCCTTCAATGCCAAATCTCCATAATCAAGCAAGAGATCCGTTGCGACACCATTTTCAAACAGACGCATACCAACAGTGACGTCCGGCACTGAATCTTGAGACTGCGGATCGTGATAGCCCATCTGGACATTCCAATAAGTCAGGCCCTCCAGAAACTCGGCACCCGCAAAATCAAGTTCGTCGGCACTAAGGGTTTTGGGCGGCCCGATAAACGTGACAGCATCGAAGACTTCGATTTCGGCGGATCCGTCGACAAGGTAAGCCTTGAAACTGTTTTGCCCCTGAAGTCCGGTCTGAATCACCTGACTGAGATATTCGGAGGGAAACAAAACGTCTTTGCTGAGTTCAAGCTCACGTGTGTCGGGCTTTTCAAAAATCAGCGTCCCGTCGTTGTCACGCGATTTGCGCCTGGCTTCGCCAACCACTTCCTCAACCAGCCGGGTATCAAAGCGGGATGTCGACCGAAATCGAAACTGTGTTTGATCCCGCGCTTCCCAGCTCGTTGTGTGGAAATCAGAAATGGTCTCGCCACCTTCTTGGTTCCAGATCACGGCGCCGATGCGTTGATCGGCCGTGTATCCGATGCAGGCATCTTCCCAATTGATGGCCAGCAATCCCTCATAGGCGGTGATGCCTGTGGACTCATCCGCTCGATCCAGGCTGAGCTCATAGACGGATTCAAAAGACATCAGATTGACTTCAGCCAGAGGCATGCCGGGCCCTGGAGAGTCCTGAGCCGTGTCTGCCGGCTCATCGCAGGCGGCAAGGATGAGGCAAGACGCCACGGCAACCCCGCCCCACCTGGAGCGGGAGCAAGAGTCTTCACTTGCAGACTTTGACGGTTTCATGAACACTTAATTTCGTCCTCGATACATAAAAAGAGCCAAAGATCATGGCAGATATAAAAAAGCGCCTGCTGGTGACGCGCCGCATGCCGCCTGATGTCACGAAAAGACTTGAGCAAAACTATGACGTGATTCTTAATCCTGACGATCAAATCCTGTCGGCACAAGACATATTGCGCCATGCGGAATCTGTCGACGGCCTCATGGTTTCGCTCGGAAACATGTTCGACGCCGAACTCATCCGCTCTCTCCCCGCCTCTGTCAAGATTTTGGCATCGGCATCGGTCGGCTACGACCATATCGATGTGGAAACCGCCAAATCCTGCGGCATCTGCGTCACCAATACACCGGATGTCTTGACCAATTCCACAGCCGATATTGCCATGCTGCTCATTCTGGGGGCCGCCCGCCGCGGGGGTGAGGGGCACATGACCGTTATGAACGACGAATGGACGGGTTGGAGTATGGAATTCATGCTCGGCCAACAGGTCACAGGCGCCCGGCTGGGCATTGTCGGCATGGGACGCATCGGACAAGCGGTTGCCAAACGTGCGTGTGGTTTTGACATGGAATTGCATTATCACAACCGCAGGCGGCTGCCGCCAGAGCTGGAATATGGTGCTAAGTTTCATCAAGACTTGGACGGGCTTTTGTCTCGCGTCGACATTCTTTCCCTTCACGCCGCGTCCACACCGCAAACCCAAAAATTCATCAACAGCCGGACCATCGCAAAACTCCCGCGCGGCGCGATTTTGATCAATACCGCACGCGGTGATCTGGTGGATGACGACGACCTGATAGATGCCTTAAAATCAGGACACTTGGCCGCCGCAGGCCTCGACGTCTTTGACGGTGAGCCCGACATTCACCCCAAGTACCGTGAGCTGACAAATGTCTTCTTGCTCCCCCATCTAGGCAGCGCAACAGTCGACACACGCAATGCCATGGGATTCCGGGCGCTTGATAATCTGGATGCGTATTTCAACGGAACGACACCCAAAGACGCCGTCACCTAAGCGGAAACTTCTGCCGTAGGCGGATCAATAGGGGCAAATTTTTCCGGGTTCACCCGGCTGGGTTTCCATCTATATCATTGATTTTATTAATCTTTTCGCGCCGCGCCAATTGGCATAGCCCTTGCTCTCTATTTCAACGGATTAAAAGAACGCGAGGAGAGCTTTCATGCCCCCAGCAATTGCAGCCGTCAGTAATGACTTTGACGGTCACACGAATTTGGCAGATTTGGTCGCCGATCTTCATTCGTTGATCGCGAAAAGTTCGACCCCAGATTCCGGTGTCGGCCTGGTGCTTCAACGGGTGTTTGAAGTTGCCGCGGTAGCGGAACAAACCATTGCTGATCAACGTAGCCGTATCAATTATCTGGAAGGCCTTTCGGTCACAGACGAACTCACAGGTCTCTACAATCGTCGTGGTTTTGGGCAAGTGCTTGAAAAAGTTCTGGCGAATTCAAGACGCCACAGTGAGCGCGGTATGCTGGCCTTTATCGATCTGGATCGTTTTAAAAACATCAACGATACTTATGGTCACGAAGCCGGCGACGTTGTTCTTAAAAAAGTTGCCGAGACCCTTTCGGGCATCACCCGAACGACAGACTATATCGCCCGGCTGGGAGGAGACGAGTTTGTTATCCTTTTCTGCCGCGCCCAGCAAATGCCGACACGTGCGCGGGCCATGCAGATCAATGAGCTGCTGAACAGTCTGACAGTCGAGTATGACGGCCGGACCATCCCGATCGAGTGCTCCATGGGTCTGGAAATTTACGGTCCCTATTCAGAGGCCGATGAGCTTCTGCGCCAGGCCGACTACGCCATGTATCGAGACAAAGAAAGACGTCAGTCATCCTAAGGAATCCCCTCCCCCCGCGTTGAGTAGCGCCCCCTACTCAAGTACAACAGTCTCCTTGGTTCATTCCTTGGAGACTGTTTTACTATGACCGGACGCATCCAGAAGCGCCTAGACGAACTTGGGCTCATCCTTCCGCCCGCGCCTGCACCGGCTGCCAACTATGTGCCTTATGTGGTGTCGGGCGCCTTGGTGCACATTTCCGGACAAATCCCCATGGAAGACGGCAAGATCATGCATCAGGGCAAAGTCGGCGCGGATCTGAGCCTCGAACAGGGACAGGCGGCTGCGAAGGTGTGCGCCGTCAATCTTATGGCGCAACTGAGGGCTGCCTGCGACGGTGATCTAGATCGCGTCCGGCGTTGTATCAAGCTCGGTGGATTTGTGAATGCCAGCGCCGATTTTGAGCAACATCCTGCAGTGATCAACGCCGCATCGGACCTGTTCGGTGAGGTTTTTGGCGAGGCAGGACAGCATGCGCGCTTCGCGGTGGGGGCCAACAGCCTGCCGTTCAATGTGGCGGTTGAGATTGACGGGATTTTCGAGATATCTTCGCCTTCGTAAAGCCTTGAGAGTGTTATGACAGGCAAACCAGCCTACCGCGTTACGGTTCACAACAGCATCACCGAAATTGGCAAGGCCAATTGGGATGCCTGCGCAAATCCAAAGGCGAACCAGTCTGACGGCGACTACGCGACGAATCCCTTCACCTCATATGATTTTCTCGAAGCGCTGGAATTGTCCGGATCGGCAGTGAATGAGACCGGCTGGGCGGCACGGCATATTTGCGTCGCGACAGAAGATGACGATGAGATCATCGGCGTGATGCCGATGTATCTGAAGAGTCACTCCCAAGGCGAATATGTTTTCGACTATGCCTGGGCCGATGCTTACAGCCGGGCCGGCGGACAATATTATCCCAAACTTCAGGCGTCGGTTCCCTTTACCCCAGCGACAGGACGCCGTCTTTTGGCGAAGCCCGGCCCCGACCAGCACGACGTCGAGCAGGCCCTGCTCGCTGGCGCCGTGGAAGTCACAAATCAAACCGGTACGTCTTCGCTGCATTTTACGTTTTTACCCAAAGACCAATGGGCGATGATGGGTGATGTTGGCTTGCTGCAGCGAACCGATCAGCAATTTCATTGGTTGAATGACGACTATGAAAGTTTTGAAGACTTTTTAGGCGATTTAACCTCACGAAAGCGCAAAACCCTGCGCAAAGAACGTGAGGCCGCCGTCCGCAACGATATTGAGATCGAATCGTTGACCGGAGACGATCTCAAAGACGAACACTTTGATGCGTTCTTCGATTTTTATATGGACACCAGCATGCGCAAATGGGGCCGCCCCTATCTCACTCGTGAGTTTTTTGCGCGCATCCAAGACTCCATGACGAACGAGACTCTGTTGATCTTGTGCAAGCGTCACGGCCGATACATTGCCGGCGCCATCAATTTTATCGGGAGTGATACGCTTTTTGGACGGAACTGGGGATGTATCGAGGACCATCGTTTTCTGCACTTCGAAACTTGCTACTACCGCGCCATTGATTTTGCCATTGAGCGCGGATTGAAGCGCGTGGAAGCCGGTGCGCAAGGTGGCCATAAACTGGCGCGGGGATATGTTCCCACTTTGACCTATAGTGCACATTATCTGCCCGATGCCAGATTCCGGAAAGCTGTGGCAGACTATTTGGAGCACGAACGCGCTCACGTTGCGGAAGACCATTCCTATCTGGAAACGCGTACACCGTTCCGGCAGGGCGAACCCCAACCGCGCAAAAAGGAAAACACAGATGGCCTATGACGAAAACAATATCTTCGCGAAGATCCTGCGCGGTGAAATGCCTGCTGTAAAAGTTTATGAAGATTCGGAGACCTTAGCTTTCATGGATGTTATGCCGCAAGCAGAAGGACACACGCTGGTCATTCCGAAGGCACCGGCGGAAAACCTTCTCGATTTGAGTGCGGATATGGCGGCCGCGGTCATCAAAACAACACAGAAAGTTGCCAAAGCCGTTCAAAAAGCGACCGGCTGCGACGGACTTATGCTGTTTCAGTTGAACGGTCCGGCCGCGGGCCAGTCGGTTTTCCATATCCACTTTCACATAGTGCCACGCAATGAAGGACTGGATTTGGGGCTCCACGCCCGCGATATGGTGAACGCCGACGAGCTCGAACCCATCGCCGCCAAGATTAGAGCGGCGCTCTAAAGTCGATTTCCGCGCCCATCGCATTTCATAGTAAATTAGCCCGAGTCAGGTATTGTGGCGTCAAATGATAAGGAGTGATGCCTGCAATGCCGCGCCATAAACCCTCTAAGGCTTTCAAAAATCTCGATTTCCTGAACAGCCGCGATGCGCGGATTGTCCGTATCCTGTCCGAATATCTTGAGCCGGAAAAACGCCTGAGAGAGGCGGGAATCGAAGATACGGTTGTCTTTTTTGGATCTGCCCGCACGCTTCCAAAAGATCAGGCACAAAAAGCACTGGACGAATTGCGGGGCACCGCAAGTGCCACACCGCTCGAAATTGCTCAGGCCGAACGCAATCTCAAAATGGCCGACTATTACGAGGCGGCAAGAGAATTGGCGAAAAAATTGACCGACTGGGCTCTGCACCTCGCGAGCGACGATCCAGACGTCGGCCAAAGGTTTTCAGTCATCACGGGCGGCGGGCCAGGCATTATGGAAGCGGCCAATCGAGGCGCCGAGGAAGCCGGCGGCAGCACGATCGGCATGAACATTTCTCTGCCCTTTGAACAGTACCCGAACGACTACATCACCGATGGTTTGGCATTTGAATTCCACTACTTTTTTATGCGCAAATTTTGGATGGTGTATTTGGCGAAAGCCGCGGTTGTCATGCCCGGTGGGTTCGGAACGCTTGACGAATTCATGGAAGTCCTGACTCTGGTGCAAACCGAGAAGATCAGACGCAAACTGCCGATTGTTCTTTTCGGTACAGACTATTGGTCCAAAATCGCCACCTTCGAACCCATGGTCGAATATGCGACAATCGATTTGGACGATCTCAACCTGTTCTACATCACCGATTCCGTAGACGATGCTTGTGACTGGCTCAAGGTGCAGCTCGCCGAATGGGCAATCGACAATCCCGGTGCAGGACTGACGCCGCAGCAGGAGAAGGTCGGCTATTGGGGACGCAAAGACGTCAAAGAATAGGCCGATAGACGCATCGTCTACCGGCCTTTGTCTTGGGATTTAAGAATAAACTATTATTCGACGGTGACCGGAACCGAGGGAACGGATCCGCCGCCGGAGCCGTCCGAAGAATCATCAGGGCCTGACTGATCGTCCGGACCCTGATCTTTTGATCCAGGACCCTTCTTTTTCTTCGGCGCTTTCTTTTTCTTCTGACGCGGCGGAGCTGGAGGCGTCTCTATATAATCAAACGCCAGCTCTCCATCCTCACCGACAAGAACGCGAACGGTACCGCCACGTTTAAGTTTGCCAAATAGGACTTCGTCCGCGATCGGTTTCTTGATGTGCTCCTGAATCACACGGCCCAAAGGTCGTGCGCCGAAGTTTTCATCATATCCACGGTTGGCAATCCAACGATTGGCGTCTTCTGTGAGCTCGAACGTGATATTTCTGTCAGCCAGTTGCGCTTCCAACTGCAAAACAAACTTCTCAACAACCCGTGCAATCACTTCCGGCGGCAGATTGCCGAAGCCAACGACCGCATCCAAACGATTTCTAAACTCCGGCGTGAACAGGCGTTTGATCGCCTCTTCGTCGTCCCCTTCCCGCTTGGTTTGACCAAAACCGATGGCTGGCTTGGCGAGATCCGCCGCGCCCGCATTGGTGGTCATAATCAAAACGACATTACGGAAGTCGATCTTTTTGCCGTTGTGATCGGTCAGGGTTCCGTGATCCATGATTTGCAACAAAATGTTGAACAGATCCGGATGTGCCTTTTCAATTTCATCAAGCAGAAGCACACTGTGAGGATGTTGATCGACACTGTCCGTCAGCAACCCGCCTTGATCAAATCCGACATAGCCGGGAGGCGCACCAATCAAACGGGACACCGTGTGGCGCTCCATATATTCGGACATGTCGAACCGGATCAGCTCCACGCCCATAATGCTGGCAAGCTGACGTGCCACTTCGGTCTTGCCCACACCGGTCGGGCCGGAGAACAAATAGCTGCCGATTGGCTTCTCAGGCTCGCGCAAACCCGCACGAGACAGTTTGATCGCCGCCGACAATTGTTCGATAGCGGAATCCTGCCCAAACACCACGCGTTTGAGATTCTTTTCGATATCTTTGAGAACAACCTCGTCAGAGCGTGACACCGATTTCGGAGGGATGCGGGCCATCGTAGCGATTATGGCTTCCACATCTTTTGCGCCGATGGTCTTTTTGCGTTTGGATTCCGGCAACAGCATTTGAGACGCCCCGACTTCATCGATCACATCAATCGCCTTATCTGGCAATTTGCGGTCACTCATATATTTGGCCGACAGTTCGACCGCGGATTTGATCGCGTCGTGGGTATAGCGAATCTTGTGAAACTCTTCGAAATAGGGTTTCAGCCCCTTCAAAATCTTGATCGTGTCCGGCACACTCGGCTCCACCACGTCGATCTTTTGAAAGCGGCGGACAAGCGCACGGTCTTTTTCGAAATACTGACGAAATTCCTTATAGGTGGTCGAGCCAATGCACCGCAGGCTGCCCGATTGAAGCGCGGGCTTCAAAAGATTTGAGGCATCCATTGCGCCGCCACTGGTGGCACCTGCGCCGATGACCGTATGAATCTCATCGATAAACAAGATTGCATTGGGCATCTCTTCCATTTCTTTGACCACGGTTTTGACGCGTTCTTCGAAATCGCCCCGATAGCGCGTACCGGCCAATAATGACCCCATGTCCAACGAATAGATTGTGCAATCCTGCAAGACTTCAGGCACTTCCCCATTCACGATCTTGCGCGCCAATCCTTCGGCAATGGCCGTCTTGCCGACACCAGGATCGCCAACCAGCAGCGGATTGTTCTTTTGCCGACGGCAAAGAATTTGAATTGTCCGCTCGATTTCGGATTCGCGGCCGATCAACGGATCGATCTTGCCAGAATTCGCCTTGGCGTTCAGATCAACGCAATAGGTTTCAAGTGCCTCAGTCCCCTCTTTGACAGCGCTCTCATCAACCTCTTCATCGGCGCCCCGCGGCGGCCGAGATTCCGACATGCCGGGGCGTTTCGCAACACCATGAGAGATATAATTGACCGCGTCGTAACGGGTCATATCTTGTTCCTGGAGGAAGTAGGCAGCGTGACTTTCTCGCTCAGCAAAAAGCGCGACCAAAACGTTGGCGCCTGTCACCTCCTCGCGGCCCGATGACTGAACATGAATCACGGCCCGCTGGATCACGCGCTGAAAAGCGGCTGTCGGTTTCGCATCTTCACTGTTGCCGACAACCAGAGAAGTCAGTTCGCCCTCAACATAGGTGACGAGACTGTCGCGCAACGTTTCTAAGTCGACGTTACATGCACGCATCACAGCGGCGGCATCTTTGTCGTCGATCAGAGCGTAAAGCAAATGCTCAAGGGTCGCATACTCATGATCATACTCCCCGGCAAATCGAATTGCGCGATGCAAGGCGTCTTCTAAACTTTGCGAAAATGAGGGCAAGGGAACTCCTACTCCTTTTCCATAGTACACTGCAGTGGATGTTGGTGACGACGGGCCTCGTCGATCACTTGGGCCACTTTTGTTTCGGCGACTTCATAAGTGAAAACGCCACAAACGCCGACCCCGTTTTGATGGACATGCAGCATGATGCGCGTCGCATCTTCCTGATTTTTGTTGAAGAAACGCTGCAAGACAAACACCACAAACTCCATTGGCGTATAATCATCATTCAATAGCAGAACACGATACAAAGACGGTTTCTTTGTCTTGGGCCGTGTTTTGGTGACCAACCCCGTATTGGGCTCATCGTCCCTATTTTTATCAGAATCGGACATCTTCGATCTTAATACGTCTTCTGCGGCACTCAGTTCATCAAATAGGGACGGTCTTCGGAACACACAAGGGTGATTATAGACCCCAATATCCCAACTATTTGGTGAATTTGAGCCTGACCTGGTCGTGTCGTCAAGAATTCAGCGCCTGCCCGCCTGAATTCTCCCAAATACAATGATAGCGATTCCTAGATTTGTGAATAGCGGGTACGCAAAAGTTACGCTTTTGGCACAAAAACGGATCGAACCATGGCAACGAATAAGGCCCGGTCAACGACCGGGCCTTGAGACAAATCTGCGGGCATTTGCCCGAATCTGTATTCGCAATGGATGCTTAGCGAGCGCTTTGCACAGCTTCAACGAAAGCATTGAAGCGGCCATTGATCGGCTCGCTTGCTTGCGCTGTTGTTTGCGTCATCACATCGGCAATCTTGTTGGCTTGGGCCATATAGGCGTCGAAGATAGTTTTGGTGAAATCCGTTTGAATTTCAATCACCTCTTGAACGCTTTTGGCTGTCATCGCCGCTTTGGTCATTTCAGCGCCTTTCTCGAAGGAATCCTTAGCAAAGCTCACGGCCTGGCCATTGATTTCTTCAGCACCTTTTGTCGCAGCCGTAGCGCTGGCAACGATCGCTTCCAAGGTGTCTTGGCTAAAAGCGGTCATTTCGCCGAAGGATTCAGCCGCTTTTTCAAAGTTTTCCTGGGCTTTTGTCACATCGAACATCTCCGATGCGAATTCAAAACCAGCGGGCCCCGTATTTGCCGCTTTTGCCTTCGTTTTTGTTTTCGTAGTCGTCGCCATGTCAAAATTCCCTTTATCCTCTGGGGTTTTGCGCCGCAAACAGCATGTTGCATTGCACAATCGCCTGTTATCTAGGCCTAATTGATCGCTTTGTCAAGGATCTTTTTGCACTGCAACATAACAATACGAGCCTGAAACAGGCTTTACAATAAGTTAATGATGCCCGCTTAGAGTGTCATGTATCTGTTGTGGTCCGGGCCTATCATTCCAAAAAATGGTCAATTCTGGGCCGTTTTTTGCAAGATTCTGTTTGGGTCTCCCGCCCAACATGTTTAGGTTAAGAGTTACACGGGTGGGGAGCGCCCAGAGTATAGATTTAGGCGTGATGCGCGATTTTGACCGTTTTATGAAGTTTGGCATGGGACGAGCGTCAAGGCATTTGGCGTTTCTCCTGGTTTGTGCGCTATGCGCTCTGGCGTGGAGCGGCACACCCGCCTATGCGAACAAGAAATACGCCTCGATTGTGGTCAATGCCTATAACGGCAAAGTGCTTTACGCCAGAAATGCCGACTCGCGCCGCTACCCGGCATCGCTGACCAAAATGATGACCATGTATATGCTGTTCGAGGCATTGGAACGTGGCGACGTTACCATGACCACCAAACTGGTCACATCTAAGGCGGCAGCCAATGTGGAGCCGTCCAAGCTCGGCTTGAAGCCGGGATCGACGATTAGTGTCGAAGATGCGATTCGCGGCATGTCCGTGAAGTCCTACAATGACGTCGCCGTCATTGTGGCCGAGAAGCTGGGAGGCACCGAATCCAAGTTCGCCGAGATGATGACCCAGAAAGCTTGGTCTATGGGCATGAAGAACACAAAGTTCCGCAATGCCAGCGGCTTGCCCCACAAAAACCAATACACCACAGCCCGAGATATGGTGACGCTGAGCCTCAGAGTTTATGAGGACTTTCCCCAGTATTACCGCTATTTCGGATTGAAATCGTTCACCTGGAAAGGCAAGACCTACCGGTCGCACAACAAACTTGTCCGGTACAATGCCGATATTGACGGCATCAAAACCGGATACATCCGTGCATCGGGCTTTAATGTGGCCACCTCCATGAAACGAAGCGGTCAGCGATTGGTCGCGATTGTCATGGGCGGAAAACGCGCCTCATCGCGCGACGCGCATATGCGTCTGCTGCTCGACGAACAATTCAAACGCTTGATGAAAGACCCGGGTCTTGGTCTGAACGTGGCTGCCATTACACGGCCCATTCCCAAACCCACACCGGCTCAGGCTTTGGCCGCCGCTGCGGGGGACAGAAGTATCGGTGTCAGCCGACAAGTGGCCTCCGCAAATCTGGCGTCGCCGACACTTTCCGCTGAACCTGCCAACCGCACATCTCAGCCGGATCCGATTGGCGAGTTGATCTCGGCCCAAGATATTGGAGGGCCTGCCCTCGTCACGGAGTCGATCCCAGCAGATGACAGCCAACCTGTCGCCTTAAAGTTGGCATCGTCCCAAGCAAGCAACGAAGTCAAACTGAGCGCCAAGCTGAATGACCCAGAGGCGTTTTACGGCGTTCAAATCGGCGCCTATGGCATCAAGGAATTGGCCGTACAAAGATTGAATACAGCGGCCGACAAAGCGCCCGAACTTCTGACGGGGGTTGTTTTCGCGGTGCTGCCGGTCGAAGTCGAAAGCCGGAAAATATTCCGCGCACGCATCGGGCCTTACAGAGAAAACGAAGCTGAGGCCACATGCGCTTTGCTTCAACAACGCGGGCTCGCCTGCAACACTGTGGTGCAGTCCACCTGGCCAAAGTCATAGCGCAAATCCAAATGCTAGTTTGAGCCGATCAACACATCTTTGGCTTCGTTGATCTTTTGCGCCAAATAAACCGACCCTCCCTGATCGGGATGGTTTTTCTTCATCAAAGTTTTATGGGCTTGCAGAATATCGTCTCGGCTCGCGCCCGCATCCAACCCTAAAATGGCCAGAGCTTCCTTTGTTGTCATCGTGCTGCGCATCCGGCTTCTGCTTTCATATCGCTCACGCCTTTGCCCAAACTGATCGCCCGCACCACCTTCAAGTCCGATTTTGGGTCCAAACACTCTGAGAATGAGAGGCCAAAACAACAGCAGGAAAAGGAATGGTAAGCCAACGGCAAAGCTGAAACCGGCAGAAAGAAGAATGGACAGCACAAACAGTAAAATCGGCCCACCCAAACGGATGGCCTTTGCCATAGCTTTTGGATCTGCCGTTGAAAAGGTTCTGCCAAAGATCACAGACGCGACCAAAAGCACTGCACCCAGAAATACCCAAACCATGCCTACCTCTAAGCGGCGAGCCCCGCCGGCATTCGACGGTTGAATGACTTCATGACAGCAATGATCTGGACCAAAAAACCGCTGTCTGCAATCAGAATGAGCGAGACGCTTCTTCCAGCCCAGGTAAATTGAGCGTGACCATCAAATCGCGCAGCTCCTGGCGGGCCGCAACATGGCTCATATTCATTCGGATATTTGGTGTGTCCTCGGTAATGTCAAGAAGAGTCAATCCGATGGGAAAAAGTTCCCTGTAGATGACACGTTCTCCAAAGCCAGGAGCCACACGAAAGCCGGTTCGCGGCGCCAGTTTTTCGAGTGTATCCGACATCTTCCGTTTGTTTTTGGCATCCAGACTTGAAAGCCGGTTGCGCATCAAGACCCAATCGATGGAAACCCGATCCGCCAAAGCACGCCGTTTGCGGCTTTCCCAAACCATTTCGCTGTAAAGACTCGGGCCCAAGATCTCACCTGTTTCAGGATCCACCTCTGCCAGTAAATCCAAGTCCACGAAACTATCATTGATCGGTGTAATGATCAGATCTGCCCGCGCATGGCCCAGACGCGACAAATAGGTATCGTTTCCAGGACTATCGATCACAATGTAATCGCAGGTTTTACTCAACTCGACGATTGTGGAGTCAAAGTTGCGCTTCTCTTCGGCCTCCGCTTGCGTCCGCATTTCCGCAGCAGATCTTGCAATTGTCGCAAATTCGGGGATCGGCAGATCAGGTTGATTCTTCTCCGCCCATTTTTGGCGATTTTGAATATAGCGGGACAAACTCTGTTGCCGGCCGTCTAAATCAATCGCACCGACACGCTGGCCCATTGCCATCAAAGCAACAATGATATGCATGGCCGTGGTAGATTTTCCTGAACCACCTTTTTCATTCCCAAGACAAATGATGTTCGCTTCCCGAGCCTGATCGTCCTGGCCGGATGATTGGGACTCTCCCGACGGATTATGCATTTCTACCAACGACATGATTACACCCTGTCACACTCAAAAACCCATTGGTCTGTGCCAATTTGACGATTAACCACGCCAGCGGCAATCAAACCATTCGCACCTCATCGTCTTTGCAATTGGAATGCCCAAACCCAACAAGCTGCCACCACCAAATTAAAATCAGGCTTTGACGATAAGTATATAAACCAGTTGGCGATTTTCAATCGGACGTTAACAAATGGTTAAGAGGACCTTCACATGGCACCCAATACCCTGCGCACTTATTGGACGAATTGTCCAGAATCGGAACAGCTCTTGGGTGAAACAGACGTCAAATATAAACAAATAATAAACGTCAGAATCCCTGTTTTTACTTATTATAAACAAACATCAACACTATCTTTACTTGTATATTAACCATATTTTCAAATAGAACTGGCATTTTTCTTCCAATCCACTGCAACAGCCGATCGGAAGACGTGCACCATGTCCAGAACCTTCATTATCGCAGCTCTGACCGCAGTCTTAAGTTTTGGGCTCATGGCACTTATTCCCAGCGAGCAAAAAACCACCTCCGTCATGCCCATGTCGATCAAGAGCGAGATGACGGAAATTCGTTTGTGAGTTTAGTGTCCTTGCGCCGCTCCGGATTTCGGGGCGGCGTCTGGACACCAAGTTGCATAGCTGCAATTCGCGTCACGCAATTGGCAAAAACAACATATGGCTTTAGTGTCCTGCCCTTGATGGTATTCGAGACCCGAAATTCTTTTAGCCAAATGCGCACCCCTTAAACATGACTGACAGAAAGTCCCTCGCAGTCGTTCGCACCATTGTTGAATTGCGCGCCGCCGTTTCGCGGTGGCGAGCTGCTGGTGAACGTATCGCACTGATCCCGACGATGGGTGCTTTGCATGACGGCCATTTGTCATTGATCGAGGTCGGCGCAAAACATGCCGACCGGGTTATCGTCAGTATCTTTGTCAACCCGACTCAGTTCGGTCCAAGTGAGGACTTCGACCAATATCCCCGAAACGAAGATCAGGACGTCGCAGAGCTCTCGGCCACAGCAACAGATTTGGTTTTCGCTCCCGATTCCGAAGAAATGTATGGCGAAGGTTTTGCCACAAAGATTCTTGTGGGCAAGGTGAGCCAAGGCCTTTGCGGCGCCGTTCGCCCGGGGCACTTTGACGGGGTCGCCACGATTGTCAGCAAATTGCTTTTGCAGGCAACACCCGACGTCGCCGTGTTTGGAGAGAAAGACTATCAACAGTTGATGGTTATTCGCCGGCTTGTTGCGGATTTGAACATACCGGCCAAAATTATTGGTGCGCCCATAGTGCGCGAACCCGACGGTCTCGCCATGTCATCGCGAAACCGCTATCTGTCAACAGATCAGCGGAGGATCGCCGCGCAACTCAACACCGCATTGCAAGGTTTGGTGGCAGCATTGCATACAGGCGCCGACCCCGATGAGGCCTCGAACAGAACACGCGCCGAACTCTTGGAGGCCGGTTTCGACAAAGTCGACTATGTTGAGATTCGCAACGCAGATACTCTCTTGCCCTGGACAGGCAGTTTAACGAACGGGAGGGTTCTGGCCGCGGCGCATCTTGGACAGACACGCCTCATCGACAACATGTCAACGGCAAAATAAAAGGCGACGGTACGCTCGAAACGGTCTCGCCGTTTCAGCCAACCTAAAGTAGACCCAGTTCGATCAATTCGGCACGCATCTTTTCAGGCATATCGTCATCGACTTCTACATAGGCGCCTGATGAATCGGGCGGCGCATCTTCCGCCTTGAGATATCGCCACCCCTGGAAGGGTCTGCGGCGGCGCATTGCAGTCAGAACAATCTCCGGATCCAAAACGATGGCACAGCGATTTTTGCCGTCTTTGCCTGTGACAGCCCGCAGCTCAAGAATTCTCTGACGGGCCTGGATCTGCCTCTTGATCACCCAATAGAGCGATCCGCCGTCAAGGATCTCAGCCTTTCGTTTGGGGGTCATTCGCGTCACATGCATGAGCTCTTCCGGCTCACCGGCAGCCCGCTTTTGCTCCAAACGCTGCATATAATAGTCCCGCAATTCATCAATGTGGTCCACACCCACGCAGAGTTTGATCAAATGCAATGCCATTTGCGCCATCCGATTGCTTCTGATTCCTGTGACCGCAAAGCCCCATTCCGCTCAGAAAGTGCGGAAAGGCTCTGGGAGAACCGGCGAAAATGGGCTTTTCCCATTTAAAAACAATAGGATAACCGGTTAACCACAGGACAAGAAGAGACTTGGTTTTGACGTGAATTAGCGTAAATATTAGTCTTAACAAAGGGTAAATCGACACTCCCCCCAGCGAATCGTGCGAATTGCCCGATGTGAGTTTGTTTGGGAGGTTCCAGCGCCGAGACCAGGTGCCGGGTGTAGTCAATGGATTCTTGGTTTCGATCATTCATAAACGGCCTGATGATGGTGGCGCTCACCATTGGTGCCATCATGCTGTTCAACGTCTATGAGGGCTATCTCCACCCCTACATCAACGGTTACCTCGGGATTGAGGACCGAACGCTTTTGGTGATCCTTTTGCTCGCCTTTTTGGTCGGCTTTTCCATGTCGGCTCGGCGGGAGGACGACGATATCCAAGATTTGGTGCGTGGTCCCAATCGCATTTTCAGCGGACCTAATAGCCGGGTGCGCACGGCTTATGAGCCTTCGGAAGTCGAAGAGATTGAATTGGTGCAGGATGCATATATCGCGTATCTGCAAGACCGGATCGCCAAGCTGGATGAAAACCAACCCATCGTTCTTAAGATCAAGCTCTTACCGCCGACAAAAGTAGAGTTCAACTTTCTGGGCCGCACCATGCCTCTGCAACGGGATATCGTGCTCTATTATCTGGAAGCGTTGAAGGACTTTCCGAATTTCAGGTACGTGATTTTTGTCGACTGGTTTAACCGATTCCTGTTTTTCACCAAGGCTTCGCAATTCCGCAAAGACATCGAACCGATTGCGGGAACCCATTTGATCGACCTTATCAATGCCAACCGCGTTCAAGAGCTCAGTGCCTTGGCACCGTTCAATCCACATGCGGTGACAAATCATGCGTCCAACATGAAAGCGCTTCGCTTCATGGCAAACAAAGAAATCAGCGAAGTGATGATGGTCTCCCATTCATGGGGGCGGCGCGCCATCGGTGTTGTCGAACTCAGCAAACTACTGTCCGTCATGCTCGCGCCCAAGCGGCCGCCGAAAAAGGGCGAGAGAATGAAGAAGAAGCCGAGTGCCCAGCCAATGTATGATGATGAACGGCAAGACCCAGTCCTGTCGTCCGAGGACGATCATGGGGACGGATCACACGACGTGGTCACGGACGACAAACGCAAAGAACCTATTTTCGGTGGTGGACAAATTTTTGAAGACGAACGCTGAGGGAGGGGCGAAGTCTCTGCCCCTAGGGTCCATAACTTTCCACAGCATCAACGGCCGTGAAGAGCACGAACAAACCGGACCCTGCACCGCCGCCCATAACATACCATCGATCGCCGATCGTTGCGCCGGCGCCCGCATAGCGAGGGGTCGGCAGACGCGGTCCATTGCGCCATGTGCCGTTGGCCGGATTGAGAATAAAGTGATCGGCATGGGTTTGCCGCGGGTTGAAGGTCGCGCCACCGGCCAGGTGGATTTCTCCGTTTAACAATCCCAACGCAGCACCGGCACGGGCCTTCGGCATATCCGGACCCCGTGACCAGGTTTCCGAAGACACATCTAGGATATCAACACGCCGACTGACCTGATTGCTTGTTGATAAACCGCCCAATACATAGATCTTGTTGCCGATTGGAATCGAAGAGACACCGGAGCGGGACGCGGGCATCGCACCGATTGTCCGCCACTTGCGTGTTTCGGTATCAAAGACGAGCGTGTTAGACGCACCGGCGCCAACCCCTCCAATGACATAAAGCATGCTTCCCACGGCGGCCATTGTGTGCCCGGCACGTGCGCCCGGCATCTTCGGCTCGGCCTGCCAAATCAATTGATTGGGATCGAAGCTCCAGACGTCGTCGCTGGCGCTGCCGTTTACCTCTGCGGTGTATCCTCCGCTTATGTAGATCCGGCCCGCGGCGTTTGTCATTCCGAACTGCTCGCGGCCACCCGGTAGGCTTGGAAGGGGCACCCAAAAGTCGGCGATCGGATCATAAAGCTCAAAGACATCTTGCGGACCGATCAACCCGGCGCCGCCGGCAACATAGATCTCACCATTGAACGTGGTTGCGCTGAGATGAGACCTGGCCACCTCCAGGCGCTTGTGGTCCGACCACCCCTCTGCCGTCGCAACCGGTGCCACACCCAAAGCGAAAAAGCAGGCAAGAAGACAAGCGCCCATGCCTGTGACAAACTTGTTGAACATTCTTTTGGTCCCCACTCGCGGCTATAGCAACAACAGCCCGCCTAACCCCAAAAACACAAAAAAGCCTATCAGATCCGTCACGGTGGTGACAAAAACCGTGGAAGCAATAGCAGGATCCGCCCCCGATCGCTGCAGCCCGAGCGGCACCAGAATACCTGCCGCGCCGGCACAGATCAGAGTGACGACCATGGCGACGGCCAAAACCAATCCCAAGTCGAGACTCTGAAACCAAAAGCCGCCGATCACCCCCATCAGGACGGCGAAGAGCAGCCCATTGACACCGCCCACCATCACTTCCCGCATAATAATTCGGAAAGCGTTTGACGGTGTGAGATCGCGCGTCGCGATGGCACGCACCGCGACCGTGAGCGTTTGCGTTCCCGCATTGCCGCCCATGGATGCGACAATCGGCATCAATATGGCAAGCGCAACAAACTCTTCAATCAATTCCTCAAAGAAATAGATGACGATTGACGCCAAAATGGCCGATGCCAAATTGACCAACAACCAAGAGAATCGCCGCTGCGATGTTTTAAAAACACCGTCGCTGAGACCTTCATCTTTCACGCCACCCAAAGCGTAGATATCTTCGGTATCTTCCTCTTTGATCACGTCGACGATATCATCAATGGTGATCATACCGACCAAGCGTCCATCGCTGTTCACAACGGCCGATGACAGCAAGTGGTATTGATTGAAGAGATAAGCGACCTCTCCCTGATCCATTGAGGTCGGAACCAAGTGCTGGTCCGTATCCATCAGCTCACGAATGGGCTTCTCGCGCCGTGCCTGCATGAGCCGGCTGATGGGAACCGAACCGGACGGATGAAAACTCTCATCGACCACATAGATTTCGAAAAACTGATCGGGTAGTCCTTCCGTGCCCCGCATATGATCGATCACCTGCCCCACATTCCAGAATGGCGGGACCGTCACGATCTCTTGCTGCATCAGGCGGCCGGCACTGTCCTCCACATGCGTCAGACCCTGCTCAACTGCGGTCCGGTCATCATCGGAGACGTGTTCAAGAACAGAAGCCCGTTCGTCCGGCGGCAAATCCTCAATCAGTTGGACGGCGTCGTCGCTGTCGATCTCTTCGACGATCCGGGCAATGTCTTTGGGCTCGAGTTCCTCTAAGACCGCATCCCTGACATCCTCGTCGAGCTCCGTCAGAACATCCGGGTCCAGTTCGCTGCCGAGAGTTTGAAGAAGGGCCGTTCGGTCGCGCGGCGCGATCAAACCAATCAGGTCCGCTAAGTCCGCCGCATGAAGCGGCGTAACCAGCCTGGACACCAGCTCAGCATCGGCCACCGCCAAGGCATCAACAACCGAGCTCACAAAAGTCGGGTTGAGCGCGTAATCCTCGTCCAAGATGGATGAAACGGTGGCGACATCCGACGTGCTCTTAACGGCAGACTCAGTTTCCCGGTTGTCAGTCACGATGATCGGCCTCCTCGTTCTCTGATAACCTACCGGCCCCCGAATGCAAACGAGGCATTGCAAATTCGAATGGTGCGGTCGAGAAGACTCGAACTTCCACGGGTTTTACCCCACAGCGACCTCAACGCTGCGCGTCTACCAATTCCGCCACGACCGCAATCTTCGTGAAGGTGCTGGGATGTAACAAAATACGGACTGTTTGTGAAGCCCAAGAATCCTAGGAAATCGGGCGAAAGGTCAACTGGAGAGGCAGTTTTAGAGCTCTTTGAACGCCTCTTTCACTTCAACGGCGATGACATCTCCTTGGAGAATAATCTCGCCGCGGGCGATCGGCTCATCATTGGCCAAAATCCAAACCGGATCGTCGTGGAAAGCATCCAACTCAATTACCGCACCACGACCCATTTTCAGTAGCTGATGAATAGGGATATTGGTCTTCCCAATCAGCACCGAAATCTCCACTTCAACGGATTTTACGGCATTTAGGTCCAAAGCTGCGTCGGCCAACGGAATCTCGTCCTACGGATTTGCGTTTCAAATTGAAGCAAACTGTCCCATGCTACGGTTACTTATTGCTTAACTCGAGCTCTGAAAGGTGACCGGGACACATGGACAATACCGTGGAATGGGCGGTTTCCGGCGGGTTAACGGACTATGAACAGGCGGTCGCTTTCATGGAAAAGCGCGTGTCGGAGATCATCGACGGGCGTGCCCGAGAGCTTGTTTGGCTGCTGGAGCATCCGCCGCTTTATACCGCCGGCACGTCAGCCAAACTCGAAGATGTCATCGATCCAAACAAATTTCCGGTTCATCAGAGCGGACGCGGCGGCCAACTCACCTATCACGGTCCTGGGCAAAGAGTGGCCTACGTGATGATGGATCTCCATAAGCGAGGCAACGACGTCAGATGTTTCGTGCAGGACTTAGAGCGTTGGGTGATTGAGACCCTCGGTCAATTGGGCGTCGATGCCGGGTTGCGATCCGGACGCGTCGGCGTCTGGGTCTCAGATGCCGCGCAAGCAGAGCGCGACAACAAGATTGCGGCTTTGGGCATTCGCTTGCGCAAATGGGTGTCGTTTCACGGGATTGCGCTCAATGTCGATCCAGATCTGTCGCATTATGACGGCATTGTTCCGTGCGGACAGACCGAACACGGCATCACAAGCCTTGAGGCCCTGGGACTCAAAACCACCATGGCCGAGGCCGACTCTCTCTTACGGGAAACCTTCAAGAAAGTATTCGATGTCACACTCGCCGATGTCACATTGGAGACCCTATAAAAGGCACAACGCCTATGCCCGCAGACGCACCCGGCAAACCCCCTTGGTATTTTCAGATCGCAACCAAACTCCTAGGGTCTGAAATTCGCGGCAGCTATCGCTATCTTTCGCTGCTGAGCAGGCTGGGCCTGCTCAATCGATCGGCGTTGTTCGCACTCCCCGATGGATCCGCCCTTGCCGCACCTCTGAGTTGGCCGGGAATCGCTCATGCAGATGTGTTCGAGGCTTACGAGCCCGATGCCATCCGAATGGTCGGCAGCGCGATCAGCAATGCCAACTCGCCTGTTTGCTTTATTGATTGCGGCGCCGATATTGGAGCCTATACGCGGCTTCTTCTGACCCACACGGATAATATTGATACAATCATCGGAATCGAGCCTAATACATCTGCAATTTCATTTCTTAAAGCCAACTTGTCAGACAGCCGCACCGAAAGCCGTGTAATCCACGGGGCCATCTCAAACTTTTCCGGTTTCGGCAAACTGACTGCACCCGAAGGAACCGTCAGCAGCCATGCACACTTCCTGGAACCATCTGCGGAGCCAACGGAGCTTCACGTTTATCGCCTCGATGAACTGGACCTAGGGACGCCGGCAACCATCGCGATGAAAATCGACGTCGAAGGAGAAGAGCTCAAAGTTTTGGAAGGCGCAACGCAAGCCCTTCGGACGGCCGAACAGTTTGTTGTTCAAATCGAAGCACATCCGGAGGTCTGCGAACGGGTGGGACTGGAGCCCACAGACCTCATTCGCTATCTACAAGAGATAAAACCGTGTGAGGTTTGGGCTTGTATCGAAAAGACCCGCAAAGTCTTCGAGGTAAAAGATGTCGACACACCCTTCTTCGATCAATGTGACAAAGGCGAGATTCACGACCTCATCTTTATCTCAAAAACCGTTTAAGGAATTTGCTCGCCTTCTTCGCCGATGAGATCTTCGTAGGCCTCAACCAGCGACATATAGGGCGAGACATACTCCCATTGGGAACCGGAACCGGTGACAACACTCTGCTTCATATCAAAATGCAGATGATATGTTGTCGGTGCATCGCCCATATTGTTGGACAGGATACCGATACGATCACCCTTGCTCACACGCTGACCGGTGCTCACCGCCAAGTTTGAATGATCCAAGTGCATGAAGCGATATTTGTTGCCGCTATCTGCCGTCAAATAGACCGTATAGGTGGCAACCAGCTGGATGATGCCATCCTCTGTAGCAACCACCCAAAAGTCTTTGTCACGAATGCCGTCACCGTTGGAGTCCGGACATTCTTTGGGGCGGATATCTTGACCCTGATGCCCTTGTGCGGCCGGACATTGTGACACATCCCATCCGCGGGATTCGCAGAAATTATCCTGCCATGGATAGGAGTAATTAAAAGCGGAGCATTGCCATCCGCCCTCGGCAGGAAACTTATTGGTGCTGCCGCCGGGACGATAAACCTGCGAGTTTAGATAGGCGCTGGCCTGCTCCAGAGGAAATCGCATATTCGGCGCATTGACGCCCGGATCGGTCACACCTGAGGAGCCACCGCCCTTTGTGGTGCCGGCAATCAGCTGACCGGGTCCGTAATAACGGAAGGACGTGTCTGTGGGTTCCGGCTCGGGTTCCGGCTCAGGCTCAGGCTCAGGTTCCGGCTCTGGCTCTGGCTCTGGCTCGGGTTCTGGTTCCGGCTCTGGCTCGGGTTCTGGTTCCGGTACGGGCTCCGGTTCGGCCACCAATTCGGACTTGGCCGCAGCCAGGCAATAGCCGCTGATACACTGTCCGATGATATTCTCGTAATTGTCCTTGGTTGGAACGACATCTGTTCCTTCGTCGTAGAGCAGACAATAATCGAAGCCGCAAAGTTCCTTGTTCAGATAAAGCAGGTATCCTCCCAAGGCCAACGCCAGAATGATCAACCATCGAAGTGTCTTCATCGCCCTACTCTCGCGGCTTCCCACCAAACAAAAGAAGTTTTCGATAGATATCGTTGATGAAACCATTTTGGTTACAACGGGTATCCCGTCTCGGATCGTCGCAGACCACCTCAACCGTGTAGGCAGCTCCAAACCGATTGAAGGAGATACTGACGCCAACGTCGTCGCGCTCAATTGGGTTCAGCTGAGTACCGTCGGACAGACGGCGGGCGCGATCCCGCGTCGCCTTGGCCGCATTTCTAAATGACAGACGCGATCCGTTGATCAACAAAGCAGCGCCATCCAAATCAAAGGTGGCGGCGTAGTGGTCATCGAGACCTTGAAACAAAGCGATCTTACCCGCAATCGCGCGCGCATCTTGGGCGGTCGGAACAACACCCTTATAAATGTCGAGCATCTCAGGATCCGGCGGCAGCAAAATCGGCAATTTGGGTCGATCAACGGTCCGCAACGTCCGACTCGCATCTCTGACATTCACAACGAACTGCCGAAACCCTCTTTCGTCAACCGGACGTCCCGTCGTCGCATTCGGCACCGTTGTTGTCATGGGAGCATTGGCGTTGGCACGCATATTCTGCAGATCGCGGCCCAATTGGGCAAAAGCCGCCGGCCAATCGATCTGAGAATTGGACACGCGCGTTAGCAAACGTCCTCGATCTGTACGCGTCAATTCCAGCCGTTTGGGAATCTCAAACACGATATCGGGCAATTCGAATAATCTTTGGGGGGTCCGAATGGGCTCGTTGCTTGTGCCGTCTCTTTGCTGAGCCGCAACAGACCCAATGCTCATGACCGTCAACGCGATCAAAGACACAAACCGCCGGAATGTTCTTGAATTCAGCATGGTCCCGAAACACCCCTCACCCACAATAATCATATGGGAATGCCAGGTTATTGTAAATCTCCAGAGACTGGAAACCCCAATAACCCGAGGTTATGCCGGGAAATTTGTCGATTTGATGTCATTGGCCTGACGGAATTGTAACTGTGCGGAGGCCGAAGGTTACTCAAACTCGATAATCACATCGTCCACAGCCAGACTATCCCCTGGTGCTGCAACGATTTTCGAGACTTTTGCATCCTTTTCAGCAGTCAGAACATTTTCCATCTTCATCGCTTCGACCACAGCCAACGTTTCGCCCGCCTTGACCTCTTGACCGTCCTGGACGGCGATCGAAACGATCAGACCCGGCATTGGGCACAACAGGTATTTCGACGTATCGGCAACAACCTTTTCCGGCATGAGTGCGGCAAGTGATGCCGACCTTGGAGGCCACACCGATACCACGACAGACGCACCGCGATACATCAATCTCCAGCCGGACGTGATGCGTTCGACTTGCATAATCACCGGTTCACCATTGACTTTTGCTTTGAGAACTTTTTCACCGGGCAACCACACGCTTTCCACAGTCATCGGGACAATATTGTCTGAAGATCTGAGCGCAACCTCGGCCTCGGTACCATCCAACTCAAGCGAGACGTCAAAGGCTTTGTCCTCAAGACAAACCACCCAATCACCATCGACTGACTTTGAGCTGTCGGACAGCTGACCGGAAATCTGTCTATTGCGCTTTTTTTGCAGACCGTTGATAAACGTCGCAACGGATACCAATTCGTCTCGTTGATGATCGGTCAGTTCACCACCTTCAAATCCGTCAGGAAATTCCTCAGCGATGTAATTGGTTGTCAGGCGGCCGGCCCGAAAGCGTTCTTGTCCCATGACGGCCGAAAGAAAAGGGATATTGTGTTGAATGCCCTCTAGGACAAATTCGTCCAAGGCATCGGCCATATGATCAATGGCCATTTCACGCGTCGGTGCATGAACGCACAACTTGGCGATCATCGGATCATAGAACATGGAAATTTCACCGCCTTCATAGACACCGGTATCATTCCGAACGGTGATGCCATTCTCACTCTCTTCTGCAGGCGGCCGATAGTAAATCAGCCGGCCGATTGACGGCAGAAAATTCCGATACGGATCTTCCGCATAGATTCTGCTCTCAATAGCCCAGCCATTAATCTTGACGTCTTTTTGCTGCAACTGAAGCTTGTCGCCTGCTGCCACGCGGATCATTTGCTCAACAAGATCAATTCCGGTGATAAGCTCTGTGACCGGATGTTCAACTTGGAGCCTTGTATTCATCTCTAGAAAATAGAAGTTCTTATCTTTGTCGACGATGAATTCCACGGTTCCGGCAGATTGATAGTTCACCGCCTTGGCAAGCGCCACGGCCTGCTCGCCCATTTTCTTTCGCATGGCGTCATCAACGAAGGGGCTCGGCGCTTCCTCAATGACCTTTTGATTGCGCCTTTGGATGGAGCATTCTCGCTCAGCCACATAAATGGCATGGCCATGAGAATCCGCCATGATCTGAATTTCAATATGGCGCGGCTCCGTCACAAATTTCTCGATAAAGACACGATCATCGCCAAAGGACGAGCGTGCTTCATTCATCGAAGATTCAAAACCTTGGGCAACTTCGTCCTGAGACCACGCAATCCGCATACCCTTGCCGCCACCGCCGGCTGACGCTTTGATCATAACCGGGTAACCGATATCATCGGCGATCTTGATGGCTTCTTCAGTGGTCTCAATCACACCGAGATAGCCGGGGACGGTGCTGACCTTGGCTTCATTGGCAAATTTCTTGGACTCAATTTTGTCGCCCATGACGCGAACGGCTTCGACATTAGGTCCGATGAAGGTGATCCCTTCTTTTGAAAGACGTTCTACGAAATCTGAGTTCTCCGACAAAAAGCCGTAGCCGGGATGCACCGCATCGGCACCGGTCTGCTTACAGGCATCGACAATCTTATCCATGACCAAATATGACTCGGACGCAGGGGGCGGGCCGATATGGACGGCTTCGTCGGCCATTTGCACATGAAGCGCCTGAGCATCCGCGTCGGAATAAACAGCCACCGTGCCGATGCCCATCTTCCTGGCCGTTTTGATAACCCGGCAGGCGATTTCACCTCGGTTTGCGATAAGGATTTTTTTGAACATAAGTAGGTCCGACAAGCCTCTTCCAAAGATCACGACGCCAGGGACTCATCTGCCTGCCCTCCACCACTCACCGTCAAACATGCTTACCCGATTGACAGCAAAGCCGGCGACAATCTCGAAACATTTACAAGCTGAGCACCTACGAGCAGGACCAGATACCTTGTCCCAAGGCGGGTCATTACTTACCCCTAAACCATTGATTTTGCAAAGGGCCAAGCCCCGAAAACGGACCCGCGCCCATTTCGTTCAGGGAAACAAAACAGCCGGGATCAAAATCCCAGCATTTCCGGCTAAACCCCCAAAATTAAACAGGATTTAACCGTGGCATGGCACAGTTCGGACCCATGAGAGAGCGATTTGCTCCCGCCGGGGTAACTGGGTAAGGCCAATTCCATGGATGAATCGAAGCAATCGGAGCCGATCGCGGAAGGTTCGAACAATCTGAAATTATTTATGGCTGTCGGATTCGCCTGGTCCGTCTACTTGGCCTTTGGCCTGTGGCGGTCGTGGCCGGCACTTCAATCCGGTGACCTCAGTGCCGGCGGCGATGATTTTATGCGGCTGCTGCAGGTTTACGAGTTTCTTGACGGAGCCGGTTGGTTTGACCTCTTGCAAGAACGGATCAACCCTCCCATCGGTGTTCTGATGCATTGGTCCCGGCTCCCGGATCTGCCTTTGGCCCTAGTGATCGGCGGACTTGAGCCATGGCTTGGCCGCATGCTGGCGTCTCAAATCGCCGTCACTGCGGTTCCGGCAACCTTGATGGCAGCAACCCTGACGACCATTGCCCTCATTGTCCGGAAAGTCTTCGATGAACGTGCCGTGGGATTGTGCCTAGTGGTCGTTCTCTTGAGCATGCCCGCCATCGGTCAATTTTTCCCGACACGGGTTGACCATCACAACTGGCAAATGTTGCTCAGTGTCCTGATGTTATATGGGGTGATACGCGTCTGGAAGGATGCCAAAGACCTAGTGGGGCCGGTGTTGATCGGTGCCGCCGTCAGCTGCTCTCTCTGGATCGGCACCGAGGCTGTTCCTTGGATCGCATGCGCCAATATTGCCCTCTTTTTTGCAGCTTTGAAGAATGACGATCAACTTCGCGGCGGACTCATCCAAGCACAGCTCGCACTTATCATGTCGGCAGCTTTTTTGGTTCTGACTGCGCCTTTTGACAGTATTTGGGTGGCCCGATGCGACAGTCATTCGGTCTTTTATGTCGGCCTGACCATAGTCACCGTATTCACATGGCTCAGCATGGTGCCCATCTGGCAAATCACGTCTTCAGCCACTTTGCGTTTGCTTATGACATCTGTCGCGGGCGGCTCTGCCTTCGGAGCTCTTCTGTGGTTGTTTCCGCAATGTTTGGGTGGCCCCTATGCAGAGATCGATCCCCTGGTGGCCGAGAAATGGCTGAGCCAGATCACAGAGGCGCATAACATTTGGACTGTTATTCAAGGCAACCCCCTGATCGCGACCTATCATTTCATGATGCCCTTTGCCGGTACGCTGATCGCGACCTACCTGTTGCTCACGCGCAAGGACATGCGTGAGCGTGGTTTCTTCGCCATTTGGCTGTTCCTTGTGGTCGCAACTCTGCAAGCACTAATCCAAAACCGCGTCCTGCGCTTTGCCGATCTTTATGCGGCCATTCCAATCGCTTGGGTTCTGTATCTGTTTCTTGACCTTAAACGGGAAGAATGGGGCTCTATGAAGCGCATTGGTCTGACGGCGGCGATCATTTACTGCCTCAGTCCTTTTTTGCCGACAACCATGATCGCGTTGTTCCCGTCACTCAAGAGCACAATCAGCACGGGTCTTGCCGAATTTAAAGACGGTGAATGCAGCATCAACCAGGTCAAAGCAGAACTCAATCGCCTGGAACCCGCCGTCATTTTGGGCACAAGCAATATGGGCCCGCTGCTTTTGTTCCACACGAACCACTCCGTCGTGACGGCAAACTATCATCGCAACACCGCCGGCATTTTGTCCGGTCTCCAATTTTTGGAGTCTCAGACGGATCAAGATGCCAAGACTGTCGTGGACACGCACAAAACAGATTACATCCTGCTGTGTCCGTCGGACCGCCAAGTAAAAGGTGTGGAAAGCGGGTTTGTGCGCGATCTGATGGACGGAACGATCCCCGATTGGCTCAAGCTCGTTCCCTTCCAATCGGATTCATCTTTGCGGCTTTACAAAATCCGCGAACAGGCGCCCCTGCGCAGCTCGCTTCCCTAAAGCCTAGCCAAGCTTGACGGCCGTCCCATTGATGGAAACCATCAGCATGCCGCCAGACTGACCGACACTTTCGTAATCGACATCGATCCCGACGATCGCGTCGGCGCCGAGCTCACGCGCTTCGGCAATAATGTCATTGGTGGCTTCTTTGCGTGCTTCGGCCAGGGCATTTTGATAACCGCCGGCGCGGCCACCGACAATATCTCTGATACCTGCAAACAGATCACGAAAGATGTTCACACCGACCACAGCCTCACCGTTCACCAAGCCGATATAACTTTCGATTTTTCGCCCTTCAATTGTAGGGGTCGTGGTGATGATCATGATCGCGTTCCGTTTTGTTTAAAGTGGAATATTGCCGTGCTTGCGCCAAGGTTTTTGCACTTGCTTTGTCGCCAACATGTTCAATGCCTGGGCGATCCTGCGGCGTGTCGAATGCGGCATAATCACTTCGTCAATGTAACCCCGCTGGGCAGCAATGAACGGATTGGCAAAGCGATCTTCATATTCTTTGGTCCGCTCGGCAATTTTATCGGTATCCCCGATATCCTGACGGAAGATGATTTCAACCGCGCCCTTCGCACCCATCACGGCGATTTCGGCCGTCGGCCAGGCATAATTGACATCGGCCCGGATATGTTTCGATGCCATCACGTCATAAGCACCACCATAGGCTTTGCGCGTGATCACCGTCACCAAAGGCACCGTGCATTCCGCATAGGCATAAAGCAGTTTGGCGCCATGCTTGATGAGACCACCATATTCCTGCGCCGTTCCCGGCAGAAAACCAGGCACATCGACAAAGGTCACAACAGGGATGTTAAAGGCGTCGCAATAGCGCACAAAGCGCGCGCCCTTTCGGCTGGCGTCCGAATCCAGAACGCCGGCGAGAACCATGGGTTGATTGGCGACAAACCCGACGGTCTTACCGTCAATCCGCCCGAATCCGGTGATGATGTTTTTGGCAAAAGCTTCCTGAATTTCAAAAAAATCGCCTTCATCGACAACCTTTTGAATCAGCTCGTGCATGTCATACGGCTTATTCGGATTGTCCGGCACCAGTGAGTCCAAGGACATTTCGAGCCGATCCGGTTTGTCGAATGTCGGCAGCTTCGGTGGGTTTTCTCTATTGCTCAGCGGAATAAAGTCGAACAAACGCCGGACTTGATCAAGCGCCTCCACATCGTTGTCAAAAGCGCCGTCGGCAATAGACGATTTGCTTGTATGTACTTTTGCGCCGCCCAGCTCTTCGGCTGTGACCTCTTCTTGCGTGACCGTCTTCACCACGTCGGGCCCAGTCACGAACATGTAGGATCGGTCGCGCACCATGAAAATGAAATCGGTAATCGCGGGCGAATAAACATCGCCGCCTGCGCACGGGCCCATAATGACTGAAATCTGTGGGATGACACCGGAGGCCTGCGTGTTGCGCCAAAAGATCTCGGCAAAACCGCCGAGAGAGTCCACGCCTTCTTGAATTCGTGCCCCACCGGAATCATAAAGCCCGATCACCGGCGCACCGACCTTCATGGCCATATCGTAAATTTTGCAAACTTTTTCCGCATGGGCTTTTGAGAGAGATCCGCCGAACACGGTGAAGTCCTTGGCAAAGACATAAACCAAACGGCCATTGATCGTGCCCCAGCCCGTCACGACGCCGTCACCTGGGATCTTCTGTTTGTCCATCCCGAAATCGATGGTCCGGTGCTCGACAAACATGTCGTATTCTTCGAACGAGTTCTCGTCCAACAGCAGATCAAGACGCTCCCGCGCCGTCAGCTTGCCGCGCGCATGCTGGGCATCAATCCGCTTTTGTCCCCCGCCCAAACGGGCCTGGTTCCGCTTCTCTTCCAAAAGATGAAGCTTGTCCTCCATCGGAAATCCTTCTCTGTCCTAGAATCGTGGGCTTTTTTGCGGATGACGAGATCCGCTCAAGACTGGCGATGACATAGCCTTTTTCCGCAAACAGGGCAAGCAGCCGGCCCCAATCGGTGATCGCTCAAGAGGCCAAACGCTCGGCTTTTTCGACCAGCCGCTGGTGCTTTGCCGGATCGGGCTTGATCCCATATTCCGGGTCATAGAACCAGGACATCCTGAGCAGATTTGCCGGATTGGCCCCGCCGAACACCTTGATCAGCTTTCGGTCAAGATAGTTAAAGTCTCGCGCCGAACCGGGGCGGACCGGCATGCGGCCTTTCAAGCTCTGCTCTTTCAGAAGTTTGGGGAGCTTTCTCTTTCGTCCCGCAAAAATAAAAATCGGCAGTCCCATGAAGCTGATGGATTCGATAGCCGCTTTGCGCTTACGCAGACACGCCAATACGGCCTGCTGATCGAGCCGATAAAGATCGCCGGTCACGCTTTGCAGTTGGATATTTTCCGCATAGCTGTTTTCTTCAGACCAATGCATCACCTCGCAGCGATACATGCCTGCAGGCAGATTTGTTTTTTGCGTCTCACCGCGAAAAGAAACGGAAGCAGGGAAAAATAAGGAGAACTGCCTGGGCATCAACGGATAAGACAGCGCCAGTGGGCGCCGCAGCGATGCATCATGCGCTTTGTAAATTTCATCTATTTGGTTCCGGCGAATAGCTTTGATGGAGGCTTCAATGGATTTGATCTGATCCATCACATAAAGTTCGCGTTGATCTTTCCAATGGGTCGAAGTGAACCATTCATTGAGCAAGCCGTGCGGCCGGAAGCTGGCACCGTGCAAAAGAAAAAATGCCGATCGCAAATACTGCGATCGTATTTCAGCGTTGTTGTGAACCACTTTTTGAAGCGTGCGCCCCGATCGTGCAGGCACTTGATACTCCAGGCGGACGTAGGATCCGGCGCCCAGAAACTTGCTGATCGGACCCACAACCGGACCACCATGACGGCGCCGGCGACCTGTGAGAACCAAGGCAAGCACCCAAGTCCCCAACAGCCACAGGATCACAAAGCTCAAGATCCAGTTTTGCTCAATCCACTCAAACATGCGCCATTCAAACCCACGAACATATCGCAATTTTAGCAAATGGCACTGAGCAACCACAATGGAAAGACCGGCAAACGCCGAAACCGGTTTCAAACCACGAAAATCCAAAGTTTCCCAATAAATATCAATGGGTTATGAGAGGCTTTCCAGGAAGGCCGCACTGGCCAGAAAGCTTGATCTTTTGTCGTCTGCCAATGTGTCGGCCTCTGCGTCCCGGCCCCACCGCGCGATCTGCCACTCTTCATCGATGCGGCTCGCAGACCAAGCCTCCTCTGCCGTCAGACGGCCCTTCGCCACCGCCAGCGCAAGTATAACGGACCCGGACAGTTTGGTCAGACCATGAAAGGCCGCCAATTGGAAAGCGTTTTGATCGGACAATTCCTGCCGGATGGCTTCCAGCGTTTGAGCGGATTGTGTGGCGGCAATGATCCCTTGCGACGTTTCCAACTTTGCTTGCCATGTTTGCTGAAACCAATCATGCAGAGGCAACCAGGCAGCTTCTTGTTTTTCGACCAATGAACGTGGCTCATCGGCGAAAAAACACACCAGGTCAGACCCGCCATAGGCCGCAAGCTCATCGACTATGCTCTCTTTGTGCGGTTCGACTTGATCCAAAGCCGCAAAGGCAATTTGCGTGCAGCGCATGGCAGGCAAATCGATCTTTGTCTGCTGGACCTCCCACTCATCCGATACCAATCGCGCGCTCGCCTCGGTCGGCAATGACAGCTTCACGCCACTGGGTGTCTTGGGACAACGCCCATCCAGTTGAACGCTGAATCGCTCGCCCTCGGCGGCGATCTCAACAGTTTTGTAGAAACGATCGGAAAGAGCGGTGTTCAATTCCTAGTATCCCAACATGCCGTCAAAGCAAGGCCCACTGCCCGGGCGGGCTGCAAGAGATCTTATGAGCCCGTCACCTTCCGAAAGCAAGCCGTTGAGACTGAGGGAGCCGGAAAGGCCGCGGGATAAATCTCTGTCATTGGTCCGAATGTTGGGTGTGCTGAGCTTTCCGCCCACCTCCACGTCAACAGCATCATCCATTTTTCGCGGATCTTTCGGCCGTGGCCGGAGCGACATTTTCACGGTCTCGCCGGGAAAATCCACATATCCGCCACCGGTCGTAATGATATTCTCGGTTTCTAGAGCGAAGGAGTTCGCCGTCAACCGGCCGTTTCGCATGGACCCTTTGGTCACAAGACAAGCATCGCGCATGACGGAGCCGGCGATGAGATCTCTGCCCAGCACACGCTCCAAATCACGTGGAACCAGACCGGGCCGAAAGGCTGCGATGCGTTCAGCGGCAACAATCATCTCGATGTCACCAGACAGCGTCGAGACCGGCGGCGCAGCTATTTCGGCGTTGCTGCTCAGGCTGGTCGAAAGACTTGCGATGGCAACAGCGTCAAAGTCCTCACTAAAGACCGAAAGCGCCGACCCGAAATCAAAACCGTCCGCGTTCGCTTCGATGGACAGAGTCTCCGGGCCATTGCGAGATTGCTGCACAGCCACCTCAAAAACGCCGGCTTCGTCGGACCCCTGCCGCACCACCCAATTGAGTGCGTCGGACTGGGACGTGACAATGAAACGGCCGGGGCCAAGATCAACATCACGTGCCTTAACCGACTGAAACGAAAGGTCTACTTGTCCCACGAAATCCACGGCGGTCAGGGCGTTTTGGTCTCGTGACTCAGGATCAAAAGGCACCGTCAAGAAGGGCCGCAAGACCGCCAAATCCACATAGCTTCCGTTCATATTCAGATTGATGGCAGGTCCGTCTGCATAATTACTCAGCAGCGTTCCGGTAAATTCCGAGTCGTTAAACTTACCGTCAATTTCACCGGCCATGCGTCCGAGCAAGTTTCCGTTGAGCAGCAACGACAAAGCAAACGGTGCAGGAACGACTCTGTCGCTATAGCCAAAAACCCCAGCCAATCCCGAAACATTCGGGCCCAGGGCCTGCAAAAGGATCTCAGATCTACCCTCCGGACCACCGGATACCTCGCCGGAAAGAATAAGGAAGGTGGACCCGAGTGCGCCGGTCATGTCGAGAGATGCTGCCTGACCATTTTGAAAAGCATCGATCCCCTGAACCGTGCCGCCCATGGAATAAGCTTCCGCACCAACACGCCCGCTCAGCGATATTTGCACCTCATTATTCTCAGCCCAAAATTTCATCCGGGAGATCGGCAACGTGGCAAGCGGCGCACCGTCATCGCCCCGCCAAATCAACGCCGAGTCTTGCAGTGCCAAATCACCGATCGATATAGCGCTCCAAACATCGCTGGTTTGGGTTTGGAACCGCCTGGCCACATCGGTCATGCGCTCCAGGCTCGATCGGCCCTCAGCATGGTGCACGACATCCAGTTCGGCACCGACAAGAGTCACACTGAGAAGCTGAAGGACATCGTCTCCGCCGAACAGGCCGGAGAAATCGAGCCGTACTTCGACGCGCTCGAAACTGAGTTCATCTTGTGACGAGTCCGCATCACCGGACAGCGAAACATCGCCAAGGAATATGCCCGGACGGATCACAGGCATGACAAGCCCAATGTCGCCACCGATTTTGACATCAATGTCCAAATGGTTTTTGGCAAGCCGCTCCAGGTCTGGGCCGTACTGGGTTAGACTTAGCGTGGCGGCATAGACATAGGCCAAAAACAATGCTGCCACGACAAAGGCGGTCTTCCAAATGATGTTGCGAAGCCGGTGGACAAAACCCGATGGGGGCTTGGACTCTCTCTGACGGCCCGCGGCGGCGGACCGTTTCGAGGCGCCGGATTTGCGCAGGGAGTCCGGTCTCTTTGTGCGGCGCCTGCGGTCGTCACCGTCTGACCTCTTTTTGGATTTCTTGTCGTTGCGCAGGACTCCTAAGGCCGAAGAGTCCTTTGAGACATCACTCACCGGTGGCGGCAAACGCAAAAGCGAGGACGGGGCAACATGTTCGATATAGTCTTCAGCAGTCATGGACGGGCGCTGTTGAACCGCCAGATGCGCTTTCTTCAGGTTGCGCTTTTTGCGCTGCGCACGAGAGTTGCGCTTTTTTTGTTTTCGCCCCGCCTTTGTCATACCCAAACGCCGCCGACCCAAAAAACACCGCCGGCATCTGTTCACCCTGACAGGCCGGTTCCACGTTAGCTTATCGCCTCAGCCCCAGCTTAGAAAGTGACCACTTAATTTCCGATAAAGTGCCGGTAATATGGCTAAAAAACCAGTTCTTCAAACGGCGCACCGTCGTCATTTTGGCTGAATTCCAGCGTTTTCCAGGTCTGAACCATATGCTCGGGCAACTGGGCCTCAAGTACGAGGCGCCCGCCGGCCGGATGGGGAATGTCCAAAGAACGTGCATGCAGGTGCAGCGTCGGATCGTGCTCGGGGATCACCGGTTCTTTGGCGGGGGCGCCGCCATATTTGAAATCCCCGACAATAGGATGGCCGATCGCAGCACAATGTGCCCGTAATTGATGGGTGCGCCCCGTCAACGGCATCAACGCCAGCCAGGAGACCCTCTGTGCCGCGCGATCAATCTCGGCGTAATATGTCTGAGCCGGCCGGCCATTCGGATCGCCGGGAGCCGCAGGGATGGTGCGCTCCTTAAAGTCCTGTCCCGTCCGGCCCTTCTCCTTCAACAGCGGCAGATCGATCAAGCCTTTGGCCGGGCGCGGTACGCCCACACATAAGGCCCAATAGATTTTCCGCGTGGTGCGTTCCTTGAAAGCTTTGGACAAAAACCCGGCCGCTTTGGAAGTCCGGGCCAAAATCAACACGCCGCTTGTGTCGCGATCAAGACGGTGCACCAGTTTAGGGCGCATATCGGACTCAAAGCGCAAGGCGTCCAGAAGACCATCCAGGTGACGATAGGTCTTACTTCCTCCTTGAACTGCAAGGCCTGCGGGCTTGTTCAACGCGATGACGTGTTTGTCTTTATGAATAACGAGACTTTGAGCAAAGTCGATATCCGCATCTGTCAGCTTTGTCACCGGCTTGTCGCTCTCGGCATTCTGCAAACTGGGCGGCAACCGCAAGACTTGACCCGCCTCCAGCCGGGTATTGGCTTTGGCGCGCGATCCGTCCAACCGAACTTGTCCTGTACGGATGATTTTGGAAACTTGGCCAAAAGGAAGTGACGGATAGTGCCGCTTGAACCACCGGTCGAGACGGACACCATCATCGTCGTCGCCGACTTCAACGTTCAGCGCCTTACTCATGACGGCCACTGCCGTGCCAAAAACAATCCCAAAAACAGCGCGCCGATGGATAGGACGACCGACCCAAAAACATAGAGAAGTGCCGCGCCCATATCTTTGCGCTCCACAAGGACGGACACGTCCAATGAAAATGCCGAGAATGTTGTGAAGCCGCCGAGAACCCCTATCAACAAAAAGGCTCGCAATTCAGGACTGACATTTGTCCGGAGCGCCAAAAGCGCGATCAAAACCCCCATGAGAAACGACCCGACGACATTGACCGTTAGCGTTCCCCAAGGAAATTGCGGCCCCATCCACCGCAGAGCCAATCCGGCGACCCAATACCGGGCGACCGCACCAATTGCGCCGCCGGACGCGACGGCCAACACCATATGCATGAGCTTTTATCTTTCTTCTCAGGCCTTACCTCACTCGGACCGTTTGGCATGTTGCAATGCGCGCCATTTGGTCAAGCGACGCGCGATTTCTTTCTCGTAACCTTTTTCCGTCGGTGCGTAAAAGACTTCCGGCTCCATCGTTTCGGGAAAGAATCTCTGCCCCGAAACGTCTTCTTCGTGACTGTGTTCATAGACATAGTCTTTGCCATAGCCCAGATCTTTCATCATACGGGTCGGCGCATTCAGAATATTCTTCGGCGGCATCAAAGAGCCCGATTGACCCGCTGCCTTTTTTGCCGCAGAGAATCCGCGATAGGCCGAATTGGATTTTGGCGCTGTTGACAAATAGATGACCAATTGCGCAATCGCCAATTCCCCTTCAGGGCTACCGATGAAGTCGTAGGCCTCTTTGGCAGCAATCGCTTGTTGCAAGGCATTGGGATCGGCCATGCCGATATCTTCCACGGACGCGCGCACCAGCCGGCGCGTGATGTAAAGCGGGTCTTCCCCACCGGCCAGCATTCGGGCTAGCCAATAAAGCGCCGCGTCTACATCGGATCCCCGAATGGATTTGTGAAGCGCGCTGATGAGATTGTAGTGCTCGTCCCGCCCCTTGTCGTAAATCGGCGCCCGCTTTTGAACCGCCTCGATCAAGGCATTCGCATCCACGACCGGACCGTCGGCCAACTCGAAAAGATCTTCCGCCAAATTCAACAAATAGCGGCCGTCTCCATCGGCCATAGCCCGCAAGGTCGAGCGCGCATTTGGATCCAATGGCAAATCGCGTCCCTTATGCTGTTCCGCACGCGCCAGCAACGTTTCCAGTGCACGATCATCCAGGCGATTCAGAACGAGAACTTGCGCGCGGGACAACAGAGCTGAGTTCAATTCAAAGGACGGATTTTCAGTGGTAGCGCCCACCAAGATAATGGTGCCGTCTTCAACGTAAGGTAAGAAGCCGTCTTGCTGTGCTTTGTTGAAACGATGGATCTCATCGACGAACAGGAGTGTCCCTTGCCCGGTCTGACGCCGGGCTCGGGCTGCCTCAAACACCTTTCGCAAATCAGCAACGCCTGTGAAGATTGCGGACACCTGTTCAAAGGCAAGCTTGCCGGTTTGCGACAACAATCTGGCAATGGTGGTTTTGCCGGTCCCCGGAGGACCCCACAGGATCATGGAAGATAAACGATCATTCGCAATCATGCGCCCAAGGGGGCCGTCGGGGCCCAGCAGATGATCCTGACCGATCACCTCGCTCAAATCAGATGGGCGCAATTCATCCGCCAAAGGACGCGGCGCACCCTGATCCAAACCCGCTGCTTCAAAAAGGGTGCCCATAATATCAGCCGCTCACGGACATGTTGAGTGTCTGACTGCCGCGCCGGATGCTCAGGTTCCAGCGCCGTCGTTCTTGGTCAATCGTATCTTCGAGGCGGGAGACATTACTTATGTCCTCGCCATTGACCTTCAAAATGATATCGCCTTTGCGCAAGCCATAGCGGGACGCCAAACTGCGCCGGAGCACTTCGAGCACGACCACACCGGATGCGGACCAATCAAAACCGAATTCGTCGGCCACTGCCGGAGACAGATTAGCGACGCGTGCGCCCGAGATGGGGTTGCGTCCACCTAACACGGTTTCGTTCCGGGCTGGGGTTTCCGGTGGCGCAATCAGCGCAACCTTGGCTGTTCTGGCCTTGCCGCCGCGGACATACTCAATATCAGCCTCAGATCCCACACCGCGTGTGGCTGCGCGATAGTTCAAACCTTGGGGATCGAAAATTTCAAACCCGTCGACCTTCGTCAGGATATCCCCCACTTTCAAACCAGCTTTGTCTACAGGCCCGTCTTCATAGATGGCGTTGATCAAGATCCCCAAGGGTCGGTCGAGATCAAGGGATTCCGCAATCTCGGCCGTCACCGCTTGGCTGCGCAAGCCAAGCCAAGGCCGAACCAACTCTTCCCCACTGGTCGCCGTCTGAACAAAGCCCCGCACCATGTTGGCCGGCACCGCAAAGCCGATTCCGTTCGATCCGCCGCTACGGGAATAGATGGCGGTGTTGACACCGACAAGCTCACCTTGGGCATTGACTAAGGCACCGCCGGAATTGCCGGGATTGATGGCCGCATCGGTCTGAATAAAAAACTGATAATCGCTGATACCCACTTGCGTGCGGGCCACAGCTGAGATGATCCCGCTGGTGACCGTTTGCCCGACTCCAAAGGGATTGCCGATGGCAAGGACCAAGTCTCCCACTTCCGCTTGATCGGAATCCGAAAACCTCAGCCAGGGGAGTTTTTCGCCTTCCGTGTCGATGCGTAAGACCGCCAAATCGGTTCTTTCATCGGCCAAAACGAGTTCGGCATCGAATTCCCGCCGGTCCGTCAAAACCACTTTGAACTGATCGCCGCCTTCAATGACGTGATTGTTTGTGACGATGAGACCGTTGTCGGCCACGATGACGCCCGATCCCAAAGATTGCTGCACGCGCTCGCGCGGGCGGCCGCCGAAGAAGCGCCCCCAAAAGGGATCGTCATAGACACGGCTGCGCGATTGCACCACCCGCTTGGCATAGACATTCACCACCGCCGGCGCCGCTTGCTTGACCACCGGAGCAAAAGACAGCTGAACCTCGGCCGCCGTCTCCGGCACCACCCGATCCTGGGCCAAACCGGACGAACCGGCCCACATCAACAGGACGAAGATTCCTGCCAAAACTCTCAACATACTCAGCCTCCTACACAGCATCAGCCGTGCACTTTAGCGCATTTTATGCGTTTCTGTAGACCGTAAAAAGACGTTAAGACATAGGGATTTATGCTGAATTTGGCGCGATAGGAGTGCCGGTTTTGCGCATCAGAACGGACTGGGTTTAGAGATGCAAAAGAAGATCAAAGACGATCGAATACCTGTTGGTTATCAATTCACGCAATTGGCACCGCTATTGAGATTACTTGGCGAGCAATGCGGCGAGAAGCTCGCCTCAAAAAGCGGCTAGAGCCAGGTCAAAAAGCAATGGAAGATCCTCTCGAGACATACTGGACCAATAAGCTGGATGGCGTTCTGCCTCTTGCCCACGACTTGCGTAAACAATTTTCGGAAAGATGGGTCAGATTTCATACGTTGCCCGACTCCAAAAGGTACCCTGACACCGGCTCTGAATACGACATCATTCTGGACCGTCACAACACAATCTTCGCCGACATCTTTGCAGCCAATGCAGGCTTGACCTTGGTGTCGACTTACTATTCCGATGCGACGACGCTGACGAAAAACAACGCCAAGCTATCTGAAAGAGACCCCCACTCAACCCTTTGGAAAAGCATCGCTTACGAAGACCTGGGAGACGATGGATTCAATGAGGTGAACTGGCACCTGTACCGGAGTTCCTGGACTTGGCGAAAAGGCGTGTTCGACGAGATCTTGCGCTTAGTCGTGGACGAAGAGACCGATAACCTGATGATCGTGGATACCAAGACATCCTGCCTGCTTCATCCCTATGACGGCGGGTTAGATATCATCGCAAGCTCGAAGGGCGAACGTGATCGCCTCAGGGGCCTGCATACCGACTGGTTATCAACGCACAAAAGCGGCTTATAGAGGTCGCACCGAACCGCGCAGCAAGCAAAGGAGTCATAAAAGATGAGATGTAGTGAAGATATCTTTTTTGATTCACTTGATTCAGCCACTCTCTCCGCAATCGCAAATTTTCTCACTGAAATTGAGACTGGGAGTGTCGCCAGAGCATTAGAGATTCTGAAGCCTTTGATCGAAGAGGACAACCCTGCCGCTCTTTTCTATGCGTCGGGTGTTAGTGCAGAATCTATTGAAACACTCGAGCAATTTGAGACGCGGCACATTCGGCAACTCAAGAAATCTGCGGAACTTGGTTATGCGCCGGCCCTTCATAAATTGGCCATTTGTTACGACAATGGTGACCCGGTTCCACGAGATACCGGAAAAGCAGCACAGCTCTTTCGGCAGGCGGCGGAGAAAGGGCATCCGCACGCACAATGGATTTACGGCGTAGACCTATTACGTGGGCAAAACGGCATAGAGAAGAACGAAGTCTTGGGACTTACTTACATAGAAAAGGCAGCGGATGCGAAATTTGAGGGCGCCTTGGAAACCATGTTTGAATTTTATAAGAATGGCACACATGGCTTCCCCGCCGATGCTTCCAAAGCGAAATCCTATATGAACAAGATTAAAGACGAAGATGCATTGGGCTACTAATAAACAGAATCCGGAGCCTGAAACTTATGCATAGCTTTCGACCGCCTACACCTGAACATCTTTGGTTGGTGGATGAAACAAAGCGATATTGTCATCAGGGGTGCTTGTCACGATGAGCGATGAATTAGGAGATGTGCTAAAACGCTGTGCCGTTACGGGAGCTTGGTATGGTCAGGAGCTGACTGATGTTAAAAGCAAAAATCTAGTGGATGACACGCCTTTACATACGATGTGTTCTTTTGGTGAGCTTGAGTCCGCACGAATATTAATCGAAGCGGGGGCCGATGTTAACGCAAAAGGAGATTTTGGCTATACTCCATTGTTTCAAGCCGTAATCGGAGAAAACCCAAAGCTCATTGAGCTGTTAATCAATTCTGGAGCTGATAGGACTTTGAGAAATGATCACAATTGGACCGTTCTCGACTACGCACAAATTTTTGGATCTTCAGAGACTGTACTGAGCATCCTCAGAAAGTAAATGCATGGCACGCAAAGCGGACCATGATTGTTTTAGGATTGCTATTCTGTTGTCAGCACCAAGCAACTATCCGTAAATCGAATTGCTGTTGTTGAGGGATAGATTGCGGTGCCTGAAACTTATGCCTAGCTTTCGAACGCTTACACCTGAATTTCTTTGGTGGGCAGATGAAATAGAGCGATATTGCGATCAGGAGTGTGTGTCACAATGAGCGATGAATTAGCAGATGTGTTAGAACGCTGTCTGGGTACGGCAGCTTGGTTTGGTGAGGAGCAGATTGATATTAACAGCGTAAATCTGATGGATGACACGCCTTTACACACGGTGTGTTCTTGGGGTGAGGTTGAGTCCGCACGAATATTGATCGAAGCAGGAGCGGATGTTAACGCAAAAGGAGATATCGGCGGCACTCCATTGTTCAACGCCGTAATCGGAGGCAACCCACGGGTCGTGGAGCTGTTGATCAGTTCTGGAGCTGATAAGACTTTGAGAAATGATCACAACTGGAGCGTTCTCGGATTCGCACAAAGTACTGGATCGTCAGAGGCTATACTGAGTATCCTTAGAAAGTAGATTAATGGCTCGCAAAGCGGGCCATTATTGTTTTAGGACTTCACTCCGCCTTTAGTACAGGTGCTCCTCCATAACTCGAATCCCTACGGACTCGTCGATGTCATCAAGATCACCTATCCCTCGGGACGGATCGACCATTGTGAGCAACAACAACAGTGACCGGCCATGAAGAACTTCTTTTTGCTTCTATTCTTTTCAAAGACGGTTCTTCTGACGCCCGAATTGACATCAATCCCGCAACAACAATCCATTCAAATTCCGCTTGAAGGACCTATCAGCGCGATCTCCGCTGGCGCCAGCATACAGGTGGACGTCACGCACATCATCGCTCCGACGACAGAGGAGGATAGCAATGAACTTCGGCGCCGAGCGGAAGATGCCCTGTACGGATTGCAGATTAACGCAACTCTCTCAAATGAACTGACGGAAGCATCTCTCGAGTATCACAGTGCATTGATGGTCAGAAAAGGTGAAGTCAGATTACTCTTAAGCGCAGAAGACGGCGTCCCTTTAAACGTTGACTTCGACACGCTGGAGATCACCAGCAACATGCAGTTGGACAATGTTCGTGTTTATTGGAAGAATTACTCGCTGTAGGCGTACAGTTGATTGCCCGTCCAAACATGGCCGCTCTGGCTACCCTTCAGACACAAAAATGGGGTGCCGGTTGTTGCCCGCACCCCATTTGAAAGCTTGAATTCGGAATTTTGTAAAAGACCTTTAGGCCTCTTCGGTCATGACCTCATCTTGCGTCGGACCCGAATCTTGACCTTTGGCCTCCGGGTCGCGATCGACAAATTCGATAACCGCCATAGGCGCATTATCGCCATAACGGAAACCGGCTTTCATAATCCGGATATAGCCACCGGCGCGGTCCGCATAACGGGGCGCCAGAGTCTCGAACAGTTTCGACACTTGGGTCTCGTCGCGTACCTTTGACAAAGCCTGGCGACGTGCGTGCAAAGAGCCGTTCTTACCCAGTGTGACCAACTTCTCAACGAAAGGCCGCAGCTCTTTGGCCTTCGGCAAGGTAGTCGTAATCTGCTCGTGCTTAATGAGGGCTGCAGACATATTGGCAAACATCGCCAAACGATGGCTGGATGTCTTATTTAGTTTTCGCCCCGCGATGCCGTGTCGCATCACACTTCTCCTTAACGCTATAAACTCTGCCCTTGGGCAAAACTAGAATTGATCTTCAAACCGTTTGGCCAAATCTTCGATGTTTTCCGGCGGCCAATTCGGCGCATCCATACCCAGATGCAATCCCATTTGGGCCAAAACTTCCTTGATCTCGTTCAGCGACTTGCGGCCGAAATTAGGCGTGCGCAGCATTTCCGCTTCGGTTTTCTGAATGAGATCGCCGATATAGACAATATTGTCGTTCTTCAAGCAATTGGCTGAACGGACGGACAGCTCCAACTCGTCGACCTTCTTCAGAAGGGCCGGGTTGAATTCGAGCTCAGGCCGCTTGTCTTCTTCGACTTTGGCTTCCGGCTCTTCAAAGTTGATGAAGGTTTGCAATTGGTCCTGAAGGATCCGGGCCGCAAAGGCAACGGAATCGTCCGGCGTGATGGCGCCGTTAGTTTCCACTTCCAAGGTCAGCTTGTCATAGTCCAGAATTTGACCTTCCCGTGTGTTCTCAACCTTGTAAGACACACGCTTGACCGGGCTGTAAAGGGAATCGATGGGGATCAAACCGATCGGCGCATCGTCAGGCCGATTGCGGTCGGCAGGCACATAGCCCTTGCCGGTGTTGATCGTGAATTCCATGCGGATCTCAACGCCCTCATCCAATGTGCACAGAACGTGACCCGGATTGAGCACTTCGACGTCTGCGATATCTTCGATGTCGCCGGCGGTCACTTCGCCCGGTCCGACTTTGCGCAGAGCGACCCGTTTCGGGCCTTCGGAATGCATCCGCAAAGCGATTTGCTTGATGTTGAGAATAATGTCGGTGACATCTTCCCGCACACCTGAGATCGACGAAAACTCGTGCAACACGCCGTCAATATGCACGGCCGTAATGGCGGCGCCTTGCAGCGACGACAATAGGACACGGCGCAGAGCATTGCCCAAAGTCATGCCGAAGCCCCGCTCGAGCGGCTGGGCGACGACTTTGGCTTGCCGTTGCGGATCGTAACCCGGCTCAATGTCGAGCTGCGTTGGGCGGATCAATTCTTGCCAGTTTTTAGTGATCACCTGATAACCTCATACCATCAATGGTTTGTCTTGGATCGACGGTTTTCAAATTCTGTTCACGCCACTCAAACCCAAATGCGCAGAACAAAACGGTTTCGCAAACCGTCTCTTTTATTCAACTAAACGCGGCGGCGTTTTGGTGGACGGCAGCCATTATGGGGAATGGGTGTCACGTCCCGAATGGTCGTGATTGTAAACCCAACACTCTGAAGTGCCCGCAACGCTGACTCACGGCCCGAACCGGGACCGCACACATTCACTTCCAGGGTTTTCATGCCGTGTTCTTGGGCTTTCTTGCCGGCATCTTCCGCCGCCATTTGGGCCGCAAACGGCGTCGACTTGCGAGAGCCCTTAAAATTCATTGCACCGGCGGACGACCAAGAGATTGCATTCCCTTGTGCATCCGTAATGGTGATCATAGTGTTGTTGAAGGTCGCATTCACATGCGCCACACCGGCGGTGATGTTTTTGCGTTCCTTGCGGCGTACTTTTTTGGGGTCACGTGCCATCTTTGACTACCTATTTCTTCTTGCCCGCGATGGGTTTTGCCGGACCTTTGCGTGTCCGTGCATTTGTATGAGTCCGTTGCCCACGCACAGGCAATCCACGGCGATGGCGCAAGCCCCGATAGGGACCCAAATCCATCAAGCGTTTGATATTCATGCTTGTTTGACGGCGCAAATCACCTTCAACGATGTAGTCGCGGTCAATACATTCGCGGATCTGAATGACCTCATCATCGGTCAGTTCGCTCACGCGTTTTTCCGGCGCAATGGCGACCTTCGCACAGATCTGATCGGCAAATGTGCGGCCAATACCGTGGATGTATGTCAATGCGATCGGCACCCTTTTATTGGTCGGGATGTTTACGCCTGCAATTCGAGCCAATGTTCTAACTCCTAAAGCTTGTCTCTTTTGATCCGCACTCGACCAAAAACGGCCAAAACGGATATTCCTGTTTTCAGAACTCCGCCCGGCCTATCGCCACTAATCCTGGATGAAGCCGCGGATTATATGGTTTGCCGGGTCACAGTCAACCATTTCGAGCGACTTTCCACCGCCGCCACCAGCGCCACAATCTCTTTCAGGCGGGCGCTCTTAACTCCTTCAAAACATTATCGATTTCCGCCGAAACCTCGTCGATGCTCAGCATCCCGTCGACAGTCCGCAGCTTGCCCTTTTTCTCGTAAAACGGGAGCAGAGGGGCTGTTTGCTCGTGATACTCATTGAGGCGCTTCTTCAGGGTCTCAACATTGTCGTCTTTCCGTGGCGGTTTCCCGGCCTTTTTGTATTCTTCAATGCGGTTTTCAATGCGGCCCACCAGCACCGAATCGTCGACCTTGATCTCAATCACACCGTCCAGATGCAGAGCTTTTTGCTTGAGCATGGCATCGAGCGCCTCGGCCTGCGGGATATTCCGCGGAAACCCATCCAGCAAGAAACCGCTTTTACAATCAGGCTCGTCAATCCGATCGGCAATGATGCCCACCACGATCTCATCGGACACGAGCTCGCCCCGATCCATCACGTCTTTGGCCTTCTTACCCACTTCCGTGCCGGCGGCAACGGCGGCGCGCAACATGTCGCCGGTGGACAGCTGAGGCCAACCATGTTTTTCCGTGATGTAGGCTGCTTGCGTGCCTTTCCCGGCGCCGGGCGGTCCGAACAGGATCAGGTTCATTTCCGGCTCCCCCGCAATTTGGACTTCTTGATGAGCCCTTCATATTGATGCGCCAAAAGATGGCTTTGAATCTGCGCCACCGTATCCATGGTCACGGTGACCACGATCAGGATGGATGTTCCGCCGATGTAAAAAGGAATGGAACTGCCGCCTTCAAAGAAATAGTCGCCGCGGATCAGCTCTGGGATCAGACAGACCACGGTCAGATAGGCAGCGCCGATCACCGTCAAGCGCGTCAGCACATAGTCGATATATTGCGCGGTCCGCTCGCCTGGCCGGTAGCCCGGAATGAAGCCGCCATACTTTTTCAGATTGTCTGCCGTATCCGCCGGGTTGAAGACGATGGCAGTATAGAAAAAGCAAAAGAAAATAATCAAGCCCGCATAGACCGCCATATAAAGCGGCTGTCCCGGTCCCAGTGTCGCCGTCAGCGTCGTCACCCAGCTCGACGCGTCTTGCGCGCCCCAAAAGCCGACGACTGTGGCGGGCAATAGCAAGAGCGAAGACGCAAAGATCGGCGGAATCACACCGGAGGAGTTCAGCTTCAACGGCAAATGGGATTGATCCCCGCCGGTCATTTTATTGCCTTGCTGCCGTTTCGGATATTGAACCAGCAAACGGCGCTGTGAGCGCTCAATGTAAACGATGAAGGCGATCATAGCGACGACACCAAAAACCAGCAAAATCATGGTGATGGCGCTCAGCGTGCCCTGCTCGCCCAAGCTCAAGGTCTGCACCAAGGCGCCCGGCATGCCTGCGACGATGCCTGAGAAAATGATTAAGGAAATACCGTTGCCCACGCCGCGCGCGGTGATCTGCTCCCCGAGCCACATCAAGAAAATGGTGCCGGCGGTCAGCGTCGAAATGGTTGTGAACTTGAAGAACAGACCGGGATCCGAGACAACCGGACCGGCGGCATTTTCACTGCCCTCCAGACCCACGGCAATCCCCAATGCTTGGGCGATGGCCAAAACCACTGTGCCGTAACGGGTATATTGGTTGATTTGTTTCCGGCCCTGTTCGCCTTCCTTTTTCAGCTCTTCCAAATGGGGCGAGACCGCCGTCATCAGCTGCATAATAATGGAGGCCGAAATGTAGGGCATGATCCCCAGAGCAAAGATCGCCATATTCGCGATGGCCCCGCCGGAGAACAGGTTGATCATCCCGCCGATGCCCTGATTGAACGAATTAAAGGCAATGGCATAGGCCTCGGCATTGATGCCCGGCATCGGAATAAAAGTCCCCACGCGATAAACAATCAGCGCACCTAGGGTGAACCAGATGCGCTGTTTGAGCTCCGTCGCCTTACTAAAGGCTGAGAAGTTCAAATTCTGTGCGAGTTGTTCCGCTGCCGATACCATTTAGGCCACTCCATTCAGATCATTATGACCTGACCCTCAGTCCGCCGCTTCCGAAGATGCCTTCGGTGTCTCAGCTATATTGACCTTGCCGCCGGCCTTTTCAATGGCCTCAATGGCAGCTTTCGAAGCCCCATCGACCTTGATCGAAATCTTGGACTTGATTTCGCCCTTAGCCAAAAGCCGCACACCGTCTTTGGTCCGGTTGATCACACCGGCTTCCAATAGTTTGGCGCTATCAATATCGCCTTTTGCATCAAGCTTACCGTCATCAATGGCCTTCTGAAGCCGGCCGATATTGACCACGATATAGGATTTACGGTTCCGAGGGTTGAATCCCCGTTTCGGCAGACGCATATGCAAAGGCATCTGACCGCCTTCAAAACCATTGATGGCGACACCTGACCGTGACTTTTGTCCTTTTTGCCCGCGGCCCGCGCGCACGCCTTTGCCGCTGCCGATTCCGCGACCCACGCGCTTGGACTTGTACCGAGCACCGGGATTGTCTGAAAGCTGATTGAGCCTCATCAGTCTATCCTCATTTTTGCCGACGCGTCGGCAACCTTTCTTACTCTTCTATCACCTGAACCAAATGGCTCACTTTGCGGATCATACCGCGCACCGCCGGTGTGTCTTCCAACTCACGCACCCGGTTCATCTTATTCAATCCGAGGCCCACAAGCGTCGCACGCTGGTCCGCCGGGCGCCGCAAGGGGCTGCCAATTTGTTTTACCTTTAAGGTCTTTGCCTTTTTCGCGGGCATCGGCCCCACTCCTCTTATTCGCTCGCAGCCGCCGCTGCGCCGTCATTGGTTTGAACGCGGCGCGAAACGATCTCGCTAACTTTCTTACCGCGCTTGGCGGCCACTTGGCGCGGGCTGACGATATTGTTCAACGCATCAATCGTCGCGCGGATCATGTTGTAGGGGTTCGCTGAACCGGTTGATTTCGCAACGACATCTTGAACACCCAAAGTCTCAAAAACCGCACGCATCGGACCACCGGCGATAATACCCGTACCTGGAGGTGCCGAACGCAACACGACGCGTCCTGCGCCATGCCGGCCTTGTACATCGTGATGCAATGTCCGCCCTTCACGCAAAGGCACGCGGATCAACTTGCGCTTAGCAGAGTCCGTTGCTTTTCGAATAGCCTCGGGGACTTCACGGGCTTTCCCGTGACCAATACCCACACGACCTTTTTGGTCGCCGACGACAACAAGAGCAGCAAATCCGAAACGACGGCCACCCTTCACCACCTTTGCCACACGGTTAATGTGAACCAGCTTGTCGATAAATTCGCTTTCGCGTTCTTCTCTTTGATCAGCCCGTGCCACTTTTCACATCCGTTCCTAAAAGTTTAGACCGCCTTCACGTGCTGCTTCGGCCAAAGCCTTAACGCGCCCATGAAATAGATAACCACCGCGATCAAAAATCACATCCTTGACGCCGGCTTTTGTCGCCCGCTCGGCAATTGCCTTGCCGACCGAAGCAGCCGCATCCTTATTACCGCCCGTCGACAGTGACGTGCGCATGTCTTTTTCCAGCGAAGACGCCGATACCAGAGTCTCGCCTTTCACATCGTCGATAATCTGCGCATAAATATGCTTGCCCGAACGATGTACGCTCAAACGCGGACGCCCATTCGCCACCTTTTTGATTTGACGGCGAACCCGGTTCTTTCTGCGCTCCAAAAGAGATCTTGCGTTAGCCATGGCTCTTACTTCTTCTTACCTTCTTTCATAAAGACGTATTCATCTTTATATCGAATGCCTTTGCCCTTATAGGGTTCCGGAGGACGGAACGAGCGAATCTTTGCGGCCGCTTGCCCGACCTTCTGCTTGTCCATACCGGACAACGTCACTTCGGTTTGTGACGGACAGGCAATATCAACACCTTCCGGTGCTTCGAAAATGACATCGTGGCTGAGACCCAGCATCAGTTTGAGGGACTTGCCTTGCATCTGCGCCCTATAACCAGTACCGCGAAGCTCCAGCTCTTTCTTGAACCCTTCTGTCACGCCTTCGACCAAATTCTTGATCAACGTGCGCTGCATGCCCCACATGGACCGCGACCGCTTGGTCGAATCTCTCGGCGACACTTTGATGCCGGCCTCTTCCATCTCCACGGTGACGTCATCCATCAAGGTGATGGACATCTCGCCTTTTGGACCTTTGATCGAAATCTCGGACCCATTGATATTGGCTGTCACTCCGCTTGGTACGGGAACCGGTTGTTTTCCAATCCGTGACATGACTTGTGACCTATCTTCCGTTTCTGGTGTTAGACACTCCACACAGGCTTAGTAAACCTGGCAGAGGACCTCCCCACCAACATTGTTCTCACGAGCTGATGAATCCGACATCACGCCTTTTGGTGTGGACACGATCGAGATTCCCAAACCGTTGCGCACACTCGGCAGATCTTTGGCGCCCGAATAGACCCGCCGGCCCGGTCGCGACACACGCTTGATGTCCGAGATAACCGGCTCGCCATCAAAATATTTCAGCTCAATTTCAATCTCTGGTTTGGCGCCTTGAAGCTCAACCTGCGAGTAGCCGCGGATGTATCCTTCGTCTTCGAGGACATCCAAGACTCTGCGGCGCAAGCTTGAGGCCGGCGTCACGACTTTTGACTTTTTCCGCATCTGCGCATTGCGAATGCGTGTCAACATGTCTCCCAACGGATCGTTAATTGACATCCGCTATCTCCTACCAACTAGATTTAATCATGCCGGGAATTTGACCCGTGCTTGCGAGGTCCCGAAGGGCAATCCGCGACATCTGAAGCTTGCGATAATAAGCCCTCGGACGTCCTGTCACTTCGCATCTATTCACAATGCGAGTCGGCGCCGAGTTCCGCGGCAGCTCAGCCAGTTTCAATCTGGCAGCAAATCGCTCTTCCGCCGGAAGCGACTTATCATTGGCGATTGCCTTCAAGCGCGCACGTTTGGACGCGTGCTTCTTGACTTTGCGTCTCACCATCTTGTTTCGCTCAATGGCACTCTTCTTGGCCATCTACGACCTCCTCGTTAAAACTCGTCTCGACCTAATTCGAGAACGGGAATTCAAACTCACTCAAAAGCGCTTTGGCTTCTTGATCATTCTTCGCCGTCGTGCAGACGATGATATCCATGCCCCAGACGTGATCGACGGAATCGTAATCGATCTCCGGGAAAACGATGTGCTCTTTCAGGCCCATGGCAAAATTGCCGTTGCCATCAAAGCTTTTGCCATTCAACCCACGAAAGTCACGCACGCGCGGCAACGCAATGGTCACCAATCGATCGACAAAGTCGTACATTTGATCGCGGCGCAGAGTCACCTTCACGCCGATCGGCATACCTTCACGCAACTTAAACGAAGCGACCGACTTCTTAGCTTTGGCGATAACCGGCTTTTGACCAGAAATCGTCTCTAACGCCGTAAAGGCCGACTTGATGATCTTCGTATCCTTGGTGGTTTCACCGACGCCGATGTTCAAAACAATCTTCTCAAGTTTCGGTATCTCTTGAGAGTTCTTGTAATTGAACTGGGACTGCAAATTGGAGCGAACCTGGTCCAAGTACCGCTTCTTAGCCCGCGGAATATAAGCTTGCTCAGACATCAATCACCTCACCTGACTTCTTCGCAAACCTGACTTTGCGGCCGTCTTCCAGTGTTCTCATCCCAACTTTCGTCGCCACGCCGTCTTTTGGGTCCGCATGGGCGATATTCGAAACATGAATCGGCATTTCTTGTGCGACGATACCGCCTTGTGCTGTCTGCGTTTGCCGTTGATGGCGCTGCGAAATATTCACGCCTTGCACCAAAACTTTTTCATCCGAAGGGATGACGCGAAGCACTTCACCGGTTTTACCTTTGTCTTTCCCGGTCGTGACAATGACTTTGTCACCCTTCCTAATTTTCAATTTGCCAGCCATTACAAAACCTCCGGCGCCAAAGACACGATCTTCATGTGGTTCTTTGCACGCAACTCACGTGTCACCGGACCAAAAATCCGTGTTCCGATCGGCTCCATATTGTTGTTCACCAGAACAGCGGCATTGCGGTCAAAACGGATAGCACTGCCGTCGGCGCGCTGAATGTCCTTGGCCGTCCGTACAACAACAGCCTTTAAGACCTGCCCCTTCTTCACGCGGCCGCGCGGAATTGCCTCTTTCACGCTCACCACAATAATATCACCGACAGATGCATACTTGCGCTTAGCTCCACCCAGCACCTTGATGCACTGAACTTTTTTAGCGCCTGAATTATCGGCCACTTCCAGTTTTGACTGCATCTGGATCATGACAACTTGCTCCAATTAGACCCTGCGATAACCGCAACGTCGATTATTCACCCTCGGTCAGAACTTCCCATCTCTTATTCTTTGAGATGGGGCGGCATTCTTGAATACGAATGGTGTCGCCGACCTTAAACTTGTTCTCTGCATCATGGGCCGCATACCGCTTAGATTTACGAACCGTCTTTTGCAAAAGAGGATGCGCAAAGCTACGGTCGACGCGAACGACGACTGTCTTGTCATTTTTGTCACTGACGACAACACCACGCAAAACTCGCTTAGGCATGTCTGTTTCTCCTCTGCAAAGCAGTTAAGCTACGATGAGCTCGCCGCTTTCTGCTTCTCATCCAATATTGTTTTCAGACGAGCAATGTCATGACGCACATGACGGGCCCGTGCTGTGTTTTCCAACTGACCGGTTGCCTTTTGAAACCGCAGATTAAACTGCTCTTTCTTCAGCTCGCGGAGCTTGTCTTCAATCTGATCCGGCGTCATATCCCGGACCTGTTCCGGGGAGACACCTCTATCTTTCATCGCTTGCATCGCAAAACTCCCAAATCGGACCCAAAAGCCGACCTCTATTCTCCAAGCCTTGCCACAACGCGGCACTTCAACGGCAACTTAGCCGCACCCAACTCAAGAGCACGTCTTGCGACGTCACCAGGCACGCCGTCGATTTCGAACATGATCCGTCCGGGCTTGACGCGTGCCGCCCAAAATTCTGGCGATCCTTTACCCTTACCCATGCGCACTTCCGTCGGCTTTTTACTGACCGGCACATCAGGAAACACACGAATCCAAACACGGCCCGCACGCTTCATGTGACGGGTAATGGCCCGGCGAGCGGCCTCAATCTGACGTGCGGTGACACGTTCCGGCTCTTGCGCCTTCAGACCATAGGTTCCGAAGTTCAAATCGGTGCCGCCTTTGGCAACGCCCTTAATGCGTCCCTTATGGGCTTTGCGAAATTTTGTCCGCTTTGGCTGTAACATCTTTCAAACTCTCAATTCGTGACAGGCACTTAAGATTGGGCGTTCCGGCGACCGCCGCCACCGCCCGGGCGGCCTGGGCCACCCTCTTGTGCTTGTGCTGCCCGCTTATCTTGGGCCATGGGGTCATGCTCCATGATCTCGCCCTTGAAGATCCAGACTTTCACACCGCAAATGCCATAAGCCGTATGGGCCTCGCATGTGCCGTAATCAATGTCCGCTCTCAGCGTATGAAGCGGCACACGGCCTTCGCGATACCATTCCATCCGCGCAATTTCCGCGCCGCCCAAACGGCCGCCGCAATTGATCCGAATGCCTTGCGCGCCCAAACGAATGGCCGACTGCATGGCCCGCTTCATGGCGCGGCGAAACGCGACACGGCGCTCCAATTGCTGAGCAATATTCTCGGCTACAAGGTTGGCATCAATCTCGGGCTTGCGCACCTCGACGATATTCAAATGCACTTCGCTGTCCGTGAACTTGGACAGGTCCTTGCGCAGCTTTTCAATATCGGCGCCTTTCTTACCGATCACAACGCCCGGCCGTGCCGAATGGATAGTGACGCGGCACTTTTTATGGGGCCGTTCGATAATGATCTTCGAGACGCCGGCTTGCTTGAGCTTTTTCGACAGCATCTCCCGCATCTTAATGTCTTCATGCAGAAGCTGGCCGTATTCCTTGCGGCTTGAATACCAGCGGGAATCCCAAGTGCGGTTGATACCGAGGCGCAGGCCGATTGGATTGACTTTCTGACCCATTACGCGGCCTCCTGTTGACGCACAACGATCGTCAATTGACTAAAAGGTTTTACGATCCGGCCGATGCGTCCCCGCGCACGCGGTCTCCACCGCTTCATGACCAGGTTCTTACCGACATAGGCCTCTGAAACGACCAACTCATCGATATCGAGATTGTGGTTGTTTTCGGCATTCGCTATGGCCGAGTTCAGACATTTGCGCACATCGTTGGAAATACGCTTCGGCGAAAATTCCAACTGATTCAGGGCGTCTTGAACCTTCAGACCGCGAATGGTCTGCGCCACCAAATTCAGTTTTTGAGGGCTTGTGCGAAGCATGCGGGCAACCGCATAGGCTTCATTTTCTGCACAGCGCCGTGGATTTGCTTTCTGGCCCATCGGACTATTTCCTCTTTGCCTTCTTGTCGGCGCCATGACCGTAATAGGTCCGCGTCGGCGAGAATTCACCAAATTTATGACCGACCATATCTTCCGTTACGAGAACGGGGATGAACTTCTGGCCGTTATAGACGCCAAAGGTCAGCCCAACGAATTGCGGCAAAATTGTCGAACGGCGAGACCAAATCTTGATCACGTCTTTACGGCCCGACTCGCGCGCCTTTTCCGCTTTCTTTAAAAGGTACCCATCAACAAATGGACCCTTCCAAACTGAACGAGACACAGCTCTTC